>CAADIG010000013.1_pt1 | contig 458767 bp, 408 predicted proteins | sample 2381321 | NCBI WGS metagenome assembly CAADIG01 (sample SAMEA5147519, study PRJEB30075) | plant metagenome | biome: Evergreen rainforest; feature: Forest; material: Leaf | place: Madagascar | collected 2016-11
ACTTCTTGAACAGCACCGCCTTGCCTTCCATCACCGGCTTGGAGGCCAGCGGACCGATGTTGCCCAGCCCCAGCACCGCCGTCCCGTTCGAGATCACCCCCACCAGGTTGCCCCGCCCCGTGTAGCGGAACGCATTCGCCGGATCGGCCACGATCTCTTCACAGGCCGCCGCCACGCCAGGCGAATACGCCAGCGCCAGGTCGCGCTGATTGGTCAGCTGCTTGGTGGGCGTGACCGCGATTTTGCCGGGGCGGCCCAGCTCGTGATATTCGAGCGCTGCCTTGCGAAGATTCTCGTCCATGGAAATGCCAGATCAGTAGGGGTCGGAAAGGCGCAATGGTAGCGCGGGAAAGCGTCCCAGGGGATCGAATCTTTGCTTCACCGCATCGGCCAGCCGGGCGCCCGCGCCATCGATGGCGGCCAGGTCCCCAGCCGCCGTCACAGGGCAGTTCGGCGCTTGCGGCGCGGCTGGCATGGCGGTCACCAGCACGGACTCCACCCAGGCCAGCGCGCCGCCCTGCCCCAGCAGCAGATGCGCCAGGTTGACGCCGCCGTGCGCCGGCTGCAAGGCGTCCAGCCTGCCCGCCCACGGCCAGTGCGGCGCGGCCAGGCAGCGGGCGGCATCCTCGCTCGAGGACAGCTCGAAAAGCGCCGGCACCAGCGCCTGCAGCGTCGCCCCGCGCAAGGGTTGGCGATCCTGGGCGCCGAACGGTCCCAGCGTGATGGCGCTGCCGTCGGCCAACAACACGTCCAAGGCCGCCACGCCGCTGGCCAGGCCATGGCCGGTGGGGCACAAGGCCGCCGGCGCCGGGCCCGACAGCCAGGCCGCCAGCGTCTGGACCGGCCTAGCCGCGCCCGCCTCGACCTGGAACTGCGTGCATCCTGCCGCCGCCAGCGTCTCCAGGGTGCAGCCGGGACCGGCACGCCAGAACCCCGGCGCGCCCGGCAAGGGCGCCAGGTCGTTCAGGTTCGAGGGGTCGACGCGCAAGGTCGGCAGGATGGGCCGGGAGGCGGAGGCCTCCGCCAGCGCCAGCTGCACGCCATGCTCGGCACACAGCGCCAGCGCGTGGCGCACGTCCTGCGCGCGCAGGGGCGCCAGATCAGCCACCTCCCCGTCTTCCGCCACCCGCAACAAGCCCTGGCAGGTACGCGCCAGCCGCTGGCAAAAGCGTTGCCAGCCAGAGTCAGGCAATTTGCGGCCAAAAAGAAACGCACGACGTGAGGTGCTCATGATCCGGTGCTCACGATTACAATTGAACCTTAAAGTAATTTGACGTCCGCGCGTGGCCTTCCAAGGCCCGGGCAGCCGGCGCCGCCACCGGGCAGCGCGGCTGGGCGTTACCATCGAGCTTTTTGCACGCCATGTCCCGCCTCGCGTCACGCAACCAAACCGTCCTGCCCTTCCGGGTCGTCGAATTGTTCAAGGAAGCAGTCGGCCTGCAAGCCGCTGGCCGAGACATCATCAGCCTGGGTATCGGCGAGCCGGACTTTACCGCGCCGCCGCAGGTGCTGGAAGCCGCCGAGCGCGCCGGGCGCGCCGGCCTGAGCGGCTACAGCCCGCCCACGGGCCTGACCGCCCTGCGGGAAGCCATTGCCCAATTCTACGGCGATCACTTCGGTGCGCCGGTGGACCCCTCGCGCGTCATCGTGACGTCCGGCGCCTCGGGCGCCCTGCTGCTGGCCGCGATGGCCCTGGTCGATCCCGGCGACGAAATCCTCATGCCGGATCCCTGCTATCCGGCCAATCGCAACTTCATCGCCAGCGCCGGCGGCGTGGCCAGGCTCGTGCCCAGCACCGCCGCCGCCCGCTACCAGCTCTCGGCCGAGGACGTACGCAGCCACTGGGGGCCGGCCACGCGTGGCGTGCTGGTGGCGTCTCCCAGCAATCCCACCGGCACCTCGGTGGCGCCGTCGGAAATGGCTGCGCTGCTGGCGGAAGTCCGCGGCCGCCAGGGCCTGGCGCTGGTCGACGAGATCTACCTGGGCCTGTCCTACGAACACGCCCCGCGCTCGGCCCTGACCCTGGACGACGGCATCGTCGTCGTCAACAGCTTCTCGAAGTACTTCCACATGACGGGCTGGCGCCTGGGCTGGCTGATCGTGCCGCCGCACATGGTGTCCGCCATCGAGCGCATCGCCTCCAGCCTGGCGATCTGCGCCCCCACCCTGGCGCAGCATGCCGCCCTGGCGTGTTTCCAACCCGACACCCTGGCCATCTATGCCGAACGCCGCGACGCCTTCCGCGCCCGCCGCGACTACCTGCTGCCCGAATTCGAGCGCCTGGGCCTGCGCGTGCCGGTCCGCCCGGACGGCGCCTTCTATATCTATTCGGATATCTCCGGCCTGGGCATGAACAGCACCCAGCTGTCGCACCGCCTGCTGCACGAAGCCAACGTCGCCGCCGTCCCCGGCCACGACTTCGGCCCGGCCCACGCCGACCACACCATGCGCTTCTCCTACGCCGCCTCCCTGGAACGCCTGCAGGAAGCCGTGGCAAGAATGGAAAAATTGCTGAAGGGCTGAGCCCGGAGAAGCCGCCCCACCAATAAGAAGGCCGAGGCAACGCCTCGGCCCATCAGGGGTGCAGTGGAGCCGGCTCCGCCGGTCCACCAGCACCGCCCCCCTGGGGGGAGGCGCAAAGCGCCTTGGGGGGTCTACTACTCGCGACGCAGCGGGACGCCAGCCGCGAGCGCCAGGCGGCGGCGCTCGGCCTGGACCTTGGCGCCATAGCCGCCATCACTGGGGCCGGTGGCGCCGACATAACAAGCCAGGCCGCCCTGCATGGAGCCGCGGCGCTTGATACAGTCACGCAGGATCTGGCCGCCCACGCGGATGTTGGCGACCGGATTCAGGGCGACGCCATCGCCGCCGCCGAACTGCTCGAACTTTTCCTGGTGGACGCTGGTCATCACCTGCATCAGGCCCTGCGCCCCCACGTGGCTTTCCGCAAAGGGGTTGTAGCGGGACTCGATGGCGATGACCGCCAGCAGCAGGATGGGATCCAGTTCCAGGTCATGGCCGACCAGATAGGCGGTGTTGACCAGGACGCCGGTGGCCTCGTAGGCCACGCGGTACTTGCGCGAAATGTACCCGCGCAGCGCCTCGACCTGTTCGCGCGAGGCGCCCGTTTCGCTCAGGGCCTTGGCGGGCGGCGCATTGCCGATCGCGCTCAGGAAGTTGCGCACGCCAGGCATGGCGGGGCCGCTGGCCCGGGCGGAGGGGTCGCCGGTCAGGTCGTTGCTGGCATCAGCCTGGGCCAGCACGGCATCGGGCGCCATGGCGGTCAACAGGGCACTGTGGACTTGGACGGCCTGGCCGCGCAAACTGGGTAAAGCCACGATAATGCCAGCGGCAACCAGCATGGCGATGCCAAGATAGACGGCGCACGTACGCACCAGTTCGGACAGGTGGTGATGGGCGCTGGTCGCCAGTCGGCGCCAGACGGGAGTCATGTCCGACGCATCGGGCATTGAGTACCTCCTGCGTGAGCAGAGTCAGAGAAGGGCCTGATGTTAACCTTTGATCGCAATACTGTTTGTAACCAAATCCTTGTAGGAAGCACCCGTTGAAATACCGCGACCTGAGAGACTTCATCGCCCAGATCGAGAAACGCGGCGCATTGCGGCGCATCCAGGCGCCCGTGTCGACCCAGCTGGAAATGACCGAAATCGGTGATCGCGTGCTGCGCGCCGGCGGTCCCGCCCTGCTGTTCGAGAACGCCCGGCATGGAGACGCGCCCGCCGGCATGCCGGTGCTGGCCAACCTGTTCGGCACGCCGCAGCGCGTGGCCTGGGGCATGGGCGCGGAAGACGTAGGCGCCTTGCGCGAGACGGGCGAGCTGCTGGCCTCCCTGCGCGAGCCCGAGCCGCCCCGCGGCCTGCGCGACGCGATCTCCAAGGTGTCGATGCTGAAATCGGCCATGTGGGACATGAGTCCCAAGACGATCAAGGGCCCGGCCTGCCAGGAAGTGGTCATCGAGGGTGACGACGTCGACCTGAACCGGCTGCCGCTGCAGACCTGCTGGCCCGGCGACGTCGCGCCGCTGCTGACCTGGGGCCTGGTGATCACGCGCGGTCCCAATGCCCGCCGCCAGAACCTGGGCATCTACCGCCAGCAGCTCATCGGGCGCAACAAGCTCATCATGCGCTGGCTGTCCCACCGGGGCGGCGCGCTGGACTTCCGCGACCACCAACTGGCCAACCCCGGCCAGCCCTTCCCGGTCGCGGTGGCCCTGGGCGCGGACCCCGCCACCATCCTGGGCGCCGTGACCCCCGTGCCCGACAGCCTGTCCGAATACCAGTTCGCGGGCTTGCTGCGGGGGTCGCGCACCGAAGTCGCCCAGGCGCTGGGCAGCACGCTGTCGGTGCCGGCGCGCGCCGAGATCGTGCTGGAAGGCCACCTGCTGCCGGCCAGCGATCCGCGCGCCCGCGCACCGCAAGTGCCCGACGGCGCGCCCCCCCCGCCCAAGTCCGACTACGAAATGGCGCTGGAAGGCCCTTATGGCGACCACACCGGCTACTACAACGAGCAGGACTGGTTCCCGGTCTTCACGGTCGAGCGCATCACCCTGCGCCGCGACCCCATCTATCACACGACCTATACGGGCAAGCCGCCCGACGAGCCGGCCGTGCTGGGCGTGGCGCTGAATGAAGTGTTCGTGCCGCTGCTGCGCCGCCAGTTGCCGGAGATCGTCGACTTCTACCTGCCGCCCGAGGGCTGCAGCTACCGCCTGGCCGTGGTGTCCATCCGCAAGCAATACGCCGGCCACGCGAAACGCGTGATGTTCGGCCTGTGGAGCGTGCTGCGCCAGTTCATGTACACCAAGTTCATCGTGGTGGTGGACGAGGACATCGACGTGCGCGACTGGAAGGAAGTCGTGTGGGCCATGACCACCCGCATGGATCCGGTCCGCGACATCGTCACGGTCGAGAACACGCCCATCGACTACCTGGACTTCGCCTCGCCCGTCTCGGGCCTGGGCGGCAAGCTGGGCATGGACGCCACCAACAAGTGGCCCGGCGAGACCCAGCGCGAGTGGGGCCGCGCGATCAAGATGGATGACGCGGTCAAGCAGCGCGTGGATGCCATGTGGGGAGAGCTGGGCCTCTAGACCGCCAGCGGCCCATCGCACAAGCCCACCAGCAGATCGCGCCAGGCGCGCAGCTCCGGCTTGCCCGGCTTGCGCGCGGCCAGGAACTGCACGATGAGCTCGCCCCCTTCGGCATACGCCTCCAGCGCCGTGACCCAGCCGTCCTCGGTGGGCTTGTTAACCACCCAGACGGAATCGACATGGTCGATATTCAGGTGCAGGTTGAAACGCGCGTCGAGCACGTTGAGCCATTCACCACTGCGGCTCAGGTTGTCGAGCGCGCCGGTATAGATCTGAACCACGCCACGGTTGCTCACATAGCAGACCACGCCCAGGCCGCGCAGCGAGATGCGGCGCAAGGCGTCTTCCAGGTAGCGGGTGGGAATGCGCTGGGCCAGGTCCGGCCCCACCGCCTGCAAGGCGGGCAGGCGCCCCACCCGGAAACGCTGCAGCAGGGGGAAAAATTGGTGGGTCTCGGTCATGGCCAGCCAGCCCGCGCGCAAGCCTGCCGGATCGGCCGGCGGCTCGAGCGGGGCCGTGGGCGGATAGGGTTGCAGGACGAGGTCCTCGTCGCAGTCCGGCCCCAGATGGCGCCCGATCAGCGCCTCGAAATCCGCCATATTGGTCTGCGGCGTGGCGTAGACCTTGTGGACAGCGGTGCCGGAACGGTCGAAGAACTGGATGCTGCGCCGGTCAGGCTGGCTGACGGCCCAGATGCTGTGCCAATGATTGAAATAGATCCGCAGGTCGATGGTGTCGCTGGTGACCAGGCCCACCTGCCGCTCGGCGCGCACGCCTTCGTAGCGGCCGGTGCATTCGTGCACGCACCAGGGATTGCGGGTAACGGCCATGACCTCGTTGATGCCGGGCAAGGCACGCAGCAACGCCTGGGGGCTGACGGCCAGCGGTCGCCCCGTCAGGTCGCCGCAACCCGAGCGCAGCAACTCCAGCTCGGCCACGCCCAGCCGGTGGGCCATGGTGCGGATGCGCAGGCCCGGCTCGGCATCGGCCAGCGCCTGGAAACGCTCGCGCAGCGCCCCGGCACCCGCGTCGAAGTCGAGGGGCCTGGAGGAGACCTCGACGTCTGCCGTGGACACGCCTTAACGGGAGGGAGTGGTATCGCGAGACCCGGCGGCCCGGCGTTGCACGCCGCGCCACAGACGCCAGGCCTGCCAGGCGATGAGGCCCAATCCGCCCCATTTCAAGGCGCGCCCGGCGCCACGCGCCACGCCGCCGCTGGCCGCCGCGCCGCGCGCGAACAGCGCGGTCAGCGAAGAGAGGAGGAAGGGATATTGGCGCAACATGCCGATCCCCTGCATCAGCAGGGAACCGCCACGCGAACGCGTAGCGCCGCTCAGCAAGGCCAGCGGCCCCAGCGAACGCCCCACGTCCGCGACGTTGGCGGACAGCGTCTCGCGCTCCAGGGCTGCGCGCGCGCGCAGCAATTCGATGCGGACAGTGCGATCCAGGTGGGCGGCGTGTCGTGGGTTCATGGAAGGCGGAAAGCTTGGGTCGTTGAGGAAGCACGGACCGCCGGGTCAGGTCCGCGGCTCACGTGCGCGGCCAGGACCGGGGCGGGGCTCGCCAGCCTCGCCCCCGGCGCTGCCGCGGCGTCCGGCAAGGGCCTCGGCATCGCGGCCGAGCTCCTCGACCGTAGCGGCGAAGGGCGCCGGGCCGTCGAGCAACTGCCGGCGCAAGGCCAGGAACAGGCCCAGCCCGATCAGGCCATAGACAGCGGCCAGCACGCCCAGTGCCAGGTAACGGTTGTCGGTGGGCCAGAACATCACGGCCACCAGGATCGAGAACACCAGGACGGCCAGCGCCAGGAACAGCAAGGCGCCGAAGGCCAGCCCGAGGACCTTGATCAGGCGGGATTTTTCTTCGGCAAGCTCCAGGCTGAAGATCTCCATGCGCGTACGCACGAGAGACAACATGCCCGAGGAGATCGCGCCGGCAGTGGCTCGCAGTCCCATGGGGAGAGGCGTCGACAGGCGCGCCGGGAACGGGCAATGCCGCTCCCGGCGCTTCCCGTCAGCGGCGGCCGAGCAGCAGGCCGAGCAGCAGGCCGGTCAGGCCCACCGCCGCGATCGCCTGCCAGGGCTTGTCGTGGACGTAGTCGTCGGTGACGCGGGCAGCCTTGCGGCCACGCTCGACCAGTGCGTCCTGGGCGTCATAGAGCGCTTCACGCGTGCGCTTGAGCGAATGCAGGGCGCGCTCGCGCAACTCGGCGGCGCGGTCGCCGGTCGAGGCAGCCGCCTCGCGCAGCAGGTCCTCGGCATCGGTCAGGCTGTGTTTGACGCTGTCGATCAGCTTGTCCTTCGCATCTTGCGAGTGAATGGTCATGCTATGCACTCCTCAGGTTATGTTCAGTTTGGAATCTATGATAGCAGCGTTGTAATAAACGCCCCCACGCTGCGCCTTCGGCTTGCTGCCCCCCAAGGGGGCCGCTTTTGCCTTGGGGCGGCCCGGCGGCAAAAAAGGCCCCCACGCTGCGCCTTCGGCTTGCTGTCAGCGAACCTCGGTCACTTCGATCACCGCCTTCTGCCCCGATTGGACGATGTCCTGGCGCAGCACCATGTTCAGCGCCGGGCAGAACCAGTCCGTCACGGTCGAGCGCATGGCCGGGATCGGCAGCACCAGGCCCTGGATGCTGGCCTGCGTGGCGTCGGTGTCACGGGCATAGCTGACTGGCCAGCATTCCTGGCTGCCGGCAGCGGCCGTCTCGATGCGCTGCTTGCGGCCCACCGTCTTCTCGCCCAGGCGGACCACGGTGGGAGTCACCCCCACCTTGCCCTCCGGGCCACGGTCGCCGACTTCCAGCCGGATGGTCTCGGCGGGCAGCGTCTGCCCTTCCTTCGTGATGGGCACGCCGTAGCCGAACACCCCCAGCAGGCGCGGATCGAAGCCGCCCCGGGGCGAGGCGCCCGCGTCGCCGCGCCGCTCGAAGGTGGCGCGGCCGCCCTTCACCGCCATGCCGTGGTCCAGGGTGGACTTGCCGCCGGGCAAGCCAGCCAGCGCATAGGTGGCGGTGCCGGACACCAGGGCACTGCAATCTTCCTTGCCCCGCTTGGACACCGATGAGAACGTGAGATCCGCCGACACCTTGACGATGCCGCTGCCGGCCAGGACCAGACGTCCGCCGTCGTGCATGAAACGGGCGTCGCAGACCCCCGCATGCACGGCAGGCGCGGCAAGCAGGGCAAGGGCGGCAAGACTGCCGCGCAGGATCAGGGCATGCATGGACATGGGCAACTCCGAAAAAACACCGCCAGCAAGGGACACGCTCGAGCGTGCCCGGCGGCCTGCGAGGGATCGTAACCCGCGCCGGGGCAGGATTCCGCGCGGAGTGCGAGCAGGCGTGTCCAAAGCTGACGGGCCTGGCGCCCAAGCTCTTCATAACCAGAAGACATAAGTACCGACACCATCCGCGGTTGCGGGCAGGAAGCCCGCTCCTCTACGATAGCCAGCCCCATCCGCGCGCCTGACGCGCCCCGCCCCGCCGCCCGCCCTCTACATGAAACTGTTTCCCCTTTTCGCCGATCTTGCCCGCCGTCCCGTGCTGGTGGTGGGCGGCGGCGACGTCGCCCAGCGCAAGGTCCAGGCGCTGCGCGAAGCCGGCGCCGCCGTCACGGTCGGCGCCCCCGCGCTCACCGAGACCCTGCAGGCCTGGACCGACACTGGCGCCATCCGCCACCTGACCGGCACCTTCACGCCGGCCTGGCTGGACGGCCAGTGGCTGGTCATCGCCGCCACCGACGACCGCGCGGTCAACGCCGCAGTGGCCCAGGCCGGCGAGGCCCGGCTGCGTTTCGTCAACGTGGTCGACGACCCCGAGCTGTCCAGCTTCCAGGTGCCCGCCATCGTCGACCGCTCGCCGCTCGTGATCGCCATCTCCTCGTCTGGCGCGGCGCCCGTCCTGGCGCGCCGCCTGCGCGAACGCATCGAATCGATGTTCGACCACGCCCTCGGGCCGCTGGCCGCGCTGTCCGCCCGCCATCGGGGCCGCATCCGCGAACGGCGGGCAGGCATGGCCAATCGCCGGGGCTTTTACGATTGGCTGCTGGACGGCCCGGTCCTGCGCCTGCTGCGCCAGGGCCGCCCTGCCGAAGCCGAAGCCGCGCTGCTGGAGGCCCTGGACACTGCCGAGGCGCCGCCCGCTGGACGCGTCACGCTGGTGGGCGCCGGGCCCGGCGATGCCGGCCTGCTGACCTTGAAGGCGCTGCGCGCCCTGAACGAAGCCGACGTCATCCTGCACGACCGGCTGGTCGCCGACGACGTGCTGGCCCTGGCGCGCCGCGACGCCGAACGGATCTTCGTGGGCAAGCAGCCCGGCGAGGACCACGCCGCCACCCAGGCGCGCATCCATGTGCTGATGCGCGAGCGGGCCCAGGCGGGCCAGCGCGTGGTGCGGCTCAAGGGCGGCGACGCCTTCATCTTCGGGCGTGGCGGCGAAGAGCTGGAGTCCCTGCGCGCCCACGGCATCCCCTACGAAGTCGTCCCTGGCGTCACCGCCGCGCTGGCCTGTGCGGCCTACGGCGGCGTGCCGCTCACGCACCGCGACCATGCGCAATCGGTGCAGTTCATCACCGCGCACAGCAAGGAAGAGAAGGACACCCTGGACTGGCCCGCGCTGGCGCGGCCGGGCCAGACGCTGGCCTTCTACATGGGTGTCATCCAGCTGGAGCGCCTGGCCGGCAAGCTCATGGCCCATGGCCGCGATCCGGCCACGCCCTGTGCGCTGATCGAGAACGGCGGGCGTGCCAACCAGCGCGCCCTGTACGCGCCGCTGGGCCAGATCGCCGCGCGCGCGCAGGCCGCGGGCATCCACCCGCCGGCGCTGTGCTTCGTGGGTGAAGTCGCCGGCCTCGGCCCCAAGCTGGCCTGGTTCGGCGAGGTCCTGCCCGCGCAGGACTGACCGCCGGAGCTTGCTCCGGCACAAAGAAGGCCCGCGGGATCACGGCTTCAATGAAGCCGTCGATCACCGCCGGACACCCTTCATGACACGCCTGTTACCCGCCACGCTGGCAGCCGCCCTGCTCTTCGGACTGCCGGCCTGTGCGCCGCCTGCCGATCCGCCCGAGTTCGTCACCCTCGCGCCCGGCGACATCCGCTATCTGCCGCCCGGCGAGACCCTGCGCGCGGGCTATCCGGTGCCGCCGCCGGCGCGCACGGCGCACTTCCCGCAAGGACTTCGCATCATGAAGCGGCAGGTCAGCCAGGCCGAATACCTGCGCTGCGTGCAGGCGGGTGGCTGCAAGGCCGCGCCGGGCGCCTCGGCGGCCGCGCCCGGCCTGCCCGCGGTCGGCATCAACTGGAACGACGCGCAGGACTATGCCGCGTGGCTGTCGGCCAGCACCGGACTGGCGCTGCGCCTGCCCACTTATGCGGAATGGGCCTATGCCTCGGGCCTGCTGGCGCCCGGCGCCAACGGTGCCGACGCCGTCTCGGCCGATGACCGGGCACAGCAGTGGCTGCGCATGTACGAGGAAGACAGCCTGCGCCCGGCCATCGAGGACGGCACGCCGCAGGCCTTCGGCGCGCACGGCACGAACACCAACGGCCTGCTGGACATGCAAGGCAATGTCTGGGAATGGACCCAGGACTGCCATGTGCGCCGGCACCTGGACATGGCGGACGGCGAAACGCCCAACTGCGGCATCCGCGTGGCGGCGGGCCGCCACATCGCCTATATCCCGGACTTCATCCGCGAACCCAAAAACGGCGGCTGCTCGGTGGGCCCCGCGCCCGCCAACGTCGGCTTGCGGCTGGTCATGGACATCGGACAGTAGTTCAGCGGCTGGTCCGCCGCGCCTTCGGACAACCGGATCAGGTCATCCAGCCGACGGACCACCACGCGCTTGCGGCGGTTCACCACCAGGCCACGCTGCTGCCAGGCGCTCAGCAGCCGGCTGACCGTATGCAAGGTCGTGCCCGTCGTCTCGGCGATGTCCTGGCGGGTGATCGGAAAGGAAATGGCGATGCCTTCGTCGGTCTGCTCGCCCGCCTGGTCGACCAGCCTGAGGATGGCGCGCGCGACGCGCTGCTCGACCTCCTCGGTGGAGAGCTCCTGGATGCGCACGTGCGCGTCCTGCAGCCGCTGCCCCACCGCCTGCAGAACCGCCCCGGCGACATCCGGGCTCAGGGCCACGAAGCGCGGCCAAGCCTGGGCGGGCCAGGACAGGCACACGCTGTCCTCCACCGCCACCGCACAGGCCGGATACAGCGGCTGGCGCATGGCGCGCGCCAGGCCGAACAGATCCCCCGGATTGACGTAGCGCACCACCACCTGGGCACCGCCGCAGGTGCATTGCGTGACCTTCAGCCGGCCTTGCAGCAACAGGTAGAAATGCGCGGCCGGCTCGCCCTGGCGGAAGGCGCATGCCGAGACCGGCAGGCGCAGCGTGCGCGCCTCCTGCTGTATCGACTGCAGCTGGACATCGGTGAGCCGTTCGAAAAGCGCGAACGAGCGGAGATAGACGGAACTCAATGCGGCGGAATGCAAGACGGCGGGACTCGGCACGGACGGCTCCAGACGCGTGCGCGGACGGGCACACTTTCCTCGCCTTCATGCTGGCATCCCACTGGCGGCGCGGCAATGCCGTGGCCATGCCTTTTTGCCGCCAAGTTTGTGATGCAGCAAAGAAGGCATTGCTCCGCGCGCATCCAATGCAGGTGTCGAGACTCGCGACATACCCACAGGAGCTGCAAATGAACGTGCTACGCCCCACCCTGCTCGCCGCCGCGCTGGTGGCCTGCCTGATGACCGGTCCGGCCCTGGCGGCCGACGCCGCCGACGCGCTGCCGCGCGTGAAGGTGGAACTGGTCGCGCCTCCCAACGTCCACCCCCACGAACAGGTCGCCAAGGGCGGCCCGAAGGTGGTGCAGTTCACGATGAGCATCGAGGAAAAGAAGGTCGTCGTCGACGACAAGGGCACCACCCTGCAGGCCATGACCTTCAACGGCTCCATGCCCGGCCCGACCCTGGTCGTGCACGAGGGGGACTATGTGGAGCTGACGCTGGTGAACCCGGCCACCAACGTGATGCCGCACAACGTGGACTTCCACGCCGCCACCGGCGCGCTGGGCGGCGCGAAGCTGACCGAGGTGAACCCGGGCGAGCAGGCCACCCTGCGCTTCAAGGCGGACCGCAGCGGCACCTTCGTCTATCACTGTGCGCCCACCGGCATGGTGCCCTGGCACGTGGTGTCGGGCATGAGCGGCACCATCATGGTCCTGCCGCGCGACGGCCTGAAGGACCCGGCCGGCAAGTCGCTGCGCTATGACCGCGTCTACACTATCGGCGAATTCGACCTCTACATCCCGAAGGATGCCAACGGCAAGTACAAGGACTACGCCACGTTGGGCGACAGCTACCAGGACACCATGGAGGTGATGCGCAAGCTGGTGCCCTCGCACATCGTGTTCAACGGCAAGGTCGGCGCGCTGACCGGTGAGAACGCGCTCAAGGCCAAGGTGGGCGAAACCGTGATGATCATCCACTCGCAGGCCAACCGCGACACCCGACCGCACCTGATCGGCGGCCACGGCGACTGGGTCTGGGAAACCGGCAAGTTCGCCAATCCGCCCGAACGTGACCTGGAGACCTGGTTCATCCGCGGCGGCTCGGCGGGCGCGGCGCTGTATACCTTCAAGCAGCCCGGCATCTATGCCTACCTGAACCACAACCTGATCGAGGCCTTCGAGCTGGGCGCGGCCGGCCACTTCAAGGTCGAAGGCAAGTGGAACGACGACCTGATGAAGCAGATCAAGGCACCTGGCCCCATCGGCCGTTGAGGCATCTCCCTGCATGAAACGACGCCCCTTCGCAGGGGCGTCGTTTCATCCTGCGTTCAGTCCTTCTGCTTGGTGCCGAAGATCCGGTCGCCGGCATCGCCCAGGCCCGGCATGATGTAGCCATGCTCGTTCAGGCCGTCGTCCACCGACGCGGTATAGATCGACACGTCCGGATGCGCGGCCAGCACGCGCTCGATCCCCACGGGCGCGGCCACCAGCACCAGCGCGCGGATTTCCTTGCAGCCCGCGCGCTTGAGCAGGTCGATGGTGGCGTTCATGGAACCGCCGGTCGCCAGCATCGGGTCGACGATCAGCGCCAGGCGCTGGTCCAGCTCGCCCACCAGGCGTTCCAGGTAGGTATGCGCCTCGAGCGTTTCCTCGTTGCGCGCAATGCCCACCACGCTGACGCGCGCGCCGGGAATCAGGCTGAGCACGCCGTCCAGCATGCCGATGCCCGCGCGCAGGATGGGCACCACGGTCACTTTCTTGCCGGCCAGCTTCTCGGTGCGCACCGTGCCGCACCAGCCTTCCACCTCGTGCGGCTCCAGCGGCAGGTCCTTGGACGCCTCGTAGGTCAACAGCGCCCCCACCTCCTGGGCCAGTTCGCGAAAGCTCTTGGTGCTCAGGTCGGCCCGGCGCATGACCCCCAGCTTGTGACGGATGAGCGGATGGCGGATTTCGTACAGGGGCATGGAACAACTCCGGAATGAGAGGCCGCGCGCGGGCGTGAAGGCCGGGGCGCGGCTGGTAAGCGGGCGTATCTATATAGCAAGCGGGCCGCCAAGGCAAGCAGGGCGGCCCGTCAGGTGTCGCACCGCCAGCGCCTCAGCGGTTTGCCAGCCAGGCGATCAGGGCGTCGTCGAAGGGACGTACCGCTGCTGCCTGCTCGTCGTTGACGAGGCTGACCACCACGTAGCGCTTGCCGCTGGCGCCCAGCACATAACCGGCGATGGCGCGGACATTGCGCAGCGAGCCGGTCTTGACGTGCGCCATGCCCTGCGCGGGGTCGTTGCGCAGGCGGCGGCGCACCGTCCCGTCCACGCCGGTAATGGCCAGCGACGACAGGTATTCGGGCATGACGTTGGAATTCCAGGCCAGCGTCAGCATCTGCGCCAGGCTGTTGGCCGACACCAGGGCATTGCGCGACAGCCCCGAGCCGTTGTCCACCACCAGTTCCGGCATGGACAGGCCCTGGCGCGCCAGCACGGCCTGCAGCGTCTGGCCGCTGGAGGGCACCGTGGCCGGCCGGGTGCCGCGCTCGGCGCCCAGCGTCAGCAGCAGCGTGCGCGCCATGACGTTGTTGCTGCGCTTGTTGATCTGGCGGATCACTTCGGCCAGGGGGGGCGACTCATGCGAGGCGATCAGCACGGCGTCCAGCGGCACGGCGCCGCTGCGCACCTGGCCGGTGAACGTGCCGCCCAGTTCCTTCCACAGATAGCGCATCACCTGCGTGGCGAAATCGGTCTGCGACATGGCCAGCCGGAACAGGCTGAACTCGCCGCAGGACCCCGCCACCTTGCCTTGCACGCGCAGCGAAATGCCCTGGGCGCTCATGATGGGCTCGGTCTGGACCACGGGCGGACCGGGGCAGCGCACGTCGCTCCACTCGACCTGCCCTTCGATGTTCAGGCCCGGCAGGGGAGGATCGATGGCGGGCAGCCAGCGGCGGCCGGCCGGGTCGGGGGTGAAGATGAGGCGCGACGCGCCGAAGCCCACCATCAGGGCATCGGGACTGGCGTTGTAGGGACGATCGGCCGCGCCGTCGAATGCACCCGGGTCAATCTCGACCTGGCCGAAACGCGAACGGTCGATGACGACGTCGGAAATCTGCTTGACCCCGCGCAGGCGCAGTTCGCGCAGCAGGGTCCACATGTCCTGCAGCATGAACATGGGGTCGCCGCCCGCCCGCAGGAACAGCGGACCGGGCAGCACGCCCTGCGCATTGGGGCGCGCGCCGGGCTCGGTCAGGAGTTCGGTGCGCCAGACATAGTTGGGGCCCAGCTCCGCCAGGGCTGCCCAGGTGGTCACGAGCTTCATGACCGAGGCGGGATTGCGCGGCAGCTCGCCGTTGATGGACAGCAGCTCGGAACCGCCCACCTCCTGCACCACCAGCGAAAGCGCGCTGTCAGGCAGCTTGGTGGCCTGCCAGGCGCTTGCCAGCTCGGGCGGCAGGCGGCTGCTCTGGCTCCAGGCCGGCTGCGCCGCCAGGGTGAGCGCACTGGCGGCGATCGCCATGCCGGATACGCTGCGTTTGAACACCCGCCAACCGAAACTTCCTACGCCCGTCATCCGCACTCGCCCCTGGCAAAACCCGACGGAACCACGCTCCGCCGCGCACACAAATCGTGAGCATACAGAACTGCGCAGGCCCCGGTGTGAAGGCAGCTTAAAATGCGGCTTTGCCGCGCCCGGCACGGCCCCAGGGCCGCCCCGGGGAAAACGCCTTGCGCCCAGGGACGGCAGCCGTGTCGCGGCCACGCGACACTTGCCCAGCCCGGCGCTCCACCTTCCAGCCAGTGATACCCGCGTGCCCCCCACCTATACCGTCAACGATTTCGACTACGACCTGCCGCCCGAGCTGATTGCGCAGACGCCGGCCCCCACGCGCGGCGGCAGCCGCCTGCTGCACCTGGATCCCAAGGGTGCCCTGCATGACCGCCAGTTCGCCGAGCTGGGCCGGTTGCTGCGTCCGGACGACCTGCTGATCTTCAACGACACCCGCGTGATCCCTGCCCGCCTGACCGGCCACAAGGCCACGGGCGGCAAGGTCGAGGTGCTGGTCGAGCGCATCACCGAAGACAATCGCGCCCTGGCCCACGTCCGCGCCAGCAAGTCGCCCCCCGCCGGCACGACGCTGCGCCTGGCCGATGCCTTCGACGTCACCGTCCTGGGCCGCGAAGGCGAACTCTTCGACCTGCGCTTCCCCTCCGCCGTGCTGGGCCTGCTCGCCACGCATGGCGCCACCCCGCTGCCGCCCTACATCACGCACGCGCCCGACGCCGAGGACGTGTCGCGCTACCAGACGGTGTATGCCCGCGAGCCGGGCGCCGTCGCCGCGCCCACCGCGGGCCTGCATTTCGACGAGGCCATGCTGGACGCGCTGGCCGCCCAGGGCATCCAGCGCGCCTTCGTGACGCTGCACGTCGGCGCGGGCACCTTCCAGCCCGTGCGCGTGCAGAACCTGGACGAGCACGTCATGCACGCCGAGTGGTACACCGTGCCGCCCGAGACCGTGGCCGCGATTGCCCGGACCCGCGCGGCCGGCGGCCGGGTGCTGGCCATCGGCACCACCAGCGTGCGCGCACTGGAGTCGGCCGCCGCGCAGGCAGCGCTGGCCGCCGACGCAGGCGACGACGCAGCCCGGGCGGCGCTGTCCAGGCGGCAGCTGCCCGGTCCCGCCGACGGCGATACCCGCCTCTTCATCACGCCGGGTTTTTCCTATCGCATCGTCGATGCCCTGCTGACCAACTTCCACCTGCCGCAGTCCACGCTGCTGATGCTGGTTTCCGCCCTGGCCGGCGTCGACCCCATCCGCCGCGCGTACCGCCACGCCGTGGCCGAACGCTACCGATTCTTCAGCTACGGCGACGCCATGCTGATCGAGACCTGATTGATATGACCGGACTTTCCTTCGACCTGCTGGCCACCGACGGCCAGGCCCGCCGCGGCCAAGTCACCCTGAACCACGGTGTGGTGCAGACCCCCATCTTCATGCCTGTCGGCACCTATGGCGCCGTCAAGGCCATGCTGCCGCACGAGGTGGAAGAGGTCGGTGCGCAGATCGTGCTGGGCAACACCTTCCACCTGTGGCTGCGCCCCGGCCCCGAGATCGTGCGCAAGCACGGCGGGCTGCATGGCTTCATGCAATGGAACAAGCCCATCCTGACGGATTCGGGCGGCTTCCAGGTCTTCAGCCTGGAGGGCCTGCGCAAGATCACCGAGGATGGCGTCACCTTCGCCTCGCCCATCGATGGCTCGCGGCTGTTCCTGACGCCCGAGGAATCCATGCGCATCCAGCACGCGCTGAACTCCGATATCGTCATGGTCTTCGACGAGTGCACGCCCTACGAGATCAAGGGACGCCCCGCCACGGCGGAAGAAGCCGCCAGGTCGATGCGCATGTCGCTGCGCTGGGCGCGCCGCTCTCGCCAGGAGTTCGACGGCCTGGAGAACCCCAACGCCCTCTTCGGCATCGTGCAGGGCGGCATGTACGAGCACCTGCGCGACGAGTCGCTGGCCGGCCTGACCGAGATCGGCTTCCACGGCTACGCCATCGGCGGCCTGTCGGTGGGCGAGCCCAAGGAAGACATGCTGCGCATCCTGAAGCACGTTGCGCCGCGCCTGCCCGCCAACGCGCCGCGCTACCTAATGGGCGTCGGCACGCCCGAGGATCTCGTCGAAGGCGTGGCCAACGGCATCGACATGTTCGACTGCGTCATGCCCACCCGCAATGCCCGCAACGGCTGGCTCTTCACCCGCTACGGCGACCTGAAGATCCGCAATGCGCGCTACCGCGACGACACCCGTCCGCTGGACCCGACCTGCGCCTGCCACACCTGCGGCAAGTTCTCGCGCGCCTACCTGCACCACATGCAGCGCTCGAACGAAATCACCGGCGCGCGCCTGAACACCCAGCACAACCTGCACTTCTATCTGCAGATCATGGCGGAGATGCGCGAGGCCATCGAGGCCGGCCGCTTCGAGGCCTGGCGCGAACAGTTCGCGCGCGACCGGGCGCGCGGCGTCGAGTAGCGGCGCCTCCCTTCACCCAACAGAAACCCCGCGCAAGCGGGGTTTTTCGTTGGCGTTGTTGCGCTGGCGCATCGATTGCGGCTATCGCTTCATTAAGCTTTCTTTACTTTTCTTTAAGGTCAAAAATAGAATGTAAATACGATTAATTCTTTTTTAAAATCACACTCAACACTATGTCGTCGCGCAATCCGACCCTGGTTCCCACCCGCCTCCTCCTGGCTCTGGGCTGGCTGCCCGCCCTGGCGCTGGCCCAGCAAGCCCAGCCCCCCGTCACCTCGCTGCCGCAGATCACGGTGCAGGGCGAGGCCCTCAGCGAAACCGCCACCGGCCCGGTCGTCGGCTACTCGGCCCAACGTTCCGCCACCGCCACCAAGACCGATACCCCGCTGATCGAGACCGCCCAGTCTGTCACGGTGGTGACGCGCGACCAGATGGTGGACCAGGGTGCAACGAGCATCCAGGAAGCGCTGGGTTATGCAGCGGGCGTGCGCGGCGATGCCTACGGTGTGGACTCTCGGTCGGACAGTGCCCGGATCCGCGGCTCGTCGCCCGACACCTACTTGGACGGACTGCGCCAGAACTTCGATTACTACACCAGCACCACCCGCACCGAGCCCTTCTTGCTGGAACGCCTCGAAGTCCTGCGCGGCCCCTCGGCCATGCTCTATGGCCAAGGCAGCACTGCCGGCATCATCAACATGGTCAGCAAGCGCCCGCAAGCCGAATTCCAAGGCGAGGTCGGCGTGCAATATGGCAGCCACGACCGCAAGCAGGCGCAGTTCGACATCACCGGTCCGGCGACTGCCGATGGCAAGCTGCTGTACCGCCTGGTGGCGCTGAAACGCGACGCGGACACCCAGGTGCATCACGTTCCCGACGATCGTAGCCTGGTGGCGCCATCGCTGACGTGGCGGCCCAGTGCCGCCACGTCATTCACCGTCCAAGCACTCTGGCAGGATGACAAGTCCGGCTCGACCGCCCAATTCATGCCCTGGTCCGGCATGCGCACTGACAATCCCAACGGGCGTGTCCCGACCTACCGCTTCATCGGCGAACCCGACCGGGACAAGTACGACTCCAATCGGCGCAGCATCGGTTGGCTGTTCGAGCACCGCTTCAACGACAACTGGTCGGTCAGCCAGGGCGTGCGCCATGCCCGCAACAAGAATGACTACTTCACGACCTACGCGGACTCATTCTCCGATCCCGGCGGCTTTGCCATCGATCCGGTCAACCAGCGCGTAATCGGCCGTTACCTGAGCGACAGCATCACCAAGGTCCGGATGGATACGGCAGATCAACACCTGAAGGGCAAGCTGAAGACAGGCATCGTCACGCACGACATCCTCCTGGGCTTCGACTGGACCCAATACCGCCGCGACAAACAAAGCAGCGGTTATGTGCCTCCTGCGCTCAACCCGATCGATGCCTATGATCCGGTCTACGGCAACTATGTTTCGACCCCGCTGACCGACGAGCCGCGCTTCAAGCAACGCCAGAGCGGCATCTATCTGCAGAACCAGATGAAGTTCGGCCGAAACTGGATCGTCACGGCCGGTCTGCGCCATGACCGCGCACGCACCCAGTTGGACGGCAGCCAGGAAGACAAGGATTCTGCCACCACCAAACGCCTGGGCGTAATGTATGCGGCGGACAACGGCTGGTCTCCCTACGTCAGCTACAGCGAGTCGTTCACGCCCGTCGCAAGCACGACAAGTGGCGCAGAAATCAAGACCTACAAGCCCCTGCGTGGCGAGCAATGGGAAGTCGGCGTGAAACACCAGTCTGCGGACGGTCGCAGCCTGTTCACGGCATCCGTGTACACCCTGGGTGAAAAGAACCAGTTGACCCCCGATCCCGTCAACCCGCTCAGTAGCGTCCAGACCGGCAAGACCCGCACCCGCGGCCTGGAGCTGGAATGGCGTGGCTCGCCAGCAGCCAACCTCGACCTGATCGCGCATTACAACTACATCGATCTGGACGAGAAGCTGGAAGGCATTCCCAAGCACCAGGCTTCCGCCTGGGCGAAGTACCGCTTCGCCATCGCAGACGTGCAGGGTTTCTCCGTCGGAGCAGGCTCACGCTGGATGAGCAGCTTCACCGACGGCAATGCACCTGAGACCGCCTCTGTCGTATTGTTCGACAGCATGATCGCCTACGAGACCAACAAGTGGCGCTATGCCCTGAACGTCAACAACCTGACCGACAAGACCTACGTGGCCACGTGCCTGTCGCGCGGCGATTGCTGGTACGGCGCCCGCCGCAACATCATCGCCAGCGCTTCCTATAAGTTCTGATCCGCGCGGCGATATCAGGCCCGGCTCTGATGCAGAGGCCGGGCCTTTTTTCTGCGCGCAGGGTCGGCCGCCTCAGAACGCATACCGCAGGTTCACATAGGCACTGCGCGGCTCGCCGTACCAACCATTGTTGAAATTGATGTTGGTGAAGTATGCCTTGTCGAACACATTGTTCAGATTGAACGTGGCGGTCAGATTGCGGTTGATTTCGTACTGCGCCATCAGGTCCACCACGGCCACGCTGCCCTGCGAATGCTGCGCATCGTAGATGCGGTTCTGCCAGCGTACGTTCGCGCCCAGCATCAGGCCTTCCGCCAGCCACGCAGGCCGATAGCTGGTGAATAGCTTGAACATCCTGCGGGGAATGTAGGTCAGGCGCGCGTTGCCATTGGCGTCTTTCGGGCTGCTGTAGCTATAGCCGCCGGCCACCTGCCACGCGGGAGTCAGCTGGCCCGACACCTCCAGCTCGTAGCCCGTCGTCTTGGTGCCGTCCACGGCTTGATAGATGTATTGTCCGGTGGGGCCATAGCTGGTGCTGCCACCCGGTCCCGGCACGTACTCCGGCAGCTTGTCCTTCTTCGTTTCGAAGTAGGCGGCCGACAGGTTCAGCCTGTCCTCCAGGAACGCCAGCTTCACCCCACCCTCGATATTGGTGCCTTCCGCCGGCTTGAGCAGCTCGCCGTTGCTGTCATAGTTCGTGGAAGGCTGGAAGATGTCGGTGTAGCTGCCATACACCGACACGTTCCTCGTCACGTCGAAGACCAGTCCCGCATAGGGCGTGAACACCGAAGACTCCTCGTTGGTCACGCCACGCGTGAAGGCGCCTGCGGCGGTGTAGCGATCGGTGCGCGTCTTCCAGTTGCTGAGCCGTCCGCCCAGGATCACGGACAGGCGATCCGTCGGCTTGAGGCGCGCCGAGGCATAGACGCCGCTCTGCTTGTCGTGTGTCGTGGAGCCGTTGCCGTTGGGCGCCAGGTAGGTATAGGGGTAATCGCCCGTGCGGATGAAGTCGAACGCATTGCCGATGTTCGCGTCCAGGCGCTGGAAGCCGCGGTCGCGCCCCTCCATCTTCGAGAAATTGCCGCCCAGCACCAGCTCATGCCGGCGGCCGAACAGTTCGAAGGGGCCTGTCGCATAGAGCCCCACAGAACTCTGTTCCGGCTTGCCGCCATAGCGGATGGCGCGGAAGGCACCGCCACCCTGCCGGGTCAGGTTGTTGCTCAGCCCCGCCTGGACCATGTCGAATTCGCGGCGTGAATGCTCCACGTCCAGCTGCACCCGCCAGTCGTTCTCGAAGTAATGCTGCAAGGTGGAAAAGAGCGTCAGGTTTTCCCGGTCGGTATAGGCCCAGTCGGCTGCCAGGTTGGCCGAACGGGAAAATCCCGTCGGCGTGCCATCGGTGAAGGACAGCCGCGTGCCCTGTTGCGCGCTGCCCGCGCCAGTACTGCGATGCTTCTGGTATTCCACGCCAGCCGAGAGCACGGTGCCGGGCATGAGATCGGCCTCCACCACCCCATACACGATGTCCTTGCGCATCTTCACCCGGTCCATGAAGGTGCCGTTATCCTGGTGCACCGCGACCAGGCGTCCGCGGACCTTGCCCGACTCGCTGAGCGGTGTGCTGATATCCCCCTCCACGCGGTAGAAATCCCACGAACCTGCCTTGGCGGCCACGTGCGCCTGGAACCCGCGCGTGGGCAGCTTGCGCACCAGGTTCACCGCGCCCGACGGCTCGCCGATACCATTGAGCAGGCCGCTCGCGCCGCGCACGACCTCCACCCGGTCGAAGACAGCGGTGTCGGCGATATCGTTCTTGAAACCGAAACGCGTCGAACGCGGTACACCATTGACCTGGTAGTTCTGCAGCTCGAACCCGCGCGAATAGACGAAGTTGCTGTCGCCGCCCACGACATTGGTATTGTTGAAGTACAGCCCGGTCGTCTGCTCCAGCACCTTGGATATTTCGTCCAGCCCCTGGTCCTCCATGCGCTTGTGTGTCATGACGGTCACCGACTGGGGCGTCTCCCGCAACGACAGATCGAGCTTGGTCGCGGTATTGGTGAGGTTGGTCGTGTAGGAGCCGCTGCCTTCGGTCACCCCAAGCACCCGCACCGGCGCCAGGGCCGTGGGCTCGTTCGCCTGGGCCGGCGCGCGGATGACGGTATAGGTTTGCGCCCCATGGGCTTGCGCGCTCAGTCCACTGCCCGCCAGCAGAAGCCGCAAGGCATCCTCCGTGGCATAGTTGCCGTGCAATGCCCCACTTTGCAGCCCGCCCGTGAGCGCTTCCGAGAACAGGATCTGGGCGCCGGTCTGCCGGGCCAGCAGGGTCAGCGCCTCGCTCAGCGGACCCGCGGCCAGGTCGACTGCGTGCAGCGTGGCCGCTGCCTGGGGGGATTGCGCCTTCGCGGGCTCGCCCGGCAGTGCCAGCGCACCGGTGCTGAACAGCACGGCCAGGCTGATGGCCAGCGCACGGGGCCGGACAAACGGCGCAGGCCTGGCGGCCTTGGCGCCCACGCGTTGTTGCGGGGGGAACGACATGCTTTCCTCGATGGTGAACGGTATCGGGAAAGATGTCGGATCAGCCCCCGCACAACCCTACCTGCTGGAGCAAAAAAAGATCAGCGGCTGCGCAACGCCACGCCGCCGCCGGGCAGGCTGAACACCTTCACCGGCAGGATGCCAGGCAGCAGCGCCAGCAGCCTGTCCGTGTTGCTGCTGTCGAACACGCCCGACACCCGCAATGCGCCGATACGAGAATCCACGATGCGGATGGGCGTGCCGCGATAACGCTGGATGGCGGCCACCGCCTCGACCAGCGGCGTGTCCTGGAAGACCAGGCGCCCCTCTTTCCAGGCGTCCTGGAGACGGTTTTCCAGCACTTGCACCGCTGGCGCACCTTGCGCTGGCAGGCGCGCCTGCTGCCCCGCCTGCAGCGACACGCCACGTTCGGGAGCCTGCCCCTCGCGCCAGACGGCCACACGGCCCTCGTACACCGAGACACTGCTGGTGTCCGGTGTCTCGCGCCACACATCGAAGCGCGTACCGACGACGCGCACCTGCGCCGGCCCTGCCGTCACCAGGAAGGGCCGCCAGGTGGCGGACGCCACGATGAACTGCGCACGTCCCGACGCCAGCGTGGCGCGGCGGGTGCGCAGATGCCACTGAACCTCCACCGCGCTGCCCGTATCCAGCACCAGCCTGCTGCCATCTGGCAGCTCGGCCTGGACGCGCTCACCCACCCGCGTGCTGTAACGCTCGCTGCGATACGCGGGATCCCACCACCAGAGCATCGCGGCGACCGCGAGCAGCGCAGCCGCGCCGGCGGTCACGGCACGCTTGCCGCGCGGCTCACGGGACGGCGGAACGGGAAACAGCTGCTTGAGCGCGTCGCGATGCGTGCCGACCGCCTCGCCGACCGCGGCATGGTGCGTGCCGGAAGACCGCGCCTGCTGCCGGCCCGGATCAGGCGGCAGCCCTGGCCTGTCAGGCAGCATCGTCATCCTGCAAGCCCATCCGGCAACACGCCACGCCGATGCGCAGATGCTTCTCGACGGTCTTGAGCGAAATGCCCAGGTGGCGCGCGACCTTCGCCTGCGGCCACTCATGGATCTTGTGCAGGATGAAGACATCCCGGCAGCGCGGCGGAAGCGCCTCGATGGCCTGGGCCAGGCGCAGCAGCGACTGGCGCGCGGCTACCTGCCGCGCGGGTTGGCACGTTTCGTCGGCCACCTGCGACAACGCGACAGGCGTGTCTTCCATGCGGCTGGCTAGCCGGCGCCATGCGGTCTCCTGGCGGAGATTGTCGATCGCGCGCCGTTTGGTCAACGTGCGCAGGAAGGCGAGCGGCACGCGCGCCTCCTGGCCGACGTGCCTGTCCTTCAGCAGCTGAAGGCAAACGTCATGCACCGCCTCGCGCGCCGTGTCGCGTGCCTGGTGCCGGTCCACCTGGAAACGACCCGCCACGCGGCACACGTAGGACACGAGTTCGTCGTAACAACCGGCCAGCCTGGCGACCAGCGGCGAAGAGACATCGTTGGAGAGCATGGCGAATCAAGGGGCGACTGGCGGACGGACAAGTCGAAAAGAATATCACATAACGAGAATCATTCTCTTTTTTCCGCAACGCGCCGCCCGGCCATGAAAAAACCCGGCCGCTCTTGCGAGGGGCCGGGTTTGCTGGAGGGCGGCGCGGGCGCTCAGGGCGTTTCGACCTCGCCTTCCTCCCCTTCCTTCTTGACCGGCTTGACCAGGTCTTCGCGCTTCACGCCCAGCCACATGGCGATGGCGGCGGCGACGAACACGGACGAGTAGATGCCGAACCAGATGCCGATGGTCAGCGCCAGCGCGAAGTAGTGCAGGCTGGGGCCGCCGAAGAACAGCATGGCCAGCACCATCATCTGCGTCGAACCGTGCGTGATGATGGTGCGCGAGATCGTCTGCGTGATGGCGCCGTCGATGACCTCGACCACGGTGGCCTTGCGCTGCTTGCGGAAATTCTCGCGGATCCGGTCCATGATGACCACGGATTCGTTCACCGAGTAGCCCAGCACGGCCAGCACGCCCGCCAGCACCGCCAGCGAGAACTCCCACTGGAAGAAGGCGAAGAAGCCCAGGATGATGACCACGTCGTGCAGGTTGGCGATCACGCCGGCCACCGCGAACTTCCATTCGAAGCGCACGCCCAGGTAGATCATGATGCCGACCACCACGAAGAGCAGCGCCAGCAGGCCGTTCTCGACCAGTTCGTGGCCCACCTGCGGGCCGACGAACTCGACGCGGCGCAACGTGACCGAACTGTCGGCGGCCTGCAGCGCGCCCAGCACGGCCTCGCTCTGGCCGGCCGTGGTCTGGCCCGCTGCCAGCGGCAGGCGGATCATGACGTCGCGCGAGGTGCCGAAGTTCTGCACCTGGAAGTCGGTGTAGCCCAGGCCGGTGACGGCCGTGCGCACCTGGTCGAGCTGGGCGGCCTGCTCATAGCTGACCTCCATCAGCGTACCGCCGGTGAACTCGATGGACAGGTGGAAGCCTCTGGTGGCGATGAAGAACACCGCCAGGACGAAGGTGATGAAGCTGATCGCGTTCAGTACCACGGCGTGGCGCATGAACGGGATGGTGCGATGGATGCGGAAAAATTCCATGTTGCAGGTTCCGGGTGACGGTCCGGGCGGCACGCGCCGCCCGGCTAACAGGTCGGATCAACGGGGATCGGATCAGCTCTTGTTGGGCTTCCAGACGGTGCCGATGGAAATGCTCTTGAGCTTGCGGCGGTTGCCATACCAGAGGTTGGCCAGCGCACGCACGCCCACCACGGACGTGAACATGGAGGTCAGGATGCCCAGGCAATGCACCACCGCGAAGCCGCGCACCGGGCCCGTACCGAAGGCCAGCAGCGCCAGCGCCACGATCAGCGTCGTCAGGTTCGAGTCCAGGATGGTTGCCCAGGCGCGCTCGAAGCCATGATGGATGGCTTGCTGCGCCGTGGCGCCATTGCGCAATTCCTCTCGGATCCGCTCGTTGATCAGCACGTTCGCATCGATGGCCATGCCCAGGGTCAGCGCGATGGCCGCGATGCCGGGCAGCGTCAGCGTGGCCTGCAGCATGGACAGCAGCGCCAGCAGCAGCAGCACGTTGAAGGTCAGGCCGATGGTCGAGAAGATGCCGAACAGGTGGTAGTAAACGATGATGAAGACGGCGATGGCGATGAAGCCGAACAGCGTCGAATAGAAGCCCTTGGCGATGTTGTCCGCGCCCAGGCTCGGGCCGATGGTGCGTTCCTCGATGATTTCCATCGGGGCGGCCAGCGAGCCGGCGCGCAGCAGCAGCGCGGTGTCGGCGGCTTCGGTGGCGCTCATGCTGCCCGAGATCTGCACCTGGCCGTTGGGGATTTCCACGCGGATGACCGGCGCCGTGACGACTTCGCCGCGGCCCTTCTCGAACAGCAGAATGGCCATGCGCTTGTTGATGTTCTCGCGCGTGACGTCGCGGAAGATGCGCGCGCCGTTGGAGTCCAGCGTCAGGTGCACGGCGGCCTGCTGGCTTTGCTGGTCGCGGCCGGGCTGGGCGTCCTGCAGGTTCTCGCCCGTCAGGATGACCTGGCGGCGCACCAGCAGCGGACGGCCGTCGCGGTCCTGGTAGCGCTCCAGGCCGAAGGGCACGGTGCCGCTGGCCAGCGCGCTTTGCGCGGCGGGGCTGTCGTCCACCATGCGGATTTCCAGCGTGGCGGTGCGGCCCAGCAGTTCCTTGGCACGGGCCACGTCCTGCACGCCGGGCAGCTGGACCACGATGCGGTCGCCGCCCTGCTGCTGGATGACGGGCTCGGCGACCCCAAGCTCGTTGATCCGGTTGTGCAGCGTGGTGATGTTCTGGCGCAGCGCGTTGTTCTGGACGGTGGCGATGGCGGTCTGGTTCAGCACGCCGACCACCTGGGCCCGATCGCCTTCCTGGCGCTCGGTGAACTGCAGGTCGGGCATGCGGCCGCGCAGGGCCGACAGCGCAGCGTCACGCACATTGGCGTCGCTGAAGCTGGCCACCAGCGAACGGCCGGCGCGTTCGACCGTGCCGCCGGCGATCTTCTGGTCGCGCAGGATATTGCGGGCCTCGTTCGAGAGCGCCTCGTAGCGCGAGCTCAACGCGCCATCCATGTCGACCTGCAGCAGGAAGTGCACGCCGCCGCGCAGGTCCAGGCCCAGCGACATGGGACGGGCGCCGATCGCCGTCAACCAGTTGGGCGAGGCGGGCAGCAGGTTCAGCGCCACCGTATAGGACGGGTCGGCCGAATCGGGGTTCAGGGAGCGCTCGATCAGGTCGCGCGCCTTCAATTGGACGTCGGTCGTGGCGAAGCGCACGCGGACGGTGCCCACGGGCCCGTTCATCTCGAAGCTGGCGCCGGTCGTCTCGAGGCCGGCCCCGGACAACAGTTGCTCGACACGATCGAGCATGGACGCATCCACCTTGACGGTCGACTTGGCGCTGGCCACCTGCACCGCCGGCGATTCGCCGAAGAAATTGGGCAAGGTGTAGAGCAGGCCGATCACCACCGCGATCAGGACGGTGGCGTATTTCCAGAGGGGGTAGCGGTTCATGGAGGAAAACGCAGGTGGTTGACTAACTTGGTAGGTAGTGAGGCTATCGCCCCCGGCCTCGACCTATCAGGGGCGCCGGGGAGCCGGCTTCGCCGGTCCCCCGGCGCCGCCCCCTTTGAGGGGGAAGCGCGCAGCGCTTCGGGGGTGGAACTATCACTGGACTATCACAGGGCCTTGATGGTTCCCTTCGGCAGCACCGCGGAAACCGAGGGCTTCTGCACGATCACTTCGACCGGGCGGTCGGCCAGGTCGGCCACTTCCACGGTGACGTAGTTGTCGCTGACCTTGGAGACCTTGCCCAGGATGCCGCCGGCGGTGACGACTTCGTCGCCCTTGGCCAGCTCGGACAGCAGCTGGCGATGGGCCTTCTGGCGCTTCATCTGCGGACGGATCATCAGGAAATAGAGGATCACGAACATCAGGACGATGGGCAGCATGCCCATCAGCGCGCCTGCGGGTTCGCTGCTGGCGGCGGCCTGCGCGAGGACGAGGCCGAGGTTGTCGGTTGCGAGCATCGGATTTCTCCTGATTGGAATTTTGGGTAATCGGCGATTGTAGCGGGGTTGCAAGACTTGTTCCGGCAAGCAACTACGGACGGGGCGCGGCCCCGTTTTCACCCCGGCGGCCCCGGGCGCCCCGCCGGGCAGGCCAGGGGCGCTAAAATTCCGCTTTTCCCTCTTATTCAGCGGCCCGCGGTGTCACCCCCGTCACGGTCGCCCATCCATGCAAGAAACCACACTCAAGCGCGCCGGCGTCCCCGACGCCGCCCCCGCCGCGCCGTCCGCGAACGGCGCCTCCCCCCGCAAGCTGTACATCCGCACCTTCGGCTGCCAGATGAACGAGTACGACTCGGACAAGATGGCCGACGTGCTGCGGGACGACCAGGGCCTGGAGCTGACCGACACGCCGGAAGACGCCGACGTCATCCTCTTCAACACCTGTTCGGTGCGCGAGAAGGCGCAGGACAAGGTCTTCTCGGACCTGGGCCGCGTCCAGCACCTCAAGCGCCTGAAACCCGAGCTGGTCATCGGCGTGGGCGGCTGTGTGGCCAGCCAGGAAGGCGAGGCCATCGTCAAGCGCGCGCCCTATGTGGACGTGGTGTTCGGCCCGCAGACCCTGCATCGCCTGCCCGAGCTGATCCGCCGCCGCCGCGAGGACGGCCGCTCGCAGGTCGACATCAGCTTCCCCGAGATCGAGAAGTTCGACGCAATGCCCCCGCCAAGAGTCGATGGCGCCACGGCATTCGTCTCCATCATGGAAGGCTGTAGTAAATACTGCAGCTTCTGCGTCGTGCCTTATACGCGCGGCGCGGAAGTCTCGCGCCCCTTCGACGACGTGCTGGTGGAAGTGGCCGACCTGGCCGACCAGGGCGTGAAGGAGGTGACGCTGCTGGGCCAGAACGTCAACGCCTATCGCGGCAGCATGGGCGAAGGCCACGACATGGCCGACTTCGCCCTGCTGCTGGAATATGTGCACGAGATCCCCGGCATCGAACGCATCCGCTACACCACTTCGCACCCCAAGGAAATGACCCCCCGTCTCATCGAGGCCCACGGCAAGCTGCCCAAGCTCGTGCCCTTCCTGCACCTGCCCGTGCAGGCAGGCAGCGACCGCGTGCTGGCCGCCATGAAACGCGGCTATACCGTGCTGGAGTTCAAGTCCATCGTGCGCCGCCTGCGCGAAGCCCGCCCTGGCCTGACGCTGTCCTCGGACTTCATCGTGGGCTTCCCCGGCGAAACCGAAGAGGATTTCGAGAAGACCATGAAGCTGATCGCCGACGTCGGTTTCGACACTGCCTTCTCCTTCGTCTATTCGCGCCGCCCCGGCACGCCGGCAGCCGACCTGCACGACGACACCCCGCAGGCGCTCAAGCTGCAACGCCTGCAACGCCTGCAAGCCCTGCTGAACGAGCAGGCCGCCGCCATCAGCGAGGCCATGGTGGGCACTCGCCAGCGCGTGCTGGTGGAGGGTCCGTCGCGCCGCGACCCCGCCGAACTGATGGCCCGCACCGAAAACAACCGCACCGTGAATTTCGCCGCCCCCGCCCGCCTGATCGGGCAGATGGTGGAGGTGGAAATCATCGAGGCCCGTTCCAACACGCTGCGCGCGCGCGTCGCCGACGTGGAGCTGGCCAAGGAGACCCCGACCGCATGAGCCACGACGACAAGACCCTCGACGACACCCCGGCCAAGGGCCGCAACCGCCGCGCCCTGCCCGTCATCGTCAACATCGACGCCGACAACACCCACCTGGCCAATCTTTGCGGCCCGCTGGATGAAAACCTGAAGCAGCTGGCCGACGGCCTGGGCATCACGCTGGCCCGCCGCGGCACGCGTTTCTCGCTGGAAGGCGAGCACGCCGCGGTCGCCGCCGGCGCACTGCGCCGCTTCGCCGACCAGGCCGTGCACAAGCCGCTCACCATCGACGACGTGCAACTGGGCCTGGTGGAACTGGGCCTGGGCCGCGGCGGCCCCGCCGACGCGGCGCCCGAGGCCTTCGACCCGGCCGAGCTGCCGCCGCTGGACGACGAAAGCGGCGGCATCGCGCTGCGCACGCGCCGCAGCGACCTGCGCCCGCGCACGCCGCGCCAGCGCGACTACCTGAACAACATCCTCAAGCACGACATCACCTTCGGCGTGGGTCCGGCCGGCACCGGCAAGACCTGGCTGGCGGTGGCCTGCGCCATCGACGCGCTGGAGCGCGACAACGTGCAACGGCTGATCCTGACGCGCCCGGCCGTCGAGGCCGGCGAGCGCCTGGGCTTCCTGCCCGGCGACCTGGCGCAGAAGGTCGACCCGTACCTGCGCCCGTTGTACGACGCGCTGTACGACCTGATGGGCTTCGAGAAGGTGCAACGCCTGTTCGAGAAGCAGACCATCGAGATCGCGCCGCTGGCCTATATGCGCGGCCGCACGCTGAACCACGCCTTCGTGATCCTGGACGAGGCGCAGAACACGACGCCCGAGCAGATGAAGATGTTCCTGACCCGCATCGGCTTCGGCAGCAAGGCAGTGATCACGGGCGACCCTTCGCAGGTGGACCTGCCGCGCGGCACGCAAAGCGGGCTGGCGCACGCGGTGGAGGTGCTGTCCCATGTGAAGGGCATCGCCACCACCCGCTTCACCAGCCGCGACGTGGTGCGCCACCCCCTGGTGGCGCGCATCGTCGATGCCTATGACCAGGCGGCTGCCGACGATGCGTCCTGATACCGGGACCGACGCGCCGCTGCTGTCGCTGTCCGTGCAGTACGGCGTGGCCGAGCCCCGCCTGCCCCGCTGGCGCCTGCGCCGCTGGGTGGCGCGCGGCCTCGCAGGCGCGGCAGGTGACATGGCCGAGCCGCCGGCCGCGGCGCAACTGAGCCTGCGCCTGGTGGGCCTGGCCGAAGGCCGCCGCCTGAACCGCGAATTCCGCGAGCGGGACTACGCCACGAACGTGCTGACCTTCGAATACGGCGCGGATCCTGGCGGCACGGTGCATGGCGACATCGTGCTGTGCGTGCCGGTGCTGGTGAAGGAAGCGCGCGAGCAGAAGAAGGCGCTGCTGGATCATGCGGCGCATCTGGTCGTGCATGGCACGCTGCATGCGCTGGGATATGACCATTTGAATGCACGGGATGCGCGGCGGATGGAGTCGCTGGAGACTGCCGTGTTGGACGGGATGGGGATTGCTGATCCTTATCTGGTGGATTAGATCTTTATTGGCAGGGACTTTGCTAGGTTGACGGTCTTAGACCGCTGGGTTGACGGTTTTTGCACCGCTTCGTTGACGGCTTGTGCACCGCTAAGTTGACGGCTTGTGCACCGCTAAGTTGACGGCTTGTGCACCGCTAAGTTGACGGCTTGTGCACCGCTAAGTTGACGGCTTGTGCACCGCTAAGTTGACGGCCGCCGAGTGTGGTCGTGCCGTCGGCCGCCTGCCGCGTGGTGGGGCGCCCACAGCGCCCCGCCCCCCGCAGAAGGCGCCCGCCGTCCCGCCCACCCTCGACGTCCTGCAATGTTGTGTTCTGGACCTTGGGTAGCCACCGGAGTCCTGCTCGCATTCTTCTGCGCGCTCGCTGCCTGCCCGAAGATCTCGGCTTGCCGCTGATCGGTGGGCGCCCACAGCGCCCACCGATCAGCATTCGGAAAAGCAATAGGGCAGCTTTTGAGAGAGTGGGGGCGAGAGGTGGAGGGGGGAGGCAGCGCGCTTCGGACTACGGGCGCCGCTTGGCCGTATTGCCTGCTTGGGGAGGCTGCTCCACCACCGCCACCAATTTGCCGAAGCCGCCAGGCTCATCATGCGTCTCGGTGCCTCTGCCCGCGCAAGACTCCCGCCATTCAGTCACGACAATGGAGCAACGCCTCCAAGCAGACAACGCAGCCTGACGGGAGCCCCCGCCCGAAGTGCGATGCCACCCACCTCCACTCCCCTTCCCCCCTCTCTCAAAAGCTGCCCTATTGCTTTTCCAAATGCTCAGCAATGGGCGCTGTGGGCGCCCATTGCTGAGCGGCAAGCCGAGATCTTCGGGCAGGCAGCGAGCAGGCGGCAAGAATGCGAGCAGGACTCGGGTGCCCGACTCCGGTACACACCACTCCACCGCAGGACGTCGAGGGTGGGCGGGACGGCGGACGCCTTCTGCGGGGGGCGGGGCGCTGTGGGCGCCCCACCACGCGGCAGGCGACCGACGGCGCGACCACCCTCGGCGGCCGTCAACGAAGCGGTGCACAAACCGTCAACCTAGCAGTGCAAAAACCGTCAACCCAGCGGTCTACAGCACCACACGAAACACCCCCCAGCCCCCTTCACCGCCCCCGCAGATTGAACGACTTCTTGCTCCCCAGATGCGCCCGGATCGCCCTTTCAGCGCCATCCGCATCTCGCAGCAACAACGCCGCCACGAACTGCTTATGGTCCGCCACCCCGGCTGCCCACTCCTCCGGGTCCAGGTTCGATTTGTAGCGCAGTGCCTGCACCTGCAGGTTCAGGCGGTCGTAGACGGCTGACAGGGCCGGGTTGTGGGCTGCGCGGTTGATGGCGACGTGCGTGCCCATGCTGGCCGCGAAATAGGCGCGGATGTCGCCGGCCTCGTAGCCCGCGATCATCTGCTCGTTCAGCGCCGCGATGTGCGCCAGCTCGCCGTCGCTGGCGCGTAGCGCTGCCTGGCGCACGGCCAGGCCTTCCAGCACGCCCAGCACGTCGAAGATGTTCTCGATGTCGCCGGGTGACAGCTCGATCACCATGGCGCCGCGCTTGGGCTGGATGGACAGCAGGCCGTCCGAGGCCAGCATGCGGTAGGCCTCGCGCAGCGGCGTGCGGGACACGCCCAGCCGTTCACACAGGTCGCGCTCGTTCAGCCACATGCCGGGCTTGAGCGTGCCGTCGGTGATCAGCTGGCGCAGGCGGTCGGCAATCACCGCCGGCAGCGTGGGGTGGTTGATGGCAAAGGGCGACGGGTCCGCCGCGACATCGGATGCAGGGTAAACCATAGGTGAACTCGACTGGGATCAGGACTACTTTAGATCTTGGTATACCAAACACCAAGAAAATACCAAACAGACCAGCCCGCATCTTAGAGCAGACGACGAGGCTGGCAACCCCAAAGGAGACAGGTGTATGAAGAATTGGACCCCCACGTTGCGCCTACGGCTGACTGCCCCCCAAGGGGGCCGCTTTTTGCCTTGGGGCGGCCCAGCGGCGAAAGTCACGCTTTTCGCACTGGCCACGGCCGTCGCAGCAACCGTAACCATGCCCGCCTACTCGCAGCAGAATTTCCCCAGCAAACCCATCCGGCTCGTCGTGGGCTTCGTCCCGGGCGGCGGCACGGACGTGTCCGCCCGCATCGTGGCCCAGAAGCTGTCCGACGTGCTGGGCCAGCAGATCGTGGTCGAGAACAAGCCCGGCGCCTCGGGCCTGATCGCCGCCGACCAGGTGTCCAAGGCCGACGCCGACGGCCACACCCTGCTGCTGGCCAACATGCAGTCCACGGTGTCCGCGCCCTATGTGCTGCCCACGTCCTATGACCCGATCAAGGACTTCACGGCGGTGCGCTACATCGGCACCGTGCCGAACGTGCTGGTCATCAATCCCGACAAGCACAAGTTCAAGACGGTGAAGGAACTGCTGGACGCCGCGCGCGCCAAGCCGGGCGCGCTGACCTATGCCTCGTCGGGCATGGGCAGCCCGCAGCACCTGAGCGCCGCGCGCTTCTCGCAGATCGAGAAGATCGAAATGGAACACGTGCCCTACAAGGGCAGCGGCCAGGCCATCGCCGACCTGCTGGGCGGCCAGGTGGACATGAACTTCGACACCCTGCCCGGCGTGATCGGCCAGGTGCAGGCCGGCAAGCTGCGGCCGCTGGCGGTCACCAGCCCGCAGCGCAGCAAGCGGCTGCCCGACGTGCCCACCCTGTCCGAAGCCGGCGTGGAAGGCCTGGACGTGACGCAGTGGTACGCGGTGCTGGCCCCGCGCAACCTGCCCGCCCCGGTGCTCGCCAAGCTGGACGAGGCGCTGGCCAAGACCCTGCAGGATCCCGACGTGCGGGCCAAGCTCGCCGAGCAAGGCATGGACGTGGGCGGTGGCCCCGAAACGCCCGCCGACTTCCAGGCCTACCTGGACAAGGAATGGGCCAAGTACGGCAAGCTGACCGCCAGCCTGGGCCTGAAGAAACCCTGACGCAACACCAGAAGGAGCAAGCATGAGCACTGCCGACACCGTGGTGACGGGCAGCATCGACGTCACCCGCGAGGACGCGATCGTGACGGTGACGCTGAGCCGTCCCGAGAAACTGAATGCGCTGACCGTCGACCTGTGGCGGGACCTGGGCGATGCCTTCCTGGCATTGTCCGAGGACGACTCGGTGCGCTGCGTGATCCTGCGCGGCGCGGGCGAGAAGTCCTTTTCGCCGGGCAACGACATCGGCGAGTTCACGACCTCGCGCGCCAACAAGAAGCAGGCATTGGTGTACGGGCAGACCATGCGCCGCACCATCGAAGCCATCTCCGATTGCCGCCATCCCGTGGTCGCCCAGATCCACGGCATCTGCGTGGGTGGCGGCATGGAGCTCGCCAGCCTGGCCGACATCCGCATCTGCGGCGAAAGCTCGCGCTTCGGCGTGCCCATCCGCAACCTCGGCCTGGTGATGTCCTATTCGGAGCTGGGCCCGCTGGTGCGCCTGGTGGGACCTGCCGTGGCGGCGTCGGTGTTGATGGAGGGCACGATCTTCGGCGCCGACGAGGCGCTGCGCCTGGGCGTGGTCACCCGCGTGGTGCCCGACGCCCAGGTGCAGGCCGAGGCCCAGGCCACGGCGCGCCGCGTCGCCGAGGGCGCGCCGCTGGTGGCGCGCTGGCACAAGAAATTCATCCGCAACCTGGCGCAAGGCAAGACGCTGACGGCGGAGGACTGGGACGAAGGCTTCGACTGCTTCGACACCGCGGACTTCCGCGAGGGCTACCAGGCATTTCTGGAAAAGCGCCAGCCGCGTTTCTCTGGGCGCTGAGCAAGGAGTACAGACATGACGACCCCCAACAACACCCCCGGCGCGCTGGCCGGCCTGCGCGTCATCGAGCTGGCGCAGATCATGGCAGGCCCCACCTGCGGCATGATGCTGGCCGACCTGGGCGCCGACGTGATCAAGGTGGAAAAGCTGGACGGCGGCGACGATGCGCGCCAGTACCGCGACCCGATCATCAACGGCGTGTCCGCGCCCTTCCTGATGCTGAACCGGAACAAGCGCGCCATTGCGCTGGACCTGAAGCATCCGGAGGGCAAGGCGGTCGTCATGCGCATGATCCGGGAGTCCGACGTGGTCACCGAGAACTTCCGCAAGGGCACCATGGAGAAGCTGGGCCTGGGCTACGAGACCCTGCGCGAGGAGAATCCCGGCCTCATCTATTGCGCGATGTCGGGCTATGGCACCACCGGTCCCTATGCCGACAAGGGCGGCTTCGACCTGATCGCCCAGGGCTTCTCCGGCCTCATGAGCATCACCGGCGTGCCCGGCGGCCCGCCGCTGCGCACCGGCAACTCCGTGGCCGACATCAATGCCGGGCTGCTCGCGGCCTTCGGCATCCTGGCCGCTTACCAGCACAAGCTGCGCACCGGCGAAGGCCAGCGCGTGGAAACCTCGCTGCTGGAAGCCAGCCTGCAGCAGCTGTATTGGCATGCCGCCATCTATTTCGGCACGGGCGAATCGCCCGGCCCCTCGGGCGCCGCCCACGTGCTGACCGCGCCCTACCAGGCCTTCCCCACCGCCACCCAATGGATCATCATCGGCGGCGCCAACGAGAAGAACTGGACGCGCATCGCCCAGGTGCTGGGCAAGCCCGAGTGGATCGACGATCCGCGCTATGTGCGCAACAGCAACCGCATGCAGAACCGCGACAGCCTGACCGAAGCCATGACGGCCATCCTGAAGACCCGCCCCGCGCAGGACTGGCTGGACGCCTTCGACGAGGCAGGCGTGCCCGCCGGCCCGGTCCACTCGGTGGGCGAGGCGCTGTCGCACCCGCAGACGCTGGCGCGCGGCATGGTGGTGGAGCAGGAACACCCCGTGGCCGGCCCGGTGCGCACGGTGGGCATGCCGGTGAAATTCTCGGCCACGCCGGCGCGGTATCACCGCGCGGCGCCCCGGCTGGGCGAGGACACCACCGCCATCCTGGGCGAGTTCGGCTACGACGAGACGAAAATCGCGGCGCTGATGGAAGCCGGTGTCGTGCGTGCCGTCGAACAGACGCCCCAACCGGCCTGACCAAACCGTAAAAGGAAAGACGGGCCGGAAACCAGGGACACTCTGGATCCGCCCGCCAGGCGCCACGCGACGGGCTCTCCCCTCGCGTGGCGCCCCTTTTCCGCGGGTTTTCCCGCAAGCCCGGCGCTGTGTTCACAAAAGCGCCTTGCAGTATCGGTTATGCTGGCCCGACCTTCACTACGTCCCCTGGACAATGTCAGATCCCTACCCTGCTGCCGACGCGGATGCGTCGCGCCCCTCGAAATCCTCCAACAAATCCCTGCTGGATCGCGTGTTCCGGCGCCTGCGCCGCGAACCTGAAGATCGGGACAGCATCAAGGCCGCACTCGACTCCGCGCACGAACGCGACCTGATCGACGCCGAGTCCTACTCCATGATCAAGGGCGCGCTCGACGTGTCCGAGAGCACGGTGTCCGACATCATGGTGCCGCGCTCGCGCATGGACATGCTGGACATCGCGCAGCCGCTGCCCTACCTCCTGTCCGCCATCATCGACGCTGCCCATTCGCGCTTCCCCGTCTACGAAGACGAGCGCGAGAACATCATCGGCATCCTGCTCGCGAAAGACCTGCTGCGTTGCATGCTCGAACCCGATCTCGACCTGCGCTCGCTGGTGCGCCCGGCCGTCTTCATCCCCGAGTCCAAGCGCCTGAACGTGCTGCTGCGCGAGTTCCGGATCAACCGCAACCACCTGGCCATCGTCATCGACGAGCACGGTGGCACCTCGGGCCTCATCACGATGGAAGACGTGCTCGAGCAGATCGTCGGCGACATCGAGGATGAATACGACGTCGATGGCGAACAGACCATCTTCCCGGAAAGCGACGCCAGCTGGCGCGTGACGGCCACCACCGACATCGATCACTTCAACGAGACGCTGAAGGCCGCGCTGCCGGAAGACGACTACGACACCGTGGGCGGCTGGCTGGCCGCCGAGTTGGGCCGCATCCCGCGCCGCGGCGACACGGTCGAGCGCGACGGCCTGGCCATCGAGGTCGTGCGCGCCGACGCCCGCCGCGCCCTGTGGCTGCGCGTGCGCCGCAGCATCGTCACGCCGCCCGCCGACACCCCGTCGACCGAGTCGTGAACGTGGGCCGGGCTGCCCGCGGACGCCTCGCGGTCGCTGGCGGCCTGCTCGCCGCCGGCATTCTCCACGCACTGAGCTTCGCCCCCGGCCCCTTGCCGGGCTGGCTGCTGCCCCTGCTGCATCTCGCCACCCTGGCCGTGCTGGTGCGCGCCAGCCTGACGGCCGCGACGCCGCGCCGCGCCGCCTGGGGTGGCTGGCTGTTCGGCCTGGGCATGTTCTGCACCGGCGTGTACTGGCTGTACATCAGCATGCACACCTACGGCTTCATGCCGGCGCCACTCGCGGCGGGCGGCGTGCTGGCGCTCTCCGTCTATCTGGCGCTCTATCCCGCGCTGGCCGCTGGTCTCACGCGCTGGCTGCTTGCGCCGGGCGCCGCCGCCGGCACGCCGCGCATCGCATTGACCTGGGCCGCGGCCTGGGCGGCGGGCGAATGGCTGCGCGCCACCGTCTTCACCGGTTTCCCCTGGCTCAACGCCGGCTACGCCCATGTCGACAGTCCGCTGGCCGGCTGGGCGTCCATCGTGGGCGTGCATGGCGTGGCATTCACGGCGGCACTGTCCGCCGCCGCGCTGGCCCTGCTCTGGCCCGCGCCGGGCGCCACAGGCCGCGATGGCGGCCCCCGCGTCATCGGCCTGCGCCATGGCGCGGCGGTGCTGGCCACGGGCATCGCCCTGGGCGGCTGGGGCCTGGCGCAGATCCAATGGTGGCGTCCCGCCGGCGAGCCGCTGCGCACGCTGCTGGTTCAAGGCGCGGTCGACCAGAACGACAAGTTCGACCCCGCGCGGCTGCAGGCAGGCCTGCAACGCCACCTGGCGCTGGCCGCCCGGCCCGCGCAGGATGCCGCGGATCCGCCCGCGCTCATCGTGCTGCCCGAAACCATCATGCCGGTCTTCCAGGACCGCCTGCCGCCTGCGGTCTGGCAGGCCTGGATCGACCTGGCCGGACAGCGCGACGCCGCCATCCTGATGGGCGCGCCCATCCATGCCCGCGCGGCCGACACCATCACCAACAGCGTCATCCGCATCGATGGCGACACCGCCCTGGCCGACCTGCAGGCAGGCCAGCCCGGCCACCGCTACGACAAGCGCCACCTGGTGCCTTTCGGCGAATTCATCCCGCCCGGCTTTCGCTGGTTCGTCGAGGCCATGTCCATTCCGCTGGGCGACTTCAACCGCGGTCCCGCCCGGCAGACGCCATTCGCGGTGAACGGCCAGCACGTCGCGCTGAACATCTGCTACGAGGACGTCTTCGGCGAAGAACTGCTGCCCGCCCTCTTCCCCGGCGACGATGGCTCGCCGGGCGCCACGATCCTGGTGAACGTCAGCAACCTGGGCTGGTTCGGCGACTCCTGGGCCCTGCGCCAGCACCTGCAGATCGCGCGCCTGCGCACCCTGGAAACCGCCCGCCCCATGCTGCGCGCCACCAACACCGGCGCCACGGCCGTCATCGGCCCCGACGGCGTGGTGCAGGCCGACCTGCGCGCCATGCACGCAGGCACCCTGGACGTCTCGGTGCAAGGCACCAGCGGGCTCACGCCCTATGCCCGCGTGGGCAATATTCCTGCGGTGGGCGGCATCGTGCTGATCCTGGCTTTTGCCGCCTGGCGCCGCCGCGCGCGCCATGGCTGACGACACCCCGCGCCATCGGCTGCAGATCATCGACAGCCTGGCCGAGGTCGATGCGGCCGACTGGGACGCCCTGGCCGCGCCCGCCGGCTGCCTGCTCAGCCATGCGTTCCTGCACGGCCTGGAGGCGACCGGCTGCGTCGGCGAAGGCACCGGCTGGCTGCCGCGCCACGTGCTGCTGCGCGACGAGGCAGACGGCTCGCTGGCCGGCGCCGTGCCCCTGTATCTGAAGGGGCACTCCTATGGCGAATACGTCTTCGACTGGGCCTGGGCCGACGCCTATGCGCGCCACGGCCTGCGCTATTACCCCAAGTGGCTCAGCGCCATCCCCTTCACGCCCGTCGGCGGTGCACGGCTGCTGGCCCGCGATGCCGCCACCCGCGATGCGCTGGCCCGCGCCCTGCCTGCCATTGCCGAGGAAAGCCGGCTGTCTTCGCTGCACGTGCTGTTTCCGCGCGAGGACGAAGCCCGTGCCCTGGCCGAGGCAGGCTGCATGCTGCGCGCGGACACGCAATTCCATTGGCGCAATGCGGGATGGTCCGGTTTCGAGGATTTCCTGGCCAGCCTGTCCCAACCCAAGCGCAAGAAGATCCGTGCCGAACGGCGCAAGGTGCAAGAGGCTGGCGTCAGCACGCGCGTCGTGACTGGCGAACGGATCACCCCCGAACAATGGGCGTTCTTCTATACCTGCTACGCCGCCACCTATCGCCTGCGCGGCAACGACCCGTATCTGACGCCCGCCTTCTTTACCCACCTGGGGCAGACCCTGCCCGAACACTGCGTCATGGCCCTGGCGGAACAGGACGGCCGGCAGATCGCCGCCTGCCTGCTGCTGTCCGATATCGTGGAGGGGGAAAGACGGCTCTACGGCCGCTACTGGGGCGCCGTGGCCGACGTGCCCTGCCTGCATTTCGAGCTGTCGTACTACACCCCTATCGCCTGGGCGATCGCGCAAGGCGTGTCGGTCATCGAGGGGGGCGCACAGGGTGAGCACAAGCTGGCGCGAGGATTCCTGCCGGTGCCGACGCGCTCGGCGCACTGGCTGGCGCATCCGGCGTTCGCGGAGGCCGTGGAGGATTTCCTGAAGCGGGAGTCGCGGGGGGTGGAGGCGTATGTGGAGGAGCTGGGGGGACATTCGCCGTTCAAGCATGGCGCCTGACGGAACCTGACGCTCGACACGGAAAACGCGCCTGTTGGCGCGTTTTCCGTGGGACAGGCCTGATGCGCGATCGCGCTCAGTTCATGTACACCCCGCCATTCATGTCGTAGTTCGCCCCCGTCACGAAGGCGGCCTCGTCCGACGCCAACCAGGCGCACAGCGCGGCCAGCTCATCCGGCCGGCCCAGGCGGCGCACCGGGATACTCTCGGTCAGGCGGTCGAGCATGGCGGGCGGGAAGGCGCTGATCGTCGCATTGGCGATGAAGCCCGGCGACACCGCGTTCACCGTCACGCCACGCGCCGCCACCTCCTGTGCCAGCGAGCGCGTGAAACCCAGCACCGCGCCCTTGGCGGTGGCATAGTTGATCTGGCCGATCTGGCCTTTCTCGGCCGCCACCGCGCCGATATTGATGATGCGGCCCCAGCCGCGTTCGGCCATGCGGTCCACCACCTGCTTGGTGATGTTGAAGAGCGTGTCCAGGTTGCTGCGCAGCACGGCCGACCAGTCGTCATGCGTCATCTGCTTGAACAGCATGTCGCGCGAGGTGCCGGCATTGTTCACCAGCACGTCGACCTCGCCGATCTCGCGGCGAACCTTTTCGAACGCAGCCTGGGTCGACTCCCAGTCGGTGGCATCGCCTTCCGACGCCACGAAATTGAAACCCAGGGCCTTCTGTTCGCGCAGCCAGGCCGCGCGGCGCTTGGAGTTGGGGCCGCAACCCGCCACCACCTGGTGGCCGCTGCGGGCCAGCGCCTGGCAGACGGCGGTGCCGGTGTTGCCCATTCCGCTGGTCACGTAGGCGATACGCAAAGTCATGAGGGATCTCCTTGGATGGCAGTGATCAGGCGGCGGCGCCGTAGAGAGGGAAGAGCGAGAGGGCGAGGCCGGCGAACATCATGACCAGGCAGACCAGCACGGCCCACTTGAGCGTGAAGCGCTGGTGATCGCCGAAGTCCACGGCGGCCATGCCGACCAGCAGGTAGGTCGAGGGCACCAGCGGGCTCAGCAGGTGCACGGGCTGGCCGACCAGCGAGGCGCGTGCCATTTCCACGGGCGAGATGCCATAGCCCTGCGCGGCTTCGCTCAGGATGGGCAGCACGCCGAAATAGAAGGCGTCGTTGGACATGAAGAACGTGAAAGGCATGCTGACCACGGCGGTGATGACAGCCAGGTACGGCCCCATCGCATCCGGAATGATGGCCAGCAGGCTGCGCGACATGGCCTCGACCATGCCGGTGCCCGAGAGGATGCCGGTGAAGATGCCCGCGGCGAAGATCAGCGCGACCACCGACAGCACGTTGCCGGCGTGATGCGCCACGCGGCGGCGCTGCTCGGCCAGGTCCGGATAGTTGATCAGCAGCGCCACGGCGAAGCCGATCATGAAGAGCACCGGCAGGGGCAGCACGCCCATCACCAGGCTGATCATTAGGATCAGCGTCAGGCCGGCATTCACCCACAGCAGCTTCGGACGGCGCAACTCCTCGTCGACCTCCATCGCCGGCAGGTTGCGCACGGTTTCCTCGTCGTAGCTGCTGGCCGAGGCGCCGGGCAGCGTCACCTTGCCCAGCCGGCGGCGTTCGCGCAGGCCCAGGTAGACCGACAGCGCCAGGATGGCCAGGATGCTCGCGCCCATCGCGGGCACCAGCGGCACGAACACGTCGGCCGGATCCACGTGCAGCGCACTGGCGGCACGGGCCGTCGGACCGCCCCAGGGCGTCAGGTTCATGACGCCGCTCGACAGCATGGCCAGACAGGTCATGTTCAGGGCGTTCATCTTCAGGCGGCGGTAAAGCGGCAGCATCGAGGCCACGACGATCATGTAGGTGGTCGAACCATCGCCATCCAGGGAGATCATCAAGGCCAGCACCGTGGTGCCCACCACGATGCGCAGCGGATCGCCCTTCACGATGCGCAGGATGCGGCCGACGATGGGGTCGAAGAGGCCCGCGTCGATCATCACGCCGAAGTAGAGGATGGCGAACATCAGCATGACGCCGGTGGGCGCGATCTTGCGCAGGCCGTCCAGCATCATGTCGCCCATGCCGGCATGGAAGCCGCCGATCAGCGCGAAGATGATGGGCACCAGCACCAGGGCGACGAGCGGCGACAGGCGTTTCATCATGATCAGCGTCATGAACGCGATCACCATGCCGAAGCCGAGCAGGGTCAGGACCATGGGGGGTATCTCCAGTGTTTCTGTTCTTGTGTGCCGGCCGGGGACCGGCGGCGTCGGCAAGATTAGGGACGAAACCTGTCGCCCACCTGTCGTAGGTAGGGCCCCCACGCCGCGCCTTCGGCTTGCTGCCCCCCGAGGGGGCGCTTTTTCCCTTGGGGCGGCCCGGCGGGGAAAAAGCCCCCACGCCGCGCCTTCGGCTTGCTGCCCCCCGAGGGGGCGCTTTTTCCCTTGGGGCGGCCCGGCGGGAAAAAGACGGACCCTGCCGACCAGGCAGTCAAAGCGCTGTGCGACAATTTTCGGCATGCGCATACTGGTCATCGAGGACGACGAAGACTTGGCCGACGCCCTGGTGCGCCGGCTGCGGCGCATTGGCCACGCAGTCGACTGGCAGCACGACGGCCTGTCCGCGGGCAGCGTCCTGGAGTACGAGCACTTCGACCTGGTGGTGCTGGATGTCGGCTTGCCGCGGCTCTCCGGCATCGACCTGCTGCGCCGCCTGCGCGAGCGCGGCGACCGCACGCCCGTGCTGATGCTGACGGCGCGCGCCGACATCGAAGACCGCGTGCATGCCCTGGACATCGGCGCCGACGACTATCTGGCCAAGCCCTTCGACTTCCGTGAACTGGAAGCCCGCTGCCGCGCGCTGATGCGCCGCCCCAACGGGCAGACCACCGAGACCCAACGCTTCGGCAACCTTGCCATCGATGGCGCGGCGCGCCAGATCATCATCGACGGCAAGCGCCAGGACCTCCCCAACCGCGAATACAGCCTGCTGGAAATCCTGGTGGGCGCGCTGGGCCGTGTCGTCAGCAAGGACGAGATCTCCCGCCGGCTCTTCGGTTTCGACGACGAAGCCGGTCCCAATGCCATCGAGGTCTACATCGGCAGGCTGCGCCGGAAACTCGAGGGCACCCCCTTGCGCATCGAGACCCAGCGCGGGTCCGGCTACCTGGCATCGCTGCGCGAGGATGCCCGCGAAGGCGCCGGCCAGGACGCAGCGCCCTCCTCGCTTTCCTGACGCCATGGCCACCGCTGCCACGCCCATCGCCATGCGCCCGCCCGGCCCCTCCATCCGCCGGCGCCTGCTGCTGCCGCTCGTGATGCTCTTCACGGTCGGCATGGCCGCGCTGTACTGGGGGGTGCGCGGGTATGCCAACCAGGCGGCCAACACGTCCTTCGACTACCTGCTGCGCGCCTCGGCCCTGTCGCTGAGCGACAGCCTGCAACTGGTGCGCGGCCAGTGGCAGATGGACATGCCCTACGCCGCACTGGAGCTGCTGTCCCAGGCGCCGCGCGACCGCGTGTTCTATCGGGTGACGGACATCCACGGCAAGCGCATCACCGGCTATGCCGACCTGCCTACGCCACCCAGCCGCCCTCGCCTCGATGGCGACATGCAGGTCTACGACGCGCCCTACCGCGGCGAAAGGGTGCGCTTCGTGGCCTTGCGCCGACAGGTGGCCGGCCCCGAGGCCTCCGCGGGCGCCATCGTCGAAGTCGGCCAGACCCGGCAGGCGCGCGACGCGCTGGCGGAGGACATCCTGTGGCGGGCGACGGTGCTGCTCATCCTTTTCACCACCGCCGTGCTGGCCCTGGTGTGGTGGGGCGTGTATCGGTCGCTGCGGCCCGTCGCGCGGATCGAGCAGGAACTCGCCACGCGCGACGCCTCGGAACTGCAGGCCATCGCCACGCCGGTGCCGGTAGAACTGGAACAGCTGGTGCGCACGCTGGACGGCTTCATGGCGCGCCTGTCCACCAACCTGGACACCTTGCGGCTCTTCATCGCCGAGGCCGCGCATCAATTGCGCACGCCCCTGGCCGCGCTGCGCGCGCAAGTCCAGGTGGCGCTGGACGAGGACGACCCCGCCGAACAACGGCGCAGCCTGCAAGCCGTGCTGCGCAATGCGGAAAGGCTGTCGCGGCTGGTCAACCAGCTGCTGAGCGATGCCAGCGTGAATCACCGCAGCAGCCTGCAACGGTATGAAGCCGTGGACCTCCTGGCCATCCTGCGGCAGGCCCTGCACGAGAGCGTGCCGCAGGCCGACCCGCAGCCGGACGTGAGCCTGCAGGCGCCTGCCGCCAGCGACGGGGCCGCCATGCTGCAGGGCGACGCCCTGATGCTGCGCGAAGCCTTCAAGAATCTGATCGACAATGCCCTGCGCCATGGCAGGCGTCACGGCGACGGCGCCGCCCCCTGCGTGCGCGTCAGCCTGTTGCGCGACGGCGCGCAATGGTGCGTGACGATCTCGGACGACGGCCCCGGCATTCCCGCCGCGCAGGCGCAATCCATCTTCGAACGCTTCGTGCGAGGCCCCCAGACGCGCAGCGAAGGCGCTGGCCTGGGGTTGGCCATCGTGCAGCGCGTGGTGCGCAGCCACGGCGGCAGCATCGACCTCAGCAACCGCCCTGGCGGCGGCCTGGACGTCTGCGTGCGATTGCCTGGAGACCTGACGGCATGAGGCCACGCATGCGCATGCTTTCCTGCCTGGCCTTCAAGCGTCGCGCCACGGCTGCCTTGCTCGGCCTGGCGATGACGCTGGCGATCCCGCTTGCCCACGCCAAGGACTACGAAGTGTTGACGCTGGGCCCCGACGATGCCCGCGACGTCCTGGTGGTGGATGCGTCCACCAACACGCAGGTCTTCCTGGGCGTCCTGCGCGATTTCAGCGCGCTGTACCCCAACATCCGGCTCGTCTATACCGAATTGCCCACCCAGGTGCTGTACGACGCCGCCGTCACGCGCGCCGAGGAAACGCCCGGCAGCCTGGACGGGCCCGATGTCGTCATCAGCAGCAGCATGGACCTCCAGGCCAAGCTCGCCAATGACGGACTGGCCCAGCCGCATGTCTCGCAGGAGACGCTTGCCTTGCCTGGCTGGGCGCGCTGGCGCGACGAAGTGTTCAGCATCGGCGCCGAGGCCATGGTCATGGCCTACAACACGCAGGCACTGACATCGGAACAGGCGCCGCGCACGCGCCGGCAACTGCTCGCCATGCTGCGCGACCCCGCCCTGCCCCTGCAAGGGCGCATCGGCACCTACGATGTCGAACACAGCGGCATCGGCTACCTGGCCGCCACGCAGGACACGCGGCTGGACAGCATGGCGGGCACGCTGCTTTCCGCTTTCGGCGCCAATGCGGTGGTGGTGGATCCCTCGGCCGACGAAACGCTGGACAGGCTGGCGCGCGGGGAGATCGCGCTGGCGTACAACGTCCTGGAGTCCTATGCGTTGCGGCGCATCGCCGACGGCGCGCCGCTGGCGGTGGCCCGCCCCGAGGACTACACGCTGGTGGTGTCGCGCGCGGCCATCATCCCCAAGCAGGCCCGCCGCCCCGACCTGGCCGCCAAATTCCTGGACTATCTGTTGTCGGCACGCGGCCAGCACATCATCGTGCGCGAATCGGCCATGCTGCCGGTGCGCCCCCTGCCCGGCGCGAACACCGATGGCGCGCCGCTGCGGCCCGTGGACCTGGGCGTCGGCCTGCTCGTGTACCTGGACGAGCTGAAGAAATCCTATTTCCTGCGGACCTGGCACGCGGCGCTGTGCCTGGATTGCGGACGTCCGGCACCCGCGCTTGAATCGGCAAGCGAATAGGCCATTGAATGAGACATCGAGGGATGCGCCCGACTTTTTTCACTTTTTTTGTCGATGGACTTGCACAAGCCTAAAAACATGTGCATAATCTCGTTTCTTCGCTGCTGACGCAGCAAACTTCAGAAAAAAGCAAGGCTCTGAAGGGTGCGCGACAGATCGCTGGAAGATGAAAAATCGGTGGAATCAAAACCTTCACTGACGACGCATCCAACGGGGGTATAGCTCAGCTGGGAGAGCGCTTGCATGGCATGCAAGAGGTCAGCGGTTCGATCCCGCTTACCTCCACCAACAAACCTTGGTGGCTGGCGAAGATGCAGTAAAGTCGTTCAGCAGTAAAATGTGACGCAGTACAAAGTGAAGCAGTAAACAAGCAGTAAGCACAGCACGGTCCTGTCCCCTTCGTCTAGAGGCCTAGGACATCACCCTTTCACGGTGAGTACAGGGGTTCGAATCCCCTAGGGGACGCCAAGCATTATCGCTGGGTGTTATTGCAGTAAGAAGTAAGTCATACCGCTGCGGAGCGGTAGTTCAGTTGGTTAGAATACCGGCCTGTCACGCCGGGGGTCGCGGGTTCGAGCCCCGTCCGCTCCGCCAAAAATTCCAAGGCCCTGCATGCGCAAGCTGCAGGGCCTTATCGCTTTTATCCGCACATTTTTATCGCCATTCTTGCGGTAATTGGCCTGCGCTTCCCGCAGGTAACAAAAGTCCCAACTCTCCCCATTTCCGCTCGCGCTTGCAACCGCGCATTGCAAGGCCCGCGGCATTTCCTCCCCGTGTCACTGACCCGCCCTTATCCAGGGACCGTCCCCCTGCAATAAAGCCTGTCATTTCGACACAGCTTACGGAGCGCCCGGTTCCCACAATGAGACTCAGCCAGACAGGCAGGGCAAGCGCCAGACCGCGCCCGCCATCTGGCCTTCATTCCTGGAGACCGGCACGCCCCGACCAAGGCACGGCGCCTCGCGCCTGCCCGGGTGCTCAGTCCCCCCACCCCGACGAGGCACCTGCCATGTTCCAGATTCCCCCTACCCTGCCGACGGCTGGCGACCCCTTGGCCGCGTTCGATACGGACACGCCTGATATCCGCTCGGCCTGGTTCGAACGCCGGCGGCGCGCGATGGTCATGGCATCGCTGGGGCGACGCCGCTACCACTCGGCGCTGGAGCTCGGTTGCGGCACCGGCGGCATGACCTCGATGCTGGCGGCTCGCTGCGACAGCGTGACCGCCTGCGACATGTCGACATCCGCCCTGGTCCAGGCGCGCGAGCAACTCGATCACGCCGCCAACGTGCGCTTCCTGCCCTGCCGCCTGCCGCGCGACTGGCCCACGCTCGCCTCGCCCGCGCAACTGATCGTGCTGTGCGACATGGCCTATTACCTGGGCGAGGACGAGGCCCGCATGCTGGCCGCCCGCTGCCACGAACACATGGCGCCGGGCAGCGAGCTGGTGGCATGCCACGGCCTGCATGCCTTCCCCGGCCGCCGCGGCGAGACCCGCGCCATCCATGCCATCCTGGGCGACGACCCGCGCCTGCGCGAGACGGTGCGCCTGGAGGATGGCGACTTCCTGCTGCAGATCTGGCGCTGCCTGCCGTGACATCGCACGCACGCAACCGCCTGTCCTTACCGCCCCCGGGTATCCGGCGGGCGCATCCGCCCTGATCTTCCCGCTCTTCGCGTCACGACAGGCGATGCCGCTTCCTCCCGGAACATGACAGGCCTGACAGCCATCGCGAAGGGCCTCCCCTTTTCTGGAGGTACGCAAGATGGCAACGAAAAAACCCCGCAACGGCAAGCCTGCCCACGCCGCCGAGCAGGCCCCCCTCAAAACCGACAGCGCCCCGTCGGGCCCCGCGCCCGGCGCCAAACCGGCAGCCGCCCAGGCCCGTGCCCTGGACCAGACCGCGGGCGCTTTCCCGCACAACCCAGACAAAGCGCAGGAGTACGGCAAGGCCGCGTCCTGTCCGCACGCGGGCCATCATCAGGCGCCCGCGGATGCGTCCGTGCGTGCCAGCACGCTGTCCGAAACCAACGCCAACGAGAAGACCGGCGCGCCTCCGGGCGCCGGCGAGAACGCGGTGCACGGCGGGCTGCCACGCGTGCGCGCCGACGACGATGGCCAGCCGCTCAGCACCAACCAGGGCGTGCCGCTGGCGGACAACCAGAGTTCATTGAAAGCCGGGCTGCGCGGCCCCGCGCTGCTGAAGGACTTCATCCTGCGCGAGAAGATCACGCACTTCGACCACGAGCGCATCCCCGAGCGCATCGTGCATGCGCGAGGCTCGGCGGCACATGGTTACTTCGAGGCGTACGAGTCGCTGTCCGACCTGACCGCGGCCACGCCCTTTGCCAAGGCAGGCAAGCGCACACCGGTGTTCGTGCGCTTCTCGACGGTGGCAGGCGAACGCGGCTCCAAAGACACGGCACGCGACGTGCGCGGCTTCGCCGTGAAGTTCTACACCGAGCAAGGCAACTGGGACCTGGTGGGCAACAACATCCCGGTCTTCTTCATCCAGGACGCGATGAAGTTCCCGGACCTGGTCCACGCCGTGAAGCCCGAGCCGCATCACGGCATGCCGCAAGCCGCATCGGCGCACGACACCTTCTGGGACTTCGTGTCGCTGATGCCGGAATCCACGCACATGCTGATGTGGGCCATGTCGGACCGGGCCATTCCGCGCAGCTATCGCATGATGCAGGGCTTCGGCGTGCACACGTTCCGGTTCGTCAACGCACAGGGCGAATCGCGGCTGGTGAAGTTCCACTGGAGCCCGGTGGCCGGCACCCATTCGCTGGTCTGGGACGAAGCCGTCAAGATCTCCGGCGCCGACCCCGACTTTCACCGCCGCGACCTGTGGGAAGCCATCGAAGCGGGCGAGTACCCCGAATGGGAACTGGCCGTGCAGGTCTTCACCGATGAAGATGCCGAACGCTTCAGCTTCGACGTGCTGGACGCCACCAAGATCGTCCCGGAGGAACTGGTGCCCTTGCGTCCGGTCGGACGGCTGGTGCTGGACCGCAATCCGGACAACTTCTTCGCCGAGACGGAGCAGGTGGCCTTCTGCGCTGCCCATGTGATTCCGGGCATCGACTTCACCGATGATCCGCTGCTTGCCGGCCGCATCCACTCCTACGTCGACACACAGATATCGCGGCTGGGCGGCCCCAACTTCCACGAGCTTCCCATCAATGCCCCGCTCGCGCCGGTGCACAACAACCAGCGCGACGGCATGCACCGCCAGACGGTGAACCGGGGCCGCGTGGCCTATGAACCCAACTCGCTGGGCGGCGGCTGCCCCTTCCAGTCCGGCAAGATGGGCTTCGTGCCGTTTCCCGAACCCGTGGCCGGCGACACGCTGCGCGGCAAGCCGGAGAAGTTCGCCGAGCACTACAACCAGGCCACGCTGTTCTGGAACAGCCAGACCGAGTTCGAGCAGCGGCACATCGTCGATGCCTTCCGCTTCGAGCTCAGCAAGGTGACGGTGCCTGCCATCCGGGTCCGCACGGTCTCGATGCTCCGCAACGTGGACGAGACCCTTGCGTCCAAGGTCGCGAAAGGCCTGGGCATTCCGCTGCCCGACCCCATGCCGCGTGCGCTGGAAACGTCCCCGGAACCGGAAACGACACATTCTCCCGCCCTGTCGCTGACGGCCCGGCCCGGCAAGGCGGGCGTGCGCACGCGGCAGGTCGCCATCCTGGTGCACGAGGGCGTCGATGGCGCTGGCGTGCAGTCCCTGGCCAAGGCGCTGGCCAAGGCAGGCGCCATCGCCCGCCTGGTGGGGCCGCGCGTGGGGCCGCTGGACACCGGAAAAACCCGCCTGGATGCCGATGCCTCCGTGGAAAACTCGCCCGGCGCGCTGTTCGACGGCGTCATCGTGCCTGACGGACAGATCGGCGTGGACAGGCTGGCCGCGGACGGCCGCGCGCTGGAGTTCCTGCGCGACCAGTACCGGCACGGCAAGACCATGATGGCCGTGGGCGCCGGACGCACACTGGTGGAGCGCGCGGACATTCCGCTGGCAAATCCGGACGATGGACTGCTGCTGGTGGACGCAGGGTCGGGCGCGGATGCCTTCCTGTCGGCACTGGCCAGGCACCGCCATCCCGAACGCGAGACGGATCCGCCTGCCGTCTGACACACGCGTGTCATGCGTACCGGCGAGGCTGCCTGAGGAAGGCTGCGGCCGGCAGGACCACTTGACCTGCCTCAAGCTTTGCGTGCAGTCTTCTCCCTAAGATGTGCGCACGCCCACGCCGCTCCCGGCGTGGGCGTCCTCCCCGCCGACCTCCGCGCAGGCGGGCGCGGCTGCCGCCGTGCCTGGCTGGGCGCGGTCCTCCCGCAGCCGGAACACCACGCATGACATCTCCCTCGCTTTCCGCCGTCAGCCAAGCCCTGCAGGTCACCCGCAACCGCCCCCTGGCGGAAATCACCGTCGGCGAAAGCGCCAGCCTCGAGCGCACGCTGAACTACGAAGACATCCAGCTTTTCGCCATCCTGTCGGGCGACGTGAACCCGCGCCACCTCGACCGGGAATTCGCCCGCGCGTCGGGCTTCCAGGACGTGGCCGCCCACGGCATGTGGGGCGGCGCACTGATTTCGGCCGTACTCGGCACGCGGCTGCCCGGACCCGGCACGGTCTATCGCAGCCAGTCCCTGCGATTCCTGCAGGCCGTGCGCGTGGGCGACACGCTGACGGTCACGGTGACCGTGACCGCGGTGGACACCGACGCGCAGGTAGTGACGCTGGCCTGCCTTGGCGTCAACCAGCAGGGCGTGACGGTGATCGAGGGCGAAGCCGAGGTCCATGCCCCCACCGAGGCCATCGAGGTGTCGCATTCGGCGCTGCCCGAGATCCGGCTGCATGCCGAGGACGCAGGGCTGGAACGCCTGCTGTCGCAGGTCGGCGCGCTGGCGCCGGTGCGCATGGCGGTGGTGCATCCCTGCGATGCGCTGAGCCTGAGCGCCGCGCTCGACGCCGGCCGCCATGGCCTCATCGTGCCGGTGCTGGTCGGTCCGCGCGCAAAGATAGAATCCGTCGCCGCGGAAAACGGCCTGGACCTGGGCGATGCCGAGATCGAAGACGCGCCGCACAGCCATGCCGCCGCCGCCCGCGCGGTGGAGATGGCCGGGCGCGGCGAGGTCGAGGCGCTGATGAAAGGCGCGCTGCACACCGATGAACTGATGGGCGCGGTCGTGCCCTCTGGGGCCGGGCTGCGCACCAAGCGCCGCATCAGCCATTGCTTCCTGATGCAGACGCCCGCCTATCCCCGGCCTTTCCTGATCACCGACGCCGCCATCAACATCGCGCCCGACCTGCAGACCAAGGCCGACATCGTGCGCAATGCCATCGACCTGGCGCACGTGATCGGCGTGGCCGAACCGCGCGTGGCCATCCTGGCGGCGGTGGAAACCGTCAACCCGAGCATGCCAGCCACGCTGGATGCCGCGGCGCTCTGCAAGATGGCGGACCGCGGCCAGATCACCGGCGGCCGCCTGGACGGCCCGCTGGCCTTCGACAACGCGGTGTCGCCGTCGGCCGCCCGCATCAAGGGCATCGCTTCCGAGGTGGCGGGCCTGGCCGACATCCTGGTCGTGCCCGATCTCGAAAGCGGCAACATGCTGGCCAAGCAGCTGGAATACATGGGTGACGCCTCGAGCGCCGGCATCGTGCTGGGCGCGCGCGTGCCCATCGTGCTGACCAGCCGCGCCGACTCGCGCGAGTCCCGCCTGGCCTCCTGCGCCATCGCCCTCATGCTTGCCCACCACTTCCGGAACGCCCCGCCATGACGCAGCACGCAACATCCTCCGGCGACTTCATCATGGTGCTGAACTGCGGTTCGTCCAGCATCAAGTTCGCCCTGTTCGACACGCCCGGCCAGGATGCCGCCTTGCCTCGCCAGGCGGCATGGCAGGGCAAGGTGCAAGGCATCGGCGGGCCATCGCCCACTTTCGGCGCGGCCGAGTCCGGCGCGGCAGCCTCCCCTGAAGCCCTGACGCTGGAGGCCTCCCAGCCCTATCACGATGCGCTGGCGCACATCCGCCGCCGCACGCTGGCGTGGCTGGCTGGCCGGCGCGTGCGCGCCATCGCGCACCGCGTGGTGCACGGCGGCAGCAAGTATTTCGCGCCGGTGCGCGTGGATGCCGAGGTCCTGGCCGACCTGAAGACCTATATTCCCCTGGCCCCGCTGCACCAGCCCTTCGCGCTGGAAGCCATCGAGGTGCTGCTGGAAACCCGGCCCGATTTGCCGCAAGTGGCGTGCTTCGACACCGCGTTCCACCACACGCTGCCCCAGGTGGAACAGATGCTGCCGCTGCCCTATGCGGCCTGGGAGCGCGGCCTGCGGCGCTATGGCTTCCACGGCCTGTCGTATGAATACCAGTCGGTGGCGCTGCCCGAGCGGCATGGCGCGACCGCCCATGGCCGCGTCATCGTGGCGCATCTGGGCAGCGGCGCCAGCCTCTGCGCGCTCGACGCGGGCCGCAGCGTGGCCACCACCATGGGCTTCTCGGCGCTGGACGGCCTGATGATGGGCACGCGCTGCGGCGCGCTGGACCCCGGCGCGGTGATCTACCTGATGGAGATCGAGAAGCTCAGCCTGGAGGAAGTCGGCCACACGCTGTACCACGAGTCCGGCCTGCTGGGCGTTTCGGGACGCTCCTCCGAGCCGCGCGTGCTGCTGGCGCACGAGGCCACCGACGAACGCGCGCGCGCGGCGCTGGATCTGTATATCCGCCGCATCGTGCGCGAAATCGGCGCGCTGGTGGCGGTGCTGGGCGGCCTGGACATGCTGGCGTTCACGGCCGGCGTGGGCGAGCACAGCGCGGAAATCCGCCGCAGGGTGTGCAATGGCCTGTCCTTCCTGGGCCTGACGCTGGACGAAGCCGCCAACGCCCGCGACGCGTCCCGCATCAGCACGCCCGACTGCCCCATCGTGGTGGCGGTGGAACCCACCAACGAGGAATGGATCGCCGCCCGGCACGCCGCCGCGCAGGTCGCCCTGGCCGGGGCTGCGGCCTGATGGCGAACGGCGAGAACACCTTGGTGGTCTCGTCCGAGGAGGCACTGCGCGCGCTTCCTGACGCGGCCTCATTGCGCGGTGTGGAAGAGATATATCTTGGCGCGCGGCTTTATGGCGCCCTCTCCCATGCCGAGCTTGCCGGCTGGATTGCGCGGCTGCCCGCGCTACGCGTCATCCACCTGTCCGATGACTGGATACCGGACGCCCAGATGGACGCCGTGGCGGCGGCTTTCGCGGCCTCGTTTCCGGACAAGGCGTTTTTCTGGACCTGCGATGGACTGGCCGGGGGCAAGCACGGCCGCTGATGGCATGGAAAGAACAATGCCGCGCGCCGATACGGGAGGCTAGCCAGGTGAGCTGGAGGCCCAGGCTGGGCTGGCACTGATGAAGGAAGCGGCAATGGACATGAATCGCGCCATTCAACTGATCGGCACCGCCTCGGACGATCCCGTCATGGTGGCGTTCCTCATGGAGTCCGGCGTCACGAAGATGCCTGACTGGCAACGCTTCGAAGACTCCGCCGTCGCGCTGGACAGCGGCGCGGTCATCCTGCAGTTTTCCGCCGAGGTGCCCAAGGGCAAGGAAGATTGCGAGCCCGGCACGATCTTCCTCGAAGACATCACGTTCTCCAATCCGGCCACGACCGGCGGCATCGGGCCGCTCACCCAGTCCATCCCTGACGGCTTGCGCATCGAGATGGACAGCCCGCAGGTCAAGCGCCTGCTGGGCGAGCCTGCCTACGAAGGCGAGTTCCTGGGCGGCCTGTTCCTGAACTATGACGCGGTCCGGCTGGGCGTGGACCTCAGCATCAAGTTCGACAAGGCTGGCCGTGCCATACGATTCATCCGTTACCTGGCGGCAGAAGATCCGTCGCACGCCTGACGCGATGGCCCCCCACGCGCCGACAACGCGGACACTAGCGGCGCAAGACCGAGCCCGGACCGGCAGGCGCGGGCGCCGGCAAGGCCGACGACAGGGGCGCATCGGGCGCCACCCGCAGGATGGGCGGCGGGCATGCCCCGACCGGACGCACTGCCGCAGGCTCGGCCAGCCACGCAGCGACATCCTGCCAGACAGCCTCCCCGCACAGATCGCGCAGCAGCATGTGATACCCCTGCGGATAGCGCTTGAGTTGCACGGGCTGCCGCTCGGCCAGCGCTTTCAGGCTGGCGGTGGCCTCCGCCACTGAATCGGCATGCAGCACCTGCTCGTGGGCGCCATACAGCACCAGGACCGGCAGCGCGGGCGGCAAGGCCGTCAGGCGCGACTCGGCCAGGCTCATCAGGTCCACCAGGCCCGATACCGCATCGATGCGCGTGCGCTTGAGCACCAGCGGGTCCCGCCCCAGGCCGCGCAGCATGTCGATGTTGTCCGAAGGCACTATCTTCAAGCCGCGCGGCGGGGTGACGTGCACGCTCGGCACGGTATGCACGGCCAGCCAGAGCGTCATGCGGTAGAAGAGATTCATGGATTGCCGGCCCCACAGGGCGGGGGCCGACAGCACGACGCCTTGCAGGCGGGACGCCAGGGGCGCGCGTCCCGGCATGGCGGGCGCGGTCACGGCGGTGATCGCCACCGCCCCACCCATGCTTTCCCCCAGCACGAACAGGGGCACGCCAGGGTGCCGCGCGGCAATGGCCTCCACCGCCGAGTCCAGGTCGGCGACCAGCGTCTCCGTGCCCGGCCAGATGCCAGGCAGCGCGGAAGCGCCAAAACCACGCTGGTCGTAGGCATAGGTGGCGATACCCTGTCCCCGCCAATAACGCGCAGGCGCATCGAAGGCATTCGAATAGTCATTCATGCCGTGCAGGGCGATGACGACAGCGCGGGGCTTGCCTGCAGGCACCCACTGCCGCAAGGGCAAGCGAACGCCGTCCTCGACGACCAGCGCCTGCCCTTCGATCAGGACGGACTGCGTGGGCGCACCGCGCGGCTGATAGGTGGCCGAGCAAGCGGCCAGCAGCATGAGGAGCGGCACGCAGAGGCCTGCGCATGCCCGTTTCCAAGCCATGGCCTGCACTTTCCCCTCACCCATGAACGCGCATCCTCATTACCGGCACACGGGCCGAGCGTACATCAGCCATGGCTTGCGCGCTCCTTGCGCCACACCGCCGGCGAGCAGCCCATCGCGCGCGTGAAGGCGCGGGAAAACGCGCCGGGGGACTGATATCCGACCCGCTCGCACACCTGTTCCACGCTCATGCCCTCGGCCAGCGCGCCGACCGCCGCGCGCATGCGCACATACAGCAGCAACTGGGCGGGGGTGGTGGCTGCAAGCAGGCTGAAGCGGCGGTGGAAGCTGGCCCGTGACATGTGCGCGTGCGATGCCATCATGTCCACCGTCCAGGCCAACTGCGGCTCGGCGATCATGGCGCCGATCAGGCTCGCCATGCCCGGGTCGCGCGCCAGCGCCAGCAGCCCGTGCGCCTGCGTGTCGTAACGGGCGTGGTTGCGCAGGGCATAGAACAACAGCAATTCCACCAGTCGCTCTATCAGCGGAGAGGGCTCTCCAGGACGTCCCACCATCTCTGCGACCAGCAAATCGACCAGCGTGCGAGCAGCCTGCAGACCGGGCGCCTGGCCGTGCAACAGGATGGCCGACGGCAGGGATTCGATCAATAGACCGCTCAAGCCAGGGCGGAAATCCAGGAACCCGCACACGAGGCCCGTGGCCTGCGGCATGGCGCTGTCCAGCGGTGTCATGTCACGCCGTTGGACAGGCGCGGAGAAATCGGGCGGTGCGGAACGCGGTGACAGGACATGCGGCGTGTCGCGCAGGAAGAAGACCGCATCCCCGGGCCGAAGGGCCACGGCCTCGCCTTGTGGGGTGTGCAGCCAGCAGTCGCCGTGCAGGACGATATGGAAACCGGCGCGCAACCTGCCGCTCAGGCTGGCTTCCCAGCGCCCGCAATACTGCCCGATATGGAAGATGCTGGCGCGCACATCCAGGCCCGAAAGCAGCAATGCTTCGGCCATGGCAGGCGCACTTGCCGGCGCGTGCATCTGGGTTATGTGGTCATGACTCACGGTGGATATGAACGCGCATAAATGAGGGACTGCCGCGCATTGTCCGGCTTCGCGCCGCTGCGCACAATCAAAGCCCTCATCGACCCGCCCGCCAGGAGTGCCCGCCATGTCCCGTCTTCCCCTCCTCGACCCCGATACCGCCCCCGAGTCCACGCGTCCGGCCTTGCTGGCCGCCCGCCAGGGCGCGGGCTATCTCTCCAACCTGCTGGCCGTGCTGGCGCATGCACCGATGGCCCTGGAGGCCTACCAGACGCTGTCGGGCATCAATGCGCGCGCCAGCCTCACGCTGGCGCAGCGCGAGGTGGTGCAGCTGGTGGCGGCCACGACGCATGGCTGCGCGTTCTGCGTGGCCGGGCACACGGCGCTGGGCCTGAACAAGGCCAGGCTGGACCCCGCGCTGGTCGAGGCACTGCGGGAAGGCGCCGCGCTGCCGGACCCCAAGCTGGAGGCGCTGGCCCGATACACGCGCGACGTGATCGCCACCCGGGGGGCGGTGGATGACAGCGCCTTCGACGCCTTTCTCGCGGCGGGCCACACCCAGGCCCAGGCGCTGGAAGTCGTGGTGGGCGTGGGGCTTGCCACGATCTGCAACTTCACCAACGTGCTGGCTCGCACCCCCCTCAATCCCGAACTGCAGGAGCACGCATGGCGCATACCTGCCTGAGCGCGACATTGTCCGATTGGCTGGACACCCATGCCGAGGCGATCGACGCCGGCACGCATGACCCGTCGGTGATCGTGCCGACCCTGGGCGCGGCGGGCCTGTTCCGCCTGGGGGTGCCGGGCGCGGGAGGCGACTCCCGGACCGGCGATGCCATCCTTGCGATCGCCGAGGTTGCCCGCCACTCCCTGGCAGCCGCGTTCGTGTACTGGAGCCAGCGCACCTTCATCGAGTACCTGCTGCAGAGCCCGAACGCCACGCTGCGCGAACGCCTGCTCCCCGGCCTGCTGACGGGCGCGACGGCAGGGGCCACCGGCCTGTCCAACGCCATGAAATTCCTGTGCGGGATCGAGGCCCTGCAAATCACCGCGCGGGAACAGGATGGACGCTGGCGGCTCGACGGCCGCATGCCCTGGGTGACCAACCTGCGTCCCCAGGGCTTCCATGTGGCCGGCGCCGTGACCACGCCTGGCGGCGGCTCGGCCATCGTCGCCCTGCCCCATGACGCACCCGGCCTGTCCCGCAGCGCGGACCTGGACCTGATCGCCCTGCAATCCAGCAACACCGCCGCCCTGTCATTGGCGGACGTCGATGTCCCGCCCGACTGGCTGATCCACGAGGATGCCGCGATCTATCTCCCCCATGTGCGGCCAGCGTTCGTCGGCCTGCAATGCGGGATGGCGCTGGGCCTCGCGCAGCGCGCCCTGGAAGAGGCCAGGACGTCGTCCGGCCCAAAGAATGCCCTGCACGCGCCCCTGGCGGAGGCCAGTCACAGCCTGGCCGCTCTGCGAGACCAGCTGATCGAGGGTGTGCACGACGGCCGCTACCGGACGGCTCCCACTGCGCTCTTCGAACTCCGCATCAGCTTGGCCGAGCTGGCCGCCCAGGCCGTGCAACTGGAATTGCGTGCGCATGGCGGCGCGGCATATTTGAACGGCAAACGGCCGGGCTTCGCACGCCGGTGGCGCGAGGCGGCTTTCGTGCCCATCGTGACGCCCAGCGTGGTCCAGCTCCAGACCGAGATCGCCAAGCGGCGCGCCGTGGACGGCGTGGACGCGGCATGAGCCCGCCGGGCCGTCCCAAGGGCGAATACCGGAGTGCGAAGCACGAAGGTGGTCCAGTGAGCAAGGTGGCCAACGACGAGGCGCTGCTGTCGGCGCGTGGCGTGGGCGTGGCCTATGGTGCGAGGACGGTCATCGAAGACCTGGATCTTACGATCCAGGCGGGCGAGATCGTCGCGGTGCTCGGCCCCAGCGGGGCGGGCAAGTCCAGCCTGTTGCGGGTGCTGGCAGGCCTGCAACCCCCGGCGGCAGGCTCGGTCTCGCGTCTCGGACAGCCGCTGAACGGCGTGCATCCACGACTCGCCGTCGCCTTCCAGGATCCCTGCCTGCTGCCTTGGCTGACCCTGGAGCAGAACGTGGCTTTCGGGCTGGACTTCCGGCACCAACCTCATCTGGACCGCGAGACGCGCCGCGCGCGCGTGCTCGCCGCCATCGAGGCGGTGGGACTGTCGCACGCGCGGCGCCTGCATCCCGCCGAACTTTCCGGCGGCATGGCACAGCGCGCCGCGCTGGCCCGCTGCCTGGCACGCCAGCCCGACGTGCTGTTCCTGGACGAACCTTTCGGCGCGCTGGACGAGGTCACGCGCGCGGACATGCAGACCCTGTTGCGCCGGGTGAACTCAGACCTGGGCACCGCCGCGGTGCTGGTCACCCACGACATCGACGAAGCCTTGCTGGTGGCTGACCGCATCGTCCTGCTGGGCGGCTCGCCCGCGCGCGAGGCGGGCGCCTGGAAGGTGGATATTCCTGTACCCCGCGATGATCACGTCGCCGAACTGGGCGCCTTGCGCATCGACATCCTCCAGACCCTGCGCGCCTGTCTGCCGGCACGCGGCCATGCCCCTCCACTTCCTCTCCAAGGACGTTCCCATGTCGCTGCCTCCCCTGTCTCGCCGTGAATGGCTCAAGCTTTCGTCGCTCCTGACCGCAGGCGGTGCCCTGCCGCTCCTGTCCGCCTTCCAGGCGCGCGCCCAGACGGAATCCGACGCGCCGCTACGCATCGGCTATCTGCCCATCACCGACGCGACGCCGCTGCTGGTCGCGCATCACAACGGATATTTCGAGGAGGCCGGCATCAAGGCCGAGAAGCCCACGCTGCTACGCAGTTGGGCCCAGATCATCGAAGCCTTCATCTCGGGCCAGGTCAACGTGGTGCACCTGCTCAGCCCCATGACGGTCTGGGCGCGCTACGGCAGCAAGGTGCCGGCCAAGGTCGTCGCCTGGAACCACATGAGCGGCTCGGGCCTCACCACCGCGCTGGACATCGACAGCGTGGCGGAGTTGGGCGGCAAGACCGTCGCCATCCCGTTCTGGTATTCGATCCACAACGTGGTGCTGCAGCATCTACTGCGCGAGAACGGCCTGACACCGGTGTCACGCAAGCAAGGCGGGCTCGCCGCCAACGAGGTCAATCTCGTGGTGATGGCGCCCTCGGACATGCCTCCCGCCATCGCCTCGCGCCAGATCGCCGGCTATATCGTGGCGGAGCCCTTCAATGCCCTTGCGGAAACACTGGGCGTGGGCAAGGTGCTGCGCTTCACCGGTGACGTCTGGCGCGATCATGCCTGCTGTGTCGTCTTCATGCACGAACGCGACTTGCAGCAGCGGCCCCAATGGTCGCAGGGGGTCGTGGACGCGATCGTGCGCGCGCAATTGTGGACGCGCGAACATCGCGCCGAGACGGCGCAATTGCTTTCCAAGGAAGGGATACACCGCTATACCCCGCACTCGCTGGAGGCGCTCAACAAGGTGCTGAATCCCTCCCCAAGGGATCGCGACGCCTACATCGCCTCGGGCATCATCCAGCACCCCGACTGGGATGAAAAGCGCATCGACTTCCAGCCCTACCCCTACCCCAGCTATACGGAAGAGCTGGTCAGGAAGCTGAAAGACACCGTGATCGAGGCGGATCGCGGCTTCCTGCAGGATCTCGACCCCTCGTTCGCGGCAGGCGACCTGGTGGATGACCGTTACGTGAAGCGGGCCATCGAGCGCGTGGGCGGGCTGACGCGCTTCGGCGTCGCGGACTCCTATACGCGGCTGGAAACCATCCGCGCCTGAGCCTCATGAAACGATACGCGCTCACGCACGTCCTGCCTGGCCTGGCTGGCCTCTTCCTGACCCTTGCGCTGTGGTGGGCAGCGACGGATCTGCTGGCCGCGCCAGGCAGCCTGGCGGCACGCTTCTCGCCGGTCGCCACCTGGTCCAGCCTGCGGGAACTGCTAGGCGACCCCCAACTGGGCTTTCATGTGTGGGCCAGCCTGCGGCGGATCGCCGTCGGGCTGGCGCTTGCGCTGCTGATCGGCATTCCACTGGGCCTGGCCGTCGGCGCGTGGCAACACGCCGATGCCCTGCTCAGCCCAACGTTCCAGTTCCTGCGCATGGTGTCACCCCTCTCGTGGATGCCCATCGCCGTGATGGTGCTTGGCGTGGGAGATGCGCCGGTGTATTTCCTGCTTGCCTTCGCGGGTGTCTGGCCGATCATCCTGAACACCGCCGCGGGCGTCAGGCAACTGGATCCGCGCTGGCTGCAACTGGCCCGCAGCCTGGCCGCGACACGCGCCGAGACGCTGCTGAGCGTGGTGCTGCCTGGCATCCTGGCCCACGTTCTCACCGGCGTGCGCCTGGCCATCGGCATTCTGTGGATCGTGCTGGTGCCGGCCGAAATGCTGGGGGTTTCCGCCGGCGTCGGTTATTTCATCCTCGATACGCGGGACCGCCTCGCCTACTCCGAACTGATGGCAATGGTGCTGTTGGTGGGACTGCTGGGCTATGCGCTGGACATGCTCGCCCGGCAGGCATATCGGACACTGGGCCGCCGCTGAGGCGCGAGCCCGGCAGCCACTCAGCCGCTCGCCGCCACGAGCGCGACATACCTGCGGATGGCCGGCGCCGTTTCATGGCGCCGCCACAGCAGGGACAGGTGCGACGACAGGCGCGTGCCCGACAGCTTGCGGTACACCAGGCCGGGCATGCTCACATGCCCTTCCACCGAGCCGGGCACCACGGCCACGCCCTGCCCCAGCGACACCTGCGCCAGCACCGCCACCAGGCCGCCTGGCTGCGGTCCCAGCGTCGGCACGAAATTCCCCTGCGCCGCGAGGTCGAGCGTGCCCGAGATCTGCTCGGGCAGGATGAACGTTTCGCCGCTGAGATGCCTGGGCGTGATTCGCTGGAGCCCCGCCAGTCCCGAGGCGGCGGGCAGCGCCAGCACGAAGGGTTCGTCCGGCAGGCGCAGCGCCTCGATGCCGGGCGGCAGCGCCATGGGAGAACGCACATAGGCCACGTCAAGCCGGCCTTCGCGCAGGGAAACCGGCAGCGCCTCCATCGGCGCTTCCCAGGCCGAGAGCGTCACCGCCGGATAACGCGTCCGGAAGGCCGCCACCTGCGCCTGCAGGATGCCCGCATAGGCGGCCGAGGCGACATAGCCCAGGGCCAGCGCGCCGGTTTCGCCGCGCGCCTCGCGCTGTGCCCGCAACTGCGCGGCCTCGAACTGGGCGACCGCACGGCGCGCCTCCTCCCGCAGCACCTGGCCTGCCGGCGTCAACGTGACGCTGCGCTGGCTGCGCGCGAACAGGCGCACGCCCAGCTCGGCCTCCATGTCCTGGATCTGCCGGGTCAGCGTGGGCGTTGCGATACCCAGCGTGGCCGCCGCGCGTGTGAAGTGCAGCGTGTCGGCCAGCGCGAGGAAGTAGCGGAAATGGCGCAGTTCCATGATGGACGAGGAAGGGATTCACCAGATTGTTAGCTTACTCCTAACAATATTCCCCAAGCTGATGAACATGCCGGCGGACAAGCCGGATTACGCTGGCGGACGTGCTTTCCTGAAAAACAACAGCCATGCAAGATATCCTCCCCGCCAACCCGCGCGCCGCGCTGCTCACGGCCTCGGCCTGCTGCGCGCTGATCGTGCTGGACACCAACATCGTGGCGGTGGCGCTGCCCGCCATCGCCACCGACCTGTCGGCCACGTTCGTGGACATCGAATGGGTCGTCAGCGCCTATATGCTCGCCTTCGCCGCCGGCCTGCTGAGCGGCGGCGCGCTGGCCGACCGTTACGGGCGCCGCCGCATGCTGCTGGTGGGGCTGGCGCTGTTCGTCGTGGCGTCGCTGGGCTGCGGCCTGGCGCAGACCGCCTTGCAGTTGAACGTCGCGCGCGCGGCCAAGGGCGTGGGCGCGGCACTCTTGCTGCCCGCGGCGCTGGCATCGATTGCCCACGCCTTCCACGAGGAAACCGCGCGTGCCCGGGCCTGGGCCTTCTGGGGCGCCTGCATGGGCGTGGCCATGATGATCGCGCCGGCCCTGGGCGGCGCGATCAGCCAGGGCCTGGGCTGGCGCTGGGTCTTCCTGCTGAACCTGCCGGTGGGTGCCGTGCTGGCATGGTCGGTCTGGCGGCATGTCGCGCCGTCGCGCGACCCCGGCGCCGCAAGGCTGGACCTGTGGGGCAGCCTGTGCTTCTGCGCCAGCCTGTTCCTGCTGATCTGGGCGCTCATCGACGCCAACCAGCTGGGCTGGTCCCACGCCGCAACCTGGGGACGCCTGCTGGGCAGCGCCGCGCTGCTGGCACTCTTCGTGCTGGTCGAACGGCTGCAGCAGCGGCCCATGGTGGACCTGGCGCTGCTGCGCATCCCCCGCCTGCGCGGCGCGCTGCTGGCGATGGCCGCCTATGCCGGCTGCGCGCAGGTCATGATGACGCTGATGCCCTTCTATCTGCAGATCAGCCTGGATTTTCCCGGCTTGCAGGCAGGCCTGGGCATGCTGCCTTTCGCGGTCACGCTGCTGCTCTTTCCCCGCGTGGGCGTCTCGCTGTCGCGGCGCCTGTCACCCGGGGCGATGCTGGCGACGGGACTGGCGCTGGTGGGCACCGGCAACCTGCTGGCCGCCTGGGCGGCGTGGACGGGAGGCTACCTGCCCTTCGCGTTGGCGATGGCCGTCACCGGCAGCGGCGCGGGCCTGCTCAATGGCGACACGCAGAAGAACATCATGGCGTGCATTCCGCGCGACCGTGCCGGCATGGCTTCGGGGATGAGCACCACGACACGCTTCACCGCCATCGTGCTGGCCTTCGCCTTGCTGAGCGCGCTGCTGGCTCACCAGGCCGAAGTCCGCCTGTCGCGGGAACTGGGCGTGACCGCGCAGGCCGATGCCCTGGCGGGACGGGTCGTGGCAAGGCTGGCAGGCGGCGACCTGGCGGGCGCGATGCAGGAAGCGCCGGCCGGCCAGCAGGCCTTGCTGGCGCCGCTGGCCCGCCAGGCCTATGCCCAGGGCTTCGCCTGGGCCTTGCTGGCCGCGGGCATCGCGGCATGGCTGGCCGCCTGGCGCGTGCGCAGCCTGATGCGTCACCCCTTGCCGGTGGCAACCACGCCTTCCGGCGCAGGCGCTTCGCCGACGAAACGCAGTCCCACGCCGGGCTCGGTGACGATGTAGCGCGGCGCGACCGCCGAGTCGCCCAGCTTGCCGCGCAGCTTGCCGGTCAGGACACGCAGGTAGTGCGTGTCCTGCTCATGCGTCGGCCCCCACATCTGCCGCATCAATTGCGGTTGCGTCACCACGCGGCCCGCATGCGCGAGCAGCAGCGTCAGCAACTGGTACTCCTTGCGTGCCAGCGTCACCGGCAGGCCCGCCAACGTGACTTCACGGCGGCCCGGGTCGATGCGCAAATGCCCATCGTCGAACACCGCCACGGGCTCGTCGCCCGCCGCGTGCGCACGCAGCAGCACACGGATGCGCGCCATCAATTCCTGCGTGCCGAAGGGCTTGGTCACGTAATCGTTGGCGCCCGCATCCAGCGCCGACACGACCTGGGTTTCACCCGCCCGCACGGTCAGCACCATCACCGGCGCCTGCGACCAGCCCCGCAGTTCACGCAGCACGTCCAGGCCATCGAGATCGGGCAGCCCCAGGTCCAGCACGACGAGGTCGGCGCCGTGCGCAGACAGCTCGGACAAGCCAGTTGCGCCGTCCGCGCACGACGTGACCTGATAGCCCTGGGCGCGCAGGGTGATGTCCAGGAAACGGCGGATCTGCGCCTCGTCGTCGATGACCAGGATGCGGAAGGCGTGGCTTGCGGTGCGTGCGACAGGGGGGTCAATCATCGTCATCGTCCTCCTGGCCGGTGGCGGGCCGGCCCGGCGGCTGGGTCAGCGGCAAGGTGATGCGCAGCGTGGTGCCGCGCCCTTGCGGGCCAGGGAACGCCTGCACCGTGCCGCCATGCGCGCCGATCATACCCTGGCAGATCGTCAGGCCCAGTCCCGTGCCATGGCGGCCCCGGTCGCCCCGCTCGACGCTGTAGAACATGTCGAAGATGCGCTCGCGCTCGGCCTCGGGAATGCCCGGTCCCTGGTCGCTGACATCGATGCGCAGCCGGCCCTCGGCAACGCTGGCGCGCACCTGCACGGCGGCGTCCGCGGGCGAGAACTTCGCGGCGTTCTCCAGCACGTTGAAGACCGCCTGCTCGACCAGCGCCGGATGCACCCAGATCTCGGGCAGCGCGGACGGCGCATCGATCTCCAGCTGCACCTCGGGCTGGTAACGGCGCAGGCGGCGCGCGGCCGACCCCAGCAGTTCATCGACGCCGATCCAGTCGCGGTTCAGCGCCAGGCCTTCGTGCCCCAGGCGCGTCATGTCCAGCAGGTTCTGGATGTAGCGGTCCAGCCGCTCGCCTTCGACCTTGATGGTGTCCAGCAGGCCGCGGCGATCCTCGGGGGGCATCGCGTCGGCATAGCTCGACAGGCTGCTGGCCGCGCCGATCATGGCCGCCAGCGGCGAACGCAGGTCGTGCGACACCGACGACAGCAACGCGGAACGCAGGCGCTCGGTTTCCGCGCCGACACGCGCGGCCTGGAGGTCTGCCACCAGCCGGGTGCGCAGGGCCGCCTGGCCGATGTCGTCGATCATCGCCTCGGCCAGCCGCCGCGCGGCATGTTCCTCGCGCGTCGCGCCATTCGCGTCGAGCAGGCCCACCACGCCCAGCGTGCCGCTGTCATGGCGCACCGGCAGGAAACGCCAGGACGCGCCCGCCAGGGTGTCGCTGCCCCTGCCCGTGGGCTGGCCATGCTGCTGCGACCAGTCGGCGGCGCGCTGGTCGATCTCCGACAGTGCTGCGGCCGGCGCGGGGCCGGTGGCCTCGCCGATGCGTATCCACACCTGTCCGCCCAAGGCCGACTGCAGGGCGTCCCGGCCTGCGCGCATGACCTCGCCCAGATCGGCCGCGCTGGCCAGCTGGCGCCCCAATGATTCCAGCGCAGCGGCATGCGTGTTCACCGCCCGCAATGCCAGGACCTGCGCGCGCAAGGCCGAGGCCAGGCGTCCCGCCAGCAGCGCCGCCAGCAGGAAGGCGCCGACGGTGACCAGCCCCTGCCGCGCGGTGATCTGGAAGGTCTTGCGCGGCTCGATGAAGAAATAGGTGTAGCCCAGGAAGCACAGGCCGGCCGTCACCACCGCGCCCGTCATGCCGGTGCGCGCGGCCACCGCCAGCACCGCCAGGATGAAGACCATGGACAGGTCGTCCATGCCCAGCCACGCCTGCGCGCCCCAGGCCAGCGCGATGGCTGCCGCGGTGGCCGCCATGGCCAGCAGCACGTCCTGCCCGCGCGGCGGCGTCAGCGCCTGCCGCCAGGCCTGGCGCGCACGGGCCCGTACCGGTGGCGGATTGACCAGCGTGATCTCGTAATGCGCGCCGCGCTGCAGCAGGCGCTGCGTCAGCGTGCGATTGAAGGCCCGAGCGATGGGGCGTTCGCGGGTGCGGCCGATGAGGATGGCCGACACGCCTGCCCGCCCCGCGTAATCCAGCAAGGCATCCACCACGTCGGCGCCACGGATCGTCTCGGTCTCGCCGCCCAGCTTGCGGGCCAGCGAGAAGGCGCGGTCCAGTTCGTCCTGGCGCGCCGCGTCGCGCCTGTCATGGGTGACCACCGTCACCACCGTCCACGGCGCATCGCGCCGCTCGGCGATGCGCCGGGCGCGCCGCACCAGGTATTCCGACTGCCCGCCGCCATCGACGGCCACCAGCACGCGCGACCGCAGGACGGGACCCGCCAGGCCCCGCGCCGCGTGGTTGTCGCGCAGGTCGCTGTCGACCCGTTCGGCCGCCGTCTGCATGGCCAGTTCGCGCAAGGCCGCCAGGTTCGATGGCGAGAAGAACGCCTCCAGGGCCTGCGTGGCAACCTCGGGCATGTAGACCTTGCCCTGGTTGAGCCGTTCGATCAGCTCGCGCGTGGGCAGATCCACCAGGCGGATGTCGCGCAGGCGGTCCAGCACGGCATCGGGCACGGTCTCGGCCACGCGCACGCCGGTGATCTCGTACACCACGTCGTTCAGGCTTTCCAGGTGCTGGATGTTGACGGTGGCATAGACATCGATGCCGGCGTCCAGCAATTCCATCACGTCCTGCCAGCGGCGCTCGTGGCGGCAGCCCGGCGCATTGCGATGCGCCAGTTCATCGACCAGGGCGATGCCGGGACGGCGCGCCAGCAGCGCATCAAGGTCCATGTCCTCCAGCGTGCGGCCCTGGTAGCGCAGGCGCCGGCGCGGCAGGATGTCCAGCCCCGCCACCAGCGCCTCGGTTTCGGGGCGGCCGTGCGTCTCGACCACGCCGATGACCACGTCCGCGCCCTGGCGGCGCAGCTCGCGCGCCCGCATGAGCATGGCGTAGGTCTTGCCCACGCCGGGCGCCGCGCCCAGGAACAGGGTGAGCCGCCCCGCGCCCTCGCGCTGGAGGGCGGTCACCAGGGCGTCGGCCTGCCGGTCGCGGTCACCGTGTTCGGTCATGGGCGCATAGTATCCAAGGCCAGGTTCAATTGCAGCACGTGCACGCGCGGCGCGCCCAGCACGCCGAACTGCGCGGCCTCGGTATGCGCCGCCACCGCGGCGCGCACGCGTTCGGGCGCCAGCCCGCGCGCGCGGGCCACGCGCGCCACCTGGATCTCGGCGGCGGCCGGGCTGATGTGCGGATCCACGCCGCTGCCGGATTGGGTGACGAGATCGCCCGGCACGGCCTCGGGCGGCACGCTTTCGCGGGCGGCCACGGCGGCGGTGGCCTCGGCGATGCGTTGCCGCGCATCGGGGTTGCTGCGCGCCTGGTTGCTGCCCGCCATCGCCATCGGGTCATGCCTGGCGGCCGATGGACGCGAGTGGAAATACGTGTCGCCCGCGAATGGCTGGCCCACCCAGGCCGAGCCCACGATCTTGCCGTCGCGCTGGATCAGGCTGCCGGCGGCCTGCTCGGGAAACAGCAGGCCGCCCAGGCTGGCCGTGGCCGCGGCATAGGCCAGGCCGAAGCCCAGCAGCGAGATGGCCGCGAAGCCCAGGCTGGCACGCACCAGGCCGCCCTCGCGGCGGGCAGGCCTGGCCGCCGCCGGCGCCTCAGGGCCCGACTGCGGATCGCGCGCGGCGCAGGGAAGAAGGGTATCGGTGCTTTCGGTACGCATGAAGGTGTGCCTCTTCAGAACAGGCCCAGCGCCGACAGCGCCAGGTCGATGAGCTTGATGCCGGCGAAAGGCAGCAGCACGCCGCCCACGCCATAGACCAGCATGTTCCGGCGCAGCAGCGCCGTGGCGCCGGCCGGCGTGAAGCGCACGCCACGCAATGCCAGCGGGATCAGCAGCGGAATGATGAGGGCGTTGAAGATGAGCGCCGACAGCACCGCGCTGGCCGGGCTGGACAGCTGCATGACGTTCAGCGCGGCCATCTGCGGCTGCGCCGCCGCGAACAGCGCCGGCAGGATCGCGAAGTACTTCGACACGTCGTTGGCCAGCGAGAACGTCGTCAGGGCGCCACGCGTAATCAGCTGCTGCTTGCCTACCTCGACCACCGCCAGCAGCTTGGCCGGATCAGAGTCCAGATCCACCATGTTGCCGGCCTCCTTGGCCGCCTGCGTGCCGGCGTTCATGGCCAGGCCCACGTCGGCCTGTGCCAGGGCCGGCGCGTCATTGGTGCCGTCGCCCACCATCGCCACCAGGTGGCCCTTGGCCTGTTCCTGGCGGATCAATGCCAGCTTGTCCTCGGGACGGGCCTGGGCCACGAAATCGTCCACGCCGGCCTCGGCCGCGATGGCGGCGGCGGTCAGGGGGTTGTCGCCCGTCACCATGACCGTGCGCACGCCCATCTCACGCAGGCGGGCGAAGCGCGCCTTCACGCCGTGCTTGACCACGTCCGACAGGGCGATGACGCCCAGCGCCTGCGCGCCATCGGCGACGACGAGCGGCGTGGCGCCGGCGCGCGCGACCTTGTCGACGCGGTCCCGCAGCGCAGCCGGCACCTGCCCGCCCAGTTCTTGCACCGACGCGAAGACCGCATCGGCCGCGCCCTTGCGCAAGGTGCGCAGCGCGCCGCCCGTGCCCGGCAGGTCGACGCCGGACATGCGGGTGCGTGCGCTGAACGCGACGGGCTGCGCCCCCGCGGCCGCCTTGCCTTCCGTGCCCTGGGCACGCGCCAGCTTCACGATGGACTTGCCCTCGGGCGTGGGATCCGCCAGCGAAGCCAGCAGCGCCGCTTCGCGCAGCGCGCCGGCATCGATGCCCGGCGCGGGATGGAAGGCGGTCGCGCTGCGGTCGCCGTGCGTGATGGTGCCGGTCTTGTCCAGCAGCAGGATGTCCACGTCACCCGCCACTTCCACCGCCTTGCCCGACTTGGCCAGCACATTGGCCGACAGCGCGCGGTTCATGCCGGCGATGCCGATGGCCGGCAGCAGGCCGCCGATGGTGGTGGGAATCAGGCAGACCAGCAGCGCCACCAGCACCACCGGATCGATGGTCAGACCCACGAAGCCCGCGATGGCCGGCAGCGACAGCACGACCACGAGGAATATCGCCGTCATGGTGGTCAGCAGCATCGACAGCGCGATCTCGTTGGGCGTCTTCTGCCGGTTGGCCCCTTCGACCAGGGCGATCATGCGGTCCAGGAAACTGTCGCCCTGCGCGGCGGTCACGCGCACCACGATGTGGTCGGACAACACCTTGGTGCCGCCGATGACGCTGGAACGGTCGGTGCCCGCCTCGCGCAGCACCGGCGCGGACTCGCCGGTGACCGCCGCCTCGTTCACCGTTGCCAGGCCCTCGATGATCTCGCCGTCGGCGGGGATCATCTCGCCCGCCTCGATCTCGACCAGATCGCCCGCCTGCAGCGCGGCGGCGCTCACACGGGTCCATTGCCGGTCGTGCAGGTCGTTCAGGCGGCGGGCCGTCAGGTCGCGGCGCGCCTGCCGCAGCGAAGCCGCCTGGCCGCGCCCGCGCGCCTCGGCCACCGCCTCGGCGAAGTTGGCGAACAGGACCGTGATGAACAGGATGGCCGTGACGCTCCAGCCGAACACCGGCTCGCTGCGCCCGGCCAGCGTCAGCAGCGCGGTGACGAGCGTGCCGCCCCACACCACGGCGATGACCGGCTGGCGGATCACGTGGACGATGGACAGCTTGGCGAACGAGGCCCACAGCGCGGCGCGCAGGCCGGCCGCATCCAGCCCCGCGACGCGCGGCGCACGGGCCGCCGCGCTCGTTTCGGGCGCGGCGGGCAGCTTGGAAAGATCGGAGTGCATGAGAGAGTCCTCCCGCCGCTCAGCGCGGCAGCAACGAAAGATGGTCTGCCACCGGGCCCAGCACCAGCACGGGCATGAACTGCAGCAGCACCAGGATGACGATGATGGCCAGCAGCGTGAGCGCGAAGGTGGGCGTCTCGATCCGCAGGCTGCCGGCGGTTTCTGGCGCAGGCCGCTTGGCGGCGAGCAAGGCGGCCACGACGAGCGGGATGATCAGCGCGGGATAGCGGCCCAGCAGCAGCGCCAGCGACGCGCTCAGGTTCCACCAATAGGTGGCGTCGCCCAGGCCTTCGAAGCCTGAGCCGTTGTTGGCATAGGCCGACACGTACTCATAGAAAACCTGGCTGATGCCGTGGAATCCCGGGTTGGAGGTGCCGGCCAGGGCAGGCGTGGACAGCGCGATGGCGGTCAGGCCCAGCACCACCACCGGCTGGATGAGCACGAGCACCGCCAGCCAGCGCACCTCCGGCGCTTCGATCTTGCGGCCGAAGATCTCCGGGCTACGGCCGGTCATGAGCCCCGCCAGGAAGACGCCCAGCAACAGATAGACCAGGAATTGCTGCAGGCCGCAGCCGATGCCGCCCCAGATGGCGTTGATCAGCATGTTGGCCAGCGCGCCCAGGCCCGTCAGCGGCGCCGCCGAGTCCAGCATCATGTTGACCGAGCCGTTGTTGACCTGCGTGGTCATCGCCGCCCACAAGGCGGACGCCTCGACGCCCAGGCGCACCTCCTTGCCTTCCATCGACGCGGGCCCCACGCCGGATTCGGCCCAGCGCATGGCGCCGGTGGACAGCACCGACATTGCCAGCATGCAGCCGAATACCAGCACACCGAAACGGCGCCTGCCGGTGAAGGGACCGATCATGAACACCACCGCCATCGGGATCAGCAGGATGCCCAGCGTTTCCAGCGCGTTTGCAAGCGGCGTGGGGTTTTCCAGCGCAACCGTGCTGTTGGGGCCATACCAGCCGCCGCCATTGCTGCCCAGTTGCTTGGCGGCCACCATCGGCGCCACGGGCCCCAGGGGGATCTTCTGTTCTGCCATGCCGGCCGAAGCGTCCAGCGGCGTGGCAACCGGACCCGCCAGCAGCGTCGAGGGCACCCCCTGCGCGGTCAGCAGCAGCGACCACACCACGCACAAGGGCAACATCACGCGCAAGGTGGCGCGGATGACGTCGGCCCAATAATTGCCGACGTCCACGCCATCGGCGTTTGTCACCGTTGCGGCGGCATTGCCGGCCTCGCCCCCGCGCGCCGCCATCGCCTGGCGTCCGCCGAACAGGCCGCGCAGGGTGGCCGCGGCCAGGGCCAGGCCCATCATCGGCGTGACCACCTGCAGCCCGACGATGGCGACCATCTGCGACAGGTAGGACAGCTGCGCCTGCCCGCCGTAGTGCTGCTGGTTGGTATTGGTCAGGAAGGAGATGGCCGTGTGCAGGGCCAGGTCCCAGCGCATGTTCGGCACCCTGTCGGGGTTCAGCGGCAACCAGGCCTGCGCCATGAACACCAGCCAGCTGCACAGCAGCAGCGCCACGCTGCTGCCCACGAAGGCGGCCGCGTAGGCGCGCCAGCCCATGCCGCGCATGGGGTCCGTGCCCAGCAGGCGGTACAAGGGCTTTTCCGCCCACAGGAACAACACGTCGGCGCGCGAGGGGCCGCCCCGCAACACGCCCGCCACATAGCGGCCCAGGGGCCAGCCCAGCAGCGTCGCCGCGCCAAGCACGAGTAAGGCTTCGATCATTTTCGACTGCTCCGCAAAGACACATCCAGCGCTTGGCAGTATCGAATCGGAGCCCGTAACTTCTCCATGCCGCACCCGCGGCCGGCGCGTAACTTCCGCGTAAAATCTGCGCGCCCGCCACAGGGCGCCTCGCCTTGGCTCCCGGCCCCTCTTTCCCGATGACACCTTGGTTCTTCCCGTCTTTCCCTCCGCCGGCACATTGACCCTGCGCGGCCTGCGCCAGGCCGACCGTGGTCCCTACGACCTGCAGTTGCCGCCCGGCACCTGCGCGCTGGTGACCGGCCGCTCGGGCGCGGGCAAATCACGGCTGTTGCGCATGGCGGCCGATCTCGATCCCCACGAAGGCCAGGCATGGCTGGGCGAGCACGCGCGCGACACCATGCCCGCCCCCCTCTGGCGCCGCCAGGTCTGCTATGTGCCGGCGGAGCCGGGCTGGTGGGACGACAGCGTGCGCGCGCACTTCCCGCATGCCGAATTGGCGGCGCCGCTGCTGGCGCGCCTGGGCCTGCCCGACGGCATCCTGGATGCCCCCGTGGCGCGTCTCTCCACTGGCGAACGCCAGCGTCTGGCCTTGCTGCGCGCGCTCGGCCCATCCCTGCGTTGCCTGCTGCTGGACGAGCCCACCGCCGCGCTGGACCCCGACACCGCGCAGCGCGTCGTCACGTTGCTCCAGGACGTGAAGGCAGCAGGCGTGGCGATCCTGCTGGTCACCCACCATCCCGGCCAATTCGATGCCCTGGCGGACGTCCGCCATACGCTGGCGCCCGACTCCCTGGAAAGGCAGCAGCCATGACGCCGCTCCTTCTCAGCCCGCTGGATCTCGCCATCGCCGCGCTGCTGCTCGTGGGCAGCGCCTGCCTGTCGGTCTGGCTGTCCCTGGGGGTGCAGCGCCCGCTGCTGGTGGCGGCTGCCCGCATGGTCGTCCAGCTGCTGCTGGTGGGCTTGATCCTGCAGAAGGTGCTGGCCACCGCCTCGCCCTGGCTGACGGCGCTGGTCGTGCTGGCCATGATGGGCGCGGCCAGCCATGCCGTGGGCACCCGCCAGCGCCAGGGCCTGCGCGGCCCGTGGATGCTGGGGCTGAGCACGGCCGTGGTGAGCGTCACCACGCTGGCGGTGACCTTGCTCGCCCTGCAGACGGCGCTGCGGCCCGAGCCCTGGTACGACGCGCGCCACGCCATTCCGCTGGCGGGCATCGTGCTGGGGGGCGTCATGAACGCGGCCAGCCTGGCACTGAACGATCTCTTTCACGCGGTGCGCCGCGAGCGGACCGCCATCGAGGCCCGCCTGGCATTGGGCGCCAGCCGCCGCGAGGCCTTCCAGGGCGTGGTGCGGCGGGCGGTGCTGACGGGCATCATGCCGCACGTGAACCAGATGACGGCGGCCGGCATCATCACCCTGCCCGGCATCATGACCGGCCAGGTCCTGGCCGGCATGGACCCGATGGAAGCCGCCAAGTACCAGATCCTGCTGATGTGCCTGCTGGGCGCCGGCAGCCTGCTGGCCGCCGTGGGCGCCACCAGCCTGGCAGTCCGGCGGCTGAGCGATACGCGCGACAGGCTGCGGCTGGATCGGCTGCGGGACCCGGCGCGGACGGGCAGAAGGCCGTGACAGGCGGCCCGTCGTGCTTGCCCGGCAGGCTCCAGCCGGGTACATATTTCGAAACATACTCCCGGGGGGTGTCCCTGGTTAACCCCCTGGCCGTAAGCAGCCAGCCTGGCGTACAGTGACGAGAAGTCGCCCGACGAGGCGACCCGCCATTTTCACCGGGCGAAAATACAACGACAGTGGATGCAGCGCTTTACCTGGTTTCAGCAATGAAGGGGTAACCATGAAGCACATCCAACTCCGCATGCTCGCCGCCGTGGCCGCCTGCGCCCTGCCCTGTGCCGGCCATGCCCAGTTCACCCGAACGGCCACCGCCACGTTCCCTGTCACCCTGACCATCACATCGAATTGCGTCATCAGCGCCGCGCCGCTGGCTTTCGGCTCGACCTCGCTGCTGACGACCAACCTCGACTTGCAGAGCACGGTGAACATCACCTGCACCAACAGCACCCCTTACGCCGTGGGACTGGACGAGGGCACCGGCACCGGCTCCACAGGCACCACGCGCTTCATGGCGGGCACGACGTCCGGCAATACGTCCACCGTCAGCTACCAGCTGTATCGCGATGCGAACTACACCGACGTCTGGGGCGTGACCGTGGGCACCAATACCGTCAGCGGCACGGGCAATGGCAGCGCGCAGCCCATTCCGGTGTATGGCCGCGTTCCGCCGCAAGCGGCGCCCACCCCCGACAGCTACACGTCCACCGTCACCGCCACGGTCAATTTTTGAACCGGGCGGCACAGATGGCGACGCCCACGATATAGCGGCGTCTGACAGGATTTTGCCTGGCAATGTGCGCGGCTGGCGCACTGGCCCAAGGCACCAGCCTGCAGATATCGCCCGTCCAGATCCACCTTTCGCTTGCGCAGCAAGCCACCACCCTGACGTTGCGCAACGCGAGCAGCGAGCCCATGTATGGCCAGGTGCGGGTCTTCGCCTGGCGCCAGCGCGATGGCGAGGACGTACTCGATCCCACGCAGGAAATCGTCGTCACGCCGCCGCTCATCCAGGTCGCGCCCGGCACCACGCAGGTCATCCGCCTGCTGCGCATGGGCAACGCGGAAAAAGGGGAACGCGCCTACCGCCTCATCATCGACGAGATTGCCAAGCCCCTGCCCGACCCTGTGTCCGGCGTCCAGGTGCGGCTGCGCTATTCGGTGCCGGTCTTCATCGGCGGCGGCGCGGGCAAGCCGCAGGAGGAACTTCGCTGGATGGTGGTCCGGCGCGGCCAGGACTGGGTGCTGCGCGTGGCCAATGAAGGTCCGTACCGGGCGCAGATCAGCGCGGTGACGCTGACCGCGGGTGGCAAGACACAGTCGCTGGGCGAAGGGTTGCTGGGGTATGCGCTTTCCAGCAGCGAGCGCGAGTGGGTGCTGCCCTTTTCCCTGCCCGAACAGGGGCCCGTCACCGTGCGGGCCACCGTGAATACGCAAGCGCTGGAAGCGACGGCGGCAAGGCCTGCGCCGTAGCGCCCCATCATGTACGCCATGCCGCCTCGCGACCGCAACGACAACCATGACGACGGCCGCCCTACCGAAACGGCCGCCTTCTGGCCGATCACGATGTCACGCCGGCGCCCTCGCGCTGGCCACGCTGGTGGGCGCCGGCGCCGAGGCACAGCCTCAGCCGATGCCAGCCGCCGCCATGATGACGCAAGCACGCACGCAGGAGGTCTACCTTGACGTGAGGCTGGATGGCGAACCCACCGGCATGCTTTCCCGCTTCCGCGACAGCGGCGACGGGAGGCTCTACGCACGCGGCCAGGAGCTGGCCGCGCTGGGCCTGGATATCGGACGCATGGGCGTGGCGCCCGACCAGGAAGTCCTGCTCGATGTCCTTCCCGGCCTGCGCTATCGCTACACGCCCGCATTGCAGGAGGTCGATCTCAGCATCGCACCCGCATTGCGCACCACCTATCGCGTCGACGCGCGCGGCATGGCCCCCACGCCGCCCGCCACGCCTGGCCGGGGTCTTCTGCTGAACTACGAGATCTACGCCCAGACCCGCCGCGAATCGCCGCTGGCGGCATGGAGCGAGCAGCGCTACTTCGACCGCCGCGGCGTGTTCAGCAACACCGGCACATTGCACTGGAACGACCAGATGAACAGCTACGTGCGCTTCGACACCAACTGGACCCGCTCAGACCCGCAAACGCTGCGCTCGCTGCAACTGGGCGACGCCATTTCCTCATCACTGACGTGGAGCCGCGCCGTGCGGCTGGGCGGCCTGCAATGGCGCCGCAACTTCAATCTGCGGCCCGACCTCATCACCTTCCCCATTCCCGCGCTGGGCGGGACAGCCGCCGTGCCCACGGCCGTCGATGTGTATATCAACAACGTTCGCCGCTACACCGGCAACGTCCCCACCGGCCCCTTCGTGCTGAACGACATCACCGGCATCTCCGGGGCGGGGCTGGCCAACGTCATCACGCGCGATGCGCTGGGGCGCGACGTCTCCACCGCGATCCCCATCTACATCGACACGCGCCTGCTCGCGGCCGACCTTTCCAGCTACTCCGTGGAGCTGGGTTTCCTGCGCCGCAACTATGGCATGCGTTCGTTCGACTACGAACGCTCGCCCGCCGCCAGCGCCTCGGGACGCTACGGCCTGAGCGACGCCTGGACGGTGGAGGGCCACGCCGAGGCGGCGTCGGGCCTGGCCAACGCCGGCGTCGGGCTGCTGGCGCGCCTGGGCACGGCGGGCGTCGCGAACGCCTCGCTGTCGGGCAGCACCGGCCGCCAGCATGGTGCGCAAGTGGGCCTGGGGTACCAATACCTGGATGAGCATTATTCGCTCGACATCCAGGCGCAACGGCAGCTGGGCGACCATGGCGACCTGGCTTCGCTGGGCGGCGCCCCCGGTGTGCGCAGCAACACCCGCGCGACCTTCTCCCTGCCGCTGGGCCAGGGCAATACCGCCTCGCTCAGCTACATCGGCCTGCGCTACCGCGGCGCGGACACCGCGCACGTCGCCTCCGCCTCGTATCTGATGAGCCTGGCGGGCCAGGTCGTGCTGAGCCTGAGCGCCTTCAAGGACTTCAGCCAGAACCAGGGAGTGGGAGGTTTCGCCAATCTGAGCATCGCGCTGGGCAACATCTCCGCGGGCATGTCGGTGGGCAGGCAGAACGGGGAAACGCAACTCGGCGCCAGCGCGGTCAGGCCGGCGGATTATGGCGGTGGCTGGGGCTGGGGCACGCAAGCCGGCCAGGCCCGGTCGTCACGGTATGGCCGGGCCTGGGGCCAATACCTGGGCCGCTACGGCGAGGCCATCGCCACCGTCGAGCAGTACAGCGGTGAAACGTCGGCCTCCTTGAACCTGGCGGGCGCCGTGGCGCTGATGCAGGGCACCGCGATGCCGGCGCGCCGCATCCACGATGGCTTCGCGCTGGTCTCGACCGATGGCACGCCCGGCATCCCGGTCATGCACCAGAATCGCGTCATCGGCAGGACCAATGCCGCGGGCTACCTGCTGGTGCCGGAACTCAATGCCTACCAGCGCAACGACATCGAGATCGACACCTTGTCACTCCCCGCCAGCGCAAGCATCCCGGTATCTTCCCGCACGGTGGTGCCGCAGGCGAGATCGGGCGTCCTGGCGCACTTCCCCATCCTGCAACAGGCCGCGGCCGTGCTGCTGCTGGCGGACGAAGCGGGCGGCCCCCTGCCCGTGGGCGCGCACGTGCTGCATGAGGAAAGCGACGAAGTGGGCGTCGTGGGCTATGACAGCATGACATTCCTGAGCCGGCTGTCGGACCGCAATGTCGTCGTGGTCACGTACGAAGGCGGCCGTTGCTCGGCGGCGTTCGAGTATGTGCGCCCCGATGACGGCTCGCTGCCCACCGTGGGCCCGATGACCTGCCGCAAGGAAACGCCCGAATGAAAGCGCGCTGGCTGCTGGGGCCGCTGTTCCTGGCCGCGGGCGTGGCCCAGGCCCAGACCTGCTCGGCCACCGTGGCGGGCGGCGGCATCACCTTCAACAACGTCGACCCCATCGCCTTGAGCGCGGTCACGGCGCAGAGCACGCTGAGCGTGACATGCAATTGGGGGCTGCTGGCCGCGCCCACCGTGCGCCTCTGCGTCAACCTCGGCCTGGGCAACAGCTCGACGAGCGTGAATCCGCGCCGCATGCAGCAAGGCACCGCCAACGCACTGCAATACCTGGTGCGCACCGGCTCGGCGGCTGGCCTGGTGCTGGGGTCCACCGAGACAAACAACCAACCCCTCAACTTCCAGATGACCTGGCCTGGCGGCGGCGTGAATACGCTGACGCAGACCTTCACCCTGTACGGTGAAATCCTGGCCAACCAGCCGGCCGTGCCCGTCACCAATGCGGCGACCACCGTCTACACCGAGACCTTCTCCCCGGCCAGTGCCCGGCTCACGTACCAGGGTTACGCGCTGCCCGTCCTGGACCCCGGCACATGCCCGGTGCTCCTGGCCACGAGCAGCCCTATCGGTTTCACCGCCACCGCCAACGTCACCAAGAACTGCACCATTTCCGCCACGCCCATGGCATTCCCTCAAGGCAGCACGCTGGGCACCGCGCTGAACGCGACAAGTTCGCTGAACCTCAGGTGCTCGAACACCCTGCCCTACGCGATCGCGCTCAGCGGCGGCGGCGGCAACGCGGTCACCGCGAGGCGCATGTCGCGCACGGCCAATGGCGTGACGACGACCGTGAATTACCAGCTCTACCTGGATTCAGCACGTTCGCAGATCTGGGGCGACGGGACGGGCGGCACGCTGCGCCATACCGCCAACGGCACGGGCTACCCCGACCAGGTGACGGTCTACGGACAGGTGCCGGCGCAGGCCACGCCAGTACCGGGCGACTACAGCGACACGATCACGGCGACCATTCTCTTCTGAGCGTTGGCCGACACCCGGATCAGAAGAAGATATGCCAGGCGCCGTCGGGCGCGTCACGCGTGATGCGCACCGGGTCCCCATGCAGGCAATCGACCTGCGGCTGGGCGCGTGGGGACTGGCTGACCGAACAGGTGCCGAGAATGACCAGGCTCACGGGCATGGACGCGCTGCGGATGGATTCGGCAGTGGAGCAGGGGCTGGTCACCAGCAGCAGGCCGGCGACGGCGGCCAGGCAGGGAAGGCGGAGCATGGGGAAGTCCTGGAAAGGGCCGCAGCACTATATCAACCCCACAACCGGCCCCATTTTTTTCCGGCCATGAAAATATTTTGTTGCAAATAAGAATGCAGGGACGTTGTCCGCAACTGGCGCAAGGGTTTCGATAACATCCACCTTCTTCGCTTTTCCACCCATCAACGTCGCGCTTCCCTCCCTGAACGCCCGTATTGCCCGCGCGCGCGCTCCTCTCTAACATCGGCCGGTTTTCCCCTTGCCGAGTTGCGCGCGCAACGCTGGATCCGCCATGTCCCATACCGCCACCCTGCCCCTCACGCCCCGCAAGCGCCACGCCGCCCAGCGCGTCTCGCTGGATGAGATCCTGGCCCTCTACGACCTGCCATTCCCCGAACTGCTGCACCGCGCGCAAACCGTGCATCGCGAGCATTTCGACCCGACCGTGGTCGAGCTGGCCAGCCTGCTGTCCATCAAGACCGGCGGCTGTCCGGAAGACTGCGCCTACTGTCCGCAGTCGGCGCACCACGATACCGCCGTGGATGCCGACAAGCTGATGCCGCTGGAGGAAGTGGTGGCCGCGGCCCGCCGCGCACAGGCCGCCGGCGCACAGCGCTTCTGCATGGGCGCGGCCTGGCGCAATCCCAAGCCTCGCCACATGGAAGCCGTGACCGCGATGGTGCGCGAGGTGAAGGCGCTGGGCATGGAAACGTGCATGACGCTGGGCATGCTGGAAACCGAGCAGGCGCAGGAGCTGGCCGACGCCGGCCTGGACTACTACAACCACAACCTCGACACTTCGCCCGCCTTCTACGGCAACATCATCACCACCCGCACCTACCAGGACCGCCTGGACACCCTGGCGCGGGTGCGAGACGCCGGCATCAGCGTGTGCTGCGGCGGCATCGTCGGCCTGGGCGAATCGCGCCGCGAGCGCGCGGGCCTGGTGCATGAACTGGCCAACCAGTCGCCCTATCCGGAATCCGTGCCCATCAACAACCTGGTACGCGTGGAAGGCACGCCGCTGGCGGACACCGATCCCATCGATCCCTTCGAGTTCGTGCGCACCATCGCCGTGGCGCGCATCACGATGCCGCGCGCCCGCGTGCGCCTGTCGGCGGGCCGCGAGGAAATGTCCGACGCCCTGCAGGCGCTGTGCTTCCTGGCGGGCGCGAACTCGATCTTCTACGGTGATACGCTGCTGACCACCGCCAACCCGCAAGCGGAAGCCGACCGCGCGCTGATGGCGCGCCTGGGCCTGCGCGTGGATGCGGCCCAGGTGCGCGAGTGCGCCCAGGTAGCCTGATCCCGGACCGTTCCCCCCCAATGATCTACCTTGCCCTGAGCGTCACCTGCAGTGTGCTGGTGTCGGTCTTGCTGAAGCTGGCGCGCCGCCACGACATCGACGTGCGCCAGGCCGTCGCCGTGAACTACGCGGTGGCCGCGGGCCTGTGCCTGGCCTTGCTGCAGCCCTCGCTGGACACCTTGCAGCGTCCGGCCACGCCCTGGGCCGTGCTGATCGCGCTGGGCCTCCTGCTGCCCAGCGTCTTCCTGGCCATGGCGGCATCGGTGCGGCACGCCGGGATCGTGCGCAGCGACGCCGCCCAACGCCTGTCGCTGTTCATTCCGCTGTTGGCCGCCTTCCTCTTCTTCGGCCAGCCCCTGACGGGCAAGGTCGGCGCGGGCATCGCCGTGGCCTTCGCGGCCCTCGCCTGCCTGATCGGCCGCCCCCAGCAAGGCCCGCAGGCCGGCGATGAGGGCCGTGGCCGCTGGGCCTGGCCGCTGGCCGTGTGGCTGGGCTACGGCGTCATCGACGTGTTGTTCAAGCAACTGTCCAAGGCGGGCACGCAATTCGCGGGCGGCCTGCTGGCGGCCTTCGTGCTGGCCGGCATCGTCATCACCGTCACGCTGCTGGCGTTGCGCGTGCGCTGGACCTGGCGCAACGCCGGGGCGGGCGTGCTGCTGGGCCTGGCCAATTTCGGCAACATCCTCTTCTACATCCGCGCGCACCAGCAGTACGCCGCTGACCCCGCCGTGGTGTTCGCGGCCATGAACATCGGCGTGATAACGCTGGGCACGCTGGTGGGCGCCTTCGCCTTCCACGAGAAGCTCAGCGCCCGCAACTGGGCGGGCGTGGGGCTGGCGGTGGCGGCGGTGCTGGTGCTTATCGGCTAACTGGAAGAACAAATGGCTGTTCTCGAGCGGGCGGCTCGCCAAGACACGCTGCGTCCAGCCGCCGTGCTGGACGCAGCGTGCCAGTTTTATCCTGGCGCAACTTGATGGCGTGATGAAGATCGGGGAACGTATCCCCTTCTTCGCAAGCAGGGCCTCGGCTCTCCAAGGCAGGCATCATGCACACACCTCTCGACAATCCCTGCCACCAAGTGGCACAATTCACGCACCCCAGGCGCGTCTTCAAGACTCGCGTGTTCCGACAATGGATGCGCAAGACCACGCTGACCGATCCGATGCTATGCCTGGCGGTCCAAGAGATGAATGCCGGCCTGATTGACGCCTGCCTGGGCGGCAAAGTCGTGAAGAAGCGCATCGCTCTTCCCGGACAGGGAAAGCGCGGCAGCGTGAGAACACTCGTGGCCACGCATCACGAAAGCCACTGGTTCTTCCTGTTTGGTTTCAGGAAAAGCGAACGCGCAGGTATCCGCCCGGATGAACACCGGGCACTGGCAATGCTTGCAGCAGACTTGCTTGCACGCACCCACACCCAATTGAACCAAGCCGTCACATACGGCGCCTTGCAGGAAATTTGTCATGACGACTCGCACGAAAGCGAAAAGTCCACTGCTGCAAGCCATACACGGCACGGCCAACGATCTTCATGCGCTTGGCTTCATCGACCAGCGCGCACTGCAACGCTACGACCTGCTCTGCCTTGCGCCCGCAAGGGAATACGACGCCACCGGCATCAAGGCGCTGCGCGCACGGCTGAACCTGAGCCAGGCCGTACTCGCACAAGTGCTCAATACCAGCCCTTCGACCATCAGGAAGTGGGAAATCGGTGACAAGAAACCCAGCGGCCCGTCGCAGCGGCTGCTCGATATCCTCGATCGCAAAGGGCTGGCTGGCGTGCTCTGAGCCAACCAGGTCTCAAGGCGCCGTCTTCCCAGGCGCCGGCGGCGCATCGGGGCCTTCCATTTCCGTGACCGGCGAGTTGTCGACAGCCACGGTTTCCACATAGACGTCTGCCTGCGGATCCGTGCGCGGATCCAGCGTCCCCACCATGGGCGAGGCCTGCAGGCCGTCCGGCGCCGGCACGAAGTGCACCGGAGCCTCGTCCACGCGGTGCAGGCCGGTGACCCGCTCGGGCCGCATGGTGGCCACCAGGATGGCCGCGCACAGCGAATTGAAGACGAAGAACATCCCCGAACCGCCGTAGTCCATCAGCACGCCCGCGATCAGGGGGCCCACGCAGGCGCCCAGGCCATAGACGATGAGCAGCACGGCGGCCAGCCCCACGCGGCGCTCGGCTTCGACGTGGTCGTTCGCGAAGGCCGCGCCCAGCGGATACAGCGTGAAGAGCAGGATGCCGCACAGCGACGACAGCGTCAGCAGCAACCAGAACGGCAGGCTCAGCCAGCCCCACAGCGGCAGCACGATGAGCGTCAGCAGCAGCGCGTTGAAGCGGATGAGACCCACCCGGTTGACGCGGTCCGACAGCCAGCCGATGGGCCATTGCGCCAGCAGCCCTGCCAGCACGGCCACGGCCACGAAGATGGCGGATTGGGAGGTGGTGTAGCCCTGCTGCGCGGCATAGACCGGCGCCAGGCCATAGAACGCACCCGACAGGTTGCCCGCGACGAAGAGCGCGGTCAGCGACATGGGCACGCGCTTGACGAAGAATTTCACGTCCAGCGGCGTGGGCAGTTGCGCGGCCGGGTGGGAGCGCGCCGTCAGCGCCAGCGGCACCAGGCACACGGCGAAGCAGATGCCCACGAAGGTGAGCGGACGCAGGTCCAGCACCGGATAGGCGGTCAGGGCCACCTGTCCCAGCACCGTGCCCAGCCCGGACACCAGCATATAGAAGGAGAACACGCGGCCGCGCTGGCGGTTCTCGGTCTGCTCGTTGAGCCAGCTCTCGATCACCATCAATTGCGTCACCATCGCCACGCCTGTGATGATGCGGAACACCAGCCAGGCGGGCAGCGCCTCGACCAGGGTCTGCAGCAGGATCATCGACGTGGCCACTGCCGCGCAGGCCACGTAGGCGCGGATGTGCCCGACGCGGATGATCAGCTTGTGCCCCATGCGCGCGCCGCAGACCAGGCCCAGGTAATAGCCCGCGATCAGCGCGCCCACCCACACGGCGCCCACGGCCTGTGAGTTCAGCCGCAGCGCGACATAGGTATTGAAGAGACCCGTCCCGACCATCATCAGCAGGGAGGCCAGGTACAGCGAGGAGAAGGAAGTCAGTGTGGCAAGCATGGCGGCGCGGTGATTGGAATCATCCGCGCGGGACGGCTCCCGCGCGGTCCGGGGCGCGCACGGCCCCGGCAAAACACGACACGTAAAGCGTGGCTCAGGCGGCCTGGCCCAGCAGGGTGTCGACGTCGCTGACCTCGAACTTGCCGGCCTGCTCGACGTTCAACGCCTTGATGACGCCGTCCTCGATCAGCGCCGAGTAGCGCTGCGAACGCACGCCCATGCCGCGGGCAGTCAGGTCCAGCTCCAGGCCCATGGCGCGGGTCCAGTCAGCCGAGCCATCGGCCAGCATGCGGACCTTGCCGGCCACGCCTTGCTCACGGCCCCAGGCGCCCATGACGAAGGCGTCATTGACGGAGACACACCAGATTTCGTCCACGCCGGCCTGGCGCAGCGCGTCGGCCTTCTGCACGAAGCCGGGCAGGTGCTTGGCCGAGCAGGTGGGGGTGAAGGCGCCAGGCACCGCGAACAGCGCGATCTTCTTGCCGCGGGTCAGGTCCGACACCTTGAAGGCGTTCGGGCCCAGCGTGCAGCCTTCGGTTTCGGTTTCGATGAATTCGGTCAGCGTGCCTTCGGGCACGCGATCACCGGCTTTTACCGTCATGGGGGTCTCCGTGGGGGCGGAGCCGCCCGCCCGGGCGGCCCTCAGCCGCCATCATAGAACGCCCGCCGGCCAGCTTGCTGTAAGACGCTGCTACTGAACAGCCGCCCCCACGCGTACCGTGGCCCAATCAGGGGCGCCGCGGAGCTGGCTCCGCCAGTCCGCCAGCGCCGCCCCCTTGAGGGGGAAGCGCCAACGGCGCTTCGGGGGTGGGCCCTACTGGGCCCTACTTCAGGGAGAAATCCACCCGGGAGGTTGCGCCGCCGTCGTCCACGCCTTTCGCGTCCAGGCGGGGCGCCACCAGGAAGATCCGGTCCGCCGGCCCCTTCTCCATCAGCAGCTCCATCACCGCCCGGGCACGATCCTCGGCCAGCGTCCGCAAGGCATCCTCGCCCGCCGGGGCGGCTGCCAGCATCAGCGCCTTCATTTCCGCGGCGGGCAGCGACTTGGCGATGCCGACGAAGTTGCGCGGCTTCTCGATGTCGGCCTCGTCATAGGCATCTTCCAGGTACCTGGCCTCGTCGCCCGCCTCGAGCTTGACCGTGTCCGGATCGACCTTGCGCGCGCGCGTCGACAGCGCGGCGGCCTTGGCCTGCCGCAGCCGGGCATCCAGCCAGGCCTGGCGCAGCCCGTCGGCATCCACCGCCGGGTCGGCGCGCCCGCTCACGTCCAGCTTCAGCGCCGGGCGGTCTGCCAGGGCGGCCGACAGCGTATCGATGTTGGCCAGCGCAGCATCCGACAGGACCGCGCTGCCGGGCTCGAAGGCGATGAAGGACAGCTCCTCGCCGCCGCCGAAGGCCGAGGCCAGCAAGGAGAACGGCGCCGTCACGGCCTTGGAGATCAGGTTGATGAAAACCTGCACGATGATGCCGCCCACCGAGAATTCGGGATCGTCCAGCGACCCCGAGACCGGCAGGTTGATGTCGATGTTGCCATGGCGGTCCTTCAGCAGCGACACGGCCAGCAGTACCGGCAGCTTCAGCGCATCGGGACTGTCGGTGCGCGGGCCGAAGGTGAGCTGGTTCAGCACCACCTTGTTGCGCGCGGTGAGCTTGCGGTCCTCGACCTTGTAGGTCACATCCACCGACAGCTTGCCGCGCTCGATGGGATAGCCCACGTACTTGGCCGAATAGGTCGTGAACGTGGGCAGGTCCACGCCCTGGGCGATGGCGCGCAGCTCCAGCGCGAGGAACTCGCCGAAAGGCTGCACCTTGCCCTCCAGCGAGAACGGCGCGTTGTCATAGACCCGGCCCTTGACCTTGACGTCGGCGGGCTGCGGCCTGGTCGAGGAGACCGCGGAAACCGTGCCCTGCAGGCGCGTCAGGTCGGCCGTGTAGTTCGGCTTCACGAAACGATCGGTGAAGTTGATCTTGCCGGACTTCAGCGTCAGGCTGCGCAGCGACACGTCCGGCGCGGCGCCGCTGGCCGCGGGCTCGGTGCGCGTGGTCTGCGTGCCCTGCGTGATCGAACCGCCCGCCTCGCCAGGGTTCGCCACGATGTCCGAAAGGTTCAGCGTGCCTTCGGAACTGAGGATCACCCGGCCGTAGAAATCATCCAGCGTGACATCGCCCAGGTCGGCCGCCACCTTCTCGCCCTGCAATGAGAAGGCGCTGCGCGCCAGCGACAACTGCTTGAAGCGCAGGAAGTCGCTGCGGGTGACACGGTCGTCCAGGCGCAGGTTGCCGATATCGACATCGCCCCGCCAGGACGCGCGCATCGGCGTCTTGCCGTCGGCCGCCTGGAACGCCGCCTTGCCGCGCCCGCCCAGCGCCACGCCGCGCACGGTGGCGTTCAGGCTGGACGCGATATAGGGCGCGAAGCCCGACAGCTCCAGCGCCGCCAGGTCCACGTCGGCCTTCACCGACAGGGGCGCGGGCGTCAGCACGCCGGACACCGTCAGCCTGCCGTCGCCCTGCAATCCCTGCCCCTGGATCTTGAAGGCGGTGTCACCCTTCAGGTCCGGCGTCAGGCGGTCGACGGTGACGGCCAGCGATTGCGCCACCACCTTCACCACCGGCTTGGCCGACGTGTCCTGCGCCGTCACGCCGTCCAGGCGAGCGCCCAGGTCGCTCAAGGCAATGCTCGTGTTGCCGGCAGCCTGCACGGCGCGCACCCGCGTGCGGGCGCCCAGCGTGCCGGCATCCACCTGCCATCCCAGGTCCGCCTTCGCCAGCACGGGCTGCAGGACCTTGAGCGGCAGCTTCTCCAGCTGGACCTGCAGGTCGGCCGACAGGGGCTGCGGCGACAGGCTGCCTTGCAATGCCAGCGTGGCGCCATCGGGGTTGCGGACATCGGCCCGCAGCGCCGCGGGCTGCCCCGCCGGCTGCGGCAGCGCCACGTTGTCCAGCTGGACGCCCAGGCCTTCCAGGGCGTAGGTGAAGCCCAGGCTGTCGTCCTGGACCGGGACGCGGCCGTCCTGCAGGATGAAGGCGCCCAGCTTGACCTGCCAGGCGGCGGGCTTGCGGTCCGCTTCGGTCCCGGGTTTCGTCCCGGACGGGGCCGCTGCGGGGCCGGCCGCCTGCGGCTGGGCTGCGCCGGCCTGGGCCGCCGGCTCTGATGCCGCGGCGGCTACCGGTTTGGCGGGCGCTGGTTCAACAGCAGCCTTGGCCGCCGGCTGTGGCAGGATCGCCTGCCAGTTCAGCGCGCCCGCGGCATTGCGCCGCACCGTGGCCACAGGCGCATCCAGCACGATCTTTTCCACCGAGGCCTGCTGCGCCAGCGGCATCAGGTCCACGCCCTCGATGCCCAGCGCGCGCCAGCCCAGCAGCGGCTGCCCGCCGGTCTCGCGCAGGTCGAGTTCGCGCAGGCCTGCCCTGCCGGTGATGCGCAGCGTGGGCGCGGCGCCTGCCGCTTGGGCGAACGTGAGCTGAAGATCCGAATCCAGCAAGGCACGCTCGACCTTGACAGCCAGCGGCAAGGGCCAGGCGTCGGCCAGTTCCTGCAATGCCAGGCCATCGAAGCGCAGGTGCAGCGACGACGGCCGCGTGGCCTCGAAAGGCCGGGTCGTGCCGTCCATGTCCAGGACGCTGCCGTTGATGCGCGCATGCAGGCGCGGCAGCACGTCGATGTCGGTGGCGTAAGCCAGCGTCGACAGGAAAGGCAGGCCCAGCGTGAGTTCATCGATCACATGGCGCCGGCCCGTGACCTTGTCATCCAGCAGCAGGCTGCCGTCCAGCAGCTCCACGTTGTTCAGCGAGAAGCGCGGCAGGCCGGTATCGGGCTTGGGCGGCGCGGCGGGGTCTTCGGCCGACAGCGCCTGGACGCGCGTGACGATGTCCGAGAACGAGAAACGCGTGGCGTCTTCGCGCGTGGCAACCAGGCGGGGCTGGCGCAGGATCAGCCGGTCGACCACCGGCGCGAAGCGGAACACCGACGCCCAGGCGGCGCTGGCCTCCAGTTCCACGAAGGTCAGCAGCGGCGGGCCGTCGGGCTGGCTCACCGCCAGCTCGCGCACGCGCAGGGTCAAGGAAAAGGGATTGAAGCTGACCTGCCCCACCGAGATGGGCCGGCCGATGGCTTGCGCGGCCTGCTCCTGCAGGGCGCCGCGCACCAGCCTGGGCACGCCCCAGGCGGCGAGCGCCGCCAGCAGCAACAGCACCCCCAGCGTCCACGCCACGATGCGCCAGGTGCGAGGATGCTTCACGCCACGAACCAGGCGGCCGCGCAGCGCCTGTCCACGTCCGCTCTTGCCCGTTGCCATCTTGTCGTTCATTGCCACTCCGGTCAGCCTCTGCACGCTTGCGGCGCATTATCGCGTCCGCGGCGCGCCTCGTCTATGATTGGCCTCACGCGCGCGCCCGCGCTGCGCCCTTTTTGCCCGCAACCCGCCAAGACACCCATGACAGAACCCGTTGCGGCGCTCAGCCACCTCGATGACTCCGGCCAGATCCGGATGGTCGACGTGGGCGCCAAGACCCCGACCCTGCGCACCGCCATCGCCCGTGGCCGCGTGCGCCTATCCGGCCCCGCCTATGCCCTGCTGACCCAGCCGGGCCAGGGCAAGGGCGAGGTGCTGAACACCGCGCGCGTGGCCGGCATCCTGGCCGCCAAGCGCTGCGCCGACCTCATCCCCCTGTGCCACAGCCTGCCGCTGGCCTTCGCGGGCGTCGACTTCTCGCTGGACGATGCCGCGTGCACCGTCGATATCCGCGCCACCTGCCGCACCAGCGGCCAGACCGGCGTCGAGATGGAAGCGATGACCGCCGTCAGCGTGGCCGCGCTCACGCTCTACGACATGTGCAAGGCGGCCGACAAGGGCATCGTGATCGAGGACATCTGCCTGGAATACAAATCTGGAGGAAAGAGCGGTGAGTGGCGACGCGAAGATTGAACTGCTGTATTTCGCCCGCGTCGCCGAACTGACCGGCAAGCGCGGCGAGTCCTGGCCGCTGGCCCAGGCCCAGCGCGGCGACACGCTGCTGGCCGAGCTCGAGGCGCGCTATCCGAAGCTCGCGCCGGCCGCGCGCCTGAAGCTGGCCGTGAACCAGCTGCACGCCAAGCCCACCATCCTGATCCAGCCCGGCGACGAAGTCGCCGTGTTCGAACCCGTCACCGGAGGCTGACCCCATGCGCCGTGTCATCGTGCAGGAATCCGATTTCGACGCCGCCGCGCTGCAACGCGCGCTGTACGAGGCCTGTGCCGGACGCGCCGGGGCCATTGCCACCTTCACCGGCTATGTGCGCGACCATGCGCCGGATCAAGCCACGCAGACGCTCTACCTGGAACACTATCCGGGCATGTGCGAGCGCGAACTGCAGGAGATCGGCGACGCCGCCATGCAGCGCTGGGACATCGGCGGCTACGTGATCCTGCATCGCGTGGGCGAGCTGCCCCGCCACGCGCAGATCGTCTTCGTCGCGGCCGCCTCGGCGCATCGCGGCGAGGCCTTCCGCGCCTGCGAATACATCATGGATGCGCTCAAGACCCGCGCGCCGTTCTGGAAACGCGAGACGCTGACCAGCGGCGAGCAGTTCTGGGTGCAGGCCCGCGACGCCGATTTCGACAAGACCCGCCGCTGGGACGATGCGCCCGCGGCCATGCCCCCCGCCGACCAGGAGCAGGAACAATGAGCGACGAAGAAAGCGTTTCCATCGAGCATCTCGCCTGCGCGGTGCTGACCATCAGCGACACGCGCAGCGCCGGCGACGACACCTCGGGCAACCTGCTGGCCGCCAGCCTGGCGCACGCGGGCCATGACTGCCGCAAGCGCGACATCGTCAAGGACGACGTCTACCAGATCCGCCGCGTCATCAGCGACTGGATCGCCGACGAGGAAATCCAGGTCATCATCACCACCGGCGGCACGGGCTTCTCGCACAAGGACAACACGCCGCGCGCGATCACTCCCCTGCTGGATGTCGACATCCCGGGCTTCGGCGAACTGTTCCGCCAGCTCTCCTTCCAGGAGATCGGCACCTCCACCGTGCAATCGCGCGCGCTCGCCGGCATGGCCAACGGCACGGTGATCTTCTGCCTGCCGGGTTCCAACAACGCCTGCCAGACCGCCTTCGACCGCATCATCCGCGACCAGCTCGACAGCCGGCAGAAGTGCAACTTCGTCAGCCACCTGATCCGGGAATGACACCTATCTCCATGCTTGATTTCGACACCGCCCAACGCCAGCTCTCGGAAGCCGGCCCCGCTCCATCGCGCCAGGAAACCGTTACGCTGGGCCAGGCCCTGGGCCGCGTGCTGGCGCAGACCCTGCACGCCCGCTTCGACGCCCCGCCCGCGGACAACAGCGCCATGGACGGCTATGCCATCCGCGCGGCCGACTACGCGCAAGGCAAGGCGCTGCGGGTGCAGCAGCGCGTCTTCGCGGGCGACGAGGCCGCGCCGCTCGTGCCCGGCCAGGCCACCCGGCTCTTCACGGGCAGCCTGATTCCCGAAGGCGCCGACACGGTGCTCATGCAGGAGCACTGCAACGAAGCCGACGGCGAGGTCACGATCCATACCGCCCCCACCCCAGGCCAGCACGTGCGCCGCCGCGGCGAGGACATCGCCGAAGGCGCCGTGCTGCTGGAAGCCGGCACCGTCATCGGCGCGGCCCAGGTCGCCGCGCTGGCCTCGCAAGGCCTGCACGAGGTCCCCGTGCATGCGCGCCTGCGCATCGGCATCCTCACCACCGGCGACGAGCTGGTCGCGCCGGGCCTGCCGCGCGCCACGCAACAGATCTACAACAGCAACGGCCCGATGCTGGCCGCCCTGGTCGCCGGCATGGGCGCCGAACCCGCGCACCTGCTGCACGCGCGTGACGACGCCCAGGACCTGGACCGCGCACTGCGCACGCTGCTGGCCGATTGCGACGTGGTGATCAGCGTGGGCGGCGTGTCCGTCGGCGAAAAGGATCTGGTCAAGCCCGCGCTGGAAGCGCTGGGCGGCGAACTGGCGCTGTGGAAAGTGCGCATGAAGCCCGGCAAGCCGCTGGCGCTGGCGCAGGTGCAGGGCAAGCCCGTCGTCTGCCTGCCGGGCAACCCTGTGTCGGCCTATGCCGTGTTCGCCCTGATGGTCACCCCGCTGCTGCGCCGCATGCAGGGCCGCGCGCAGGTGTTTCCCGCCATCGAGCGCGGCGTGCTGCACACCGACAAGCGCTATCGCGACGACCGCGAGGAATTCGTGCGCGTGCAAAGCGAGGCCGATCCCGCCGGCACGCGCCGGCTGCAGCTCTATCCGCAGCAAGGCTCGGGCGTGCTCAGCTCCCTGACGTGGGCGCATGGCCTGGCGCGCCTGCCCGCCGACACGTCATTGGGCAATGGCGACCATGTGCGGTATTACGACCTGAAGCACTGGCTGGCTTGAACACCAGAAAAAGGCTCCGCTGGAGCCTTTTTCTTTTCCCGCACGCGCGCCGCCTAATCCACCGTCGCGCCCGACTTTTTCACCACCTCCGCCCAGCGCGGAATCTCCTTGGCCATCAATTCACGCAGCGCCTCGGGCGAGCCCCCCACCAGCTCCATGCCCATGGTCTGGGTCAACTGGGCCTGCACGTCCGGCTCCTTCAACACCTCGGCGATTTCCCTGGACAGACGCTGGACGATTTCCGGCGGCGTGCCCTTGGGCGCATAGACCGCCTGCCAGGATGCCACCTGGAAGCCCTTCACGCCTGCCTCTTCCAGCGTCGGCGTCTCCGGCGACAACGCGATGCGATTGCCGGTGGTCACGGCCAGCAGCTTCAGCTTGCCCTGCTGCAACAGCGGCAGCGCCGCCGTCATCTGGTCGAACATGAACGTGACCGAGCCCGAGGACACGTCGATCATGGCCGGCGGCGTGCCCTTGTACGGCACGTGCGTGAGCGGCACGCCGATGGTCTCCGCGAACAACGCGCCCGTGAGGTGCGTGGAGGTGCCTGCGCCGGACGACGCATAGGTGCGCTTGTTCGGATTCTTCTTCAGCACCTCGATCAGTTCCGCCACCGTGTTCACGCCCAGGTTCGGGTCCACCAGCAGCACGTTGGGCAGCGTGGCCACCAGCGAGACGGGCTCGAAATCGGCCACCGGGTCATAGCGCAGGTTCTTGTAGAGGCTGGCGTTGATGGCGTGCGTGCTGATGGTGCCGCCGAACAGCGTGTAGCCGTCGGGCGTTGCCTTGGCGACGTAGCTGGCGCCGATGCCGCCAGCCGCGCCGGGCTTGTTCTCCACCACCACGTTCTGTCCCAGGCGCTGGCCCAGTTTCTGCGCCAGCAGGCGTCCCACCACGTCGGTGGAGCCCCCGACCGTGAACGGCACCACATAGGAAATGGGCTTGCGCTTGGGCCAGTCGTCGGCGGCCGCGGCAGGCGTGGCGGCGCCCGCCAGAAAGGCACAGGCAAGCAGTCCCGCCGTGCGGCGGACCAGGCAAAGCACGGGATACGGCGTCATCATGTCTCCTCGCCCTTTTCGGGCTTATCGTGATCGGGCGCCCGCGCTGGCGGCTGGCGCCCTTGGGGTCAGCGCCCTTGCTCGCGGCGCCAGGCTTCGAAGCGCTCGCGCGTGGCAGGATGCGTGGGCGGATACAGGCCGACGATGCTTTCGCCGGCGCGCACGCGTTCGGTGACGAAATCCTCGAAGGCGGTCATCTCGGTGGCCTCGCGCGCGATCTCCTCGGCCATCTCGGCGGGAATGACGATCACGGCCTCGGCATCGCCCACGATGATGTCGCCGGGGAACACCGCCGCGTCGCCGCAGGCGATGGGCAGGTTGATGTCGATGGCCTGGTGCAGGCACAGGTTGGTGGGCGCGGCAGGCCGGTGGTGATAGGCCGGGATGGCCAGCGTGGCGATCTCGGCGGAGTCGCGAAAACCGCCGTCCGTGACCACGCCCGCCACGCCGCGCTGCATGAGGCGGGTGACCAGGATGCCGCCCGCCGAGGCGGCGCGCGCGTCCTTGCGGCTGTCGATGACCATGACGCCGCCGGCGGGGCACTGCTCCACCGCCTTGCGTTGCGGGTGCTCGGGATTCTCGAACACCTTGATGGTGTTCAGGTCCTCGCGCGCCGGAATGTAGCGCAGCGTATAGGCCGGTCCGACCATGTTGGGCAGGCCGGGATTCAGCGGCAGCACGTCCTGGATGCACTGGTTGCGCAGGCCGCGCTTGAACAATGCCGTGGACAGGGTGGCGGTGGACACGCGAGCCAGGGCGTCGCGGGTTTGCGGGGAAAGCGTGTGGGGACTCATGCGGGTTCCGTGGCAGTCAGTAGATGTCGGGTTCGGCGACGGGCGGGCCGAAATCGGTGGTCAGGAAATCGAAGTCTGCGCCGCTGTCGGCCTGCGCCACGTGGCGCGCGAACATCCAGCCATAGCCGCGCCCCGTCTTGGCGGCAGACGGCGTCCAGGCCGCGCGGCGGCGGGCCAGCTCGGCCTCGTCCACCAGCATGTCCAGGCGGCGCGCGGGCAGGTCCAGCCGCACGATGTCGCCCGTGCGCAGCAAGGCCAGCGGTCCGCCCACATGCGACTCGGGCGCCACGTGCAGCACGCAGGCGCCGTAGCTCGTGCCGCTCATGCGCGCGTCCGACAGGCGCAGCATGTCGCGGTGGCCCTGCTTGAGCAGCGCCTTGGGCATGGGCAGCATGCCCCACTCGGGCATGCCCGGTCCGCCTTGCGGGCCGGCGCCGCGCAGCACCATGACGTGATCGGGGGTGATGTCCAGGTCCTCGTCCTCGACCGCGGCCTTCATCTCGGGATAGCTGTCGAAGACCAGCGCCGGACCTTCATGGCGATGGAAACGCGGATCACAGGCCGCGGGCTTGATGACCGCGCCGTCCGGCGCCAGGTTGCCCTTCAACACGGCCAGCGAGCCTTCGCGATAGATGGGGTTGTCCAGGCCGCGGATGACGTCGTCGTTGTAGCAGCGCGCCCCCGCCAGGGTGTCGCCCAGGGGCTGCCCGCTGACCGTCATGGCCGTCAGGTCGAGCTTGTCGCCCATCTTGGCCATCAGCGCGCGCAGCCCGCCCGCGTAATAGAAGTCTTCCATCAGGTACTGCGTGCCGGTGGGCCGGATGTTGGCCAGCACGGGGACGTGCCGGCTGGCGGCATCCAGGTCGTCGAGCGTGAGCGGCACGCCCGCGCGCCGCGCCATGGCCACCAGGTGCACCACGGCATTGGTCGAACAGCCGGTGGCCATGGCCACGGCCACGGCATTGCCCACGGCGGCGGCCGTCACGATCCGGTTCGGCGTCAGGTCTTCATGCACCATTTCCACGATGCGACGCCCCACGGCCGAGGCCATGCGGATGTGGTTGGCGTCCGGCGCCGGAATCGAGCTGGCGCCCGGCAGGGTCAGGCCCATCGCCTCGGCAATGGCGGTCATGGTGCTGGCCGTGCCCATGGTCATGCAATGCCCATACGAGCGCGCGATGCCGCCCTCGGCCTCCGTCCACTCCTGCGCCGACATCAGGCCCGCGCGCCGGTCGTCCCAGAACTTCCACGCGTCCGAGCCCGAACCCAGGAACTGGCCGCGGTAGTTGCCGCGCAGCATGGGGCCGGCGGGCAGGTAGATCATGGGCAGGCCCATGCTGAGCGCGCCCATCACCAGGCCCGGCGTGGTCTTGTCGCAGCCGCCCATCAGCACCGCGCCGTCCACCGGATGCGAGCGCAGCAATTCCTCCGCCTCCATCGCCAGCATGTTGCGATACAGCATGGTGGTGGGCTTCACATAGCTCTCCGACAACGACAGCGCCGGCAGCTCCAGCGGGAAGCCCCCCGCCTGCAGGATGCCCCGCTTCACGTCCTCGACGCGATGCTTGAAGTGCGCGTGGCAGGGGTTGGCGTCGGACCAGGTGTTGAGGATGGCGATGATGGGCTTGCCCATCCACTCTTCAGGCGCGTAGCCCATCTGCATGGTGCGGGAACGGTGGCCCGAACTGCGCAGGTCGTCGGGGGCGAACCAGCGCGCGCTGCGCAGCGTGGCGGGGTCCTTGCGGGGAGCGTCGCTCATGGAATGCCTGTCTCCGTGTGTGGCATGTCCTGGCGGTGCCAGGGATTCTCCGGCTGGGTGGCCGTCTTTTTTCGAAGTAAAACACTAATATATTAGTGCGTCAATGCTGGGCCGCCCTGCGCGCCCGGCCTACAATGTGCTGCCTTCGAGATTGCCTGAATGAAGCTGGACACCCTGCCCGTCGACCTGCACCTGGACCGTTCCCGCCATGCCGCCCCGCAGGTGGTGGAAAAACTCCGCGAACTGATCCTGTCGCTGGCGCTCGAGCCCGGCACGGTGCTGTCGCGCCCGGAATTGGCCGAGCAGTTCGGCTTGAGCCAGACGCCCATCCGCGACGCCCTCATCCAATTGCGCGATGAAGGCCTGGTCGACATCTTTCCCCAGCACACCACCGTCGTCAGCCGCATCGACGTGGCGGCGGCTCGCCAGGCGCACTTCCTGCGCCGCGCGCTGGAGCTGGAAATCGTCCATGAACTCGCCGGCCGGCAGGATCCCGCGCTGGCCGCAAGGCTGAACGCCCACATCGCCACGCAGGAAGCCTGCCTGCGGGCGGCGCGCTATGCGGACTTCATCGTGTCGGACCAGGCCTTCCACCGCGAAATGCACGAGGCCGCGGGCGTGACCGCCCTGTGGGAACTGGAGCAGCGCTACAGCGGCCATGTGCGCCGCCTGCGCCACCTGCACCTGCCCGAAGCGGGCAAGGCGCAACGCATCCTGCGCGATCACCGCCGCATCGTCGACGCGCTGGCCGCGGGCGACGCGGCCGCCGCACAGGCGGCCTTGCGCGAGCACCTGTCCGGCACGCTCAGCCACGTCGACGACATCTGCGAACGCTATCCGCAGTATGTGACGCGCCCGACGAAATAGTCGCCTGGCGGCGCCATGAGTCCAGCCTGTCAGGCCTGCTCTTCCACGCCCGACAGCGTCTCCACCAGCTTGCCCAGCGCGCTCCAGTCCAGGCCGCCCTCGCCTGCGCTGCACACGCCTTCCAGCAGTTGCGCGATCAGCGCCGCGCCCGGCATGAAGACGCCCCGGTCCTGTCCGGCCTGCAAGGCCAGCCGCAGGTCCTTGCGCATCAGTTCGGCCTTGAAGCCCGGCTGGAAGTCCCGCTCGATCAGGCGCAGCGCATTCTTTTCCAACACCATGCTGCGCGCGGCGCCGCCCAGCAGGGCCTCGCGCACCACGGCGGGCGCCACGTCATGGCGGCGCGCCAGTGCGAAGGCCTCGGCCACGCCCAGCATGACGCCCGTGACCGCGACCTGGTTGCAGGCCTTCACCACCTGCCCTGCGCCGATGCCCCCCACGTGCGCCACCTTGGAACCGATGGCCTGCAGATAAGGCAGGCAAGCCGCGAAGACCGCCGCGTCGCCGCCCACCATGCAGCTCAGGCTGCCGGTGGCTGCACCCTGCTGGCCGCCGCTCACCGGCGAATCCAGCATGGCCACGCCACGCTCGGCCAGCCGCGCCGCGAAACCGCGCGTGGCGGGCGCGCTGATGGTGCTGGTGTCGATCACCGTGCTGCCCGCGGCCAATGCCTGGGCCAGTCCGCCCTCGCCGAACAGCACGGCCTCGACCGCCGCGGTATCGGACAGGCACAGGAAGACCACGCGGCATGACGCACCCAGCGCCGCGATGCTGTCGGCCGCCTGGGCGCCCTGCTCGACCAGCGGCGGCATGGCCTGCGCATTGCGGTTGAAGACGGTCACGGCATGCCCGGCGCGCAGCAGCGAACCGGCCATGCCGCGCCCCATCACGCCCAGGCCGATGAAGCCGACGCGGACAGGGGAGGAAGATTGAGTCGCAGACATCGTGTGCCAGGCTCCTTGTGCAGGGTGGAAGGGGAATCAGGATTTGGGCAAGGTGCGCAGCGAATCGCCGATGAGCTCATACCCCGCGTCGATCTGCTGCTGGAAGGCGGGGCCGTCGGCATAGTCGGTCATGAGGCCCGTCTTCTCGGTGAAGGTCTTCCAGGCCGGCGTATCCAGCGCCGCCTTGAAGGCATCGTGCAGCTTGCGATAGACGGGCTCGGGCAAACCGGCAGGCGCCATCAGGCCCTTCATGTTGTCCAGCGCCACCGGGTAGCCCAGCTCGGTCACGGTGGGCACGTCGGGAAAGGCCGGCACGCGCTTGTCGGAGAACACGGCCACCGGCTTGATGCGCCCGCCGTTGATAAGCCCCATCACTTCCTCGGGCGCGCCGAAGGCCATGTCGACCTGCCCGCCCGCCAGCGCCAGCAGCGAATCGGCGGCGCCCTTGTAGGGCACGTGCAGGAAGTTCAGCCCGCTCTTGGCCTGGAACACCAGCATGGTGGAATGGAACAGGCTGCCCTCGCCCGTCGAGCCATAGGACAGCGAACCCGGCGCCTTCTTCGCCTGCTCGATGATCGACTGCATGGTCTGGTGCGGCGAGTCCGCCTTCACGGCCAGCACCGAGGGCAGGCGCGCCACTTTCAGCACCGGCGTGAAGTCCTTGCGCGGGTCGTACGAGAGCTTCTGGTGATTGCCCACCGAGGTCGTCTCGCTGCCGCCGCCCACGAAGAGCTGGTAGCCGTCGGGCTTGGCCTGCGCGATCTGCTGCGCGGCCAGCGCGCCGGCCGCGCCGGGACGATTCACCACCACCACGGGCACCGGGAACGTGTCCTTCACCGCATTGGACAGTTGTCGCGCGATCTGGTCGGCCGAGCCGCCCGGCGCAAAGCCCACCACGATCTCGATGGAACGTTGCGGCGTCCAGTCCTGCGCGGCCACGGGCGCTGCCACCAGCAGCGCCGCCATGCCCGCGCCGGCCCCCGCCAACCGGACGCCGCGCCACGACAATGAAAGGAAATGCCCGGCACGCGCCGCGCCTTGCTGGATGCGAATCATGTCTGTCTCCGTCTTATGGTTATCCGCCAGGTGCGTCGGTGCGCCCCAGCTTGTAAGGCCACTCTAGCAAGGCTGGGGCACGGCAGAAAGTGATAAATTCCGCAAGGCTTTCATCGCTTTTATCGAATAGAAGAACGCGCCCCGGCGGCCTGCGCGCCGGGGCCGCGGCCACACCAAGAGACAACGATGACCCTCAAGCAGCTGGAAGCCTTCTATGCCGCCGCCACCTCGGCCAGCTTCGCGGTCGCGGCCGCGCAATTGCATCTCTCGCAGTCCTCGCTCTCCAAGCGCATCGCCGAGCTGGAACAGACACTGGGCCGGACACTCTTCGATCGCGCCGGACACCGATCCGCGCTCACCGCCGCGGGCAAGCTGCTGCTGCCGCGTGCGCGCGACATGCTGGCCGCCGCCGACGCGGCACGCGCCGCCGTGGGCCAGGACGATCCGCTGCAGGGCCTGTGCCGCTTCGGCCTGGGCGAACTCGCGGCCATGACCTGGCTGCCGCGCTTCGTGGCGCGCTGCCGGGAGGACTTCCCGGCGCTGCAACTGGAACCGCAAGTGGACATGGGCCAGGCGCTGGAAAGCCGGCTGACCAGCGGCGAACTGGATTTCGCCGTGGTGGCCGGCTGGTCCTCGCACAATGCCATCGCCTCGCACACCATCGCCGAGGTGCGCTATGGCTGGGCCGGCGCGCCCGAGCTGCTGCGGGGCCGACGGGTCATCACGGCCGAGGTGCTGCAGGACGTGCCCGTGATCACCATGCCGCCCGCCGCCGGCTCCACCCGCCTCTTCGATGCCTGGCTCAGCGCCAACACGCTGGCCGTGCCGCGCCGCCTCGTCTGCAACAACATGTCCGCCATCGCGGGACTGGTGCGCGCGGGCATCGGCGTGAGCTTCTTTCCGGAAGGCTGGCTGAAACCGCTGGTGGAGCGCGGCGCGGTGGAGGTCCTGGACAGCGATCCGCCCTTGCGCGCGCTGCACTACTCCTTCCAGTGGCGGCGCGACGACATCCGGCCGGCCCTGGCGGCCCTGCGTGAACGGGTGGTGCAGGTGGCGGACTTCAGCGTGCCGCACCCGCTGTGGTGAAGACGAACGGGTGAAGACGAACGCTCAGCCCTCGCGCGCGAGATCCTCGGGCGTATTGAGGTTGTCGAAAGCCTCGGCCTGGTCGTCGAAATCCACCGCCACGGCCCCCGCTGCGCGCAGCCACCCCTGGACACGGCGCTCGCCGCGCGACAGGTAGTCAAGCAGGCCGGGCAACAGCGTGGTGGCGGCCACCATGCACACGGGCTGCCAACGGCCTTGCGTGGCCGCCACGGCAAGCGGCGCGTGCGCGGCGTGCGCCGCCCGCAGCAGGCGGCTGGCCAGGTCGGCCGGCACGCGCGGCATGTCGCAGGCCCAGGTCAGCACCCAGCCCGCGGGCGCGACCGGCAAGGCCGACGCTACCCCGGCCAGCGGACCCTGGTAATTCCCCAGCGCGGGATCATCCGGCACCACCGTTCCATAGGCGGCGTAGTCCGCCAGGTTGCGATTCGCGCTGATCAACAGGCCATCGACCTGCGGCCGCAGGCCTGCGCACGCGTGCGCGACCAGCGGCTGCCCGCGCCAGGCCAGCAGGCCCTTGTCACGCGCGCCCATGCGCAGGCCTTGTCCGCCCGCCAGAATCAAGCCGGTAAGGGTCTCGCGCATGAAGGTCAGCCGCCGATGTAGCTCATCTCGATGCGGCGCTCGCCAGCGGGCGCCTCGGCCCGGCCGCGCAACTCGGAATAGGCATCGGTGCGCCCGCCCCACAGGCTCGCCAGCAGGCCGCGCAACTGGTCTGGGTCCGCGCCTTGGCGCAGCGGGCCTCGCAGGTCGTGCCCCTGCGAGGCGAACAGACAGGTATAGAGCCTGCCCTCGGGCGACAGGCGCGCCCGGTTGCAGTCGCCACAGAACGCGTGCGTGACGCTGGTGATGACCCCGATCTCGCCCGCGCCGTCGTCGTAGGCCCAGCGCTCGGCCACCTCGCCGGCATAGTGCGCCGACAGCGGCGAGATCGGATGTTCCGCGCCGATGCGCGCCAGCACCTCGGCGCCCGGCACCACCTCGGCCAGGTTCCAGCCGTTGGTGTTGCCCACGTCCATGTATTCGATGAAGCGCAGCACGTGGCTGGAATGCCGGAAGCGCCGCGCCATGGGCAGGATCTGGTGATCGTTCAGCCCGCGCCGCACCACCATGTTGACCTTCAGGGGGGCCAGGCCCGCGTCCGCCGCCGCGTCGATGCCGCGCAGCACGTCATCAGGCGAAAAACCGGCATCGCTCATCTGGCGGAACAGCACCGGATCCAGCGCGTCCAGGCTGACCGACACGCGCGTCAGGCCCGCCTCGCGCAGCGCCCGCGCACGGCGCGGGAGCAGGATGCCGTTGGTGGTCAGCGTCAGGTCCAGGGGCTTGCCTGCCGGCGTGCGCAGGTCGGCCAGCATGCCCACCAGCGCATCCAGGTTGCGGCGCATCAGCGGCTCGCCGCCCGTCAGGCGGATCTTCTCCACGCCCAGGTCGACAAAATGGCTGGCCAGCCGGGCGATTTCCTCGAAGGCGAGCATGTCGGCATGCGGCAGGAACTGGTAGTTCGCGTCGAAGACGTCGCGCGGCATGCAGTAGCCGCAACGGAAATTGCAGCGGTCGGTCACCGAGATGCGCAGGTCGCGCAAGGGCCGTCCGCGCGCATCGAGCGGCGTCACGCCCGGCGCGGGCGCATGCCGCGCCGCGCCCGCGTAGGACGGGGCGGCAGGGGTATCGCGTGCCAGGAAGATGACTTTGCTCATTGGATGGATGATAAAGCGCGGGTGGCGGACCCGCCCGAAAACCCCTGTCGCCAGAGGTGTCCGGGCGTTGCATGCGTCACCCTCTGCCGAAAGCCTGCTCGAAGGTCTGCAGTTCGCCGGTGTGGCGCGCATCGTAGCCCATCAGTTGCCGCAGGTAGCCCACGAACTCTGGACTGCGCATCAGGCGCAACAGTTCCTGCATGGCCGGCTGCGCCAGGCTGGATTGGTGCACCGCGAAGAAATAGCGCTCGCGCACCAGCGGAATGAATTCCAGGCCGAAGCGGCAGGCCGCCGTCTCGACGCCCACGCCGGTGTCGGCCATGCCGCTGGCGATGTGGGCGGCAATGGCCATGTGCGTGAATTCGTTGGTCTCGTAGCCCTGCACGGCGCTGATGGGAATGCCCGCGCGTTCCAGCAGCAGGCTGACCAGGTAGCGCGTGCTGGAGCCGATCTGGCGGTTCACGAAACGCACGTCCGGGCGCGCCAGGTCAGTGATGCCGCGGATGTTCTTGGGATTGCCCTGCTCGACGAACAGCCCGGTGTTGCGCACCGCCAGGTGGATCAGGCGGTAGTTGTCGACGTCCAGCCACTGCGCATAGCGCGCCATGATCGGTGCCTCGAACTCGCCCAGCGGCACCTGGAAACCCGCCAGGTCGCATTCGTGGCGCTCCAGCGAGGCCAGCGCCTCGATGGCCGTGCGGTAGCGCAATTCCATGCCGGGCGCGTGGCCGCCTCCGCTCATGTGGTGCATCAGGGCCTCCACCGCGAAGCCATGGCTGGCGTGCAGGCGCACGTGCGGCTCGCCTTGCGGCAGCAGGCGCTCCAGTTCTTCCTGCAGTTCGGACGCCATGCTCTCCAGCGTCGGCATCAGCCGCGCCTCGATGCGGCGGTTGGCCCACAGCAGGCGTTGCGCGAACGGCGACAGCTGCGTGCCCTGGCGGCGCCTGGTGATGAGCAGCGCCGTGCCGAAGCTTTCCTCGAATTTGCGCAACACCCCCCAGCCGTGCCGGTAGGACAGGCCACAGGCCTTGCAGGCGCCGGCGATGTGGCCGGTGGCATCGATGGCCGCCAGCAACGCCAGCACTTCCTGCAGGGAAACCCCTTGTTCGCCATCCGAGCCCAGCAACCACGCGGGGCGCAGGCCGATGCGGAATTTATATGTCATTTAATTCTTATTGAAGTGGCCAAAAACCCGGATTAGAGTAGTCGGCACAGGAACCGCCAGACGGCGATGCGATTAATAATATGTTCCTGGAGACATAATAACCATCGTCATGCATCCCGGCAAGGCAAACCGCCCCGGCCCGGCGCAGGACGATAGGCACAAGGAGCTAGACATGTCAGTCACCGGCCAACCCGGCGCTGGCGCGCCCATCCGCAAGGCCAGCATCGACCTGGCATCGACAGGCGCGGCGCGCGGCACCGATCCGCTGCACAGCGTTCCGTCCGACCAGGCCGCCCAGATCGCCGCCGCGCGCATCGCGGGCCTTTACAAGGACCAGCCCGGCGCCCTCCTGCCCATCCTGCACGCCATCCAGCACGAACTGGGCTGTATCCCGCCCGAAACCGTGCAGGTCGTGGCCGACGCGCTGAACCGTTCGCGTGCCGAGGTGCACGGGGTCATCACCTTCTATCCGCATTTCCGCAGCAAGCCCGCCGGACGCCACGTGGTGGAAATCTGTCGGGCCGAGGCCTGTCAGTCGCGTGGCGGCGAGCAGCTTGCCGACCACGCGAGAAAACAGCTGGGCTGCGACTTCCACGAGACCTCCGCCGACGGCGCCGTCACGCTGGAACCCGTGTACTGCCTGGGCCTGTGCGCCCAATCGCCATCCGTGATGATCGACGGCCAGCCGCACGCCCGCGTCACCACCGAGAAATTCAACCGGCTGATGCAGGGAGTGCAATCATGAGCCCGCCTGGCCGCCCCAAGGGCGAATACCGCAGTGCTCAGCACGGAGGTAATCAATCATGAGCGCCCCCCTCGCCTTCCCCGCCGCCCCGCGTGAATCCACCGTCACGCTGTATGTGCCCCGCGATGCCGCGGCGCTGGCCGTGGGCGCCGATGCCGTGGCGAACGCCATCGAACAGGAAGCCCAGCAACGCGGGCTGTCCGTCGACATCGTCCGCAACGGCTCGCGTGGCCTGCTGTGGCTGGAAACGCTGGTCGAGGTGGCCACGCCTGACGGCCGCGTGGCCTACGGGCCGGTCGAGCCCGAGGACGTGGCCGGCCTGTTCGAGGCCGGCTGGCTGCAAGGCAAGGCGCATGCGCTGTGCCACGGACCGACCGAGGACATTCCCTATCTGAAGCAGCAGGAGCGCCTGACCTTCGCACGCGTGGGCATCACCGATCCGCTGTCGCTGCATGACTACGCGGCGCACGGCGGCCTGGAAGGCCTGCGCCGGGCGCTGTCCATGACGCCCGAGCAGATCGTCGAGGAAGTCACGCAATCCGGCCTGCGCGGCCGTGGCGGCGCGGCCTTCCCCGCCGGCATCAAGTGGAAGACGGTGCTGGCCGCCGGCGGCGCGCCGAAGTACATCGTCTGCAACGCCGACGAAGGCGACTCGGGCACGTTCTCGGACCGCCTGCTGATGGAAGGCGACCCCTACGTCCTGATCGAAGGCATGACCATCGCCGGCCTGGCCGTGGGCGCCACCTTCGGCTACCTGTACGTGCGCTCGGAATACCCGCACGCCATCGCCGCGCTGCAGCAGGCCATCACCCGCGCCCGTGACGTGGGCTGGCTGGGCAAGGACATCCATGGCAGCGGCCGCGCCTTCGACCTGGAAGTGCGCGTCGGCGCCGGCGCCTATATCTGCGGCGAGGAAACCTCGTTGCTGGAAAGCCTGGAGGGCAAGCGCGGCGTGGTCCGCGCCAAGCCGCCGCTGCCCGCCATCAAGGGGCTCTTCGGCAAGCCCACCGTCATCAACAACGTCATCACGCTGGCCTCGGTGCCCGCCATCCTGGCGCGCGGCGCGGCCTATTACCGCGACTACGGCGTGGGCCGCTCGCACGGCACCCTGCCCTTCCAGCTGGCCGGCAACCTGAAGCAGGGCGGCCTGGTGGAAAAGGCCTTCGGCCTGACCCTGCGCGAACTGCTCTACGACTATGGCGGCGGCAGCGCCTCGGGCCGGCCCCTGCGCGCGGTGCAGGTCGGCGGCCCGCTGGGCGCCTACCTGCCTGAATCGCAATGGGACGTGCCGCTGGACTACGAGGCCTACCAGAAGATTTCGGCCATGGTGGGCCACGGCGGCCTGGTCGCGTTCGACGACACCGTCGACATGGCGCACATGGCACGCTACGCCATGACCTTCTGCGCCGTGGAGTCCTGTGGCAAGTGCACGCCCTGTCGGATCGGCTCCACGCGCGGGGCCGAGGTCATCGACAAGATCCGCGACGGGCGCCAGCGCGAGCAGAACGTCGAACTGCTGCGCGACCTCTGCGACACCATGCTGGGCGGGTCCCTGTGCGCGCTGGGCGGCATGACGCCCTACCCCGTGCTCTCGGCGCTCAACCATTTCCCCGAAGACTTCGGCGTGCGCGCGCCGGCAGACCAGGACGCGCACGCGGCCTAGGCCCCCACCCATACAGTCCGGGCCAGGAAAGGCCGGCGAGGAGACAGCCATGCTGGAAACCGTCATCAAGCGCGAACGCGATCTCGGCACCCCCGAGGCGGAGTCCGCCAACACCGTCACGCTGACCATCGACGGCCAGGCCATCACCGTGCCCGAAGGCACGTCGGTGATGCGCGCGGCCGCGCTGGCCGGCATCAACATCCCCAAGCTTTGCGCCACCGACAGCCTGGACGCCTTCGGCTCCTGCCGCCTGTGCCTGGTGCAGATAGAAGGCCGCCGCGGCTACCCGGCGTCCTGTACCACCCCGGCCGAGGAAGGCATGGAAGTGGTCACCGAGAACGCCAAGCTGCACGCGCTGCGCCGCGGCGTCATGGAGCTGTACATCTCGGACCATCCGCTGGACTGCCTGACCTGCCCGGCCAACGGCGACTGCGAGCTGCAGGACATGGCCGGCGTCGTGGGCCTGCGCAACGTGCGCTATGGCTACGAAGGCGCCAACCACCTGACCAGCACCGTCGATGACTCCAATCCGTATTTCAGCTACGACGACACCAAGTGCATCGTCTGCAACCGCTGCGTGCGCGCCTGCGAGGAAACCCAGGGCACCTTCGCGCTGACGATCTCGGGCCGCGGTTTCGGCTCGCGCGTCTCGCCGGGCCAGGACGAGCCCTTCCTGCAAAGCGAATGCGTGTCTTGCGGCGCCTGCGTGCAGGCCTGCCCGACGTCGACGCTGCAGGAAAAATCCGTCATCGAACTGGGCCAGGCCGAACACGCCGTGCTCACCACCTGCGCCTATTGCGGCGTGGGCTGCGGCTTCAAGGCCGAGATGAAGGGCCAGGAAGTCGTGCGCATGACGCCGTGGAAGGACGGCAAGGCCAACCGCGGCCACTCCTGCGTGAAGGGACGCTTCGCCTGGGGCTACACCACGCACAAGGAACGCGTGCTGAACCCCATGATCCGCAAGAACATCCCCGACCCGTGGCGCGAAGTGTCGTGGGAAGAGGCCATCCAGTACGCCGCCAGCGAATTCCGCCGCATCCAGGGCCGCTATGGCCGCGACGCCGTGGGCGGCATCACCTCCTCGCGCTGCACCAACGAGGAAACCTGGCTGGTGCAGAAGCTGATCCGCGCCGCCTTCAACACCAACAACGTCGACACCTGCGCGCGGGTCTGCCACTCGCCCACCGGCTATGGCCTGAAGCAGACGCTGGGCGAATCCGCCGGCACGCAGACCTTCGACTCGGTCATGAAGACCGACGTGGTCATCGTCATGGGCGCCAACCCCAGCAGCGGGCACCCGGTGTTCGCCTCGCGCCTGAAGAAGCGCCTGCGCCAGGGCGCGCGCCTCATCGTCATCGACCCGCGCCGGATCGAGCTCGTCAGCTCGCCGCACATCAAGGCCGACTACCACCTGCAGGTGCGGCCCGGCACCAACGTGGCCCTGCTGACCGCGCTGGCGCACGTCATCGCCACCGAGGGCCTGATCGACGAGGCCTACGTGGCCGAACGCTGCGACCCCAAGTCCTTCAACGAATGGCGCGAGTTCGTCTCGCGCGCCGAGAATTCCCCCGAAGCCAGCGCCGAAGTCACCGGCGTGCCGGCCCAGGCGGTGCGCGGCGCCGCGCGGCTCTTCGCCACCCAGGGCAACGGCTCCATCTATTACGGCCTGGGCGTGACCGAACACAGCCAGGGCTCCACCACCGTCATGGCCATCGCCAACCTGGCCATGGCCACCGGCAACGTCGGCCGCGAAGGCGTGGGCGTGAACCCGCTGCGCGGCCAGAACAACGTGCAGGGCTCCTGCGACATGGGTTCGTTCCCGCACGAGCTGCCGGGCTACCGCCACATTTCCGACAACGTGGTGCGCAAGCAGTTCGAGGAAGCCTGGAACGTCACGCTGCAACCCGAGCCGGGACTGCGCATCCCCAACATGTTCGACGCCGCGCTGGGCGGAACCTTCAAGGGCCTGTACTGCCAGGGCGAGGACATCGTGCAGTCCGACCCCAACACCCAGCACGTGGCCGCGGCGCTGTCGGCCATGGAGTGCATCGTGGTGCAGGACCTGTTCCTGAACGAAACCGCGAAGTACGCCCACGTCTTCCTGCCGGGCTCGTCCTTCCTGGAAAAGGACGGCACCTTCACCAACGCGGAACGGCGCATCTCGCGCGTGCGCAAGGTCATGGAGCCGCGCAACGGCCTGGCCGACTGGGAAGTGACGATGGCGCTGTCCAACGCGCTGGGCTATCCCATGACCTACACGCACCCCAGCGAGATCATGGACGAGATCGCGCGGCTGACCCCCACCTTCACCGGCGTGTCCTACGCCAAGCTGGAGAAGATGGGCAGCATCCAGTGGCCCTGCAACGACGCGGCCCCCGAAGGCACGCCCATCATGCACGTGGACGCCTTCGTGCGCGGCAAGGGCCGCTTCCTGGTCACGCAATACGTGCCCTCGGACGAGCGCTCCACCCGCAAGTTCCCGCTGCTGCTCACCACCGGCCGCATCCTGTCGCAATACAACGTGGGCGCGCAGACACGCCGCACGCCCAACGTCATGTGGCATGCCGAGGACGTACTGGAAATCCACCCGCAGGATGCCGAGGACCGCGGGGTGTCGGAAGGCGATTGGGTCGGCGTGCAAAGCCGCTCTGGCGAGACCGTGCTGCGCGCGACCTTGACCGATCGGGTGCAACCGGGCGTGGTATACACCACCTTCCATTTTCCCGAGTCCGGCGCCAACGTGGTCACCACGGACAGTTCCGACTGGGCGACCAACTGCCCCGAATACAAGGTCACGGCCGTGCAGGTCATGCGCGTGTCGCAGCCTTCCGATTGGCAGCGCAAGTGGTCCCGCTTCACCGACATCCAGCAGAAGCTGTTGCGCGAACGGGCCCGCGAGTCCGACGTCGTGCCCGCCGGGAAGTAAGCCCCCCAGGACCTCGCCCCCATGCCCAGCGCCGCCACCGGCACGCCTGACGTACTCGACGCCAACGAGACGCACGCCCTTGCCACCCACGCCACCCTGCCCGTCCTGCGGATCCGGGGGGGCGTGGCGGTCCGCGAGACCTTGGCGGACACGCTGGCCGAGGAAACGCCCGTCGCGCTGGAATACAACGGCATCAGCCACGCCACGCTGCTGGCCACGCCCGCCGACCTGGAAGACTTCGCACTCGGCTTTTCGCTGACCGAGGGCATCGTCGACAGCCTCCAGGACGTGCGCGACGTGGGCCTGCGCGAGGAAAGCGGCGGCGTGGTCGTCGCGCTTGAAGTCTCCAGCGCCAGCTTCGCGCGCCTGAAGGACCGCCGCCGCGCCATGGCCGGGCGCACTGGCTGCGGCCTGTGCGGCGTGGAAACCTTGCCCGAGGTGCTGCGGCCCGTGCGGCCCGTGCCCGCGGGCCAGCCCATCGCGCTGGACGCCGTGCGCGCGGCGCAACGCGACATGCGCGCGCGCCAGGCGCTGCACGAGATCACTGGCGCCACCCATGCGGCCGCCTGGGCAGACGCCCAAGGCAACGTGCGCCTGGTGCGCGAGGACGTGGGCCGCCACAACGCGCTGGACAAGCTGGTGGGCGGCCTGGCCCGCGCAGGCATGGTGGCCGGCGAAGGCTTCATCGTGGTGTCCAGCCGGGCCAGCTTCGAGATGGTGCAGAAGGCCGCCTGGTCGGGCGCACCCTTGCTGGCAGCGGTGTCCGCCCCCACGGCGCTGGCCACCCGGCTGGCCGACGACGCGGGCCTGACGCTCATCGGCTTCCTGCGTGACGCCGACTGCACGGTCTACGCCCACCCGGAACGCGTGCGCCTGGCGCCCTGAACCCAGACACCCACGACAACAACGACACCGCCGGAGACCGCAGCATGGACATTCCCAACCTGATCCGCATGGCCAACCGCATCGGCGATTTCTTCGGCGCCATGCCCGACCAGGAAGAGGCCCAGGAAGGCATCACCAACCACATCCAGAAATTCTGGGAGCCGCGCATGCGCCACGCCCTGCTGGACTTCCTCGCCTCCCACCCCGATGGCCGCGACGGTGACGTGCAGTTGCGCGAGAACGTCCACCGGGCGATCACCGACAACCTTGAACGGCTGCGGCCCGCGGCCTGAACCGGCGCGCCCATGCCCAGCCCCGTTTCCACCCCGCGCCGCCCCCCGGCGACGCGTGCTTTCCTGGCAACACCCGCAGTGACGACACAACATCAGACATCGGTACCCGATACGTCCGAGGAGACAGCATGAACACAGCGACCAGCACCCTGGGAGTCCCGCCGTCGGCGGGCTTCCTGGACAAGGAAAGAACCATCGCAGGACCGGGCTTCAACCGGTGGCTGGTGCCGCCAGCCGCCCTCGCCATCCACCTTTGCATCGGCATGGCCTATGGCTTTTCCGTGTTCTGGTTGCCGCTGTCCAAGGCCGTGGGGGGCGCCGCGCCGCTGGCCTGCCCGGCCGACATGAGCCTGGTCGCGGAGCTCTTCACCACGTCCTGCGACTGGAGGATCTCCACCATGGGGTGGATGTACACCCTCTTCTTCGTGCTGCTGGGCTGCTCGGCCGCCCTGTGGGGCGGCTGGCTGGAACGCGCGGGCCCGCGCAAGGCCGGCGTCGTCTCGGCGGTCTGCTGGTGCGGCGGCCTGCTGATTTCCGCGCTCGGCGTCTATCTCCACCAGATGTGGATGCTGTGGCTGGGCTCGGGGGTCATCGGCGGCATCGGGCTGGGGCTGGGCTACATCTCACCCGTCAGCACGCTCATCAAGTGGTTCCCCGACAAGCGGGGCATGGCCACCGGCATGGCCATCATGGGCTTCGGCGGCGGCGCCATGATCGGCGCACCGCTGGCCGACGTGCTCATGCGCCACTTCGCCACGCCCGACTCGGTCGGCGTCTGGCAGACCTTCCTGACGATGGCCATCATCTACTTCGTGTTCATGATGTCTGGCGCCATGGGCTACCGCGTGCCGCCCACCGGCTGGAAGCCCGAGGGCTGGACGCCGCCGGCCTCGCAGGTCAACAACGCCATGATCACCAAGGGCCACGTGCACGTGAAGCGCGTCTGGGGCATCCCGCAGTTCTGGCTCGTCTGGGCGGTGCTGTGCCTGAACGTGACCGCCGGCATCGGCATCCTGGGCATGGCTTCGCCCCTGCTGCAGGAGGTCTTCGCCGGCCGCCTGATCGACCAGCCGCAACTGGGCTTCACCGATCTGGACAAGGGCCAGTTGGCGGCCATCGCGGCCATCGCGGCGGGCTTTACCGGCCTGCTCAGCCTCTTCAACATCGGCGGCCGCTTCTTCTGGGCCAGCCTCTCCGACAAGCTCGGCCGCAAGATGACCTACGCGATCTTCTTCGCGCTGGGCATCGTGCTGTATGCCTCGATTCCCTGGACCGGGCAAATGGGCCAGCTCGCGCTCTTCGTCGGCGCCTTCGGCATCATCCTGTCGATGTACGGCGGCGGCTTCGCCACGGTGCCGGCCTACCTGGCCGACCTGTTCGGAACGCAGATGGTGGGCGCCATCCACGGGCGGCTGCTCACGGCATGGTCGGCGGCGGGCATCTTCGGTCCGGTGCTGGTCAACTACATCCGCGAGTACCAGCTCTCCATCGGCGTGCCGCGCGCGCAGGTCTACGACATCACCATGTACATCCTGGCAGGCATGCTGGTGCTGGGTTTCCTGTGCAACCTGGCCATCCGCCCGGTCAACCCCAAGTACTTCATGACCGATGAGGAGCTGGCCCGCGAGAAGGCCCTGGCGCACGAACGCGCCGTGGCCTCGGAAGTGCGCGGCAGCGGCAGCTCGACCTATCGCACGCCGATGGCCCTGGTGCTGTTTGCCTGGGCCGCCGTGGGCATCCCCCTGGCCTGGGGCATCTGGGTCACGCTGCAGAAGACCGCCGTGTTGTTCCACTGAGACGCCGCACGCGGTCCACGCGGGAACGCCGCTCTCCGGAGCGGCGTTTTTCATTGCGAAATGCCTGCTTGCGGCGCTATGCTTCATTTTGTCCTATGACAATAACGAGCATTGTTCCATGTACATTCCCGCCGCTTTCGCCGAGACCGATACCGCCACGCTCCACGGCCTGATTGCCGCGCACCCCTTCGGTACATTGGTCACCCACGGCGCCCAAGGCCTGGACGCCACGCATGTTCCTTTCCTGCTGGCCGCGGACCAGGGCCCGCAAGGCACGCTGCTGACCCACATCGCGCGCGCCAACCCCCTGTGGCAGCAGCACGCCGACGGGGAAGACGTGCTGGTCGTCTTCTCGGGCCCGCAAGGCTACGTGTCGCCCAACTGGTATCCCAGCAAGCACGAGACGCACCGGCAGGTGCCCACCTGGAACTACCAGGTCGTGCACGCCCATGGCCGGCTGCGCATCCGCGACGACGAACGCCATGCGCGCGGGTTGCTGGCCCGGTTGACGCGCGAACACGAGACCCGCTCGCAGCAGTCGCCTCCCTGGAAGATGGGCGACGCGCCGCCAGACTACCTGTCCCAGCATCTGAAGGGACTCGTCTGTCTCGACGTCGAAATCGACCGCCTGGTCGGCGTGTCGAAGCTCAACCAGAACAAGGCCGACGCCGACCGCAAGGGCGTGGTGCAGGGGTTGGCGGCGCGCGGCGAGACCGCCCTGGCGCAAGCCATGCGCGACGCAGGCGCGCCGTCGTGATCCGGATCCGGGTGGCGCAGCAGGCCGACATCGCCGATATCTTCGACGTGCGTGGCTCGGTGCGGGAAAATCCCCTGTCGATCGAGGAACTGGCGGCGTTGGGCATCACGGAGAATTCCGTCGCCGACATGATCGCCGCCGAACCTTGCGCCTGGGTGGCGCAGGCCGGTGCGCGCATTGTCGGCTTCGCCATGGCCGATGCCGACACAGGCGGCGTCTTCGCGCTGTTCGTGCGGCCCGAGTGGGAGGTCCAAGGCCTAGGCTCGCTGCTGCTGCGCAAGGCCGAAGCGTTTCTCTTCAGCCGACACGCGGTGCTGTGGCTGGAGACGGACAGCCGCAGCCGGGCCAGCCCGTTCTATCAGCGGCGAGGCTGGCAGGCCACGCGCACACTGGCGGGCACCGACGTGCGTTTCGAGAAGCGGCGCACGCCAGCCGCATGAAGGACGGACTGCACGCAAGCATGAAAAAGCCCGGCGCCTTGCGGCCCGGGCCTGGTCCTGCTGGCTTGACGCCCTGGCCGGAAGCCGGCCGGGCGCCCTTGGCCTTACTTGTCTTCCTTCACGCGGTAGACCAGCACACCGGTGTGGGCCAGCGACAGCACCTTGGCGGTGACGCTGCCCAGCAGCAGGCGCGACAGGCCGCTGCGGCCGTGGCTGCCGATGAAGATCAGGTCGCAGCCGTTGTCGCCGGCAGCCTGGACGATGCCGTCGGCCACGTTGAAGTTCGACACGGACACGCGGGTGCTCTTCACGCCGGCGGTCTCGGCGCGGTGCATCACGGCGTCGAGGTACTTGCCCGCCTGCTCGGCCGCGGCCTGTTCGTAGGACTCGTCGGTGATCGCATAGGCGGCAGCCATGCCGTCGAAACCGATGGTCGCGGCAAAGGGCTGCGTGACGTACAGCGCCACCACTTCGGCGCCAATGGAGCGCGCGAAGGTGATGCCGGCGTTGGCGGCCTGCGACGACAGCGGGGAACCGTCGGTGGGAATCAGGATTTTCTTGAACATGGTGCCAGCTCCTGTAGAAGGTATATCTCGATGCTAGTTGAAAAGCCCGTCCCGCGGTTTGCGCTCGAGCAAGGCGCGGAATGCGCAATCATGGCAGTTCCGCGGGATCAGCCTTGGCCCGTGGCCGCGCGGAACAGCACGGTACAGCGCGTGCCCGAGCGGCAATAGGCCAGCACCGGCGCGGGCAGGTCCTTCAGCAGGGCCGAGAACTGCGCGACGTCGCCTTGCGTCATGGCGCCGCTCACCACCGGCTGGTAGCGCGCCTGCAGGCCGGCGGCCTCGGCGGCCTCCAGCACGTCCGCCGCGGCGGGCTGGTCGGGACCGCCTTCGAAGTCAGGACGGTTGATGATGACGCTGCGGTATCCCGCGGCCGCGACAGCGGCCATGTCTTCGGGCGCAAGCTGGGGGGCGACCGCGAAATCCTGGGTGAGGCGATTGATGGGTACGGACATGCGGTGTTCTCCTTATGGGTGACGCTACGGTCGAGCTAGCCGCAAGTATAGGCAGAGCCGCGCCAGGCCGCACCTTCCGCCACGTTTGCTTGCTTTTCCGCCTTGGAGGGGCCTTGCGGCTTTCTTGCCCCGCTCAGGCCAGGCGCGCGCCCAGCCTGGCCAGCAGCGAGGGCGCCGGTTCATGGCCCACGCCCGGCACGATGTCCAGGCTGACCGTCGCCCCCAGCGATTCCAGGCGATCCTGCGCGGCCTGCGCACCCGCGACCGGCATGACGGCATCCGCGTCGCCGTGCAGCAGATGGACGTTGGCGGTCGGGCGCCGCGTCGGCAGGCTGGCATAGCGGCCGGCGAAGGCCACCACGTCGCCGGCGGGCGCATCGTCCAGCTTGGTCGACTCCAGCGCCATGATGGCGCCCTGAGAGAACCCGGCGATCAGCGTATCGGCCACCGACACACCGGCTGCGCGGCGCCAGCGGTCCACCGTCGCCGTGAAACCCGGCATGGCGGCATCCACGCGCGCCTGGCGGTTCTCTTCCGTGACGCCCCGGACCGAGAACCATTGCAGGCCACCCGGCGAGAGATCGGACGCCTCGGGCGAGGCGACGCTGACGACCAGCGCGCGCGGATCGCGGCGCGCGAACCAGTTCGCCACGCCCAGCATGGATTGCGGCACGGAACCGACGCCGTGCATGAGGAGGACGAGACGGGACAGGTCGCCGGCAGGTTGCTGGACGACGATGGACTCAAGGCGGGACATGGAGAATTCCTGAAGCAAGGGACGAGGCGCGCGGCCAGTGTGAAGGCCCAGCCCGATTGGCAATTTACGGCGCGCCGCTTCAGCAATTAAGGGGCTGATTGGGCATGGAGCATTCCAGATCAAAGAACAGTGGGATGTTACTCCTGTGCCGCCCCGAAGCGTGCCATCTGCCGGGCCGCACGCCCCTCACCGCGCCAACACCGACGCCAGCACCGGCCAGGCCGCCCGGTTGTCCATCAGGGCGACCGAGAATCGCATCATGGTGCTGGGCGCCTGCACCGGCGAGAACAGCACGCCCGGCGCCAGCAGCAGGCCTTGCGCCGCGGCGGCCCGCGCCACCGATTCGGTGTCCCGCCCGCAGTCTCCCCACACGAACATGCCGCCATAAGGCTCCGCCGGCACGGTCACGCCCAGCTTGCCCAAGGCCTTGATGCACCGCGCGCGCGCCTCGTCCACGCGCGCGCGTACCCGGTCGGCATGGCGCCGGTACTGCCCCCCCGCCAGGACGCGATGGACGACACGTTCGCCCAGCTCCGGCGACGTCAGCCCGCCCAGCATCTTCAGGTCGGTCAGCTTGCGCAGCAGTTCCGGCGAAGCCGCGATATAGCCCACCCGCAGGCTGGCAGCCAGCATCTTGGCGTAGCCGCCCACCAGGATGACGCGGTTCAGCCGGTCCAGCGTGGCGAGCCTGATGGGATTGCCGGGATGCAGATCGCCATAGGTGTCGTCCTCGACGATCATGAAATCGTGCTTCTCGGCCAGGCGCAGCACGTCATAGGCCGCACCCGCCGACAGCGTGTGGCCGGTAGGGTTGTGCACGGCCGAATTGATGATGAAGAGCTTGGGCTTGTGCTGGGCCGCCAGGGCATCCAGTTGCGCGATGTCCGGGCCAGACGGCCCGCGCGGCACCGGCAGCAGGCGGGCGCCGAAGGCCTCCAGCCGGCCGAAGATCACGAACCAGGCAGGGTCCTCGACCAGCACGGCGTCGCCGGGGCGGACGAGGTGGCGCGCCACCAGGTCCAGCGCATGCGTCACGCCGCAGGTGGTGAGCAGATTGCGCTCGGGGTGCGCCGGCACATCGGCGGCCTGCAGGGTGGCCGCAACCTGCTGGCGCAGCGGCAGATAGCCCTGCGGCGCGCCGTAGGACAGCAGGCTCGCCTGCAGGGTGCGCCCCACCGCGCGCACGGCGGCGTTGACCATTTCCTCGTCCAGCCACTGCGGCGGCAGGAGCCCCGTGCTGCCGGGCATGCCGCCCCGGCCAGGCACGCTTTGGAACATCGAGCGCAGCAACCAGTTCACGTCGATGCGCGCGGGGGCGGCCAGGGCGTCATCAGCCTGGGGCGCCAGCGCCTGGCCGCTGCGCGCGCTCACGAAGAAGCCGGCCCCCCGCCGCGATGACGCCAGGCCACGCGCCACCAGCCGGTCGTAGGCCTCGACCATGGTGAAACGACTGACCTCCAGGTGGGTGGCCATTTCACGGATGGACGGCAGGCGCGTCCCTGGGCGCAGGCCCTGGTCCTCGATGCGCCGCGCCAACTGGTCGGCGATCTGGTCGACCAGGGCGGCATCGGCGTCGCGCAAGGGCCGCCAGAGCGGCGCATTCTGGGAGGCCGGGGAAGTCTCGGATGCAACTGTCATGGGAATCTGACCAGGCCAGTGATGGAATTGAACAGGCGAAGTGTACCGGTACTGTACTGCTACGCAGGCGTAGAGTGACATGGACCCGGACGCCTCACAAGCCCCGTCCCCGGATATGCCGACACGGCGCCGGAAGACAGAGGCCGGTGTCCCCTCCCAGCATCCAGGACCCGTCATGCCCGCCGCCCCATCCGCCACGCCAGCGCCCGCCACCTCGGGGGCGCCCCCATCCGCCCTGTGGGCTGGCTATGGCTACGGACTGTTGGGCGTCGCCATTTTTTCGCTGACGCTGCCGATGACCCGGCTGGTGGTCGCTCACATGGACCCGCTGCTGGTGGGCCTGGGGCGCGCGCTGCTGGCGGCCCTGCCCGCCGCCTTGTGGCTGATCGCCACCGGCAGCCGCAAGCCCACGCACGCCGAATGGCGCGGCATCGCGCTGTCGGCCTGCGGCATCGTGGTGGGCTGGCCGCTCGCCTCGACGCTGGCGATGCAAAGCGTGCCCGCCGCGCATGGCGCGGTGTTCAACGGCCTGCTGCCGCTGTCGACCGCGCTGTTCGCGGCCTGGCGCGCCGGCGAACGCCCGGCGCGCGGCTTCTGGGTCTGGGCCGTGGCGGGCGCCGTCCTGGTCACGGGCTTCGCCCTGGCCCAGGGCCACGGCAGCCTGCAGACCGGCGACCTGTGGCTGGCGCTTGCCGTCGTGCTGGGCGGCCTCGGCTACGCCGAAGGCGCCCGCGTGGCCCGCACGCTGGGCGGCGCACGCACCATCTGCTGGACGCTGGTGGCCTGCGCCCCCGTGCTGGCCGCCCCCGTCAGCTGGCTGGCCGCCTCCCAGGGCGAACTGCCCGCCCCGGGTGTGCTGGCCGCCTTCGCCTACCTGGCGTTCTTTTCCATGTTCCTCGGCTTCTTCGCGTGGTTTCGCGGACTGGCCAGCGGCGGCATCGCCCGCGTCGGCCAGGTGCAGTTGCTGCAGCCCTTCCTCAGCGTGGTGGCCGCCGCCGCATGCTTCGGCGAGGACGTGCCGCCCAGCACCTGGTTCTTCGCCGTCGCCGTCGTCGCCGTCATTACCTGCGGCCGCCGCGCCGCGCAAGGATCCTCCCGCCCATGAACGCATTGCCCACCTTCGCCGCCGCGGCCCCCGTCACGATGGAAGCCACCTTCGCCCTGCTCGGCCCGATCGCGCTGTTCGCGCTGGTCTCGTCCATCACGCCCGGCCCCAACAACGTGATGGTCACCGCCTCGGGACTGACCTTCGGCCTGCGCCGAACCCTCCCGCACGTCCTGGGCATTACGCTGGGCTGGATGGCAATGGTGCTGCTGTGCGGGGCCGGCATGCAGGCCCTGTTCGCGCAATGGCCTGTGCTCTACGACGTGCTGCGCGTGGCCGGCGCGGCCTACCTGCTTTACCTGGCCTGGCGCATCGCCCGTTCCGGTCCGCCGGAAACAGGCCGCGCGGATTCGCGTCCCTTCACCTTCCTGCAGGCCGCGGCCTTCCAGTGGGTGAATCCCAAGGCCTGGGTCATGTCCATCGGCGTGGTGGCGTACCTGCCGCAGCAGGGCTTCATCGCCACCCTGCTGCTGGCCGGCATCGTCTGCGCCGTGGTGAATTTTCCCTGCGTGGTGCTGTGGGCGGCTTTCGGCAGCGCGCTGCGCCATGTGTTGCGCAAGCCCGGCGCCGTCCGTGTCTTCAACGGCGTCATGGCCGTCCTGCTGGTGCTGTCCCTGCTGCCCCTGGTCAGCGAACTGATCCATTGAATCCATGAGCGGGCCCTCGTGCCTGCCATCGATGTTTTCCCCGCGCGGCAATTGCCGCGCAATCACCCCCCTGAAAGGAGTCGTCATCATGTCCCCCGCCGCCATTGCGCAGCAGACCGTCCTCTCCGCCACACCCGCCGCTGCGCCCGTCCGCGCCCGCGTCTTCGTGCGCGTGTGGCGAAAACTGCGCGCGGGGATGCATGAGGCCTGGCTCTATACCGTCGACTCACCGCTGTCCGTGAATCGCCAGGAGCAGGCCCTGCGCGAGATGTCCCCGCACATGCGGCGCGACATCGGGCTGGATTGACCCCATCACTTCCTTTCACGCCGGCGGCCCTGCGCGCCAGCGCGAAACCCGGCACAATCCCGCAGCGGGCGCCAGCCGCCCGTTACTTGCAGCGGATGTTTCCGGAGCCGTCATGAATTCGCCCAGCAGTCCCGCCGCCGCCGCGGCGCCCTTCGTCATCCGCGACGCGCAGCCGTCCGACTTCGACGCCATCCAGGGGATCTATTGCCACCACGTCCTGCACGGGCTGGCCACCTTCGAGGAAATCCCGCCCGACGCCGCCGAGTTGCGCACGCGCCACGACAACATCGTGCGCCAGGGCCTGCCCTACCTGGTCGCCGTCCGCGACGGCCAGGTGCTCGGCTACGCCTATGCCTCGGCCTACCGTCCCCGCCCGGCCTACCGCTATACGGTCGAGGACTCCATCTACCTGGCGCACGACGCTGGCCGCCAGGGCCTGGGCGCCGCACTGCTGGCCGCCCTGATCCAGCGCTGCGAGCAAGGCCCCTGGCGCCAGATGATCGCCGTGATCGGCAACAGCGAGAACCAGGGCTCCATCGCGGTGCACACCAGGCTGGGCTTCACCCTGACGGGCATCCAGCCCAACACCGGCTACAAGCTGGGGCGCTGGGTCGACACCGTCCTCATGCAGCGCGCCCTGGGACCGGGCGGCAGCACGCCGCCAGGGAACCCCACCGCTTTGTGACGGTCTGATTACGTTCCTCGAACTTCCCCCGGGCGGCACGCACCGCCCCGCACGCCCTTGAACCTTCCCGTGTCCCTGCTCGGCTGGCGCAAACTGACGCTGGCCGGTGTCCTGCTTGCCGGCGGCGTGGCGGGCTGCAACCAGCTCGACACCTGGCAGCGGCGCGCCATCTTCTCGATTGAAAGCGATGCGCGCGGCTGGCACCGCGAGCCCTCGTCCCAGACGCGCGTCTATGACCTTGCCGTGGGCGACGGCCAGACGGTGCGCGCCTGGTACCAGCCCAGCGCCAACCCGAATGCCGCGACCGTGCTGTACCTGCACGGCGCGCGCTGGAACCTGAACGGCAGCGCCTTCCGCATCGAACGCTGGGCGCAGTTGGGCTACTCCGTGCTGGCCATCGATTACCGGGGCTTTGGCGCCTCGACGCCGCTCCTGCCTTCGGAGGCCACGGCCACCGAGGACGCCAACGTGGCGCTGGCGGAACTGGCCCGCCTGCAGCCCGATCCCTCGCGCCGCTTCGTCTATGGCCACAGCCTGGGCGGCGCCATCGCCATGAACGCGGTCAACGAGGCAGACCGGCCCGAACTGGCCGGCGTGATCGTGGAATCCAGCTTCACCAACGTCAACGCCATGCTGGCCACGCTGCGCTGGGGCTGGATCCCGGGGCTGGGCCTGCTGGTCACGCAGCCCTTCGATTCCTTGGCGAAGGCCGCGCAGCTGAAACTGCCGGTGCTGTTCATCCATGGCACGGGCGACAACGTGGTGCCGCACGAGATGAGCGACGCCTTGTACGCTGCCGCGCTGCAGGTGCCCGACGGCTATCGCCGCCTGCTGAAGGTGGAAGGCGCCTCGCACTCGGGCGCCAGCCGGTCCGGTCCGGAATACGACCGGACCGTGCGGGATTTCGTCACGGATGTCGGGCAGGCGATGCGCAAGGGGACGCTGGCGGCGTCCTCCAGCCAGGACTAGAGGGCCTTCCTCCAGACCCGCAACGGAATGCAGGTCTGCAGGCGATGCACCGCCCGGTCGATCAGCACCGGATGCAGGACATGCCCAACCTCTGAAGCCACGTCCAGCGTCGCGTCGGCCTGGCGCTCGGCCAGGTGGGTATAGCCCGCCCGCACGAGCTGCACCGGCATGATGGCGTCGTCCTCGCCGTGGAAGAGATGCAGCGTGGTCAGCTCGGGCGCCCGGTTGGGCAACTGGGCAAAGCGGCCCGAGAACGCCAGCACGCGGCCCACCAGGCCATCATGGGCCACCGTCAGCTCCAGCGCCATGATGGCGCCCTGCGAGAAACCGGCGATGGCGGTCTCATCGCCCGACAGGCCGAAGCGCGTCTGGGCGCGCCGCACGAAATCTTCCAGCAGCGGCAGGCTTTGCCCCACGCGCTCGGCGCGCTCGCCGTCCTTCATGTTCAGCACGGAAAACCATTGGCCGCCATGGCCCACGCCTTCGTAAGGCTGGAACCCTTCGGGCATCAGGACAGCGGCATCAGGGAAATGCTGGCGCAGGATCACCGCCAGGGGCAGCATCGACGAGGCAGACGCGCCCAGGCCATGCAGCAGGATGAACAGCTGCTTGGGGGGCCCCTGCTCGGGCAACAGTTCGATGACGGGGGTGTGGGGGACGTCCGGCATGGCAGGGCTCCGCAATGACATGGCCCCAGAATATCAGGCTCACGCGCCCGTGACTGCCCCGACCTTACCCAGACAGCGGGTTCTGCAAAAATCTTTTACGCTTGAAAGGCTTGTCGATGTAAGTGAGGACTTACAGCAAGAGCATCACCGCGATGGGGGTGATCGACACGTTCACCAGGCCGGCCAGGATCATCACGAGGCCCGCGATCGAGCCCTCTTCCGCCGCATATTCGCGCGCCTTCGCCACGCCGACGCCATGCGCGCCCATGCCCAGCAAGGCGCCACGCGCCAGCGAAGAGCGCAGCGGCAGCCACTTGCGCATCACCTGCCCCACCACCGCGCCCAGCAGGCCGGTCAGGACCACGAACACCGCCGTCAGTTCCGGCACCCCGCCCACGCGGCTGGACACCGGCAAGGCGAACGGCGTGGCGATGGAGCGCGGCAGCAGGCTGCGTTGCAGGTCCGAGGGCAGATTCAGCCACGAGGCCAGCAACCAGCTGCTGAAGGCGGCGATGGTGCTGCCGGCGACGACACCCGCCAGCAGCGCGGGCCAATGGCGGCGGATGAGCGCGCGCTGCTCATAGACCGGCAGCGCGAAAGCCACCGTGACCGGCCCGATCATGGCCAGCAGCCATTGGCTGCCTTGCATGTATTCGCTATAACGGGTGTGCAGCGCGCCGGCGATCGCCAGCAGGATGACGGGCGTCAGCAGCAGAGGGGAATTCCACCAGCTCGGCGCGCGCCGGTAGAAATGGCGCGTGACCACGTAGACCAGCACCGTCGCGACGGGCCAGACCACATAGGCCAGCTCAGTGCGCATGGCGCAAGCTCCACCGGTAGCAGGCGTCGATGGTCAGCGCCGTGGCGCCCATGATCATCGTCGTGCCCACCACGATCACCAGCAGCAGCTTCAGGCCCAGCAGGCTCAGGAATTCACCGTGATCCAGCAGCGACATCACCGCCGGCACGAAGAACAGCAGCATTTCGGCCAGCAGCAGGCGCGAGCCGCCGCGCACCATGCCCGGCTTCATCTGGCGGCTGGCCAGGAGCGCCAGCACCGCCACCATGCCCACCACGCCACCCGGCAAGGGCAGGCCCAGCAGACGCACCACCGCATCGCCGGCCACCGAGAAGGCGGCAAGCAGACCGATCTGCAGCAGGCGGCTGCGACGCAGGGCCCGGCGGCTGGAGATCGAGAGGTGTCTGAGGGTTTTCATGGATACACACGAAATCTGTTCTATGGGTGTTATTTTTACGCTGCTTTGCAGCATACTCAAAATGAATTAGTAGAATTATACTGATTCGATATTGGAATAGTCCGGGACGCATCATGGAACTTCGCACCCTCAGGGCCTTCGTCGAGGTCGTCCGCCAAGGCGGTTTCTCCCAGGCCGCCAAGGCCATCCACGCCAGCCAGCCCACGATCAGCAAGGCCGTGCGCAGCCTGGAGGAAGAACTGGACGTCCAGCTGCTGGACCGTGCGCCCGGCCAGGCCGTGCGCCTGACCAGCGCGGGCGAAATCGTGTACCGGCGTGCGCTGACCATGTTGGCCGAACGCGACGATCTGCGCACCGAGCTGGATGAGCTACGCGGGTTCAAGCGGGGAGAATTGCGGCTGGGCCTGCCACCGCTGGGCAGCAGCGTGCTGTTCGCGCCCTTGTTCGCCACCTATCGCAGCCGATTCCCGAATATCGACATCCGCCTGGTGGAGCACGGCAGCAAGCGGCTGGAAGACATGCTGGGCACGGGGGAGATCGAGCTGGCGGCTTCGCTGATGCCGGTGCCGCCGCAGTTCGAGTGGCAGCCCGTCAGCCGTGAACCGCTGATGGTGGCGCTGGCCCAGGATCATCCGCTGGCCAGCCGCAACGGCATCGCCATGAAGGAACTGACCGACACGCCCTTCATCCTGTTCGACAGCGGTTTCGCGCTGAACCCGATCATCCTGGAGTCCTGCCAGCGCGCGGGCTTCGAGCCCTCGGTGGCTGCCCGCAGCGGACAGATCGACTTCATCATCGCGCTGGTGGCCGCGCACATGGGCGTGGCCTTTCTTCCCCGCATGCTGGCCGCGCAGCATGCCTATCCGGGGGTGACCTATGTGCCGCTGGAGGAAACCGACACGGTGTGGCACATGGTGCTGATCTGGCGGGCGGGCGGCTATCTGTCGCACGCCGCGCTCGCCTGGCTCTCGTTGACGCAGGAGACCTACGCGCCGCTGTAGCCGCGGTTGCGCCAATAAGCGGCGCGCGCCCGGTCATAGCCCAGGTTGTACAGATAGGTATAGGGCAGGAAGAACAGCAGCAGGCCGATGTCCAGCAGGAAGGCTTCCCACAGCGAGATCGACAGCCACCAGGCCGCCATCGGCACGATGGCCAGGATCAGCCCCGCCTCGAAACCCAGCGCATGCGCCACGCGCAAGCCCGTGTTGCGCACCCAGCCGCGCGCGCGCTCCACGCGCTCGAAGGCCGCGTTGTAGATCATGTTCCACGCCATTGCCACCAGCGAGATGGCGCCCGTCAGGATGCCCATGCTGAGCAGGGGCTTGCCCATCAGCCAGGCGAGCGTGGGCGCGCACAGCGCCACGGCCATGATCTCGAACAGCGCCGCGTGCAGGACGCGTTCGGCGAGGGATTTCCTCGGGACAGTCACAACGACCTCGGTACGGGGTTAAGGACAACGGGAGCCATTGTGTTCGGAAATTCCGGCATTTAAAAGATAGAATCCATCGGGATGGCCGATACAAAGGTATCAGCCTCGATGTACCTCTGCTTGGGAGCCTGACGCCATGGCCTACTCGCTCGATACCCTCACCGCCTTCGTCGAAGCCGCCGCGCTAGGCTCGTTTTCCGCCGCGGCGCGCAAGCTGGGCAAAAGCCAGTCCACCATCAGCGAGGCCATCGCCAACCTGGAAATCGACCTGGGCGTGGCGCTGTTCGAGCGCAGCGGCCGCCAGCCCGTGCTGACGGCGGCGGGCCACGCCCTGCTCGTGCAGGCGCGCGGCGTGCTCAGCGCCAACGAGAAGCTGGGCCGGCTGGCCAGCCGCCTGGCCGGCGGCCATGAGCCGCGCCTGACCCTGGCACTGTCGGACACCTTCCAGTCCGAGGAGTGGGAAAGCATCCTGGCCGAGATCGACCAGCGCTATCCGGACATGGAGTTCGAGTGCCTGATTTCGGAAGACGCCGATGTCGTCGTCACCGTGCAGCGGGGCCGGGCAAACCTGGGATTGCTGGCGGCGCGTGGCAGTTATCCGCCCGACCTGGCATCAGCCACGCTGCCGCACCTGTCGGAAATGGTGCTGGTGGCGGGTGCCTCGCACCCGCTGGCCAAGCTGCGCGAGGTCACCGATGAGGACATCTACGCGGCCCGCGAACTGCGCATCGCCCTGTATGAAAGCCCGCAGGAAGGGCCGACGCATTCGTCCCGCTGCTGGTCCGCGCCCAGCTACCTGATGCTGCTGGAGATGGCGGTGGCCGGTTTTGGCTGGACCCGCATGCCGCGCTGGATGATCACCCGCTTCGCGCCGCCGGGCAGCGTCGTGGAGCTGAAGGCGGCGGGATGGCCGAAACGGATCGCGGTGGATGCCCTGTGGTCGAACCAGAAGGCGCTGGGACCGGCGGGAAGCTGGCTGTTGGAGCGAGTGTTGAAGCGTTAGCAGTAGGTATAAATTGACCAATATTTTGGTCAATTTATATGGTAATTTGGCTTTCATTCACCCAAATATGGGTCACTGCCGGGAGCCATCCATGACGACCTATCTTGCAAATATTGGAAGCGCCGTCCGGACTCGCCGCGATGCCCTGGGCTTGTCACAACAACGGCTGGCCCATCTCAGCGGTCTGTCGCGGCAGACGCTCAGTGGCCTCGAGAACGGCACGCTGCAAGACCTCGGGTTCAATCGCGTTGCCCAAGTCTTGAATCTCCTCGGCTTGAATGCCCCCGCTCCCAGCACGCAAGCCAGGGATCAGAAGCACGGGCTATGGATGGCTGCCAAGACCGCCAGCGTCAGCTACAAGCGCGAACTTGATGCAGACACCCTGGCCCATGCGCTGGCCACGGGCAGCGTCCCCGATGCGTTCCTCGCTCACGTAGCGAAACTGCTGGAAGAGGCCCCCCTGCCCATCGTGGTCATGGCCGTGGAAGAAACGGCCCAACGTGAACAGGTAAAGCCGCAGCATGTCTGGCGCAACGTCGCCAAATTGGCAAAGGATCTCGAACTTTCCAGACAGGACGTGCTGGCATGACCGCCTCCCGCGAGCTCCCTTCCGGGCCGTGGGAAGTCCTTCTGTCACGGGCGCTTTCTCTGCTCGCCGACCTGCAAAGTATCGGTGGCATCTTGGACCCATACTGGACGCTTGGCGGCGGCACCGTGCTGATGTTCCGGCACGACCATCGCACCAGCAAGGACATCGACATCTTTGTCCCGGATCCCCAGTACCTGGGATACCTGACGCCTCGCCTGAGCGATCGTGCCGCGGATCTCACGACAAACTACGTTGAAGATCCAAGCTCATATATCAAGCTCCAGTTCGAAGAGGGCGAGATCGATTTCGTGGCATCGCCCAATCTCCTGAAGAATGCCTGGGAGCGATGGGAAATTCAGGGGCAGGCAATACGCGTCGAGCACTCCGCTGAAATCATTGCCAAGAAAATGTTCCACCGGGGCAATCAGGCAAGTGCGCGAGACCTGTTCGACCTGTGCCTCGTCATCGAGCGGGAGCCCGACATGCTGATGACGGCCGCGCCACACCTGCTGCTGCATCGGGACGCCTTTCTTGCCCGCATCCAAAAGCCTTCGGCCATATTGCGCAGCAGCTTCGAAGCCATCGACACACGTCGTTATACGCCCAGCTTCGCGCACTGCGTCGACGTCGCGTCGTCATTCCTCAAAAACCTTTAGGCCACCCTCACGCCTCGTCCGTCCACCGCTCCGGCACGAAGCGGCGCGACGGCGCCAACACCTGGCGCATCACCTGTATCAGCGGCATCTCGGGCGCGCCGCGCTGTTCGGCCGCCTCGATCACCGCGAAGATCCCACCCACGCCCAATGCCAAGGCGTTGGCCAGGCTTTCGCCTTCCAGCCACGCGGCCAGGAAACGCGCCGTCATCACATCGCCCGTTCCCGTCAGCGCGGGCGACAGCAGCGGCGTGCGCACGCGCCATACCTCGCCTTTCGCCGTCCCCGCCACGTTGGCCACGGTGCCGTCTTCGGCGGGCACGCTGCTGACCACCACCGGCCGGTTGGCCGGTCCGCTCAGCGCACGCAGCCTGGCCACGATGGAGGCGGACTCGGCGCCTTGCAAGCGATCCAGTTCGAAGGTGTTCGGCGTGAGGATATCGGCCAAGGGCACGAGTTCCTCCGCGATGGCCTCCGCACAGGCCGGGTTCACGTACAGCCCCGACTTGGCATCGCCCATCACGGGATCGCACAGGTACAGCAGGCCGGGATGCCTGGCCTTCAGTTCACGGATGAAGGCGGCGGTGGTGCGCACGATCTCGGCCGACCCCATCCAGCCCGTCAGCACTGCCGTGATGTCGGACGGCTGCACGCGCTGCATGATGCCCGACAGCAGGTCGCCGACTTCCTTGGCGCCGATGGGCGCCCGGGTGAAGTCGGGATAGTGGGGGGTATTGGAGAGCAGCGTCGTGGGGACCGGCAGCACCGTCAGGCCGGCGGCCTGGAGGACAGGGACTGCTGCGGAGTTGCCGGCATAGCCGTAGACGAGTTGGGATTGGAGGGAGAGGACGAGCATGATGCGACGCGGGTGTCACGAAAATGAAAACCGAGATCGCATCATACGCCCCCTTGGCAAGCCCTTCGGGAACCTCCTTAGTGGACCACCCGCAACACCCGCCCCTGCTCCTCATCCGTCAGCAGATACAACGCCCCATCCGGACCGGTCCTCACATCCCGGATGCGGGCGTCCAGCTCCTTGAACAGCACCTCCTGCTCTCCCGTCGGCACGCCATCGCGCATGGCGATCCGCCGCACGCTGCGTTCGGCCAGCGCCGACACGAAGACATCCCCGCGCCAGGCCGTGAACACGTCGCCCCAATACACCGCCATGCCCGACGGGGCGATGGACGGCGTCCAATACAACACGGCGGGTTGCAGGCCCGGCAGATCGAGATGCGGCGACACCTTGGCGCCGGTGTAGTCCACGCCGTGGGTGGCCACGGGCCAGCCGTAGTTCTTGCCCGGCTCCAGCAGGTTCAACTCATCGCCGCCCTTGGGGCCATGCTCGGCTGAATACAGCTTGTGATAACGCGGTTCGTAGACGATGGCCTGGACGTTGCGGTGGCCCAGCGTGAAGATCTCGGATGCCACGCCCTCCTGCCCCGCGAAGGGATTGTCGGGCGGCACGCTGCCATCCCGGTTCACGCGCACGGAACTGCCCAGGTGATTGGAGGGATCCTGCGCGCGTTCGCGGAAATCGAAGCCATCGCCCAGCGTCAGCACCAGCGACTTGTCGGGCAGGAAGGCGATGCGCCCGCCGTAGTGCGCCCCGCCCGATTTCGCGGGCAAGGCGCTGAAGACCGTCTGCACGTCCTCCAGCTTGTCGTCGGCCAGCCGCGCGCTGATCAGTCGCGTGTTGTTGGCGCTGGACGTGCCATAGGCATGGGTCAGGAAGATGCGCTGGTTCTGCGCGAAATCAGGATCCAGCGCAACGTCCATGAGGCCGGCCTGGCCAGCGACGAAGACAGGCGGGACGCCTTGTATCGGCTTGTCGACCAGCATGCCTTCCGGCGTGATGTGGCGCAGCTGGCCGGTGCGTTCCGTGACGAGCATGCCGCCGTCGGGCAGGAAAGCCAGCGACCAGGGGAAATGCAATCCTTCCACCAGGGTCTGGACCTTGTACGGCATCGACGGTTCGCCTTCCTTGGCCTGCGCCACCGGTACGAAGACCGATGCGCCCGCCAGCAACGCGGCGCCGCCCAGGGCCGACATCACGGCGCGGCGGCAGCCGCCCAAGGCACTGTTGAATGTTCCCCGCATCATCCTGCTCTCCCTGCTACCGGTTTTGCCACGCGCCCCTGCGCCCACAGCCGCGTCCAATAGGCATAGGCCCACGCGCCCAGCGCCCCGCTTGCGGCCACCGCCATCGCGCCCGCCCAACCGCGCGTGGCGGCGATGAGCGTGGGCATGGGAGCCGCGGCATTGGCCACTTCGAAAGCCGCCATCAGGCCGACCCAACCCGCCAGCGCGAACAGCGCGGCGCGCACCGCAAGGCTGCGTCCCCGCGCCAGGAAGCCGGCCGTCGGCAGGGCGAAGAGCAAGGCCACGAAGGCCAGGCCGAACAAGGTGGGCGTGAAGCCGACGAGATCCGCGCCGGTGGTGGCCACGCGGTCGCCGAACGTAACGGGTACCCCCAGCGACAGGATGTCGGCCAGGTTGATCTGGGTCTGAACGATGGTGCCAGACAAGGCCGTGACGGTGACCGCGCCCAGGAAGGGCGGGACGCGCCGCGCGAAGGCGACGCCAGGTGTGGGACTGTGCATGCTGCGCTGCCTCCGAAAGAAAGACCGTCGGGAGACGGGGCGAGCGTGCAGTGTACAGAAGCCGGACGCACCGGCGACGCGGCGCTGACAGCCTGATACAAGCCACCGGAAAGGGTTTACCCCTTCCCGGGCGGCAGGCCGCGTCAGCCTTCAGGGCGGATGTTCGCCTGCTGGATCACCTGGGCGAATTTCTTGCGCTCGGCACGGCCGAACTCGGCGTAACGCGCCCGTCCGCCGCCGCCCTCCGCCGCGCCGAACTGCTTCAGGCGCTCGGCCACGTCTGGCAGGGCCAGGACCTTGTCGAGGTCGGCGCTGAGCCTGTCGGCCAGCGGCGCAGGCATCCCGGCAGGACCGTCGACCGCGAACCAGATGCTGGCCTCGAAATCCGGATAGCCCTGCTCGGCGATCGTGGGCACGTTGGGCAAGGATTCCACGCGCGTCTGCAGCGTCTGGGCCAGCGCGCGCACCTTGCTCGACTGGATCAGCGGCGTGGCGGTGGTCATGCCTTCGAAGGCGTAGTGCACATGCCCGCCCATCAGGTCGGTCATGAGCGGCGCCGAGCCCTTGTACGGCACGTGCAGCACGTCGATGCCGGCGCGCGCCTTGAATATCTCCAGCGCCAGGTGCTGGGCCGAGCCGCTGCCCGCCGAGCCGAAGATGACCTTGCCAGGCTGCGCCTTGCATTGCTCGACGAGCGACTTCAAGTCCTTGGCCGGCTGGTTCACGTTGGCGACGAGCACGGTCGGCGTCTTGCCGACCAGCGCCAGCGGCGTGAAGTCGCGGTCCACGTCGTAACCCAGGTTGGGCTGCAGGCCGGGGGCGATGCCGTGGCTGTTGATGTGCGTGAGCAGCAGCGTATTGCCATCGCCCGGTTGCTTGGCGACGAAGTCGGCGGCGATGACGCCCGCCGCGCCCGCGCGGTTCTCGACGATGACGGGGATGCCCCAGTCGGCAGCCAGTTTCTGGCCGATGAGGCGAGCCAGCACATCGGTGCCGCCACCGGCAGGGAAGCCGACGATGAGGCGCACCGGGCCGGACGGCAGCCCGGACGACGCCGCGGCGGCGCGCGCCAGCGAAGGCAGTGCAAGGGTGACGGCCGAGGCGGCGGCCGCGGCCAGGAAGGTTCTGCGTTGCATGATCTTGTCTCCTCGTCCGGCGGCCCGTGGCCGCGCGGCTGTTGTCGTTGTCGTGATCCTGCTGCCCTGCGCGCCGCCGCCCCGTCTCTCGCGGGGCGTGCGGCGACACTGCTCATGCCTCTGCCACGCGGCTCAGCGCACGGTGATCCACTTGCCGGTCTTCGCCACCTCCTTCTCGTCGAAACCGAAACCCAGGCCCGGGGTCTGGTGCAGGATGACGCGGCCATTCTTGTGATCCAGCTGGCGATCCACCAGGCGACGGAAGTTCAGCACCTGGTCGTCCCAGAAGTATTCGACATAGCGCGCGTTCGGCGTGGCGGCCACCAGCGGCGCGTGCAGGTCATGGAACCAGTGCGGGCACACCACCACGCCATGGCTGGCGGCGGTGGCCGCAATGCGCTTCCACTCGGTGATGCCGCCGCACACGGCCGCATCCGTCTGCAGGATGCTGCACGCCTCCTTCTCCAGCAATTGCTTGTGGTACCAGCGGCCATAGCCGATCTCGGCGGTGGCGATGGGCAGGCGCGTGGCGCGCGCCAGGCGGGCGTGGTTGTCGATGTCGTCCGGACCGAAAGGCTCCTCGATGAAGTAGGGGTCGTATTGTTCGAAGCGGCGGATGTACTGCAGCGCCTGCGTCAGGTCCTCCCAAGCGTTGTTGCAGTCCATCATCACTTCCACGTCCGGCCCGACGGCCTCGCGCGCGGCCTTCAGGCGCGCCTCTTCCTCGCGCGGCGAGAGCCTGCCCGTCTTCATCTTGACGGCCTTGAAGCCCTTGGCGGCGTAGCTGGCCATTTCCTCGCCCAGGTGCTGCGGGGTCTTGCCGTCCAGGTAATAGCCGCCGCTGGCATAGGCCGGCACGCTTTCCAGCTCGACGGCGCCCAGGTAGCGGTGCAGCGGCAGCTTGGCCGCGCGGGCGTTGATGTCCCAGATGGCGGTGTCCAGCGCGCTGATGGCGCGCAGCACGGTGCCCTGGCGGCCTTGCAGCAGCGACTCCTGGTACATGTCGCGCCACAGCGCTTCCACGGCGTGCGTGTCCTTGCCCAGCAGCACGGGCGCCAGCAGTTCCTGCACCGCGGCGCTGAAGATGCCGCCGGCGGCGCTGCCCACGTAGCAGAAGCCGATGCCTTCGATGCCGTCGTCGGTGCGCACCTTCACCAGTCCGTAATGGCGGGTGCTGACGCTGCGGTTGGAAAAGGAAGTGACTTTGTCCAGCGGCACGGCGGCGGCGCAGACGTCGATGGAAGCAATCTTCGGCACGGCGGATTCCTTGAAGCTTGGGGTGAGGGACCGACCTGGCGGGTGCGAAGTGCACCGTGCGCCACGGCTGGCAAGACCGATACTGGGCCGATCCAGACCACGCACCAACCTCTTTCCTGCGCATTCAGAACACGTTAAAAACTTCTTCTTTGACATGACGTGCCGCAAGCCCCATGGACACCCGCTACCTGCACACCTTCGTCTGCGTCGTCGAACGCGGCTCCATCGCCGAGGCCGCGCGGCACCTGGACCTGACGCCCACTTCCGTCGCCCAGCGCCTGAAGGCCCTGGAAGACGACGTGGGCAGCCGCCTGATCGTGCGCGCCGGCCGCACGGTCAAGCCCACCGTGGCGGGCCTGCGCATCCTGGAGCGTGCGCAGGGCGTGCTGCGCGAGGTGCGGGACCTGCGCTCGGCGGCCTCGGAAACCGAACTGCCCGCAGGACCGCTGCGCATCGGCGCCACGCCCACGGCGCTGACCGGCATCTTCCCGCCCATGCTGAAACGCTGGGTGGCGCGCCATCCGCACGTGGAGATCTATATCGAGCCTGCCTCCACCACCCTGCTGTACAGCCGGGTGCTGGCGGGCGAGCTGGACGCGGCGGTGCTGGTGCATCCGCGTTTCGACCTGCCCAAGACCTGCGAATGGCGGGATCTGCGCGAAGAGCCGCTGATCCTGCTGACGCCCGAGACCATGGCGGTTCAGGACCCCTTGTTGACCATCGCGCGCGAGCCCTTCATCCGCTATGACCGCAACGTGGTGGCGGGCAAGCTGGCCGACGACTACCTGACAGGCCACGGCCTGCGGCCCAAGGTGCGCTTCGAACTGGATGGCATCGAGTCGATTGCCAAGCTGGTGTCGGAAGGCCTGGGGGTCTCGGTGCTGCCGGACTGGCCAGTGGTGGGGCAGCCGTCTTCCGCCGTGAAGCGCTGGGCCCTGCCCGCGCCCTTCCCGTCGCGCACGGTGGGCGCCATGTGGCTGCGGGCCAGCGTGCGCTCGCCGCTGGTGCAGGCGTTTCTTCACATGGCTGCACTTGACTGAATTCGCGCCGGATTGTTGCTTGGACAGCAAGAGTCTTTTGGCCTGCGCCGGGTTGGAAGCATCGCCTCGAAGTGCGACACTGCCAGGGCAGGACGCGCCCCGCGCGTCGTTTTCATTCGTGCTTCACCCATCAGCAAGGACACCCTCATGAGCACACCCGCTTTCGGTCTTGGCACCTTCCGCCTGAAGGACCAGGCCGCCTATGACTCCGTCAGCCAGGCGCTGGACGCCGGCTATCGCCTCATCGACACCGCGCAGATCTATGGCAACGAAGCCGAGGTGGGCCGCGCGCTGGCCGACAGCGGCGTGCCGCGCCGCGACGTCTTCCTGACCACCAAGATCTGGATCGACAGCTTTTCGCGCGACAAGCTGGTCCCCAGCCTGAAGGAAAGCCTGAGGAAGCTGCGCACCGAGCAGGTCGACCTGACGCTGATCCACTGGCCTTCGCCCAAGGACCAGGTGCCCATGCAGGAGTACCTGGAAGCGCTGGCCGACGCCAAGGCCCAGGGCCTGACCCGCGCCATCGGCGTGTCGAACTTCACCATCGCCCAACTGGACCAGGCCATCGGCATCCTGGGTGCGAAGGAGATCGCCACCAACCAGATCGAGGTGCACCCCTTCCTGCAGAACCGCAAGCTGACGGCGCATGCCCGCGCACGCGGCATCCACGTCACGTCCTACATGACGCTGGCCTACGGCAAGGTGATCGACGATGCCGTGATCAACGAGGTGGCCAAGCGCCACGGTGCCACGCCCGCGCAAGTGGCGCTGGCCTGGGCCCTGCAGCAGGGCTACGCGGTGATTCCCTCGTCCACCAAGCGCGCCAACCTGGAAGGCAACCTGAAGGCGCAGTCCATCACGCTGGACGACGAGGACATGGAAAAGATTGCCACGCTGGACCGCGGCGAACGCCTCGCGAATCCGGAAGGCATTGCGCCGGCCTGGGATTGAACCGGCCAGCAAGAAAAGGAAAAGCCCGGCATCGTGCCGGGCTTTTTCATGGGAGCCGGCGCGCTACTGCGCAGCTTCTTCATCCAGCGAAGCGTCGTCCAGCGGCAGCAGTTGCGGTCCCAGCAGGTCCTGGATCAAGGGCAGCACGCGCGTCGCGGCGCGCTCGCCTTCGGCGATGGCAAGGTTCGCGCGGTGGTAGTCCATTGCCGCGATGTCCGACAGCCTGGGCCGGATCATGACGTCGGCGGGCTCGCCGGCCAGGCGGCTTTGCGTGATGCGCACCTGCATGATGTTCAGGCTCGTGCCCAGCACGTCCAGCAGGGACGGCATCTCGGGCGCGGGCGGCTCGTCGGGATTGCCCGCCGCGGCGCGCGGCGCGGGCCGCAGCTTGCCCAGGAGCGTCGCCAGCACACCCGTCTTGTCTTCCTCCGGGGCCGCCGCCGTCGTCGCGCTGCGGCTGCGCCGGCCGATCAGGTCCCAGTTCAGGTCCACGGCAATCACGATGTCCGCGCCCATGGCGCGGCACAGCGACACCGGCACCGGGTTCACCAGCCCGCCGTCGACCAGCAGCCTGCCCTTCTGCTGGGCCGGCGTGAACAAGCCCGGCAAGGCCATGGAGGCCCGCACCGCGTCGATGACCGGGCCGTCGCGCAGCCACACCTCGCGCCCCGTGGACAGCTCGGTGGCCACGCAGGCGAACGGCTTGGGCAGGCCCGCCATGCCTTCGTCATCGAAATGCTGCTCGAAGAAGCGCACCAGCTTGCTGCCTTCGATCAGGCCGCCGCCCATGCGCAGGTCCAGCATCCCGACCACGCCGCCCCAGGTGAGCTTGCCTGTCCATTCGGCCAGCCAGTCCAGCCGCCCGGCGGCATAGACAGCGCCGACGAGCGCGCCGATGGACGTGCCGCAGACCACGTCGGGCACGACGCCCGCACGCTCCAGCGCGCGTATGACGCCGATGTGCGACCAGCCGCGCGCCGAGCCGCTGCCCAGCGCCAGGCCGATACGAGGACGGTAAGCCATGAGCGCTCCTGCTTGGAAGAAAGCCAGGAGCTTAGAACACTTGGGCCCCGGCCCGCTACAGGCGGAAGTGCTGGCGCAGCGCCTCTTCCATGAGCGTTGCGGCGGGATCGGACTGCATCGATGCCGCCCGCCACAACACGACCTCATGCGGCGCAACGGCGGGCCAGCCTTCCAGAAGCCGCATGGCCGCCGTGACGCGCGAGCGGTCCACCAGGCTGACCCCCAGCCCCGCCTCGACGCAGGCCTGCACCGCCTGGCTGGACGGGCTGCTGAGCACCACGCGCCAGGACACGCCCGCGCGCTCGAGCGACGCGATCATCGCGTCCCGGTACGGGCAATGCGCGGCATGCAGCGCCAGGGGGACGGGCGCCTCCAATGCCACGTTCGCGCCCAGGCCTGCCACCCACACGGGCGTGGTCTGGGTCACGGCGCGCGCGTCCGGCTTGCGCCCGCGGGGCTGCACGAGCAAGGCCACGTGCAGCCGCCCGCGCTCGGTCTGTTCGCGCAGCGACTGGCTGGGCGCGGTCGTCACCTCCAGCACGACATTGGGCCAGCTGGCGGCGAAACGCGGCAGGATGTCGCGGATGACATGGCCCGCGTATTCATCCGGCACGCCCAGCTTGAGGCGGCCGGCGGGGCTGGTGCCGTGCAGGTCATCCAGCAGCCTGTCATGCATGCCCAGCAGCGGTGCCGTGCCGGACAACAGCCGCTGGCCCAGGGGCGTCAGGCTGACCGACTGGTTGTCGCGTTCGAACAGCCGCCCGCCCACGACGGACTCCAGCCGCTGGATCTGCACGCTGACGGCCGCCGGGCTGCGGTGCACCTGTTCGGCCGCCGCGCGGAACTGGCCCAGGCGGGCCACGGCGTGGAAGGTGCGCAGCAGGTCGATGTCCAGGGCGGCCGTCATAGTTGTATTTTCCTTAATCACTGATAAAAGTAATCTTGCTTTATTGAATTACGATGCCGACCTAAGGTCAAGGCATGCGGAATCTTTCACTTGCCCCCTCTCCTCCCGTCGTCATCCCCTTGCTGCTGCTCGAGGCCGGCCTCGTCATCGCGTGGAGCTCCGGCTTCGTCGGCATGCGCTTCGCGCTCGACCACGCACCGGTGTTTCTGGTCGTCTTCTGGCGTTGCGTGCTGCTCACGCTCTGCCTGCTGCCCTGGGTGGCACGGTCGGTGTGGCGCACGCCGGCGCCCGCGCTGCTCAGGCAGGCCGCCATCGGCCTCTTGGCCATGGCGTGCTACCTGGCGGGCGTTGCCAAGGGCATCGAGCATGGCGTGCCCGCAGGCATGGCCGCGCTGATCGCAGACCTCCTGCCAGTAGGCACCGCGCTGATCGCGGCCTGCGTGCTGCGGCACCGGCTGGGCCGGCTGACGTGGGCTGGATTGGGAATCGGCCTGGCCGGCACGCTCATCGTGCTGCGTGACGCCCTGGCGCTTGGCGACGCGCCGGCGTGGGCCTATGCCATGCCCCTGCTGGGCATGCTGGCATTGGCCGTGGCCACCTTGTGGCAGAAACGTGATCCGTCCACGGCAACCATGGATCTCTTGCCCACGCTGTGGATACAGTGCGCGGTCTCCACGGTGTTCTTCGGCGTCCTGGCGGGGCAGCAAGGCAGCCTTGCGCCCGTCGCCAGCGGCGGCTTCGCCGCCGCGGTGCTGTGGACCGCCCTGCTGTCCAGCCTGGGCGGCTACGGCCTCTATTGGCTGTGCTTGCGACGCAGCTCGCCCACGCGGGTTGCCAGCGTGCTGTACCTGAGCCCCGCGGCCACCTTGCTGTGGGCGTGGAGTTTGTTCGGCGAGCCGCTCACCTGGCTCATGCTGGCGGGCACTGCGGTGTGCGGCGCCGGCGTATGGCTGGTCGCGCGGGGAGAGTCGCGGGCGTGAAACGCCCGGGATGGGAGGCCGGGGCAGCATTCCGGCAAGGGACGGCAAGCCCTGCCACCGGCAGACTCAGGCCACCTCGTCCTTCATCAATTGGATGAAGCGGGCCTGCTCATCCGTCATGGCCTCGTCCGCGCGCGTCAGGATGCCGAATGGCGCCAGCGGGAGATCCAGCTTCACCGGCAAGGCCTTCACGATGCCCATGCGCAGATAGTCCTTCAACGCCGACTCGGACAGCAGCATGATGGCATCGGTCAATTGCACGAGCTGCTGCATGGAATACACGGAACTGCATTCGATGACGTCGGCGGGCGCGGGCAGCACCAGGCGCTGCAGCAGTTGGTCCAGCGCGATGCGCGCGGGGCTGGTGGTCGGCTGGAGGATCCAGGGCCAGTCCTGCACCATCTCGTCCCAGCTCAGCTTGCGCCGCCGCGCCAGTGGATGTCCGCTGCGCACCACCAGGATCAGCCGCTCGTTGCCGAGCTCCTCGAATACATAGGGACCGCTGTCCGCGCTCGGATTGCGCCGCCCGATGGCCAGGTCGATCTGGCGCTGGTCCAGCAGGCGCAGCAACTGATCGCTGGTGTCCCCCATGATGCGAATGCGCAATTGGGGATGCATGGCCTTGATCCGGGCCACCGCCGTCATCACCAGGTCCGGCGCCGCGCCCATGATGGAGCCGATCGCCAGATAGCCATAGCCGCCTTGCTGGCGCACCGCCAGGTCTTCCGCGCAACGGTCCAGCCCGGTGATGGAGGCCTCCGCGAATCGCAGCAACTGCCTGCCCAGCGCGGTGGGCCGCATGCCGCGCGGCAACCGCTCGAACAGCTGGCATCCGAACATGTCCTCGATCTCGTGCAGCATGCGGGTGGCCGCCGGCTGGGACATGTGCAACGCGAGCGAGGCCCGGTGCAGGTTCTGGCTCGATCCGAGCGCAACGAGCATGTGCAGGTGCTTGTAGCGCAGACGGTTCAGCAGGCTGCGGTGCAGCGCGGAAGGCGGTGGCGTCGTCGACATCTAAGTAATAACCTGAAGGTATCGCATGTGAACTATCTTTGATTGGTAGAGTATCAGTCACCGGTCTAGAGTATGTCCATATCAAGAACAGAAAAGCCGGAGACAAGATCATGCAGACCGCCCCCCCGTAAGACGTCCACGCTCGCCCAGCCCTCCCTGTCAGGCCCGATCCGGACCGCATGCGTCTTGCCTGCGCCGGCCGGGTCATCCTGTTTCCAGGCGGCATCGCTGCCTGGACGGTTTCGCCTCGAGGTTCGGAACACCGTGAACAAGCTCCCCGCTCCCCTGCTCGCCAAGATTTCCTGGCGCCTGCTGCCATTCCTCCTGTTGATGTACATCCTGGCCTTCCTGGACCGCGCCAACGTCGGATTTGCCAAGGCGGCATTCCAGGCCGACACGGGCATCAGCAATGCCGCCTTCGCACTGGGCGCGGGCATCTTCTTCGCCGGCTACGCCCTGCTCGAGGTTCCCAGCAACCTCATCATGCATCGCGTGGGCGCCCGCATCTGGATGTGCCGCATCATGGTGACGTGGGGACTCGTGTCCACCGCGATGATGTTCGCGCACGACGAGACGACCTTCTACATCCTGCGCTTCCTGCTGGGCGTGGCCGAGGCCGGCTTCTTCCCCGGCGTCATCCTGTACCTGACCTATTGGTTCCCGGCGGCGCACCGCGGGCAGGCCATGGGCTTCTTCTATTTCGGCGCGCCCCTCGCCTTCATCCTCGGCAGTCCGCTATCGGGCCTGCTGCTGGAAATGGACGGCGTCGCCAACCTGTTCGGCTGGCAGTGGATGTTCGCCGTGACCGGGATCGTGACCGTGGCCGTGGGCATCTGGGCATACTTCCACCTGAACAACCGTCCTGCCGACGCCACGTGGCTCAGCGACAACGAGCGCAAGCTGCTGCAGGACATCCTGGACCGCGAGGAGCGCGCCAAGGGCCCTCAATCGCACAGCCTGCTGGCCGCGCTGACGCAACCCGCCGTGCTGTATCTCGCGCTGATCTACCTGCTGATCCAGGCCAGCGTCTATGGCGTCGTGTTCTACCTGCCGACGCAGGTGGCCGGCCTGCTGGGCATGAAAGTGGGTTGGCTGGTGGGGCTCGTCACCGCCATTCCCTGGGTCTGCGCGCTGCTCGCCGCCTGGCTCATCCCGGGCTTTGCCGATCGCAGGCAACAACATCGCCGCGTCGCCAGCGTCACGCTCGTGGTCGCCGCCCTGGGCATGGCGGTGTCGGTGAGCGTCAACAGCCCCCTCATCGGCATCGCTGCCCTGTGCTTCGCCGCCGCCGGCTTCATCTCGGTGCAGCCCGTGTTCTGGACCTTCCCGTCGAGCACCTTGTCAGGAAGCGCCGCTGCGGGCGGCATTGCGCTCATCAACTCGATGGGCGCGGTGGGCGGCTTCACCGCACCCATCGTCAAGAACTGGATCGAGGGCGCCCTCCAATCCCCGGCGGCAGGCCTGTACCTGCTTGCCACCACCACCCTGCTGGCCGCCATTCTGGTGCTGGGCGTGCGTGCGCGCGCCAGCAGTGCCCTGCAGCCGGCCACCCATTGATTCCACCGAACACGCAAGGAGCCCAGACCGCATGCGCAGCATCCCCACCATCAAGCAGGTCCGCGCCTATACCCTCAAGGGCGGCGGCGCCGACTACCACGACCAGGCCGATGGCCACTGGATCGACGACCACATCGCCACGCCGATGAGCAAGTACCCGGACTATCGCCAGAGCCGGCGCAGCTTCGGCATCAACGTGCTGGGCACGCTGGTGGTCGAGATCGAGGCCTCCGACGGCTCGGTGGGGTTCGCGGTGACCACGGGTGGCGAACCGGCGGCCTACATCGTCGAGAAGCACCTGGCGCGTTTCCTGGAGGGCGCCAAGGTCACCGACATCGAACGCATCTGGGACCAGATGTATTTCTCGACGCTGTATTACGGCCGCAAGGGCCTGGTCATCAACACGATATCCGGCGTCGACCTGGCGCTGTGGGACCTGCTTGGCAAGGTGCGCCAGGAGCCGGTGCACCAGCTGCTGGGCGGTGCGGTGCGCGACGAGCTGCAGTTCTACGCCACCGGCGCGCGCCCCGACCTGGCGCAGAAGCTGGGATTCATCGGCGGCAAGCTGCCTCTGCATCACGGCCCCGCCGAAGGCGAGGAAGGCCTGCGCAAGAACCTGGAAGCGCTGGCCACCATGCGCGAGCGCGTGGGGCCGGACTTCTGGCTGATGTGGGACTGCTGGATGAGCCTGGACCTGAACTACGCCACGCGCCTGGCCCAGGGGGCACGCGAATACGGCCTGAAGTGGATCGAGGAAGCGCTGCCTCCGGATGATTACTGGGGCTATGCCGACCTGCGCCGCAACGTGCCCCCCGGCATGATGGTGACCACCGGCGAGCACGAGGCCACGCGCTGGGGCTTCCGCATGCTGCTGGAGATGGGCTGCTGCGACATCATCCAGCCCGATGTCGGCTGGTGTGGCGGCGTGACGGAACTCATCAAGATTTCGGCACTGGCCGATGCGCACCAGACCCTGGTGATTCCGCATGGATCCAGCGTCTACAGCTATCACTTCGTCGCCACGCGCCACAACAGCCCCTTCGCCGAGTTCCTGATGATGGCCCCCAAGGCCGATGAGGTCGTGCCGATGTTCCACCCGCAACTGCTGGGAGAGCCCGTACCGGTCAAGGGCCGCATGCGCCTGTCGGAACTCGACAAGCCCGGCTTCGGTGTCGAACTGAATCCCGCATGCGAACTGCATCGCCCCTACACTCACTGAACGGGAGAACGTCTTGCATCTTCCTCGCAACGCATTCAAGGCCGCGCTCAAGCAGGGGCAGCCTCAATATGGCATCTGGGCGGGCATGTGCACGCCCTACGCCGCTGAGATCCTGGCAGGCCTCGGCTACGACTGGGTCCTGCTGGATGGCGAACATGCGCCGAACACCGTTCCCACGCTGCTGGGCCAGTTGCAGGCCATGGCGGCTTACGGCAGCCAGCCTGTCGTGCGCCCCGTCACGGGCGACGCGGTGCTGATCAAGCAACTGCTGGATGTCGGCGCACAGACGCTGATGGTGCCGATGGTGGAAACCGCCGAGCAGGCCACTGCCCTGGTCCAGGCCATGCGCTATCCGCCGCATGGCATCCGCGGCGTGGGCGGCGGCCTGACGCGCGCCACCCGCTGGGACGCCGTGCCGGACTACATCCGGACGGCGCACCAGGAGTTGTGCCTGATCGTGCAGATCGAGTCGCGCCTGGGCGTGCAGAACGCCGCCGCCATCGCGGCGGTCGAGGGCGTGGACGCCGTCTTCATCGGCCCGGCCGACCTGTCCACCGGCCTGGGCTACGCCGGCGATGCCAGCCAGCCGGAAGTCCAGGATGCCATCCGCCAGGCGATCGATGCCACGCGCTCGGCGGGCAAGGCCTGCGGCATCCTTGCGCCCCGCGAGGAGGACGCGCGCCGCTACCTGCAATGGGGTTGCCAGTTCGTGGCCGTGGGCATCGATATCAGCCTGCTGCGCCAGGCCGCCCAGGCCAACCTTGCGCGCTACCGCGACGACGCCCCTGCCAAGCCTGCGGGCGGTGTGTACTGAACCCCGCAGCACTGCCATCATGTTCCCTCGACCGTAGCCCGGCTCGAGACCTCAGACAGGAGACAGACCCGCATGAGCACGACCCTACCCGTCCTGCGCAACTACATCGACGGCGCCTTCCAGGACAGCAGCGCGCTGCACGACGTGAGCAACCCCGCCACCGGCGAGATCCTGGCGCGCTCGCCCCAATCGAGCCAGGCCGACGTCGATACGGCCATTGCCGCCGCGCGCGGCGCGCAGAAAGCGTGGTCACGCCTGCCCGCCATCCAGCGCGCCGCCTATCTGCGCAGCATTGCCGCCAAGCTGCGCGAGCATGCACCGCGCATCGCACGCACCATTACCCAGGAACAGGGCAAGATCCTGGGCCTGGCGGAAGTCGAAGTGAACTTCACCGCCGACTACCTGGACTACATGGCCGAATGGGCGCGCCGCATCGAAGGCGAGGTCATCACCAGCGACCGCGCCAATGAAATGATCCTGCTGCTGCGCAAGCCCATGGGCGTGGTGGCGGGCATCCTGCCATGGAACTTCCCCTTCTTCCTGATCGCGCGCAAGATGGCGCCGGCGCTGCTCACCGGCAACACCATCGTCATCAAGCCCAGCGAGGAGACGCCCATCAACTGCCACGCCTTCACCGAACTGCTGCACCAGGTGGGCCTGCCGGCGGGCGTTTTCAACGTGGTCTATGGCCAGGGCGCCACGGGCGGCGCGCTGTCGGCGCATGCCGGCATCGACATGATCAGCTTCACGGGCAGCGTCGCCACCGGCGAGCGCATCGCCGCCGCGGCTGCGCCCCACATCACCAAGCTCAACCTGGAGCTGGGCGGCAAGGCGCCCGCCATCGTGCTGGCCGACGCCGACCTGGACCTGGCGGTCAGGGCCATCCGCGATTCGCGCATCATCAACACCGGCCAGGTGTGCAACTGCGCCGAACGCGTGTACGTCGAACGCAGCGTGGCCGAGGCATTCACGGCGCGCATTGCGGAAGCCATGGCAGCCACGCGCTATGGCGACCCGCTTGCGCAGGCTGACGTGGAAATGGGTCCGTTGGTCAACCGCAAGGGCCTGGATGGCGTGGCGGCCAAGGTGCGCCAGGCCGTGGCCGATGGCGCGCAAGTAGTCACGGGCGGCAATGTGGCAGACCTGGGCCAGGGCTTCCACTATCAGCCCACCGTGCTGGCGAACTGCCGCGCCGACATGGAAATCATGCGCAAGGAAATATTCGGTCCCGTGCTGCCCATCCAGATCGTCGACGACCTGGACGAGGCCATCGCGCTGGCCAACGACTGCGAATACGGCCTGACTTCGTCGATCTATACCCGCGACCTGTCCAAGGCCATGCACGCCATCCGCGAGATCGACTTCGGCGAAACCTACGTCAACCGCGAAAACTTCGAAGCCATGCAGGGCTTCCACGCGGGGGTGCGCAAGTCCGGCGTGGGTGGGGCTGACGGCAAGCACGGACTGTACGAGTACACGCACAGCCACGTGGTGTACGTGCAGAGCTGATACCCGGAGAGACGCATTTCCGGCGTCGTGGCCCTGCGCGCGGCATGCCGCGCGCAGGGCCATTTGTCGGGGATTTCCGGGGTTTGCTATAAAGGATGGTCAATCAGTATTGAGTCCCCCGCCCGCCAATCAAGGAATGTATCGATGCATCGTTTTAGCCGCTGCAGTATCACCCTGGGTTTAATCGCACTGATGTCCGGGTGCTCGCTCATGGGAGGCGGCGACGATGCCGGACGCAGCAACGATTGCCGCTGGAACCGCAGCAACTGCATGTACGAAGGGTCGTATGAGAAAGGCGAACGGGAATACGCCGAAGAGGAAGCCCGGCGCCTGAACCAGGCCGAGCAAGGGCGGCTGCGGCGCAGCCGATAGGCTGACCGCCGGGCGTGACCGCTCCTTCCAGGTCAGCCCCTGCGACATTCTCGCTTGAACGTCTGCAATGTCATGGCGCGCCTCGATGGCTTCGTCAGTCCCCTGACTCATCGAAATACCACGACAGAAACGCGTTGAAAGTCGCCCAGCGGGCAGCCAGCCGATCGTCCAGCAAGTCCTTCAGATTGTCGAAGTCCATGTCATAGACCGCCTGATCCTCCTTGTCATAGAGGTACATGCCTTCACTTTCGTCCGAGGTCAGCGCCAGGTACTTCTGCGGCAAGCCGTAACGGTCCTGTGCGTACGCTGTCTGCACGGGGATATTGGGATCGATAGGCCCTTCGATATCCAGCAGTTCGGCGACTGGCCGAGGACTGATGAAGCCGCCCTGGTATTTCAGGTAAAAGTCGGCGAACTCGGTCCCCAAGGGGACCCCCAATGCCTGGAGCGCCGCCTCGGCAGCCTTGCGATCAGGCCGCAGTATTTCGCCAGCATCTGGGGATAGGTAACTATCCACGTCGTTAGGAATCATCGATCAAGCCCACGCAAGCTCAAAAGAAAACCCTGACGTAGGCATCGATCTGCCCGGTCGGCGTCGCCAGGCGCCAGGGCGGCGTCTACGCCGGGTTCCTGGGGAGGCCAATCCATCATAATCTTCAGGTCGAAGAACGCCGCCCGGGTTTTCACGACCAGCGGAAATACCCCATTCGTCACGATGACCAGTTCTTCCACGGGGCTCGGCTCGCTGGCAAGCCGGCAAATCACCTCGTAGACCCCGTCGTCGATGGACAGCAAGGGCGCCACGGCGCCGTGCTCGATCACTTCATCGCCAAGATCCGAGTTGAAAAACTCGCGCACCAGGTCGCGCGTTTCTCCTGGCGCCGGCGACCAGCGCAGCGTCTCATGCAAGACCGCTGGATCCAGCAGCACGATGCCGTTGGCGGCTACGTCCATGTTTTCCAAGACCATGCACTCACCCTTTCTCGCACGGGCAACGCGTCACCGCTCTCCCAACGTCAGTCCCTTCTTGTTCACCAGCAGGTCCTCGAGCGAGTCCGCCGACTGCTCCAGGAACTTGGCGTCCATGACGCCCATGCCGACCTCGAAGATCCTGCCTTCGGTGTCGATCAGGATGGCCTGCCCGCCGCTGTCGTCACCGATCATGAAATAGCCGGCCAGATACTCGGGCACCTCGTAGTCCTGGTTGCGCGCCGGCAAGGCCTCGATCTCGTGCAGGGCCAGCCCGCCGGACGAGGTCAGTCCATTGCAGATCAGCAGGAAATCCACGTAGGCCTTCGGCAGGGTGAGCGCAATCGCCGATTGCGCCGCATCGATCTGCTGCGGCGACGCCGGCGGGTTGAGCGTGAAATGTTCGCTGAGATAAGCCTTATTGATCATTGAAACCACCCAAGCAATCAAAGTATTTGTAGTTCTGCCGTATGGTCTTTCGGACCAGGTCTTCCGGCACGCCGGCCGCCCGCATCTGTCGCGCCGCCTCGTCGAATTCCGTCCGGATGCTGGTATCGAATCCGTGCTGCCGACGGAAGGCGCGTTGCGCGGCCGAGATCTGCGCATGCGAGGACCCCGACGTGCTGGGCAGCAGGACCGCCGGCGCCGTCTTGGAACTGTACGTTCCATTCGGGAAGGTCTGCTGCTTCGCCCATTCCTGCTGGATCCCGTGGTGCGACTGCACATAGCCATCGGCGGCGGTGTTCGTATTGCCGGGCGCCCGGTTTACCTGCGGGCTGAGATTGCCGTGCTTGTCGGTGTCGTGCGCACGATACCCGCCAGGCCGCCGGCACGCCAGGCCGAAAGGGTCGACCCACAGGATGGGGTTCGGCGCGTACTGATAGACATTGATCCCGCCTGTCAGCCCGATCGGATCCTTGCTGATGAATCTGCCAAGGTGGGGATCATAGTACCGATGCCGGTTGTAGTGCAGCCCGGTTTCCTCGTCGTAATACTGCCCCTGGAAACGGATAGGCTGGCTGATCGTGGCAATTGCCTGGTCAGGCAGCGTGGCCTGCGCCGCGTCGATGTCGGCCTTACGCACCGCAGCCCCCCAGGCGCGATAGCGCGACTGCCAGACCAGGGCGCCCGCGTGGTCCGTCATCTCCAGCGGCGTGCCAATCTGGTCGACGTGGTAATGCAACAGTTGATCGACCACGCGCCCATCCCGCTTGCGCGTCTCGATCTGGGCCAGCGGCACGAACAGCGATTCGCCGTAGACATAGACGCGCGTGCATTGCGCGCGTGTCTCGGCCAACAACTGATCGCCATTCCAAACGAAGCGCGTTGCACCGAACATGTCGCGCTTGATCACGCGCCGGTTCAGGGCGTCGTACTGGTAGCGATAGCGCTGGACCGAGCCTTGCCGGGTGACTTCCGCCTGCACCAGGCGATGCAGTGGATCGTAGACAAAGCGCGCCACATTATCCGACCGCGTGCGGCGCTCGATCACATTGCCGTGGGCGTCATAGACGTAGCGATGTCCGTCGAAGTGCCGAACACGGTTGTCGTTGACGCCTGTCGGCATGACGGGCGGTGCAGGCGGTGGAATGTCGAAAGGATGCGGATTCCCGTCCTCGCCCACCGGCCACGCCGGGGCCTGGACCGTTGATTCAACGGTCGCCGTGGCCACCTGCTCTATATCCAGGATGTTCGACGCGGGGTCGAACGCGAACCGCTCTTCGTTGGCCTGGCGCAATCGGCCGATGGCATCGTAGGCAAAGACGGTCCGGCCCGATTGCGTATCCTGCAAGGCCAGCAGGTTGCCGGCCTTGTCGTACTGATAGCTGCGCCCGATGTCGGGCGCAGTCATGGCATCCGGCATGGTCAGGCCCTTGCCACGCGCGGCGGCCTGTGGCATCAACCGCGCCTGCTGGGCCAGGAGCCTGCCGCGCGCGTCGTAGTGGAACCGGCTTTCCAGGCAACCTTGGGTGCGCACGACCTCGCGATGCAGCGCGTCCCGCTCCATGTCCGTGACGACATCGCCATCGATGTTCACTTGATGCAGATGACCGCTGCCGTAATACAGCCAGTTCAGGTTCCGCCCATCGGGCAGCGTGGTCTGGATGCGGTTGCCCAGCGCGTCATAGGCATGCGCCAACGTCAGCGTCGTGCCCCCGACCGCCGAGCTTTCCTCGATCAGTCGGCCCAAGGGATCGTATCGGAACGACAATTCGCCGGCATTGCTGTTCGACCAGACCAGACGGCCCAAGGCGTCGTACCGGTAGCGCAAACGGACGTGTTCGCGGGTGCGTGCCTGGCTGGCCGTCAATTCGATCAGGCGGCCCGCCAGATCATGCTGATAGCGCGTACGGATGGCGTCAGCAGCGCCGGTGCCCTGCGCACCCAGCTCCTGCTTCTCGACCAGCAAGCCGGCTGCGTCGTACCGAGACAGGGTAATACTGCCGTCGAAGCCCTGCTCCTGCACCACCCTGTCCAAGACATCGTAGGTGAAGCTGTAACGGGCACCGTTCTGGTTGATGAGCCCGGCCAGGCGGCGAGCCTCGTCGTAGTCATAATGCAGCGCTTGCCCCAGCGCATCCACCCGGGCCACGGGTCTGCCATCCGGCGCCAGGCGATAGCGCGTGATGGCGTCGTTGGGATCGCTGTGGGCGATCAACCTTCCCAGTCGGTCGTAGGCGAAGCGTTCCGCGCCACCATCCGGGTGGCGTATCTCGGACAGGCGCCCGCCCGCATCATGCTGATAATGCGTCGTCGCACCCAGCGCATCGGACATCGAGACCAGCCTGCCGTCTTCGTCATAGGCATAGCGTGTCTTCGAGCCCGAGCAGTCCTCGTGGCAAAGCAGCTGGCCGTCGGCAGCATAGTCCAGGCGCGCCATGCCGCCACGCGCGTCCTGCACCTGCACGACGAGCCCCCTGGCGTTGCGGTGGTACGCCGTGCGTCCACCCGTCTCGTCGATTTCTGCAAGCAAGCTGCCGTGCTGGTCGTATTCATAAAGGCGGACGTTGCCCTCGGCGTCCATCACGCTGGCCGGCAGCCACGGGAATCCGTCGTGATACTGGACGAAGGTCTGCGCACCATCGGGCTGGGTGATGAGGATGGGCCGGCCATTGGCATTGCGCGCATACCGGCGCTTGCGGCCTGCGGGATCGGTCTGGCATGACACGTTGCCGGCCTGATCCAGGTCGAATCGCGTTTCGCCGCCCATGGCGTCCACGTAGGCCAGCAGGCGCTTGGCGTCGTCGTAACGCAGGCGCGTGCTGCGTCGCAGATGATCGACCACTCGCGTCTCGCCATTGCGATAAATGAAACGCCACTCACGCCCCAGGGAGTCCCAATTGCGCACGACCCTGCCCTTGGGGCTGTACACGTCATACTCGTAGCGCGACTCCATCCCGCCCGGTTCGCGGTGCATCACCATCACATGATTGCGCCACTCGAACTCCCGCAACAGGTTCCCGGTGCGATCGTAGACCTGCGACAGATCGCCCTGCGGCGTATAGCGGTACGCTGCCAGTTGACGGCGCGTGTCGCGGCCGACCACTTCGTGGATCGCCGCAGCGCGCGGGCCGCCAGCGGTTTCCACATATTCCACTTCGACACGACGCTGCGAGTCGCTGCTGATCGCGGCCAGCATGCCGGCCTCGTTCCACTGCAGCAGCAATGTGTTGTTGTAGCCGTCCCTGATGCTGCTCAGGCGCCACCGGTTCTTGCCCTCGAGCGAGAAGCACAGAATTTGGCCCATGCCGTCGCCCAGCAACAGACCACTGCCGTCGGCCTGCCTGCCGAACAGCATCTCTTCGCCCGGCACCCACGCCATGCGCCCGGTTGCCGGCGCTGGCAGCGGCACCCGGCGTCCTTGCGCATCCACCAGGGTATGGCCATCACGCTCCAGTTCAATGGAAACGTCGTACGGCAACGTCCACCCTTGCCCGAACGCCCCGACATGCGCCACGTCGGAAAAATAATGACGCTGCCAGACGATGGACGGCAGGCCGGGCAAGATGAAATCCAACTCTTCCGGCCCCGACAGGAACTTGCACCCGTACAGCGGATTGACCGGATTGCCCGTGCCGCAATGCCCCAGATCCCGGCAACCCGGATTCTGGTCCCGCCCGGTGTTGCTGCTGCCGTCCTTCCCATCCGCCCCGCCTTCGGGATCGGGCCGGTTGCGCCGCTCATGCCGCCGCAACTTCAACCGCTTGAAGAACGCCGCCAGGCTCTCGCCCTGGCGCATGGCGAAGGCGCCGGCCTGCCCCGCCAACGCGGCAGCCTGGGTGCCTTTCAGCGCCGCACCCGCGCCCGCGGTTCCGACCGACACCGCCACGTTCGCGGTGACCTGGCCCATCAGGTAGCCCAGCCCCTCGGCCCCGCCATTGGGCTTGTCCAGCATCGCCTGCAACTCGTCCGCTACCGAACACGCCGCCGCGCCCAGCGCATCCATCAGCGCCTCGGCGATGCCATCGACGATGTCATCGATCGTCAGCTCGCCGTTATAGAGCGCCTCGCCCAGGTCATAGACCTCCTTGGCGCCGCTGCTCAGGCTGTTGTAGGCGCTCTTGGCCGACTCCCACGGGTTGGAGACGACGCCCCAAGCCCCCTCCAGCAGGCCCCATGCGCCCTCGGCCATGCCCGAGCCGGCATCGGCCACGCCACTGCCCATGCCGGTTGCCGTGTTCCACAGGAAGTCCGTCGGGCTGTTCTGCCATTCGGCGGCGATCTTCTCCTTCAGGTTCGCCAGCTGCAGCTTCAGCTTGGTGATGCAGACGTCGACCTCGCCGCCGCCCGTGCTGCCGGCATTCACGACCGCCGTGGTGTTGCCCGCCAAGGATCCTGGCGTGGCGGCGTTGATCTGCCCGACGTGCCCGTCATGCACCTGGAACTCGCCCTGGCTCCTGACGGTGCTGCTGTGCTCCTCGGGATTGAACGGCCCGCTCTGCCCGCCGCTGCGCACGCCGATGCCGGCGTTGCCCTGGCTCTTGGGCACATACGACCCCATGTGGAACACGGGCGTGGCCTGGCCGTTGGTGGGATTGGGATTGCCGCGCAGGTCCGTGGCCTGGTCGAAGGTGGCGAACGAGACGAATGCGCAGACCGTGTTGCCGACCTTGCACATGTCGGGCTTGTCGGCCACCGCGAGGTGATTCGCCCGCTTTTCCGCGATGAATTCGGTGCTCATGCGCCCCGCTCCTCGCCCTGGTCGCGCGCCATCGCCGCGCGCCAGCGGCCCGACTGCGTCTCGGGCTGGGGTTCAGGCGGCGCGGGCTCGCCGTCCGGATACAGCACCTCCGGGATGGCCAGCTCCATGCCGATCCAGTCCGGCCTGTCGACCTCGTCGGCCACGGCCAGGCGCCAGTTCAGGCGCACGGTGCGCGCCAGCGTGTCGATGGCCAGGGTGTCGACGCGCATGTCCGGATAGCGATTGCTGCCGCCCGACCGGACCGCGGCAAAACCCAGCCAGCGCGGCAGGTCGAAGGCCACCTTGGGTTCGCCTTCGACCAGGTTGAAGAGCTCGACCTCCTGCCCACGCGCCAGGTACGGCAGCCATTGGTCGGCCGGCGCGGTCTGCCAATAGGCGGGGTCGAAGTCGTCCGGATAGGCGGGGCCATCGCGGCGAATCGCGTCGATATCCACCGTGCCCAACCGCCGCGCACGTGGCTGCCAGTGCATGGGAATGGCGCCGAAGCCTGCCACGCGCTGGATGCGCCCTGGCTCGGCGGGTGTCGCATCGTCGGGATACTCGATGGCAGGCACCGGCAGCACGGCCTCTGACGATTCAGGGGTGGTCTGCCCCAGATAGCCGATACCGCAAGGATTCTCGTCGCAGGCCTCGACCTCGCCTGCCTGGGCCGAGGCCACCGTGCCGCCGTATGCGTGCTCGTACAGCAAGGGCACGCGCTCGGCCGCCTCGGGCGCGGACAGGCGCCACTTGCCGTGACGGTCGCGCTCCCAGTTGCGCGGCCCCGACACCTTCAGCAGCTTCGACCATCCACCGATGCGCACGCCGGCCAGCCAGTTCCCGGCCGCGAGGCCATCGGGGGCAATGGCATCACCGTTGATCAACACATCTGCGTGCGGCTTGAAGGGCAGCAACTCCGATTCGCGCTGCAGGCTGCTGGCCTGCGCCAGCGCGCGGGCATCCGAGCCGGGCTTGCCCGAACCTGCCGCCGCCATCACGGGCCGGAACAGGTCCGTCATCGCCAGCGCGGGCTGTTCTTCCAGGGGCTCCAACACCCAGCGGCCGGCGCGCCGCACCAGCGCATACGTCGCCTGCAGGATCAGGCAGTGGTGCAGCCGGTTGCCGTGGATGTGGTGGCGAAAGCCCAGGCCAGGGTATTTCGTCAGGTTGGTGTACATGGGATCAGTTCAGATCGATGACCTTGCCGTCCAGGTCGACGATGTCCGACCCCGAGATTTTTATCTTCACGCCGGTGAGGGTGATGGTGCCGTCCGACTCGAGCTGGATGCTGGACTTGCCCGTGGAGATCGTGATGGCCTTGCCCGCGCTGATCGACACGCTGGTGCCGGCATCCATGCTGAACATCTTGCCGACGTTGACCTTCTTCATCATGCCCACGTTCTCGAACATGGTGAAACCGATGTTGGCGTTCCACGCCGCCCCCACGTTCAGCATGTAGCCCGCCCCGATATTGGTGACCTCGGCGATGCCCACGTTGTGCATGGAACCCAGCGCCACGGTCTGCATGCGGTTGGCGCCGACCGTCACGGTTTCGTTCGCGCCCACCTTGCGGTTGCGGTTGGCGCCAACCTCGTGCTTCTGGTTGATGCCGATCGACACGTTCTCGTTCAGGTCGACGCGTTCCTTGCGGTTCTGGTGGATGGTGATCGTCTCGTCCTTGTCCACCGTCTCGGTGCGCTTGCCATGCACGGTGATGGTCTCGTCGCGGTCCACCGTTTCCTTGCGGTCACGCTTGACGTTCACCGTCTCGTCCCGGTCGATGGTCTTCTTGCGGTCCTGTCCCACCCAGTGGGTCTCGTCCTTCTCGACCTCGATGTCCTGGTTGCGCTCGGCGTGGATCCACAACTGCTCGGCGCCCATCTTGTCTTCGAAGCGGATGGCGTTGGCATTGCCAGGATCGCCCTTGGGCGTGGAGCGCGACATCAGGCCCATCTGCGTCGCGTTGCCGGGCAGTTCCCAGGGCGGCATGTTGGCGGCGTTATAGACACGGCCCGTGATGAGCGGCGTATCGGGATCGCCATTGATGAAGTCCACGACCACTTCGTCGCCGATGCGCGGCACCTGGATGCCGCCGAAACCCGAACTGGCCCAGGGATTGGACACGCGGATCCAGCACGAGCTGTTTTCATCGCGCGGACCGTTGCGGTCCCAGTGGAAGTGCACCTTCACCCGGCCGTATTGGTCGGTCCAGATTTCCTCGCCCGCCGGCCCCGTCACCACGGCGGTCTGCGGCCCGAGCGTGCGCGGCTTGCGCGTCGTCCGTGGCGGGCGATAGGCCAGCGTGGCGGGCTGGATGGTCAGGTCGAAGTCGCAGGCGGTGCCGCCCTGCGCGCCATCGGCTTGCGAGTAATAGCCGCCTTCGCGCAGCGCATAGCGCGTGCCCACCACCATGTACTTGCGGTTCTCGGCATCGCGCGGGCAGTTGCGCAAGGTGAAGGTCGACGCCGTCGCCAGGCCGCGCACGTTGCTGCGCAGCTCCGCCTGCTCGCGCTGCTGGTGCAGCTCTTCCATGCGCACGCGCGCATAGGCCTGGCCCTGGTCGACATCGCGATGATCGCCGGGCCATTGATAGACCTGGTGCGAGTCCTGGTCGTGCCGGGCGGGATTGCGCTGGGTGGACGACAGCGAGGCCTTGGGCGTCTCGAAGTTGTAGTCGTCGGTCACGTACTCGCCGGCGCGCACTTCCTCGCCCACCCGCAAGTCGGTCACGTACGACTCGTCAGGCACGGTCTGGCGATCGCTGGCGTAATACGGCAGCGACGCGCAACCCGGCGAGTCCTCGTGCGCCGACATATCGTCGGCCAGCACCAGTTCGTGCGAGCCCTGGTTGTGCTTGAACCAGTAATAGATGCCCTCGTGCTCCAGCAACCGGCTGACGAAGTCGAAATCGCTTTCGCCGTACTGCACGCAGTAGGTCCAGGGCCGATACGCCTCGGCCAGCTTGCGCGCGATGGCATGCCCATAGGGCGCGAGCACCTCCTCGACGATGTCAGGGACAGGCTTTTCCTGGAAGATGCGGAAGTCTTCACGCCGCGAGGCCGACCACAGCCAGGGCCGCACGGTGGCGCGGTACACGTAATAGCGCTGGGTGACGGTTTCCTTGCCGGCCAGCATGAACCGCGTGATCTGGCCGTTCAAATAGCGCGTTGCGCTGCCGGGCGCGTCGGTCTCGATCTCCAGCGTCAGCGACTTGCCGAGGAAGCTGCGCAGGTCCAGCCCCATGCCTTCGTACAGGACGTCGACCTGGAACTCGAAGAGTTGCGAAAGATGCTCCTGGCCTTCCATGCTGCGAAACAGGATGCCGGCCGGGGCGCCGGCGATCTGGACGCGAACAGTGTGCTTGGCGGCCAACGCTGCGAGGGAAATATCCATTGCGGGGGATTGCTTCCAGGGTGGTGGGAGAGGCGCCCGGACTGGCCACCAGCGTGCGGGAACGATCCTAGGAAGCGGAGATGACGGGAATGCTGCACTGTCATCTCGAGGTAACAGGTTTCCCTGTGAGCGCCTTACACAATTTGCATGCGCACACATATTTCAGTGTTGTGATGGTGCCGAGGGAAGCGTGCGACAGGACGTCGACGCGGCAACGGGCGCTTGCGCCGCATTTGGCAGGCGCAATGAAAAAAGCCCGCGCATTGGCGGGCTTCCTGCTTTTCCAGACGCGGCGCCTGGAAAGATTGACTGCTGTTTTTTTCTGCTTTTTTTCTGCTTTTTTTCTTTGGTGGGCGGTACTGGGTTCGAACCAGTGACCCCTGCCGTGTGAAGGCAGTGCTCTACCACTGAGCTAACCGCCCAAAGAAGCGGAACTATAGCACGGCAATTTTTACCATGCAAGCGCCCACGCGCCGATCAAGCGGCGGTGCCTTCCGCCGGCGCGGCAGGCGTGTCCAGCTTGCGCCACAGGCAGGGGCCGCCGGCGGCCTTGTCCAGGGCGTCCAGGTAGTCGCCGTGGGCAGCCATCTCGGCTTCCGACGCCCGCAGCACCTTCAGCGCGGATGCATCGAAGCCCCCCACCACCAGGCCGTCGCCGGCGCCGCGCGCAGGTTCAGGCGCATCGATCAGCAGGCCATCCTGGCCGCGCGTCATGGCCAGCCACACTTCGGCCAGCAACTGCGAGTCCAGCAAGGCGCCGTGCAGCGTCCGGTGCGCGTTGGAAATGCCATAGCGCTCGCACAGCGAATCCAGCGAGTTGCGCTTGCCCGGGTGCATCTCGCGCGCCACCATCAGGCTGTCGGTGATGGCGGTGCACAGCTGCGCCAGCGGCGGGCGGCCCACGCGGGCCAGCTCGGCATCCAGGAAGCGCGTGTCGAACGACGCGTTGTGGATGATGAGCTCGCCACCGGCGATGTAGTCCACGAAGTCCTGCACGACGTCCTCGAAGCGGGGCTTGTCGGACAGGAACTCGGTGGTCAGGCCGTGCACGGCCAGCGCGCCCGGGTCGCTGTCGCGGTCCGGGTTCAGGTAGACGTGGAAATGGCGGCCGGTGACGTTGCGGTTCTCCAGCTCCACCGCGCCGATTTCAATGACGCGGTGGCCCTGGGACGGCTCCAGGCCCGTGGTTTCAGTATCGAGAATGATCCAGCGCATAGTGCCTTGATGTGTTGCGGCTATTTCGTGGGGTGGGCGTCGGGCAGGCCGGCAGCCGGGGCATGGCCCGGTTCGGCATCGGCGTGTTTCCGCGCGTGGGCGATCAGGGTGTAGACCACCGGCACCACGAACAAGGTAAGCAGTGTACCCAGAGACAGCCCGCCCACCAGGACCCAGCCGATCTGGCGGCGCGATTCGGCGCCCGCGCCCGAGGCCAGCGCCAGTGGCACCGCGCCCAGCACCATGGCGCCCGTGGTCATCAGGATGGGACGCAGGCGCAGCACGCTGGCCTCGACCACGGCCTCGACCAGTTCCTTGCCTTCCTCGCGCAGCTGGTTGGCGAATTCCACGATGAGAATGCCGTGCTTGGTAATGAGGCCGACCAGCGTGATGAGGCCGATCTGGCTGTAGATGGACAGCGTGCCCCCCGTCAGCCACAAGGCCAGCATGGCGCCGGTCATGGCCAGCGGCACCGACAGCATGATGGTGAAGGGATGCCGCCAGCTCTCGAACTGGGCGGCCAGCACCAGGTAGATGAAGGCCAGCGCCATGCCGAAGACCAGCATGATGCTGCCCGACGAATCGCGGAACTCGCGCGACTGGCCGTCCAGGTCGGTGCGCACGGTCTCGGGCAGCACCTGGCGTGCAACCGTGTCCATGTGCGCCAGCACCTCGCCCAGCGCGTAGCCCGGCGCCACCGAGGCCTCGACCTTGACCGCCCGCAGGCGGTTGAAGTGGTTCAGCGACTGCGGCGACACGCTTTCGCGGATCCGCACCAGGTTGTCCAGCCGCACCATGCTGCCGTCGCGGGCCTGCACATAGATGTCGGCGATGTCGTTGGGCGTGCTGCGGTCGCGCGGCGTCACCTGCACGATCACGTCGTATTGCTCGCCCTCGTCCTTGTAGCGGGTGACCTGGCGCCCGCCCAGCATGGTTTCCAGGGTGCGGCCCACGGTGTCCACGTCCACGCCGACGTCGGAGAGCTTTTCGCGGTCCACCTCCACGCGCAGCTCGGGGGTGTTCAGGCGCAGGTCCGAATCCAGGTTTTCCAGGCCGGGATACTTCTCCAGCTCGGCGATGTAGGCGTCGACGATCTTCGCCAGGTCCGGATAGGACGCCTGGCTCATGATCATGAATTCCACCGGCTTGGAGGTGGCGCGCTGGCCGAAGGACGGCGGGTTGCTGGGGAAGGCGCGGATGCCCGGCAGCTTGCTGAACGCGGGCTGCAGCGACTGCGCGATTTCCTGCTGCGTGCGCGTGCGTTCTTCCCAGGGCTTCAGGCGCAGGATGGCGCGGCTGTCGGTCACGGTGGGGAAACCCGCCGTGATCTGGCTGCCCTGCATTTCGGGAATCTGCGCATACAGGCGCTCGATCTCCATGACGTTCTTCAGCGTGTAGTCCAGCGTCGCCCCTTCCGGCGCGGTGACGATGCCGAAGATGACGCCGCGGTCTTCGATGGGCGCAAGCTCGGACTTCACCACCGAGAACAGCGCCGCGCCGCCGCCGGCCACCAGCAGGCCGGCCAGCAGGATGACGGCCCGGTGCGCCAACGCCGCCGACAAGGCGCGGCGATAGACCCGGTTCAGCCCTTCCAGCCACGATTCGATCGTGTTGTAGACGCGGCCATGGCTGGGCTGGTGGCGCAGCAGCAGCGCGCACATCATGGGCGTGAGCGTGAGCGCCACGAAACCCGACACCAGCACCGCGCCGGCCAGCGCCAGCGCGAACTCGATGAAGAGCCGCCCCGTCCGGCCCGTGGCGAAGGCCAGCGGCGCGTACACCGCCACCAGCGTCAGCGTCATGGCCACCACGGCGAAGCCGATTTCCTTGGTGCCCTGGATGGCCGCATGCACCCGGGGCACGCCGTTCTCGATGTGCCGGTAGACGTTCTCCAGCACCACGATGGCGTCATCCACCACCAGCCCGATGGCCAGCACCATCGCCAGCAAGGTCAGCGTGTTGATGGAGAAGCCGAACAGGTACATGAGCGAGCACGCTCCGATCAGCGACACCGGGATCGTCACGATGGGAATCAGGCTGGCCCGCACGTTGCGCAGGAAGAAGAAGATGACCAGCACCACCAGCACGACGGCCTCGGCGATGGTGGTGTAGACCGACTGGATGGAGCGCTCGATGAAGACGGAGGTGTCGTAGGAGATCGACAGCCGCATGCCGCGCGGCAGGTTTTCGTTCAGGACGTCCACCTCGGCGCGCACCGCCCGCGACAGGTCCAGCGGATTGGCCGTGGACTGCCGCGTCACGCCGATGTTCAGGCCCAGCTGGCCGTTGAAGCGCGAAGTGACGCGTTCGCTGGCCGGGCCGATCTCCACCCGCGCCAGGTCGCGCAGCCGCACCGGATAGCCGCTGACGTTGGCGATGATGACGTTCTCGAACTGCGGCACCGTCTGCAGGTCGGTGGACGCCACCACCGAGAACTCACGCGCGTCGCTTTCGATGCGGCCCGCCGGGATCTCGACGTTCTGCCCGCGCAGCGCGGTTTCCACGTCCTGCACGGTCAGGTTGTAGCCGGCCAGCTTCTCGCGGTCGACGTACACCCGCATGGCCGGCAGCCGTTCGCCGAAGACACGCACCTCGGCCGCGCCGGGCAGCACCGAGAACCGCGTCTTCACATAGCGGTGCAGATAATCCGAGACCTCGATGATGCTGTTCTGCCCCGCCTCCACCGCCACGTAGATGATGGGCTGGGAATCGGCCTCGACCTTGGAGATGATGGGCTCGTCGATCTCGTCGGGCAGGAAGCGGCGCGCGCGCGAGACCTTGTCCCGCACCTCGGCCGCCGCCGCGTCGGGATCGCGGCTGAGATGGAACTTGACGTTGATCTGGCTGCGCTCGGCGCGGCTGCGCGAGGTCATGACGTCCACGCCCTCGATCCCGGCCAACTGGTCTTCCAGCGGCTTGGTCACGCGCGACTCGATCACCTCGGGCGACGCGCCCGTATAGGTCGTGTCGACAGACACCACCGGCTCGTCGATGCGGGGATATTCCCGCACCGTCAGGCGCGAATAGGAGATGAGGCCGATCAGGACGATGACCAGCGACAGCACTGTCGCGAAGACCGGCCGGCGGACGCAGACTTCGGAGATTTTCACGGACGCCCCCGGGTCAGGATGTGGCGGGTTCGGGCACCAGCGCGTCGGACGCCGGCACCGGATCCGTCACGGTGGACGCCGGCGTATCGGGCGCGGGTGCGTCAGGCTGCGCGGCCGGCGTCTCGGTCACCGGTGCGCCATCGGTAATGCGCTGCAGGCCTGCCACCACCACGCGCTCGCCCGCGGCCAGGCCCGACAGGATCTCGACCCGGCCTTCGCGCCGCTCGCCGATGCCCACCGGCACCCGCTGGGCGTGCCCGCCAGCGACCCGGTAGACGAACTGCTGCGCGCCCGACGGCGACAGCGCGCTTTCCGGCACCACGAGCGCCTGGGTGTTCTCGACCATGAGCTGCACGCGGGCGAACATGCCCGGGCGCAAGGCGCCCGACGGGTTCGGCACCTGGGCGCGCAACAGCACCGAACGGCCGCCCGCGTCGACCAGCGGGCTGACGGCGATGACCTCGCCCGGGCTGGACTGCCCCGGCAGCGCGTCGAAATGCAAAGAGAGCGACTGGCCGACCCGCACCCGGCCCAGGTACAGCTCGGGCACGCGGAAATCGACCTTCAATGGATCGATGGTTTCCAGGGGCGCCAGGTCACGCCCGACGTCCACGTAATCGCCCACCGACACGCCGCGCAGGCCGACCACGCCGTCGAACGGCGCCCGGATCGCCATCTTGTCGAGGCGTGCCTGGGCCAGGGCCACGGCGGCCTGCTGGACCTTGAGGTTGCTGCCGGCCTCGTCGCGCGCCTGCTGGCTGATGAAACCTTCGGCCTGCAGGCTGGACGCGCGCTTGTTCTGGCTTTGCGCCAGCGACAGGTTGGCGCGCGCCTGGTCGAGCTCGGCCCGCGCCACGGCGTCGTCCAGCTGCACCAGCAACTGGCCGCGCTTGACGGGCTGGCCTTCCTGGAAAGGCAGCCTGGCGATGCGGCCGGCCACCTCGGGCCGCAGCATGACCGATTCGTCCGAGCGCAGGCTGCCCACGGCAGCAAGGCTGCGTGCGAAATCCACCGACTGGACGGCGGCGGTACGCACGGGAACGGGTTTCTGGGCGGCGGGCGCCGCCGGCGTGGTGGGCGCGGCGACAGGCGGCTGCGCGCGCGGCGACCAGCGGCCGATGACCACGCCCGCGGCCAGCGCCACGGCCACTGCCGCCACGAGAGGCAAAGCTTTCTTCATGCTGCGCACTGAGGGGGGTGCGGCGCGGAGCCAGGCATCGAGGCCGCGCCGTCATGTTCTAAGGGAGGGGGGTGGAGCCTGCCCCACTGTATCACCTTGAAATGACCCCTCGCACCCTGCGGCCAACCCTGTAGGAACGCCGGCCGATGCCCTTGCAACCGACTGAAATAGCTATCGGCCAGCGCGCTGGGCGAGGATCACGCCCTGGTTGGCCAACTGATCAGCGCGTTCGTTGCCCGGATCGCCCGCATGCCCCTTCACCCACTGCCAGCTGACGGTATGGGTGGACACCAGGGCGTCCATGGCCTGCCAGAGGTCGGCGTTCTTCACCGGTTTCTTGTCGGCGGTGCGCCAATCGCGGCGCTTCCAGTTGGCGAGCCACTCGGTCATGCCCTTCTGGACGTACTGCGAATCGGTGTGGATGATGACGCGGCTGGGGCGCTTCAGCGCCCGCAGAGCCTCGATGACGGCCATCATTTCCATGCGGTTGTTGGTCGTGCCCAGTTCGCCGCCGCACATTTCCTTCTGGTGCACGCCCTGGCGCAGCAGCGCCCCCCATCCGCCCGGACCGGGATTGCCCTTGCAGGCGCCATCGGTCCAGATCTCGACGGTGTCTTCACTCATTCCTTGATTCCTGTTGCTGTGTGGCGAGCCGCCGCGGCCTGGGCGCGGTGCGCGCCGCCCGGGCCTTGCGGCACCGGCACGGCCACGCGGCGGGCGCGGCGGCGTTTCTTCCACGGGGCGCCGATGATACGCGCCCCGGCCACCCGTTTGACGGCAGACACCACATACGTGGCCCCGCAGACCGGCCACCAGCGGTCGCCGGCCTTTTCCATGAAGGCCCAGCGGCGCAGCCAGACGTCCGTCATGCAGGCCGGGGCATAGCAGCCGAAACGACCGCGATCGACCTCGAAGGACAGCAGCTTGAACCAGTCTTTCAGCCGGGCCAGCGACACCTGCGCGGAAGGCGGGTGCGGCAGCCAGGGCGGCATGCCGGGCAGGTTGGCACGCAAGCCCCAGAGGCTCCAGGGATTGAAACCCGACACCACCACCCTGCCCTCGGGCACCAGCACCCGCTCGACCTCGCGCAGCACGCGATGCGGCTCGTCGGTGCTTTCGAAGGCGTGCGGCAGCACCAGCAGGTCGATGCTGTCGCTTTCGAACGGGAGGGCTTCCGGACGCGCCACGACCTGGGCCTGCCATTGGCTGGCCAGTTCGGCCTTGGCCAGGCTGTCGCCCACGAATACCTTGAATGGCATGCGGTTGGCCTGCAGCAGGTCCAGGCCCGGCAGGCCGACCTGCAAGGCATTGAAGCCAAAGACGTCGGCCACGATGGCGTCGAACTGGGCCTGCTCCCACGCCCGGACGTAGCGGCCAGGCGGGGTGTCGAACCAGTCCCCCAGTTCTACAATGCTCGTTTCCTCAGCCACGCGATCAGGTGTCCTTATGAATGCACACGCCAGCCGCCTGCGGCCCCTGCCGGCATTGAGCGATAACTATATCTGGCTGGCCAGCCAGGACGGCCAGGCCGTGGTGGTGGACCCGGGCGTTGCCGAACCCGTGGCGGCCGTGCTGCAGGCGGAAGGCCTGCGCTTGCGCGCCATTCTACTCACCCACCACCACCATGATCACGTCGGCGGGGTGGAGGAACTGGTCCGCCTGACGGGCGCGCCGGTCTACGGACCCGCAAGGGAACGCCTGCCGCGCTGCGACGAGGCGCTCGCCGAGGGCGACACCGTGTGGATCCCCGAACTGGGCATCGACCTGAAGGTCCTGGACGTGCCGGGCCACACCGCCGGGCACATCGCCTATGCCGGCCAGGCGGTCGGACAGGCCGTGGTTTTCTGCGGCGACACCCTTTTTGCCGGCGGCTGTGGCCGGCTGTTCGAGGGGACGCCCGCCCAAATGTTTGATTCTTTAGGGAAATTTCTGAAATTGCCCGAAGAAACGCTCATTTGCTGCGCGCACGAGTACGCTCTTGCAAACCTGCGCTGGGCGCTCGCCGTGGATCCGGACAACCGTCCGCTGCAAACATGGCAGGCGCAGGCCATCGATCTGCGCGATCGCGGCCTGCCCACCGTGCCCACCTCCCTTGCGCTCGAACGAGACACCAATCCGTTCCTGCGCGTCTCGCAGCACACCGTTGCACAAGCCGCCGAACAGCATGCCGGGCATTCCTTGGCCGGGCCGGTGGAGGTGTTTGCCGCGTTACGCGAATGGAAGAACGAATTCAGATAGAGGACCGATGAACCCTCAAGGACTGCAGCACTGCCCGCGACACTCGCCCCGCTTCCTGCTCTTCCCCCTGCTTGCCCTGCTGTTCGCCCTGCTGGCCGGCTGCGCCGGCACGCAGGGCAACCGTGACGGCCAGCCCACCGAAGCCACCACCAGCGTCCAGCCCCTGCCGGGCCAGGCACGCGCGACCCGCGACCGCCACGTCGCCGTCGACACCTCGCGCACCGTGGACCTGACCCGCCCCGCCACCGACGCCTGGGACCGCATCCGCCGCGGCTTCGCCGTGCCCAACATGGACACGGAACTGACGCGCCAGTGGACGGACTATTACGCCGCCCACCCCGAAGCCGTGCAGCGCATGGCCGCGCGCGCGGGCAAATACCTGTATTACATCGTCGACGAGATCAACCGCCGCGGCCTGCCCACCGAGCTGGCGCTGCTGCCCTTCGTCGAAAGCGCCTATAACCCCGGCGCCTACTCGCGCGCCCAGGCCGCCGGCCTGTGGCAGTTCATTCCTTCCACCGGCACCCATTTCAAGCTGACCCAGGACTGGTGGCGCGACCAGCGCCGCGACCCGATCGCGTCGACCAACGCCGCCCTGGACTACCTGGAGTACCTGTTCGAGATGCAGGGCGACTGGTACCTGGCGCTGGCCTCGTACAACTGGGGCGAGGGTTCGGTGCGACGCGCCATGGACAAGAACGCGGCCATCAGCATGCCGACGGACTACCTGTCGCTGACGATGCCCGACGAGACCCGCAACTACGTCCCCAAGCTGCAGGCCATCAAGAACATCGTCGCCAACCCGCAGAAGTACGCGGTGGTGCTGCCGCCGGTGGAGAACATCCCCTATTTCGCCACGGTCAAGAAGACCCGCGACATCGACATCGAGGTGGCCGCCCGGCTGGCCGAGATGCCGCTGGAGGAGTTCCAGGCGCTGAACCCCTCGTTCAACCGCCCCATCATCCTGGGCCGCCACGAAGCCACGCTGCTGCTGCCGCGCGACAAGCTGGAGGTCTTCAACAACAACCTCAGCAACTACAAGGGCAGCCTGTCGTCGTGGAAGGTCTATGACGCCAAGCGCGGCGAATCGCTGGCCGCCATCGCCAAGCGCCACGGCATCACCGAATCCCGCCTGCGCGACGTCAACGACATCCCCAGCCGCAGCCGCACCGTGTCTCGCAACCAGACCCTGCTGGTGCCCGGCAAGGCCAGCGGCGACGTCCAGCTGGCGTCGCTGCAAGGCGGGCCGAGCTCGGCAGTGCCCACCCCGCCGGCCGCCCGCGGCCCGCGTGCCACGCCGAACGTGCGCACCCACACCGTGCGCAGCGGCGACACGCTGTTCGCGCTGGCCCGCCGTTACGGCACCAGCGTGGATGCCCTGCGCGCGCTGAACAACCTGAAGGGCAACAACCTGAAGGTGGGCAGCCGCCTGCGCGTGCCCGGCACGGGGGTGCGCGGTTGAGCCGATTCCGCTACGATTCGCCGCCTATACTGCGCTGACACGCCAGATTTTCCCGCCAGGCGCGCCCTGATTTCCGGCGCGCCGGCTTCGCCATACATCCGTACCAATCTGTTTAGGACGATCCGAACATGGGTTTTCTCGCCGGCAAACGCATCCTGGTCACCGGGGTGCTCTCCAACCGCTCCATCGCCTATGGCATCGCCCAGGCCTGCCACCAACAAGGCGCCGAACTCGCCTTCACGTATGTGGGCGACCGCTTCAAGGATCGCGTGACCGAGTTCGCCAACGAATTCGGCAGCGAGCTCGTGCTGCCCTGTGACGTTGCCGAAGACGCGCAGATCGACGGGCTTTTCACCGAACTGGCCAAGACCTGGGACGGCCTGGACGGCCTGGTGCACTCCATCGGCTTCGCGCCGCGTGAAGCCATCGCCGGCAACTTCCTCGACGGCCTGTCGCGCGAAGGCTTCCGCATCGCCCACGACATCTCTGCCTACAGCTTCCCCGCGCTGACCAAGGCCGCGCTGCCGCTGCTCAAGGCCCGCCAGGGCTCGGTCCTGACGCTGTCCTACCTGGGCGCCGAGCGCGTCGTCAGCAACTACAACACCATGGGCCTGGCCAAGGCCTCGCTGGAAGCCAGCGTGCGCTACCTGGCCAGCGCGCTGGGCCCCCTGGGCATCCGCGCCAACGGCATCTCGGCCGGCCCCATCAAGACCCTGGCCGCCAGCGGCATCAAGGACTTCTCGGAAATCCTGCGCTTCGTCGAGGCCAACTCGCCGCTGCGCCGCAACGTCACCATCGAGGACGTCGGCAATGTCGCCGCCTTCCTGCTGTCGAACCTGGCAGGCGGCGTGACGGGCGAAATCACCCACGTGGACGGCGGCTTCTCGACCGTGGTGTCGGGCCTGCAAGGCTGATCGCGGCGCGCAAGCGCGCGTTCCCGCAAGACAAGGCACAAGGCCGCGCCCTCTGGCGCGGCCTTGTGCTTTCCGCTGTCTTCCTTTTCCCTCAGTCCGCCCGCAACCCAAGCTGCGCGGTCAGCGCGCCATAGCGATCGATGTCCGCATGCACCAGCGCGCGAAACTCCTCCGGCGTGCTGGCCGTCGGGTCGAAGCCCAGTAGCCGCAATTGTTCCTGCATGGCCGGATCGGCCACGATCCCGGCCAACGCATCGCGCAGCACCCGTACCCGCTCGGGCGGCGTGCCCGCCGGCGCCAGCAGGCCATGCCACTGGTTCAACGCATAGCCCGGAAACCCTTGCTCCGCCACCGTCGGCACGCCCGGCATCAGGCCTGAGCGCGCCGGCGCCGTGATCGCCAGGGCGCGCAGGCTGCCGGCCCGGATGAACGGCGCGGCGCTGGAAGCCGTAACGATCGCCACGGGCACCTGCCCCGCCACCGCGTCGGTCAAGGCCGGACCGCAGCCCTTGTAGGGCACGTGGCGCAAGGACACGCCTGCCAGGTGCAGCATTTCGCCGGCCAGGTGCTGCGGCGTGCCGTTACCGCAGGAGGCATAGGCAACACCCGCCTCGCCCAGGCGCCCGGCATCGGCCATGTCCGCCAGCGTGCGCCACGGCGAGCTGGCAGGCACCACGATGGCCGACGGCACGAAGGCCACGTTGATGACAGGCGCGAAGTCCCGCTTGGGATCGAAAGGCAGCTCGCGATAGACCCCCGGGTTGATCGCGAACGAGCTGTTCACCATCAGCAGCGTATTGCCATCCGGCACGGCCTCCGCCGCCGCCCGCGCGCCGATGTTGCCGCTGGCCCCGGGCCGGTTCTCCACCACGACCGGCACGCCCAGTTTCACCGCCAGGCGCTCCCCCAGCTTGCGCGCCAGCAGGTCGGTGCCGCCGCCGGGCGGAAAGGTCACCAGGATGGAAAGCGTGCGATCCGGCCAGGCGCGCGCCGCCGGCTTGGCGGCATCGGGGGTTTCGCCCTGGGCGCCACGGCCCGGCGCCCAGGCCACCAGGGCCAGCAGGCCCAGGGCCAGCAGGCCCAGGACCAGCGCCAAGGCAGGGACGAGCGCGGCCACACCGCGCGGTTTGACGGTCTTCATCACAACTCCAGATCGAGATCGCCCTGATGGGCTCGCCGGGCACTGCCCGGCACGGATGGCGGGCGGTCTAGCCCCGATGGTCCAGGCCGATATCCAGCACGGCTGCGCTGTGGGTCAGCCAGCCGATGGAGATCAGGTCCACGCCGCTGGCCGCAACCGCCGGCGCCGTCGCGGGCGTGATGCGGCCCGAAGCTTCGGTGATGGCGCGTCCGTCCACCATCTGGACGGCGCGAGCCAGCATCTCGGGATTCATGTTGTCGAGCAGCACGGCATCCACGCCCACCGCCATGGCCTCTTCCAGCTGGGCCAGGGTGTCGACCTCGACCTCGATCTTCACCAGGTGTCCCACCGACGCCCGCGCCCGCGTGATCGCCGCGCGCACGCCGCCAGCGATGGCTACGTGGTTGTCCTTGATGAGCACGGCGTCATCCAGGCCGTAGCGATGATTGCTGCCACCGCCCACGCGCACCGCGTACTTCTGCACGGCGCGCAATCCTGGCATGGTCTTGCGGGTGCACACCACGCGTGCGCGTTGCGGGCGCACGGCATCCACGATGCTGGCCGTGGCGGAGGCCACGCCGCTCAGGTGGCACAGGAAATTCAGCGCGGTGCGCTCACCCGTCAGCACGCCGCGCGCGGGGCCGCGCACCAGCGCGATGGTGTCGCCAGCCGCCAGGCGGCTGCCGTCGGGCCGCAACACCTCGAGTTCGATGCGCGGGTCCACCAGCTTGAAGGCCATCACGGCCAGGTCCAGCCCCGCCACCACGCCCGGCTGGCGGGCGGCCAACGCGGTCTCGGTGCGCAGGTCCGCCGGCACGATGGCATCGGTCGTCACGTCTCCTGCCCTGCCCAGGTCCTCCAGCAGGGTGGCGCGCACCAGCGGCTCCAGCATGACCGCCGGCAAGGGCGGCACATCGGAAACACGCGCTTGCGCGGCTGCCTCGGCCAGTTGGATCTGGCCTTCTGTAATTATGCTCATTATGAGTATTTATGGATCAAAAAAAGAGCGGCGCCCGCTCGACCCATTTATGCTATTCCTGAGCATAAGTGCCTGTCAAGCGATTGTCATGCCTGAGTCATGCCCGCCAGGGAATTCAGCCCCGGGCCAGCGGCAGTTTGCTGCCGGCAATGGCCCGCTCCAGCATCACCCCGCGGCGGAAGCGGAACAGCTTGGCGGGCCGGCCTGCCCCGCCCGCCTGCACGTCGCCGGTTTCCTCCACCAGCTCCTGCTGTTCGATGAGCCGGCGGAAATTCTGCTTGTGCAGGCTGCGGCCCGCCAGGGCCTCGACGCTTTGCTGCAATTGCAGCAGCGTGAAATCCGGCGGCATCAGCTCGAAGACCACCGGGCGGTACTTGATCTTGGCCCGCAGCCGCGCAATGCCCGTGGCCAGGATGCGCCGATGGTCATGGCGCATGGACGCGCCGGGCAGGCAGGCCGCGCGCGCGGCGGCATCGTCCGCTGCGCAGGCCTCGGCCACCAGGCCCAGCTCGTACAACAGTTCGTAGCGCTGCAGCACGCGGTCCTCGCTCCAGGCATAGCCGTCGAGCCCGAACGTGAGCGCCGTCCGCTGCGCGCGAGCCGCCCGCAGCTCAGCCGACCCCGCCGCCTCGGCCCAGCGCCGCAAGGCAGGCACGATCCGTTCGGACAGCAAGGCTGGCTCGCCTTCGCGATGATCTTCCCAGGGAAAATAGCGGTACCAGCTTTGCCACTGCGCGCTGGCGTCGGCGGGCGTGGCGGCCTCGCGCGTGAGCGCGAGATAGCTGATGGAAATGGCGTGGGCGGCGCCGCCGGGTTCGGCGTAGCGGCCGCTGTCGGCAAAGGTATAGAGCTGTTCGACGTAGCCCAGCGGGTGGTGCGTCTGCTCTTCCACCCAGGTGCGCAGCCCGGATTGCAGCGAGCGGTGCCCCAGCTCGAACGGCCCCGACGGCAGGGCCCGTCCGTCTTCGGTCGTCAGGACGCGCGGTTCGCCGTGGGTGACGGCGGCCAGCACGGCGACGAGGTCGGCGACGACGGAGTGTTCAACGCTCACGGACAGCTTCCAGCTTGGAGGGCTGGTCATTATAGGTGGGGGCCGGCACGCCCCCATCGCTCATGCCGCGCTTTTCTCCAGGACCGCATGCAGCAGCACGTTGGCCCCCGCCGTCGACCACGCCTGGCGAATATCCTCGGCTTCGTTGTGGCTGATGCCGTCCACGCAGGGCACGAACACCATGGCGGTGGGGGCAACGCGGTTCACGTAGCAGGCGTCATGGCCCGCGCCCGACACGATGTCGCGATGGCGGTAGCCCAAGGCCGCCGCGGCACGCCGCACCGCGCCGACGCAATCCGCGTCGAACACGATGGGCGCGTAGGAAAATATCTGCTTCAGAGACGAGCCCAGCGACAACTCGGCAGCGATCTCTTCCACGGCTGCCAGCAGCGCGGCGTTCATGAGATCCAGCACCGCGTCGTCGGGATGGCGGAACTCCACCGTATAGGCGGCGCGCCCGGGCACGACATTGCGCGAATTCGGATGGAGCTTCACCTGCCCCACCGTCGCGCAGGCCAGCGGGCCATGGTCCAGCCCGATGCGATGCACTGCCGCGATGACGCGCGCCACGCCCAGGCCGGCATCCTTGCGGCGGTTCATGGGCGTCGTGCCCGCGTGCGCGGACTGTCCCGTCAGCTCGCCCTCGTACCAGCGCTGCCCCTGCCCACCGGTTACCACGCCGATATCCATCTGCTCGGCCTCGAGCACCGGCCCCTGCTCGATGTGCAGTTCGAAGGCGGCATGTGGCAAGGGCGCCCCCAATGGCGCATCGCCCGCGTAGCCGATGCGCTCGAGCTCCTCGCCGATGGTCTTGCCTTCGGCGTCCGTACGCGACAGGCCATAGGCCAGGTCGAACACGCCTGCATAGACACCCGAGGCGATCATGGCCGGCGCAAAGCGCGACCCCTCCTCGTTGGTCCAGTTCACCACCTCGATGGGCCGCTCGGTCTGGACGCCATGGTCATTCAGCGCACGCACGACCTCCAGCCCGCCCAGCACGCCATAGATCCCGTCGAAGCGCCCCCCGGTGGGTTGGGAGTCGCCATGCGAACCGATTTGCACCGGCGCCAGCCCATCGCGCAGGCCCGGCCGCCGGGCAAAGATATTGCCCATGGGATCGACGCGCACCGTGCAGCCCGCCTCGCGCGCCCAGCGCACGAAGAGATCACGCCCTTCTCGGTCCAGGTCCGTCAGTGCCAGGCGGCTGACGCCGCCCTTTTCCGTTGCGCCGATCCGTGCCATGTCCATGAGGCTGGTCCACAGGCGCTCGCCATCGACCCGCAATGCGTCGCGCGTCATGCCGGCTCCTTCGGGGCCGCGGGCGGATCCGCGGGACGGTGATAGCGGAAATCGCAACGCGCCGCGCCACTCATGATGGTGGTGCTGCGGGTCATGGTGACCGAGGGGTCGTAGCCGACGATGAACTCGGCGTCCCGGTTACAGGACAGCAGGTGGCCGATGTCGCCCAGCCCCATCTCGTGATACATCTCGGCGTAACGGCAACGCTTCACGTCGTAGTCGAATTCGGTGTCGCTGGCGTTCAGCACCTCGATGCGCAGCGCATCGTCCTTGGTCCACAGGTGCTGGAGACCGGCGAACGTACGCAGGTTCGCCCCCTGGGGCTCTCGCGCGGCGAACTGCCGGCCGGCCTGCACGGCGGCATTCGACACGGCCTCGCCGATCACGGCGCCGGCCTTCTCCTTGCCGAACTCGCGCACCAGGATCTCGTAGATCGGCTTGATGATTTCGGCCTCGATACGCCGGCGCGCGAGGATGCCAAGCTCATTGGCGGGGGCCGTGGCGGGCGGATTGCCCTGCTTGTCGACGGGGGTCATGCGAAAACTCCTTCACTTCGGGTGCACCTGCAACGGTGCACGAACAACGGCCGGCAACACGCGGGCCTGGATGGCGGCAGTATAGGAGCGCGGGATGCCGCCTCGCGCGTGCTTGCCGCAAGCCGAATGCGAAAGCGAGCCGTGTCCCGAAAAGGGCACGGCTCGCCGGTACGGCGACTGCCTGCGGGGCGCTTACTGACCGGCAACGGCCTGCGCCGCCTTTCCACCCAGCACCGCGGCCGGCGTCCACTTGCCCTGCTCCACGCGGTAAACGGTATAGGCGGGCTGGCTCAGGTTGCCTTCGGCATCGAAGGCGACCGGCCCGGTAATGCCGGTGTACTGGATCTTGCGCAGGGCGGGCAGGAACACCGCCGGGTCGGTGGAATCGGCTTCGCGGATGGCAGCGATGATGACGGCCGCGGCGTCGTAGGCGAACGGGGCATGCAGTTCGATCGGCTGCTTGTAGACCTCGCGATAGCGCGTCTCGAACGCCTGGCCGCCAGGCATCTGGGCAATGGGCAAGCCCGGTTCCAGCGCAATGGTGCCCTCCCCGTCGCCCTTGGACGTCGTCAGGAAAGTCTGGCTGACGATGCCACCGGCGCCGATCAGTCCGGCCTTCAGGCCCAGCGGTTGCAGGCGGCGCACGATCAGCGCAGCTTGCGCATCCAGGCCGCCAAAGAACACCAGGTCGGCATCGCGGCTCTTGATGCGGGTCAGGATCGCATCGAAGTCGACCTGCTTGTCGTTCACGAACTCACGCGTGACGACCTCGCCGCCGGCTTCCTTCACGCCGCGCACGAACTGGTCGGCCAACCCCTGGCCGAAAGCCGTGCGGTCATCGATGACCGCAATGCGCTTGGCCTTGAGCGTCTCCACGGCGTACCTGCCGGTGTAGGCGCCGCCCACGTCGTCATGGCCCATGATGCGGAAGCTGGTGTCGAAGCCTTGCGAGGTATACGACTTGCCCGTTGCGGCGGGCGCCACCTGGGCAATGCCGGCGTCGTGGTAGACGCGCGCCGCGGGGATGCTGGTCCCGGTGTTCCAGTGGCCGATCACCCCCACCGCGCCCTGGTCCACCAGCGACTGTGCGACCGTCACGGCCACGCGCGGATCGGACTGGTCATCCACGGCCTGCAGGCGGAACGTGATGGTGTCGCCGCCGATCACCAGTTTCTGCTTGTTGGCATCCTCGATGGCAAGACGGGCGCCGTTTTCCAGGTCCTTGCCGATCCGGGCCGACTGGCCCGTCAACGGCGCGGCCAGACCCAGTGTCACCGTCTTGTCCGCCCAGGCAGGAGAGGCGCCGAGGGCGGTGGCACAGAAAGCGGCCAGGGCGAGCAGGCGTGGCAGCCGGGCGGGGGTTGCGGACGGGGACATGAAGGCTCCAAAAGAGAAAACATTGATGAGCTGAATTATGTTTTCTCTGCCAGCTGCAGGCCAATATTGAATTCAGATATCAATATTACCCAGCAGGCTTTACATGAAAATCAATGAATTAGCTTATTCAAACGACTGAATGGCGCGATGGAAAGATTTTCACTACATTCAACATATGAATTATTTAGAACAATTGCAGCATGACCCGCCGCTGCGTGCCGTTCGCGCTTTCGAAGCGTATGCACGCCTGGGCACGCTTGCCGCCGCCGCCCGTGAACTGGCCATCACGCCCTCCGCCATCAGCCACCAACTGCGGCTGCTCGACGCGTTCCTGGGCGCACCGCTGACCACCCGCCAGGGCCGCAACCTGGTGCTGACGGCGCAGGGGCGCGAATACTACCGCTCGCTGCGCTCGGCGTTCGCGGTGCTGCGGGGTGCCACCGGCCACCTGCGCGAAGGCGCTGCGCCACGCGAGGTGTCACTGAGCGTCATTCCGATGTTCGGCATGGGCTGGTTCATCCCGCACCTGCATGAGTTCCAGGCCCAGGTCCCCGGCCTGGACGTGCATGTGTCCTACGCCAATCACCGGCACTACCCCAGCGATGCGGCCGACCTGTCCATCCGCTTCGGCGTGGGCGAGTGGCCCGGCTACGACAGCATCAAGCTGTTGCCCGGTGCCGTGGTGCCCGTCTGCCATCCTGGCTTCCTGGCCACGCGCGGGCCCGTCTCCTCGCCGGCCGCACTGGCGGGATTGCCGCTGCTGCACGACGAGGAACGTGGCACCTGGAAACTGTGGCTGTCGGCGGCGGGCGTCACCACGGCGCCTCGGCTGGAGGGCGCGATGTTCGAGGACGGGCAACTGACCTTGTGCGCGGCACTGGCCGGACTGGGCTGCGCGCTGTTGCGCCCGCCGCTCATCCAGCGCGAGCTGGACAGCGGCCAGCTGGTGCAACTGTTCGACCTGGCGCTGGACGACGGCCGCGACTATTACCTGTGCCACCGCAGCGGCGTGGCGCTGTCAACGGACGAGATGGCGCTGCGCGATTGGCTGCACGCGCGTACGCAACCCTGGCGTCAGCCAGGTTCTGCCTGATTCGAAAGGAAGAAGGGCGGACGCGGCGCGCCCCGCCCTTCAATGCGTGGACGGCGAGCCCGCCGAGGGGCAGACGCTGGTGATGGTTTCGCGGATGCGATTGCAATCGCCGAAGACGCGCGTGCTGAGCATGCTGCCCTGCACGGCGGCAAAGAGCGCACGCGCGGAGGTTTCCGCGTCGCAGCGCAGCGTGACCGTGCCCTGTTCCACGCCTTCGCGCAGCACGGCGGCCAGCCAGGCCTCCATGGCAAGGAAGAAAGTCTTCACCACGCAACGCACCGACTCGGGCAGGGAGTTCATGTCGGCGGCGAGCACCCCGCCGATGCACAGCTGCTTGCCGCTACAGACCACGCCTTCCAGCACGTCGGCATAGCGGCGCAGCTTTTCATCGGCGGGCAAGGAGGCGTCGATGGCATGCACGCGCGCGATGGCGTTCTGGCTGTAGGCCTCGATGGCCTCGCGCACCAGATCGTCCTTGCAGGGGAAGTAGTAGTGGATGCTCGACGTCTTCACGCCCACATGGTCAGCCAGGTCGCGATAGCTGAATCCATTGCAGCCGCGCGCACCGATCAGGCTCTGCGCGTAGTCGAGGAGTTGCTCTCTGGTATTGGCGGCGGTGGCGTTCATGGCGAAAGTTTACCTATGAATGGGTCGATAGGTCGAACCTGCCGGCGCCCGGATCGCGCCTTGTCACCTGCACGCAACCTCGGGGGCCCGGCGGCACGGCTTACACACAACGGTCATGCAGTCATGCGTGGCTCAACCGTGCCGCCTCCCGGTGGCTCAACCCTGGGAAACCAGCGAGGGATCCTGCTCGCCCGGCTGGACGTCGCCCGCGGCACGCGCCTGCCGCAGTTCAGCCTGGACCTGGGCACGCGTGAGCGAGGCAGGCGCGAAGTGGGCGGTCTGGTCCTGCTCGCCGTCGAAGATTTCACCGGCCTGGCGGGCAGCCACGGCTTCGGCGCGAACCTGCTCGGCGCTCACCTGGCTGGTCTGGGCCACTTCGGGCGGGTAACCGAGCTCCTGGGCCTGGACGGCGGAAGCGCCCAGGAAGGACAGCGAGAGGATGGCAGCGGAGAAGAAGGTCTTGGTCATGATGGTTCCTTTGTTTGTCTTTGGCGCCCCGGCGTCAGCCAGCGGCATTCTGTTTCGGTGAAAAGGGGTCTGTTGTGTGTTGCGTATCGGGTCTGGCGGCGTTGGGACGGTCCCGCGTCATGCGTGGGCGGGACCGTCTTCCTGCTTCAACCTGCGACCGGCGGATAGTCCAGGTCGCCGCGGCTTTCCAGTCCGTGCGATTGGGCCTGGCGCAGTTCGGCGCGGACCTGGGCACGGCTGTGGGTGCTGTCACCACTGGGGGTCACGGCCGCCACGTCCAGTTCGCCGGCGGGAATGCTGCCTTGGGCGATGGCGTCGCGCAGTTCGGCCCGCACTTGCTCACGGGTCACGCTGGCGGTGTGGTCGACGTCGGCGGGGTAGCCGATTTCCTGGGCGTGCACGGCGGCGGCACCCAGCATCGAAGCGGAAAGGATCAGGGCGGAAGCGAAGGTCTTGTTCATGGTCGGCTCCTTGAGCGCAGTGTTTGAAATTTATCTACTGATAGATAGATAACCAGGGAAAATAAAAGGGCCTTGCGGCGCCGGTGAATCTTTCGATTTGCGGGAGACTTTTTTGTCTGCCCTGTTTGTCGATGGATGAATCTTATCTACCAGTAGATAGATAAACAAGCGGAATCTTCAGGAAAAATGAAACCGACCGTAACCCCGGCACTGCCCTCCGTTCACTGGCGCTTGACAAGCCATTGAAAACAAAAGGGAAACCTATCTTTCCCGGATCAGCGTCATCGAGAAACGATAGCGATCCGCAGGGTGGTACGACGTGGAGGCCAGTACCAACACCCCTGCCTGATCCCGGTAATGGCGCAGGATGAACAGGCCCGGCGACCCCGCTGGCACCTGGAGCACGCGTGCAATCTCGGCGGGCACCGGCGCACCGGAGATGGTCTGCTCCACCGTGGCGATACGGCGCCCGAAGTGGCTTTCGATCAGGTCCGACACCAGGCGGTCAGGATGCGCCTGCACCAGCTTCTTCACCTTGCCGTAGTGGGCGTCCACGTACAGATCCGTCCAGCCCGCCGGTGGCTTGCCCGCTTCGCCACGCGTGGAGCTGATGCGCAGCCAGCGCGTGCCGGGCGGGCAGCCCAGCTCTGCCGCCTGGTCGGTGTCCAGCACCACTTCCTGCATCTTCTGCACGCTGCGCGGCGTGCGGGCGGCCAACTGCACCAGGTCTTCCAGCGAGGACAAGGATTGGCTGTAGCCGGAGCGAGGACGTTGCGCCTCGACCACGGTGCCGCTGCCGCGCCGGCGGGAAATCAGGCCCAGGTCCTGCAACTGGCGCAACGCCGAACGCACCGTGTGGCGGCTGGCGGAGAACGCATCGACCAGCTCGTGTTCGGTGGGCAGCGCCGAACCTACCGGGTAATCGCCATTCGCGATGCGGCGGGCGAGTTCCTCGGCGATCTGGCTGTAGAGCGAAATGGACGGCATCGGCGTATCGGGCGTGGACAGGGAGGCGGCACGTCATTCTATCTGCCACCCGTGCCGGGCCATCCGGCGGACGCGCAACACCCGATTGACGACGGGAAAACGCATGCTTAATATGTACGTACAAATCATCAAGAGCGTACATTTAAAATGCCCATTTCCGTACTCGAATCCGCCCTGTTCAAGGACATGTTCGGCACCGCCGCCATGCGCGCCGTGTTCGATGACCGCGCCACGGTGCGTCGCTACGTGGAGACCGAAGTCGCGCTGGCGCGCGTGCAGGGCCGCCTGGGTGTCATCCCGGCCGCCGCCGCACAGGCTATCGCCACTCGCGCCGATGCCGAGGCCATCGACCTGGCCCGCCTCGCCCACGAAACCGAGATCGTCGGCTACCCCATCCTGCCGCTGGTGCACCAGTTGGCCCCGCAATGCGGGCCGGAGGGCGAGTACCTGCACTGGGGCGCCACCACCCAGGACATCATGGACACCGCCACGGTGCTGCAGGTGCGCGAGGCGCTGGCAATCATCGAGGCCGACCTGGCCGCCCTGGACGGGATCCTGGACGGCCTGGCCGAACGCTATCGCGACAGTCCGATGGCAGGCCGCACGCATCTGCAACACGCCTTGCCCATCACCTTCGGCTACAAGGCGGCCGTGTGGCTGCTGATGGTGCGCCGTCACCGCGAACGCCTGGCCCAGTTGAAGCCGCGCGTGCTGATCGGGCAATTTGGCGGCGCGGCCGGCACGCTGGCCTCGCTGGGCGACGAAGGCCTGGCCGTGCACGCGGCGCTGATGAAGGAACTGGGTCTGGCGCAAGCGCCCGTCACCTGGCACGTGGCGCGTGACGGCCTGGCCGAGACGGTGCAGTTCCTCGCGCTCATCACCGGCACGCTGGGCAAGATCGCCGTGGACGTGATGCTGATGATGACCAACGAACTGGCCGAGGCCTTCGAGCCGTTCGTGAAGGGCCGCGGCGCATCCAGCACCATGCCGCAGAAGCGCAACCCCATTTCCTGCGAACTGATGTGGGCGGCGTCCAAGACCGTGCGCCAGCACGCGGGCCTGGCGCTGGACGCCATGCTGCAGGACTTCGAACGCGCCACCGGTCCCTGGCACCTGGAATGGTCGTGCATCCCCGAATCGTTCGTGCTGACCGCCGGCGCGCTGAACCAGGCGCGCTTCATGCTGGCCGGCCTGGAAGTGGACACCGCGCGCATGCGCCGCAACCTCGATCTTTCCGGCGGCCTCATCGTCGCCGAGGCCGTGATGATGGGCCTCGCCCCGCACATCGGCCGCCAGACCGCGCACGACGTGGTCTATGACGCCTGCCGCCAGGCCGCCACCCGCGGCCTGCCGCTGGCAGACGTGCTGCACGCCGACCCGGCCGTTTCCAGCAAGCTCGACCGCCAGGCCATCGACCGCCTGTGCGATCCGGGCAACTACCTGGGCGCCGCCCCCCACATGGTGGATCGCCTGCGCCAGCAGGCGCCCGGCTGACCCGCCCTGCCCCAATCCAGACAACACCAACACAACGGAGAAGACAAATGAAGCAATGGATCGCTGGCGCCCTGGCGCTGGCCGCAATGGCCGCGGCCCCCTCGCACGCGCAGGACTATCCCACCCGCGCCATCACCTGGATCGTGCCCTTCGCCGCGGGCGGCCCCACCGACGCCATGGCGCGCAACATCGCCAACCGCGTCTCGCAGGAACTCAAGCAGACCATCCTGGTGGAGAACGTCGGTGGCGCGGGCGGCACCATCGGCGCGGCCAAGGCGGCGCGCTCCTCGCCCGACGGCTACACCTTCCTGGTCGGCCACATCGGCTACATGGCCGCGGCGCCCTCGCTCTATGCCAAGCTGCCCTATGACCCGGTCAAGGACTTCAAGGCCGTGTTCCGCTTCCCCGACACGCCGCTGGTGTTGCTGGTGGGCGCGAATTCGCCGCACAAGTCGGTGGAGGAATTCATCGACTTCGGCCGCAAGAACCCCGGCAAGCTGAACTTCAGCAACGCTGGCGTGGGATCGACCTCGCACCTGGTGGCCGCCATGTTCGCCAGCCGCGCCAAGATGGACGTCACGCCCATCGCCTACAAGGGCGCGGGGCCGGCGCTGAACGACCTGATGGGCGGCCAGGTGGATGCCATGTTCGACCAGACCAACACTGCCCTGCCCCAGACCCAGGGCGGCAAGGTGCGCGCGCTGGCGCTGACCTCGGCGGCGCCCATGCCGCAGTTCCCCGACGTGCCCACCGCAGGCGAGAAGGCCCTGCCGGGCTTCCAGGTCTCGACCTGGTATGGCCTGTATGCGCCGAAGGACGTGCCCGACAACGTCGTGCGCGTGATGCATGAAGCGTATTCGCGCGCGCTGAAGGACGCCGACTTCACCGGCAAGATGACCGCGCAGGGCATCCTGGTTCTGCCCGCGGACCAGGTCGGCCCGCAAGCCTTCCAGGCCTTCACCGCCTCGGAAGTCACGAAGTGGGCCGAAGTGATCAAGCAGGCCGGCATCACGTTGCAATAAGCGGGAGCGTGCGCATGTCCGCCATCCAGGCCGAGCATATCGTCGACGGCATCGCCCGCGCACTGCAGGCGGTCAGCCACACGCATCCGCCGGACTTCGTGCGCGCGCTGGCCGCCGCGCACGCGCGGGAGAGCGGCACGGCGGCGCGCCACGCCATGCTGCAGTTGCTGGTGAACAGCAAGCTGGCGCACCGGGCCAAACGGCCCGTGTGCCAGGACACGGGCGTGGTGCACGTCTATTTCACGCTGGGCATGGACGCGCGCATCACCGCGCCCGGCCGGGCGGCCACGCCCAGCCTGCAGGCGCTGGCCGACGAGGCGGTGGCGCGCGCGTATCTTTGCCCCAGCAATCCCCTGCGCGCCTCCATGGTGCGCGACCCGCTGGGCGAGCGCGCCAACACCGGCGACAACACCCCGGCCGTCGTGCGCATCGACATGGTCGAGGGCTGTACGCTGGACGTGCTGGTCGTCGCCAAGGGCGGCGGCGGCGACGTGAAGGCGCGCTACGGCATGCTCAACGCCAGCGACTCCGTCGCCGACTGGGTGCTGGCCCAATTGCCCGGCATGGGCGCGGGCTGGTGCCCGCCGGGCGTGCTGGGCGTGGGCGTGGGCGGCAGCCCCGAACAGGCGCTGCACCTGGCCAAGCGCGCGCTCTTCTCGCCCATCGACATCGACGCCCTGCGCACGCGCGGCGCCGCCAACGCCACGGAGCGCCTGCGCCTGACGCTGATGGACCGCATCAATGCGCTGGGCATCGGTGCGCAAGGCCTGGGCGGCGACACGACGGTGCTGGACGTGAAAGTGGCCACCGCGCCCTCGCACGCCGCGCTGCTGCCCGTGGCCCTGATGCCCAACTGCGCCGCCACGCGCTACACCGCCTTCACGCTGGACGGCAGCGGGCCTGCCGCATTGGAGGTCCCGGACGAGCGCGTTTGGGACGGCATCCCCGACGCCCTGCCCGGCCAGGACGGCATGGCGGTGGACCTGGACACCCTGCGCCGGGAAGACGCCGCGCGATGGCGCGCCGGCGACCTGCTGCGCCTGTCCGGCACGCTGTATACGGCCCGCGACGCCGCGCACAAACGGCTGGTGGACAGGCTGGCGCGCGGGGAGCCGTTGCCGGTGGACCTGAATGGGCGCGCGCTGTACTACGTCGGCCCGGTGGACCCGATCGAAGGCGAAGCAGTGGGCCCGGCAGGCCCGACCACGGCCACCCGCATGGACAAGTTCATGGAGACAGTGTTGTCGCAGACAGGCCTGCTGCTGACCATCGGCAAGGCAGAACGCGGCCCGGCAGCCATCGAGGCCATCAAGCGGCACGGCGCGCCCTACCTGATGGCGACGGGCGGCGCGGCGTACCTGGTGTCGCAGGCGATCAAGTCAGCCCGGGTCGTTGCTTTCGAGGACCTGGGCATGGAGGCGATATACGCTTTCGACGTTGAAGACATGCCGGTGACGGTTGCCGTGGATGCATCGGGACGGTCGGTGCATGAGGTGTTTCGGCTGGCTGTTGAGTGATTGCGCGGGTGTGGGGTGCTGCAGTGACTGTCATGTGTTGCTTGGTTTGTGGCTTGTGCACTGCTAGGTTGACGGTTTGTGGACCGCCAGGTTGACGGCCGCCGAGTGTGGTCGTGCCGTCGGTCGCCTGCCGCGTGGTGGGGCGCCCACAGCGCCCCGCCCCCCGCAGAAGGCGCCCGCCGTCCCGCCCACCCTCGACGTCCTGCAATGTTGTGTTCTGGACCTTGGGCAGCCACCGGAGTCCTGCTCGCATTCTTGCCTGCCGCTCGCTGCCTGCCCGAAGATCTCGGCTTGCCGCTGACCGGCGGGCGCCCACAGCGCCCACCGGTCAGCATTCGGAAAAGCAATAAGGCAGCTTTTGAGAGAGTGGGGGCGAGAGGTGGAGGGGGGAGGCAGCGCGCTTCGGGCTACGGACGCCGCTTGGCGGCATTATCTGCTTGGGCCGGCTGCTACACCATCCGCATGGGGCGGCCGAAGCCGCCAGGCTCGTCAATTTCCCGGTGCCTCTGCCCGCGCAAGACTCCCGCCATTCAGCCACGACAATGGAGCAACGTCTCCAAGCAGACAACGCAGCCTGACGGGGGCCCCCGCCCGAAGCGCGATGCTACCCACCTCCACTCCCCTTCCCCCCTCTCTCAACAGCTGCCCCTTTTGCTTTTCCAAATGCTCACCAATGGGCGCTGTGGGCGCCCATTGGTGAGCGGCAAGCCGAGATCTTCGGGCAGGCAGCGAGCGGGGAGAAGAATGCGAGCAGGACTCCGGTGGATGACTCCGATCCAGAACCCCTAAGCGCAGGACGTCGAGGGTGGGCGGGACGGCGGGCGCCTTCTGCGGGGGGCGGGGCGCTGTGGGCGCCCCACCACGCGGCAGGCGACCGACGGCACGACCACACTCGGCGGCCGTCAACCTGGCGGTGCACAGCGGTGCACAAACCGTCAACCTAGCGGCCTAACCCCATCAACCCACCCCCGCAAAAAAAGAAGCTGACCACGCAAACAACGCAGTCAGCTCCACAGAGGCAAGGCAGTCGCTCGAAAAATCTCAAGCACCACCCAGGCGGCAATCAGACAAAAAAATCAAAATAGAAGAAGCACCCTCAGCAGCACCCGATCCGACCTTTCCCGCCATAGCGCGCATCCTGTCGGTTGCGGAAGAACGCGTCGTACGTCAGCGGCTCCTGGTCCGGATGGTTCAGCCGCATGTGCTCGCAGTAGGTTTCGTAATCGGGCACCCCGACCATCAGCCGCAGCGTCTGGCCCAGGTAGCCGCCGACACGGCCGGCCTGGCGGGCGGCGCCGCTCAAGTTCAAACGCATCATCTGACGTCTCCGGATCGATTCGGTTCCCGGGCGGCGTGAACCGCCCGGGGCTTGCCCTCAATGCGCGCCCTTGACCGCGACCGCGTCGGCGGGCAGCAGCTCGAACGGCATCTCCTTCACCGTCGGCTGGCTGTTGCGGCGGGCCAGGATCACGGTGCGGGCGGCGAAGCCCACGATGCTGACCACCACCGCCATGAAGATCACGCACAGGCCGGCGTTCACGTAGTCGTTGAACACGATGCGGCTCATCTGCTCCAGCGACTTGGCGGGGGCCAGCACGGTGCCCTCGGCAATCGCCTGCTTGTAGCGGGCGGCGTGCGCCAGGAAGCTGACCTTGGGATCGGCGTGGAACAGCTTCTGCCAGCCGGCGGTCAGCGTGCAGATCAGCAGCCAGATGGTCGGCACGACCGTCACCCACGCATAGCGGTCACGCTTCATCTTGAACAGCACCACGGTGCCCAGCGTCAGCGCGATGGCGGCCAGCATCTGGTTGGCGATGCCGAAGAGCGGCCACAGCGTGTTGATGCCGCCCAGCGGATCGACCACGCCCTGGTACAGGAAGTAGCCCCAGGCCGACACGCAGAGCGCGGTGGCGATCAGGTTGGCGGGCAGCGACTCGGTGCGGCGCAGCGCCGGCGAGAACGTGCCCAGCAGGTCCTGCAGCATGAAGCGGCCGGCGCGGGTGCCCGCGTCCACGGCGGTCAGGATGAAGAGCGCCTCGAACAGGATGGCGAAGTGATACCAGAAGGCCATCATGCCTTCGCCGCCGGTGAACTGGTGCAGGATGTAGGCCATGCCCACGGCCAGCGTCGGTGCGCCGCCGGCACGCGAAAGGATGGTGCTCTCGCCCACGTCCGTGGCCATCTGCGTGAGCTGGTCGGGGGTGATCAGGAAGCCCCAGCTGGAGACCGTCTGCGCCACCTGCTCGGGCGTGGTGCCGATCAGGGCCGCCGGGCTGTTCATGGCGTAGTAGATGCCGGGTTCGATCACGCAAGCCGCGACCAGGGCCATGATGGCGACGAAGGACTCCATCAGCATGCCGCCGTAGCCGATGTAGCGGGCCTGGGTTTCGTTCTCGATCAGCTTGGGCGTGGTGCCCGAGGAGATCAGCGCGTGGAAGCCCGAGACGGCGCCGCAGGCGATGGTGATGAAGAGGAAGGGGAACAGGTTGCCCGACCACACCGGACCCGTGCCATCGACGAATTTCGTGACCGCAGGCATCTTCAGGTCGGGCGCGACGAAGACGATGCCCAGGGCCAGCCCGACGATGGTGCCGATCTTCAGGAAGGTCGACAGGTAATCGCGCGGGGCCAGCAGCAGCCACACGGGCAGCACGGCGGCGATGAAGCCGTAGATGATCAGCACCCAGGTCAGGCCGCGGCCGTCCATGTCGAAGATGGGCGCCCAGGTGGCGCTGGCGGCCACGTCCTGGCCGAAGATGATGGCGGCCATGAGGCCGATGAAGCCGATGATGGAGACCTCGCCGATGCGGCCCGGCCGGATGTAGCGCAGGTAGACGCCCATGAAGAGCGCGATGGGCACGGTGGCGGCAACGGTGAAGAGGCCCCAGGGCGAATGCGTGAGCGCCTTGACGACGATCAGCGCGAGCACGGCCAGGATGATGACCATGATCATGAAGGCGCCGAACAGCGCGATCACGCCAGGCACCACGCCGAGCTCGGCCTTGATCAGGTCGCCCAGCGAACGGCCGTCGCGGCGGGTCGAGACGAACAGCACGATGAAGTCCTGGACGGCGCCGGCAAAGACCACGCCTGCCAGGATCCACAGCACGCCGGGCAGGTAGCCCATCTGCGCGGCCAGCACCGGGCCGACCAGCGGACCCGCGCCCGCGATGGCGGCGAAGTGGTGGCCGAACAGCACGTGCTTGTTGGTGGGCACGTAGTCCAGGCCGTCGTTGTGCTTCCAGGCCGGCGTCATGCGCGTGGCGTCCAGCTGCAGCACCGTGTTGGCGATGTAGCGGCTGTAATAGCGATACGCGATCAGATAGACGCAGACCGCCGCGACGACGATCCACAGGGCATTGATGGTTTCGCCCCGGGACAGGGCGACCGTCCCGAGCGCGAACGCGCCTATCAGGGCGACCCCGATCCAGACCAGGTGACGACCTAGCCAGCTTTGACTGCTTTGCATGACGGCTCCTCGCACGCTTTGTTGTTGTTTCTGCGCACCATGTCGGCGCACGCGGTAGTATTTCGACGCTCCCGCAATGCAACAAGCGCGAAACCACGCGAGTTGTCTACGCAGGACCACGTAGTGCAGTGCAACATCCCTACGAGGCTCAGGGTTTCCCCCAGGAGCACTGCAAGCGCCCTGACGGCCCCTCTCATCGCCATGAAGCTCCGACTCAAGATCCTGCTGCTTGCCGTTGTCCCCCTGCTGCTGGCCCTGGCCTTCCTGGCCTATGCCGTCTATCACCACGGGACCACGCTGAGCCGCCAGGAAAAGCACGCGGTCGAGCAGGCCTGGCTGGACAGCAAGCAGGCCGAGCTGCGTCACTATGTGAAGCTGGCGCAGAGCGTGATCCAGCCGCTGGTGGGCGCGCAAGACAGCGCGGCCGCCCAGCGCGAGGCGCTGTCGCTGCTGTCCAAGATGGAGTTCGGCCGTGACGGCTATTTCTTCGTCTACGACCTGGATGGCCTGAGCCTCATGCATCCGCGCCAGCCCGAATTGGTGGGCCGCGACGTCAGCGTGATGCGCGACGCGCTGGGACAACTGGTGCTGCAACCGCTGCTGGCCGCCGCGCGGCGCAGCGGCGCGCAAGGCGAACTGGTGCGCTATCTCTGGCACAAGCCCTCGGCGCAACGTGAAATGCAGAAGCTGGGTTACGTCGTCGCCGTGCCCGAGTGGAACTGGATGCTGGGCACCGGCATCTACCTCGACGACATCGAGACGACGCTGGCCGACCTGGATGCCGCCGCGCAAGGCAACATCCGCAACATGCTGGCCTGGGTGGCCGCCATCGCCTTCTTCGGCACGCTGGGCGTAGCGCTGTGCGGCCTGGCGCTGAACATCAGCGACCACAAGCAATCCGACGCCAAGCTGCGCCTGCTGGCACGGCAGGTGGTGCAATCGCAGGAAGAAGAGCGCGCGCGGCTGTCGCGCGAGCTGCACGATGGCGTGAGCCAATGGCTGATTTCCACCAAGCTGTTGCTGGAAGCGGCGCTGGCGCGCCTGCGCGGGCTGCCCGGCCACGACGACCCCGCGCTGCAGAAGGTCGAGCAGCCGCTCAGCGGCGCGCTGGACCGGCTGCATGCCACGGTCGGCGAAATCCGCCGCATCTCGCACAACCTGCGCCCTTCCCTGCTCGACGACCTGGGGCTGCCCGCTGCGCTCAGCCACCTGGCGCGCGAAGTCACGGACGCGACCGGCGAACCGCCTGTGTTGCATTCAGAGGTGGTGGTGCATGGCCAGGAAGTGAAGCTGCCCGATGCGCACAACACCGTGCTGTTCCGGATTGCCCAGGAAGCCCTGACCAACGCGGTGCGCCACGCGCAGGCCAGCACCGTGCAACTTGCGCTGGACTATCTGCCGCGCCACGTGCAGCTTTCCATCCGCGACAATGGCCGGGGCTTCGACTACGAAGACGTGCAGCGCGCGCCCGAAGGCGGCATCGGCCTGCGCAACATGCGCGAACGCGTGGCGCCGCTGGGCGGCACCATGACGCTGGACTCGAGCCCCGCCGGCACGCGCATCATCGCGCGCCTGCCCCTGCCCGCCTGATGCCCTCCTTCAAACCGACCTGCTTCGCCTCGACACCATGACCCTCGCCTTCCCGCAACCCGCCCGGCTGCTTCTCGTCGATGACCATCCGCTGGTGCGCGACGGCCTGCGCCTGCGCCTGGAGGCCGTGCCCAACCTGGAAGTGCTGGGCGAGGCGGACGACGGCCGCGCCGCGCTGGCCTGGCTGCAGGCCCGCGACGAGCGCGGCGATGCGCTGCCCGACCTGCTGCTGATGGACCTGAACATGCCCGGCATGGGCGGCCTGGAACTGGCCGGCATCGTCCACGAGCGCTGGCCGCAGATCGCGATGATCGTGCTGTCGATGCACGACAACGTCGAATACACGATGCAGGCGATGCGCGCCGGCGCACGCGGCTATCTGCTGAAGGACGAACCCGCGGGGGAAATCCTGTCGGCCATCGAACAGATCATGAACGGGCGCAACTATTTCAGCCCGGCCGTGGCGCTGCGCCTGTCGCAGGGCTCGCTGCCCACCGCGCTGCTGAGTCCGCGCGAACAGGACATCCTGCGCCACATCGCGCAGGGCAGCGCGAACAAGCAGATTGCCCAGGCGCTGCACCTGTCGGTGCGCACGGTGGAAACCCACCGCCAGAACATCAAGCGCAAGCTGGGCATCGAAGGACAGGCCGAACTGGTGAAGTTCGCGGTGGAGCACCGCGGCTTCTAAGGCGGCAGACGCGCCGCCCCAGGCTTCGGTTTGTCAGTTGGCCTGTATCCTCGCGTCCTGCGCGATCTTGCGCAGGCGCGGCAACTCTTCGGCCACCCGCTCGCGATACTGCGCGGGCGTGCCGTACTCGGGCTCGTAGCCGTTGGCCAACAGGCTGTCCTGCACCGCCTTGTCCGCCATCATGCCGGCAATGGCCTGCTCAAGTTTCGCGCTGACCGGCGCGGGCAGGCCTGCCGGCGCCACGAAGGCGAACCAGGTGCTGAACTGCACCGAGGGATAGCCGCTTTCGGTGGCGGTGGGCACATCGGGCAGCATCTGCGAGCGCTGCGCGCTGGTCACCGCCAGCGCCTTGACCTTGCCAGCCGACACTTGCGGCGCGGCGGCCACCACGGTGTCCACGGTCAAGGGCACCTGGCCGCCGATCAGGTCCGTCATGGCTGGCGCACTGCCGCGATACGGCACGTGCACGGGTTGGATGCCCAGGGCGGTGTTCAGCATCTCGCCCGCGAAATGCGAGGTGCTGCCGCTGCCGAAGGAGCCATAGGCCAGGTCGGCATGGCCGGGCGCCTCGGCCACCAGTTCCTTCAAGGTGTTCGCCTTGATCCTGCCCGGGTTGGCCAGCAGCACCAGCGGGGTGGAAGCGACGATGCCCAGCGGCTGGAAGGCCTTTTCATGGTCGTAGGGCAAGGACGCGTACACCACCGGATTGACCGTATAGGTGGAAGCCGCGCTCAGCAGCAGCGTGTAGCCGTCGGCAGGCGAACGCGCCACCAGGTCGGCGCCCAGCACCGTGCCCGCGCCCGGCTTGTTCTCGACCACGATGGTCTGGCCCAGGCGCTGCCCGAGCAGGGGCGCAAGCAGGCGGGCCATCACGTCGGTGGAGCCGCCGGGCGTGAACGGCACGATCAGCCTCACGGGACGATTGGGATAGTCCTGGGCCTGGGCGGCCAGGGCGGGTGCCATCCCCACGCAGGCCACCACGGCCATCCGGCAAAGCATTGCTACGCTGCGCATCGACTTCTCCTGAAACGTTGAGGAAATACCGGTACGCGCCGCGTCTGCCGCGCGGCGTCAGGACCGAAGGAAGAAAACGGAAAACCGCCTGGCCGCGCTACAGCCCCGGCCGCGCGCGCCCCGCGGGGCACGCTTCTTCGAAGGCACGGGCGAACGCCAGCAGCTCACGTTCGCGGCGATAGCGGCCGACGATCTGCAAGCCCACCGGCAGGCCGTCAGGCGTGAAGGCGCAGGGCACCGAGATGGCGGGGTGGCCCGTCATCGTCAGGCGCGAGCACGAGCGCATCCAGGCGATGTAGTTGGGCATGTCCGCGTCCGCGATGCGGGTGGGATATTCGGACTCGACATCGAAGGGCACCACCTGCGAGACGGGCGCCACCAGGAAATCGTAGGTTTCCAGCAGCGTGCGCATGCGGGCATGCATGGCCGAGCGGATGCGCTCCGCGCGCGCCACGTCGGCGCCCGTCTGCGTCAGGCCCACATCGATGTTCCAGCGCACGGTTTCCTTCACCTGCGCCATCCGCGCGGGCTCCAGCGTGCCGAAGTTCGTCGCGAAGGCCAGCGCGCGCAGGATCTCGAACGCCTCGTCGGCCTCGGTGAAATCGGGCTCGGCCTCCTCCACGACGCAGCCCATGTCGCGCAGATACGCCACGCCCTCTTCCAGCGCGGCCAGCACCGCCGGCTCGACTGGCAGGCCGCCCAGGTCGCGGCTGACCGCGATGCGCACGCCCTTGGGATCGCGCCGCGGCAGGCGCTCCGCATCCTGCGGGTCGGCCGGCAGCGCCAGGGGGTCGCCCGGATCGCTGCCCGCCAGCACGCCGAAGAGCAGCGCCACGTCGTCCACGCAACGGCCCATCGGGCCGCCCACCGTCACGCCGTTCCATCCATAGCTGGAAGGCGACATGGGCACGCGGGCCAGCGACGGCCGCAGGCCCACCACGTTGCAGAAGCTGGCCGGATTGCGCAGCGAGCCGCCCATGTCCGAACCGTCGGCCAAGGCCACCATGCCCGCGGCCAGCGCGGCCGCCGCTCCGCCGCTGCTGCCTCCGGCCGAGACGTCCAGCCGGTAGGGATTGCGCGTCGGGCCGAAGAGGGTGTTGAAGGTGTGCGAGCCCGCGCCGAACTCCGGCATGTTGCTCTTGCCCAGCACGATGGCGCCTGCCGCACGCTGGCGTGCCACCACGGCGCTGTCCTGGGTGGGCACGAAGTCACGGAAGGCTTCCGAGCCGAAGGTGGTGCGCACGCCGCGCACCAGATAGGAATCCTTGTGCGCCACCGGCAGGCCGAACAACGGGCCCTGCCGCACACCGGCCTGGCGCTGCGCATCCGCGCGGCCGGCTTCTTCCAGCGCGTGGTCCAGGCGGGTGCTGACCAGCGCGTTCACGCGCGGGTTGACCGCCTGCACGCGTTGCACATAGGCCTCCATGAGCTCGCGCACACGGACCTCGCCACGTTCGATGGCGGCACGGGCCTGCACGGCGGTGAGCTGGGTGAGTGCATTCATGATCGGGGGGTGTCTCCTCATCTGCGGGTGGCGCCATCGTCACGGCGCATGGCTGCACGATACGCCGCGAGACGCGCCAGGAGAATCCCTGCCCCGGCACGCACCGGCGCGCCGCGCGGCCCGCCGCGGCAGGCAGGCGGCACTTTGGTGGTGCCTGCGCGCCGGGGTTTTCCCTGTCCTGGCGCATGCCTGCCGCGACGCAGCATCAGGGCCTTCCCTTGTGTGGAAACCGGCACTGCGCCATGCACGGCCGCAGCGCATCACAAGAGAAAATTGCTTTCTAAAAAAAGCAAGGCAAAAAGCACTTATAGTCCTTCCAGGCAAGCCACCAATTCCTTCCCGTGCCTCATTCCCGATGAAACCCGCCTCGCTGCACGCCACGCCCCTGGCCTATTTCCTGGAAGTCGCCCAGCGCGGGTCGCTGAGCGCCGCCTCGCAGACCCTGCACGTCGCGGTTTCCGCCATCAGCCGGCAGATCGCAAGGCTGGAATCGGACATGGGCACGCCGCTGTTCCACCGCGACCCGCGGGGCATGCGCCTGACCGAAGCCGGCCTGGCGGTCCAGCATTACGCGCGGCGTACGCTGCTGGATGCCCAGGCATTGCAAGATGCGCTGCACGGCCTGGCCAGCCTGGCGCACACCGCCGTGCGTCTGGCCTGCACCGATGGTTTTGCGCACGATTACATGCCGTCGGTCATCGCGCGCTTCCAGCAAAGCTATCCGGGCGTGACCTTCTCGATGATCAACTGCGAGCCCGCGCAGGTGACGCGCCACGTGCGCGAAGGCATCGTGGACCTGGGCCTGACGTTTGCCACGGCGGCGCAGGAAGGCATCCGCGTCGAGCACTCCGAGGTGGCGCCCGTCTATGCCCATGTGTCGCGCCACCACCCGCTGGCGCGGCTGAAGTCGGTCACGCTGCGCGAGGTGCTGCGGCATCCGCTGGTCCTGCCCACGCCGCCCAACACCATCCGGCAATTGTTCGACCTGGTCTGCAGCCTGGAAGACCTGCGTCCGCAGGTGCTCATGACCAGCAACTCGATCAGCGGCCTGGCAGCCTATCTGCGCCACGGCAGCGCGGTCAACCTGATCGGCTCGCTGGCGGTGCGCAACCGCCTGCGGCCGGACCGGCAGGTGCTGGTGCCCATCAGCAATCCGGAAATGAGCCAGCGCGTGCTGCAGGTGCAATCCATGGCCGGCAGGCAGTTGTCGGCAGGCGTGCGCGCCTTCTGCGATGCGCTGCTGGCGGACATCCGGCGCCGCCGGCCGCGCGTGCCCAAGCTGGCCGGTTCGCCGCTGCGCGAACAGTAGGCGCGCGGGCAGCGGCCGGAAGGTCACGCCCGGCCGATCGCGGGAAAACCTGCTCCGCGCGCCAGCCAGGCCGCGAACCAGGCGCCCAGCACGGCCAGCAGCGCCGCCCACGGCAAGGCCGCCGCGCCCGGGCCGTCCAGCACCAGCCCGCCCAGCACGCCGCCACCGGCAATGCCCAGGTTCCACACTGTCACGATGAAGGATTGCGCCACGTCGGCCGAGTCTCCCGCCGCGTTGGCGGACGCCGTTTGGAAGAGCGTGGGCACGCCACCGAACGCCAGGCCCCACAACGCCACCCCGGCATAGACGCACCACGCCGCGCCGCCCGCCAGTCCCAGCATCAGGATTGCCGCGCCGAAAGCCAGGATGCTGCCCAGCACCAGTGCCCGCATCCACCGGTCCACCAGCCATCCTGCCAGCGCGATGCCCGGAATGCTGGACAGTCCGAAGGCGAGCAGGGCCACGTCGACGCGTGCCCCCAGGCCCACGCCGATCAGATACGGCGCGATATAGGTGTAGAGGATGTTGTGTCCCAGCACGAAGAGCAGCGTGGTCACGAGCACGGCAGCCACACCCGGCATGGCCCAGACCTCCCGCAGGCCGGCCTGGCGGCGGCCTTCGCGGCTGCCTGGCACCGACGGCACTTTCCACGTCACCCAGGCGATCAGCACCAGCGTCATCAGGGTCATGAGGCCGAAAGCATGGCGCCAGCCCACCAGCGCGCCCAGCAGGGTGCCGCCCGGGATGCCCAGCGAAAAAGCCAGCGGCGCGCCGATCATGGCGACCGCAATGGCCCGTCCCCGCTGCGACGGCGCCACCATGCGGCTGGCGTAACCCGCCACCAGCGCCCACAGCAGGCCCGCGAAGACGCCCGCCAGCATGCGCGCCACCAGCGTCAGCGCATAGCTGTCCGACAAGGCAGTGATGGTGTTCACCACCGCGAAGCCGCTGATCGCGCACAGCAGCAGGGTCTTGCGCGGCCAGTCGCGCGTGGCGACGACCAGCGGCACGGCGGCCAGCAGCGAGCCCAGCGCATAGAACGAAACCAGTTGGCCCGCCATGGATTCCGAGACGCCCAGGCCCGCCGCCATCTGCGGCAGCAGGCCCGCGGGCAGGGCCTCGGTCAGGATGGTGATGAAGCCGGCGGTGGCCAGGGCGAGCAGCCCTGCCCAGGGCAGCGGCGGCGCGGCGGAAGCCGGCATCTGGCCGGCGAGATCGCTTGCATGCATGAGGTGTGTGTCCTGTTCCGTCATCGAACCCCGCCCTGCGGCGGGATGGGACAGGCAGGATAGGAATCGGCGCTGAAAAGAAAAACAGGCTGTAATTCCGCTGATATCGGACTTAGAATTCCCCAATCATGTTTCTGGACAGCGTTTCATCATGGACAGCCTGAGCGGCATCGCCGTCTTCGTGCAAGTGGCCGAGACCCGCAGCTTCACCCAGGCGGCCCGGGTGCTGGGCGTGTCGGCATCGGCCATCGGCAAGAGCATCGCCCGCATGGAGGCCCGCCTGGGCGTGCGGCTGTTCCACCGCAGCACGCGCAGCATCGCGCTCACCCCCGAAGGCGCCCTCTTTCGCGAACGCTGCCGCCGCATCCTGTGCGAAGCCGAGGCCGCCGAACACGAGCTGCGCCACCACACCGGCACGCCCAGCGGCAAGCTGCGCGTGAGCATGCCGCTCATCTGCGGCCTGGTCATGCCCATCCTGACCGACTTCCTGCGCGCCTATCCGGACATCGAGCTGGAGCTCGACCTGACAGACAGGCTGGTGGACGTGATCGACGAAGGCTTCGACGTGGTGGTGCGCGGCGGCGCGCTGCGCGACTCGCGGCTGATGTCGCGCTCGCTGGGCAGCTTCGGCTATGTGCTGGTCGGTTCACCCGAGTATTTCGCGCGCCATGGCACGCCCGCCACGCCGGAAGCACTGGCGGGCCACGCCTGCCTGTTGCACCGCTACGCCGAAACCGGCAAGATCGCGCGCTGGCCGCTGCGCGATGCCGACGTGCCCCCGATGCGCGAGACGCTGATTTCCACCACCGCCGAATCCTTGCTGCACACCGCGCGCGCGGGCCTGGGCATCGCCTGCCTGCCCGAGTTCCTGACCCGCGACGCGCTGGCCCGCGGTGAACTGGTGCCGGTGCTGGACTCGTACGTCGACCGGCCCGGCTCCTTCCATCTGCTGTGGCCCGCCAGCCGCCATGCCTCGCGCAAGCTGCGCGTCTTCATCGACTACATGGTCGAGCACCTCGTTGCCGGCGGCAAAGCCAATCCGCCGGCTCCCAAGCCCACCCGCCGCGCCAAGACAAAAGACCGCCCCCTCGGGGAACAGCAAGCCGAAGGCGCAGCGTGGGCGCCCATTCCATCGGAGGCCACATGAGCACCGCCACGATCTACCACAACCCCAAATGCGGCACCTCGCGCAACGTGCTGGCCATGCTGCGCGAGGCCGGCATCGAGCCTGTCGTCGTCGAGTACCTGAAATCGCCGCCGTCGCACGCCACGCTGGCCGCCCTGATCCGCGCCGCCGGCCTGACGGTGCGCGAGGCTGTCCGCACCAAGGAATCGATCTACACCGAGCTGGGACTGGACGATCCGGCCGCCAGCGACGAAGACCTGTTGTCAGCCATGCTGGAACACCCTATCCTCATCAATCGCCCTTTCGTGGTGACCACGCAGGGCACCCGGCTGTGCCGCCCGGCCGAGGTCGTGAAGGAAATCCTGCCCGCCTGACGCCTGTCTGAACGCGCGCAGGCTGCGGCTTGAGCGCCACACGGACCAGTCCGCATTGACACCTCACCCGGCCCGCAGTCTGATGGGGCCAGGCACGGCATTTCTCGCCGCGCCGCTTTCCTGCAGCGAACGTACACATGAATGCACCCATAGCGCCCCGCCCGAGCCTCGACGAAGCGCTCAACGGCGATCAGCGCTTCCAGCTGCTGGTTGATGCCATCCGGGACTACGCCATCTACCTGCTCGACCTCCAGGGGAACGTCAGCAGCTGGAATACTGGCGCCCAGCGTTTCAAGGGCTATGCGGCCGAGGAAATCATCGGCCAGCATTTTTCCCGCTTCTACACGCCCCAGGATCGCGAGCGCGGCGAACCGCAACGCGCGCTGTCCACCGCATTGCAACACGGCCGCTTCGAAAGCGAGGCCTGGCGCGTGCGCAAGGACGGCTCGCCGTTCTGGGCCAACGTCGTCATCGACATCATCCGCAATGAAAAAGGCGAGCCCATCGGCTTCGCCAAGATCACGCGTGACATCACCGAGCGCCGCCGCGCGCAGGAAGAGATCGAGCGCGCGCGCGACGCGCTGGCCCAATCCCAGAAGATGGAGGCCATCGGCCGCCTGACCGGCGGCGTGGCGCACGATTTCAACAACCTGCTGACGGTCATCCGCTCCTCGGCCGAGCTGCTGCGCCGCCCCGGCATCCCCGATACGCGGCGCGCGCACTACGTCAACGCCATCGCGGAAACCGCGGAGCGCGCGGCAGGCCTCACCCGCCAGTTGCTGGCCTTCGCGCGACGCCAGTCGCTGCGGCCAGAAGCCTTCTTCGTGTCGCAGCGACTGGAAGGCCTGGCACAGATCATCGACACGACGCTGGGCGGGCGCATCGTCAAGCGCCAGGCCCTTGCGGCGGACACCTCGGCCGTGCAGGCCGACCCCGCGCAATTCGACACGGCACTGCTGAACATCGTCATCAATGCGCGCGACGCGATGGCGAACGGCGGACAGTTGTCCATCTCCAGCCGCAATGTCGACCACGTGCCGCCGCTGCGCCGCCATGCGCGCGTCGATGGCGCTTTCGTGGCCGTTTCCATCGAGGACACCGGCAGCGGCATCCCGCCCGACACGCTGGGCCGCATCTTCGAACCCTTCTTCACGACCAAGCCCACCGGCAAGGGCACCGGCCTGGGCCTGAGCCAGGTCTATGGTTTCGTGAAGCAGTCGGGCGGCGAGATCGCCGTCACCAGCACGGTGGGCGTGGGCACCTGCTTCACGCTCTACCTGCCGCGCGCGGCCAACGTCCCCGTGCCGCTGACGGCGGCCTGCGTGCAGGACATCGACAACACCCTGGCCCCACGCAAGGTGCTGCTGGTGGAAGACAATGAAACCGTGGGCCGTTTCGCGCACGGCCTGCTGGCCGAGCTGGGCCTGTCGGTCACCTGGGCAACCGGCGCACAGGCGGCCCTGGCCGTGCTGGAAGCCGGCCGCGACCGCTACGACATGGTCTTCTCGGACGTGGTGATGCCCGGCATGAGCGGCATCGAGCTGGGGCACGAGATCCGCCGCCGCTGGCCCGACCTGCCTGTCGTCCTGACCAGCGGCTACAGCCACGTGTTGGCCGAGGAAGGCACGCACGGCTTCGAACTGCTGCACAAGCCTTATTCGCTGGAAGGCCTGCTCAAGGCACTGAAGCTGCCTTCGCGCAGCCAGTAAGCCGGCGGCCGCTCAGGTCTGCACGTAGCCCACGGGCGCGGGCGGACGCGGCAGATCGCGCTCGCCCATCGTTTCACGCAGAGTCGCTTCCACGTTGATGGACAGCGCGTCCAGCGCGAGATCGTTCGGCTCGCGGCCGAAAGGATCCTCGATCTCGGCGCCCAACGCCTCCAGCGCGAAGAAGGTATAGCTGATGAACGCCACGATGATCGGCGTCATCGGGCCGATGGAATCCACCAGCGCGAAAGGCAGCAGCAGGCAGTACAGATAGATGGTGCGGTGGATGATCACGGCATAGGTGAACGGGATGGGCGTGTTGGCAATGCGCTCGCAGCCGGCCAGCGCCTCGCCGATCCTGCACAGCGGGGCCTCCATCGCCAGGGCCATCGTCTGCGACAGCGTGCCCTCGCGGCGGCGTGCGGCCATCCATTCGCCTGCCATCAGCAGCAGCACGGCCGGCTTGAACTGCGCCGCCGACAGGCGTTGGCACTCGGCGGGCGTGAGCAGGCGCGCGAAGTCGGCCTTGGGATCCGTCCCGCGCAGCTGATGCCGCAAGGCATGCGTGAAGGCGATCAGCAGACGCACGAAATGCGGCGCCTGCCGCGTATCGTCCACCAGCGTCATGGCCTGCCTCGACAGGTTGCGCGCCTCGACGATCAGGGTGCCCCACAGCATCCGCGCCTCCCAATAGCGCGCATAGCTGGTGTTGTTGCGAAAGCCCAGGAAGATCGCCAGCGTCAGGCCGATGAGCGAGAACGGCACGAAGGTCAGCGTGACCTTCCACTCATAGACCACGCCGTGCCACGCCGTCACCAGGATGGCGATGGCGGTGGTGAAGATGAGTTGCGGGGCGATGTGGGGCAGTACCGAGCCGCGCACCACGAACAGCATGGGGAACCAGTGCGGGCGGGAACGGACGATCATGGCGGCGGGAGAGGGGAACGACGTGAAGCTGGGGACTATAGCGCCGGGAAGCCCATTTCCAAAATAACCTCGCGGCACGATATTCATGCCTGGACGGCTACCGCCAGCGCGGCGCCGGGTTTCCTGGCGTCTAGAATGCCTGCTTTCGCCGGGCGTGTTGCTTGCAGACGCCGCCGCATACGTCCTTCTCCAAGAGTCCTTTCCTCATGCGTGCCTTCCTCAAGGGCCTGGCCACCAGCCTCTCCATCGCCGCCGGCTACCTGCCCATCGCGTTTTCCTTCGGCATCGCGGCCGTGGAAGCGGGCCTGCCGCCAGGCATGGCGCTGCTGGTGTCCGTCCTGGTCTACGCGGGCGCCAGCCAGTTCATCCTGATCGCGCTGCTGACCTCGGGCGCCGGGCTCGTCACCGCGGTGGCGACGGTCTGGCTGATGAATGCCCGCCACGTGTTCTACGGCCCGGCGCTGGCCACCCGGCTGACCGCGGCGGGCCGCCTGCCCACGCCGCTGCTGGCTTTCGGCCTGACCGACGAGGTGTTCGCCACCGCCATGAGCCGCATCGATGCGCAGCCCGCGCAAGCGCGGGAATCGTGGCACCTGGGCCTGCAGGTGGGCGCCTATGGCGCGTGGGTGCTGGGCACGGCGCTGGGCACCTCGCTGGTCGGCGGCATCGCCCACTGGCCGGTATTCGTGCAGCAAGGACTCACCTTCGTGCTGCCCGCCCTCTTCCTGGCCCTGCTGCTGGACATGGACGCGGCGCGCTACCGTGTTCCGATTGCCGCCGCCGCCATCGCTGCCGTGCTGCTGTCCTTCGTGCTGCCCAGCTACAACGCGCTGGCGCTGGCGATCCTGGTCGGTGCGCTGAGCCATGCGGCAAGGGTGCGCGCATGAAGGATCACCTGATGCTCATCGTGGCGCTGTGCGCCGCCGGCACGTTCCTGCTGCGCCTGCTGCCCCTGTGGCAGGCCCGCCGCCGCCGCGACGTTGCCGCCACGGACACGCTGCGCCAGCGCCGCCTGGCTGGCATCGGTCCGGCCGCCATCGCAGCCTTGCTGGCCGTGTCGGTATGGGGCGAAGTGGGCGACGCGCCATCGTGGACGGCCGGCCTGCGCCTGGCCGCCGCCTTCCTGGCGGTGTGGGCGGTGAAGCGCTGGCGTGGCGGCATTGCGCTGCCCACGCTGATGGGCGCGCTGGCCTATGGCCTGATGGCGCAGTGGCTCGGGTAGGCGGACGCCTGGCCCACCTGCCAGGCCTCAGCCCGCGTAGTCTCGCGCCAGGCGCACGACCGTGACGCCGGGACGCAACTGCCGCAATGACGGCATGATGAGCGTGCAACGGTCATAAGGCGTCAGTATCGGTTCGCCATCGGCCCAACCGATGACGGTGCCCGCTTTCTCCAGCGTCTCCAAGCCCTGCCAGGCCTGCGCGAAACGCACATCCATCGACGGCGCCGCCACCGCTTGCGTCACTTCCAGGACGCGCTGTGCGGCAGGCAGGGGCCGCAGCCAGCCGGCCGGCACATCCTGCTCGTCCACGCAGTCCGCCGCCAGCAGGAAACGCGCCACCTGATCGCGCGCCACGTCCGCCGCCACGGGCTCACCGTGGAAGCCGCACTCCAGCAGCACGGCGCAGGCATCCTCGCAGGCGGGGTCGCCGAAACGCCCGTAATCGCGCATGCGCACCCCATCGCGGTGACCGGCATCGACAATGACGTGTTCCGGCGTGCCCAAGCGGCGCGCCAGCGCCACGTTGCGGGCCAGCAGGCCCGTCAACTGCAGGGGCAGGCCCGGCTCATGCATGGAATGCAGGTCGAGCAGCCAGTCCGCCTGCGCCACCCACGGCCGCAGGGCCTGGGCGCGGCGGCGCTCGCCGGTTGCCGGATCAGCCAGTTTGTCCGCATGCCAGACGCGGTTCATGTCCTCGTCGATGAAGCGCGAGGCGTCATGCTGGCTGGCATCGAAACGATCGAAGGCGTCCAGGTTGCAGAAGGCCAGCGTCAGGCTGCCCCGGCGCGGGCGCAACCCTGCGGCCAGCACGCCCTTCAGCGCCCAGGCGCCGCACAGTTCGTTGCCATGGACCAGCGCCGAGATCATGACGGCGCGGCCCGGCACGCCGCTGTCGAAATGCCAGACGCCCGGTGTGCCGGTATTGCCCTGGCGTGCTGCAGCCAGGTCGGGAACGGGAAGCGTGAATGCCATGCTGGAAGCCGTGTGCGAGGACATCATTGCGCCTCGATCTTCGCGCCCTTGACCAGGGCATCGAACTTGCGCGTTTCTTCAGCCAGGAAGACGACCGGATCCAGGTCGGCCTGTGCAGGCACGCCGCCGGCCTGGGCCAGCTTGTCGCGGAAGGACGGCGCGGCCAGCACATCCTTGACTGCGCCGCGCAAAACGTCCGCCACGCCGGCAGGCAGGCCCGCCGGGCCATACAAGCCGAACCACACGCCGATATCCACGCCCTCGAAACCCGGCGTCTCGGCCAGGGCGGGGATGTCGGGCGCCACGGGCGAACGCGTCTTCTCGGTGACGCCCAGGGCCACGATCTTGTCGGACTGCACCTGCGGCAGGCCGGACGACAGCACCAGCACGCCGAAGGTCAGCTGCCCGCTCATCAGGTCGGTGACCAGCGGCGCCACGCCGCGATAGGGCACGTGCTCGGCCTGCGTGCCCGTGGAGGCGTTGATCATCTCGCCCGCCAGGTGCAGCGACGTGCCGACGCCGGAAGAACCGTAGTAATACTGGCCGGGCTGGCCCGCGCGCAAGGCCTGCAGGTATTGCGCGGCGCTCGTCACGCCCGAGGCCTTGGAAGCGGCCAGCAGCAAGGGCTGCGAGCCGATCACGCCCAGCGAGCTCAGGTCCCTGGCCGGGTCGTACTGCACCGCGGTGTTGATCATGCGGGCAATGACGATCTCGTTGGTGGAGCCCAGCAGCAGCGTGTAGCCGTCGGGCGCGGCACGTGCCACGCGCTGGGCGCCGATGGTGCCGCCCGCGCCGCCCACGTTCTCGATCACGACGTTCTGCCCCAGGTGCTTGGACAGTTCCTCGCCGAACAGCCGGGCGGTCAGGTCGACGCTGCCGCCGGCCGGATAGCCGACGACCAGCGTCACAGGACGGGCAGGATAGGTTTGCGCGACGGCCTGCGAAGGCGCGACCGCCCCCAGCAGAAGCGCGGCGCCACAGGCGGCCAGCACGTGCCGCGCCGACAGGCGAGCGTGGTCCATGGAATTCCCCTTGCATGATGTTGTGTGAGTTCTGCCGATACCTGGCATCGAGACCGGGATCGTGGAGAAATTCTGGAACATCCCCGCCGCGGCGCAGGTGCTATCCCGGCACGATCTCGTGCTTTTTCAGCACGCGATTGATCTATCGCCCGCGCTGCGTGGCATCCCAGGCCGTCTCTGCCAGCGCCGACAGGGCCGCCTGCGAGCGATACAGGCGCACCTCGAAAAGAATCTCGTCGCTGCGTCCACCCAGGGCGGCCAGGGCGCCGCGCCGGCAATCGCCGGCCACCATCGACCAGGGCAGCCAGGCCACCCCCAGGCCGCGCAGGGCGGCGCCATGCGCGGCGTCCAGCGAGTCGCAGCGCAGGAACGGCGACAAGGCATAGAGACGCGTGTCGAGCCGGTCCTCCAGGATGCGCGCCATCGACAGGCCACCGGAATACGAGATGAGCGGCGCGCAGGCGCCGTCTTCGGCCAGGGGATGACGCGGCTTGCCGCGCCGGTCCATCTGGCAGACCGGCACGAGCTTGTCGGTGCCCAGGGTCATGAAGCGATAGCGCGCCGGCGATAGCGGCACCGCCAAGGAGGGATGCGCGTAGCCGCAAAGCAGATCGGCCTTGCCCTGCTCCAGCAAGGTGACCATGTCCTGCATCCTGCCGGTCACGATCTCCACCCGGCTGGCCTCTCCCAGCACCGGCCTGGGCCTGGCGCGCAGGCGCGCGATCCAGTCGGCCACCAGCGTGCTGGCCAGCGTGCGCCCGGTGGCGATGCGCAGCACCGCATCCGCGCCCGGCCCAGACTGGTGCATGCGGTGGCGCAGCTGTCCCAGTTGCTCGACCATCTGGCCTGCCGTCTTCAGCAAGGCTTCGCCCTGAGTCGTCAGGCGCACCGGCACGCGATCGCGCTCGACCAGCGGCACGCCCGCCCACGCCTCCAGCGCCCGGATGCGGCGGCCGAAAGCCGGGTGCGTCACGTGCCGCAACTCGGCGGCGCGCACGAAGCTGCCCGTGCGGGCGAGCGCGATCAGGTCTTCGAAATGCTTGAGTTCGGCCACGGCGCAGACCCTAGACGCCTTCCAGGTACTGCGCCAGGTCCAGGCTGCCGCGCCGGCCGATGTCCTCGCGATGCCCGGCCAGGAAGTCCTCCGCCGCCCGCCGTCCTTCGTCGCGCAGCAGGCACAGGAACGCCCATTCGGCATTGAGCTTGGACGAGGCGCCCAGTTCGTCCATCGCGGCACTGCCCACGCGATGCATGCGCATGCAGGCCCAGCGGCGGGCTTCGCCCTGCCCGGGGTCGGTGGCCTGGCTCATCAAGGCGATCAGGCGCAGTTCCTTCAGCAGGCAGGCATTGAAGGACACTTCGTTCAGGCGGTTCTGGATCTCGCGCGCCGAGTGCGGCACGCCTTCACGCTCGACCGGGTTGATCTGCACCAGCACCACGTCGCTGCAGCCGCACTCGCGCACCAGCGGCGTGATGGTCGGGTTGCCGGAATAGCCGCCATCCCAATACGGCTCGCCATCGATCTCCACGGCCTGGAACAGGGTCGGCAGGCAGGCCGAGGCCAGCAGGGCGTCCGGCGTGATCTCGCCATTGCGGAACACCCGGCCCCGTCCCGTGCGCACGTTGGTGGCGGTGACGAAAAGTCGGATGGCGCTGTGCGACAGCCTGTCGAAATCCACGACCTCGTCCAGGATGCCGGACAGTGGATTGAAGGCGCCCGGATTCAGGTCATAGGGCGAGACCAGGCGCGCGGCCAGGTCCATCGCCAGGTAGACAGGCGAGTTGTCCAGCGTCCAGGTGCCCAGCAGCACGTCCATCGGGGTGCGGCGCAAGGGGCTCAACAGCGCGGCCTGCGACACGCGCTGCCAGAATGTCTCCAGCGCCTGGCGCGCGCCTTCGGCGCCGCCCGCCATGTAGCCATCGGCCAGCACCACCGCGTTCATGGCGCCGGCGGAGGTGCCGGAAATGCCATCGATCTCCAGCGCGGGCTCCTCCAGGAAGCGGTCCAGGACACCCCAGGTGAAGGCGCCGTGCGCGCCCCCTCCCTGCAAGGCGAAGTCCAGCAACATGGGGGACTGGCGGGTGGCGCGGGCAGCGGTCTTGGCGGGCATGGCGTCTCCAAGTGGCGGCCGGCCAGGGAGGCCGGCACGGCCTGGCCATTGTATCGGCCAGGCCCGCCACGGACCTGCGCCGGACATCCCTGCGCGCAGCAGGTGCTTTGCCGCGCTGCCAGGAAGCCCGCACTATCATGGTCCGGCCGGGCCACCCCGGCCCCTCCCCTCATCCGCTGAAAAGGATCCGCCTTGACCCAAGCCGCCAACGCCCTCTCGGACTTCCCCATCACGCGCAAATGGCCCGCCCGGCATCCCGACCGGATCCAGCTGTATTCGCTGCCCACGCCCAACGGCGTGAAGGTGTCGATCCTGCTGGAAGAGATCGGCCTGCCTTATGAGCCGCACCGTGTCGGCTTCGAGAACAATGACCAGCTCACGCCCGAGTTCCTGTCGCTGAACCCGAACAACAAGATCCCGGCCATCATCGACCCGCAAGGCCCGGGCGGCAAGCCGCTGCCCCTGTTCGAGTCTGGCGCGATCCTGGTCTACCTGGCCGACAAGAGCGGCAAGTTCCTGCCGCGCGACCCTGCCCTGCGCTACCAGACCCTGCAATGGGTGATGTTCCAGATGGGCGGCGTGGGCCCGATGTTCGGCCAGTTGGGCTTCTTCCACAAGTTCGCCGGCAAGGACTACGAGGACAAGCGCCCGCGCGACCGCTACGTGGCCGAGAGCAAGCGGCTGCTGGGCGTGCTGGACAAGCACCTGGCAGGCAAGGACTGGATCATGGGCGAGGAATACACCATCGCCGATATCGCGATCTGGCCGTGGGTGCGCAATCTGGTCGGTTTCTACGAGGCGGGCGAGCTGGTCGGCTTCCAGGACTTCCCGAACGTGAAGCGCGTGCTGGATGCCTTCGTGGCCCGCCCCGCCGTGGCGCGAGGCCTGGATATCCCGAAGGCGCCGTCTGCCTGAGGATCGCCCTGCGCGCGCTATAGCACCTTCACGGCCCGGCCGATGAACTGGATCGGGCCCGTCGGCTTGCCGGTGGGCGATCCGGTCGAGGGTTCCAACGTCAGCTCGAAGAGCTGGTTGGCCTCCAGCGGCGGCAGGCGATCCAGGGGAATGCGCACGGGTTCGCCTGGCTTCACGAGCCCCAGCGACACCGGTCCCTGCCAGTCGTCGGCCTTGGTCCAGAACTCCAGTGCCTTGTCCGGCGGCACGGTGAACGTGGCCAGCGGAATGAGGTTGACCTCGCGGTCGGTCCGCGCCTGCACCATCCAGCCCGGGGCCTGGTTCTGCGGCGCGGCCAGGACAACGATGTATTGCGGCGTGATGGGCGGCATGCTGCGCAACATAAGCGCCGAGCCCATGACGAGCACCGCCGCCACGCCAGCACCGGCCAGGCCGCGCCAGAACACCAGGCTGTGCCAGAGCTGATGCCAGAAACCGGGACGCGCGGCCGTGGCGCGGCGCGTCAGCGCATCGACGCTGCCGGCGATACGCTGCCACAAGGCCGACTGCGGCGGCACGGGATCGGCCAGCACGGCGAGGGGCAACAGGCGCGCCTCCCATTCACGCACCGCCGCGGCCAGCGCGGGCTCGTGCGGCAGGCGTGCCTGCACCGACTGGCGTTGCACCGCATCCAGCGTGCCCAGCACATATTCACCGGCAAGCAGATGCAGGTCTTCGGGTTCGTCGGTGCCAGGGGACGTGGTGCCGTTCGTGTTCATGCCAGGCACTCCCGCAAGGCCTGCAGGCTGCGCTTGATCCAGGCCTTGACCGTGCCCAGCGGCGCGCCGAGCCGGCGGGCGATCTCGCCATGCGAGAGACCGTCCACATAGGCGTGCAGGATGCAATGCCGGCGTTCCGGGTCCAGCTTTTCCAGGCAGAAGCCGATGCGGCTCGCGCCGTCCCTCAAGGTCTGCAGGGCAGCATCGCCGCGCCAGGCCTCCAGGGCCTCGCGCGCTTCCAAGGCCTGTGTCGTGTCGTCATCCATGACCTGCTCGCGGCGGTCGCGCACGGCGTTCAGGGCAAGATTGCGCGTGATGCTGTAGACCCAGCCACGGGCGGAACCGAGCGCGGGATCGAAACTGCCTGCGCGCGTCCATACCTGGAGAAAGGCGTCATGCACGATGTCCTCGGCCTGCCCGGTGTCCCGCACGATGCGTTGCGCAACGCCCAGCAGGCGCGCGCCCTCTTGTTCGTAGAGCTGCCGCAGAGACTCGCGCCGACCCGCGGCGCAGCCCGCCAGGGCAGCGTCGTAGTCGAACGATGAAGGGGTCTTCTGGGGCATGACGTACACGGGAAGCAAGGTGGGCGAGCTGCCGGACGGCGCCCCGTCGGCATCCTAACCCATGCCTCAACTGCCCGCCACTGCGGCCGGCGCCCGTCTGGACGCCGGCCGCAGTGGCGGGCCCCCCGCCTGCGGCGGCGCGCGGCCTTGCGGCTCAATCCGCCGTGGCTCAGTTGGCTTTCCAGAAGATGTAGTCGGCCTGGTAGGTCACCTGGGTCTTGGCGCCCAGCGTGCTGGGGGTGCAAGGCGTCTTGGGCGCAACGCCGCCCTTGAGCGCGACGCGCTGGATGTAGGTCACGCCTTCCAGCGCGCCCTTGCCCACCACGGGGTTGGCCTTGACCAGCTGGTAAGGCAGGTTGCCGTCGCCGGCCGGTGCCACGGCCAACTGGGTGGCGGTGAGCTTGGAGCCATCGCTGGCCTCCCAGGTGGCGGGCGGGCCGTAATACGTGCCGACCTGCTTGCCGGAACGATCCTTCAGCACCGCCTTGGGACCGGCGAACACCCACTCGGCCTGGTTCGGCATGTCCTTCTTGGCACGGCATTCATAAGTGATCTCGCCCGTGCCCACGGTTTCCCAGGCCACCTTGTTGCCGGCGGGCACCTTGATGCTGTCAGGCAGGCTGTCCTGCTTGTAGCCGCTGGCCATTGCGCCGCAGGCGGCGAGCATGCTCGCGGCGAAAGCGCCGGCGATGACGGGAAGACGAACGATGCGTTGGGTGTTCATGTTGTGCTCCTGGTGGTTGAGAACTGAGCAGGCGAAACGTCGCCGCCACAGGTACTACCCGCCAGGCCTGGATTTGGATGCAGGACGCGCCAGGGAATTTGTATCGAAACGTACCCCTCCCGGCGACCGTCATACGACGCGCCAGCCGACAGGGATCGTCGCAAGGCCACGGAGACCGCATTCGTTCTAAGATCACGTCATCTCACGGGCTCCTGGATCCTCATGGCTCCTGCCTTACGCACCGGCCCCGCCCTACGCGAACGCGGCTGGCCGCTCCTGTTGGCGGCCGGCGCCTTTCCGCTGCTGCTCGGACTGGCGCTGACGTTCCTCGAATCGCGCCGCGACGTGCAGCGCGAGCTGGATGCCACCGCCCGCATCATCCTGCGGCATGCAGAGAACATCTCCGAACATGCCTGGCGCACCGTCGACACACTCAAGCGCCTCGACCACCAGGGCGGCGGTTGCGAATCCCTGGAACGCGACCTGCAGCGCATCGGCTCGATCCGCGCCTATTTCCGCTCCATCGGCCTCACCCACGGCCCCGAAGTGTTCTGCTCGTCGGCTTTCGGGCCGATGAAGGAGCCGCTGGCCGACATCATCCAGCGCGAACCGCCCAGCCTGGGCCGCTGGACCCTGTCGGTGGCGGGCACGACCGCCGTGCGCGAGCGGCCCGCGGTGGTCTTCGCCGACCTCGCGCACGAAGTCGGCGCCTACACCATCGTCGATGGACAGTACCTGACCGACTTCATGCGCGCCATCGGCGAGCCACGCGGCTACTACATGACCATCGTGATCGGCGACGGCCACCCGGTGAGCCAGGGGGAACCCCCGCAAGACACGCACCCGCTTTTCTCGCCGCTGTCGGACGGCTCCAGCTCGCCACGGATCAGCGTGCGCGTCACCGCGCCTGAATCGGAATCCGTGCACGCCTGGTGGCGCGTCTTCACCGCCTTCCTGCCGCTGGCCGCCATCCTGTCGGCGTTGTGCATGATGGCCGCGGCCTATTGGCTGCGGCGCAAGATGTCCTATCGCGATGAAATCCGCCGCGGTATCGCGCGCCGGGAATTCTCGGTGCAATACCAACCGATCTATGACATCCAGGCGGGTTGCTGCGGCGGCGTGGAGGCGCTGCTGCGCTGGCGGCGCGCAGACGGCCGCTGGGAGCGTCCCGACGTGTTCATTGCCGCGGCGGAAGCCGAGCACATGATCATCCCGCTGACGCGCCATCTCTTCGAACTGGTGGCCGCCGACATGGCGCAATGGCAGGCGCCGCGCGGCTTCCACGTCGCGGTGAACGTCGCGGCGGAACACCTGCAGGGCTCCACCTTCGTGGCCGACGTCCGGCGCTTCGCGGCGCAGATCGCCACGCAGGGTCCACGCATCACGCTGGAACTCACCGAGCGCAGCCTGATCAGCGACCGCAAGGAAGTCGTCACGGCCCTGCACACCCTGCGCGCCGAAGGCGTGGACATCGCGCTGGACGACTTCGGCACCGGCCACTGCGCCATGTCCTATCTGCAGACCTTCCCGCTGGATTTCCTGAAGATAGACAGGGGCTTCGTCAACGCGATCGAAAGCCTGGACGGCGACGCGCCGGTCCTGGACGCGATCATCGCGCTCAGCAAGCGGCTGGCCTTGCGCACCGTGGCCGAGGGCGTGGAGACCGCCGTCCAGCTCGCCTACCTGAAACGCCAGGGCGTGCTGCACGTGCAAGGCTACCTGTACGCCCGCCCGATGAGCAGCGACGCGCTGGCGCGCTGGCTGCCCACGCGCGGCTGCGAGCCGCTGTCCTCCACGGACCAGATCGCCTGAGGCGCGCCGGCCGTCAGAACATCGGCCGCACGACGGTGCTGTCGATTTCAGGCAGCGTCGCCACCCCCAGCAGGCCCATGTCGCGCTTGATCTCTTCCGTGATCAGCGTGAGCCCGTGCGCCACGCCGGCCTGGCCGCCGACGGTGGCGGCATAGTTGAAGGGCCTGCCGACGAAGGCGCATTTCGCGCCCAATGCCAGCGCCTTCAGGACATCGGTGCCGCGGCGCACGCCGCTGTCCAGCATGATCTCCAGGCCCGGCGCGGCCTCGGCGACCTGCGGCAAGGCCGTCAGGGGCGTGATGCTGCCGTCGAGCTGGCGGCCGCCGTGGTTGGAGACGATGATGCCGTCCATGCCGCGCGCCTTCGCAATGGCGGCGTCGCGCGGATTGAGAATGCCCTTGAGCACCATCGGCCCTTGCCAGCGCTTGCGGATGGCCGAGACGTGTTCCCAGTTCAGGTGGCCCCGGTCGGAGAAATCGCGCAGCACGTTGGCCGACAGGATGGGCGCGCCACGCGTGGCGTAGTTGTTCTCGAAGTGCGGCATGCCGTGGCGCAGGATGGTGCGCGCGAAGGTGCCGAACAGCCAGCGCGGATGCGTGATGCCCTGCCAGGCCAGGCCCACGCTGGGCCGCAGGGGCGTGGAGAAGCCCGCCCGCACGTTGTTCTCGCGATTCGCCGCCACCGGCGTGTCCACGGTCAGCACCAGCGTGCGCACGCCAGCCGCCGCCACGCGGTCGATCAATGCCTCGATCTGCGCGGGATCGCCGGGCAGATAGGCCTGGAACCAGGTGCCGGGCGCTTCCTGCATGACCTCTTCCAGGCGGATCAGCGACGAACCGCTCATGATGCACGGCACGTTGGCGGCCTTGGCCGCGCGCGCCAGCACGATGTCGCCGCGGTAGCTGGACAAGGCCGAAATGCCCATGGGCGCGATGCCCACCGGCGCGCGGTATTCCTCGCCGAACAGCGTCACCTTGGTGTCGCGGTGCGACACATTCACCAGCACATTGGGCTGGAAGCCATACCGCTCGAAGACGTCGCGGTTCGCGCGCTCGGACAGACCGTCCTCGACGGCGCCCGACACATAGGCATAGACGGGCTTGGGCAGGATGCGCCGGGCGGCGGCCTCGAAATCTTGCAGGCTCAGGATATGGCGCAGGGATGGGGTCACGCTGTCGGCTCCTCGCAACGTATGGGCAGGTTATGGCCGAGAAATATAGGATCGAACCCAATTAGAATAAAGCGAATTTATCGACACTTTTCAGTTCTCTTTTATTCATCATCCCGGATGCCGCCATGACCCTCAAGCAACTCGAGGCCTTTTATTGGGCCGCCAACTGCAAGAGCTTCGCGGTGGCGGCCAACCGGCTGAATATCTCGGTGTCCTCGCTGTCCAAGCGGATCGCGGAGCTGGAGGCCTCCATCGGTTCCGAGCTCTTCAGCCGCAATGCCCGCAGCGCCACGCTGACGCCGCTGGGCGAGCAACTGATTCCGCACGCCAAGGACCTGCTGCGCAACGCCGACCAGTTCATGAAGCGGGCCAGCAACAGCCGCGCGCTGTCCGGCCGCTGCCGCTTCGGCGTGGGCGAGCTGACCTCGCTGACCTGGATGCCGAGGCTGATCGAGGAAATCCAGCGCACGCACCCCAAGCTGTCCATCGAACCCTTCGTGGGCGTCGGCGAGCTGATCGAGTGCCGGCTGGTGGAGGGCGAGCTGGATTTCGCCATCATCGCGGGACCATCCACGCGCCCCTTCATCACGTCCAGCCTGATCGGCAACACCGAATTCATCTGGGTGGCGTCGAAGAAGGCCGTGCCCAATCCCACGACCTTGCCGCCGCAGGCCCTGGCCGACCACACGCTGATCATCCTGCCACAAAGCGCAGGCACCGTGCGCATGCTGGACGACTGGATGGCGGAACTGAACGTCTCGCCAGGCCGCAACCTGAACTGCAACAGCTGGGGCGCCATCGCCGGGCTGATCCGCCAGGGCCTGGGCCTGGGCTTCCTGCCCAGTGCCTGGGCGCAGATCATGATCGAGCGCGGCGACGTGCACCTGCTGTCGGCCTTCCCGGCGCTGCGGCCGCTGCAATACACCATCCAGTGGCGGCGCGACGACACCCGCCCGCTGCTGCAGCACATGCGCGAACTGGCCCTGCGCACCATCGATTTCCACGCGCCGAGCTGCCTGCTGTAGGCCGCGGACCGCGCTGGCCAGCGTACCCGGGCCCGCAGACAGTTTCCAAAAAGCGGACCATCGAGAAGAAAATTATTCGCTTTATCTCCACTTAGGGCGGGCGTAGAGTCGCTTCCTACAACAAGCCGACCTATAACCAGGAGACACGCCCGCCATGGCCGATTTCGGATTCAAGATCAACCCCTGCCCCGCCGGCCCCAGCCAGGCCACCCTGGACGCCTACCGCGATTTCGCGGTCGCCAACATCAGCGATGCGATGAGCCGCACCACCGGCACCTCGGCCCTGCGTCCCGTGCATGCCTCGCGCCGCATCCTGGGCCGCGCCTTCACGGTGCGCACCCGTCCCGGCGACAACCTGCTGGTGCACAAGGCGATCGACATGGCCGAACCGGGCGACGTGATCGTGGTGGACGCGGGCGGCGACATGCGCAACGCGATCATCGGTGAAATCATGGTGGGCTGGGCCACGCACCGCGGCCTGGCCGGCTTCGTCATCGACGGCGCCATCCGCGACACCGGGACGCTGGCCGCCGGCCCGCTGCCCGTCTACGCGCGCGGCTCCGCCCATCGCGGCCCCTACAAGGACGGCCCCGGCGAACTGAACGTGCCCATCACCATCGACGGCATGGTCGTGCTGCCCGGCGACCTGCTGATCGGCGACGACGACGGCCTGCTGGCCATCCGCGTCGGCGAGGCCGATGCCATCGCCGAGAAGGTGCGCAACATCGAGGCCTCTGAGGCCAAGATCCTGTCGCAGATCGCCGCCGGCACGCTGGATCGCTCCTGGGTGGATGCCTCGCTGAAGGCCAAGGGCGCGCTCTGATCGCGCCGGGCCCGTGCGGCATGCGTCACCTGACGCATGCCGCACGGGCCCTCGAAGAACCAAGAACGGAGACGATGCATGCAGCAGCAAGCAGCCCGGGTGTGCCGGCTGGATTTGTGGGTGAACCCGATATTCGACCAGATGATGTCGCAGGCGCCCGGCGTCGCGCTGACCGTCCTGCCCGCCCACGGAGATGACACGCGCACGCTGGCAGGCTTGCGCGGCGCGCATGCCTATCACGTGTCGGCCGCGAAGGACGAGTTGCCGCGCCAATGGTTCGTCGGCGCCGGTCTCATCGCCCAATGCCCGGAACTGCTCATCGTGTCCTCGGGCGGCGCGGGCTACGACACCGTGGACGTGCCCGCCTGCACCGCCGCCGGCATCGCCGTGGTGAACCAGGCCGGCGGCAACGCGGAGTCGGTCGCCGAACACACCTACGCCCTGCTGCTGGCGGTCAAGCGCCGCATCGTCGAGGCCCACAACCGCCTGCGCCACGAGAACGGCTTCTCGCGCGAAGATGTGATGGGCCACGAAATCCACGGCCTGACCATCGGCCTGGTCGGCCTGGGCCAGATCGGCAAGCGGGTCGCTCGCATCGCACACGGTTTCGGCCTGCGCGTGCTGGCGCATGATCCCTTCCTGGACGACGCCACCCTTCGCGAACGCGGCGCCGAACCCGTCGCGCTGGACACGCTTCTGCGCGACTCGGACATCGTCTCGCTGCACTGCCCGCTGGACGACACCACGCGCGGCCGTTTCGGCGCGCAGGCCTTCGCGGCCATGAAGCCGGGCGCGGTCTTCCTCTCGACCGCGCGCGGCGGCATCCATGACGAGGCGGCGCTGTATGACGCCCTGCAAAGCGGCCATCTGTCGGGCGCCGGCCTGGATGTATGGAAGACCGAGCCGCCCGGCAACGATGCGCCGCTGCTGCAACTGCCCAACGTGGTCGGCGCCTTCCACACCGGCGGCGTCACGCATGAAGGCCGCCGCAACGTGGCGCGCTCCTCCGCCGAACAGATCCTGGCCATGCTGCGCGGCGAACGTCCGCCGCAGTTGCTGAACCCGCAGGTGTGGCCTGAATTCACGGCACGCCTGGCGCGCCTGGCCCAGGCGGCCTGACCGACACGAACAGCACGGCGCACGTGGCGACACGGCGCCGCAGAAGAATTCCCGCGGCGGCCTGCCGTCGCGGGCGTACGACCTCATCACTGAGGACCTCATCGAGGAGACAATAATGCACACCCTGAAAAAACTGGCGGGCGCAGCCGCCCTCATGCTCGGCGCGGCAGGCCTGTCGGCCCCTGCGGCCGCCGCGTATCCCGAACACCCCATCAACCTGATCGTGTCCTACGGTCCCGGCGGCGGCACCGACCTGGTGGCGCGCATGATGGCGCCCTTCCTGCAGAAATACCTGGGCAGCGACAGCCGCATCGTCGTGCTGAACCGCCCCGGCGCAGGCGGCGCCATCGGCTTCGGCGAACTGGCGCGCGCGCAGCCCGATGGCTACACCATCGGTTTCATCAACACGCCCAACCTGTTGACCATTCCCATCGAGCGCAAGACGGCCTTCACGTGGAAGAGCTACGACCTGCTCGGCAACCTGATCGATGATCCCGGCGCCTTCGCCGTGCTGAACAGCAGCCCGGTCAAGAACCTGAAGGAACTGTCCGAGTACGCCAAGGCGAATCCGGGCAAGGTCACGGTGGGCACCACCGGCAACGGTTCCGACGACCACCTGGCGATGCTGCGTTTCGCGCGCACGGCCGGCGTGGAACTGACCCACGTGCCCTACAAGGGCGCGGGCGAAGTGCGCGGCGCGGTGTCGAGCGGCGAGATCATGATCGGTGCCATCAACGTGGGCGAAGTGCTGCAATACCAGAAGGGCGGCACCCCCATCCGCTTCCTGGGCCAGATGGCCAACACCCGGTCGCCCATCCTGCCCAACGAACCCACCTTCAAGGAACAGGGCTACGACTTCGAGCTGGCCTCGCTGCGCGGCCTGGCCGCTCCCAAGGGCCTGCCCGAGGACATCCGCAAGAAGCTGGTGAGCGCGGTGAAGCAGACCGTGGACGATCCCGAGTTCCAGGCCAAGGCCCGCGAACTGTTCGCCCCGCTGCGCTACCTGCCGCCGGACGCCTACGCCAAGGAACTGGAACAAGGCGAAGCGCAATTCCGCAAGCTGTGGGATGAGGCGCCCTGGCTGGACAAATAGTCCCCCCCGAGGCGCTGCGCGCCTCCCCCCAGGGGGCGGCTTCGGGGGACCGGCAAAGCCGGCTCCCCCGTGCCTGGACGCTTGCTGAGCTTCTTTTGAGGCGTTGCTGTTCGTCCTTGCATGGGGAACTTCGGGGTCGGATCTTGTATCCGACCCTTTTGTTTTTCGTCATTCGGGTCGGCTACACTGCGCCGCGCCGGCCCCCTGGGCTGTGCCGCGTTGCGCCTTTCCGCCCGGATCATTTCCATGCCCGCAGATTCCCCGCTGCCCGATGTCCTGGCCGGCCCCATCCTTCGTCGCCTGACGCCTGACCGCCTGTTGATCTGGCTGGTCGGCAGCCGGCCGCTGCCTCTGTCTCTCAGCCTGCACGCCGAGGGCGATGCCGAGGCGCAAGTAATCGCGTTGTCGGAACGGCATTGCCGCGCGGTGGCCGTGGGCAGGCTTGCGTGGATCCATTATCTGGATGTGCGGCTGGACACGCCCCTGCCGCAGGACACGCGCATCGCTTACGACCTGCGGGTGCGCGACGCCGGCGACGGCGAGCAGGGCATCGCCCACTGGGCGCCCCACCTGCTGGCCGATGACGGCGCGCTGCCGCATTTCGTCCTGCGCCCGCGCGTGGACAACCTGCTGTACGGCTCGTGCCGCAAGCCCCACACCGCCTGCCCCGACGCGCTGGCCCACGTGGACGGCCTGCTGGCCGCGCAGGCCAGGCCGCAGGACATGCCGGCGATGATGATGCTGTGCGGCGACCAGGTCTATGCCGATGACGTGGCGGGCCCCTCCCTGGTCGCCATCCACGCGCTGATCAGGAAACTGGGGTTGTACGGCGAGTGCCTGGAGGGCGGCGTCGTGAAGGACAGCGCCCAGCTCTACACGCACCCCGACACCTATTACCGCCGCGAAGCGCTGCTGCCGGACATCCGCGCCAACGAGGCCCTGCGCGAGCGCTTCTTCGGCGGCGTGCGCAAGCCCATCTTCACGACCAGCAGCGCGCACAACCACCTGATCACGCTGGCGGAAGTGCTGGCCATGTACCTGTTGGCCTGGTCACCCACGGCCTGGGAGATTGCCGGCGCACTGGCGCCGCCCGCGCTGTCGCCCGAGCACGCGAACCGCTGGGCGAAGGAAAAGCAATCGCTGGCGGCATTCGTCGCGACACTGCCGCGCGCCGCGCGTGCCATGGCGCACGTGCAGACGTTGATGATCTTCGACGACCACGACGTCACCGACGACTGGAACCTGTCTGCGCAATGGGAAACCTGTGCCTACGGCCATCCGTTCTCGCGCCGCATCGTGGGCAACGCGCTCGCGGCCTATGCCTTGTGCCAGGGCTGGGGCAACCGGCCCGATGCCTTCGGGCAACTGCTGGACGCCGCGCAAGCCCTGACCGGCACGGTCGACGGCCAGGGGCGCATTGCCTTGTCGGCGCATGATCATTGGGTCGACACGCTGCTCGCCTTCGACGAGTGGCACTACGTGCTGGACACGCAACCCAAGCTCGTCGTGCTGAACACGCGCACGCAGCGCTGGCGCAACCGCCGCCTGCCGGGCCAGCCCTCGGGCCTGATGGACTGGGAGTCCTTGAGCGCCCTGCAGCAGGACCTGCTGGGCGAGGAGTCCGCCATCATCGTCTCGCCCGCGCCCATGTTCGGCGTGAAGCTGATCGAAGTGGTCCAGCGCCTGTTCACCTGGGCCGGCCACCCGCTGATGGTGGATGCCGAGAACTGGATGGCACACCGCGGCGCCGCGCAGGTCATGATGAATATCTTCCGGCACACCCGCACGCCGGGCAACTACGTGATCCTGTCCGGCGACGTGCACTACAGCTTCGTCTACGACATCCATATCCGCGACCGCGAAGACGGTCCGCGCCTCTGGCAGATCACCAGCAGCGGCATGAAGAACGAGTTCCCGCGCCGACTGCTCGACTGGCTGGACCGCGCCAACCGCTGGCTGTATTCCCCGCGCTCGCCGCTGAACTGGCTGACCAAGCGGCGCCACCTGGACATCGATCCGCGCGTGCCCGACCGCGCGCGCGCCGGCGAACGGCTGTGGAACGGCGCGGGCATCGGCCAGGTCTGGCTGGACGCGCAGGGACGTCCCTCGCGCATCGTCCAGCACAACGCCGACGGCAGCCCCGCCACCTGCTTCGTACCCCGTGGCACGGAAAGCCTGCACACAACCGTCACGGAACCCGAAGCACGCGTCTAAGTCACATTCCGTTCCGGCCACGCGTTCAGCTCGCAGGGCCAGCAGCTGGAAATGGCCTATATGGACGTGGCGCCGCAAGGCCAGGCCAACGGCCGCACCGTGGTGTTGCTGCACGGCAAGAACTTCTGCGGCGCCACCTGGCAGGACACCATCGCCGCGCTGTCGCAGGCGGGCTACCGCGTGGTGGCGCCCGACCAGATCGGCTTCTGCGCCTCCAGCAAGCCCGCGTCCTACCAGTTCAGCTTCCATCAACTGGTCGCCAACACGGCCGGCCTGCTCGACGCGCTGAAGATCCAACGCGCCACCGTCATCGGCCATTCGATGGGCGGCATGCTGGCCACGCGCTTCGCGCTGATGCATCCCGAACGCACCGAGAAGCTCGTCATGGTGAATCCCATCGGGCTGGAGGACTACCAGGCCGAGGGCGTGCCCTATGCCACGCTGGATTCGGCCTACCAGGGCGAGCTGAAGGCAAGCTACGAAACGCTGCGCGGCTACCAGCAGAAGTTCTATTACGACAACCAGTGGAAGCCGGAGTACGACCGCTGGGTGCACATGCTGGCCGGCCTGTATGCCGGCCCTGGCAAGGAGATCGTCTCTCGCAACGCCGCCCAGACCGGCGACATGATCTTCACGCAGCCCGTGGTGCACGAGTTCGGCAACATCCGCGTGCCCACCACGCTCATCATCGGACAGACAGACCGCAGCGCGCCGGGCGCCAACCGGGCCACGAAGGAGATTGCAGCCCGCCTGGGCAACTATCCCGAGCTGGGCCGCAAGACGGCGCAGGCCATTCCGGGCGCCACGCTGATCGAATTCCAGGAATTGGGGCACTCGCCGCAAGTGGAGGCACCGGCCCGCTTCAATGGTGCTTTGCTGAAGGACCTGGCCGGCTGACGCCCTTGCCGGCATGCCAACGCACTGGCCGGGCGTTGCCCGGCCTTCTTTCCGACGGGAAAAGTCCAGGCCGCTGGGGAATGTGCGTCAATGTTTAACAGTCGCGTCAGCCCGGTTGCCGGCCCGGCTGACGCAAAGAGCCTTGTGCGCCGTGTCCGCGCCCAGGCCCCTCACCGCGGCGCGTGCTTCGCCAGCCACGCCTTCAGGAAGGCGATCTCCTTTTCCTGCGCATCGATGACTTCCTGGGCGAGCTTGCGCAGCGCGGGATCCTTGCCGTGCGCCAGCTGCACCTTCGCCATGTCGATCGCGCCTTCGTGGTGCGGGATCATGCCGCGCGCGAAATCCACGTCGGCGTCGCCCGTGTAGGGGATGTCCATGCCCTGGTGCATGCGCGCCGCGCCGGCCTGATAGGCCTGCGTGCTGGGAGAGGCCGCGGCCTCGCCGCCCGCGCCGTGGCCAGCGTGGCCGCCATCGGCCGGGGCGGCCTGCGCCAGGCCGGCCACCGCCATCAGGCCGCAGGCCAGCATCGAACGAATCGCAATCATCCTTCGTCTCCTTGATCCTTGCGCGAGCCCCGCGCTCGCCACGGAGGCACCTTCCACGTTGCCATGCTGGGAAGGTCAAGCGCCACCCTGATTTTGGAACATCGTTGCAAGTCGATTTCATTTGGTTTCATTGCGCCAAAACCTGACACAGCCTTGGCGAGACCGCGTTGTTACATTTCAGCCCGGATACAGGCGGGGCCGATAACTCGCCGGCCTTGCATGCCATACGTCATTCATCACGTCCACTTCGGGAAAGAGGAAAAAGCAATGAAAAAGACCACCCTGACCGCCGCCCTGCTGGCCGCCTCCGCCGTGCTCGCCGGTTGCGCCAACATGAACACCGACGGCCTGCTGTCCGCCGGCTCCAACATGGTCCAGGCCGTGAGCCTGTCGGACGCGGAAGTCATCCAGCTGTCGGATGCCGCTTGCGCCGAGAGCGACCAGCAAGAGAAGGTTGCCGGTGCCAAGAGCAAGTACACGGTCCGCCTGAACAAGATCATGAAGGGCTTCGGCAACGAGACCCTGAACGGCCAGACCCCGAACTACAAGGTCTACCTGACCCCCGACGTGAACGCCTGGGCCATGGCCAATGGTTGCATCCGCGTCTACAGCGGCCTGATGGACCTGATGAACGACGACGAAGTGCGCGGCGTGATCGGCCACGAAATGGGCCACGTCGCCCTGGGCCACTCGAAGAGCGCCATGCAGACGGCCTACGCCGTCAGCGCCGCCCGCGGCGCCGCTGCCTCGGCCGGCAACAGCGCCGTTGCCGCCCTGACCCAGTCGCAACTGGGCGACCTGACCGAGAAGTTCATCAACGCGCAGTTCTCGCAATCGCAGGAACTGGCCGCCGATGACTACTCCTTCGACCTGCTGACGCAGAAGAAGATGAACCGCAAGGGCCTGGTCACGGCGTTCCAGAAGCTGGCCAAGCTGGAAGGCGGCAGCGGCGACGGCCACAGCATGCTGAGCTCGCACCCGGCCTCGCCCGAGCGCGCCTCGCGCCTGGAGTCGCGCCTGAAGGGCGGCAAGTAAGACCCGGGAAAGAACAAACCCGCCATCAGGCGGGTTTGCGGGCCTTTTGGCCCAGAGACCGCGCCCCTCGGGGCGCGGTTTGCATTGGCGGGATGCCCCGGCTCAGAACAAGCCGCCCAGCAGATCCTGCGAATCCAGCAATGCCCAGGCGATCTCGGGCCGGCGGTCCAGCCCGCGGCGGATGGCGGCGGGCACCGTCTGGCGCGTCTTGCTGCAAAGACCGGGGCGGTCTTCGATCTCGATGTGGAAACCGCGCACGGTGCGCACTTCGCCGGCCCCCGGGGTGATGGTGACGACCATGCCCAGTTGCGCAGCCATGCGCGCTTGCATGCGCTGCAGGTCTTCCAGGCTTTCGATGTTCTCCAGGCGAGCGACCAGCTTCTTTTCTTCCGCCTTGGTCAGCATCAGGATGCGCGTGTCGCCCTGGGGGTCGCCCAGCAGGACGTCACGCCCGCACTGACAGGCGCCCGGCGGGCATTCTTCGCGGATGGGAAAGCTCGTGCTCATGGATGTCGGTCCGTGCCCGCGCGGCAACGGCGCGCGGGCGTAATCCATGATTGTGCCGCAAGCCAGCCTGGCACGCAGCCGCGCGGCGGATGCGAGGCGGGGCGCGGGTTGCGTGTTTACATCAGGTCGCGGGGGGCGCCGTCGCCCTTGGCGACGCCATCCGCCTGGCCGCTGACGGCCTGGCGGATGTGCACCATGATGTCGTGCATCTCTTGGACCGAGCGCCGCAATTCCTGCATGACGCCGTCCATGTCGCGCGCGCGCTGCGTCACGTCGGACGCCACCTTGATGACCTTGAAGGCCCGGCCGTTCTCGTCCAGCACCGGGTTGTAGCTGGCCTGGATCCAGACCTCGCGGCCGTTCTTGCCGATGCGGCGATACTGCCCGGCGTCGTAGGCGCCCTGCCCCAGCTTGTGCCAGAAGGCGCGGTATTCCGGCGTCTCGTGCAGGGCCGGGTCGACGAAGAGACGGTGGTGCTTGCCCACGACCTCGTGGTCGCGGTAACCCATCGCGTCCAGGAAGTTCTCGTTGGCGCGCAGCACCGTGCCATCCAGGTCGAACTCGATCACGCCTTGCGACTTGCCGATGGCGGCCAGCTGGGCTTCCAGGTCATTCTGGCGGCGGCGCTGTTCCGTGACGTCCATCAGGTAACCCACCACGCGCACGACCTTGCCGCGGCGGTCGGTGACGGGGACGTAGCCGCCCTGTACCCAGCACTCGCCGCCGCCATGCGTCATCAAGGCATAGTGGCCGGAATCGCCCCGGCCTTCGGCCAGGCCCTGCCAGAAGGCGTCATAGGCCGGGTTCTCGCGCAAGGCCGGCGGCACCAGCATGCGGTGGTGCTGGCCCGCAAGCTCGGTCAGGCCATAGCCCGCCATGTGCAGCATGGCATCGTTGGCGCCCACGATCATGCCGTCGGGCAGCAGCTCGATGACGGCCTGCACCTGGGAATGGGTGCCCGGGCCCGAGGGCACGAAACGGGACTTCGAGGAACGCTGGAATACGTCGAAGGGATTGAACATGATGATGCAGTGATCCGGCTGAAAGACTGCTGCGCCGCGCCAAGTCCTAGCTTACGCGCCACTGATTCCACACTTCAGGACAGCATGGATGATCGCAAGGCACGAACAAGCCCCCGTCGGCGCGGCGGGCAAATGGGGTGTGTCGAAGGGAGGTCAGGGACGCGCCAACGGAGCGCGCGCACTGGAGATGCCAGGAGAAGCAGAGAGACTCACGCGCGAGGCCTTGCGGCAATCGCGGATTCGCTCCGGATGTTATCACCGGGCAAGGACAAGGTGTCCACAGGACGCATCAGGGCAAGCCGCAATGTGGGGCCGAGGCCACACATTGCATTTTGTGTCACGTTGTCCGACGTTTTATGGCGTATGCGTCGCCATCCCCGACGATCAAGGCAATTTGCGCAAGGCCTGGACCAGGCGCTCCATCTCTGCCTGGGTCGTCAGGTAGCTCACCGAAGCGCGGTTCAACTGGCCAAGGCCGCGGGCCTGCATGTCCAGTGGCGTGTAGGGCACGCCGTTCGCCCCGATGACGATGCCCTGGGCCGCCAGGCTGCGTTGCACATCCGCAGGGAGCCGGCCTTCCACCAGGAAAGACACCAGGCCGGATTGCTCGCGGCCCTGGTCCATGACGCGCACGTCCGCCACGCTGCCCAGCTGCTCGCGCAGGGCACGCGCCGTGGCGTCGATGGTGGCGCGGATCCGTGCCGGCCCGATGTCCAGCGCATCCTGCAGGGCCTGGGCCAGGCCGCAACGCAAGGCCATCGGCGTTTCCGCGGGCTCGAAGCGCGCCGCGTCGCCACGCAGGACAGGACGGCCGTCCGCATCCAGCGGCGCCGAATGTGTATCGACCACCGTCGGCACCAGGCGAGGCAGGAAGTCCTTGCGGACATACAGCAGGCCCGTGCCGCGCGGGCCCCGCAAGGCCTTGCGCCCCGCGCCGCTCAGCACGTCGCAGCCCAGCGCGCGCACGTCCACCGGAACCTGTCCCACCGCTTGCGCGGCGTCGATGAAATAGGGAATGCCGTGACGGCGGGCCACCTGGCCCACGGCCGCCGCCGGATTGATGAGCCCGCCGTTGGCAGGCAGCCAGGTCAGCGAGATGAGCTTCACGCGCGCATCCAGCATGGCCTCCAGCGCGGCGGGATCCACCGCGCCGCTGCCGTCCGAAGGAATCGTTTCCACCGACAGCCCATGACGCTGCGCAGCCAGGCGCATGCCTGCCAGGTTGCCGCCCCACTCGTGGCGCGCCACCAGGATCCGGTCACCTGCGCGCCAGCCATCCAGGGCAGCGAACGCCGCGCCCCAGCCGGGCGAGTTGCCGGCGGTCAGCGCGATTTCCTCGGGATCGGCGTTGAGCAGTTGGGCCGCCAGATGGCGGGCACGCTCGGACTGCTCGCGCGCGGCCACGCCGGCCTCCATCGGGCCTGACGCCTCACGCTGCCACTGTGCCTGCACGGCATCCAGCGTGGCGGCGGAAGGCAGCGAGGCGCCGCCGTGATTGAAATGCACGGTATGCGCGAGGCCGGGCGTGGCGGCGCGCAGGCGTGCGATCTCGTCATGCGAAAGCGGCGTGGCCATGATGCGCGGGCCTCAGGGATGCAGCGCCACGATGGCGTCGATCTCCACCGACACGCCAAAGGGCAGCGAGGCCACGCCCACGGCGCTGCGGGCATGGCGGCCGGCCTCGCCGAAGACATTCACGAAGAGGTCGGACGCGCCATTGGCAATGGCGGGATGGCGGCCGAAGTCGGGCGTGCTGGCGACATAGACGCACAGCCGCACGATGCGCGACACACGATCCAGCCGATCATCGGTGGCCGCGGCGATCTGCGAGATCACGCCCAACCCTGCCAGTTGCGCGGCGCGCAGGCCTTCCTCGTCGCTGAGATTGCCGCCCAGCAGGCCCAGGCAGGCGGGCTTGCCGCCCTGGCGGGACGTCTGGCCGGAGATGTAGAGCAGATTGCCTTCCTGCACGAACGTGACGTAGTTGGCAGCGGGGGTATTGGGCTTTTCAAGGGCCAGGCCGAGTTCGGCCACGCGTTCGGAAATGCGCTTGCTCATTCTTCTGTCTCCGGGAAAAAGCCTCATCCTATCGGGTCTCACGGCCTGCGGGCAATCGCGGCGATTCAACGCCGCGTCAGCCTGCGGTCCAGTTCCAGGATGGCCTGGTACAGCACGCGTGTGCCGTCCAGCAGTTGCGACGGCGCCAGCCACTCTTCCGGACAATGGCTGCGGCCGCCCTTGCAAGGCACGAAGATCATGCCGATGGGACCGGTACGCGACACATACACGCCATCGTGTCCCGCCCCGCTGGGCAGGCGCAGCGAGGGATAGGCCAGGGCGCCGGCAGCCGCCTCGATGGCTTCCATGACGAAGGGATCGCAATCGGTGGGCGCCGCCTGGCTGACGGGCTCAGCCGCGGCCGACACGCGCAGCGCGGCCAGGCCTGGCGCCACGGCCTCCAGCACCGCGGCGGCAAAGGTGTCCAGCACGGTCTGGCTGTCGCTGCGCACCTCCAGCATCAGCTCCACCGAGCCGGGCACTGCGTTCGGCACATTGGGCGTCATGGCGATGCGCCCCACCGTGGCCACCACGTAATGCGGCTGGCCACTGAGCGCGCAGGCACGGGCATGCGCGGCCTCGATCACGCGTGCCGCGCCCACCAGGGCGTCGCGGCGCAGGTCCATCGGCGTCGTGCCCGCGTGGTCGGGTTGGCCCGTCACCGTGATCAGGGTACGGCGGATGCCGACGATGTTCGTGACCACGCCGATGGGCACTTTCCGTGTTTCCAGCACGGGCCCCTGTTCGATGTGCAGCTCGACAAACGCTGCCGTGCCGCCCGGCTTGCGCAAGGGCCGGGCCAAGGCGCCCGGGTCGGCGCCGATGCGTGCCATGCCTTGCGCCAGCGTCTCGCCGTCGGCGCGGCGCGCGGCCAGCATGCCCGCATCCAGCAGGCCCGCCATGGCGCGGCTGCCCACGCAGGAGATGCCGTAGTCGCTGGGTTCCTCGGACAGGAAATCGATGACCTCGAAGGGGTGTTCCAGCACGATGCCCTGTTCCTGCAGCGTCTGCGCCACTTCGATGCCCGCCAGCACCCCGATGATGCCGTCGAAGCGCCCGCCACCCACGACCGTGTCGCAATGTGAGCCGGTGACGATGGGCGCGGCCTCCGCGCGTCGGCCCGCGCGACGCCCGATCAGGTTGCCGCCCGCGTCCAGGCTGGGCGACAGGCCCGCGGCCAGGTATTCCTCGCGCAGCCACTCGCGGGCGCGCAGGAACAGGTCCGAGAACGCGCGCCGCGTCCAGGGCTGGTCCGGCAGGGTGAAGGTGGAAAGCGTCTCGACGCGCTGCCACAGGCGCTCGGCATTGATGGGCGGAAAATCTGTCGTCATGCGCATCAGGATACGCCGTCGGCCAGGGCACGCCGTGCCAGCATCAGGTCCAGGTTCTGCACGGCCGCGCCCGCGGCGCCCTTGCCCAGGTTGTCGAACACCGCCGCCAGCACCACCTGTCCGTGCGCGGCGTTGGAGAAGACGCTGAGCCGCAGATCGTTGCTGCCATTGAGCACCTGCGGATCCAGCCGCGCGGCGTCATCGGCCTCGGCAAGCGGCGCCACCTGCACGTGGCGCTGGCCGGCGTAACAGGCTGCCAGGCTGGCATGCAGCCCCGCGGCATCCACGCCGGCCGGCAACAGGCGCAGATGCAAAGGCACGGTCAGCACGATGCCCTGGCGGAACGCGCCATAGGACGGCAGGAAAACAGGGCGCTGCGACAGCCCCGCGTGCGCGGCGATCTCGGGCACGTGCTTGTGGGCGAGGCCCAGGCCATACGCCTGGAACGCCGCCGCGCCGGCAGCGTCCGGCCCTTCGTACACGTCGACGCCAGCCCGCCCCATGCCGGAGTAACCCGACACGGCATGGATGTTCAGGGGATAGTCCGCAGGCACGAGACCCGCCGCGACCAGCGGCCGCAGCAAGGCGATGGCGCCGGTGGGATAGCAGCCGGGATTGCTGACGCGGCTGGCCCGCGCGATGCGCTGGTCCTGGCCGGGCGCCATCTCGGGAAAACCGTAGACCCACTCCGGCGACACGCGGTGCGCCGAGCTGGCGTCGATGAGCCGGGTGGCGGGATTCGACACCAGCGCGGCCGCCTCGCGCGCCGCCGCATCGGGCAGGCACAGGATGGCCACGTCGCTGGCGTCCAGGGCCTGGGCGCGGCGTTGGGGGTTCTTGCGTTCGGCATCGGGCAAGGTCAGCACGCGGATGTCCACCCGCCCGCGCAGGCGGTCGTGGATCTGCAGGCCGGTGGTGCCCTGGTCGCCGTCGATGAAGACTGTCGCGGGTCTCATGATGTTTTCCGTCATAGGTGTACCGGCAGGCGCCGGCGCTGATGACGTCATCTTGCGCCTGGCCTACACTTCGGAAAAGTTGAATTTCATGACGATGAAATTCAACTTTTCTGAATGGATGAAAGGAAGACGCCATGCGTGAGATCAGCCTGGACCGACTGCGCACCCTGGTGGCCATCGCCGACCTGGGCTCGTTCACGCGCGCCGCGCAGGCCTTGCACCTGGCGCCGCCCACCGTCAGCCTGCACGTCAGCGACCTGGAAACACGCGTGGGCGCGCCGCTGCTGCACCGCCGGCGCGGACAGGTTCGGCCCACGCCCGTGGGAGAAACGCTGTTGGCGCGCGCGCGCCAGCTGCTGGCCGATGCGGACCGTGCCCTGGAAGACGTGGCGCGCGAAGTGCGCGGCGACAGCGGCCGGGTTCGCCTGGCGGCATCCACCAGCGCGCTGGCGCACCTGCTGCCCCAGGCGCTGGAACGGCTGGGCCAGGCGCATCCGGGCATCGACGTGCAGGTGGCCGTGCTGACCACGCAGGAAACGCTGGCCAAGCTGGCCGATGGACGGCTGGACGTGGGCCTGGTCGCCCTGCCCCAGGCGCCCGTGCGCGGACTGGTGCTGCGTCCCTGGCGGCGCGACCCGGTCATGGCCTTCCTGCCCGCCGCGTGGCCCGCGCCCGCGCGCGTCAGTCCGGCGTGGCTGGCCGAGCGCCCGCTCATCCAGAACGACGCCAGCACCCGCTTGTCCCGGCAGACCACGGAATGGTTTGCGGCAGCGGGCCTGGAGGCCGCGCCGCGCATCGAGCTGAACTACAACGAGGCCATCAAGAGCCTGGTGGCCGCCGGCTACGGCGCGGCGCTGCTGCCTCACGAGGCCAGCGCCCCCGCGCCGGATGCCCGCATCGCCATGCGGCCGCTGCGTCCCGCCTTGTGGCGGCCGCTCGGCATCGCGCATCGCGCCAAGGGCATCGAGGCCGCCACGCAATGCGTGCTGGATGTGTTGTGGGCCTTGCGCCAGGGCGTGGGACGCGGCTAGGACAAGCCGGACAACAGCACCATGCAAACGGGCGACGCTTTCGCGTCGCCCGGCAGTCAGCGCAAATCTCAGGCCACGCAGGTGGCTTACACCAGGCGCGTCATCCAGCCATGCGGATCGGCGCGGCGGCCGTACTGGATGTCGGTGAGCTCCTGGCGCAGCGACATCGTCAGCTTGCCGGCCGGCGCGTTTTCATCGCCCGCAACGAAACCCGGGCCCTTCAGCGCGGCAATCGGCGTCACCACCGCGGCGGTGCCGCAGGCGAAGGCTTCGACCACGTCGCCCGAGGCCATGCCGTCACGCCACTCCTGCGCGGTCACCTTGCGTTCCTCGACGGTGATGCCACGGTCGCGGGCCAGCTGGATGATGCTGGCGCGGGTGACGCCTTCCAGGATGCTGCCCGACAGCTCGGGGGTGACCAGCGTGCCGTCCTTCTTCACCAGGAAGACGTTCATGCCGCCCAGCTCTTCCAGGTACTTGCCTTCCAGGGGGTCCAGGAACAGCACCTGGGCGCAGCCGTTGTCATAGGCTTCCTTCTGCGGCAGCAGCGATGCGGCGTAGTTGCCGCCGCACTTGGCCGCGCCCGTGCCGCCCTTGGCGGCGCGCGCGTATTCCGTGGACAGCCAGATGCTCACCGGCGCCACCCCCTTGGCGAAGTAGGGGCCGGCGGGGCTGGCGATGACGTAATAGGCCGCGCGCTGGGCCGAGCGCACGCCCAGGAAACTTTCGTTGGCGATCGTGAAGGGGCGCAGGTACAGGCTGGTTTCCGGCGCGCTGGGCACCCAGGCGGCGTCGGCATTCACCAGTTGGCGGATGGACTCGACGAAGAGTTCGGTGGGCAGCTCGGGCAGGGCAAGGCGGCGCGCGGAACGCTGCATGCGCTCGGCGTTGGCCTGCGGACGGAAGGTCCAGATGGAGCCGTCGGCGTGGCGGTAGGCCTTCAGGCCTTCGAAGATTTCCTGCGCGTAGTGCAGCACCGACGCGGCCGGGTCCAGCAGCAGCGGACCATAGGCGCGGACCTCGGCATCGTGCCAGCCGCGCTCGGTGGTCCAGTCGATGGAGACCATGTGGTCGGTGAAGTGCTTGCCGAAACCGGGGTCGGCCAGGATGGCCTCGCGGTCGGCGGCCGCGCGGGCCTTCTCGGAAGGCTTCGTGCGGAAGGAGGAAGTGATGTCGGCCAGGGTGCTCATCGCGTGCTCGAAGAAGTCGGTACTGCGGTTCAGGGCGTAGGCGTCATCCGGTGCGCAGGTCGCCGGCGGCGTCTTGGGGTCTTGTGTCGTGGAAATCGAGTTTAGCTGATTGGCCGGGGCCGTCCTGGGCCGCCGGCGGGCGGACAAACCCGCGTGCCGGGGCGGCGGCGGGCCGTTCAGGACGCCTTGCGGAACGTCAGGTTGATCCGCAAGGAACCCAGCCGCGGATGCGGCACGTCCTTCAGCGGCGCGATGCCGTGAAAACGCAGCCGGTCCTCGCCGCCCCACACGACGACATCCCCGTGATAGAGCGGCACGCGCTGCGCCCGGTCGGCGCGTGCGTGGCCGCCGAAAAGAAAGACGGCCTCCATGCCCAGCGACACCGACACGATGGGCGCGGACAGGTCACGCTCGTCGCGGTCCTGGTGCAGGGACATCTTCGCCCCGGGCGCGTAGTGGTTGATGAGACAGGCATCGGGCGTGAAACCGGGAAAGCCCGCCTCCTGCGCGGCGCCACGGGCCAGGTCGAGAAACACCGCAGGCATGGCCGGCCAGGGCTGGCCGCTGCCCGGGTCCTGGGCCGCATAGCGGTAGCCGCGCGCATCCGACACCCAGCCCAGCGCGCCGCAATTCGACAGCGCCGCCGACATCGAGAAGCCGCCAGGCGTCACCATGTGGCGTGGCGGGGCCACAGCGGTCAGGTGTGCGATGTGGGCCAGCAAGGCGTCCTGCCTGTCCAGCGCAAAGCCGCGCAGGATGCAGGCCTCGCGGCCCAGCGGCTCGCGATCGCCGACGCGGGCCTGCGCGAAGAGATCCAGGGTGCTCATGAGGGAAGATCGTACTGCCAGCGCGCTGCCGTCAGGGCTTGGCAGGCAGGGTCGCTTGCAAGGACGCCTGGATCCGCGCCACCAGCGCGCGATGTCCCGCCTCGTCGCGATAGCCCGTGTTGACCTGCACCTCGGCCTGCCGGCCATGCGCCCGCGCGAAGAACACCGTCACCCGCGAAGGCAGGTCCAAGACGGCGCCCACCCACTCCAGCCGGTGCAGCGGCAGGCCGCTCACGGTGAAACCCTCGTTGGCAACCGAGCGCAAGCCAGACACCGTTCCCCGTTGCTCGGCCATATAGGCCTGCGCGGCGCGCGACAGATCGGCGGCGGTTTCACCCGCCTGCGCCGGCGGCACCTTGCGCTCGAGCACCACCACGCCGCGGCGGCGGTCCGCGTCGACGAACATGCGGCCATCCAGGATGCCCAGTTCGCGGTCCGACTGGTTCAGCCCGATATCTTCCTCGGGAATATCCGCGGGAACGGCCAGGCGCAGGACGCCATCCAGCAGGCGGACCTGGACATTCTCGGCCGGATGGGCCGGCGCCATCAGGCCGGCGGACAGGCCGAGGGCTGCGAGGGCTGTCGCGAAAATGCGCATGAAGGAATGCCACCGTGGAGGAACGTCGCGCGACCTTAGCCCACGCGACGGTCGAGGACAAGCAGGGGCAGGGACCGCGCGCTATTGCCTGGCGATGGATTCTTCAAGATAATCGAACCTATTCTCATTCACATGCCAGCCCTCCCCCCATGTCCCCGCTCTCTTCCGCGCCTGCCATCGAAGCGCTTTATGCCGATCATCATGGCTGGCTTCGCGGATGGCTGCGCAAGCGCCTGGGCGACGCGGCGGACGCGGCGGACCTGACGCACGATACCTATGTGCGCATCCTGGTCACTGGCCGCACGCCGTCGGAGGCGGACTCCCGCTGCCACCTGGCGCGCATCGCGAACGGCCTGGTGGTGGATCTCCATCGCCGCCGCCGCATCGAAGCCGCCTACCTGGATGCCGTGAGCCAGTTGCCGGCCGCGCATGCCCCTTCCGAGGAAGACCGTGCGCTGGCCATCGAGGCGCTGGTGGAACTCGACACGATCCTGCATGGCCTGGCGCCCAAGGCGCGTGCCGCCCTGCTGCTGTGCAAACTGGAAGGCTTGGGCTATCGCGACATCGCCGTCCGGCTGAACGTGTCCCTCTCGTCGGTGGAGAAATACATCGCCACCGCCTTGCGTGCCTGCTATCAGGCGCTGTATGACGCCCGCGGCTGACGCTGGTGCCGGCGCGCCGGACGCCGCCGTGGTGGACCAGGCGGTGCAATGGATGGCACGCCTGTGGTCTGAAGAGGCAGCGGACGCCGATCGCGCGGCCTGCGCCCGTTGGCGCGCCGCCCATCCCGACCACGAGCTGGCCTGGCGCCGCTTGCAGGCCATGCACGAGAAATTCGACGGCGTGCCACGCGGCATCGCCCAACACGCACTGCGCGTGCCCACCCCCGATCCCGCCGCCAGGCGCCGGGTACTGGCGGCGCTGGGCCTTGCCGGTACCGCAGCACTCGCCTATCCGCTGGCACGGCAGGCGCCCGCCCTGCAGGCAATGGCAGCAGACGCCCGCAGCGCCACGGGGGAAATCCGCGGCCTGACGCTGCCTGACGGCACCCGGCTGGTGCTGGATATCGCCTCCGCCGTCAATCTGCGCTATGACGAACACGAGCGCCGCATCCTGCTGCTGCGCGGGCGCATCCTGGTCGAGACCGAAAGCGATCCCGCCGGCCGCCCCCTGCGCGTGGAAAGCGCGCAGGGCACGGTCGAGGCGCTGGGCACGGTCTTCAGCGTGCAACAGGAAGACGGTGTCTCCCTTGCGGCAGTCCACGCAGGCGCCGTGGATATCCGGCCGGCCCAGGCCCACGGCGTGGCGGTGCGCGTCGAAGCCGGCCAACGCGCCCGCTACACCACCCGCGCGGCCCACGCGCCCACCGTGCTGGACATGCAGCAGGACGTTTGGCGGCAGGGCCAGTTGGTGGCACAGGACATGCGCCTGGCCGACCTGCTGGCGGAACTCTCGCGCTATCGCCCCGGCCTCTTGCGCCACGACCCGGCCCTCTCCGAGTTGCGGGTGACGGGCGTTTTCTCCTTGACGGACACCGATCGCACGCTGGCCAACCTGGCAGAGGGACTGGGCTTGAAACTGATCAGCCGCACGCGGTATTGGGTCACGCTCCAGCCAGGATGACGGCAGGCGGGCAAGCAGGAAATTACAAAAAGAAACAAACCCTGGTGAGGAAGCTTTACGGGTTACCGGCCCCTCGTTCGGGAAACAGACAGAACCGCTGTTTCCACGAGGATCTTCCTACCATGGCACCCTGCCTGCCCTCCCTCCCCGGCCGCCGCCTGAGCGCCGGACTTGCCGCCACCCTCGCCCTGTCCTTGGCGTGCAGCCTCCCCGCGCAGGCGCAGGCGGATCCGCCCGCACTGGCTGCCGCCCGGCAATTCGACGTTGCCGCGGGATCGCTGGGCGCCGTCCTGACGCAATATGCCAGCCAGGCCGGGATCGAGCTGACCGCTCCCAGCGCCTTGCTGCAAGGCAAGACCAGCGCGGGGCTGACAGGCAGGTACGGCGTTGCCGAAGGTTTCGACGTCCTGCTGCGCGGCCAGGGATTGCAGGCGACCCGCAGTGTCTCGGGCGCCTATGCGCTGCGCGCCGTGCCCGCTGCCGGCCCGGGCGCCGCCACCACGTTGACGCCGGTGACCGTCGTGGGGTCCGTGCGCGAAGACCCCACCGCGCCGACGACCGGCTACCTGGCGCGACGCGGCCTGACGGGCAGCAAGACGGACACGCCCAATATCGAGATCCCGCAGGCCATCAGCGTCATCACCCGCGACCAGATGCAGGACCAGGGCGTGGCGCCCGCCTTGCAGGATGCGCTGCGCTACACACCCGGCCTCATCGGCACGCGCGGCGTGAACCTGACCGATGATTCGTTCAATATGCGCGGCTTCGCCGCAGGCCTTGCCACCACATCCAATACGCCGGTGTTCCGGGACGGCATGCGGCAATCCCCGGCCATGTATGCCTCGACCGTCGAACCCTACGGCATCGAGCGCATCGAGGTCATGCGCGGCCCTGGCTCGGTGCTGTTCGGCCAGGTGACGCCTGGCGGCCTGATCAACGTGACGACCAAGCGGCCCACGGACACGCCGCTGCGGGAGATCGAACTGCAGGGCGGCAGCCACGATCACAAACAGGTGGGCATCGACCTGGGCGGACCGTTGGACGACGACGGGGTTTGGAGCTATCGCGTGACCGCCATGGCACGCGATGCCGACACGCAGACCGACTACATCCCGAACGACCGCCAGTACATCGCGCCCGCGCTGACCTGGCGCCCTGCCGCGCATACCTCGCTGACGCTGCTGGCCAGCTATCAGCACACGCGCACCATGTACAACTGGGGGCTGCCGGTGGCCGGCACGCTGCGCGACAACCCCAATGGCCGGCTGCCCCGCGATCGCTTCACCGGCGAACCCGATTTCGATGACTACGACACCAAGACCTGGACCGTCGGCTACCTGTTCGAACACAAGTTCAACGACACGCTGACGTTTCGGCAGAACGCGCGCTACTACCGGTCCGACATGACCTGGAACTCCGCCTATGGCGCCGCCATGCAACCCAACCAGCGGCTGCTGAACCGCTTCGGCTTCATCCGCTCGGACGAATACAAGTCCTTCAGCGTGGACACACAGATGCAGGCCAACTGGCACCACGGCAATATCGCGCACACGACCCTGGCCGGCATCGATTATTCCCATACACCCTGGGTGCGCGACGAACGGCGGGGCCAGGTGGCAGCACTGGATCTGTACAACCCGGTCTATGGCGCACCCATCATTCCCAACGCGCGCTCCAGCCGCGTGCTGGATACCGATGCCTCGCAAATGGGCTTCTACCTGCAGGAGCAGATGAAGATCGCGCAGCGCTGGGTCGTGATGGCCGGCGTGCGACACGACCGCAGCCGCAGCACGATCGATGGCGTCCTGACCACCGGCGCGGCCAACAGCCCGGAAAGCCGCCTCAAGCTGCGCGACCGCAACAGCGCCACCACGGGCCGCGCGGGCCTGGTGTATCTCTTCGACAACGGCTGGGCGCCCTACGTCAGCGCCGCCACCTCCTTCGAGCCCGAGTCCGGCGCGGTGGACTTCAACGGAGACACCTTCGAACCCACCAAGGGCAGGCAGTACGAAGTGGGCGTGAAGTTCGAATCACCGTCCAGTCCCTACATGTTCGGCGCCTCGGTCTATGACCTGCGCCGCAGCAACGTGCTGACCGCGGATCCTTTGCATCCGGGCTATTCGGTGCAGACGGGCGCCATCCGGTCACGGGGCCTGGAGCTGGAGGCGAAGGCCGACATCGCCAGGCAGTGGCAGTTGATCGGCGCCTACACCTACACCAACGCCGAGATCCTGCGCAGCAACGCAGGCGATGCGGGCACCGCGCCACCCGGCGTGCCGCGCCACACGATCGCGCTGTGGGGGGTCTATCGCTTCGGCGATGCGGTGGCCCCCGGCCTGAAGGCGGGCGCGGGCGCGCGCCACATCATCGGCACCAGCGGCTACGTGCTCGGCACCACGCCCACCGACGCCAGGTTGCCTTCCTATACCGTGGTCGACGCCATGCTGGGCTACGAGACCGGGCCATGGACGCTGACGCTGAACGTCAACAACCTGCTCGACAAGCGCTACGTGCAGTCCTGCTATTACGCCACCACCACGTGCTTCTATGGCGAAGGCCGCAGCGCCATCGCCCGCGCGGCCTACCGCTGGTAAAGACGCAGCGGGCGCATACCGTGGGACGGCAAGCCGAATCCAGCGCGGGCCTTGCGCTGCCGCGCCTGCAACGGCAGCACTTCGTGCTGCTGCACCGCTATGTCGGCCTGCTGATGGCGGCATTCCTGCTGATTGCCGCGGTCACCGGCACGTTGCTGGCCTTTCGCGAGGAACTGGACCAGGCATTGGCGCCCGAGCTGTTCATCGCCGACAGCGATGCAAGGACGCCATTGCTGGATCCCTACACCTTGCGCGAACGCGTCTCCGCCCAGCTGGGACCGCTCGCCAGGGTCGATACCGTCGCGCTGGCCTTGCGGCCTGGCCGGACCGTCCGCTTTCCGGTGGCCCCCAACCCGGACCCCGCCACGGGCACGTTCGCCGTGCTGGGCTATGACGAGATCCACGCCGATCCGCACACCGGCAAGATCCAGGGCAGGCGGTATCGGGAAAGACTGGGCGTATCCGCCGCGCAGGTCGTGCCCTCGCTCTTCGTCATCCACCACTCGCTGGCACTGCCCGGCAGATGGGGCACGCTGCTGCTGGGCGTGATCTCGTTGCTCTGGACCCTCGATTGCTTCGCGGGCGCGTGGCTGACCTTGCCCAAGGGCCGGCCCTTCATGCAGAAATGGCGACCGGCCTGGCGGCTGAAGTGGGGGGCGGGCGCCTACCGCGCCACCCTGGACCTGCATCGCGCGGGCGGCCTGTGGGGCTGGGCCGTGTTGCTGCTTTTCGCCTGGTCCAGCGTGATGTTCAACCTGCGCGAGCCCGTGTTCCGGCCCGTCATGGGCCTGGTCTTCGAGTTCGACGACTCCTGGCGCAGCGTGCCCATGCGTGCGTCACCTGTCCTGCGACCCGGCCTGGACTGGCCCGCCGCGCACGCGGCGGCGCGCGAGGCCATGCAGGAACTGGCGCGCGAGACAGGCTTGCGCGTCAACGCCGAGGAACGCCTGCAACTGGACAGGCGCCGGGGCGTGTACGCCTATCTCGTCCACTCCACCCTGGACCTGCGGCTCACCGTCGGCAACACGGCGGTCCTGATCGACGCCGACACGGGTCAGGCGCTGGGACGCTGGCTGCCCACCGGCGGCCCGGCGGGCAACACCGTCAGCAACTGGCTGGGCGCCCTGCACATGGCCCATGTCTTCGGGCGCCCCTACCAGGTGTTCGTCGCGCTGACCGGCATGCTCACTGCGGTGCTCACCGTCACCGGCGTGCTGGTATGGCTGCGCAAGCGCCGCGCGCGGCACGCCAGGCCCCCCGGCAGACCCTCGGGTCAGTACCGGTAGGCCTGGCAGCCGGCAAGCTCAGCGGTCCCGTGCCCGGCCTCCCAGCGTGGCAAAAAAACTTGCCACGAAGGCGCCGACCAGCATCGACACGAACGCCCAGAAGGAAAACGCCGCCGCGGCCTTGCGCGCGGTATCAGCGGCCTCGCGGGCCTTCTGTTCGGCTTCCTGGGCAACCTGCCTGGCCTGCTCCTCGACCTGCTTCAGGCGTTGCTGCGCGCTGGCTTCGTCCACGCCCGCTTCCCGGGCGATCAACTTCACCAGGTACGCGCGGTCCGACTCGGAGAGCTGGCCGGTGGAAAGGCTGCGTCCCAGGATGCGCGACGCCTCCTGGCGGGTGTCGCCCGGCGCGCCCGTGGCGGCGGGATCGTCGGCGCGGAACAACGCATCGGTGAAATAGTCGAGCGAAAGGCCCTCGCCTTCCCCTTGCGCGGCTTGCCCCGCCGCCGCCGTCAGCGCGCTGGCGCCCGCCCCGGCCACCGCCCCGCCCACCTTGGCGGCGCCCGAGACGGCGGACGAGAGTGCCGAACCGACCAGGATCAAGCCCACCAGGGCGCTCAGCGCCCAGACGAGAAACCCGTGGGCGGTATCCCGGAAATAGGCTTCGTCATTATCGACATCCGTCCATTTCGTGCGCAGGCGGCCCGTCACATAACCTGCAATGCCATAGGCGATGACCTGCGTCGCGAACAGCCATGCGATCGACCCGACCGCCAGCGTGGTGCCCGATGCGCCTTCGCCGCGCCACGGCGAAACCGAGAGGAATCCGAAACCGGAGCCGCCGGTCAGGAGCAATGCCGATACAGCGGCGGCAATGACCGCCCCGGCGACGACTGCCCCCCACGACACGGCGGATCGGGAGGACTCCAGGCCGCCGTGGCCATAGGGGGAGGAGGAGAGGGATGTCTGGGTGTTTTGCATGACGATTCCTTTGTTGGACGCACGGAAAATCGGCACTACGAAAAACTCATCCGGATATGAAAACGGGTGGCAGGCAACACCAACGCGCCAGCAAAAGATACCAGCGATGGGTTTTTTCGCAAGGACCCGCTTTAAACAAAAGCCTTCTGAAATAATGTTTGGAAATAAATAAGCGGCCGGGCCGCACAAAATAAATACTGGCATCAACCTTGCGGCCAATCCTGCAGGCGCGGGCCGGCGGCGGCACTCCTCGCGATCAATGGCGATAACGCAGATTCAGCATCACGCTGCGCGGCTGGCCGTAGTAGTTCTGCCGCGTCGCGCCGCCCAGCTTCTCGTAGTACTTGCGGTCGAACAGGTTCTCCACCGTCAGCGTGCCGTCCAGGTGCTTGTCGAAGGCATAGCCCACCTGTGCCGTCACCAGGGTGACGCTGCCCTGCTCCCAGCGCACGTTGCCCGCCTGGTGATGGATGCCGCCGGTGTAGCGCAACCCGCCGCCCACGCTGACACCTTGCAGCGCCTCATCCTGGAAGGCGTAGCGCGTCCACAGGTGCATGGCGTGGCGCGGCGTCAGCGTGTTGAAGGCCAGGCCCTTCTGCGTGACCGGCGCCTCCAGGTATTTCGTCTGCGTATAGGCATAGCCCGCCGTCACATCCCAGCCCGGCATGGGCGAGCCGCTGATCTCCGTCTCGAAGCCCTGGCTGCGCACCCGGCCCGCCGCAATCGAGAACATGGGATTGTCCGGATCGGACATGGCGCGGTTGCGGTCCACGATCTGGAACACCGCCGCATGCGTATTCAAACGGCCATCCAGGAAGGACCCCTTCAAGCCTGTCTCCCACTGCCGTCCCTGGCGCGGCCTCAGCGTGTTGCCCTGCGCGTCGGTGCTGGTCTGCGGCTGGAAGATGCTGGTGTAGCTGACATAGGCCGAAACGTTAGGCGTGAGGTCGGCGACGATGCCCGCATAGGGCGCGGGGCGGCCCTTGATCCGGTCTACGGATTGGTTGAACTCGCCGAAGTACACGTTGTTGTTGCGCGCGTCGTTCTTCCACCAAGTCAGGCGCGCGCCGCCGATCACCTTCAGCCAGTCGGCGACGGCGACGTTGGCGCGCGAGTACAGCCCGACCTGGCTGACACGCCCCTCGTTCCCGTTGACGCGTTCCATCTCCGGTTCGGCAGGGTTGACCACCGGCGCATGGATGTTCGTCGGGAACACGCTGCCGCCGCCATAGCTGAAGTTCTTCAGCGTATAGGTATAGTCCGCGCCGACCAGCAGGGAATGCTCACGGCCGAACAGCATGAACGGCTGGTTCAGGTTCAGGTCGGCGCCCGTGGTCTGCCAGTGGTTGCGATAGGACCACGCGATGATGTTCGTGTCGCCATTGGCCGGATTCACCGCGGCATTGGGCCACGTGAAGATCCGCGTGGGCGTGTCCGTGTCGCGATGGAACACGCTGGCCCTGATGCGGCCGCCCTGCGCCAGCCGGTGTTCCAGATCGGCGAAGAGTTCGGTGGTGTCCTCTTCCAGCCGCGTCCAGTCCGCGCTGACATTGGTGCTGCGCTTCACGTCCAGCAGGCCGCCGTTGGCATAGGCAGGCAAGCCGAAGGCCGGCCGGCTGCGCGCCTGCTGGTGCGTGATGCCCGCGGCCACGGTCGTGTCCGTGCCAGGATCGGCCTCGATGATGCCGTACAGCGTCGGCCGGCGCGAATCGACGCGGTCGACGAACGAGCCACGGTCCTCATAGGCCGCGATGAAACGCCCACGCACCTTGCCCGCCTCATCGAAGGGCGTGCTGATATCGGCCACGGCGCGGTAATAGTCCCAGGAGCCCATGCTGGCCTGCGCCTCGAAGCCGAAGGTTTCCAGCGGACGCTTGCGCACCAGGTTCACGCTGCCGCCGGGCTCGCCGCTGCCCTGGTACAAGCCGGCAGGTCCGCGCAGCACTTCGATGCGGTCATAGATGGCCAGGTCGAACCCCGTGGACAGGTTGCCGCTGCCCGCGGGCGCCGACAGGCCATCGACCTGGATGGCGTCCAGCGAATAGCCGCGTGAAATGAAGCCGGACATGTTCATGCCCGTGCTCAGCGTCTCGACCGTGATGCCGGTGACGTTGCGCATGGCATCGGACAGGCTGTTCAGGTTCTGGTCGTCCATCTGCTTGCGCGTCACCACCGACACCGATTGCGGAATCTCGCGCAAGGTCTGGCCGCCCTTGCCGATCGTGACCGCGCGGCTGGCATAGCTGCCCGAGCCTTCGCTGGTGGCAAGCGGCACCGCGCCCAGCACCGTGACCGGCGCCAGCTCCGACACCGACGAGGCCGGGACAGGCTCCAGCCCATAGCGGCCCGGACCGCGCGGCACGGCGCGATAGCCGCTGCCGCTCAGCAGGCGGTCGAAGCCCTCCTGCACGCCATGGCTACCACGCAAGCCCGCGCTTTGGCGGCCTGCCAGCGCGGCCGGATCGAAGACCAGTTGCACGCCCGCGCCGGCCGCGAACTGCGCCAGGACATCGCCCAGGGTACCCGCCGCGATCTGCTGCGCCGGCGCCGGCGCCTGCGACCAGGCGGCACCGGGCAATGCCGTGCCCAGGGCCGCGCACAGCGCCAGCATGCGCAGGCGGGTGGCGCGGTGGGAATGAACAAGGGTAGCGGCCGGGCGGGGAGCGCTGGCGGCGAGCGCGCGTAGGCGAGCCATGGCGGGAGGATCCTTAGGTCGGGAAAGTGGAGGGATGCGCATTGCATGGCAACGCGCCTTCATCTCTCTCCGGACGAGAAGGAAAAAGTGATCACGGCGGCACAGATTTTTTTCAGGCCGGACCGACCGACACCCAATAGCGGCTGAAGCGCCGCACCCGCAAGGGCAGCTGGCCCTGCAACATGTCCAGCGCCGCATCGGTGTCCGCCAGCGACAGGGCCCCCGACACGGGCAGGTCGGCCACCGCCGGGTCACAGCGCAACACGCCAGGACGATAGCGGCCCAGCTCGGCCAGCAGGTCCGCCAGACGCATGTTGCGCGCCACCAGCATGCCCTGGCGCCACAGCAACGCAGACTCGTCCACGACGGACTGGACGGGCGCTGCCCCCGGAAGAAAGCGCGCCTGTTCGCCCGCGCCCAGGCGGATGGCATCCCCCGTGGCGGGTCGCCACAGCACGGCATGCTGAAACACCGCCACTTGCACGCCCGGCGCCAGGCGACGCACCGTGAAGCGGGTGCCTTGGGGCTCGACCTCACCCCACGGCGTTTCCACCCGCAAGGGGCGGCCCGCGGGGTCGGCGTGGCCCGTCTCGACGAAGACTTCCCCGGCATGCAGCACCAGCCGCCGCTCCGTGGAGGTAAATCTCACGCTCACCGCGCTGGCGGTGTTCAGCACGAGTTGCGTGCCGTCATCCAGGGTCAGCGACCGGCGCTCTCCCGTGCTGGTGGAGAGGTCAGCCGTCCATCCCTGCCAGGGCTGTTCGCGCCACGCCAACCAGGCCACCGGCGCGGCCAGCACCAGGCCCGCGCCGGCACGCAGGACCGCGCGGCGGTTTGCCGTGCGCCTGGCGCCGCGACGCTGCGCCAGGCGCACGGCTTGCGGGCCGATGCCCGCAGGCAGTGCGTCGAATGCGCCCAGCACCTTTTCCGCCCGCGCCCAGGCACGCGCCTGGGCCTCGCCTTGTCCGAGCCAAGCCTCGAAGGCCTGGCGGTCAGCTGCGCCGGGGCGCTCGTAACGCAGGCGCAACACCCACTCCGCGGCTTCCTCCAGCAACGCCGGGTCTACCGGCAGCGCCGCCCGGTCATCCGTCACGAGGGTGCTCATTCAGCCGCCAGCATGCAGGCCATCAGTGCGCGGTGGATATGGCGGCGCACCGTGATGGCGGGCTTGCCTGTCTGTTGCGCGATCTCCCGCAGCGTCATGCCGTCCAGTTGCGCCATCAGGAAGACGTCACGCGTGAAGACGGGCAGGCTGTCCAGCAGCGCGTCCACGCGCAGCAGGGCCTCGACGATCAGCAACCCCGCCTCGGGCGACGGCGCCACTGCCTCCGGCGCCAGCGCCAGCGCGTCCAGGTAGGCCTGCTCGACGTCACGGCGACGCCAGTGATCGACGAGCAGGCCCTTGGCGATATGCGTGATCAGCGCGCGCGGTTCGTCACGCAGGGCATGCACGCGCCGCGAGGTCATCAGACGCAGGAAGGTGTCGTGCGCCAGATCGGCGGACTCGAATGCGTCCCCAAGGCGCCGGCGGAACCATCCCCTGAGCCAGCCGTGATGGGCAAGATACAGCGCCTCCACCGTCTGGCGCGCGGATAGGTCGGTCATGAAGCTGGGTAGCGGAAAAGGACAAGGAAGAAAAGTAATGAGAATTCTTATCAATTATGAAGCAAAGCCTCGCACGGCACAAAATCCATAGAGCGTCCCCATTTTCAACCTGACGGTCACGGCTGGCGACCCCGCGTGTAAACTTCAGGCTTTTTGATTCCCGCTGTATGGCAGAAGCCTCCCGACGCGCGCGCTTCAGCGGCCCTGCACTGGTTCGCCTGCTGGCTCGCCTGGCGGACATCGACGCAGCTGAAAGCAAACAGGCGCTTCCAGACCGCCTGAGCCAGTGGCTGGGCTGGTCCGACGCCATTACGCTGTCGGCCGCGCACAACGGCGAACCGCCCCCCGTCCCTCCCGGCGCACCGGTCTTCGATGACGAACAAGGCCTGGAGGTGCAACGCTTGCGCGCCACGCTTGCCGGCGCCATCGACGACGACAGTCCGTTCAGGGGCAGGCCAGGCGCCCCGGCGCCGGCCCCCGCGCTCGACTACGTGGCCTATCGCCAGCACTACGTCTTCCTGCAGAAGACGATGGACACGGCGATCTCGCCGCTGCGCGTCCGCCTGCGGGCCATGCTGGCCGCCCGTGCCGGAGAGATGACCCGGCTGGCAGTCGTCGATGCGCTGATGGAACGCACCCTGAGCCCGCGCGAACGCGTGCTGTTCGGCAAGATTCCCACCGTGCTGGAACGGCGCTTCCGCCAGTTGCGCGACGACGATATCGCGGCGCGCAGCGATGGCGAGGACGACAGTGCGCCGATCGCTGCCGGCCCCTGGCTGGACGTGTTCCGCCAGGACATGCGCGGCGTGCTGCGTGCCGAGCTCGACGTCCGCCTGCAGCCCGTGGAAGGACTGCTGGCCGCGTTGCGCGGCAGCTGACAACAACATAGACAAGACAGACCACATGACCCGAACGCTTTTCCGATGTGCCGTTTTCCTGGCAGGCCTTGCCGTCGTGGGCTGGATCGCCGCCGGCTACGTAGGCAGCAACCCGCTTGCGCTGGCCGTCACCGTGCTGATCGGCGTCTGCTACCTGGCAGGCGCGCTGGAATTGCTGCAGTACCAGCGCCACACCAGCGCCCTCTCGCAGGCGCTGGCCGGCCTGACCGCCCCGCCCGCCAACTTGAATGACTGGCTGGACGCGCTGCCCGCCAGCCTGCGCCCCGCCACGCGCCTGCGCGTGGACGGCGAACGCGTGGGCCTGCCCGGCCCGGCGCTCACGCCCTATCTGGTCGGCCTGCTGGTGCTGCTGGGCATGCTCGGCACCTTCCTCGGCATGGTCGCCACGCTGCGCGGCACCGGCGCCGCGCTGGAAAGCGCCGCCGACCTGCAGGCCATCCGCGCCTCGCTGGCCACGCCCATCAAGGGCCTGGGCTTTGCCTTCGGCACCTCGGTGGCGGGCGTCGCCACCTCGGCCATGCTGGGTCTGCTGGCGGCCCTCGCGCGCCGTGAACGCGCCGAGGTGTCCCGCAGCCTGGACGCCAGCGTGAGCACCACGCTGCGTCCCTTCACCGCCGCGCACCGGCGCGACGAAGCCCTGGCGCTGTCCCAGCGCCAGGCCGACATCCTGCCCGCGCTGGTCGAACAGTTGCGCGGCCTGACCGCCGCGCTGCAGCAACAGCACCAGGACCTGGGCCAGCGCCTGTCCACCAGCCAGGACGCCTTCCACGGCAAAACCGAGACGCTGTACACCCGCTTGGCCGACACGCTGGGACAGGCCCTGAAGGACAGCGCCGCGGAAAGCGCACGCGCCGCCGGCGCCGCCATCCAGCCCGCCGCCGAAGCCACGCTGGCGGGCCTGACCCGCGAAACCGCCACCTGGCAGGCCTCGGTGTCGCAGACGCTGCAACAACAGGTGGACGCCATCGCCACGCGCCTGGGCACGACCACCGACACCATCGCCACCCGCCTGGACGCAGCCACCGGCGCCATTGCCCAGCAACTGGCGCAAGGCACCCAGGCCATCGCCGCGAACCTGGAAGGCAGCACCGCCAGCATCGCCACGAACCTGAAGGACACCACGGCGTCCATCGCCACGAGCCTGGAAAGCGCCACCTCCGCCATCGCCAGCAACCTGAGCGGCACCAGCACCGACATCGCCACGCGCCTGGATACCAGCACCCGCGCCATCGCGGACAACCTTGCTGCCAGCACCGCCTCGATCTCGGACAGCCTGGACCAGAACACCCGCGCGATCGCCACGAGCCTGGACAACACCACGCGCGCCATCGCCGCGAATCTCGAGACCAGCACCGGCGCCATCACCAGCAACCTGGAAACCAGCACCGCCGCCATCCGCGCCAGCCTGGATGCCGGCACCGATTCCACGTCGGAAAAGCTGGCTGCCGTGGCCGAGATCGCCTCGGTGCAGCTCGAAGCCACCACCCAGGCCGTCACCGAGACCTGGCGCCAGGCATTGGCCGACCACCAGCAGGCCAGCGACACGCTGATGCACACGCAGCGCTATGCGCTGGAACGCTCGGCCGGCACGCTGGAGAAGGGCGTCGGCGCCCTGCTGACCGGCATGGACACGCGCATGGCCGAGGTCACGACGCAGCTCTCGCAAGCCTGGACCGAGGCCCTGGCCCGCCATGAAACCGCCAACGGCAAGCTGGCCGAGCAGAACCAGGCCATGCTGGATGCGGCCGCCGCGCAACTGGCGCAGCAATCCGCCGACACCGTGCGCGCGGCAGAGACCGCCCGCCAGACACTGCAGGACACGCTGGCCGCGCGCGACGAAGAACGCCTGGCCGCATGGACCGGCGAACTGCGCGCCATCGCCGCGTCGCTGCGCGACACCTGGCAGCAAGCCGGTGAACACACCGCCGCGCAACAGCGCGAGGTCAGCGCGTCGCTGACCCGCACCGCCGACGACATTGCCGAGCGCGCACGCGAACACGCCACCACCACGCTGGCCGAGATCGCCCGCCTGATGCAGGCCGCGGCCGAGGCGCCCAAGGCTGCGGCGGACGTCATCGCCGAACTGCGCGACCGCCTGTCCGACAGCATGGCCCGCGACAACGCCATGCTGGACGAGCGCGCGCGCCTGATGGAAAGCCTGGGCACCCTGCACGACGCGGTGAACCAGGCCTGCACCGAGCAACGCGGCGCCATCGACGCGCTCATCAGCACCTCGTCCGACCTCATGGAACGCGTGGGCAACCAGTTCCGCGACACCGTGCTGTCCGAGACCGACAAGCTGTCGCAGGCCGTGCAATCGGAAACCGGCAAGCTGTCCGAAGCCGCCGACCAGGTGGCCGGCAGCGCCACGCAGGTCAGCAGCCTGGGCGACGCCTTCGGCGCCTCGGTCCAGGCCTTCGACTCGGCCAACGAAAAGCTGGTGGCCCACCTGGCGCGCGTCGAGGCCGCGCTGGACAAGTCGCTGGCGCGCAGCGACGAGCAGCTTGCCTATTACGTGGCGCAGGCCCGCGAGGTCGTGGACCTGAGCCTGCTGTCGCAGAAGCAGATCATCGCCGAGCTCAAGCGCGCCGCTGAAAGCAGGAATCCGGACGGCGCCGAGGCGGCATGAGAGACGATCTCGACGCGGGCGTTGAGCCCGGCGCCCCCGCCTGGGCCGTCTTCGGCGACCTGATGTCGGTGCTGCTGGGCGCCTTCGTGCTCATCCTGGTGGGCGTGATCGGCTTCCAGCTGGAGCTCTCGGCCCGGTTGCAGGAAGAGGTGGCGCAACGCGAAGCCGAGACCCAGCGCCGCCAGACCCTGGAAGAAGCGCTGGCCGGCCCCCTGCTGGCAGGCCGCGTGACGCTGGTGGACGGCCGCATCGGCATCAGCGGCAACGTCCTGTTCGCCTTGAACTCAGACCAGTTGCAGGACGAAGGCCTGGACGTGCTGAAAAGCCTGGCCGCGCCGCTGGGCGAATACCTGCGCAGCCGCGACGAAATCCTGATGGTCAGCGGCTTCACCGATGACCGGCCCGTGCACGGCAACAACCGCCGCTTCGCGGACAACTGGGAACTGTCCGCGCAGCGCGCGTTGACGGTCACGCGCGCCCTCATCGACGAAGGCCTGCCCGCCAGCTCGGTGTTCGCCGCGGCTTTCGGTTCCGAGCAGCCCGTGGCGTCGAACGACGACGAGGCCGGCCGCGCGCGCAACCGCCGCGTGGAGATCGCCCCGCTGCCCCGCCCCGCGGCCACCGAGGCACCCGCGCCATGACCTCGCACGACGCGCCTGCGCCTGCATCCACGCGCGGCCCGCTGGGCCTGCTGTGCGACGACATCGCGCGCTGGCGCGAGGACAGCACCTTCCATGACGCCTATCCCGAGCTTCCGCTGCTGGATGAACTGCGCGAATTGTGGGCCTGCCTGGGTGCGGACCAGCAGATGCGCCAATCCGAGGAACAGGTGCCGGACAACGCCGGCCCCTTGAATTCCAGCCATCTCATCCACCGCTCCCTGTCGCTGATGCGCGCGCAGTCGCCGGACTACCTGCGACAGTTCCTGGCGTATGCGGACACGCTGTCGTGGATGGAGGAACTGGTGGAGAGCAGCGTGGCGCCAAGGAATCCGTCCCAGGCAGGCGCCCGCAAGAGCCCCCGCGGCAAGCGCTAGGACTGCTCCCAGCACGCGACCTGATGGGTGGCCGACACCCCGACCCACACCGGCGCCTCCTCCCGGCAACGCTGCCTGGCCTCGGGACAACGGGCCGCATAGCGGCAACCTGCATGCGCAGCCGCCTCCGGCTCGCCCCGCGCGATAGGCAGCCTGGGCGCGCCCGGATCTGGCACCGGCACTGCCGCCAACAGCGCACGGGTATAGGGATGGCGGGCATCGCGGTATATCTCGTCGCGCCGACCCGACTCTACGATCCGCCCGGCATGGACGATGGCCACCTGGTGCGAGAGGTGCCTGACCACCGCCAGGTCGTGCGAGATGAAGAGAAACGACACGCCCAGCCCTCGCTGAATCTCCGCGAACAGGTTCACGATCTGCGCGCGCACCGACACGTCCAGGGCCGACACGGGTTCGTCGGCCACGATGAAGGATGGCCGCACGGCCAGGGCTCGCGCGATGCCGATACGCTGGCGCTGGCCGCCGGAAAAGCTGCCGGGCAAGCGCGCCGCATCATCCGGCGACAGGCCGACCAGGCCCAGCAACTCGGCGACGCGCTCGCGCAAGGCCTGCCCTCGGGCCGTCCCATGGACGACCATGGGCTCGGCAACGATATCGCCAACCCGCATGCGCGGGTTCAGGCTGGCATAGGGATCCTGCAGCACCGGCTGCATCTGCGCACGCAGCCGGCGCAAGGCTTCGTTCGACAGGCCGGCCAGGCGTTGGCCGCGAAACAGCACCTGCCCCCCGCGCAGGGGCACGCGTCCCAGCACTGCGCGCCCGATGGTCGACTTGCCTGATCCGCTCTCGCCGACGATACCCAGCGTCTCGCCGGGCGCCACGCCAAAACTCACGTTGCTCACGGCCAGCACCGGCGCGGGCTTCGGCAACCAGAAGGCGGGCCGGTGCGCGGGATACGCGATGGTCATGTCCCGTGCCTCGACCAGCCACGACGGCCTGTCCACGGCTGCCCCTGCTGGGGTGCCGCCGCGCATCGGGCTGCCTTCGTGCTCGGGGTAACGCGGCGTGCTCATGCCCGCCCCTCCCCTGCGTGCACGGCTGGCTGCAGGGGATGCCAACAGGCCGACACGCGCCGCGCGCCCATGCTTGCCAGGGGTGGTCGCTGCTCCCGGCAGCGCGCATCGGCCCGCGGGCAACGCGGCGCGTAAGCGCATCCCACCATGACCTGGGACGGACTCGGCGGCACGCCAGGAATCGCCCGCAAGGGGCCGTCCTGCTCAGGCCCGTCGATACGCAGCGTGGACCGGATCAGGCCCGCCGTATACGGATGCGCCGGCGCGGCATAAAGTGCCTGCGCGGGCGCCACCTCCACGATCCGCCCCGCATACATGACCGCGACACGCTCGCAAAGCTGGGCGACCAGGCCAAGATCATGGGTCACCAGTACCATGGCCAACCCCAGCTCCGTGCGCAACCGCCGGAGCAGATCCACGATCTGGGCCTGCACCGTGACGTCCAGCGCCGTCGTCGGCTCATCTGCGATCAGCAGGGCCGGCTCTGCAGCCAGGGCCATCGCGATCATCACCCGCTGGCGCAGCCCCCCGGACAATTGGTGCGGCAGCGCACGCATGCGCCGGGGCGCATCGTCCACGCCAACCTGCTCAAGCAATGACTCGGCACGCGCCCAGGCCGCCGCGGCGCGCAGGCCGTGGTGCCGGCGCAATACCTCCGTGATCTGGCTGCCCGCGCTCATGAGCGGATTCAGCGATGTCATGGCGTCCTGGAAGATGATGGAGATGTCGCGGCCACGCACGCGTCCCGCCAATGCAGGCGCATCCCGCAAGGAGGCGCCTTGCCAGCGTATGTCGCCATGTGCGATGGCCGCGGGCGGATCGATCAGGCCCATCACGGCCTGCATCGTCATGCTCTTGCCTGACCCGCTTTCCCCGACGAGCCCAAGCGTCTCGCCTGCCGCCACGGCAAGCGTCACTTCGCGCACGGGCATGACCGTGCCGCCGCGTGTCGCGACCTGCACGGCAAGCGCCTCGATTTCCAGGAGCGGCTTGGCGGCGACCGTCATGACAGCGCCTTGCGCCAGCGTCGCCGGCGCGCCCGCCGGCTTTCCCGCGCGGCGATCACCATCGCGGCACGGCGGTCGCGCGCCTGCGCATCCAGCGTGGCTCGCACCCATTGCGCCAGCAGATTGGCCGACAGGATCGTCAGCGCAATCGCCATGCCAGGGAACGTGACGAGCCACCACGCGCCGAAGATATGGGCCTTGCCCAGCGAAATGTCCAGGCCCCACGAGCTGGCGGGAGGCTGGATACCCATGCCCAGGAAGGACAAGGCCGCCTCGGCAAGCAGGACGCGGGCCAGTTCGATGATCGAGAGGGTCACCAGGCTGGCGCCCAGGTTGGGCAGGATGTGGCGCAGGATGACGCGCCAGGGACGACAGCCGATCAGTTCCGCCGCCTCGACATAGCCTTCCTGGCGCGCGGACACCACCACGCCGCGCGTCATGCGCGCAAAGACCATCCAACCGCTGACCGCAAGCACCACGACCAGCGTCACCGGCGTGGCACCGATCACGCTCAGGACTGTCAAGGCAAGCAGCAGGTCGGGAAACGCAAGCTGGGTGTCGACCACCCGCATGATGAACGCATCGACCCGCCCGCCCAGGTAACCCGCCGCCAGCCCGGCCAGCACGCCGAGTGCCGCGGACAGACCCACCGCCCACAGCGCGATGCCGAGCGAGGCGCGCGCGCCGTGGATGATGCGCGACAGCACATCGCGTCCCAGATGGTCCGTGCCCAGTAGGTACCGCCAGTCGCCCTTCTCGAGCCATACCGGCGGCAGCAGTCGCGCGCGCAACACCTGCTGCGCAGGATCGTGCGGGGCCGCGATGTCCGCAAGAACCGCCGCGACGGCCAACGCAAGCAGGAAGACCGCACTGAGCAATGCAGCCCGGTCGTGAACCAGCTCAGCCAGCAGGGACACGGCGGATCGGGCAGGACCTCCGGGCGACACGGGGAGGGCAGTCGCGGCCAAGGCGGGCACGGCACGACTCATCGGAAGCTGACCCTCGGGTCGAGCGCCTTATGCAGGATATCCAGCAGAAGGTTAATGGAGACGGCCATGATGGCCACCGAGAACACGACCGCCTGCAACAGGATGATGTCCTGGCGCTGGATGGCCTGCATCACCGTCAGGCCCAGGCCTGGCCACGCGAACACGGTCTCCACCACCACGACATTGCCCGCCAGGGCACCGACGATTTCCCAGCCGGACAGCGTCAGGATCGGCACTGACGCATTGCGCAGGGCGTGCACGCCAATCACGCGCGCACGGCTCAGGCCCTTGGCCCGCGCCGTCTTCACATACTGCCGGCCCATTTCCTCGAGCATGCTGGCCCGCACCACGACCAGCAGCCGGCCCAGCGACGGCAAGGCCAGGGTCAGCGCGGGCAGGATCAGGTAGCGTGCATCCCTGGCCCCCGAGGTCGGCAGCCATCCGAGTGTCACGCCAAATAAAATGACCAGGAGCAGGCCCAGCCAGAATTGGGGAAGCGACAGCCCAATCATGCTGGCCGTGACCACGGCTCGGTCCAGCCAACTGCCAGGACGCACGGCGGCCAGCACGCCCAGCGGGATGGCAAGCAGGATTGCCAGGCCGATGCCCGCTGCGGTCAGCAGGGCCGTCATGGGCAGGCGCTCGGCCACCACGTCCATGGCGGGCCGGCGCTGCCAGATGCTGTCGCCGAACTCCAGCGTTGCCACCGAACCGGCGAAATGGACGAACTGCTCTGCCAGCGGCTTGTCCATGCCCAGCTGGCTGCGCAGCAACGCCCGCTGCTCGGCCGTCGCCTCGGGCGGCAGCATGGCCAGCACGGGATCGCCGATCACGCGGGTGACCAGGAAGACCAGTGCCGTCACGCTCAGCACGACGATCACGCCATGCCAGAGCCTTACCAGGATGAAGGTGGTCACTCCGGTCAGTCAGCCAGCCGGGCATCCTTCAGGAAGAGCTTGCCATCCACGCGCGGCGTCCAGACCAGGCGCTTGCTGAGCCCATAGATGTCCTTCACGCGCAGCAGCGATGCCACGTAGCCCTGCTCTTCCGAGAATTTCAGGATCTCACTGTAGAGCGCCTGACGCTTCTGCGGATCGATGCCATAGCGCGCCGCCTCGATCTTCTGGCCCAGTTCGATGTTGGCATTCGACGCGCCCGAGCCTGTGGGGTGGTAATAGGCGGTGATCGCGCGGTCGGCATCGAATAGTTCATTGCCGCTCGACGAGTAGTAGACATCCGGCCGCACGGCAGGATCGTAGATGCGCTTCTGGTACTCGCTCCACTCGGGGATGCGCAGGTCCACCTTCAGGCCGATGGCGGTCCAGTAGCCCGCGATGGCCTCGACCACGTCACGGTCCTTCAGGAAGCGACCACCCGGGCCGAGCAGGCCGATCGTTGCGCCTTCCGCACCTGCTTCCTTCAGCAGGCTGCGGGCCTTGTCCGGATCAAACGGATAGCCCTTGATCGCGGGGTCGAATCCGAAAGCCTCGGGCACCAGCAACTGGCCCGTCGTGGCGGTCGCGTTGCCTTCGAACAAGGTGTCGGCAAGCTCCTGCTTGTCGATGGCGTACAGCAGTGCCTGACGCACCCGGACATCGGCGGTGGGCGAGCCCGGACGGGAATTGATGACGATGTACGGCAGCTCCAGGCCTTCGACCTTCTCGACCTTGGGCGCGCGCGCGGCGAACTCGGGCGCGACATTGGTGGTCAAGTCGACCTCGCCGGCGAGCAGGCCCGCCAGCCTGGCGCTCGCATCGGGAATGAAGCGGAAGGCGACGCGCGACACCTGCGGCTTGGCGCCCCAGTAGTCCGGGTTCGCCTCCAGCACGATATCCTGGCCGCGGTCCCACCGCACGAAACGATAGGGGCCGGTGCCCACCGGCTTGGACGCGAAATCGGGCTTGCCCGCCGCGCCCGGGGGCACGATCTTGAGCCAGTAGAGCCGCGCGGTCAGCACCGGGTCGGGCTGCACCGTGGTGACCCGCACCGTCTTCGCGTCGACCGCCACGGCGTCCTTGATGGTGGATACGTAGGAGAACTGGCTGGACTTCAGCGCCGGATCGACGATGCGCTTGAGGCTGAAGGCGACTGCCTTGGCGTCTAGCGGTTCGCCATTGTGGAAGCGGATGCCCTCACGCAGCGTCACCTCCCACGTGAGCGGATCGATCTGGCGCGGCAGCGCGCTGGCCAGCCCGGGATGCAGCTTGCCGGCCGCGTCACGCACGTACAGCGTTTCGTAGAGGTTGTCCGTCACGATGTGGACGGCGCCATCATCCTGGATCTGGGGATCGAGCGTGGTGGGTTCGGAACCGATGGCCACCACGATTTCCTGGGCGGGCGCCGCGGCCACGCCCGGTGCGGAGCAGGACAACGCAAGACCGGACAGCAGGAAGGCAGAAACGCGTCGCACCGTCGCGACGGATGAACCAAGCAAGAATGACAGGACCATGTGACGCTATTCCGGCGCGAGAATCGTTGAAAGTTGAATGGTAGAAGCAAAGGCCACAGTCCCCAATGATCTTTTCGGGATAACCTTATCTCCCTCCGACACGCATGTTCATTGGCTCGCAGGGCAATCGCGCCGTCCGCCATCGCGCTACCACGCCACGCTCTCGTCCCCCGGCGCACGCAGATGCCTGGCAAACCGCTGGGCCAGGAACTCCACGAAGGCCACGGTCTTGGCCGGCAGGTTCAGGCGCTCGGGATACAGCACATGGACATCCGCCGCGGGCGGATGCCACTCCGGCAGCACCACGGCCAGCCGCCCCGCGCGAACCAGTTCAGCCGTTTCCCAATCCGAGCGCAATACGATGCCGTGTCCGTCCAGCGCCCATTGCGTGGCGGCCTGTCCGTCGTTCGCGCTGAGCGGCCCGCGCACCTTGATGGTTTCGTGGCGCTGGCCCGATTGCAGTTGCCAGGTGCCATAGGCCAGCTCGTTTTCCCGCACCACGATGCAACGATGCCCCAGCAGATCGCGCGGCGTGGCGGGTTCGCCGTGCGTGGCCAGGTAACGCGGCGCGGCGCACAGCCTGCGCCGGTTCGAGGCAATGCGGCGGCCGGTCAGGCGCGCATCGGGCAGGTCTCCCACCCGCACGCCCACGTCCAGGCCTGACTCGATCAGGTTCATCGGCCTGTCGGTCAGTTGCAGCTGCACGTCCACGTCGGGGTACTGCCGCACGAAGTCTGACACCGCCGGCACGATGTGCACGCGGCCGAAGCCGAAGGTGGCGTTCACGCGCAGCAAGCCCTGGGGCCGCGCGCGGGCGCTGGTGACGCTGCGCTCCAAGGCATCCAGTTCGGCCAGGATGAGCCGCCCGCCCGCCAGATAGACCTCGCCCTCCTGCGTCACGCTGATGCGCCGCGTGCTGCGGTTCAGCAGGCGCACGCCCAGCCTGCGCTCCAGGTTGGCCAGGCGCGTGCTGACGGCGGGCGGCGTCAGTCCCAGTTCGCGCGCGGCGGCCGACAGGTTGCCGTGGCGCACGACCAGCGCGAAGAAAGCCAGGTCGGAGAGTCCATCCATGCGCGCTCCTGAATGCCGATTATTAAATTCAATTTACTAACAGTGTATTTGGAACTTAATTATAAGAAGCGACCCGGGCCATACACTCGTTGGACAAACAAGGAGCCGGCATCCGCCAGGACTCCGACAACGAGGAGACCCACCATGAACCCGACCCGACGCCTGACCCGGCTTGCGCTGTCCGCCACGCTGGCCTGTGCCGCGCTGGCCCCGGCCCTGGCCACCGCCGCGCAGGATTTCCCCCAACGCCCCATCACGCTCGTCGTGCCCTTCGCGCCTGGCGGCAGCGTGGACATCGCCGCGCGCCTGATCGCCGACGCCTGGGGCAAGACCCTGGGCCAGAGTGTCGTGGTGGAAAACCGCGCCGGCGCCTCCGGCAACATCGGCATGGCCTCGGTGGCGCGCGCGCGGCCCGACGGCTACACGCTGGCCATCAACACCATGTCGCTGGCGATCAACCCGTCGCTGTTCAAGGACATGAGCTTCGACACGCGGAAGGACCTGCGCGCGGTGGGGGCCGTTGCCACCTCGCAGCACGTGCTGACCGTGACAACCAGCCTGCCCGTCGACACCGTGCAGGCGCTGCTCGACCACGTGCGCGCGCAACCCGCCAACGCGCTGAGCTTCGGCTCGGCGGGCACCGGCAGCACCTTCCACATGGCGGCGGAGCTGTTCAAGTCGGTGTCGAACACGCAGATCCTGCATGTGCCCTATCGCGGCGGCGGCCCGGCCATGCTCGACACCATCAGCGGCCAGGTGCAGATGAGCTTTCCCGTGCTGTCGGCGGCCAAGCCCCAGGTGGACGGCGGCAAGCTGAAGGCGCTGGGCGTCACCGGCACGACCCGCTCGCCGCTGCTGCCCGACGTGCCCACCATCGCCGAGTCGGGCTTGCCCGGCTACGAATTCAACACCTGGTTCGTGGTGAGTGCACCCGCCGGCACGCCGCAGCCCGTGATCGATGCCTTGAACGGCAAGCTGGCCGAGGCGCTGCGCACGGAGGCCGTGTCGCAACGCATGCAGCGCGAAGGCTTCGAACCGCTGATCAAGTCGCCGGCCGACACCGACGCCCTGGTCAACGAGGAGGTCCTCCGCTGGGCCGGCATCATCGAAAAGGCAGGCATCGTGGCCACGCCTTGAAACGCGCTTTCATCCCAGGCCAGGGTGGCCTGGGCCCTACCTGCTGAAGAAAGGAAATCCCATGCCCGGGATGACGCTCTACGACAAGCTGGTGGCGAGCCACACGGTCAGCCGCCTGGACGCCGAGCACGTGCTGCTCTATGCGGACCTGCACATCATGAACGAGTACACCAGCCCGCAGGCCTTCAGCGGCCTGGCCGCACGCGGCGCGTCCGTGCGCAGGCCCGGCCAGCAGCTGGCCGTGGTGGACCACGTGATTCCCACGCATCCGGTCCCGGTGCCGGTACGCGTGATCCACGACGACCTGTCGGCCAGGCAGGCCGACAACCTGGGCGTGAATTGCGGCAGGCACGGCATCACGCTCTTCGACACCAACAGCCCGCTGCAAGGCATCGAACACGTGGTGGCGCCCGAGTTCGGCATGATCCTGCCCGGCATGGTGGTGCTGTGCGGCGACAGCCACACCACCACCTATGGCGCGCTGGGCGCCTTGGGCTTCGGCATCGGCACGTCCGAGGTGGAGCACGTGCTGGCCACGCAGGCGCTGGTCTATCGGGTGGCCCGCAACCTGCGGGTGCGCGTCGACGGGCGACTGCCCGAGGGCGTGACGGCGAAGGATCTCGTCATCCATGTGGTTCATCGCCTTGGCGCGCAAGGCGCGCGTGGACACGCCGTGGAATATGCCGGCAGCGCCATCGACGCCCTGAGCGCCGAGGCCCGCATGACCCTGTGCAACATGACGGTGGAAGCCGGCGCGCGCGCCGCGCTGATCGCCCCCGACGCCACCACGCTGGCCTACGTGCGCCAGCGGGCGCCGGATCTCGTGACCGACGCGGCCTGTGCCTACTGGCGCACGCTGCACAGCGACACGGACGCCGTCTTCGACATCGAGCACGTCTTCGACGCCGCCACCTTGGTGCCCTATGTCACCTGGGGCACCAGCCCCGACCAGGCGCTGCCCGTGGACGGCCGCGTGCCCGATCCCGCCAGCGAACCCGACGCGCTGGCGCGACTGGCGCTGCAGAAGGCCGTCGACTACATCGGCCTGCCGCCCGGCACGCCCATCGCCGGCGTGCCCGTGGAACGCGTCTTCATCGGCTCGTGCACCAATGCGCGCATCGAGGACCTGCGCAGCGTGGCGGAGGTCGTGCGTGGCCGGAAAGTGTCGCCGACCGTGCGCGCCATGGTCGTCCCCGGCTCCGGCGCCGTGCGCCGACAGGCCGAAGCCGAGGGCATCGCGGCCCTGCTGATCGAGGCGGGCTTCGAATGGCGCCAGCCCGGCTGTTCGATGTGCCTGGCCATGAACGACGACGTGCTGCGCGACGGCGAACGCTGCGCCTCCACCACCAACCGCAATTTCGAAGGCCGCCAGGGACGCGGCGGCCGCACGCACCTGATGAGTCCCGCCATGGCCGCCGCGGCCGCGCTGGCCGGCCGCATCGTCGATATCCGCCAGAAGGAATCACAGTCATGAGCACCGCCCGCATCGATGCCATTGCCGCCCCGCTGCCATTCAGCAACCTGGACACCGACCAGATCATGCCCAAGCAATTCCTGCGCATCATCGACAAGGCCGGCCTGGACCGAGGCTTGCTGTACGACCTGCGCTTCGACGCGCAAGGGGTGCCGCGCCCGGACTTCGTCCTGAACCAGGACGCCTACCAGGGCACGGGCGTGCTGGTGGCCGGCCCGAACTTCGGCTGCGGCTCCAGCCGCGAACACGCCGTGTGGGGCCTGCAGCAGTTCGGCATCCGCGCCATCATCGCGCCCAGCTTTGGCGAGATCTTCTACTTCAACGCACTGAACAACGGCCTGCTGCTGGTCACGCTGGCACCGGCCGAGGTCGAGTCCCTGATCGCACGCGTGGCCACACCCGCCACGAACCGCGTGGACATCGACATCCCCGCGGGCACGATCAGGGCCGGCGATTGGCAGGCCGGCTTTACACTCGGCGAACGCCACCGCCGCATGTTCGCCGAAGGCCAGGACATGGTCGGCGCCACCCTGGCGCAGCAGCAGGACATCGATCGCTTCGAGGCCGCGCATTGGCAGCGCCAGCCCTGGACCCGCGACATCGTGCTGCGCGCCAGGCAACGCCTGGACGCCGAGGAGCTCTCCGCATGAGCCAAACGCTGTTCGACCTGCCCGTGCAACGCATCCACGCCAACGGCATCACGCTGGCCGCGCGCATCGCGGGCGACGGCCCGCCCTTGCTGCTGCTGCACGGCCATCCGCAGACCCACGTCATGTGGCACCGCGTCTGGCCGGAACTGGTCAAGCGCCACACCTGCGTGGCGGTGGACCTGCGCGGCTATGGCGACAGCGACAAGCCGCCCGCCACGGCTGACCATGCGCATTACGCCAAGCGCGTCATGGCGCAGGACATGGCCGACCTGATGCACGGCCTGGGCCACACGCAGTACGCCGTGCTGGCCCACGACCGCGGCGCGCGCGTCGCGCACCGGCTGGCGCTGGATCACGCCGAGCAGGTCACGCGATTGATGCTGCTGGACATCGCCCCCACGCTGGACATGTACGAAGGCGCCACGCAGGCCTTCGCCCGCGCCTATTACCACTGGTTCTGGCTGATCCAGCCCGCGCCGTTTCCCGAGACGCTGATCGAACGCGACGGCGCGTTCTATGTACGCAGCATCATGGGTGGGCGGCCAGGCGGCCTGGCGCATTTTTCGGCTGAAGCGCTGGCGGAGTATCAGCGCTGCGCGCAACTGCCCGGCTGGGCCACGGGCGTATGCGAGGACTACCGCGCCTCGGCCTTCATCGACCTGGACCACGACAGGGCCGGCCGCTCGGCCGGCGAGCGGCTGACGCAGCCGCTGCGCGTGCTGTGGGGCGCGCGCGGCGCGGTGGGCGCGAACTTCGACGTGCTGGCGTTGTGGCGCGCGATTGCGGACGATGTGTCGGGCGAGGCATTGCCGGCGGCCCATTATCTGGCGGAGGAAGTACCGGACCGGGTGCTGGCGCACGCGAGCGCATTCCTGAGCTGACAGGCCTGAACTGACAGGCATGCGTGACTGACCTGGGAGCCCCGGGATCAAGCGCCAGGGCGCGCCGCTTTCTGCAGCAACCCATCCAGCGCATTGCCGAACGCCCGCCGGTCGGCCTGGCTGAACGCCGACGGCCCGCCGGTCTCCACGCCGACGCTGCGCAGTTCTTCCATCATGTCGCGCATCGCCAGGCGCTCGCGAATGGTGTCCAGCGTGTAGCGCTCGCCGCGCGGGTTGATCGCCATGGCCTGCTTGTCCAGCACTTCGGACGCCAGCGGAATGTCGTTGGTGATGACCAGGTCGCCGGCCTGCACGTGCTCGACGATGTAGCTGTCGGCCACGTCGAAGCCGCGCGGCACCTGCACCGCGCGCAGCCACGGCGACGGCGGGGTGCGCAGCATCTGGTTGGCGACCAGCGTCACGTGGCGCTCCCAGCGCTGCGCCGCGCGGAACAGGATTTCCTTGATGACGACGGGACAGGCGTCCGCGTCCACCCAGATGTGCATGGGCATCAGGCCTTCAGCGCATCGGCCAGCAGCGTGTTGACCAGGTCGTTGACGGGCACGCCGTCCGCTTGCGCGCGGCTGCGCAGCGCGTCGATGACAGGCTGGCGCAGCTTCACCGGGAAGGAAACCAGCCCGGCGGCCTGGTCCAGCTTGCGCTGCTCGCGGCGGTCGGGCACGGCAGCGGCGCCCGACACGCGCCCGGGCGGCACGGCGGCGTTCATCTTGCCCACGATCTTCAGGGCTTTGTTCTTTTCGAGGTCGGTCTTTTTCATGGCGGATCCGGAAAACGCGGCCGGGCGGATGCCCGGCGCGTGGTGCACGCTTTTACCACGCGCCGCGCCTGGCACGAAGCGGGGCAGGCTTCGTGAAGCCAAGCATGCCGGCCTGCACCAGGCCCACCAGCGGCACCACCGCCGGATTCTCCGGCATCTCCGGCATCGCCAATACCACCGACAGCTCGGGTGCGCGCAGCAAGGGCAAGGACACCACCTCCGGCATCAGCTCCCCGCACAGGGAGGCCGGCACCAGCGCCACCCCCAGTCCCTCCGCCACCAGCCGGACGATGGTGTGCTGCAGGCGAGGCTCCAACACGATACGCGGGCGGACGCTCCCCGACTCGCAATACGCCGTGATCGCCGCGCGCAAGGTCGGCGCCACCGACACAGGCGCGACGATCAAGTCTTCCCCCGCCAGATCCTTCGGCCCCGCCCGCTTGCGGGCCGCCAGGGCATGCCCGGCCGGAACGACCAAGCGCAGCCTGTCCTGCAGCAAGGGCAGCGCCATCAATGGCGGGGCCAACGGCACATCGAAGGTGATGGCCGCATCCAGCTTGCCCTCCCGCAGCATTTCGCCAATATCGGCGGGTGTGTTTTCCTCCAGCACCAGCCGAACGTCGGGGCAGGCCTCGACATAGCGCCGCACCAACTTCGGCACGACGCCCTGCGCGGCATGCATCATGAATCCCAGCCGCAACTCTCCTGTCTTGCCTTCGGCCACCAGCCGCGCATCGCGGCAGGCTGCGTCGAACTTCGCCAGCACCGCCCGTGCATCGGCGAGAAAACGTTGCCCGGCAGGCGTCAGCACCACGTTGCGCGAGTTGCGTTCCACCAGCCGCGCGCCCAGGTCGCGCTCCAGGGCGGCGATCTGGCGGCTGAACGGCGGCTGGCTCATGTTCATGCGCGCGGCGGCCCGGCCGAAATGCAGCGTTTCGGCCAGCGCGATGAAGTAGCTCATCTGGCGGGTATCCATTTGATGCTCCCAAGGTATTGATGCAATCCAAAATAACATTGGATTGCATTGATCAGGGAATGCTAGCGTTGCGCCTTCGTTTCCCGCGGGTAGCGCCCGAGTTTTCGTTTCACTGCTGCAATGCTTGCCAATCTGCTTGTCGTCCTGCCGGTATTCGCCCTGATCCTCACCGGCTGGATCGCGCGCCGCAGCGGCGCGCTCGGCCCCGCGGCCACGCGCGAGGTCAACCGCCTGGTGGTCTACCTGGCCCTGCCTGCCCTGCTTTTCGACATCATGGCCAATGCCAGCCTGGAACAGGTCTGGCAGCCGCGCTTCATCCTGGCTTTCGCGCTGGGGTGCGCGCTGGTCTTCTGCCTGACGCTATGGTTGCGCACCCGCCAGGGCGCAAAGCTGGCCGACGCGGCCATCGACGGACTGAACGCCAGCTATGCGAACACGGGTTTCGTCGGCTTCCCGCTGGTGCTGGCGCTCATCGGCGAAAGCGGCATGGGACCGACGCTGGTCGCCACCATCCTGACGGCCTGCGTGCTGTTCGCCATCGCCATCATCCTGATCGAGGCCACAAGGCAAAGCGGCGCCCGGCGACGCGACATCGTGCGCAAGACGCTGTTCTCGCTGGCGCGCAATCCACTGCTGGTTGCCCCGGTGGCAGGCGCCGTGGTGCTGCTGTCGGGCTGGACGCTGCCCACGCAGGTCGACGCCTTCCTGTCGCTGCTGGGCGGCGCGGCCTCTCCCTGCGCACTGATCGCACTGGGTCTTTTCCTGGCGGGCACCGCCCCGCAGGCCTCGGCCCCGCAGGCGCGCACGGCCAGCATGCTGATCGGCATGAAGCTGGTGGCGCAGCCCGCCGCCACGTGGGTCATTGCCGGGCCGTTGCTGGGCCTGCCGGCCGTGGCGACGCACACCGCGGTGCTGCTGGCGGCGCTGCCCACGGGGACGGGCCCCTTCATGATCGCCGAGCTGTACCAGCGCGAGGCGCTCCTGACCAGCCGCGTCGTGCTGGTCACCACGGCATTGTCCGTGGCGACCCTGCCGCTGGTGCTTGCGCTGGTGGGGAACTAGGGCCCGTGCGAGGCTTCTTTCAGCGATGACGGGCGCCAGGCGGGCCCTTCAGCCGGCAGCCGCTGCACCTCGACGGTCAGGTGCGCCAATTCCGGCAGGTGCGCCAGCCTGGCCTTGTAATGCGCGGGATCGCCGCCACCGCGCACCGCCAGGGCCACGATCGCCGCGTAGCGCCCCGGCCCGACCTGCCACACGTGCAGGTCCGTGATCTGCCCGTCCTCTGCCGGCATCGCCGCGCGAATCCGGCGCTGCATCGCCACGCCGCCCTGGCCTGCATCCAGCAACACCGCGCCGGCATCACGTATCAGTCCCCAGGACCAACGCGCGATCACCAGCGCGCCCACCACCCCCATCACGGGATCGGCCCAGGTCCAGCCGTAATGCGTGCCCAGCAGCAAGGCGGCGATCGCGAGGATGGAGGTCAGCGCATCGGCCAGTACGTGCAGGTACGCCGCCCGCAGGTTGTTGTCGCCACCATGCGCATGGCCGTGATGGGACGCGTGCGCCTCGCCATGCTGGGCGTCATGGGCGTGGGCGGCGCCGTGATGGGGATGCGCGTGATCGTCCCTCAGCAACCAGGCGCAGGCCAGGTTGACCAGCAGCCCCGCCACCGCCACCGCGATGGCCTGGCTGAAATCGATGGAGACGGGATTCGCCAGCCGCGACAGGCTTTCCCAGCCGATCAGCAAGGAAATGAGCGCCAGCACCACCGCGCTTGCAAAGCCCGCCAGGTCGCCCAGCTTGCCCGTGCCGAACGTGTAGCGCGCGTCGTGGACGTGACGACGTGCATAGCGGTAGGCCAGCGCCGTAATCAGCATGGCGCCGGCGTGCGTGGACATGTGCCATCCGTCGGCGACCAGCGCCATCGAGCCGAAGACCGTGCCCGCCACGATCTCGATCACCATCATGGCGGTGGTCAGCGCGATGACTGCCCAGACCTTGCGCTCGTTGCGGCGATGGCCCTCGCCCAGGAAGACGTGTTCGTGAACCAGGGCGGCAGCCTGCGCCCGGCCAGCCATGTCACTTGAGATAGGCACGGATCACCTCGATCATTTCCTCGCCCGCCTGGCGGCGCGCGGCCTCTGCCGGTTCGGCCAGCACGTGCTCCTGCAGATGGTCCTCCATGACCTCGGCCGTCAGCCCGCTGACCGCGCCGCGCACCGCCGCGATCTGCCTGAGGACCTCGGCACAGCCGGCTTCTGCTTCCAGGGCGCGTTCAATGCCCTCCAATTGCCCTTTCAGACGGCGGACGCGGGCGATGAGCTTGTCTTTCTGGCGGGTGGTATGGGACATGGCAGGCGTCGGATAATAGTATAGGGGGGTATATTACCCTGCATCTGCCTCGCCCCCTGCACAGCCACGTCCGCGCCAGGGTCTTTCCTGTCCGGCTCAGCGTTCCAGGCGGCGCAACACCGGCGACAGGAACCCCAGCAGCATCACCAGGCCACCCACGGTGCCCAGCACGACGAACAGCCAGCGCGCGCCCAGCACATCGCCCAGCGGCGTCGCGATGGCCAGTCCCACCGGGGCGGCGAACCCCATCAAGGTCGTCAGCAGCGACAGCACCCTGCCCTGGAGTTGATTCGGCACGGTCGACTGCAACAGCGCCATGAAAGGCGCATTGCCCATCACATATGCCACCGAGCTTGCCACCCACCAGCACACCGCCAGCCAGAACATGTCACGGGGCGCGGCCGCCGTCAGCGCCAGGGTGAAGCACGACAGTGCGAAGCCCCACAGCACCCAGCGCACGCGACGCCTCGGCGCCAGTGCCGCCATCGCCAGGCCGCCGGCGATCATGCCTGCGCCGCCCAGGCTTTCGACCAGCGCCACCTGCGGCGCGCCGCCGCCGAAATGCGTCTTCACCAGCAGGGGCAGCAGCGTGAAAAGCGGCATGATGACCAGCACCGCCGCGGTCAGCAGGCCATACAGCCGGCGCAGCGCTGGGTCGTGCCAGACCGTGTCCACGCCCTCCCTGAATTCGCGCCACAGGCTGCGCCGCTGCTTGCGGTCCACCTCGGGTTGCGGAATGGCGAAGAAGAAAAGCGGCAGGATGCCCAGCAGCGCGGTTGCCACATCGATGCTCAAGGCCCAGCCGATGGGCATGACGCTGATGGCCAGCGCACCCAACGGAGCGGCGCCCACGGTCATGATGCCGAAGAGGGATTGGTTCAGCCCCGCTGCGCGCGAGAGGAAGCTGCCCGGCACCAGCATCGCGGTGCTGGCCGCGGCGGCCGGCTGCTGGAATGCCTGCATGGCGCTGCGGACCGCCATCATCACGTACAGGTGCCACAGTTGCACGCCGTCGGCTAGGAAGAGCGCGATCAACACCGCCATGCACGCCGCACTGACCACATCCGCCACGACGAGGATCAGGCGGCGGCTGTAGCGATCGGCGAAAGTGCCGCCCAGCGGCCCCAGCAAGGCCTGCGGCAGCAGCGCGGCAAGCCCCGCCGTACCCAGCGCGCCCACGCTGCCGGTCGTATCGGTGATCCACCACAGCAGCACGAACTGCGTCAGCGCCGAGCCGATCAGCGACAGGGCCTGGCCGATGAAGATGCACCAATAGCGCAGGCGCCACGGGGAATCCGGTGCGATGGCGGGCGTGATCGTCAACGTTGCCTCTGGGTCCGCATGAAGTCAGTTGCGGCGCAGTGTATCAACGCGGCATGGCGCGCCCTGGAAAGCCCCTACGCGCCAGCGGCGCAACGCAGGCCGATCTGCCGGTGCCCTTGCGAGGGCTCGTTGGAGAAACCATCCCGATGGCTGGCGCTCAGTGTCTCGGGACGGTTGTCGTATTGATAGTCGCCGCCGCGGGTCACGCGCTCGCCCGTCGCTGCCGGGTTCTCCCGGCCATCCTTCGCATCGTAGGGATAGGGCCGCTTCAACGTCGACGTCCACTCCGCCAGCGAGCCCGACATGTCCAGCACACCGAAAGGCGAGGCGCCCGCCGGCAGCGACCCGACCGGCGCGGTCGCGTCAGGATCGCCGTTCACGTGGGCGCGCGTGGCATCGGGCGGGGCCTCTCCCCACGGATACCGCAAGCCCTCGGGGCCACGGGCGGCGGCTTCCCACTCGGCCTCCGTGGGAAGGCGCCCGCCGCGCCATTGGCAATAGGCGCGCGCACCGGCCCAGGTCACTTCGGCCGCCGGATGGTCTTCATAGCCCGGCGAAGCAATGAAACGCCTGCCGTCGTGACCGATACGCGCGTTCTCGTCGTTCAAGGCGATGAACGGGTATTGCGTGTGCCCGCTGCCGCGGCGCTCTCGCAGCAGGGCAGCGTCCTCCCCTCCGTCCTCGGCCAGTCGACCGGCGGAGAACGGGCCGCGCACACGCAGGCCCATCAGGTTCAGGAACTCCGCATAAGCGGCGTTGCTGACTTCGGTACGGTCGATGCGATAGGCCGGCAACGCCACCGCGTGCGCGGGCCGCTGATCGGCGGCGGCGTCATCGCGGCCGATCGGGTAGCTGCCCGCCGGAATGGCGATCATCTCCGCCTGCAGGCGATGCGACACGGGCGAGTTCTGCGGCGTGATGGCGGCCGGCGGGCGCAACGCCGCGAAGTCGGGCGGCGGGATCCGGCCGATGGCGAACGCTTGCGCACTCACGCAGCCCAGGCAGGCGGACAACGACAGGGCCCGCCGGAAGCGGCGCAACGCAGGGGCTGGGATAGGGAAGGCTCTCGGCATCATCATGGCAAACACCTCCTTGGCAGGGCAGATCCCCCGGCGCGCCCCGCGCCGGGAGGCTTGCGACTGGCCGGTCAACCGGCAGCCACGTCCTTGACCAGATGCCGGTTGGCCTCGCTCACGGGCGCGGCCAGCGTCGCGGGCAACACCGCATCGAGGCGCCTGGAATAATCCTGGCCCAGGTGCGCCTCGTGCTGCGCCGCGCTGGCCCAGCGCTCGAACAGCACATAGGTGTGGTCCTGCCCGTTCACCTTGTACAACTCGAAGGCATGGTTGCCCGGCGTCTGGCGGGCATGCGGCGTCACGTCGGCCAATGCATCGACGAAGGCCTTTTCCTGGTCGGGCTTCACGCTCAGCACCACGATCACGTTGCGCGAGCCCGCCGCGCCGCCGGCCGGGAACGCCTTGCGCGCGTCGGCCCCCAGGCCCGGCACGGCGCTCAAGCGCAGGCTGGACGGCTCACCCGCCAAGTCGCTGCCCACCCGCGACTCGACGGCCTTCAGGCTGGGCTGGGCCATGTGCAGGTCCAGCGCTGCCTGGTTGTGCCAATGCTCCAGCAGATAGAGATTCGTCGCGCCGTTTTCCGGCTGGAAGACATCGAAGGATTGGTTGCCCGCCTCCTTGCGCGAAGCCGCGGCATTGGCCTGCATCACCGGCAGGAACCCCTCGAAAGCCGCCGCCTTGATGGGCAGCGTGTTGAACAGGATCACAGGCTCGGCAACCGTCTCGGCATGCGCGGACGGCGACGCGATCAGGGTGCACAGGGGCGCCAGCCAGAGGACGCGCAACGTGGCGGAAAACATCTTGGGCATCAGGAAACTCCAGGTGTCACAGGAAAAGACGATCGGGCGCGAGGTTGCCTCAAGGCGGCGGCGCCCGCCGCAGCAACGCCTCGGCGGAGGCGCGCGCGCGTGCCAGCACGGCCGGCAGGTCGACCCCCACCAACCGGCCATCCAGCTTGACGTAACGGCCATCGACCATCACGGCCTCCACGTTCTCGGGACGCGCGGAATACACCAGCAGCGCCGCCGGGTCGCCCCCGCCGAAGCCGCCCAGGTTCACGGCATCCAGGCCGATCACCTGCAGGTCCGCCCGCTTGCCGGGCGACAGCGTGCCGATGTCCCGGTCCAGGCCCACGGCCATGGCGCCGCGGCGCGTCGCCAGGTCCAGCAGCGCGCGCGGATCCGGCGCCGCCTCGTCTTGCGCGCCGCCGCTCCAGGTCAGCGCCGCCAGGCGCATCGTGGCGTACATGTCGGCCATGCCCGCCAGCGAGTTGCCATCGATGCCCAGGCCCTGGCGCGTGACCGACGAAAAGCTATCCAGGCGGGTCAGCCCATATGCCACGCGGTGCTCGCTCAAGGGCGTCAACGCCAGGCTGCCGCCCGCACGCTCCAGCGCAGCCTGGTGTGCCGGCGTGGCGTCGGTGGCATGCACGACCGTCAGCCCGGGATAGAGGTAACCGCGCGAGATCAGCGCATCGAACATGGGACCGGGCTCGCCGCTCACGTGCACCTGGATCGGCAGGCCCAATGCCAGCGCCGTGTCGTACTCGCGCTGCCGCAACGCCCAGTTGGCCTCGTCGGCGCGATCGCGCGGCAGCCGCCAGGCCAGCCCCAGCGTGACCCGGTCGCCTGCCTGCCGCGCGGACGCCAATGTCTTCAAGTGGTCGAGGTCGATCAGCGTCCTGGTCGTCTTGTCCGGGCCGCCATAGAACAGCACCGCACGCCCGCCCGCGTCGCGCAAGGCCTTCAGGCCGGCTTCGCCGTGCGCGGCATCGCGCACGTTGTCGAAGAAATCGGCCGTGGTGGTGATGCCGCCATGCAACTGCTCCAGCACGCCCAGATGCATGGCCGTGTACGTGTCTTCCGGCGTCATCGCCTGGGCCAGACGGGAACTCACAGGAAAGAACTTGCCGCCCGCGTTGCGGAACTGGCCGCGCATCGTCGTCACCCACAGATGCGAATGCACGTCCACGAAGCCCGGCAGCACCACCTTGCCGCGCACGTCCAGCCGGCGCGCCCCGGGTGCCTCCAGGTTCTGCCCCACCGCGACGATGCGGCCGTCGCGCACCAGCACGTCCGCGCCCCGCAGGTCGCCGACGGCGGGATCCATGGTCATCACGTATCCGCCTTGCAGCAACACGGCGTCCGAGGCGGCCTGGGCGCTGGCCTGGCCGCCCAGGCAGGCGAGCAACAGCGCGGAAAAAAGCTTTTTCATCGCGATCCCTCCGATGGGACGGGGCAGCCCCCGCGGCCCCGCATGCGGCACCCCTGCCGCAGGGAAAAGTCTATATTTGTTTTTGCCGGCAATAGTTGACGGCAAAACCAATAGACTCTTGCCTGGATACGGAACAATCATGCCGCTCAACGACATCGGCCTGCTGCGATTCTTTGTCGGCGTCGTCACCGCAGGCTCGCTGTCGGGCGCCGCGCGCGCGCAGCACATCACCCTGCCCTCGGCCAGCCGCAAGCTGCGGCAACTGGAGAACGATTGCGGCGTCCGCCTGTTGCACAGGACCACACGGCGCCAGTCGCTGACCGATGAAGGCCAGCTGCTGTATGCGCGCGCCGTGCGCATCCTGGATGACCTCGAACACGTCGAACAGCTGTTGCAGCACAAGGGCGAGAACGTCACCGGCCAGTTGCGCGTCACCACGCCCGTCTCGCTGGGCCGCCGCCGCATCGCCCCATTGCTGGCCCGCTTCGGCGCCTTGCACCCAGAGTTGCAGATCCAGGTGGAGCTCACCGACACCGTCCTGGACCTGGTCGACGCGGGCGTGGACCTGGCCATCCGCCTGGGCGGCATGGAGGATTCCTCCTATATTTCGCGGCCACTCGCCCCCAACCATCGCGTGCTGTGCGCCTCGCCGGAGTACCTGCGGCGGCACGGCGATCCCGCGCAGCCGACGGACCTGGCCGGCCATCAATGCCTGCACATCGGCCTGCAGGCGCACGCCGAATGGCGGCTGGGCAATCACCTCGTTCGCATCCAGGCCCATCTCGCGGCCAACGACGGCGAGGTCGTGCATCAATGGGCACTGGACGGCTACGGCATCGCGCTGAAATCGATCTGGGACGTGGCGCAGGACCTGAACGCCGGGCGCCTGAAGCAGGTCCTGCGACAGCACCGCTCGCCTGCCACCCCGCTGCACGCGGTATATCCGCACAAGCACCACGTTGCGCCGCGCGTGCATGCGTGCATCGATTACCTGGCCGCGCATCTGCAGCGGCCAGAGGAGGAGTCATGACCGGGCGCGCGGCTTCGTGGCATAATTGAAAACGATTCCCATTCAAAATACAAACGCCCTCTCCGCCGTGGACCCGCAACACGCCAGGAACACCCGGTTCTCCAGCATCTATCGCGCAGACCAGCCCTGGCTTGAGCTGCGCCTGCGCGACGGGCTGCGCAATCGCGAAGACGCCCAGGACATCACCAGCGAAACCTTCACCCAGTTGCTGCAGGCGCCCGCGCTGCTGCAACTGCAGGAACCGCGCGCCATGTTGCTGACCATCGCTCGCCGGATCACGTGGCGGCTGTGGCGCAGGCGGGAACTGGAACAGGCCTGGCTCGACACGCTGCGCCTGCAGCCCGAGCCCACCGCGCCCTCGGCCGAAAGCCGCTACCAGACCCTGCAGGCGCTGCAGACCCTGGATGCCGTCCTGGACGGCCTTTCCGGCAAGGCTCGCATGGCGTTCCTGTACAGCCAGCTCGATGGCATGACGCACGTCGACATCGCCGCGCGGATCAAGGTATCGCCCACGATGGTACGCAAGTACATCGCCCAGGCCTTGCGCCGCTGCTGCGAGGCCTTCGACGCATGAGCACCAAGGCGGTCGCACCTTCGGTTGCCGCGCGGGAGGCCGCGATCGCCTGGCAGATATGCCTGTCGAGTGGCGACGCCACCGATGCAGACCGATACGCGTTCGAGCGCTGGCTGGCGGCCACCCCCCTGAACCAGCAGGCCTGGCGGCATCTGGAGGCCGCGCTGGGCAAGGCATTGCACGGCGTGGAGCCCGGGCTGCTGTCGGCCACCGCCCCGCTGCGCCGATCGCTGGTCGGGCCACGCAACGCCATGCGGCGCAAACTGGGACGCCTGCTGCTCTTCGCGGGTGTCATCGGTGGCGCAGGCGTTGGCGCCGACAGGCTGGTGCCCTTGCGCTACGTGGCATCGGGCATCGTGACCCGTACGGGGGAACGCCGGCGCATCGTCCTGCCCGACGGCAGCCTCATGGAACTGGATGCCCGCAGCGCCGCCACGCCAGACTTCTCGGACCGGCAGCGCGTCGTGAAACTGGAGGCGGGCGCCGGCGTGTTCTCGCCCGCCGACCTGACCGGCGCGCCCGCCCTGCGTATCCAGACCGCGCACGGCGAAGCACGCGTCCTGTCAGGCAGCGCCATGGTGCGTTGCGACGATGCGCGCGCCCTGTGCGTCGCCTTGGCAGGAACCACCGAGATCGTCCTGCCTTCGGGCCGGACGCACAGGCTCCAGGCCGGCGGGAGCGCCTGGTTCGGCCAGCACGGCCTTGCCGTCGGCGCCGCCCAGCCCCACGCTGCCGCCTGGCGCAACGGGCAGCTCGAGGTTTACGACGAGCCCCTTGCGCAGGTCGTGGCAGCGCTGTCGCGCTACCGTGCCGGTTGGCTACGGGTGTCGCCGGCGGCCGGCACGCTGCGTGTCACTGGCCTCTACTCGCTCGACGATACGGACCGCGCCCTCGACTCCCTGCGCCACACCCTGCCGATCACGGTGGCGCGCTATGGCGGACTGGTCGTCATGATCGACCTTGCCACGCGCCAGGCGTAGACGCGCAATTATTTTCTCCCGACGGTGTTTTTTTCCCGGCCTCGCGACACATACATGGGAAGCGTCTTCACGCACGCATAGACGCACCAACGGAGTCTTCCCATGCATTCGCCCCTGGCCCCCGGCGTGGCCATCCTCGCCACCACGATCGCCGCCGCGCTCTCGCTCTCGCCCACGTCCGTCCGTGCCCAGGCCAGCCAGGCCGTCCGGCAGTACGACCTGCCCGCAGGCCCGCTGGCCATCACGCTGACCCGGATCGCCCGCCTGAGCGATGCCTACATTTCCTATACGCCCGACCTGGTCGCAGGCAAGGACGCCCCCGCCATCGCCGGCCTGTTGACCCTGGAAGAAGCAGCCCGCCAGGCGCTGGCCGGCAGCGGGCTGGCACTTGCCGTGGCAGGCGACGGCACGCTTACCCTGCGCCGATTGCCCGACCAGGGCGCTGCCACGACCCTGGCGCCCGTGCAGGTCGAAGGCAAGCTGCCAGGCGGCATCACCGAAGGCACCGGCGCGTACACGACCGGCCCCATGGGCACCGCCACCAAGCTCCCGCTGACTGCGCGCGAAACCCCGCAGTCCGTCAGCGTGGTGACGCGCCAGCAGATCGAGGACCGCGGCTTCCAGACCCTGGACGATGTCGCGCGCGACGCGACGGGGTTGACGACGCGACAGATCGGCGGCGGCGAGCGCACCCAGTTCTTCGCGCGGGGCTTCCAGATCACCTCGTTCCTGGCCGATGGGGTCCCGCTGGCCTATGACTACGACTCCCAGGGCGTCGCCACCATGGCCATGTACGACCACATCGAGATCCTGCGCGGGCCCGCAGGCCTGATGACCGGCGCCGGCAACCCCTCCGGCACCCTCAACCTGGTGCGCAAGCGCCCCACTGCGACGCCGCAATTCTCCGTGACGACCAGCGTGGGCAGTTGGGACAACTATCGCGGGGAGATCGATGGCGGCGGCGCCCTGAACCAGAGCGGGACCCTGCGCGCGCGGGGTGTGGTGGCCTACCAGGACAGCGATACCTTCAAGAAGGCCTACGAACACCAGCGCCAGCTGTACTACGGCACCCTGGAGTGGGACCTGGGCGCGCATACCACGCTGAGCGTCGGCGGCTACTACAACCGCGAGGACAATCCCGGCGCGGACTGGAACGGCCTGCCCACTCGGCGCGACGGCAGCTTCTACCGTTTCCACCGATCGACGCGGCTGACGCCCGACTGGGCCTACTGGGACAAGGAGAACACCAGCCTCTTCGCGGAAATCGACCATCGCTTCGCCAACGGCTGGTCCGGCAAGCTGACCGCACGCACGCTTAAGGCGCGCATGGACATGCTGGGCACGTATCTGTATCCCCTGGAGGATTCGGAAAACTTCGGCCAGGGCGCGGGCAAGTACCTGTACGAGAAAACCCAGTACAGCCTGGACGGCTACCTGAGCGGCCCCTTCACGCTGCTCGGCCGCCAGCACGAACTGGTGCTGGGAGGAAGCCTGCGCAAGAACCGGGATGACGATGGCCCGGGCGGCTGGCCCACCGATTACAACGAGATCGTCGACCCGCTTGCCTGGGACTCCAGCGCGGTGCCGATGCCGGCGTTCACGATGCCGTGGTCCCGCAAGGGCCACCAGAAGCAGGCCAGCGGCTATGCCACCACGCGGCTCAGCCTGGCCGACCCGCTCACGCTGATGCTGGGTGCGCGGGTGGACACCTATGAATACGAGATGACGCTGCGCTCGGGCGCCTACGTCGGGCACGACAGCTACAAGGTCAGCAACGAGATCACGCCGTACGCAGGCATCGTCTATGACCTGGACGGCCATCACTCGCTCTACGCCAGCTGGTCCAGCATCTTCCAGCCGCAGAACTACCAGTCCGCGACGGGCCAGCTGCTCGACCCGGTGAAGGGCCGCAACCTGGAAGCGGGCGTCAAGGGCGAGTACTACGACGGCCGGCTGACGGCCAGCGCCGCCGTCTTCCAGATCAACCAGCGCAACCTGCCCAGCACCCTGGCGCGCGCCCTGTGCGCCAATCCTTCGATGGATTGCTACGCGCAAGCCGGCGAAGTGCGCAGCCGGGGGGTCGAATTCGAGCTGGCCGGCGCGCTGATGCCCAACTGGCAGATCGTGGCGGGCTATACCTACAACGTATCGAAGTACCTCAAGGACTCGGACGCCGGCCAGGCAGGCCAACCCTATGACACGCAGACGCCCCGCCACCTGTTCAAGGTGTCGACGATGGTGACGCTGCCTGGCGACTGGAACGCCTGGCGTATCGGTGGCGCGGCGCGCACGCAGAGCCCGATCAGCCTTCCCCAGTATCGCGTCCGCCAGCCCGGCTACACCGTCTTCGATGCCGTGGTCGCCTACCAGGCCAGCGCCAACCTGGACCTGCGCCTGAACGTCTACAACCTGTTCGACAAGTATTACTACCAGGCCATCGGCAGCACGCAGGACAACAACCATTTCGGCGCGCCGAGGTCTTTCCTGCTGACGGCGAAGTACACGTTCTGAGCGGAACGCCCCGGGGCCGGCGATTGCAATCCAGCCAGCCCCGCCGCATAATCCCGCCTCAACCCTGATCGAGAATCGTTTTCTTTTACCCGGACAAACGATGTTGCGCCGACAGGGCCAAGGAGGCTGGGACCATGAGCGCGGGCAAGACCGCATGCGCGCCTGACATCGCAGGTGTCTATCGCGACAACCATCGCTGGCTGCAGGACTGGCTGCGCCGCCGCCTGGGCAATGCCTGGGAGGCGGCCGACCTGGCGCAGGAAGCCTTCGTGCGCCTGCTGGCAGCCCCGCGGACGTTCTCGGACACGGGCCATGCGCGCGCCTACCTGCGCGGCATGGCCAACCATCTCTGCGTCGACCTGTGGCGCCGCCGCGAAATCGAGCAGGCCTGGCTGGCGATGCTTGCCGCCCAGCCCCCCGCCACCCTGCCCTCGGCGGAAGACCAGGTCATCGTCCTGCGTGCGCTGCAGGACATCGACGCCATGCTGCGCGCCCTGCCCGAAAACACGGCCCGTGCCTTCATCCTGACCGCAGCCTGCGGCATGACCCAGCAGGAAGCCGCACAGGACATGGGCATCTCCGAGCGCATGGTCCGCAAGCACGTTGCGCGCGCTGCCTTGCACTGCATGCTGGTCGAAGCCGGCCACCCCGCGCAACCCGCGCCGGCGGAATGAGCGCGAAGGGACATGCACCGGCCAGCCTGCCGCCGCACGCGGTACTGGAGGAAGCCGCCGACTGGTTCGCGCTGCTCGCCTCGGGCCATGCCACCGATGCGGATCGCGCCGGCTGGCGCGCCTGGCTGGATGCCGAGCCCTCGCATCGGCAGGCCTGGGGTTACCTGGATCGCATCAGCCAGCGCTTCGAGCCACTCCAGCGCCATGCCGACCCTGCCCAGATTGCCCAGGCCCTGGGCCGTCCCGCTGCCTTGCGCAAAACGCGGCGACGCACCATCGCCGCCGTGGTCCTGCTGGGCGTGGGCGGATGGACGGCATGGCGGCAGCCCTTGCTGCGAGAGGGGGTCCTGGCGCTGGCCGCCGACTACCGCGGCCAGCCGGGCGGCACGCGACAGGCGACGCTGCCGGACGGCACCCGTGTCTGGCTGAACGTGGGCAGCGCGATGAACCTGGACTACAGCTCCGGACTGCGGCGCCTGATCCTGCTGAAAGGCGAGATCCTGGTGGACACCGCCCAAGAGGCCCGCCCCCTCGTCGTCGACACGACGCACGGCCGGCTGCGCGCGCTGGGGACGCGATTCACGGTCTGGTCCCGTCCCGAATCGACCCTGCTCGCGGTACACCAGGGCGCGGTCGAGGTCAGCCCGGCCCAAGGCACCGCCCCGCGGGTCGTCGAGGCCGGCCAGCAACTGCATTTCACCGCCAGCCAGATCGGCACGACGACGCCCGCGGATCCAGCGCGCGAAGCCTGGCACCGCGGCATCCTGCTGGCGCGTGACATTCCGCTGTCGGACGTGGTGGAGACCCTGTCGCTCCACTGGCCTGGCCACCTCGGCGTGTCTCCCGCCATCGCCGACCTGCGCGTCGTCGGCGGTTTTCCCTTGCATGATCTCGACCGGACCCTGGCCCTGCTCGGCGAGGTGCTTCCCATCCAGACCCGCCGTCTCTTCCCGTGGTGGATCACCCTCGAAGCGAGGCGCTGAGCAGCGCTCGCGGCACACTGTTTCCCCCTTGCCGGTTCCGGTTTTTTCGGCGTCGTCCGACTTACTGGGAAAGCCTTTTCTTTCCCATCGATCCATCGCCGGAATCCATGCACGCCTACCCATCCCGCCCTGCCACGCGCGCCCTGCCGCGGCTTGCCTCCGCCAGCCTGTTGCGTCAAGTCACGCTGGCAGTCGCACTCGCCCTGCCCCATCTGCCTGCCGCCCAGGCCCAACCGGCGGACGCCGCCCTCAGCGCGGCCCGTCCGTTCACCATCCCCGCGGGCCCGCTCTCGACAGCCCTGACCCAGTACGTCGAGCAGTCGGGCGTGTACGTGGCGGGCGCCAGCCAACTGGCCCGCGATCGCCTGAGCCCCGGCCTGCAAGGGGTCTACTCTCCTCGCCAGGCGCTGGAAGCCTTGCTGTCAGGCACGGGCCTGGAAGCCGTTCAGCGCCCCGACGGCTTCATCTTGCGCCCTGCTCCCACGGCTCCGCAGGCCTCGCAACTGGCGCCGGTCACCGTGCAGGGCACGGCGCCTGACCTCGCCATGACCGAAGACTCGGGCTCCTACACCACGCCGGTCATGGCCACGGCGACCAAGCTCGCGCTGTCGCCGCGCGAAACCCCGCAAACGGTTTCCGTCATCACGCAGCAACGCCTGCGCGACCAGGGGCTCTCGACACTGGGCGCGGCCGTCGCCTCCACGCCCGGCCTGACCATGACCAAATGGGGCGGCGAGCGTGAACGCTATACCTCGCGCGGCTTCCAGCTGAACAACGTCATGGTCGATGGCCTGCCGCTGGAATACGAGGAAGCGGCGCTGTCCACCGGGCTCATGTCCATGTACGACCGTGTCGAATTCGTGCGAGGCGCCTCGGGCCTGATGGAAGGAACGGGTACCCCGGGCGGCTCGATCAACCTGGTGCGCAAGCGCCCCACGCGCGAATTCCGCGGCAGCGCCACGGCCTCGGCGGGAAGCTGGGACAACTACGTGGCGGAACTCGACGCGGGCGGGCCGCTGAACGCCTCGGGCACGCTGCGCGCGCGTGGCGTGGCGGCCCACCAGGACAAGGGTTCCTTCATCGACGACTACCGGAACAAGCGCTCGCTGCTCTACGGCGTGCTGGAAGCCGACGTCCGCGACGACACGCAGGTGACCTTGGGCGCGTCGTACAGCAAGGAAGACAATCCGGGGGTGGACTGGAACGGCATGGGCACGTATCCGGACGGCTCCTTCCTGCCGATCTCCCGTTCCACCCGCATGTCGCCCACCTGGTCGTTCTGGGACAAGGAAAGCGTCACGCTGTTCGGGGCACTGGATCACCAGTTGGGCGGTGGCTGGAAAGCCAGGCTGGCCGCAACGTCGATCCAGAGCCAGATGCACATGCTGGGCACCTATGTGGGCGCGTCGAGCCTGGACGCACAAGGCAACCCCTCCATGACGCTGCGCGGCGGCGGATACGACTACGACCGCGACCAGCAAAGCTATGACCTGTCGCTATCCGGGCCATTCCGGCTGCTGGGCCGCGAGCACGACCTGGTGCTGGGCGCCAGCCATCGGCGCGCAACGTGGCACGACCAGGGCGGCGGCGCGACGATCAACGGCGACTTCACGCTGGCCACATTCAACCCGCTGAACTGGAACCCCGCCTCGGTCCCGCTTCCGACCATCGCCGAATTCGGCACCTGGCAACGCAAGCAGGAAACGAAGCAGACCGGCGTCTACGCCATGACCCGCCTGCGCCCCACGGACGCGCTCTCGGTCGTCCTGGGCAGCCGGCTGGACTGGTACGCCTTGGACACCGTCCAATACGATGGCGACTGGCCCTATGGCGAAGCGAACTACAAGGTCACGCGCAAGGTCACGCCCTATGCAGGCGTGGTCTACGATCTGGACGGCCAGCACAGTGTCTATGCCAGTTGGACCCGCGTCTTCAATCCGCAGAACTACAGCGGCCCGGGCGGCAACCTGCTTGCCCCCCAGGTGGGCAGCAACTACGAGGCCGGCATCAAGGGCGAATACCTGCAAGGCCGCCTGAACGCCAGCGTCGCCGTGTTCCGCATCGACCTGGAGAACCTGCCCGACCAGTTGCCCAGCGAGCAGTGCCGCAACGGCTTGAGCAGTTGCTACAGCGCGGCGGGCCTGGTACGCAGCCAGGGATTCGAAGCCGAGCTCTCGGGCGAGATCATGCCCGGCTGGCAATTGGCGGCGGGCTACACCTATGCCTCGGCCAAGCGCCGCAGCGACGCCTCGGGCTACGACCCGATTGGCAGCTTTTCCACCGGCAAGCGCTACGCCACCAACATTCCCCGCCACCTCTTCAAGCTCTTCACCACCTATCGGCTGCCGGTCGATGGCGGCCGGTGGCGCGTAGGCGGATCGTTGCACCTGCAGAACCGCACCGAGACGCCCTGGGGCGTGAAACAGGGCGGCTATGCCCTGGTGGGCCTGAACGCCGGCTTCGCAGCCACCAGGCAGCTGGACTTCAACCTGAACCTGAACAATGTCTTCGACCGCCGTTACTACGCCAGCATCGGTTCGATGACCGATGCGAACTTCTTCGGCGAACCGCGCAACGTGATGCTGACCGCACGCTACGCGTTCTAGGCGCAGGGTCGCTGCCGGCAGCGCCCCGCCGGCAGCGAACCCGCAGCAGGGCGCACGGCTTTCGCCTATCATCCCGCGCACCATGCAGCCCTGCGCCCCCTCTTCCCCGCCCCTTTTCTCCCTCAGCCGCCAGGAACTCGCCCTGATCGGCGTGACCATGATCTGGGGCACCACCTTCCTCGTCGTCCACCTGGCCATGCGGCACAGCGGCCCGCTCTTCTTCGTGGGTGTGCGCTTCCTGGCCGCGGGCCTGCTCAGCATGCTGGTGTTCCGGCGCGTGCTGAAAGGGCTGACGCGCCAGGAGCTGTGTGCCGGCACGGCCATCGGCGCCAGCATCTGCGTGGGCTATGGCTTGCAGACCTATGGCCTGCAGACGCTCAGCAGCAGCAAGTCGGCCTTCATCACCGCCATGTACGTGCCGCTGGTGCCGCTGCTGCAGTGGCTGGTGCTGCGCCGCCCGCCCGGCCTGATGAGCCTGCTCGGCATCGCCTTCGCGTTCGCGGGCCTGCTGCTCCTGGCCGGTCCCGAGGCGGGCAGCCTCACCCTAAGCCCCGGCGAATGGGCCACGCTGCTGGGCGCGCTGGCCATCGCCGCCGAGATCATCCTCATCAGCCATTTCGCCCGCAAGGTCGACACGCGCCGCGTCACCGTCGTGCAACTGCTTGCCGCAGGGCTGCTGTCGCTGCTGTGCATGCCCATCGGGGGCGAATCCGTGCCGGCTTTTTCCTGGGTGTGGGTGCTGGCGGCATTGGGCCTGGGCGTGGCCAGCGTGCTGATCCAGCTCACGATGAACTGGGCGCAGCGGGCGGTATCGCCCACGCGCGCCACCGTGATCTATGCAAGCGAACCGGTATGGGGCGGCATCGTGGGACGGATCGCGGGGGAACGCCTGCCGGCCGCGGCGCTGCTGGGCGGGGCATTGATCGTGGTGGGGGTGCTGGTCAGCGAGATGAAGTGGCCCAAACGCAAGCGCGCCATGCAAGCGTCCGCCTGAGCCGCCACGAACCTGCAGGGCCCGGCAGCGCCATTTGCCGATCGCCTTGGTTTACGATGCTATCCCAAGCTGGCGCGTAGCACTGGCTCCAAAACCAGAAGACCGATGGCAACACACACCGTTGAAGAGACGCTGACCCTGGCCGCGCAAGCCTTCCGCGAGCAGGACTTCGCCCACGCCGTCAGCCTGTTGACCCCTGCCGTGGCCGCGCATCCCGGGCACGCAGACCTGCGCATCGCCCTTGCCTATTCGCTCAGCCGCGCGGGGCAGTTGGCGGCGTCCGCCGTGCACTTCGATGCCGCCTTGGCGCTGCGCCCCGACGATCCGAGCCTGATGCGCGATGCCGCCCAGGTGAACCTGAAGGTTGGCAGGCTGGCGCCCGCCCTGCAGGCGTCGGAGGCCGCTTTCCAGCACGGCCACGACATTGCGCTGTTCGGCCAGATTGTCGACATCCTCATCAAGCTACGCCGCGCCGACGAGGCCTTGTCACGGGTTGACCGGTTGACGGCCCAGGCGCCGCACATGGCGGCATTGCACTTCATCCGCGGCGTGGTGCTGGGCGCGCTGGGCCGCCGGGACGAGGAACGGCGTGCCTACGAGGACACGCTGGCGCGCAATCCCAGGCATGTGGACGCCCATACCAATCTTGGCGTGCTGGCACGTGATGGGCACCGCTACGACGAGGCGCTGCGCCACTTCAAGACCGCCCTGTCCATCGATCCGGCGCACGCCGGCGCGCGCAACAACCGCGCCCAGACCAATCTGTTGATCGGACAGTTCCAGCACGGCTGGCACGACTATGAATGGCGATGGCAGGATGGCGGGCAAACCCGTCCTTACCCTGGCAGCCCGTGGCTGGGCAAGGGCAAGCTGAAAGGCCAGGCCGTCCTTGTGCATGCGGAACAGGGCCTGGGCGACACGCTGCAGTTCAGCCGCTACGTGCCCGCGCTGCGGGAACAGGCGGGACAGGTGATATTCCAGGTGCAGGCGCCTCTCCTGCGCCTGCTGCGGGACAATTTCCCGGGCATCACCGTCATTGCCAACGACATGCCGCCACCGGCATTCGACCGCCATGTTCCCCTGCTCAGCCTGCCGCTTGCCCTGTCATCGATACGGGCCACCCCTTGGCCGCTTGCGCGCACGCTGCAAGCGGACCCGGACGCGGCACGGCAGTGGGAGGAGCGCCTCTCGCAACGATTCGGACCGCGCCATGCCCGGCCACGCATCGGGCTCGCGTGGTCAGGCAATCCCACTCATCCGGACGACCACAACCGGTCCATTCCCTTCGCGGACATCGCACTGCTGCTGCAGGCTTCCTGCGACTTCGTCTGCATCCAGAAGGACATCCGCGACGACGAGCGCGAGCACGTGGAGGCAGCGAGCAGGCGAAACCTGTACCTGCCAACGGCAGCGTTGCAGGACTTCAGCGACACCGCGGCATTGCTTGCCAATCTGGACCTGGTCGTCAGCGTCGACACCTCGACCGCGCATCTGGCAGGATCGCTGGGCGTGCCGACCCGCCTGCTGCTGCCCGCCATGCCGGATTGGCGCTGGCAGCTCGGCCGCGACGACACGGACTGGTATCCCGCCATGACCCTGCTGCGCCGGCCTGCCGACGCAGCATGGCAAGCCGTGCTGGAAGGATTACGCGCGCAGTTGAATGCCATGGCGCAGGCGGGGCCGGCAGCCTGAACAAGCGTACAGGTACAGGACGGCCCGCTGGGAATACCTGTCGGCCGCGGCGCTGCTGGGTGGGGCGTTGATCGTTACGGGGGGCTGGTCAGTGAGATGAAATTACCCACACGAAAAATGGGCAGGGTCCAGACCGCCTAACGTCATTCCGCCTGCGTGCGCCATGCCCCCAACAAGCGCGGCACGCCTGCCGGTGAACGCCACATCGGCGCGTCATCGCCGCACGGTGCCACGCCTCGCTCGACACGCCAGACAACGGCCGCTACCCAAGCCTCCTGCGGTTGATAGACCTGGGCACGCCACATGCCAGGCGGAGCCGCCAGAGACGCGCCTGCCAGAGGCCCTGGCCCCCGCAATCCTACACGCGGCATGTCCGCAGGAAAATCCAAGCCGGCCGCCTTGAGAAAAGCCTCTTTCAGAGTCCAGAGCACGTAGAACCAGCGCAAGCGCTCGGGTACATTCAGTGCCTGCAGCGCATCACGCTCATAGGCAGAGCACACCCACTGTGCAAACGCCCCGATATCGCGAGGCAGGCATTGCTCCAGGTCGACGCCCAATGCGATGCCCTCCGGCCCCAGCGCCACCAGCGCATGGCCCGAACGATGGCTCAGGCACACATTTGCTGCAGCCTCCAAACCCGCATTGTTGCTGGTCCACGACAGAAGCGCGCGGCTTACACCCCAATCACGCAAGGCCTTGCGTGACCGCCACTGCTCGGCACGCGATCGATCCGCAGGTCTCAACGCTGCGGCGTCATAGCGAGCCTCCCAATCAGGCCCGCCAAAAGCGAGGTGAATTCGCGTCATTCAAGACGAAGGTCACAAAAAAAACATTAAAAATACTAACATTTTGTTTCTGTGTTGGTACAATTCCAACCTATGCTCGCTTTTTCCATCGAACGATGGCAAGCATGGGCTCCCGGGATACAGAACCATGACTGCTGGCTGAGCTGGGCCTCAGCACCCTACTGCCCCTACGCCCACCGCGACGCAGAGGTTCAGCCCCAAGCCCCCTTCTTGCCTCCGCAACACCGCCGCCGCTTGAGCGCCTTCGCTCGAATGGCATTCAGTTGCGCCTGGCCGCTGGCAGAAGACCGCCCCTCCATGCCGGTCGTATTTGCTTCCCGTCACGGAGAAACCAGCCGCAGCTACCGCCTGCTGCAGGACCTCGCCGCCAACGAGCCGCTTTCCCCAACGTCGTTCGGGCTGTCCGTGCACAACGCGATCATTGGGCAATGGTCCATCATTCGCAAGGAAACGGAAGAAGGCATTGCGCTTGGTGGCAGCCAAGACATGTTGGAGCATGCCTTTCTTGAAGCCTGCGCACTCATTCATGCTGGCGCACCCAACGTCCTCGTGATCGCCGCGGAAGAGCGCCCGCCCGGGCGCTACCTGCCCTGGATCGACGACGTACCGTTCTCGTATGCCGTCGCCTTTCGCCTTGGCGCCACACCGCAATGGCAACTGCGTCCGGGCACGCCCATTGCCCGCCCCCACAAGCCGGCCTTGCCTCACCCCCTGAGCACGCTGCAACAGCTGATCCTGGGCACACCAGGCTGGGAGCACACCGGCCCGATCCGGAGCTGGCATTGGAGCAAGGTGCAAGCATGAGCACGCATTTGCATTCGCCACGTCAGGACGCCTGGTTGTGGCGTCTGTTTGCCACTGGTCTTGCCTTCATCCTGTTCGGTGCGGGCAGCCTGATGCTCCGGCTTTTCGTTTTTCCTATGCAACGCCTGCTCCCTGGCACCCAAGCAAGCAAGCAGCGCCGTGCACGCAACACCATCTCCTTGGTATTCCGCTTCCTGATCCGTTTCCTGGTCAGGTCGGGCGTCCTGACACTCGACATTCAGGGCGCCGAGCGCCTGGGACGCCCGGGCCAACTGATCATTGCCAACCATCCTTCCCTGCTGGATGTGGCGCTGCTGATCGCCCACACCCGCAACGCGAACTGCATCGTGAAGGAATCCCTCTTCGGCAATCCGTTCACACGGGGACCGCTGACCGCAGCGGGCTACATCGGCAACATGGAAGGCCTCGATACCCTGGAGCGCTCCGCCGGCAGCCTGCGCGCGGGCGCGCCACTCATCATGTTTCCGGAAGGCACGCGCACGCGTCTGGGCACGCTGCCAACCTTCCATCGCGGCGCATGCGCCATCGCGATGCGAGGTGCATCGGTCGTCACTCCCGTGGTGATCAGCATGCGGCCCGTCAGCCAATACAAAGGCGCGCCCTGGTATCAGATCCCAAGGCGCCGGATCCATTACAGCCTGATCGTCGGCCCCGACCTCGACCCTGCAAGCTGGCTCAAACAAGGGCCGCTCCCCATTGTCACCCGCAGGTTGAACGAGCACCTGCATGCCCTTTTTCATAGAGAACTGACGAAAGCATGAGCCCCCTGGAACACGACATAAAGATACTCATCATCGACTCACTGGGCCTGGAAGACATCACGCCCGACGACATCGATAACGATACCAACCTCTTTGGCGACGGACTCGGCCTGGACTCCGTCGATGCGCTCGAGCTCGGCTTGGCCTTGCAGAAAAAGTACGGCATCACGATAGACGCGGAAACCCGTGCGATGCGCCACCACTTCGCGACGATCACGAATCTGAGCGGCTTCGTTGCCTCACACCGTACCGGCTAAATCTTTGGAGCCCCCCATGCAGACCCGGGAAGATATCTTTGCCGTGTTGCGCGACGCGATGGTTGAACTCTTCGAAGTCGACGCAGACCGTGTCGTTCCCAGCGCCAACCTCTACACCGACCTGGAAATCGACAGCATCGATGCCATCGACTTGATCGATCACATAAAACGCCAGACAGGCCGGAAACTGGCTGCGGAAGACTTCCGAACTGTCAGAACCATTCAGGACGTCGTGGATGCGGTCTGGCAAAAGATGAGCGCCCACGCATGAGTCGGGCGCTGGGCGCAGTGCTTGCGCTCCTAGGCATACTCTATCCCTATCTCGTTTACGTCAGTCTGGACACATGGCAGCCTGCCTGGCTCGCCGCGGCCACCGCCTTGCTATGGGCGGCACGCGGCGTGCACCAGCGCCTGTCCGGCAGCCGTGCGGGCCTCTGGATGCCGAGTCTGGCGGTGCTCGGCTGTGCAATCGTCGCCCTCGAAGGCTCGGCCATATCGCTGCGCTGGTATCCCGTCATGATGAACGGCCTGATGCTGGCGCTGTTCGGCAGCAGCCTTTTGTCAGGTCAACGCCCCATCATCGAACGCTTCGCACGCCTGCATCAACCTGATTTTCCTGAGGCAGGCGTACGCTACGCCCGCCGCGTCACACAGGTCTGGTGCGCCTTCTTCATCCTGAATGGAGCAGTGGCCACCGGGCTCGCGCTATGGGGTTCATGGCAGGCCTGGACCTGGTACAACGGCGGCGCAAGCTATGTCCTCATTGGTCTGCTGGTGGCAGGGGAATGGCTGGTGCGGCCGTCTTCCTCGCCAAAGCCTCAGGACTCGTAATGCGCGCCCACGCCGCTGAGCACTGGATCGACCCAGTCCACCTCCTGATGCCCTGGCCTCACACAAGGCTGGTTGGTGTATCGCCCGGCCTTGACCACGCCGCGTTCTCGCTACGTTGCCTGCAACTCGCGGCTGGACTTAAGGCAGGACAGCACCGACGCGTGGCACTGTCCTTCGACGACGCCGTCGAGATGGCCATTGCGCTCCTTGCCTGCTGGCGGGCCGGAGTCACGGCAGTCATCCCTGGCGACCTGCTGCCGGCCACGTGCCTGCGCATCGACGGCGATGTCGACCTGTGGCTCAGCGATGCGACGCTGCCCGTGAACCCGGACAGGACACGCCACATTGATGCGCTCCTGGATGCCGCACCACTGATACCCTGCGCGCTCGGTAACATGGGCGAGGGCGTCGTGCTCAACACCTCGGGATCCAGCGGCGTGCCCAAGCAGGTTGTGAAATCCTGGGCTCACCTGGCTTCGGAAATCAGGACACTGGCATACCACTGGCCGGCCGCCGCAACAGCCAGCGTGCTTGGCAGCGTCAGCGCGCATCACATGTTCGGCCTGCCTTTCAGGGTGCTCTGGCCCTTGTGTGCAGGCCATGCCATCGATCGTGCGCAGCGCCACTATCCCGAGGCGCTGGCATCTGCGAGTTTCGGGCACGCCAGGCTCATCTGGATCACCACCCCTGCCCTCCTGAGACGGCTCGGCGAACACTTTCCCTGGGACACGCTGTCACAGCGCCTCGAAGCCATCTACACCGCCGGCGGTCCCCTGCCTGCGCCAGTGTCCGACGACATCCTGCGCCACACCGGAAAACGTCCCATCGAGATCTACGGCAGCACGGAAACGGGCACCATCGCGTTCAAACAAGGTGCAGCCGCCTGGCAGGCCCTGGATCGCGCCCAGGTCGGCGCCAATGCCGCCGGCTCGCTATGGGTCAGCTCGCCCTGGACCGGCGAAGAGCCCGTGCAGACCGCAGATCTCGCCACCTTTGATACACACGGCTTCCAACTGCTTGGGCGCGAAGACAGGATCGTGAAGATCGAAGAAAAGCGCGTGAGCTTGCGTGCGGTCGAACTGGCCTTGGAACAGCATCCGTTCGTGGCGGACGTGCATGTCGGGCAGCGCAACGACATGCCACGGCTCGTGGCGCTGATCGGCTTGACGCGCACAGGCCTGCACGCCTTGCGCAACCAGGGGCGCCAGGCTTTCATCCAGGCCTTGCAGCATCATCTCGCTTCAATTGTCGAACCCGCTGCAATCCCGCGCCGCTGGCGCATGCTCACCGCCATTCCCTGGAATGCCCAGAGCAAGCTGCCTCGCAATGTCTTCGATGCGCTTAGCGGTGCACGCCCCACGCTACCCGCATTCGGCGCGTGGACCGAGCAGGAATCCGGTACCTGGGTGTCGTCCTTCGAAGTGCCCCCGGATCTGGCCCAGTTCTCGGGGCATTTCCCTTCGACGCCCGTCGTGCCCGGTGTCGTCCAGATCGGTTGGGCGCTGGCAGCCTCCGCCCAACGCGGCATGCCCCTGGCCGTGGCGAACATGGAGAACCTGAAGTTCCAGAGGCTCCTGCGTCCAGGCGACCAGGCAGAACTGGCTCTGAGTTGGGACGCACCGCGCAAGAAGCTCAGCTTCGCAATCCGCCATCAGGGCGCACCCTGCTCATCGGGACGGCTGATTCACGACGAAGAGCACGCTCATGCATAGTCCCTGCGCCGTGATCCCGGTCTACAACCACGGTCACGCCATCGCGTCGGTCGTGGCCGCCTTGCGCGAGCAAGGCCTTCCCTGCATCCTGGTCGACGATGGCTCGGAACCCCGCTGCACAGCCATCCTCGACCTGCTTCGGGGCGAAGGCGTCATTCTGCATCGGCGCGCCAGCAATGGAGGTAAGGGCGCGGCGGTCCGGGACGGCCTGATGCACGCAGCCGCCGCAGGCCACACCCACGCCTTGCAGATCGATGCGGACGGCCAGCACGCGTTGGAAGATGTCGCCCGCCTGCTGGCCGCTTCCCGCGCCGAGCCTGACGCGATGATCGGTGGCGCACCCGTCTATGGCGATGATGCGCCGAAGGCGCGGGTCTACGGCCGCTGGCTGACTCGCGTGTGGGTGTGGATCAACACCCTGTCGCTGGACATTCCCGACGCCATGTGCGGGTTCCGCGTCTATCCCCTGCGCCAGACCTTGCCGATCCTGCCCGGCATCTCCCAGCGCATGGACTTCGACATCGACATCGTGGTGCGCCTGCATTGGGCCGGCGTCGCCATGCGCTGGCTGCCCACACGCGTGCGCTATCCCAGCGATGGCGTCTCGCACTTCCGCATGGTGGCGGACAACGCACGGATCAGCCGTGTGCACGCACGGCTGTTCGCCGGCATGCTGTGGCGCGCCCCCATGCTGCTCTACCGGCGGCTGAAGGAAGGCACACGATGACGCAGGCCACCGCCCCCCGTCCCGACATGAATGCTCGCCAGCACTGGGCCGCCCAACGCGAGCGGGGCAGTCAGGCGATGATGCGCCTGACCGCATGGCTGATTCAGCACCTCGGGCGCCAGACTGCCCGGCCCATCGTGTGGGTCACGGTGCTGTATTTCTACCTGACCGGTCGCCTCGCCCGGCAAGGCATCGCTGCCTATCAGCGCCGGCTCGTCCAGACCTTCCCCCAGGTTTCCCTCCCCGCGCGCGCGCCGGTCTATCGCCAGTTCCTGGCCTTCGCCGATGCCATGCTGGACAAGCTCGATGCCTGGCGTGGCCGCATCCGCGCCACGGATATTGACCTGCATGACCCCGATGACCTGCACGCGCAGATGGGCCGCGGGCGAGGCCAATTGCTGGTGGGCGCTCACCTGGGCAACATCGAGATATGCCGCGCCCTGGCCGAGAAGGAATACAAACTCCCCCTGAACGTCCTGGTTCACAGCAAGCATGCCCAGGCTTTCCAGCAGTTGCTGGGCGACGCCGGCGCGTCGTCCTTGCGGCTGATCCAGGTCAGCGAGCTGGACGTCACCACGATGATGGCACTCGCACAGGCGCTTGAGCGCGGCGAATGGATCGTCATCGCTGGCGACCGGGTTCCCTTGGCCAGCGACCGCCATGTGGCTGTGTCATTCCTCGGTGCGCGCGCCTTGCTGCCCAAGGGCCCCTGGCTGCTCGCCGGCCTGCTGGGATGTCCCGTCAATCTGCTGACCTGCGTGCGGCAGGGCGACAGGCACAGGATCGAACTCACCCGGCTGGCCGACCGGGTGGAATGGACACGCGCCACGCGTGAGCAGGAAGTCGCACTGTGGGCCCAACGTTACGCGGATCACCTCGCCCAGGCCTGCGCGCAAGCGCCCTTGCAGTGGTTCAATTTCTTCCCATTCTGGAGCGACGATGCGCAGCCGCGGCATTCATAGTGTCTCCCTGACATTGGAAGTGCCGTTCTTCGATGTCGACAGCATGCAGGTCGTCTGGCATGGGCACTACGTCAAATACCTGGAGCAGGCGCGCTGCGCATTGCTCACGGACATCGGTCACGGCTACGAGGCCATGCAGGCATCGGGCTATGCATGGCCGGTGGTCGACCTGCAGTTGCGCTACGTGCAACCCGCCGTCTTCGGGCAGCGCCTGACGATCCGCGCGGATCTCGTGGAGTGGGAAAGCCGCCTCAAGATCAATTACCTGGTGGTTGACGCGGCCAGTGGAACCCGCCTGACGCGCGCCAGCTCCGTGCAGGTGCCCGTCTCGCTTGCGACCCGCGAGATGCAGTTCACCTGCCCGCAGGGCTTGCGCGATGCCATCACCCACCGCCTGAACCGCCAGCAGGAGGCAGCCGCATGATGTGCCGCCGATTCGTGCAAGCCGTTCTTTGTGGCCTGCTGGCACTTCCAGGTCTGGTGCAGGCTTTCGATCTTGCGCAGCTGCGCACGCAACTGATTGCCACGCAAAGTGTCCGGGGCAACTTCGTCCAGGAAAAACACCTCCGGGCGCTCAGCATCCCGCTCGTATCGAAAGGCCACTACACACTAGTGGCCGGCAAAGGCCTGCTATGGGAACTCACGACGCCGCTGGCCCAGTCACTGCGCATCACCCCGCAGGGAATCTTCCGCCCCCAGGCCGACGGGACCTGGCAAGCCAGCCAGCAGGCCGGCAACCGAGAAAGCCGCCTCTTTCTTTCTCTGCTGAGCGGAGACACGCATGGCTTGGCCGAGAACTTCGAGCTTGCCTTGAGCGGCGACGCCGCGGACTGGCGGCTGTCGATGACCCCCAGCTCCGTGATCCTGCGCCAGATATTCGCACGAATCGACATTACCGGTTCGACGCTAGTCCAGGAGATCACGCTGCACGAAACACAAGGCGACTACACGATTCTCCGTCTGCACGACAGCCAGACTGGGATTACCTTAAGCGATGATGAAGCTCGGGCCTACACAGACTGAACGGCGCCTGCGCCTGCTAGCCTGGCTGCTGTTGGCCATGCTGCTAGCCGTGCTCGCCTGGCAATGGCGTCATGGCGGCGTCGTGTCGGCCAATATGCTCGAGCTGATTCCTCGCACGAGCGAAGACAAGCTGCAGCGGCTTGCACAGGAACGTGTCGACGCCCCCCTGACCAACCAGTTGCTGATCCTGGCAGGCGCAGCAGACGCGCAACGGGCAGCCTCGCTGGCCAGCGACATCGGTCGGCAGCTCGAGGACGCCCGGATGTTCGACAGTATCCAGGCCAGGCTCGACGTGGATATCCCGCTTCTGCGCGAACACCTGCTCGCCGGCCGCATCGCCATGCTGCCGGCAGCAGACCGGCAACTGCTGTCGGATGATCCGCAGGCATTCATGGCACGACGCGCCAGCCAGTTGCTCGACCCCTTTTCCGCAAGCGGCGTGATCCCCTTGCAAGACGATTTCCTTGGCCTGGCCAACCGCGTCGAGCAGGTGCTCAAGCCCGCAACTGCCGTCAGGCTGGACCTGGCAAGCGGAACACTCCAGGCCGAATCGCAAGGCCGGCAATGGGCCCTGGTTCTGGCTCGCGTGGGACACGGTGCATTCGACCAGGCCACCAGCGCGCGCATCGCCGAGCTCCTGGCCGATGTTCGGCGCTACGCCGACGCGCATGACGGGGAGATTCTCGCCACCGGCGGCATGCTCTATTCAGCGGCGGGTGCAGCCCAGGCCAAGAGGGAAAGCCTGCAACTTGGCCTGATTTCGGCGACTGGCACGCTGTTCGTTCTGGCGCTGGCACTACGCCGCGCACGCGCGCTGTTGGCGTTCATCCCCTGCGTCATCGGCATCGCTGCCGGCGTCGCTGCGTGCGTCGCCGTCTTCGGCCATGTCCATGCGCTGACGCTTGCCATCGGCGTCAGCCTGCTTGGCGTGGCGATCGACTTTCCCATGCATTGGCTGGGCAAGAGCTATGGGGTGAGGAACTGGAATGCCTGGGGAGGCATCCGCCTGGTTCGCACCGGGCTTTCGGTCAGCCTGGCTACCACCCTGATCGGCTATGTGGCACTGGCATTCACGCCATTTCCCGCCTTGCAGCAGACCGCGGTGTTTTCCGTGGCCGGCCTGCTGGCTGCCTACCTGAGCACTGTCCTGCTGCTACCGAGCTTCATGGAGGGATGGCAGCCGCGTCCCTGGCCAGCCTTGAGCCGCCTGGCGCGAATCATCCTGGGTGGGGTCGAACGGACGCGGAACCTGCCCGCCCTCACAAAAGCCCTGTTCCTCCTTATCGCGTTCCTGGCCTTGCTGCCCGGCTTATCCAGCTTGAACACCCGTGACGATATCCGCCAGTGGCTCGGCTCACCGCCCGACATCCTCGCCCAGTCACGCAGCATTGCCGAGATCACCGGCGTCATGCCCACCAGCCAGTTTTTCCTCGTTCGCGCGCGCGACGAGGACACACTGATCACCGTCCAATCCCGCCTCGCTGACCGGCTGGATGCCCTGGCCGCACGCGGCGAGTTGCTGGGCTATGACGCGCTCAGCCAGATCGCGGTCGCCGCCACGGCGCAGGACGCGCTGCGGCAGCGTTTGCTTGCGCTGCGCGATGCACCGCTGGATTCCGCCTATTTCAAGCCACTGACCGACCTGGGCCTGCCCCGACAGGCGCTGGCTACCGAACTGAACGTGCTGGCGCAGACACCCTCGCGTTCCCTGGCGGAAACCCTGGCCTCGCCGCTGGCCGAACGTTGGCGCCCACTCTGGCTGGGCCGGCATGAAGACGCCTCCGTCGGACTCGTCACCTTGCAAGGCCTTGCCTCGGTTGACGTGATCAGCGAAGCGGCCGCCGGATTGCCCGGCGTCACCCTGGTGGACAGGACCGGCGCGCTCAATCAGCTCTTCACCGATACGCTTCTCGAGGCCGCCGAATTGAAGGCAGCCTCCTACGTCGTGGCAGGCCTGCTGCTGTGGTTGACACTGGGCGCCACCTCCACTTGGCGCATCCTGGCAGTGCCACTGGCTGCGACACTCTGCACGGTCGCTGTTCTCGGCTACGCGGGACAATCCCTCACCCTCTTTTCGCTGTTCGGCCTGCTGCTTGTCTCGGCACTGGGCATGGACTACGCCATCTTCATGCGAGAGGGCGTAGGCGGCCCAGCCGCCTGCCTTGTCGGCATCCTCCTGGGTGCATCGACCACGCTACTGTCCTTCGGCGTGCTGGTCAGCAGCGCCACGCCGGCCATTTCCTCGTTCGGCCTGGCCGTATCGGTGGGCATTCTCTTCTCCGTCATTTTCGCTACCTGGGTACGCCCCCTGGAGCAGGCCACCCTAGTCGATACGCCCACGCCTGCCATCGGCGCCGATCCTGCACTCCCATGACGACACTCTCTCTCCTTCTTGCCCGCGTGCCGCGCATCAGCCTCATCGCCTGCGCGCTGGCGCTGCTTGCCGGCTGCGCAAGCGCAGTCCCCACGCCTGTCGCTCCCGTTTCCTTCACCGTGCCCAGGATGCTGCACGTGCAGCGCGCCCACCCTGCCTTGCCGGATGGCGATGCATTCCTGGTCGTCCAGGCCGAAGCGGGGCACACGCGCTGGTCGCTCTTCACCGTGCTGGGTGCGCCGCTGGCGCGCCAGACGCTGGAGGACGGGCACTGGCGCAACGACGGCTTCGCCCCCCCCAATGCCTCGGCAACCCGCCTATTCGCCGCACTCGTATTTGCCTGGACGCCCGAAGCGGATCTGGCCGAGCGCTATCGGCAGGATCGCTACACCGTCGACACCGGCAGGCGCACGCTCAGCCAAAAGAACGGCAAACCACTGATCGTGGCGGACTCGAAGGAACAGCTCAGCGTGGAGCTGCCCGACGGCTCGACCTGGGTTCTTCGCCCGCTGGAGCAAGTCCAATGACGCGGCCGACGGGACATCTGCTGGGTCGGCCCGGCGTGATCTGCAACCTGGGCGCCGGGCTGTCCGAGATTGGCCCGCGTCTGTTGCAGGGTGACGCCAGCCATCTTGCGGCGCAAGCAGGCTGGCTGGCTGGCCGGGAAACAGCCGTCGGTGCAGTCACCCACGCCCTGCCGCCGTTCCCGGCTGACGTGCCCCCGCACCTCCGCAGCCGCAACAACCAGCTCCTGCTGGCCAGCGCGCGGCAGATCGAGGATGACCTGCGCACCGCCGTGGACCGTTACGGCCCATCACGCGTGGGCGTCGTCCTGGGCACGAGCACCTCGGGCGTGAACGACAACGCGCCTGCCTTCACCGAACTGGCGGCCACGGGTACCTGGCCCGAGGATTACGACTATCGCCGTCAGCGCATCAATGCGCCCGCGGAGTTTCTGTCGCACTGGCTGGGTTGTAGGGGGCCGGGCTATACCTTGTCCACCGCATGTACCTCCAGCGCCCGAGCCCTGCTGTCCGCGCGACGGCTGCTCGACCTGGATCTTTGCGATGCCGTGGTCTGCGGCGGCGTGGATACGCTCTGCCGCCTGACCCTGAACGGGTTTGCGTCCCTGGAAGCCATTTCCAGCACAGCATGCCTGCCCTTTTCCGTCAATCGACAGGGCATCAACATCGGGGAAGCCTGCGCCCTGTTCCTGATGACCCGCGATGACAGCGCCCTGGATGGCGTCCGCCTGCTCGGCGGCGCTGGCAGCTCGGATGCCTGGCACATGTCCGCGCCCGAACCCACGGGCGCAGGCGCCCGGCAAGTCATGCACAAGGCCGTCACGGACGCCGGTATTGCGCCCGAGGCGATCGCGTGGGTCAACCTGCATGGCACCGGCACCGCGTTGAACGATGCGATGGAAAGCCACGCCATGCATGCCTTCTTTCCAGCCGGCGTCCCGTGCGCCTCGACCAAGGGCATGACAGGCCACGCGCTGGGCGCCGCCGGCGCCCTTGAGGCGGCACTGTGCTGGTTCACGCTGTCATCGGAAAACGCCGACGCGAGCCTGCCACCCCATGTGTGGGATGGCCAGCCCGACCCGGCATTGCTGCGTCTGCACTTCAGCGCCAAGGGGCAAACCCTGGCGCCTGGCGTGTCACGCATCGCCATGAGCAACTCTTTCGCGTTCGGCGGCAACAACACCAGCCTCATTTTCGAGGGTAGGCCATGATCGCGTGGCCCGTTGCCGAACTCGTTCCCCACGCGGGGCATGCCATCCTGCTTGACGCCGTCCTGCGCTTCGACGAAGACACGCTGGAAGCAAGCGCCAGCGTGCCCGCCGACAGCATCTTCAACAATCCCGATGGCAGCACCCCGTCCTGGCTGGGACTGGAGATCATGGCCCAGGCTGTCGCGGCCTGGGCGGGCTGCCACGCGCGTGCCCAAGGCCTGCCCGTCACGCTGGGCTTCCTCCTGGGCACGCGCCGCTATGCCTGCGATGTTCCATCTTTCCCCCCGGGCATCGACATGACCGTGCACATCGCCCGCAGCCTTCAGGACGATTCCGGCATGGGCGTGTTCGAGTGCAGCCTGCGCGTTCGACACACCACGCTTGCCACGGCAAGGCTGAATGTCTTTAGCCCTCCGGATGCCGCGCAATTCGTCGCGGAATCCCGTGAATAGACCTTGCTCCGGAACAGATTCGACATGAACACTCCCTCCATTCTCATCACAGGATCCAGCCGCGGCATCGGCAAGGCCATCGCGCTCGAGCTGGCGAAATCCCCCTACGACCTGGTCTTGCACTGCAGGAACCAGTTGGACCAGGCCCAACGCACGGCCGAGGAAATCCGCGCGCTGGGCCGGCAAGTCCGCGTCCTGCAATTCGATGTCGGCAACCGAGAACAAGCACGCCAGGCGCTGGAATCGGATATCGACAGCCACGGCGCCTACTACGGCGTGGTGCTGAACGCAGGCGTGACCCGCGATGCCGCTTTTCCCGCGCTGACGGACAGCGACTGGGACGACGTGCTGCGCACGAACCTGGACGGTTTCTATAACGTCCTTCACCCCCTGATCATGCCCATGATCCGCCGCCGAGCGGCAGGACGCATCGTTTGCCTGACCTCTGTGTCCGGCATCACCGGCAACCGAGGCCAGGTCAACTACAGCGCATCCAAGGCCGGCGTCATCGGCGCGGCCAAGGCACTTGCCGTGGAACTGGCAAAAAGGCACATCACGGTGAACTGCGTCGCTCCCGGGCTCATCGACACGGACATGCTCGACGAACACGTGCCAGTGGAAGAGATTCTCAAGGCGATCCCAGCCCAACGCATGGGAAAACCTGAAGAAGTCGCGGCGGCAGTGGCCTTCCTGGTCTCCCCATCCGCCAGCTACATCACCCGGCAGGTGCTGTCGGTGAACGGAGGGCTGTGCTGATGGAACGAGTCGTCATCACAGGCATGGGCGGCGTCAGCGCCCTGGGCAGTACCTGGGCCGACATCAGCGCCGGCTTCGAAGCGAAGCGCAATGCGGTGCGCACCATGACGGAATGGGATCGCTACGACGAACTCAACACCCGTCTGGCCGCGCCGATCGAATCGTTCGACGTGCCTGCGCACTGGACGCGCAAACAGTTGCGCAGCATGGGGCGGGTGTCGCAGTTAGCCGTCTTCGCGGCCGAGCGCGCCCTGGCCGACGCCGGCCTGCTGGGCGATCCCAGCATCAGCGACGGACGCATGGGCGTGGCCTGCGGCTCGTCCACGGGTAGCACAGCGGACGTGTGTGCGTTTGGCGCCATGCTGCTGAACGGCACCTCCAACAACATCAACGCAAACTCGTATGTCCGCATGATGCCGCACACCACGGCGGCAAACATCGGCATCTTTTTCGGATTGAAGGGCAGGGTCATCCCCACATCGAGCGCCTGCACCTCGGGCAGCCAGGGCATCGGCTATGCCCTCGAGGCAATCCGCTATGGCCGCCAGGCGCTGATGCTGGCAGGTGGTGCCGAAGAGCTGTGCCCCAGCGAAGCCATCGTCTTCGACACACTCTATGCGACCAGTCAGAAGAACGACACACCTTCCCTGACGCCACGTCCTTATGACCGGGCACGCGACGGACTGGTGATCGGCGAAGGCGCCGGCATTATCGTCCTGGAATCCCTGTCCCACGCGCAAGCCCGCGGGGCGGTCATCTACGCGGAACTCGTGGGTTTCGGCAGCAACTCCGATGGTGCGCACATTACCCGCCCGGAAGCCAGCACCATGCGCATCGCGATGGAACAGGCGCTCGCCGATGCGGGTGTGCAGCCTGGCGCCGTCGGCTACGTCAATGGCCACGGCACGGCGACGGAACATGGCGACATCGCGGAAACGCAGGCCACCCATGCAGTCTTCGGCTCCCGCGTCATGCTCAGTTCGCAGAAAAGCTATCTGGGGCACACCCTGGGCGCCTGCGGCGCGCTGGAATCCTGGTTCACCATCGAAATGCTCAGGCATGGCCGTTATGTGCCTACCCTCAACCTCACGGATGTCGATCCGCTATGCGGCGAGCTGGACTACATCACCGGAGACAGCCGCGCCGCCGACATGGAGTACGCCTTGAACAACAACTTCGCATTCGGCGGCATCAACACCTCGCTGCTCTTCAAGCGCTGGCCCTGATCCCTGGATTTCCCTCGCCCGTCACTCTTCCAACGACTTCTTCACTCTGACAGGACGTACTCATGAAGCGCTTTCTGCATTTCTTGATGGCACTGCTGTTCACTCTCTCGGCCGGCGGCACGGCGTTTTCCGCCCAAGCGGCGCGAGCGATGGAGCCCTTCCTGAACATGCCCATCGAGACAGGCAGCGGCCGCCCAATGCCACGCGGATACCTTGAAACCGCCATGATCCGGGCCGGTATGGAGCGCGACTGGCGCATCACCCGCAATGCGGACGGCACCTTGAATGCCCACCTGTCGGTGCGCACGCACACGCTGGACGTCACGATCCGCATCCACGACGACCAATACGACTTCATTTACCGGGACAGCACGAACCTGGGCTACAAGCGCGACGACCAGGACCCTTCCCAATCGCGCATCCACCCGGCCTACAACCGGTGGCTGAAGAACCTGCAGCTGGATTTCCGCCAGGAATTCAGCCGGTACTGAGCCGAGACCGCGGCGTAGAAGTGGGGTATGGAGATACTTAACCCATGATTGACGCCGGCCACACGCTGGCCGACCTGCCCGAAACAGTGAAAGCCTTCGTGTTGGCCGTCAAACAGGGAATCTCCCGCAACGGCGAGCCCGACTGAAGAAGGCAGCAATCAGGCCGCCGGCGCCACCGACGCCCCCTGTATCCCGTGCCGCGCCAGCGCCTCGGCCACGAAACCGGACGCCTTCATGTCCTCCACGAACGCAGCCAGCTCGCGCGCCGCGTCTTCCCCGCGATCCCGCCGCAGCCCCATCGCCTGCTGGATCACCATGAAGCGCCCCGGCAGCAGCCGCAACCCCGGCGCCTGGGCGACGCCCATCTCCAGTTGTTGCCGCACGCCGGCCGCCACGTCATGGCCGTGCTCCAGGAAATGCGCCACGACGGCGGGCGACGACGGCGCGCGCTCGATGGTGGCGTGCTTCAGTTCGCGCGTCAGGAACAGGTCATAGGCGCTGCCCTTGCCCACGGTCACCACCGTGCCCGGCCGGTCCACCTGATCGTTGCCCTGTAGCGGTGAGTCGGCTTTCACCAGATAGCTGCCCTCGATCAACACATAGGGCGCGGTGAACGCAATATGCTCACCGCGCTTGGGATCGACGGCGAAGAAACCGACATCAGCCTGTCCCTGCTCTACCGCCTCCACCGACTTGCCGGCGGTGTCCCACACCACCAGTTCCAGCGGCAGCCCCAGGCGCCGCGCCAGTTCGTGGGCGAGATCGATGGACACGCCGCGCGGCTCGCCGCTCGCCGGGTCGGTGCCGGCCAGGATGGGATTGCCGAGATTGATGGAGGCGCGCAAGGTGCCGGAGGGGGCAAAGGCGTTCAACAGCGTCTGGGAATGGCTCATGATCGTCTCGCAACGGAAGGGAGATGAGGACTGGCGGGCGTTTCCTGCAGCATAACGGGAATGCGCCGGCCCGTGACCCGCATGCTCATCCCGGCATGCCAGGCAGCGGCACGACCGTGCCCTCGACGCAGGCCGCCAGCGCATCGCCTGCCCCGACGTCCACCATCCATCCCCCCGTGAAATCGGAAAAGGCCGGCAATACGGTCTCGGCCGGCCGCAACCAGAATACCGGCCAGGCGCGCTTCACCCCAGGCACGCGCGCCTTGGGATGCACGTGGCCCGCGATCACGTGCCTGCCTTGCGGGTCGAGGCCGGGCGCGTGACGGAACAGGAAGGGTCCGTCCGCGCAGGCGCTGCCCAATTGCCGCACGCCCAGCGCCTCGGGATCCAGGGCACGGTCGTGGTTGCCCGCGATCACCGCGACATCCAGGCTGCCCTGCCCCTGCCGCCAGGCCATCCAGGCATCGCGCCAGGCTGCCCGTTCCGCCGGACCGTGCAGCAGGTCGCCCACGATCCATACCGCACGCGCCTGTGTCAGGCCGACCAGGCTGTCCAGGCGGCGCAGGTCCTCCTGCGTCGCGCCGCTGGGCACGGCGATGCCCGCCTGCCGGAACACATGGCTCTTGCCCAGGTGCAGGTCGGCGATGACGAGGCGCTCCCGCGCTGGCCAGTACAGGGCACGCTCGCCCAGCAGCACCACGGCCTCGCCCGCGAGCACAACGCTCAACGCGTGCTCAGGCAAGGCGTGCATAACGTTTCTCCAGTTGCGCCGCCGCCCGCGCCACGCGTGCCTGCCAGGTCTCGGTGCTGAGCTGCCCGCGCAGGCTTTCCGTCCACAGGGGGAAGGACAAGGGCGTCAAGGCCTTCGGTTCGCACAGTGCCAGGCTGCGCCCCTGGCACTCCCGCAAGGCGGCCAGCAGCCGTGGCGCTTCCAGCTGGAATTCGAAGACCTCGCGCTCGGCTTGCGCCAGCAGCAGGTGGCCCGGGTCATAGCGGCGCAGCACGTCATAGAGCAGGCCGCTGGACGCCTGCACCTGCCGCAGCGACTTCGCCGCGCTGCCCGGCAGCGAGGGCACCAGCAGTCCCGCCACCCTGGCGATCTCGCGGAACTGGCGGCGCGCCAGCTCGCCCAGGTTGACGCCCTCGCGCAGGTCGTCCATGACCCCGGCCGGATCCATCAGTCGGCGCAACAGCGCCTCATCCAGCTCGGCGGTCTCGGCCAAGGTCAGCATGAAGCCATAGTCGTTGACGGTGTACGAAAAGGTATTGGCCTGGACCCTGCCCCAGCGCAAGGCCATCAGGGCGGCCAGGGCCTCGTGCACGGCCCGGCCCGCGAAGGGAAACAGGAACAGGTGCATGCCCTTGCGCGTGACGATGCGCTCCGCCACCAGCCTGCCGCTGTCGGGCAAGGCGCTGGCGTCTGCCTGGATGCGCAGCAGCGACGCCACGGCGCGCATCTCGGGATGCGTGCCCGGATGCGCATACAGCCGCTCCACCTCGCGCGCCAATTGCGTGGACAAGGGCATGCGGCCGCCCTGCCACGTCGCCACCGGGCCATCGCCGTCCTTGGCGCGCCGCACATACGCCGTCATGCCTTCCAGGCGGACCAGCTGCAGCGTCCGGCCCGCGAACTGGAAACGGTCGCCGGGCCGCAGGCGCGCCAGGAATCCTTCCTCGACCGAGCCCAGGCCGCCGCCGCGCAGGTACTTCACCGACACAGCGCCGTCGGACGTGATGGTGCCGATCGACAGGCGGTGCCGCAGCGCGATGCGCCGGTCAGGCACGCGATAGCAGCCCTGCGCGTCGATCTCGACGCGCCGGAACTCCGGATAGTTGGACAGCGCCTGGCCGCCTTGCACGATGAAGTCCAGCACCGCCTGCCAGGTGGCGCGGTCCAGCCCGGCATAGGCATGCGTGCCACGCACTTCCTCATACAAGGCATCCGCCTGGAAACCGCCGCCCAGCGCCAGGGTCACGGCATGCTGGGCCAGCACGTCCAGGCTGCCGCGCGGCGGCGGACGGGATTCGACGCCGCCATGCGCGATGGCCTCGCGGGCGGCCGCGTATTCGATGAGTTCCAGCGCCTGTGCAGGCACGCAGATCACGTGGCCCGATTCGCCGGGCCGATGTTTCGCCCGTCCCGCGCGCTGCAGCAGCCTGCCCACGCCCTTGGGGCTGCCCACCTGCAACACCTGGTCCACGGCGGGAAAATCCACCCCCAGGTCCAGGCTGGAGGTGGCGACGACGCAGCGCATGCTGCCATCGCGCAAGCCCTGCTCAGCCAATGCCCGCAACTTGGGGTCCAGCGAACCATGATGCAGCGCCAACGTGGCGGGGCTCTCCGGCCAGATGGACGCCAGCGCCCGGTGCCACAGCTCCGCCTGCGCCCGCGTATTGGTGAACAGCAGGCTGGCTCGCACGTCGAACAGGCGCTTGAAGACGCGTGGCAACTGGGACAGCCCCAGGTGCCCGGCCCACGGCAGCCTGCCGTCGCGCTCGGGCATCAGGGTCGAGATCGTGACCTTGCGCGGCTTGGCGCCCGAGACGCTGACGCTGTCCGGCGCATGCGGCAGCAATACCTCGCGCGCCTCGTCCAGGTTGCCCAGCGTGGCCGACAGCCCCCAGGTCCGATGCCCGGGCGACAGTCGCCGCAACCTTGCCAGGCCCAACTGCAGCAGCACGCCCCGCTTGTTGCCCAGCAGTTCGTGCCATTCGTCCACCACCACGCAACGCAGGGCGCGGAAGCGCGACGATGCATCCGCATAGGACAGCAGCAGGGCCAGCGACTCCGGCGTGATGACCAGCACATCGGCCTTGCCCTGGCGCGCCAGCCGCTTGTCGCGCGCGGACGCATCGCCCGTGCGCAATGCCACCGTCCATGACAAGCCCAGGTCTTGCACGGTCTGCCCCAGCGCACGCGCCGTGTCCACCGCCAAGGCGCGCAAGGGCGTCACCCACAGCACGCGAGGCCCTTCGCCCGTGACAGGGCGCTGCGCCGCCGGATCCGACAAGGCCTCCAGCAGGGGGCCGCCGAAAGCCGCCAGCGTCTTGCCGCTGCCGGTGGGCGTGTGCAGCAGCCCCGACTCGCCATCCAGATAGCGGCGCCAGGTTTCGCGCTGGAACGGAGCGGGCTTCCAACCCTGCGCGGCGAACCAGGCGAGCAGCGGACCGTCCCGGCCCTTGGCCGTCTTGCGCGGGGCACGCGGCGCAACGCTCATCGCGCCAGCGCCTTCAGCGTGTCGAGTCGATCGGCCTCGGCCGCGGGCTTGTCGCGGCGCCAGCGCAGGATGCGCGGGAAACGCACCGCCACGCCGGACTTGTGCCGCTTGGACAGGTTCACGCCTTCGAATCCCAGCTCGAACACCTGCACGGGCTCCACCGAGCGCACCGGCCCGAAACGCTCACGCGTGTGGGCCCGCAGCCAGCGGTCCAATTCCAGGATTTCCTTGTCGTCCAGGCCGGAATACGCCTTGGCCACGGGGACCAGCGCATCGCCCTGCCACACGCCGAAGGTGTAGTCGGTGTACAGCGTGCTGCGCCGGCCGTGGCCCGATTGCGCATAGAGCAGCACCGCGTCGATGGTGAGCGGGTCCACTTTCCACTTCCACCAGTCGCCGCGCTTGCGGCCGCTTTGGTACGGCGCACTGGCACGCTTGAGCATGAAGCCTTCCACGCCCCGCTCGCGCGAGGCCTCGCGCAGCGTGGCCGCCGCCTCCCAGCTGGGGACCGACACCAGGGGCGACATCACGATCCGGGTGTCGGGATGCGCACGCAGCAACGCCGCCAGCCGCGTCCTGCGCTCGGCCTGGGGCAGCTCGCGCAGGTCCTCGCCCTCCAGCTCCAGCAGGTCATACGCCAACATCCGGACAGGCGCCTCGGCCAGCCATTTAGGCCCGGGCTTCAGCCGCTGGATGCGTGTCTGCAAGGCGGCAAACGGCATGGGTTCGGCGGCGTCCTCCTGCCAGGCCAGCAGCTCGCCATCCAGCACGCAATCCACGCCCAGCGCCAACGCCGCCGTCTCGACCTCGGGGAACCGTCCATCCAGGCGCTCCTCGCCACGCGACCACAGCGCCACCTCGCCGTGCCGGCGGATCAACTGCGCGCGGATGCCGTCCCACTTCCACTCGATCTGCCAATCCTCGATCGGCCCCAGCGGCGCAGGCCCGTTCTCCAGCGGCGACGCCAGGAAGAAGGGATAGGGCTGCTGGCGGTCTCCTGGCAATTCCTCCTCGCTCAACAGATCGCGCAGGAAATCCGGACTGGGCTGCCAGGTGCCCAGCATCCGCTGGGCAATGCGCGCAATCGGCACGCCGGAATGCTCGGCCAGGGCCTGCTGCACCATGCGCTGCGAGACGCCCACGCGCAACGCGCCGGTCAGCAGCTTGTTGAAGACCAGGCGCTCATCGAAGGGCAGGCCGAGCCAGGCCGACACGATCACCGCCTGGCGTTCGGCCTCGTCGCGGTTGGCGACAGGCAGCAGCACCTCCTCGATCCAGTCGGCCAACCCGCGCTCGGGCGCAGCCGTCTCGGGATCGGGCACCAGCAGCGCCAGGGTCTCGGCCAGGTCGCCGACCTGGTCGTAGCTGGCGTCCACCAGCCAGTCTGGCGTGGCCGAGGCTTGCGCCACCCAGGCGCGCAGTTCCCCCGTGCCGGCGATCTTGCGGCGGGCGCCCCCCACCTTGCCGCCCGCCAGCAGATACAAGGCCCAGGCCGCATCGCGCGGCGGCGCGTCACGGAAATACGCCACCAGCGCCGCCCGCTTGTCCAGCGTGGCCGTGCTGCGGTCCAGTGCCTGGAAGAGCGCCGCGAATCGTTTCATGGCTGGGTGCGCTCCTCAATCATCTTCGCCGTATTGCGTGCGCAGCGTCTCTGCCGCCACGCCGGATTCGTTCAGCACGCGCACCAGTGCCTCTGTGTCGCCATGCGTGGCGATCACCCTGCGCGCGCCGGTCTCGCGGATCGTCTGCAACAGGCCCGGCCAGTCTGCGTGATCCGACACCACGAAACCCCGGTCCATGTTGCGCCGCCTGCGATTGCCGCGCAGCCGCATCCAGCCGGACGCGAAACCGTGCTGTGCGTGACGGAAGCGCCGCAGCCACGCGCTGCCGGCGGCGGACGGCGGCGCAATGACCAGTTCGCCCGCGAAGTCCGTCGTCTTGCGCACGGCCTTGCCTTCGGGATCGATGACGGGCAGCGTATCGGCCAACGCGATGCCCGCGCTGCGATACACGTCCACGCCCGCGGCGATGGCGCCATGCAGCAGCACCGGCCGGTCCACGAAAGGTTGCAACTCCGCCAGCACGCGCTGCGCCTTGCCCAGCGCATAGCAATACAGGATCGCGGTTTCCCCACGCGCGGCGCAGTGCTCGCGCCATTGCGCGATGTCGTGCGCCACCTCGCGCGTGCTCGGCCAGCGGTAGATGGGAAGGCCAAAGGTGGCTTCGGTGATGAAGGTGTCGCAACGCACGACCTCGAAGGGCGCGCAGGTGGGGTCGGCTTGCCGCTTGTAGTCGCCGGACACCACCCACACCTCGCCGCCGGACTCGATGCGCACCTGGGCAGAACCCAGCACGTGACCCGCGGGATGCAGAGACACGCGCGTGTCTCCCAATGTGAAGACCTCGCCGTATTCGTGGACGTGGTATTCCTGCTCGCCCAGCCGCCATTGCAGGATGGGCAGGCCCGCCGCGCTGGTGTGATAGCGGCCCATGCCCACGCGGGCGTGGTCACCGTGGCCGTGCGTCAGCACGGCGGTCTCCACGGGCCGCCAGGGATCGATGTAAAAGCGCCCGGCCGGGCAATACAGGCCTTCGGGGCGTAGCTGCACGAGATCGGGCAAGACGGACTCCGGCTTCCCGCGCGGCGCGGCACGCGACGCAAACAGGGTCAGACCGTTATACCGCGAGCCGCCGGTACGGAAGGCGTGCAGACGCTACCAGTCGTAATGGCCCGGCAGCCCCGCGCTTACCCTGCCCGCACGTGCGACAGCAAGGCCTGCATCGGGTGCCGCAGGCTGCGCCCTGACAGCCGCTTGGCCTGGCTGCGGCAGGAATACCCTGTCGCCAGCGCCTCGCCCTGCTCGTCGCCGGCGTTCACCTGGGCTTCCCAGGACTGCGCGTAGATCTCGCGCGAGGTCTCCTGGTTGCGGGTCTCGTGGCCATAGGTGCCCGACATGCCGCAACAGCCGGTGGCCTGCACGGTCAATTCCAGCCCGAAACGCTGGAACACCCGCGCCCACTGGCTGCTGCTGTCGGTCGCGTTGGTCTTCTCGGTGCAATGCGCCAACAGGCGGTAATGCTTGCCCGTCGCCGCGCGGCCCAGGTCGGCGGGCAACCTGTCGAGCAGCCACTCCTGCGGCAAGGCCACTTTCGGCACCTCGCCGATGCCGTCCACCTTCAGGTACTCCTGGCGATAGACCAGCGTCATGGCCGGATCTAGCCCCACCAGCGGCACGCCGGCGTCCGCCAGGCGCTTCAGGCCGCGCGCATTGCGGATGGCAGACTTGGCGAAGGCATGCAGGAAGCCTTGCACGTGCAAGGGCTTGCCGTTGGGCATCAGCGGCGCCAGCCAGACGCGGAAGCCCAGCCGCGAGGCCAGCTCCACGAATTCGGCCAGTTGCGCCGTTTCGAAGTAACGCGTGAAGCTGTCCTGCACCAGCACGACACTGCGCGCGCGCTCGGGCACAGGCAGTGCGGCCAAGGCCTCGGGGGTCGCCGGCTGGACCTTCCAGGCCTTCAACACGGCGGCAAGGTCGGCGCGGTCGATCATCGGGCTGTCGACCATGCCCACGCGCTCGGCCAGCAGCTTGCGCACCCAGCCGCTGCCCATGACGCCGTTGTAGAGCGCAGGCACTTTCGCGAACCAGGGAATGGTGAACTCCAGCGAGCCGATCAGGTAATCGCGCGCAGGGCGGCGGTAGCGCTGGTGATACAGCTGCAGGAAACGCGAGCGGAAGTCGGGCACGTTGACCTTGATGGGGCACTGTCCCGCACAGGACTTGCAGGCCAGGCAGCCCGCCATGGCGTCATAGACCTCGTGGGAGAAATCCTCGCTGGCCGGCGCGGGCGACGCGCCGCCGCGGCCCTTGCGCCACGGAGCGCGCCAGAACGGCGTGCGTTGCGCGGCGGTCTTCAGCACGTCGACGCCGGCCTCGCCCTGCAGGCGCAGCCACTCGCGCATCAGCGACGCGCGCCCCTTGGGCGAATGTACGCGCTGGCGCGTGGCCTTCCAGGACGGGCACATGGCATCGTCCGGATCGAAGTTGTAGCAGGCGCCATTGCCGTTGCAATGCATGGCCGCGCCATAGTGCTGCCACACCCCCTCGTCGATCTGCCGGTCCTGTTCGCCGCGCGTGGGCACCTCGTCCACTTTCAGCAGCAGGGTCTTGGCGTGCTCGGGCGTGGCGATCTTGCCGGGGTTGAACTGGTTGCGCGGATCGAAGGCCGCCTTCAGCTGCTGCAGATAGGGATACAGTTCGCCGAAGAAGGCCGGCGCATATTCCGAGCGCACGCCCTTGCCATGCTCGCCCCACAGCAAGCCGCCGTAGCGCTGCGTGAGCGCCGCCACGCCGTCGCTGATGGGCCGCACCAGCGCGGCCTGCCTGGGATCCTTCATGTCCAGCGCCGGCCGCACGTGCAGCACGCCGGCGTCGACGTGGCCGAACATGCCGTATTGCAGGCCGTAGGAGTCCAGCAGCGCCCGGAACTCGGCGATGAAATCGGCCAGATGCTCGGGCGGCACGGCGGTGTCTTCCACGAAAGGCTGCGGCCGGGCTTCGCCCTGGACGTTGCCCAGCAGTCCTACCGCACGCTTGCGCATGGCATACACCCGCTTGACCGCGGGCGTGCCCACGGCCAGCGTGTGGCCCAGGCGCTCCACCGTCAGGTCTTCGCGCAGGTGCGTGATGAAACCCTGCACCTTGGCATCCACGGCCTCGCGGTCATCGCCGCTGAATTCGATCAGGTTGATGCCCAGCGTCTGGCGCTCGGCGTCCTGCGGGAAATACTCCGCCACGCTGCTCCAGACGAAGTCGTTCATGGCCAGCATCAGCACCTTGGAATCCACCGTCTCGATGGAGAGCGGCTGGTGCGCGATCAGCGCGCGCGCATCGCGCAAGGCGTCCATGAAGCTGGCGTAGCGCACATTCACCAGCACGGAATATTTAGGAATGCGCAGCACGTTCAGGCGCGCCTCCACCACGAAACCCAGCGACCCCTCGGCGCCGCACAGCACACTGTTCAGGTTGAGGCGGCCTGCGTCGTCACGCAGATGCGCCAGGTCGTAGCCGGTCAGGCAGCGGTTCAGCTTCGGGAACTTGGCCTCGATGAGCGCGCCCTGCGTGTCGATGATCTGGCGCGCCTTGCGGGTCACCTGGCCGATGCGGCCCGGCTGCTCGCACTGGCGAGCCAGCGCGTCTTCGGACAACGGCTCGCTCAGCAGCCGTTCGCCGCCCAGCAGCACGAAGTCCAGCGCCAGCACGTGATCGCGGGTCTTGCCGTAGGTACAGCTGCCCTGGCCGCTGGCGTCGGTGTTGATCATGCCGCCCAGCGTGGCGCGGTTGGACGTGGACAGCTCGGGCGCGAAGAAAAGGCCGTGCGGCAGCAGCGCCGCGTTCAGTTGGTCCTTCACCACGCCTGCCTGCGCGCGCACCCAGCCTTCCTCGACATTGATCTCCAGGATGCGGTTCATGTGGCGCGACAGATCGACCACCAGGCCGTCGGTCAGCGACTGGCCGTTGGTGCCCGTGCCGCCGCCGCGCGGCGTCACCGCCACCTCGCGGTGCGCGGGATCGTCCAGCAACCTGGCCAGTACCTGTACGTCCTCCGCATGCCTCGGGTACAGCACGGCCTGCGGCAGGCGCTGGTAGATGGAGTTGTCGGTCGCCAGCACGGTGCGGTTGGCGTAGTCGGCGCAGATGTCCCCCTCGAACCCCGCCGCGGCGACGGCGGCCAGGAAGGCCTGGTACTGAGGCAGGAGGGCATGGGTGGGCGACGGTAGCGGTTCGATCATGATGGACAAGGCGGGCAGGAAGGGAATCAGGGTAGCGTCCGGGAAAAACCTTGCATGGCGTGCATGAATGGGAGATTCCCGGGCTAGACTGGAAGTATCCCGCTACGGCAGGGACAGCACAAACGGATATTTCCCCACGGAACAGTGCATAAAACTCATGAATTACCGCCGCCTGACGCCTTCCATGTCCCTGCTGCTGGTCTTCGAGGCCGCCGCGCGCCACGAAAGCTACACCCGCGCGGCCGAGGAACTGTCGTTGAGCCAAAGCGCCGTCAGCCGGCAGGTGCAGACGCTGGAGACGCAGCTGGGCATCAGCCTGTTCCGCCGCGAAGGCCGCTCCGTCCGGCTCACCGGTGCGGGCAGGCGCTATTTCCTGGAATTGAGCGCGGCCCTGGGCCGCATCCGCAGCGCCACGCTGCAGGCCATGTCGCACCAGGCCGGCGTGGGCGCCCTGCAACTGGCGACCTTGCCCACCTTCGGCTCGAAGTGGCTGCTGCCCCGCCTGCATGGTTTCTACGAGGCGCATCCCGGCGCCACCGTGCACCTGCATTCACGGATCGGCCCCATCGACTTCAACTCGGGCGACATCGATGCCGCCATCACGGTGGGCACGGACGACTGGCCTGGCTTGGCGTCGCACCGGCTCTACAACGAGTTCCTGATCGCCATCGCCAGCCCGGCGGCCACGCCCCCCGGGCTGGCGCCCGAGCCCGCCTGGGCGGCGAGCCAGACGCTGCTGACCGTGGCCAGCAATCCGCAGGCGTGGGCGGAATGGTTTTCCGTGCACGGCCTGGACCACCGCCAGATGCGGGTGGGCCCCAGCTTCGAACTGACGTCACACCTGATCCAGGCGGTGCGCGCCGGCATGGGCGTCGGACTGGTTCCCAAGGCGCTGGTGGAAGACGAATTGCAGCGCGGCGACCTGGTGGCGGTCAGCGAGGCCATCGCCAGCCAGCGCGGGTATTACCTGGTCTATCCGCCGCGCAACGAAAGCCTGCCGGCGCTGGCGGCATTCAAGGAGTGGCTGCTGGCGGCGTGTTGACGCGACGCGCGGTCCGCGATGTTTACGGAGATGTCTGGTGTGTATCGAGAAGTCCGCCGCGCCGGGCAAGACCGCCGGCAACCTGGATTTTTCGTAACCATTGGCATGCAAGCAGCAATGATTCGCCGCGCGGCAATCTGGGAGCATGGAGTGCGCAGGCCCAGACCATCACGGCCCGAGCCGATGCGCCGCCCTTTCCGCCGGACCCATGCGTGCCTTGACCTCACCGCCCCTTTTCCCGCCAGGCACAAGCCAGCCCTGCCTGACACCTGCCCAGGCGTTCCGGCGCCTGGTGGACGCAGGAGAAGACAGGCTTCCCCTGCCTGGCTCCGGCCAGACGCTGCAACGCTGGCAACGGCTGGCGCGTATCGGCCAGGAGGATCTGGCGCTGGCCAAGCTCTTCGAAGGCCACACCGATGCCCTCGCCATCCTGGCCGAATTGCAGGCTCCCCCGCCGCCTGCGGGCTCACGCTGGGGCACGTGGTGCGCGGAACCTCCCTCGCATCGCGTCTCGGCCGTCCCCCTGTCCGGCCGGCAGGTCCGGCTGGACGGCATCAAGGCGTGGTGCTCGGGCGCCGCCAGCGTGACGCACGCCTTGATGAGCGCGTGGCTGCCCGGCCGGCAGCCCTGCCTGGTCGCCATCGACCTGGGCCAGGCCGGCATCGAGATCGTCGACGCGCCATGGCCCGGCGTGGGCATGGCGCGCGCGGGCACCGCCGAGCTGCGCCTGCGCGGCGCCACCGCCACGCTGGTCGGCGAGCCAGGTGACTACACCCGGCGTGCCGGGTTCTGGCAAGGCGGCGCAGGCGTGGCCGCGTGCTGGTGGGGCGCCTGTACCGGCATCGCCACGCCTGTGCGGCGGGCCGCGGCGCGGCGGGATGCGCAGTCGCATCCCCACCTGCACGCCCACCTGGGCGCCATCGACGTGATGCTGTCGCAAAGCGCCGCACTGTTGCGCGAGAGCGCGGCGGCCATTGATGCGGCGCCCACCCAGGCCTGCGCCGCGCTGGCATTGCGCGCGCGGCTCAGCGTCACCCTGGCAGCCGAGGACATCCTGGCGCGCGTCGGCCGCGCATTGGGGCCGGGTCCTCTATGCCAGGATCCGGCCCTCGGCCAGTTGGTGGCCGACCTTCCCGTCTTCATCCAGCAAAGCCACGCGGAGCGTGACCAAGCCAATCTGGCGGCGCTGCTCCTAGACTCCGACGTGAATGGACCTCGTGAATGGACGCTGCAATGAGCCCTGTCATGGACCTTGCGAAGGATCGCCTGATCGAAGGCGCCGGCACCTCCGTCGAACAATGGCAGGCATGGGAGGCCGCGCACCCGCCCGCCCCCATCGAGACCGGGATGCTCGTGCCGCAGGGACATCGCGCGGTCGTGGTGGCGCCGCATCCCGACGACGAAATCCTTGGCACTGGCGGCATGCTGATGCAGCTGTCGCAGGCCGGCCGCGACATCCTGCTGGTGGCGGCGACGGACGGCGAAGCCAGCCACCCGGGCTCGGCCCGCTGGCCGGCGGCCACGCTGGCCGACACTCGGGCGCAGGAAAGCGCCGCGGCGCTGGCCGTGCTGGGAGTGAAGGCCGCCACCTTGCGGCTGGGGCTGCCGGACGGCGGCCTGGCTAACCGGGAAGCCAGCCTGCGCGCAAGCCTGATGCGTTGCCTGGATGCAGGCGACGTCGTCTTCGCGCCCTGGCGCCTGGACGGTCATCCCGACCATGAAGCCGTCACGCGCGCGGCCTTCAGCGCCGCGCGAGTCAAGGGCGCCAGCGTCGTAGAGGTGCCCATCTGGGGCTGGCATTGGTGCACGCCCGGCGACCCTCGCCTGCCGTGGGCCGACGCCCGCGCCATCCGATTGACGCCCGGCCAGCTGGAGGCGAAGCGCCTGGCCATCCAGCAGTTCCGCAGCCAAATCGAACCCGATGCCAGCACCGGTCGCCCGCCGATCCTGCCGCCCCACGTGATCGCACGGCAATTGCGCAACATCGAGGTCATCCTCCCATGACGTCCGACGCTGCGTATTTTGACCAGCTCTATCGCGCCGACGCCGACCCCTGGCAGGTGCAAAGCCGCTGGTACGAGCAGCGCAAGCGCGCAGTGCTGCTGGCCTCTTTGCGCCAGGAGACCTATCGCAACGCCTTTGAACCGGGTTGCGGCACGGGAGAACTCTCCGCCGCGCTCGCGCCGCGCTGCCAGGCGCTGCTGGCTTGCGACTTCGCGCCGCAGGCGGCCGGGCTGGCGGCGGCGCGCACCGCGGACTGGCCGCACGTACGGGTGCAGACACGGTCATTGCCTGCGCAGTGGCCGGCCGATACCGAGAAAACATACGATCTGATCGTGGTCAGCGAATTGGCGTACTACCTGGACGCCGCCGACCTGGCGCGCTTCATCGAACGCTGCGTGGCCTCGCTGGCGCCGGAAGGCGAACTACTGGCCTGCCACTGGCGGCACGACTTCCACGACCGACGGCAAGCGACCCACGCCGTCCACGCCGCCTATGACTGCCATCCGGCCTTGACACGCCTCGCACGCCACGAAGACCCGGACTTCCTGCTGCAGACCTGGCATCACACGCCGGCAGGCCCCACAAAGGAGACGCCATGATCGGCATCGTGATCCCCGCACACAACGAAGCGGCGCTCATCTCGGCCTGCCTGGCATCCGTCCAGGTGGCCTGCGCCCACCCCGCATTGGCAGGCGAACCCGTGGAGGTGGTGGTCGTCCTGGACGATTGCAGCGATGACACGCCCCTCGTTGCGGCCGCCTACCCTGTCACCCTGCTGTACGCCACCGCGCGCAACGTCGGCATGGCACGCGCGCAGGGAGCCCGCCACCTGATCGGGAGAGGCGCGCGCTGGCTGGCTTTCACCGATGCGGACACCAGGGTGTCGCCCGATTGGCTGATGGCGCAACTCGCCTGTCAGGCCGAGGCCGTCTGCGGGACGGTCGGCGTGGCGGACTGGTCCATGTTCCAGGGCGACGCGGCCTTGTTGCAAGCGCACTTCAACGCCACCTACCAGGATGCAGACAACCACCGCCATGTGCACGGCGCCAACTTCGGCATCAGCGTGCTGGCCTATCTGCGCGCCGGTGGCTTTCCCGCGCTGGCATGCAGCGAGGACCAGGCGCTGGTGGATACGCTGGTCGCCCTGGGCGTGCGCATCGCGTGGAGCGCCGCGCCGCGGGTCCTGACCAGCGCCCGCCAGGACCCGCGTGCGGCCGGCGGTTTCGGCGATGCATTGCGCGCGGCCCTGCTGCTGTGCCGGGAACAGGCTGCCGCAACGCCTCCCCTGGCAGGGGAAAACCAGGCGGCGTGACCCGGGCGTCAGCCGCCTCGGATTGCCGAGCCTGTCCGCAGTCAACCGTACCAGACACCATCGAAATGCGGCAGCGCCTGGAAAGCCAGCAACGCACTGCTTGCATCGTGGTAGTCCTGCAGAATGCCGTCCATCGGGTTGGCAAGCTCGGGGTAATGCTGCGCCGCCGCCTGGTGATTGGCCCGGGTCACGTCGGGAATGAAGGTCTCATGGAAGCGCAGTCCCAGGTCGCCGGGCTCGTACCCTTCGACGATGATGTCGAAGCTTGCCGTCCCGAACTGTTCGTTGGCGTCCTCGGCATGAAGCTTGATGCGCAGATCGCTGCCGGCCAAGCTGAAGTTCACGAATATCTGGCTTTCCAAAGCGCTGTCCAGCACCAGCTTGCCCGGCATGAACGGCCCGCCGACAGGATAGGCTTGGCCATCCAGGAATGACGGGTAGAACGACGCCGAATTATGGGGTCAGAGAAGAGCCGGTGTAACTGCGAATGTACTTGGAAAACACGCCGACTCCCGCATTCACGTCCTGCGCCCCTTCTATCCACGCATGCAAGCCGGCATACTGCCCATCGGTCAGCACCGGCTCCGGCAACTCATCAAGCAAGGAGCGATAGACGCCACCCGCAGCTCCCGTCAGCTGACTGAACCTGATGAAGTCCAGCATCTGCGAGGTCACGTCGTCCCTGAAACGTGCCAGGGACTCCTGACTCATACTGTCGAGATACGAATAGTCATATGCAAGCGTCTTCACACTTCCTCCCGATCAACATGCCCGCGACTGCCAGTCACCAAGCCAAACAAGGATTTGTCATTGCAAGGCACGCAAGGCCAGCCTGGCCCGAACCGCACGGCTGATATCGGCCAGATCTGCAAGCACTTTCGACGCGTCATCGCCCTGCGGAAAAGTGAAAGTCATGTTGACGCCCAGGTCGGTGCGATAACTGACCTCACAGGTCTCCCCTACTGGAACCGCCATTCGGCAGTACCCAGCCGGACTGCTGATCAGTCCCTCAACACCAACCGCAGGATCGAGCCCGAATGGCCCAGCCCACAACATGGGAACCTCTTTTCCGGGCGCGTTGTAGAGATATTTGGGACGCTGCGTCATGCAATGCAGCAACTGGCCGGGCGCAGAGGCACACGCAGCATTCGAGTCCTGATATGGGACGGACGCGCCTGATGCCGGCGCCCAGCGGATAGCCACGCTGCCGCCATCAGACAGGGGAAAATTGAAGTCACCTCCGAATATCCCGCGCAAGAAGCGCTCGCTTTCCAGCCTGAAGGCAAGCTGCGGGCAACCCAAACGCTGGCGTGTGGGCAGGTCGGAGATATCCACGCCGTACAGTTCCTGCAAGCGACGAACATTCGTGTAGCGCAATGCCTGGGAGACATCCACGCGATAGACCTGAGGATCGTTCACCACTTGGATGTGGAACGCATCAGCGACCTCCTGCGCCGAACACTGCGGCGTGTCGACCTGCATATGGATGCCGGGCGCGGTTTGCGCGCCCGCCTCGGCAAAAACAGCCAGCCCGACCCAGACCGAATGCGCGACCCCACGCCTCAGGGAATAAAGAAGGCGGCAGATTGGCTTAAACATGGCGCTGCTCTGTCGTGAAACCCCTGCGAATGCATACATCCAGAATAGGAAATACCAATAATCATCAACTTTGATACAACTCTTAATGATTCACCTATCGCCAAGCGTGACTCATCAATGCGCAACGCCAAAAACAAAGGGCGCCCAGGCGCCCTTTGTGCGATGACAGGCGAACCCGATCAATTCGCCGAGATATTCGCCGCCTTCACCACCTTGCCCCAGCGGTCCAGCTCTTCCTTCGTGTACGCGCCGAGTTGCGCGGGATCCATATACAGGGCTTCCGCGCCCTGCTCCGCCGCCTTCTTGCGGAACGCTTCGGTGCGCATGATCTTGGCGATCTCGCCGCTGATCTTGTCGACCACGGGTTTCGGCGTGCCAGCCGGGGCATACATCGCGAACCACGACGACACCAGCAGGTCGGGATAGCCGGCTTCCGCGGCGGTCGGCACATCTGGCAGCGTGGGCAGGCGCTTGTCACCCGTGACCGCCAGCGCGCGCAGCTTGCCCGCAGCGATCTGGCCCAGCAGCGGCGGCGGCGTCGTGATGGTCATGTCCACCGCGCCGCCCAGCAGGTCGTTCAGCGCCGGGCCGGTGCCCTTGTAGGGGATGTGCGTGGTCTTGATGCCCGCCATCTGGTTCAGCAGCTCGGTGGCCACCTGTTGCAGCGAACCATTGCCCGACGAGGCGTAGTTCAGCTTGCCGGGATTCTTCTTCGCATACTCCACCAGTTCCTTCAACGACTTGATGGGCAGGTCCGGCCGCACCACGACGACCTGCGGGGCCGACAGGATGTTCGCCACCGGCGCGAAGTCCTTGATGGGATCCCAGCTCAGGTTGGGCGTAACGTGCGGCGTGATGGCCTGGAAGCCCGAATACTGCAGCAGCAACGTGTAGCCATCCGGGTTGGCACGCGCCACGGCCTGGGCCGCGATGCCGCCCGACGCGCCGGGCTTGTTGTCCACCACCACCGTCTGCCCCAGGGCCTGGCCCAGCGGCTGGGCGATCAGGCGCGCCGCGATGTCGGTGGTGCCGCCAGGCGCGGCGGACACGATCAGGGAAATCGGCTTGGACGGAAAGTTGTCCTGCGCCTGCGCAGCGCCTATGCCCACGCCCGCCAGCGTCAGCGTGAACAGGGCCTTGCGGAAAATGCTGCGGTGAGCCTGCATGTGATGTCTCCTCTTGGATGCTTTTATCTGGATGTGTGAGGCGGGCCGGAATGTCGCGCCGGTCAGGCGGACGGGAAGCGCTCCGCCAGCCAGGCTGGCGGCGCATGCGTTGCCAGCCGCGGCCCGGCGGCAAGCAAGGGATTGCTGAATTCACGCTGGACCAGCGACGGCAGGCCGCGCACCACGTCCAGCAGCGGGGCCAGCGACACGCCGGTTTCCACGCCCATGCACGCGAACATGTGCACCAGCTCCTCGGTGGCCACGTTGCCGCTCGCACCCGGCGCGAAGGGGCATCCGCCCAGGCCGCCGGCGGCGGCATCGAAACGCGTGATGCCCACCTGCCACGCCGCCACCGCGTTGGCCAGCGCCATGCCGCGGGTGTTGTGCAGGTGGATGGTGATCGGCGTGCCGGGCAGCAGGGCCTGCGCGTCGGCGCTCAGGCTGGCCACCTGCGAGGGATAGGCCATGCCGGTGGTGTCGCACAGCGTGATGCCGGCGGCGCCCACATCGACGAGACGGCGCGCCAGCGCCAGCACCGCGTCCGCCGGCACGTCGCCATCGAAGGGACAGCCGAAAGCGGTGGACAGCGAGACATTGCACGGCAGCCCGTACGTGGCCGCCACGCCCAGGATGTTGCTGAGTTCCGCGAAGGACTGCTCGCGCGTCATGCGCAGGTTGGCGCGGTTGTGCGTCTCGCTGCTGGACATGACCAGGTTCAGTTCCTGGACGCCAACCTCCAGCGCGCGCTCCAGTCCCCGGACATTGGGCACCAGCGCGGTGTAGATCACGCCGGGCCGGCGGCGGATGCCGCGCATGACGTCCTGTGCATCGGCCAGCGCCGGGATGGCCTTGGGCGACGTGAAGCTGGTGACCTCGATGCGGGCAAAGCCGCAGTCCGACAAGGCATCGACCAGCGCGATCTTGTCTTCCGTGGGCACGAGCGCGCGCTCGATCTGCAGGCCGTCGCGCGGCCCCACCTCGTTGATCTCGATGCGCGGCGCACCGGTGGACATCGTCGTGGCTGACGTCATGGTCCTTCCTTGTTCCTGGATGGGTTCAGGCGTATCGGTTCAAGCGATCACGCCGCGCTTGCGCAGGTCCGCGCGGCGGGCGTCGTCCAGGCCCGCCTGCTCGAGCACCTCGTCGGTGTGCTCGCCCAGGCGGGGCGCGCGCGCACGGATCTCGCCCGGGGTGTCGGACAGCAAGGGGAAGATGGCGGGAATCTCCACGTCGAGCCCGCTGGCGGACTGTACCGACGTGATGGCGCCGCGCGCGCGGTAATGCGGATCGGCGGCAATGTCGGCAACGCTGTAGATGCGGCCGGCGGGCACGTCGGCCTCGCGCATGGCGTCCAGCACCGCGTCTATCGTCTGTTCCGCGGTCCATGCGCCGATGGCGGCGTCCAGTTCATGGGCGCGGCGGGCCCGGCCATCGTTGTGCGCCAGGTCCGGGTCGTCGCGCAGGTCATGGCGGCCGATCCGGCCCATCAGGCGGGCATAGATCGCGTCACCGTTGCCCGCGATCAGCACATAACCGTCACGGCAGGGATAGGCGTTCGACGGGGCGATGCCAGGCAGCGCCGCGCCCGCCGGCTCGCGCACGGCGCCGAACGCCGAGTATTCCGGCAGCAGGCTTTCGCTCAGGTTGAACACGCTTTCATACAGGGCGGCATCGATCACCTGGCCCTGGCCGCCGCGCGCGTCGCGCTGGTACAGGGCCAGCAGCACGCCCAGTGCGCCATGCAGGCCGGCGATGGTGTCGCCCAGCGACAGGCCGGCGCGCACCGGGGCGCGGCCCGGCTCGCCATTCAGGTAACGCAGGCCCGCCATGGCCTCGCCGATGGCGGCGAAGCCCGGCTCGGTGGCCTTGGGCCCCGTCTGGCCATAGCCCGACACCCGCAGCATGATGAGCCGCGGGTTGGCCGCATGCAGCGCCTCCCACGACAAGCCCCATTTCTCCATGGTGCCCGGTCGGAAATTCTCGATCAGCACGTCGGCCTGGCCAGCCAGCTCGCGCACCAGCGCCTGGCCTTCCGGCTGGCGCAGGTCGACGCAGACGGACTGCTTGCTGCGCGACTGCGCCTCCCACCACACCGACGTGCCTTCGTGCAGCAGGCGCCATTTGCGCAAGGGGTCGCCCTGCCCGGGCGGCTCGATCTTGATGACCTGTGCGCCGAAATCGGCAAGGGTCTTGGCCGCGAAGGGGCCCGCGATCAGTTGGCCCAGTTCCAGCACGCGGATGCCGGCAAGGATCTGCCCAGCCATGGTGTCTCCAGCTCGATGAATGTTCTTATGCTGGCGGCCATTGTGCGCGTGCGTGGACGCGGGCTGGAATGACCAATGCGTGAAGGGGGGGTTCCGGAATCGGGAAACCCTGGGGAAACCCCAGGTCCGCGCGGCGGCGGCCTAGCCGTCCTGGCGCAGGTGGGCGAAGAGCAACCGCGCAGGCACGGGCAGGGTCTCGGGGTCCCGCACGCCCATCAGCAGGTCGCGCCGCGCCCATTCGTCGGACAGGCCGATCAGCTTCACCTGCATCGATCTGGCATGCGGCTCGGCCGCGATGCGGGGCAGGATGCCGATGCCGCCCGTGGCCACCACCATCCGGCAGATGGCATCGAAGCTGCGAACCTGGATGCGCAGGCGGATCGCCTTGGCCAGGCGCTGGCTTTCCTCTTCCAGCCGGCTGGCCAGCGATGTGGCGGGCGACAGGCCCACGTAGTCGAAGTCCAGGGTGTCGGCAAAGGACACCGAGGCATGCACCGCGAGCGGATGGCGCGGCGGCGTGATGAGCACCAGCTCGTCGTGGCGGTATCGCACCGACACCAGCCCTTCGGCCGGCGTGCGCTCGGCGAACAGCCCCAGGTCGGCGCGTTTTTCCAGCACGGCGGTCACGACGTCGCTGCTGTTCATTTCCTCCAGCTGTATCCGCACGGCAGGATGCAGCGCCATGAATCGCGCCAGGTCTTCGGGCAGGAACTGCGTGATGACGGAGGTGTTGGCCGCGATGCGCACCTGGCCGCGCACGCCTTCGGCATAGTCAGACAGCAGGCTGGCCATCTGCTCCACTTCCTGCAGCACGCGCTGCGCGTGCGCCAGGCAGGCCTGGCCGGCGTCCGTCAGCTCCACGCCCGCCGCGTTGCGAAAGAGCAGCGGCGTGCCCAGCGCGGCCTCCAGGTCGGAGATGCGCTTGCTGGCCGCGCCCACGGCCAGGTGCGACTGGCGGGCCCCGGCCGAGATGCTGCCCTGGCGCGCAACGGCGACGAACAGCGCCAGGGTGACCAGATCGAAACGAGCGAGATTCATCGCTGCAATATACCGGGCGGCACCGGGCGCTAGCCAGCGCGCGCCGCTGGGGGCGCCTGCTCGGCCATCAGCGCCACGACCCAGTCGATGAACACCCGCAGCTTGGCGCTCACGTGGCGGTTCGGTGGGAAGGCCACGTACAGGGGCATCGGCTCCTGCTGCCAATCCTCGAAGATGCGGACCAGCTCGCCACGCGACAGCGGTCCGCGCGCCATGTACTCGGGCAGCCAGAGCATGCCCAGGCCGGCCAGGCCCGCCTCCAGGTAGGCATTGCCGTCGTCCACCGCCAGCGCATAGCGTCCCTGCGCATGCACGCTTTCGTCGCCGCGGTGCATGGCATAGGGCAAGGCCTTGCCGGTGCGCGCCCACAGGAAGCCCACGACCCGATGGTGCGTGCCTTCCAGGTCCCTGGGGTGCGCGGGCCGCCCGGCGTGCGCCAGGTAAGCGGGCGCCGCGTAGACGCCCAGCTCCAGATCCGCCACGCGCCGCGCCATCAGGGACAGGTCGGCCAGCTCGCCGCCGCGCACGACGCAATCGACGTTCTCGCCGATGATGTCCACGGGCCGGTCGCTGACGCCCAGGTGCAGCTGGATGTCGGGATAACGCGCCAGGAAGTCCGGCAGGGCCGGCACGATGATGTGCCGCGCCAGCGGGCTCGGCACGTCCACGCGCAAGCGGCCGCGCGGCACCGCCGACGCGCTGGACAGGCTGGTCTCGGCATCGTCCAGGTCGGCCAGCAGGCGCAGCGCGCGCTCGTAATAGGCCAGGCCGTCGGCGGTCACGTTGACCTTGCGGGTCGTGCGGTTCAGCAGCTTCACGCGCAGGCGCGTTTCCAGCTGCTGCACCAGTTGCGTCACGGTCGTCTTGCTCATGTGCAAGGTTTCCGCCGCCTTGGTGAAGCTGCCGGTTTCCACCACGCGGACGAAGGCTTGCATTGCATCGAAACGATCCATGTCGGGCTCCGTTTTCGAGTGAGATTGTTTGGATTTTACAAACAGTCCTGGATGGACGCGCTGGTTTATCCGGAACCGGGCTGACCGTAGAGTGGGCATATCCCTCATCAACGGGCCGCGTGCCCTCGGAGATTCTCATGACCCAGAAACGTGACGTCGTCTTCCCCGCCGGCCGCCAGGCCCTGTACGAACGCAACCGCTATTCGCCCGCCATCCGTTCGAATGGTTTCCTGTTCGTGTCGGGCCAGGTGGGCAGCCGGGAGGACGGCTCGCCGGAGCCGGACCTGGAAGCGCAGGTGCGCCGCGCGTTCGCCAACCTGAACGCCATCCTGGCCGAAGCAGGCTGCACCTTCGACGATGTCGTCGATGTCACCGTCTTCCTGGTCGACCCGGCGTCGACCTTCGAGAAGGCCTGGCCCGTGGTGATGGAATACTGGGGCGACGCCCCGCACCCGACGCTGACCGGCATCGGCGTGACCTGGCTGTATGGGTTCGATTTCGAGATCAAGGTGATCGCGAAGCTGCCCGAGGCTGCGGGCACGCAATCGGCCTGAGCAAGCTGCCCAACGCCGTTTCATCTTGCACCAATGAAGAAAGGTGATTGAAGGGCGAGGCTGGCATCCTGTCCTGCCTGCATGAGCCGGGAGCATGGCGGTTTGCCGGATATCCAGGCGCAAGGCCTGAGGAAAGGCCATTACAGTCGATGTCGCCACGCTTCATTCGTTTGCGGCCCGGTTGGCAAACAAGGCCGCCCCTTCGCTGCCCCCTTCGCCTGACGTCACCACCGCGCCGCTCCCGCCCGTGCCAACCCGCCAAGGAACGTTACAGACTGCCGCATCCGCGCGGGGATGAGGCTTTACAACGTTCCCTGGAGACAATCTATCCACGGGACACGACATGGCCGATCACCCTTCCACCGCTGACACCCAAGGCGCAGCCTCGCCTGGCGGCGATGCACCGACAACGACGGCAAAGCCCGAAAAACCCGTCGTCAAGCCCATCCCCGTCTGTGTGGGCTTCGCCCTCTTCGCGGCCCTGCTCATCCTGCCCGCCCCCGCCGACATGTCGCCCGAAGCCTGGCGCCTGGTGGCGGTGGCCGCGCTGATGATCGCGTGGTGGATCACCGAAGCCGTCCCCGTGGCCGTCACGGCGCTGCTGCCCGTGGCGCTGTTCCCCCTGGTCGGCGCGACCAGCGCGGGCGATGCCGCCAATCCCTATGGCGACCCGATCATCTTCCTCTTCATGGGCGGCTTCTTCCTGGCCATGGCGATGGAGCGCTGGCACCTGCACCGCCGCATCGCGCTGAACATCGTTTCGCGCACGGGCTCCCAACAGCACCGCATCGTGGGTGGCTTCATGCTGGCCACGGCGTTCTGCGGCCTGTGGGTGTCGAACACGGCCACCGCCGTCATGATGCTGCCGGTCGCCCTGTCGGTGGCCGGGCTCATTTCGCAGAAAGGCGGTTCCTCGAAATTCCCGCTCGCCCTCATGCTCTCGGTCGCCTATGCAGCGTCCATCGGCGGCATCGGCACGCTGATCGGCACGCCCCCCAACGCCTTGCTGGCTGGCGCGTTGAACCAGACCTATGGCTATGACATCGGCTTCGCCCAATGGATGATCTTCGGCATGCCCATCATGCTGGTCATGCTGTTCGGCGCCTGGCTGCTGCTCACGCGCGTCTCCATCCGCCTGGGCCGCGAGCCCATCGAAGGCGCCGATGAACTGTTCCAGTCGCAGTTGACCGAACTGGGCGGCTGGTCGACCGCCGAACGCCGCGTGGCCATGGTCTTCGTCGTCACGGCCAGCCTGTGGATCCTGCGCAGCCCGCTGCAGAGCTTCATCCCCGGCCTGTCCGATGCGTCCATCGCCATCCTGGCCGCCATCGCGCTCTTCATCATTCCGTCGGGCGACAAGGACGGCGGCGCCCTGGTCAACTGGACGATGACCAAGAACCTGCCCTGGAACATCCTGGTGCTCTTCGGCGGCGGCCTCAGCCTGTCGGCGGCCGTCGTGGCAACCGGCCTGGACGGCTGGATCGGCGACCAGCTGGGCGGCTACGCCAGCGCGCTGCCCACCCTCGGCGTCGTGGCGCTGGTGGTGCTGGCCGTGCTCATCATGACCGAGTTCATGTCCAACACCGCCACGGCCGCCACCTTCATTCCCATCATGTCAGGCTTGGCGATGAGCCTGGGCGAGAACCCGCTGCTGCTGATGGTGCCCGCCACCCTGGCAGCCTCGATGACCTTCATGCTGCCAGTGGCCACGCCGCCCAACGCGCTGGTCTTCAGCTCGGGCCACATCACCATCCCGCAGATGGCCAGGCACGGCTTCCTGATGAACATCCTGTCGATGATCGTCATCACCGGCCTGGGTTACTGGCTGCTGATCACCTTCTTCGGCGCGGTGGCTGGCGAGCTGCCCACGTGGGCGGAACGTGGCGCGAAATAAGCGGCAAGCCCGGCCAGCCAGGCACGCTGGCCGGACTATTGATTGATGGTCTGCTCCACCACGCCGACGATATCGGCCACGGTAATGGTGAAGACGCCGGCCTCGCCCTTGTCGAAGGCCGTTTTCCAGATCTCGTAGCCTTCGAGGTAATCGGGGTTAGGCGCCTGGCTGCCTTCGATCTCCAGCAGGCTGCCCTTCAAGGTCTGCTCCGACACTGGGAAATGCGGCAGCACCGTGGAGATGCCACCTTCAATGCGCGGGTTCTTCACTTGCACCGCCAGGACGCTGATGTGGAAAATCCTGCCCAGCGTGTCGTGCGCCTCGACCTTGTTGATCAGCACACGAGAGGCTTCTTCGCCGGGCCGGGTCTGGTAGCGCCAGACCTGGCCTGCGTCATAGGGCTGTGCTGCTGCGGCGGCGCCGGCCAAGGCTGTCAGTGACATGATGATCAGTGCTCGCTTCATCGCCTGGAAAAGTCTTGGCCCCCAGGCGCTCAGGCCGTTTCCACCCGGTTGCCGCCCTGCGACTTCGCACGATACAGCGCCCGGTCAGCCGCGGCCAGCCCCTCGCCCAACGACGGGAGTTGGCCTTCGTAGTGGGCCAGGCCGATACTGACCGTCACGGTGATCTCGCTGTTGCCCACCCGGCTGGCAATGGTGCCGGCGAAAGCCTGGGCCACCGCCTCGCCCAATGCCTGGGCATGCCGCGCCTCCTCGCCCGTCAACAGGCCTGCGAACTCCTCGCCGCCGATCCGCGCCAGCATCGCGCCCGGCCCCATCACGCTGCGCGCGATTTCCGCGAAGGACCGCAGGACCTCGTCGCCCGTCTGGTGGCCGTGCCGGTCGTTCACCGACTTGAAATGGTCGAGGTCGAACGCCAGGAAAGCCACCGGCCCCCGTCCCGCGCCCTGCAACTGGCGAGCGCCTTCCTCGAAGAACCGCTTGCGGTTGCCCAGCCGGGTCAGGTAGTCCGTCATCGACTCCTTCAACAGCTGGCCGTGCGCCTCTTCGCGGAAGACCTTGAGCAGCGCCATCGGCAACAGCATCGAATAGAGCACGCCTGCATAGATGGTGATCATGCTGGCGAAGGCCTGCATCGACGGTCCCTCGGCAGTCACGAGCCAGGGCAGGATCGCGGCGCGCGCCCCATAGAGCAAGGCATGGATAAACGTCACGCCCACCACGATGTAGCGGGTGGGGAAGGACTTCATGGCTGCGCAACGCCACATCTCCCACGCAGTCAGCGCACTGACCAGCGCAATGGGGATCGCGCTGATGTAGTTCCACATGACCTCCTGCCAGGCGGCCCCCGCGATCAGCCAGGCACTGACGGTACAGGCCAGCAGGCCCGCGCCGAACAGGCCGTAACGCCGGCCGTTCAGGCTGGCGACGCCATTCAGGACGAGCAGGTAGCCGGTGACGATGATGAAGTTGGCAAGGGTGGCGCCGTAGGGCGAGGGCAAGTCGCGGCGGTACAAGGCCCCGATACAGCCGATGGCCAGTATCGCGAAGCCGGCGGCCAGCGCCCTCAGGGCATTGCCGCGCGCCGGGTTGCTCCGGTGTTCCCAGAACATCATCGCCGCGCCGGCGAACAGCGTTCCGATCACAAGAAGGTAAAGCGTACGAAGATCCACTCACTTCCCAGGATGCAGGGGCATTGCGCCGTCGCGACGCGGCGGCATGCGAAATTTTAGGTTCGGAATTTGACAGGTCATGGAAGGTGTGGACGGAAGGTTGGACCCGTATTCCACCGGACGCGCCGTGCAACCCGATAACGTAACGCCATTATTCCAAAAAACCCATATTGTTACTTTTTGATGGAGACTGCGTGTCAGCCGCATGCCACACACTCCGCGTCACGGGATGCTTGACGATGAAACGCCCCGGCCCCAAGCGGCACGGGTTTGCGGATTCCATCCCAGTTTTCTATACTCCCCCTCAGTATCAAACCACCATCGGTCCGCCATGCCCCACTCGCCCGAGGAAAAGAAACGCGTCCTGACGCGCGTGCGCCGCATCCGCGGCCAATGCGACGCCCTGGAGCGCGCCCTGGAAGCGGGCTCGGACTGCGCGCCGGTGCTGCAACAGATTGCCGCCATCCGCGGCGCCATCAACGGGCTGATGTCCGAAGTGCTGGAATCCCACATCCGCGAAGACTTCAGCCTGCCGGCCGACTCGGCCACCCAGCACGACACCCGGGTGCAGGATCTCCTCACCCTCGTGCGAACCTATTTGAAGTAGCACTGCCCCAGAACATCGCCGCCCAGGCCGGGCGGCAGGACCCCACCCTTACGGAGCCCGCCATGAAATCACGCGCCGCTGTCGCCTTTGCAGCCGGAGAACCGCTGAAGATCGTCGAGATCGACGTCGAACCTCCCCGCAAGGGAGAAGTGCTCATCCGCATCACCCACACGGGCGTCTGCCACACCGACGCCTTCACGCTCTCGGGCGACGATCCCGAAGGCCTCTTCCCCGTCGTGCTGGGCCATGAAGGCGCCGGCATCGTGGTGGAAGTCGGCGAAGGCGTCACCAGCGTGAAGCCGGGCGATCACGTGATCCCGCTCTACACCGCCGAATGCGGCGAGTGCCTCTTCTGCAAGTCGGGCAAGACCAACCTGTGCGTCTCGGTGCGCGCCACGCAAGGCAAGGGCGTCATGCCCGACGGCACCACCCGCTTCTCGTACAACGGCCAGCCCATCTATCACTACATGGGCTGCTCGACCTTCAGCGAATACACCGTGGTGGCCGAAGTGTCGCTGGCCAAGATCAACCCCGAGGCCAACCCCGAGCACGTGTGCCTGCTGGGCTGCGGCGTGACCACCGGCATCGGCGCCGTGCACAACACGGCCAAGGTCCAGGAAGGCGACACGGTCGCCGTGTTCGGCCTGGGCGGCATCGGCCTGGCCGTGATCCAGGGCGCGCGCCAGGCCAAGGCCGGCCGCATCATCGCCATCGACACCAACCCGGCCAAGTTCGGCCTGGCGGAAGTGTTCGGCGCCACCGACTGCCTGAACCCCAAGGACTTCGACAAGCCCATCCAGCAGGTCATCGTGGAAATGACGGGCTGGGGCGTGGATCACTCGTTCGAGTGCATCGGCAACGTCAACGTCATGCGCGCGGCGCTGGAATGCGCGCATCGCGGCTGGGGCCAGTCGGTCATCATCGGCGTGGCCGGCGCGGGCCAGGAAATCTCCACCCGCCCCTTCCAGCTGGTGACCGGCCGCCGCTGGCTCGGCTCGGCCTTCGGTGGCGTGAAGGGCCGCTCGCAGCTGCCCGGCATGGTGGAAGACGCCATGAGCGGCAAGATCGAACTCGCCCCCTTCGTCACGCACACCATGGGCCTGGAAGGCATCAACGACGCCTTCGACCTGATGCACGACGGCAAGTCGATCCGCAGCGTGGTGCGCTACGCGGAAGAAACGGCGGCCTGATCGACGCCGCCCAGGCAAGGAATGCCCACGCCGTCCGGCGTGGGCATTTTTTCGTCAGAACGTTCCGCGCAGCGTCAGCATGGCGTTGCGTGGCGTGCCATAGACGTTGTTGCCATTCAACGTACCGATCTGCTGGTAATAGACCCGGTCGGCCAGGTTGTTGACGTTCAGGGTCAGGTCCCAGCTGGGCTGGACCTGATAGCGCACCATGGCATTCAGCACGGCATAGCCGCCCTGCATGAAATCGAAGGGCACGAAGGCGCCGCTGCCGTTGCGTGCCGTGCCCGACACATAGCTGGCGCTCTGCAGCAGCGCGCTGCCGCCCACTGTCCACTTCGCCCAATCGCCAGGCAGTCGATACGCCGTGGCCAGCTTGAACAGGTGCTTGGGCGTGACACTGCTGTAGACGGCATCCGTGCTCTTGTCGCGCGTGGTGTTGAAGGTATAGCCTGCCGTCACCTGCCAACCGCGCGCCACCTCGCCGCCCAGCTCCACGTCGAAACCGCGGCTGACCACCGTGCCTTGCGGCAGGTAGCAGCAGTTGCCTTCATACGTGCTGCTCGAACCCGCATAACGCGGATCCAGCACGGCAGTGCCATTGCGCTCGACGTTGAACACACTGAATGTGACGTTGGCGGCGCCATTGAAGACCTCTCCCTTCACACCGGCCTCGAAGCTCTTGCCCTTGATCGGCGGCAGCGCGGTGCCCGGTTGCGGGCCTTGCATGACCAGCGGCTGCGGCTTGTAGATGGCCGAATAGCTGCCATACGCCGTCCATTGGTCGTCCAGGTCGTAGAGGATGCCGCCATACGGCGTGATCTCGGTGGACTCCTTGAATGCGGCATCCTGGAACAAGGCCCAGTCCGCTGCGCCGCGCTTGGTCTGGATGCGTTGCGAGAACTCATAGCGGCTGACGCGCGCGCCGCCCACCAGGCTCAGCCTGTCCGTCGGACGCACGCGCAGCATGGCGTAGCCGCCCACTTGCTCCTGTCCCCACGGGCCATAGTGCGCGCTGTAGTTGTAGTCGGCATCCGTACGGCTGGGATTCCAGGCCCCGGGATCGAACGGATCCACGGGCTCGCGGTAGTTCACGGCCAGATTCGAGTTGACCCAGTCGCTACGCACACGCTGCCAGTCCGCGCCGACCACGAAGTCATGCACCTGCCCCCAGAGCTTGAAATTACCGCTCAGGTTGGCATCCAGCACGTCCTGCTTGTTGTTCGACGCGGCGCGGCCTGCGCCCCACGTCAGGCCCGTCAGCGTCGCGGGGTCCACGGAGCCCGAGGTGTAGTTCCAGATGCGGTCGGTTTCCTGCTCCGTGTGGCTGGCATTGAGCTTCGCAACCCAGCCATTGCCGAAGCGATGCTCCAGTTGGCTGAAGATCTCCCAGCGGTCGGTGTCGTCGTACGCCCATGGCTGGGACAGGTTGGCACTGCGCGGCAACGCCAGGTCCGCGCCGTTGCTGTAGCGCGGCAGGGTGGGCGGCGCGCCGTCGTTGTTGATCTGGCTGTAGCTCCCCCCCAAGGTCAGCAGCGTGTGCTCGCCCACGTCGGCCTCCACCACGCCATAGACGGCGGGGCGCTCGGTCCCGCGATGGTCGATATAGGAATTCGCGTGCTGGTAGCTCAGCACGCCCCTGGCGCGCAGCTTGCCGTTTTCCGCCAGCACGCCGCTCGCATCGATCTCTCCACGCACGTCGTCCCACCGGCCGGCGGACAGGGCCACCTTCACCTGGTCATGCGACAAGGGCTTCTTGCGCACCAGGTTGATGATACCGCCGGGGTCGCCCATGCCGCCCAGCAGGCCCGACGCGCCACGCATCACTTCCACGCGGTCATAGAACGCCATCTGCTGCTGCGGATCGTAGTTGTACGATCCCAGCGCCAGTGGTGCCCCCCCATCGATCTGCATGCTGGTGATGGCGAAACCGCGCGAGAAAAAATCCACGCCGTTGTAGGTGATGCCAGGCACCACCGCCATGGCCTGGCGGATATCGTTCAGGTTCTGGTCCTCGATCTGCTGGCGCGTCACCACCGACACCGATTGCGGAATCTCGCGGAACGTCTGCTCCGTCTTTGACGCGATGCTGGAGATGCCAGTCGTGTACGAACGGGAGCCCTCGGTGATGTTGTGCCGCTCGGCCATCGCGGTGACCAGCACGGGATTCAGCATGCCGGCATCCGCCGACAGGATGTAGCGATTGCCGTCGCGGCGGTATTGCAGGCCACTTCCTTCCAGCAACCGCGTCAGGGCGTCGTCGGGCGTGTAGTTGCCTTCCAGCGCAGGCGCTCGGCGCCCGCCCACGAGGTCAGGCGAGAACAGGATCTGCAGGCCGGTCTGGTCGGCCAGCTGGAACAGCGCGTCGGCCAGCGGCTGCGCGCGTAAGCTCACTTGCGCGGCGGCGGCCTGCGACCATGCGGGACGCACCGGCAGCGCTGCACCGACAGCCAATGCCAGGGCAAGAACAAGGCTGCTGGCGGGCAGCCGATGAAAATCACGAGGCCGGGCGCTGGGCGTCCGGGGTGGTGGGTGGCGTTGAGCGTTCAAGACAGGACTCGATCAAAGATTGCGTGTAGGGGCTGCCGCCCCGATTCCTTGGCCAAGGATCAGTTGCCGGCCCCGCGTTGCAACGCAAGGGCCTGCCTGTCCAATACGCAGGGCCACGCAAAAGTCCTGAAGTTTTTTGCCGAGCAATTGTTTCCAATTGAAACCTACACATTCCCCGGGGCCCGGGCCACCAGGATGCCGCCATCGGCCTGGCGCGCGAGCACGACCGGCAGCACCGCCGGCAGGCCCGCCACGATACCTTCGGGGTCATCCAGCCAGAAGGACGCACTCAGCCGCAAGCGCCCCACCTGCTCATCGGCCAGCCGCAGGGGCGCTACCAGATAGCGATTGAGCTCGATGGCCACCCGCGCAAGCGGCACATCGCGGAACACCAGCCGGCCATCGACCCAGGCCAGGTCGGCAGCCATGTTGATATCGCGCGGCACGGACTGACTGCCATCCGCCTGCACGTGCAGGCCCTGCCCCGCCTCCAGGCGCGTGTCGTGCCGCCGCCACCAGCGGCCGCTCTGTACCTGCACCGCGCCCACCTGCACGATGACCTGCACGTCCTCGTGTTCGCGCCGCACATTGAATCGCGTGCCGGCGACACGGATGCGCGCCAAGGCGCTATCCACGATGAAAGCGCGGCCAGGATCCGGCCTTACGTCGAAGAGCGCTTCGCCCTGATACAGCGTGACCAGGCGGCGATCCGGATGGAAGGCGACGTCGAGCCGGGTATCGGTGTTCATCACGAGCTCGGACCCATCCGGCAGCGTCACATGCTCGCGGCCGCCTTTGGGGGTGGTGTGGCTGGCGAAGTACTCGGGCGGCGCATGATCGCGCAGCGTCCATGCCAGCGCGCCCGCGGCGCCAGCGGTCAGCGCCAGCGCACCGGCGCGCAACGCGCGGCGGCGGCCCGGCACTGGCCGCTGCGGAAGCTCGCCGCCATACAGGCGCTGCACGAGGCCACGCGGCAAGGCCGATGCCGCCTGCTGCACCGCCAGCTGGATCTGCAGTTCGTGCTCGTGGTCGGGGTGTGCGCGCCGCCAGGACGCCAATTCGGCCTCCTCGGCGGCCGTCAGGCCCCCGGCGTGCAGCCGGGCCGACCAGCGTATCGCCTGGTCGGCGATGCCCTCACTGCCACGCATGGGGATCCAGCGCCTGGCGTACGTGCCGGCAGGCACGCATCACGTAGCGCTCGATGCTGTTGACCGACAACGCCAGCGTGGCCGCAATCTCGTGGGTCCAGCCTTCGATGCGATTGAGCACATAGGCTCGCCGGCAATTCAACGGCAAGGCCTCCAGCGCCCCGACCAGCGCTTCCATCAGTTGCGCGGCGCGCACCTCGGCTTCGGGGCTGGGCACGCAAGGGTGCTCATGCTCGGGCAGTTCATCCAGGGAAATATGCGTGTGGCGCGACTCCCGCCGCCAGGCGTCGATGCGACGGTGCGCCGCTGCGCGGAACAAAAAATGCCGCGCGTGTTCCAGGGTCGTGACATCGCCGCGGGTCAGCAATTGCTCGATGGCATCGTGGGCCGCGTCCTCCGCATCGCGCCGGTCACCGAAGCGGGGCGCATAGGCCTGCATGAACTCCCGGTACAGCGAGAGCCAGCCTGCCAGCAGAGGAACGGGAGAAGACATGGGGAAGAAGGGCCAGGAAATGCGGCAGATTGTAAATCATTATCATTCCCCCGCGTGCCCGCGGACACCCCCCGCATCTGCCGGCACGGATGCTTACTGGATCACGCGGATCTCATCCACCTCGAACTCGACGCCGCGGCGGCCCTTGTCCAGTTCACCGTGCAACTCCACCTGGGTCTTGTCATCGATCTTCACGCCGACGGGGAAATCGTCATCGTCGATGTCGACGCGGATCTGGCCCGTGCCGTCATCGAAGGTGTAGTGATCGTCGCCATCATGCGAGACGATGCGTCCGCGCAGGATCGCCTTCTGGTCGTCGCGGCCGGTGGCGGTCAGTTCCTTCACCGAGATGACCTTGATCGAGCTGGGTCCAGCGTAGCCCTGCTGCTGCGTGGCCGTGGCCGGGTCGCTGCTGGGGCCGCTATAGCCCTGGGCGGCGGCGCCCCCGGCGGCAAGCGCGCCAGCCAGCGCGGCGCTGGCGAGCAGGGTGCGAAGGAAAACGGGACGTTGGATGGTCTGGGTCATGGCAGGGCTCCTTGCGCAACAGCGCGATAACGTTGAACACAGTGCCATTTGACGCGCCGAAGATGAAGTGAATCTGATCGCAGCACATTAAGCGTGGCAAGGAAGCCGAAAAAAGATCACCCCGCATCTTTTTTGCCAAATTCCAACAAAAAACTATCGAAAAAGATGCTATCCGATCTTTTTTTTGGCAAATTCCATTTTTTTCCCCAAAATAGATGCAATCCATTCTTTTTAAAGCGGTGTTATGGGCAAACCATTACAGTCCGTTGCAGACCTGGGTCTCATCGTGCGCGCCGTCCGGAAAAGCCAGAATCTTCGCCTGGATGATCTGGCCGGCAGTGCTGGCGTGGGACATGTCTTCGTGCGTGACGTAGAACACGGCAAGGAAACCGTGCAGTTGGGGAAGGTACTCCGGCTGCTGGAAGAATTAGGCGTCGAGCTGACCCTCAACGTACCGACCGAGGCCATTCCTCATTTGCAGCGGCTCAAGGCTAACGGCCTGAGACCACTCAGGTCACGTTCGCCGGCAAATAAAGACGGGAAGAATCAGCAATGACGTCCTCTCGTGAACTGCGTGTACAGATCAATGCCGACGACGTCGGCACCCTGAACACGCAAGATGACATCTGGCGGTTTTCCTATGCCAGACAATGGCAGGAGAATCCGCTGGCGTTCCCTCTCGCGCCCGGCTTGCCGCTGGACGCCCAGGCATTCGTGGACGGCTCGGATCTGCGCCCGGTCCAGTGGTATTTCGACAACCTTCTTCCCGAGGAGAACCTGCGAAGCGTTCTCGCGAAAGAGGCCGAGATTGACGAGGCGGATGCATTCGGCCTGTTAGGCTATTTCGGCGCCGAATCGGCGGGCTCCCTGGTGCTGTCCAAACCGGGCGCCCCGCCTGCCAATACCGGTCTCGTCCCCTTGCCGTTACCCCAACTCGATGCGCGAATCCGGAACTTGCCCCGTGCAACCCTGACCCAGAATGCGCCGAAGCGGATGTCACTGGCAGGCGCGCAGCACAAGATGGTCATTTGTCTGCAGGACGGGAAACTTTTCGAGCCTCAACCTGGCACCCCTTCCACCCATATCCTGAAGCCTGACAGCCAATCGGAGATGTACCCTCACTCCGTCATCAACGAGTACTTCACGATGCGGTTGGCGGCAACCATGGGGCTCAGTGTCCCGCCGGTCCAACGCCTTTATGCGCCTGCCCCTGCCTACATCATCGAACGGTTCGACCGGTCCCCAACCCCAGCGGGGGAGATCCAGCGTCTGCACATCATCGATACCTGCCAACTTCTCGGGCAATCGCGCGCCTTCAAGTATGAACAAGCCTCGGTGGACACTCTTGCATTGGCCATCAGGCAATGCACCTGGCGCGCGCATGCTCGTGTGCAGCTATTCCGGTGGCTGCTGTTCAACTACCTGATCGGTAACGGCGACAACCACCTGAAGAACCTGTCATTCCACATCGATAGCGAAGGCATCCGGCTGGCCCCCTTCTACGATCTTCTGTCGACCTGCGTTTACGATACACGGGCATTCCATGACGATCCCGTCTGGCCAAAAGCAAAGCTGGCAATGACCCTGGGGAAAGCGGAGCGATACGATCAAGTGTCGCGAGCCACGATGCTCGAGGCAGGACAGACGCTAGGGCTCTCCGCTGCCACGGTGGCACGAGAACTGGACAGGATGACCCGCAACCTGCCCGGACACGCCGACACACTGATCGAAGAAATCGAAGCAGACTATCCGGCGATGATCACTGCCAGCCCTGATCCTGTGCTAGCAGCACGGCATCAAGCGGGCGAACAGCGGCTGCTACGCAGCATCAGGCATGTCGTGCTGCAAGACACCGTCTCTAGCTTAAGGAAGGTGTAGTAACACGCCAAGTCCACGCCCCTCCAGCCCCTCTTCAAAACGCAGCGTAGCCCGGTGCAGCTCTGCCACGCGCGCCACGATGGACAGGCCCAGCCCGCTGCCCTGCACCTCATTGCCCAGTATCCGGAAGAAACGCTGCGTCAGGCGCTCGCGGTCCGCCTGCGAGACGCCCTCGCCATCATCGCGCACGGCAAGCACCACGCCAGCTGCTGCCTGCGTGGCAGAGATTTCCACCCTGCCGCCGCGCCTGCCATAGCTGATCGCGTTGTGCAGCAGATTGCGCAAAGCCGTCACCAGGCCATCGCGATTGCCCGTCACCATCGCCACCTGGCACGCCACCGTTACCGACACCTCACGCGCCACCGCGACGGGTGCGCACGCACGCACCACCTCCTCCAGCAAAGCGCGGGCATCAATGGCCTCGGTCCGCAAGGCGTCGGCCGACTCCGGATCGAGCCGCGCCAGGTGCAGCAGGTTTTCCACCAGCGCCGTGCTGCGCGCCACGTCTTCGCGCAGGCGTTGCAGATGCGTGGCAGCGGGGCTGTCGGCGGCCAGCGTGCGCTGCATCACCTGAATGCGCGAGGCCAGCGCGGCAAGCGGCGTGCGCAACTCGTGCGCGGCATCAGCCGTGAAGCGGCGCTCGCCTTCCAGCGCATGATCCAGCCTTCCCAACAGGCGGTTGAGCGCGGTCACCACCGTCTGCACTTCGCGCGCGCGGCCGTCGTACGCCAGCGGCGACAGGTCCGATGGCGATTTCCCCTCCATGCCGCGCGCCATGTTCTCCAGCGGCGCCAGCAGACGCCTGATCAACCACCAGTTCATCACCCCCAACAGCAGCCACAGGCCCACCAGGGGCCAGGCCAGCGACGCCAGCATATCGACGATGAGATCGCTGCGGTCGTCCCATTCCTGGCCGATCTGCACTGAGAAATCCAGCGCATCGTGCTTGCGCACATAGACGCGCCAGCGCTCGCCATCCACGCGCACGTCGTAGAAGCGATCGTCCTTGCGCCCGGGATCCACGAAAGGCCGCTTGGGCGCATCCTCGCCGCGGCGCAGCACCACGCCCTCGCGCGAGACGATCTGGTAGTCCAGGCGCAACGACGGCTGCGCCGCCTCCCGGTCACGCGAGGGCATGCCTCCCACCGATGTCCCCTCGCCCAACGCCAGCACCAGCCTCGCGCCCTCTTCCAGCGAGTCGTCGAAGGTGTCGCTGACCTCCTTCCACGCCAGCGCCAGCACGATGATCGTGCTGATGAGCCCCACCGCGATGCTGGAGCCCAGCGTCGTGGAGATCAGCCGGCGGCGCAGCGAATAGCTGCCGTCCTCGCCCGCCGGCCGGGGCCGCCGCCACGCCAGCCTCATGCGCCCGGCTCCGCCATTTTGTAGCCCTGGCGCCGGATCGTCTTGATGGTGTCGGAAGACAGCTTGCGGCGCAGGTTGTAGATGTGCACCTCGATGGTGTTGCTCTCCACCTCGTCGCCCCAGCCGTACAGGGCCTCTTCCAGCTGGGCACGCGAGACCACATGGCCCGGACGGCGGATCAGCGCATGCAGCACCGCGAACTCCAGGGCGGTCAGGTCCACGGGCTGGCCGTTGAAGGTCACCTGCTTGGCGGTCGGGTCCAGCGCCAGGGCGCCATGCCGCAAGGCCGTGTCCGGGCGCCCGTCATGGCGGCGCACCGCGGCGCGGATGCGGGCGGACAGCTCTTCCAGGTCGAAGGGCTTGACCAGGTAATCGTCCGCGCCGAGGTCCAGGCCCTCGATGCGGTCGCGCACGGCGTCGCGCGCCGTGATCATGATGACGGGCGTGGTCAGGCGGCGCGCCCGCAAGGACTGCAGCAGGGCATCGCCCGTGAGCCCCGGCAGGCCGCGGTCGAGCAGCACGCATTGATAGTCGTGCGTGGCCAGCGCCGTCCGGGCCAGGTCGCCGCGGGTGACGCGGTCGACCACGTAGCCGTCCAGCGTCAGCCACGATTCGATGGATTCGCCCAGGGAGATGTCGTCTTCGGCCAACAGGATGCGCATGAGAGGACTATACGGGGGAAGATGAAGGGAATCTTAAGCCGTGGCGGCAGGGGCCCTTGGCGGGAAAATGAGAATAATTGTTATTATTCCGGCTTCCCATTTTGCACGCCCCCTCCACGCATGTCCCCTCCCTCCAAGCCCAACAAAGGCTGGCTCGCGCATTATCGCGAGTTGATGGGGGCATGGCGGCGCAAGAACCCCCAGGACGGCGAAGATGCGCTGCAGGATGCCGTGGTCGGCCTGCTGGAGCGCGGACTGGGCAAGGTCGAAGACCCAAGGGCGTATCTTGCCCGCAGCACCACCAACGGGCTGATAGACCGGCACCGCCGGCGCGGCGTGCTGGACCTGCGGCCCCTGCACGAACTGGATGAGGACGAACACCCTTCTGTCCAGGACGGCCACGCCACCCATTACTCGGCCCAACTGCTGGACGCCCTGATGGCCGCCCTGCAAGACCTGCCTCTGGCCTGCCGGACCGTATTCGTCAGGCATCGCCTGGAAGGATGGAGCCATGCCGAGATCGCGGACGACATGGGCATTTCGCGCAGCATGGTGGAAAAGCACATGATCCGCGCGCTGGTCCACATCGACCAGCGACTGCACGCGCACGCGCCGCCCCATTGACCCTGATGCCCCTGCATGCCTTCGTCCTGCGTAGCAGGCAATGCGACAATCCACGCAACATCACGCCCGACTACCCGCCACTGCGCCCATGACCGCCGCTTCCGAGACTCCCACCGATGCGCTGCGCGACCACGCCGCGCGGTGGTTCGCGCGTGTGCACTCCGGCGAGGCCACGCACGCGGAGATCGACGCCTGCGCGGCATGGCGGCGCAGCGATCCTGCCCACGAAGCGGCTTATCAGCGTGTTTCCTTCCTGTGGGAAGCATCGCGCCACCTGCCTGAAGACAAGCTGCGTGCCCTGGCGGCGCCCCCTGCGACGCAGCCAGCCGCCAGGGCGCCCGGCAGGCGGCGTTTCGCGCTGGCCACGGCCGGACTGTGCGCGGCGGGCACTGCCGGGGTGATCGCCTGGCCGTGGCTGCAGTCCGGCGCGCTTCAATACGAGGCCTCGCTGGACACGATGGATGGCGCGCGGCGAGAGATACCGCTACCCGATGGCTCCCTGCTGAACCTGAATGCGAATACGCGTCTGCGCGTCACGTTCCGGGAAAAGCGCAGACACGTCGAACTCGAGACCGGCCAGGCATTCTTCACCGTCCGCGCCGACGCGGCTCGCCCCTTCATCGTGCAGGCAGGCGACGCCACCGTTACCGTGACCGGCACCCGCTTCGACGTCTGGCACGACGAACTGGGCACGCGGATTGCCGTGGCTTCCGGCACGGTCCGGGTATGGACGGCCAGCTGGTGGCACGGCATCGACCAGGACCTGAGCGCCGACCAGGCCATCGACGTCGCGCCGGACGGCCGTTCGACGCCGGTACTGCCCGTGCAGGCCGAGAACCTTGCTGCGTGGCGTCTGGGCAAGGTGATCTTCGATGACACGCCCCTGCCCCTGGCCGTGCAGGAGATCAACCGTTACCTGCCGCAAGGCGTGACGCTGCGCGCGCCGCTGCTGCACAACTACCGCGTGGCGGCGGTGTTCAGCATCGACGACCCGCAATCGATGCTGTCGGCCCTGCCCGCCATCGCCCCTGTCAGGCTGCAGCGCCAGTCCGACGGCAGCACCGTCGTCCTGCCCCGCTGACCTGGCCCTGGCCGCCGCGGGAAATGGGCGGCTCGCCACCGTTACAAAATCGTTCTCGTTTTCATTGAGGTGCCTGCCTGCCCGATACGTCTTCTCTAGGAGGGCGCATGGCCGGCTCATCGGCATGCCTCCGGAAACCTTGGCCAAGGGTTGTGGCGCACGCGCGCCTGAGTCATTCGACCTGGATAACGGAAGACCGTGAAGAACGACGTTCTCTGCAAGACCGCCCCGCAAGGGCGCAACGATTCGCTGGCGTCATCGCGCCAGGCACGCGGCAACAGGCTGGTGGCCGGGAAACTCCTGGCCGTGGGGCTCGCCATCGCGCTGGGCACCGCGCCCTGCGCTGCGTCGGCGCAGGACACCGCGGTGCAGATCACCCTGGCCGCCCAGCCCCTGGGGCAAGCGCTTCTGCAACTGGGTCGTGAAACCTCGCTGCAGATCTTCTATGCACAGGATCTCGTGCGCGGCCTGCAGGCGCCGCCGGTATCCGGCACCCTGACGCCCGAGGCAGCCTTGAAGGCACTGCTGCAAGGCTCCGGCATCGGTTACACGCGCAATGGCAACAACGTCACGCTGACCCGATCCTCGACCTCCCAACTGGCGCCTGTCACGGTACAGGGCCGCTACGAGGCCACCACCGAGGGCACGGGCTCCTATCTCGCGCGCCAGACCGCCGCGGCAACCGGCCTGCAACTGTCCCCGCGCGAGACCCCGCAATCGGTCAGCGTGGTCACGCGCCAGCAGATGGAGGACCTCAACGTCACGACGCTCGGGGAAACGCTCAAGACCGTGACGGGCCTGGTCACCACGTCCTCCGACATCGACCGCACCGACATCCATTCGCGCGGGTTCTACGTCGACACCTACCAGTACGACGGCGTCCCCATCTCGACCCAGAACGACTTCTTCGGCACCTCGACCTTCGACCCGATCCTGTATGACCGGGTCGAGGTCGTGCGCGGCGCGACGGGCCTCATGACCGGCGCGGGCAATCCCGGCGCGTCAGTCAATGTGGTGCGCAAGCGCGCCACCAGCAAGACCTTCACCGGCGCCATCGGCCTGGGTGCGGGCTCATGGGATCACCATCGCGCCACGGTGGACCTCTCCACGCCGCTCAACGAGAGCGGCAGCCTGCGCGGCCGCGTCACGGGCATGGCCGAGGAACGCGACTCCTACCTGGACCGCTATGCTTCCCGCAACCGCGCGTTCCTTGCCACGGTCGAGGCCGACCTGTCCGCCGACACCACCTTGCGCGTGGGCGTCGAGCACCAGGCCAAGCGTCCCGACGCACTCACCTGGGGCGGCCTTCCCATGCTGTTCAGCGACGGATCCAGCGCCAGCTGGCCGCGCCGTTTCAGCATCGCCGCGGACTGGACGCGCTGGGACACCACCAACGATACGGTCTATGCCTCGCTGGAACACAGATTCGAGAACGACTGGACAATCACGGCCAACCTCAGCCGGCTGGATAGCGAATACGACTCCAGGCTGATCTATCTGTACGGCACGCCGGATCGCCTGACGGGTAACGGACTCAACGCCCTGCAGAACCGCTCGCACCAGGAATTCGACCAGAACAGCGGCTCGCTCCAGGCCTCCGGCCCTTTCCAGCTGTTTGGCCGCCGGCACGAAGCGGTGCTGGGCGTGGTCGGCAACCACTCGAACTACCGCTACGGCAACCACACGCCGCTCAGCACCGCCCCCGTCGGCAGCATCTACGATTGGGATGGCAGCTATCCCGAGCCCGCCTGGGGGGGGTTCAACTGGCTGGGCAAGCAGAAAACGCGCCAGACCGCCCTTTTCGGTGCGATGCGCCTGTCGCTGACGGACTCGCTGAAATTGGTCATCGGGGGCCGCCAGAATCGCTGGAAACGCGAAAGCGGCACCGACACGATGAAGCACGATGTCTTCACGCCCTACGCTGGCATCCTCTACGACATCGACGCGGTCCATTCCGTCTATGCCAGCTATACCGATATCTTCCAACCCCAGTCCTATCGCGATGCCAGCGGCGATTTCCTCGACCCGGTGAAGGGCAAGAGCTACGAAGCCGGCATCAAGGCCGACTATTTCGACGGGGGGTTGACCACCGCGCTGTCCGTATTCCGCATCGAGCAGGACAACGTCGCCGAACGGGATGGCGAGAACACCGTGCCGGGGACTGCCGAGTTCGCCTATCGGGGCGCCAAGGGCATCACCAGCGAAGGCTTCGAACTCCAGGCATCCGGCGAGATCACGCCCGGCCTGCAAGTGTCTGCCGGCTTCTCGCGCGCGCTGGTGCGCGACGTGGACGGCAGCCGCTACAACCCCTACCGCCCGCAGAACCTGGCCCATCTCTTCACCACCTATCTGGTGCCGGGAACCTCGGGCAAGCTGACGGTGGGCGGCGGCGTCCAGTGGCGCAGCGGGGTCTATTACGCGCGGACGCTCAACGGCGCGCAGGCGCGGGTCGAACAGGGCTCCGTGCTGTTGGCCAGCCTCATGGCCCACTATCGCTTCACGCCCAACCTGTCCACGCAACTCAACGTGAGCAATCTCTTCGACAAGCGCTATGTCGACCTGAGCGGCGACGGCCAGGGCTTCTATGGCGCGCCGCGCAGGGTGATGATGACCGCCAGGTATACGTTCTGACCGGCCTTCGAAGCCGGTTCAAAAGTCCGGCTTCATCACCATCAGGAAGTACACGGCGATCATCGCCACGAACGCCGGATACCCCAGCCGCTCCCACCACACGGCGTAGCGCCAATAACGCGGCGGCAAGGCATCCGCGCCGCCGGCATGCGCCACCGCCGCCATCTTCGACATCTCGTATTGCAGCCACACCACCGGCAGCCAGCAGGCGCCGGTGATGGCGTACAGCGCGAGGGTCGCGGCGATCCACGGGGTCTCCCAGGACCAGCCCACCGAATGCGCCAGCCACATTCCGGACAGGGGCTGGAAGATGACCGCCGGGGTGGTGAACCAGAGATCGGCCCGGACCACCAGCCGCGACACGGCGGCGATGGCCGGCACGTTGCGGGTGCGATTGGTGAAGTACAGATAGAACGCAGTGCCGAAGCCGGTGCCCACCATCAGGACGGAGGACAGGATATGCAGGGTCTTCATGGTCAGGTAGGCATTCATGATCTTTCTTCCTCGCTCAACAGCACCAACAACACGGCAATGATCGGCACGTTCTTCAGGATCGGGCCGAAGGGATGCCACAGGAACTCGGGCAGGGCGATGGCGATGATCGCGGAGTAAGCCGCGATGAGCGCCATCTGCGCCACCCAGAGGCGGCGGCCCGGGCGTGCCAGCGTGGCGATGCCCAGGACGAAATCGATCGCCACGGCAAGCGAGAGGGCGGTGACGGCCAATGATCCATGCAGTCCCACGCGCGCCAGCAGCGCCAGGCTGTCGGCGACGGGATAGACGCAGGCACTGAAGAAAGCGGTGGCCAGCCAGGTAAGCGCCAGCGCGCCGCGCAGCATTGCGGGACGCCATGCTGCCAGCGCCTGGGCGCGCAGCCGCGGCGCGTCGGCCGGGCGGATGAAGGTCTCGACACCCTCCGGCTCGCGTGCCAGCACATCGGCTGTCCGTGCCGCGCTGGCGGTGTTGCCGGCCTGGAGCATGCGCCAGGTGTCGCGCGTCAGCAGCGCGCCTGGCAGGCGGTCCATCGCGGCGGCGGCCAGGCCGATCAGGCCCGCCGGGATGGGCACGCGTCAGGCTGGCGCGAATCCCAGCGAGGCACGATAGGCCGCCAGCATCTGCCGGTACTCGACCTCCGTTCCTCCCACCAGGTCCAGTTCCTCGCGGCCTGCCGGCGCCTGCGCCAGAAGACGCACGACGATCTCCGCCAGCTCGTCCACCAGGATCGGCCGCAGGCGCTGACGCCCGCCGCCCGGCAGCGGGTGCACAGGAGAGGACGCCAGTGCGCGGAAATGGCGGGAAGACGCGCCCGCCTCGCCGTACACCAGGGCGGGCCGCAGCACGTGATGGGCCACGGGCAGGCCAGACAGATGCGCATCGGCGGCATGCTTGCTTCGGAAATAGGCGGTGTCGCCCTGCTGCGCACCCAGTGCGGACACCTGCACGATGCGGGTGACGCCAGCCTGGCAGGCCGCATCGAACAAGGCGATGGGCGCGCGCCGATGCACGCGCTCGAAGCTGCGCGCGGCGGTTTCCGTCAGGATGCCGACGGCGTTCACGACTACGTCGATGCCGCGCAGGCGAGGCAGCCAGGCGGCGGGCTCGACATCCTGCATGTAATCGATGGCAAGCTCATCGGCCTGGCTGGCTTGCCGCACGCCCTTCACCACGCGATGCCCTGCCCGGCCGAGCGCCTCGCAGATCGCCTTTCCCACGAACCCATGCGCGCCGCAGACCAGGATGTTCATCATTGCCTCACTTTAAATTCTGTTATTTCTGTATGGACAGAAATTAATGTGCCGAAAAAAGGCGAACGCACCGTTCGCCCCGCTGGCGATCAGGACTTCGTTCGCCGCATGGTCTTGCTGATCTTCGCGCCCAGCCCCAGGGTCTTCATCAGGGTGTCGGGCTTCATCCGCAACATCTCGTCCGACCAGGTGGTGAGCGTCTCCAGGAATTCCAGGGTCTCGCGCACCCGCTGTTCGGTGGCACGGCTTTCGTTCTCGATCTCGGGGCTGGCCAGGCTGTCGCGCAGCATGGTCAGCGTCGGGTCGATCTCGCGCCGGCGCCGGCCTTCCACGATGAGCTTGAACAATTCCCAGATATCCGTGGAGGTCTCGAAATGATCCCGCCGGTCTTCCATGACGTGGACCACCTTCGCCAGGCCCCAGGATTGCAGCTCCTTCAGGCTGGTGCTGACATTGGAGCGCGCCACGCCCAGGGTTTCCGCGATTTCCTCCGCGGGCACCGGACGGCCCAGGAGATAGAGCAGCGCATGGATCTGGGCCACAGTGCGGTTCACGCCCCAGCGGGAGCCCATTTCGCCCCAGTGGAGGATGAAGCGTTCGGCGATGGGTGTCAGTTTCATGCCTGGCAATTTATCCGCGTCAGTAATTTCTGTCAAGACAGAAATTACTGACGCAAACAGGCATGGATTTACCGCCCGCGTCCCGGCCGGCGGGGCACGTCATACGCGCTCAGGTCCACACCCGCCGCCTTCAGCTTGTGGACCGTCGCCAGCAAGGCCTCCTCCCGTCCGGCCAAGTGATGCGTGGCCTTCACGGCCTCCGCGCAGCGCGCCATGTCATCGGGACAACCGTGGTCCGCGGGCAGCAGACTGGCCGAGATCAGGGCATTGATGGCCAGCGTCGACACACGGATATTGGTGGGCTTGCCTTGATAGAAGCCGTCGAGCGAGGCGCGCAAGGCCGCCACCTTGCGGGCCGCGACGGCCCCGGCGTCCTGGCAGGACGTCATCGTGGGCACGCCTTGCGCCACTTCCAGCTTGGCGCACACCAGGGCGATCTCCGCGCCAGTCCTGGCCGCGGCATGCTGCGCCGGCAGGCGCGCGCGCACGGCGGGCGGCATCACGCTGTCGAAGACGACCCACTGTCCGGCCTTCCCGTCGCCTTCCACCTTGGCGACCGTGCCCGACAGCAGCACCGGACGGTCCAGGGACATCGGCGCGGCAGCCGACGCGCCCGCGGCATAGGCTTCGGACAGGACGTCGGCCTGGACCGCGGGCGTGCCCATCCACTCGCCGATCAAGGTACCGCCGCCTTCGGAGAAGGTCTCGATCTCGGCGCGCAGGATGGCCTCGAGCACCGCTTTCTCGGTGGCGTTCGGGACGTAGGCCGCGGCGGCCAGGGCGGGCAGCAGCGCGAGGATCAGGGCGCAGGTTTTCTTCATCGGGGGCAACCACAAAAAAACGAAAACAGGACACGCGGCACGGCCACAATCGCCCAGTCTTGCGGCAAGGCCGCCGCAGCAGCGAGAATACCCCGGCCTCACCTGGAGATCCTGCATGCGAACCTTGAAGACCGCGGCCAGCGCGCTGCTGATTGCCTCCTGCGCCCTCGGCGCCCCCGCCCTTGCCCAGATCAAGCTGTCCGAGGCCCTGCCCTATTCCCCCATGGTGGGCCAGGAAGGCAAGGACGTCATCTGGGTGCCCACGCCGCAGCCCCTGGTCGACCTCATGCTCGACACCGCCAAGCTCACGCCGGCCGACAAGCTGGTGGACCTGGGCTCCGGTGACGGCCGTCTGGTCATCACGGCCGCCAAGCGCGGCGCCAGCGCGCGCGGCATCGAATACAACCCCGATCTGGTCGGTCTGGCCAAGCGGCAGGCAGCCGCCCAGGGCGTCGGCGGCAAGGCCGTCTTCGAAGAAGCCGACATCTTCGAGTCCGACTTCTCTGAAGCCAACGTGGTCACGCTGTTCCTGCTGCCGGCCCTGAACCTGCGCCTGCGCCCCACGCTGCTGGACATGGCGCCCGGCACGCGCATCGTCGCCAACTCGTTCACGATGGATGACTGGAAGCCCGACGAGATCGCGCAACTGGCCGGCGAGGCCTGCGAGGGCTGGTGCACCGCCTACAAGTGGGTCGTGCCCGCCAAGGTGGAAGGCGTGTGGCAACTGGGCGATGACAAGGTGCTGACCTTGAAGCAGGAATTCCAGATGCTGACGGGCACGCTGCGCGACCGCGGCGTCAGCGCCCCCATCCGCGACGCGCGCCTGTACGGGGACGAGATCCGTTACTCCGTCTACGGCGACACCTATGTGGGGCGGGTGAAGGGCAGCCAGATGGAAGGCCTGCGCAACGATACCGAGGCCTGGCAAGCGAAGGCCGCCGCCCGATGAGCACCACGCGCCGGACGCAGTCGCGAGCCCCGGCGCCATGACGCAGGAGACGCGCGCCAGGAGGATACTGGCGCGCGTGGCTCACGCCGGCTGCACGCCCCGGGTCTCATCGAACCAGGCCAGACGGCGCAACACCCACTTTTCGATCTCCAGCACCAGCATCAGCGCGGGTCCCACCAGCACGACCACCCCGCCCTCGACCCATCCCAGTGCGCGCGTGTCGAAGACCTGCTGCATCACGGGCAGGTAGGTGAACGCCAGCTGGGCCGCGACTACCGCTGCGATGGCGGCCAGCACCACCGGCGTGCCCTTCAGGCCTTGCCACGTGAATGACCCGACGTGCATGTACCGAACGCTGAACAGATAGAAGATCTCCATCACGCAAAAGGTGTTGACCACCATGGTGCGCGCGGTCGCGGTATCGAGTCCTCGCGAACCTGCCCACCAGAAGATGCCGAAGGCGGCGATGGTGAACAAGGCCGAAACCAGCAGGATGCGCCACAGCATGAACGGTGAGATCAGCTGCGCATCGCGCCGGCGCGGCGGCCGCTGCATGATGCCGGGCTCCGGCGGCTCGAACGCCAGCGCCAGCCCGAGCGTGACCGTCAGGACCATGTTGATCCACAGGATCTGCGCCGGCGTCATGGGCAGCACCGTGCCCAGCGCCAGCGCCGCGAACACCGCCAACGCCTCGCCGCCGTTGGTCGGCAACGTCCACGCCACCACCTTGCGGATGTTGTCGTAGACGGCCCTGCCCTCATGGACCGCCGCCGCGATCGACGAGAAATTGTCATCGGCCAGCACCATCTCGCTGGCCTGCTTGGCCGCCTCGGTTCCCTTGTGCCCCATGGCCACGCCGACATCCGCCTGCTTGAGCGCCGGCGCATCGTTCACGCCGTCGCCCGTCATGGCCACCGTATGCCCGGCAGCCTGCAGGGCGCGCACCAGGCGCAGCTTGTGCTCCGGATTGGTACGCGCAAACACGCTGACACGCTGCGCGACCTCGACCAGCCTGTCATCGGGCACTTCCTGCAACTGCGCCCCGGTCATGACCTCGGGACGGTCGGCCAGGCGCAATTGCCGGGCAATGGTCAAGGCGGTCGCGGCATGATCGCCGGTGATCATCTTGACCGAGATTCCAGCGGCGCGGCATTGCGCCACGGCCTCGATGGCCTCTTCCCGCGGCGGATCGATGAAGCCGACCAGGCCGAGGAAATCCAGCCCTTCGACATCCTGCATGGACAGGCGCTCCGGCGGGTGTGCCAGACGCTTGGCGGCAAAGCCCAGTACCCGCTCGCCGCGCGCGCCTGCCTCGGCAATGGCGGCCTCCCACCGCGCGTCACCGGCCACGACATCGCGGCTCAGGGCCAGCACCTGTTCGGGCGCCCCCTTGACGCAGAGCCACGCCGTGCCGTCGTCGTCCGCATGCAGGGTCGCCATGTAGCGATGCGCGGCATCGAAGGGAATCTCGTCCAGGCGGGGATGGCGGGCACGCTCCTCGGCCTCGGACAGCCCGGCCTTGGCGGCCAGCGCGAGCAAGGCGCCCTCCATGGGATCGCCCGCCACCTGCCAGCCAGCGTCCCGGTTGCGCAGTTGGGCATCGTTGCAGAGCAAGCCGACCCGCACGATCTGCAGCGCCTGGTCGCGGCTGTCGGCCAGGCCGTCGACGACGGCGAGCTCCCCCTCCGGCGCATAGCCCGCGCCCGACGCCGTCCAACGGCTGGCTGGCGCGATCACGGTATGCGCGGTCATTTCGTTGCGCGTCAACGTGCCGGTCTTGTCCGAGCAGATGACCGTGGTCGCCCCCAAGGTCTCGACGGCCGGCAGGCGGCGCACGATGGCCTGGCGCGCGGCCATGCGCCGCACGCCGATGGCAAGCGTGATGGTGATGACGGCCGGCAGGCTTTCCGGCACGACGCCCACGGCAAGCGCCACCACGACCATCAGCGCGTCGAGCCAGCCATAATCGCGCACGGCGATCGCGAACACGAACAGCGCCAGCGCCGCCAGCAACGCGCACAACGTGAACCGGCGCCCGAAAGTCCGCATCTGGCGGATCAGCGGCGTCGTCAGGTCGCCCACGGCGCCCAGCAACTTGCCGATACGGCCGATCTGGGTGTGGGCTCCCGTGGCGACCACCACCGCGCTCGCCTGGCCGGTGGCCAGCAGCGTCCCCGAATGCACGATGGAAGCGTGCTCGGCCAGCGGCGCGCCGGGTTCGACCGGCGCCTCGCCCTTGTGCGCCGGCACCGACTCGCCGGTCAGGATCGACTCGTCGACCTGCAGATTGCGCGCCCGCAGGACCCGGGCATCCGCCGGCACGCGGTCGCCTGCCTCGAGCAGGATCACGTCGCCCGGCACCAGCTCGGCCACGTCGAGTTCGATGCGCTCGCCACCACGCAGGGCATGGGCCCGTGGCGCGATCATCTGCCCCAGGGCCGCCAGGGCCTCCTCGGCACGGCCCTCCTGCACGAAACCCACGACGGCATTCACCACCACCACGGCGATGATGATCACCCCGTCGGTGGCATGGCCCAGCGCCAGCGACACCCCGGCCGCGCACAGCAGGAACAGGATCAGCGGATCGTTGAACTGCGCCAACACCCTGCGCCAGGCTGGCATGGACTTGCCGGCGGGCAACGTGTTCGGTCCGACGCGCGCCAGGCGCTCGGCGGCCTGCTGCGGCGTCAAGCCCTGTTCGCCGGCCTGAAGCCTTTGCAGCGCCTGCTCGGCGGACAAGGCATGCCAGTCGACAGGGACGGTGGATGGATCGGATGCTGGCGCTCGCGGCGCGATACCGGACATGGGCGACTCCCTTTTCTTGCCTGGCCGCCCTCGTTTCCCTGGCAAGCCCGCGCAAGCCAGGGGGAGCGGTCCATTGTTGGTGATGGGCTCTCCACGATAACGTGTGCGGCAGGCTCCGGGCTTTACATGGATCAAGAAAAGCCTGCGCGCGCCATGCGCGCCTGGGCGGCGCGTGCTAGGGCCTGTTAACGCCAAAAGCGTCCAAGGCCCGCTCGTACTCCTGCCTGAAGGTGCTCAACGAACTGGCGAGCACCGTCGCAGCCCCGTCGACCAGCCCACAGCGCCCCGAACCCGGCAGCAGCCGCGCCAGGTTCTCGAGGGCCTGCAGGTCGGTGCGGCGTCCCGCGCCGCCATCGATCCGCTCCAGGATGCGCGAGATCTGGCGCGTGCCTATCTTGCACGACGAACACTGCCCACAGGAATTGTTCGCGAAGAAAGCCACATACTCCGCCGTCTTGCGCAGGACGCTGGTGCCCTCGCCCACCACGATCATCGCGCCCGTTCCCAGCCGTGAGCCGCGTTCGCGCACGCTGTCGAAATCGAGGGCGACATCCAGGTCGCCCGCCGTCAGCAAGGTGTTGGAGGGCCCGCCGGTGAACACCGCCTTGAATGCTCGGCCGGCCAGCATGCCGCCGCCGTGCTGGAAGATCAGCTCGCGCAACGACGTGCCCATCGGCAATTCGTGCAGGCCCGGACGCATGACGTCGCCCGACAGGGAATAGAGCTTGGTCCCCGCCGCCGCGCCGTGCCCCAGCGCCTGGTACCAGGCCGCGCCATGGCGCAGGATGTGGGGCACATGGGCGAACGTCTCGATGTTGTTGACCAGCGTGGGCGCGCCATGCACGCCCTGTTCCGCCGGGAAAGGCGGCTTGAGCGAGGGAAAGGGAAACCCTCCCATCACGCTGGCGACGGCGGCGGTTTCCTCGCCGCCCACGTACAGGCCCGACCCTGGCGTCACATGCAACTGGAGCGGCGCCCCCACTGCCTGGCCGACCGCCGCCAGCAGCGGATGCCCCTGCCAGGCCTGGACTGCCTCGCGCACGACCCGCAGCGAGACGGGCTCGCCGGGATTCACGTACAGCGCGATCTGGTTGGCGCCGACCGCCAGGGCGCCGATCAGTGCGCCCTCGATGACCTGGTGCGGCGTATTCGACAACAGGTAGCGGTCCTTGAAGGTGCCCGGCTCGTCCTCGTTGCCGTTGCAGATGATCCATTTTCCCTGCCCCGGCAACGGCGGCTGTCCAGCCACCGCGCGCCACTTCCGGTGCGTGGGAAAACCGGCGCCGCCCAGCCCCCGCAGCCCCGCCTCCTCCAATATCGGGATGATGCGGTCCGGCGCCGCGATGGCACGGGCCAGGCCCTGGCCGCCGCCGGCACGCAGCCACCCGTTCAGGTCGGACCCGACCTGCGCCGCCTCGGCCGTCAAGACACGTGGGGATGGCGTCATGCCGCTCGCTCCCGGTCGGTGGCAATGTCGAAATTGCCGTAAGGGGGGAACACCATGGGCGCCTTGCGCGTGGCGCAAAGGCCATGGTTGGCCAGCGCCCGCCGCCAATCGGCCAGGTGGGCCAGGCCCACGTTGCGCGGCCCTTCCCTGCGCGCCTGCGCCGCGGCCGACGCCCCCGCGCGCCGACCGAAGACCACCAGCTCGAGCAGGGCATTGCCCATCATGCGGTTGCGGCCATGCAGCCCGCCCGTGACTTCGCCCGCGCACAACAGGCCGGGTATCGGCGTGCGGCCGTCGGTATCGATGCATATCCCCCCATTCTGGTAATGCAAGGTGGGCCGCACCATGAAAGGCTCCTGTGCCGGATCGATGCCTGCCCGATGCGCCAGATGGCGCAGCGTCACCAGCCTGCCCGCGAGGATCCCGGGCTGGCTGCGCTCGAGCGTGGGGGTATCCAGGAAGACGCCCGCCTGGCCATCGCGCAGCACGCCTCTCCCCTCCTCGATCTCGCGCAGGATGGCCGCGGCCACGATATCGCGCGGCTGGAGTTCGTCCACGAAACGCTCGCCGCGGCCGTTGACCAGAAAGGCGCCGGAGGAACGCGCCGCTTCGCTGACCAGCGCGCCCTCCATGTGCGCCGGCCAGGCGATGCCCGTGGGATGGAACTGGAAGCTGTCCAGTTCGCGCAGCGGGGCGCCGAGACGATAGGCGAGCACCAGCCCATCCGCCGTCGCGCCATAATGGTTGGAGGTCGGGAAACCCGACAGGTGCAGGCGGCCCGCGCCGCCGGTTGCCAGGACCGTCGCGCCGGCCCTGGCCAGCGTGGCGCGGCCTCGCGCCAGGTCGTGCATCACCGCGCCGGCGCACCGGCCCCGGTCGTCGCTGAGCAGTTCGAGCGCAGGATGCCGGTCCAGCACGGTGATGCCCGGCTGCAGCAGCACCGCCTCGCGCAAGGCGCGCATGAGTTCCAGCCCCGTGAAATCGCGATACGACAGCAGGCGGGCCGCGGTCGCGCCGCCCGGCTTCTTGCGCAGCAGGGTCCCGCCCATGCGCTCCCCCTCCCGCTCCAGGTCGAAGCTCATGCCTTCGCGGATCAGCCAGCGGATCGCATCAGGCCCGTCCGATACCAGCGCCGTCACCAGCGCCTTGTCCGCCACGAAATGGCCGCTGCGCAGCGTGTCTTCGAAGTGCCTTTGCAGGCTGTCCTCGGGCCCGACCGCCGCCTGGATGCCGCCCTCGGCCATCACGGTATTGCTGTCCCCCAGGCGCAGCTTGGTCGCCAGCAGCACCCGGGCGCCGGCGCGCGCCGCTGTCAGCGCCGCCACGCAGCCCGCGCCGCCGCCGCCGATGACGAGCACGTCGGCGTCGTGGCCCGGCGCGCCGGCGATGTCCACGTCCTCGAGCAGGGCGTCGGCCTGCAACAGCGCCGCCAACGCCGCCGGGCAGCGCTGCCCGGCACTGACGCCGACGTCCAGCGTCACCATCGCGCCTGGCGCATGGTCGGGATGGAAGCGCGCCAACAACGCCTGCGGAGCCAGGTCGAGGCCGCGCGCCTCGGCGGGCGCCGCCTCGCGCCAGGCCGCCAGCGCCGCGTCATGGGTGATCCCCTCGACCCGCCCCGCGCCCTCTTCCGGCGTCAGCGCGGGGCTCATCGGGCCGTCTCCGTGGCGATCCCGGGGGCTGGCACCGGCGGATTGGCGCCTGGCGCGTCGGCATCGATGACCTGCGCCCCGGCCTCGATCTCGCGCAGCCGCGCGATCAAGTCCGATGGCCGCAGCGTCAGCGACGCATTCATGCGCCGCACGAACTGGCCCAGATGGGCCGGGTCGATATGCTCGGGACAGGCCGCCACGCAGAGGTTGCAGAGCACGCAATGGTCGAACAGCGCCGCCGCCGCATCGGCCTGGCCGGAGGCGGCCAGATTGACCATGCGCTGCACCTCGATGCCCTTTGGACAGGCGCGGTCACAGCCGCCGCAATGGCGGCAGTGCTTGGCCTCGGGGAACACCGTATCGATCTGGTCGATGGCGCCCCAGGTGTCGACGAGCGCATGGAGGTCATAGGAGTGCGGACGGCGGGCCGGGAAATGGTCGATGAAGGCGACCTGCATCCCCTCCTGCGCCGTCGTCTCACAGGCAAGCGCGGTGCCGGCAAGGCGCTCTCCGTCGCGCCTGACCAGCACCCGACAGGCGCCGCACACCCCCTGGCCCATGCAGCCGACGTTCTCCGTCAGCGGAAGCCCGGCCTGGAGCCAGGCCTGCAGCAGCGAGACGCCCTGCCTGGCTCGCACGGCATGGCCGTCGAACATGACGAGGACTTCGTCCTCGGGCCTTTCCATCACTGCCATGGCGCTCCCTCCTTCCGCTGCGGGACGGGCTTCCTTCACCAGAAGCCCAGCACTTTCCACCACATGATGCCCAGCGTGGCATAGATCGCGAGTTCCACCACGCACATGACGAAGCCCACGCGCCACCAGGTTCCCAGCGGCACGTAGCCGCTGCCGAAGATGATCGGCGAGGTGCCGGTCGCGTAATGGGTCAGCGTCATCATGATGGTCGAGCCCGCCACCATCATCAGCAGGAAAGGCACCACGTAATCGGGCGGCACCAGCGCCACGCCGACCGTCAGGAAGGCCAGCATCATCGCGCTGATGTGCGCGGTCGTGCTGGCGAAGAAATAATGCGAGAAGACGAACAGCAGCACCAGCAGCGCCGCCGCCCACTCCCATCCCATGCCCGCCGAGGCGATGCCGCTCCTGAGCATATCGGAGAACCACCCGATCACGCCCGTCTTGTTGAGCTGCTCGGCCATCATGACCAGCGCGCCGAACCAGATCAGCGTATCCCATGCGCTTTTTTCGGAGAGCACGTCATCCCAGTTGATCGTGCCGGTGATGATCAGGATGAACAGGCCCAGGAACGCCACCACCGTCGGGTCCAGCGTGAACGCCGGGCCGAATATCATCGCCGGCACGTTCGCCCACAGCAGCAACAGGATGGCGAAGGTGCCCATCATGACCTTTTCACCGCCCGAGACGGGCCCCATGTCCTTGAGCTCGGTGCGCGCGTAGTCGATGGCGCCCGGCGTGGCCTTGACCTCGGGCGGCGCCAGCACGGCAAGAAGCAGCGGCATCACCAGCAGGCAGACCAGCCCCGGAAGCAGCATGCACAGGGCCCAGGTGGTCCACGACAGATGAAAGCCCTGGTTGGTGACGCGCGCCACGTAGTCGACCACCAGGGGGTTGGGCGCGGTCGCGGTGATGAACATGCCCGAGGTGATCGTGTTGGCATGCATGTTGACCAAGGACAGGTAGGTGCCCATCTTGCGCTCGGTGCCCTGGGCCGGATCGGAGCCGAAGGCACCGGCGATCGAACGCATGACCGGATGGACGATGCCGCCGCCGCGCGCGGTGTTGCTGGGCGTGAAGGGGGCGAGCACCAGTTCGCAGACCGCCAGTCCATAGCCGATGCCCAGCGTCCGGCGTCCCAGCACCGAGATGAAAAGCAGGCCGACGCGCTTGCCCAGGCCGGTCTTCTTGAGCCCGCGCGACACCAGGATCGCCACCACGATCAGCCAGATCAAGGGATTGGCCAGGCTCGACAGCGCGTCGGCAATCGCCGCCTTGGAAGAGGTGGCGGTGACTTGCGACAAGGCCACGATGGTCATCGCCATCATCGCCATCACGCCGATGGGCATGACCTTCAGGATGATGGCCAGGATCGTGGTGAGGAAGATCGCCAGCAGCGCCCAGGCCTTGGGCGCCAGGCCGTCCGGGACGGGCAGGAGCAGCATGATCACCAGGAAGACGGTGGTGACCACGGCCGGCACCAGGCGGAAAGGCACACTGCCCTGGAAATACTGGAGCATGGCCTTGAGCCGGTCGATCATCGCATGGGTCCTTGTCAGCGGAATGTCTGAAACGCTGCCGCAGCCCCGCGAAAGCAGCCGGCGGCCAGCACAAACCCGAATTATCTTTCAGCCCGCCGAGCCAGCGCAAGGATCGTACCCGGCGCCCCCCCGCCCATCGTGCCGTCTAGCGCGGCGGGGACGCGGGCGCCACGCGGTTCGGCGTCCCGGGCAGGAAGGCGGTGGCCAGGCCCAGCAGCGGCAGGAAGGACACCAGCGTATAGACCCAGACGATGCCGTACACATCGGCCAGTTCGCCCAGGCCGGCCGCGCCGATGCCGCCCACGCCGAACATCAGGCCGAACATCAGCCCCGACACCATGCCGACCCGGCCCGGCACTGCCTCCTGCGCATAGACCACCAGCGCCGCGAAGGCCGAGGACATCACCAGGCCGATCACCACCGCCAGCACGGCCGTCCCGTAAAGGTTGGCATAGGGCACCGCCAGCGCAAAAGGCGCCACGCCCAGGAAGGAGATCCAGATGACGGCCTTGCGCCCGATCCGGTCGCCCACCGGTCCGCCCGCGAACGTCCCCAACGCCACCGCGGCCAGGAAGATGAACAGGAATATCTGGCTGATCCGCACCGACACGTGGAAGCGCTGGATCATGTAGAACGTGAAGTAGTTGGTGAACGCCGCGATGTAGACGAACTTCGCGAACATCAGCAGGCAGATCACCATCACCGCGCGGATCATGTCCCGCTTGCCCAGGCCCTCGCCACGCGTGCCCGACAGCCGCTTCATGCGTGCCTGTCCGTGATGCGACACCCAGTGCGTCAGCCGCAGCAGCACGAGGATGGCCAGGGCCGCGACGACCATGAACCAGGCGATGGCCGGCTGGCCGTAGGGGACGACGACGGCGGCAGCCAGCAAGGGCCCCACGGCCGAGCCCGTATTGCCGCCCACCTGGAATGCGGATTGCGCGGTGCCGAAACGCCCGCCCGAGGCCAGGCGCGCCACGCGCGAGGCCTCCGGGTGGAAGGTGGCGGACCCGACGCCCACCACGGCAGCGGCCACCAGCAGCATGGGTAAGGACCCCGCCGTGGCCAGCAGGCCGATCCCGGCGAAGGTCATGACCATGCCGGCGGGCAACAGATAAGGCATGGGATGCCTGTCGGTATAAAGGCCGATCCAGGGTTGCAGCAGCGAGGCCGTCATCTGGTAGATCAGCGAGATCAGCCCGATGTCGCCGAAGGACAGCGCGAACTGCGTCTTCAGCATCGGATAGACCGCGGGCAGCATCGCCTGGATCAGGTCATTGAGCAGGTGGGCGCAGGCGGCGGCCCCGACGATGCCGACGAGAAAGCCCTGGCCTTGCGGTTCCGGACCCGTCGTCGAGGCAGGCGGCTCGGCACGCGCGGGGGGGGAGGAGGTGGTCAAGATGAAGATTCCCATGAACGGATGCGTCGGCCGCTGACCGCGATTTCGTAGACTATGCGGGCGACGGGCCGGACCGGCGCGTGCCGCCTGGGGCGACACGGCATGCAGCGTACGCCCATGCCCACGGGCCGTCTCGCGCGTATCGGACAGATCCTGTAGAGATCCTGCCAAAAGGAGCCCACCGGCCATGGCCGCCCCCATCCCCCCGCCGCTACGCGGCGATCGCAAGCGCTACGACAACCTGCCGGCCCCCATGGCCGCGATGGAAGACAACTGGCCATCCGGCGCCTCGACCGGCTGGCACGCGCATCCCAAGGATCAACTGCTGTACGCCATCGCCGGCTTGATGCTGGTCGAATCCGACGCGGGCGCCTGGGTGGTCCCGCCCAACCGGGCACTGTGGCTGCTGGCGGGCGTGCGCCACAACGTCACGATGTCCGGCGAAGTGATGATGCGCACCGCCTACATCGACGCCAGCCGCGTGCCCGACCTGCCCGCCCAGAGCTGCGTCATCAACGTCTCTCCGCTGCTGCGCGCGCTGCTGGTGGAGGCCGTGCACGTGCCGCTCGACTACGCGCCGGACACGCGCGACGACCGCTTGATGCGGCTGCTGATCGACGAGGTGCGCGTGTCGCCGACGGTTCCCGTGCATTTGCCGATGCCGCGCGACGCGCGCCTGAAGCCGATCTGCGAGGCCTTGATGCGCGAGCCCGGCAGCCCGGCCGTGGCGGCGGATTGGGCACTGCGCGCAAGGATGGGGGAAAGGACGCTGCATCGTCTCTTCCTGGCCGAGACGGGCATGACCTTCGCGCAGTGGCGGGAGCAGGCACGCCTGCTGCACGCCCTGCCGCAACTGGCCCGCGGCGGCAAGGTCATCGATATTGCGCTGGCTTGCGGCTATGCCAGCCAGAGCGCCTTCACGGCGATGTTCAGGCGGCATTTCGGCATGCCGCCGTCGGCGTTCTATCGGTCAGAGCCAGGCCAGGAGCGTGACGGGCAGCAGGACGAGGACCGTGACCCGGGCCGATAGCCGCGTCAACAACAGCCCGCACCAGAGCAGCGCCAGACCCGCCAGGACGGGGGGAACACCGTCCTGCACGGCCCACAGGAACATGTCGGCCAACGCCAGGACGGCCAGTGCCAGGCAGAGCAGCAGATCCAGGCCCTCGAGGCGGGCCACCCGGTTGCGCAGGGCAGCCGCCGTGCGCCGCAACAGGCCACCCGGAGACCGCGCGGCCACGGCAGGTACAGGCGCGGACACCACCTGGATCGAATTGGGCAGGGTGGACTTCATCGGCAGGCTCGGCGGAGGGGAAAAGGTCATTTTTGAGCGACTGCTCAGGACTATAATTGAGCAATCGCTCAAAATTCAAGTCATGCCTGCCACGCCGCCGGCTATCCCCGACACGCAAGGAACGAGATTGGCCGAGAAAAACCGGAAGGAACAGATCCTGGATGCCGCGATCGCACTCCTGCAGGCCAAGGGGTTCACCAACGTGTCCACCCGCGATCTGGCCGAACACGCCGGCCTGTCACGCAGCCACATCTATCACTACTTCAAGGACTGGCCCACGCTGCGGCGCGAGGCTTTCGCGCGCTATTCCGACCAGCAGCTGGCCGAAGCGCGCCAGGCTTTCGCCGGCCTGCCTGCCAGGCAGGCCCTGGCCAGCTTCCTGCGGGAGTGCCTGCCCGAAGCGCCCGACGGCTGTTTCACCCTGTGGCTGGACGCCTGGAACGAAGCCCTGCACGATGGGATGCTGGCCGGCACCTACCGCGACGTGGATGCCCGCTGGCTTGCCTGGCTGGCGGAACTGCTGCAGCAAGGCGTCGCCCAGGGAGACTTCATCTGCCCCGCGCCCTCGCGCGCGGCGCGCCAGATCTTCTCGATGACGGTGGGCTACGCGGAAGACCTGCTGCTGTCGCCCTCCAGGCAAGCCGCGGACAACGCCCTGGACGAAGTCCTGGAGGCCGCGGGCCTCATCCTGCGCGTGCGCGAGCCGCTGGCCGCGCCGCCCCCCTGACCCGACACGCAAGGAGTGCTTGCATGGCAACCCGACGCAGAACCGGCAATACCCTGGCCACCAAGACCGCGGAACTGGCATTCGCCGCCCCGCAGGTCATGGCGCATCGCCTGACGCGCATGGCGCTGGCCGGCCCCACCCTCTCCGAGCGGGACCGCAAGGAGTTCCACCTGATGGGCATGGAAAAGCTGGGCGCCTTCACGGCAGCCTGGCAGCAGATGGCGCTGGCCAGCGTCACCAGCAGCCAGACACTCGCCATCCAGATGTGGACGGCATGGTGGGCGCCCTGGCTGGGCGGCCGCCGCGCGAACACAGTGAACCGCCAGTTGCGGCAGGCCGCCCTGGGCGTGCTGGGCAAGGGCCTGGGGCCCATCCACGCCAAGGCCACTGCCAACGCACGGCGCCTGGGCAGCACCCCGCTGGTGGAGCCGCCGAAGCGGCGGACGCGCGCCAAGTAGCGCTTTCCAGCCGGAAACACCCCCTGCAGGATGTACGATACGGCCCTGGCTTGGCGCGGCGCCCGTCCGGGAGCGCCGCCCCGGCCCGCGGTCTTGCCTGATTTCACATCATCGATCACACAAACGATCACGCAATCCAAGGGGATTTCATGCTTCTTGCCCAACGACTCGCCGTTGCCGCGCTCGCCTGCCTGGCCGGCGCTGCCCACGCCCAATCCGCCGCGCCCATCAAGGTCGGCATTGCGCTGGACATCTCCGGCCCGTTCGCCTCGCTGGGCGCCGACGCGCGCGACGGCTTCGACCTGGCCATCGAGAAGCTGGGCAGCAAGCTGGGCGGCCAACCCGCCGAATTCCTGAAGACGGACTTCGCCGGCAGCCCCGAGCAGGCCACGCAGCTGGTCAACCGCTATCTGCAGCGCGACAAGATCCAGTTCTTCACCGGCCCCATCGCCTCGAACTCGGCGCTGGCCGTCGCGCCCCTGCTGTTCAAGGCCAAGGTGCCGTTCCTGTCGAACAACCCCGGCCCCAGCCAGTTCGCGGGCAAGCAGTGCAACGCCTACTTCTTCGGCCAGTACCAGAACGACACCTATGACGAGGCGGCGGGCAAGCTGGCCAACGAGAAGGGCTACAAGAACATGGTGATCCTGGCGCCGAACTACCCGGCAGGCAAGGATCACCTGAACGGCTTCAAGCGCCTGTACAAGGGCGACCTGAAAGACGAGATCTATACCAAGGTCGGCCAGATCGACTACGCCGCCGAGATCGCGCAGATCCACGCCGCCAAGCCCGACGCCGTCTTCTTCTTCCTGCCGGGCGGCATGGGCATCAACTTCATCAAGCAATACGTGGCCGGCGGCCTGAAGGACATCCCGCTGATCGCCCCGGGTTTCTCGGCCGACCAGGACGTGATCAACGCCGTGGGCGAGGACATGATCGGCCTCCAGAACACGGCCCACTGGACCCACGACCTCGACCTGCCCGCCAACAAGGCGTTCGTGGCCGACTTCCGCAAGAAGTACGACCGCTATCCCACGGTGTACGCCGCCATGGCCTACGACACCATCATGGCCATGGACGCGGCGGTGAAGGATGCCGGCGGCGCGTCGGACCCCGACAAGCTCGTCCAGGCGCTGGCCAAGCCCAGCTTCACCTCGCTGCGCGGCGACTTCACCTACGGCCCCAATCAATACCCGATCCAGGACTACTACCTGCGCGTGGTGGCCAAGGACGCGGACGGCAAGGTCACCAACAAGCTGGTCGAACGCATCCTGACCAGGCACCAGGACGCCTACGTGGCCGATTGCAAGCGCTGAGACAGGCGGGCGCCTGCTTCATGAACGGCATCTTCGTACTGGAACAGCTGCTCAATGGTTTCGGCTATGGGCTGATGCTGTTCCTCATCGCGGCGGGGCTCACCCTGGTGTTCGGCATCATGGACACCATGAACCTCGCCCACGGTTCGCTGTTCATGGCGGGCGCCTACATCGCCTCGCGCGTGCATGCGTCCAGCGGTTCGTTCCTGCTCGCGATCGCGGTGGCCATCGTGGCCACCATCGTCATCGCAGCGCTGCTCGAACTGCTGGTCTTCCGCCACCTCTACACGCGCGACCACCTGGCGCAGGTGCTCGCCACCTTCGGCGTCATCCTGGTGGCCGACGACGCGGTGAAATTCATCTGGGGCCCCTCGCCCATCATGGCGCCCACGCCCGCGGCATTGACCGGCCCCCTCCACATCCTGCCCGACCTGCCCTATCCCTCCTACCGGCTGCTGCTGGTGGCCGTGGGCCTGCTGGTGGCCGTCGGCCTGTACTTCCTCGTCAACCGCACGCGCCTGGGCATGATCGTGCGCGCCGGCGCGTCCAATCGCGCCATGGCCGAGTTCATGGGTGTGCGCGTCAACCGCGTGTTCTCCTTCGTGTTCGCGCTGGGCGCCGCGCTGGCGGCCCTGGCGGGCGCATTGATGGCCCCCATCAGCGCCGTGCAGATCGGCATGGGCAGCGCCATCCTGATCCCCACCCTGGTGGTCATCGTGATCGGCGGCATCGGCTCGGTGCGCGGCGCCTTCATCGCCGCGCTCATCGTGGGCATGGTCGACACGGCGGGCCGCGCCTTCCTGCCGCCGCTGCTGCGCGCCGTGCTGCCGCCCAGCGTGGCGGCCGACCTGGGCCCGGCGCTGGCCGGCATCTCCGTCTATGCGCTGATGGCCATCGTGCTGGCCATCAAGCCTACCGGTCTCTTCCCCGCGCGCGCCTGATGCTTTCCAAAAAAGATTCCCCGCCCGCTCCGCGCGGCACACTGGTCGGACAGTGGCTGCCCTGGGCGCTGCTGGCCGCGCTGGCGGCCTTCCCGCTGGTCGCCACCGCGCTGGGCCTGGACTATTACGTCGGCTTCGTGCGGCGCATGCTCATCATCATGATGGCCGCCGCCAGCCTGAACTTCATCCTCGGCTATGGCGGCCTGGTGGCGCTGGGCCATGCCGGCTTCATCGGCGTAGGCGCCTACACCGTGGTGGCCCTGGCCGACGGCGGCGCCGAGTCGGCCTGGCATGCGTGGGCGATGGCCCTGGCCGTCTCGGCCGCCGTGTCCGCGCTCATCGGCCTGGTGGCGCTGCGCACGCGTGGCGTCTACTTCATCATGATCACGCTGGCCTTCGCCGAGATGCTGCATTACCTGGCCGTGTCGGTGCGCACCTATGGCGGCGACGACGGCTACAGCCTGTATTCCCCCTTGACGATGGGCGCCTGGCTGGATGGCCTGGCGCATGGCTTTTATTGGGTGGTGCTGGCGCTGGCGGCGCTGGTCTTCGCGCTGGGCAGCCGGCTGGCGAACTCGCGCTTCGGCCACGCCCTCGTGGGCGCCCGCGACAACGAAACGCGCATGGAAGCCATGGGTTTCCCCGTCTTCCGCCTGCGGCTGGTGGCCTTCGCCGGCGCGGGCGCCGTCGCCGGCCTGGCGGGTGCGCTGCTGGCGGTCAACAACAGTTTCGTCAGCCCATCGATCATGGGCTGGACGCAATCCGCCATCCTCATCGTCATGGTGGTCATCGGCGGCATCGGCAACCGCTGGGGCGGCGTCATCGGCGCGGGCCTGTGGCTGACGCTGGAAGAATGCCTGAAAGGCTGGACGGACTACTGGCATGCGCCCCTGGGCCTGCTGCTCATCCTGATCGTGTTCTTCGCGCCGCGGGGCATCGCGGCGCTGTTCACGCCCAAAGGAGCACAGCCATGAGCCTTTTCCAGGCCCGCGGCCTCACGAAGCGCTTCGGCGGCCTCACCGCCATCGACGACGTCGGCATTGCCGTCGAGGCACGCGAGATCCATGCGCTCATCGGCCCGAACGGCGCGGGCAAGTCGACATTGGTGAACCTGATCTCGGGCCTGCTGCCGCTGGACGCGGGCCATCTGTCGCTGGACGGCACGGACCTGACGCCGATGAACGCGCACCAGCGCGTGCGCGCCGGCCTGTCGCGCTGCTTCCAGATCACCAGCGTCTTCAAGCACCAGACCGTGCGGGGCAACCTGCTGCTGGCGGCGCAGGCGCATGACGGCAGCAGCTTCCGCTTCCTGTCGCGCCGCGCCAGCGAACGCCAGCTGGAAGACACCGCCATGGCGCTGGCCGAGCGCGTGGGCCTCGCGCAAGAGTTCGACCGCGTGGCCGGCGCCCTGCCGCATGGCGCGCAGCGCAAGCTCGACGTCGCCCTGGCGCTGGCCGCCAGGCCGAAGCTGCTGCTGCTGGACGAGCCGCTGGCCGGCATGGGCCCCGAAGACTCGCTCAACATGGTCGAGCTGATCCACGCCTTGCGCGCCGAAGAAGCCATCCTGCTCATCGAACACGACATGGATGCCGTGTTCCGGCTGGCCGACCGCCTGTCGGTGCTGGTCTACGGCCGCGTGCTGGTGACGGGCAGCCCCGGCGCCATCAAGGCCGACCCCCGCGTCCAGGAGGTCTACCTGGGCAGCGAGGAGGAAACGGCATGAGCGATGTGCTGCTCTCCTGCACCAGCATCCAGGCCGGCTATGGCGCCAGCCAGGTGCTCTTCGGCATCGACCTGGCCATCCGCGAAAAGGAAGTGGTGACGCTCCTGGGCCGCAACGGCATGGGCAAGAGCACCACGCTCAAGACCATCATCGGCGCGCTCGCGCCGCAGGCCGGCCACATCCGCTTCGACGGCAAGCCGCTGAACGGCATGCGTCCGGACGCCATCGCGCGGCTGGGCATCGCCATCGTGCCGGAAGGCCGCCAGTGCTTCCCCAATCTCACGGTGGAAGAACACCTGCTCGCCTTCGCCGCGAACCGCAACGGCCAGGCCGAGAGCTGGACGCTGGACCGCATCTATGCGGTGTTTCCGCGCCTGAAGGAACGCGCCCGCAACCTGGGCAACCAGTTGTCCGGCGGCGAGCAGCAGATGCTGGCCATCGGCCGCGCGCTGTCCACCAATCCGCGCCTGCTGATCCTGGACGAGGCCACCGAAGGCCTGGCCCCCGTCATCCGCGAAGACATCTGGCGCTGCCTGGCCACGCTGCGCGACGCGGGCCAGACCATCCTGGTGGTGGACAAGTACGTGCACCGCCTGGTGGGCCTGGCGGACCGGCACGTCATCCTGGCGCGCGGACAAGTCGTGTGGCAAGGCACCTCGGCCCAGCTCGATGCAGACCGGGGACTCTGGCACACCCACCTGGGCGTCTAGGGCCTGTCAACGCGCGCGCCTGCCTGCGCTGATGGCCGCCAGCAGCGCATGCGGCTGCAAGGGCTTGCCCAAATGACTGTCGAAGCCCGCGCTGCGCGCCTTCTCGCTGTCCTGCGGCCTGGCGAATGCCGTGTGCGCAACGGCAAAGAGGCGCGGACGCGCCTCGCGGGCCTCGACGGTCCTAAGGGCCCGGATCAGGTCGTAGCCATCATGGCCAGGCATGCCGATATCACTGACGAGCACATCCGGCCAAGCCTGCTCCGCCCGTCTCAAGGCTTCCTCGTAATGCGATGCGTGGCGCACGCGCGCACCGGCTTCCGACAGCACGACCACCATGATTTCGCGGGCATCCGCGTCGTCCTCGACGACCAGGATGTCCAGGCCATCCAGCACATAGTCCTTGTCGGCGGCATCGGGAGGTGTCTCGGGAACCGCTGCCTGCAGCGCGATCGAGGGCACGGCGAGCAGGGTCACTTTCATCGTCGTGCCCCTGCCCTCGCCTGCGCTTTCGGCCAAAATCGCGCCGTCATGCATTTCCGCCAGATTCCTGGCGATGGACAGACCCAGCCCCAGGCCACCATGCACGCGGCTGTCGGGCGACTCGCTCTGCGTGAAGCGCTCGAAGAGATACGGCAGGAAGTCCGCACGGATGCCACGACCGCTGTCCTGAACCTCAAGATGCAGATGTTCGCCATCGCGCCGCAAACGGATGAAGACCTGGCTGTCCGGATTGGAAAACTTGATGGCGTTCGAGACCAGGTTCCACACGATCTGCTGGAAGCGTGTCGCATCCAGCCAGGCGGCGCCTTCCGCGCCGGCGCTTTCCACCACCAACGACACCCGCTTGGCCAAGGCCGGCGCGCTGAGCCCCTCGATGGCGTCGGACACCAGCGCGGCGGGACTCACCCACTCACGGTGCAGCCGCAGCTTGCCGGAGCCGATGCGGGACACATCCAGGATGTCCGAGATCAGGCGGGCCTGCGCCTTCACGCCCCGGTCGATGGCGGCCAACCCTCTTTCCACCTGGGCGGACGTGCGGGCATTGTTCGTCAGCAGATGCACCCAGCCCGCAATCGCATTGAGCGGATTGCGCAACTCATGGGACAGCACGGCGACGAAATCGTCCTTGGTCCGGCTTTGCCGCTCCGCGCTCGCTCGAGCGACCTGCTCGCGTTCCAGCACCTCCTGGCGCCGCCGCTCCAGCTCGAACTGTTCGGACACGTCCACCGCGATGCCGATGCGCAGGCCGGACTCGATGTGCGCCGACAGCGTCCACGCCAGGCGGACGGTCGTGCCATCTCCCCTGCACAGCGGAAAATCGCCTTTCCACGGCATGGACAGGGACGTCGGCTTCGATGTCTCGTTCTCGATGAAGGCGATCCAGTCGGCGGGAGCCATCGCGCTGACGGGCTGGCCGATCATGGCGTCGCGCTCCCGCCGCAGCATGGTCTCCAGGGCAGGATTGACGTCGAAGAATCTGCCCTCATCGTCGATCAGCGCAATGCCGATCGGGGCCTGGTCGTAGATCGCGCGGAACCGGGCCTCGCTGCCTCGCAACCGTTCCTCGGCCAGCCGGGCACGGATCAGTGCCTGCAACGTGGCGATCAGGATGGCGGGCTCGACGGGATGCACCAGATAGGCATCGGCGCCCGCGTTCAAGCCCGTGACCTTGTCCTTGTTCTGCACGAACTCCGCCGACAGGTGGACAACAGGCAAGGTCGCCGTCGCCGGATTGGCCCGCAAGGCGCCGCACACTTCGAAACCGTTCATGTCCGGCAGGTGCACGTCCAGCACCACGGCCGACGCGCCCGCCTGCACCAGGGCCAGCGCCTCCCCGCCCGATGCGGCCTCGGACACCTGGAAACCCGCGGCACGGACGACGCGTGCCGTCGCGTAGCGCGTGGCGGGATTGTCGTCCACCACCAGGATGGTGTGCGCAGCCCGGTCGATGCTCGCGCTGATGATGTTGTGCTCGGTCATGCCGGCTCCTGCGGGTGCGCCCCCGGCGGCGGGTCCCAGCGTGCTGGCAACATCAACGAAAATACCGATCCCTTGCCCAACTCGCTCTCTACCGTCACGTGTCCGCCCAGCAATTCAGCCAACTGCTTGCTGAGCGACAGGCCCAACCCGGTGCCTCGCAGGCGCTTCTGCACCGGCGAGTCCACCTGGGAGTAGTCATTGAATACCGCCGCGTGATGCTCGGCGGCGATGCCAATGCCCGTGTCACTGACGGAGAAACGCACGAAGCCGTCCTCCTGCCGCAAGACCGAGACGCGCACCTCGCCGGCCTGCGTGAATTTCAAGGCGTTGGAGATGAAATTTCGCAGGATCTGCGACAGCTTGCGGTCATCCGTGTACAGCTTGCCGATGCCCTCGGGCTCTTCGAAGACCAGGGTCGTCTCGGGATTCACCAGCACCGGCTTGAACATGCCGCGCAGCGCGGAAAAAAGGTCCACCATCTCGAACCATGCCGGAGAGATATCCACTCTTCCGGCTTCGATCTTCGCAAGGTCAAGCAGGTCATCCACCATCTCTCCCAACTCGGAGGAGATGCTCTCGATGAAATCGACCTGCTTTTCCTGCTCGGCGCTCAGCGGCCCATCCACCTTGTCCTTCAACAGCCGGGTGATGCTGCGGATGGCGCCGATGGGCGTGCGGAACTCGTGGCTCATATAGGCCAGGAACCGGCTCTTCAGCTCGGTGGCGCGCTTGAGCTGCTCAGCCTGCAGGTCCAGCTCGGCATACAGCGCCACCACGCCGCGGTTGGTTTCCTCCAACTCTTCACGCAGGCTGTCCACCTCCTGGCGGCTGGCAGCCAGCAAGGCCTCCAGCGTGGTGTTGTCTGTCTGGTTCACGCCACTCATGGCTTATTCCTCACGACGCAGCACGACCACGGTCACGTCGTCGCGATGACGCGTATGGTCGCGCCACAGGATTGCCGCCGCCAGCGTCGGGTCCCGCTGCAGCACGGGCCTGAGCCGGTCCGGCTTCCAACGGGACTCGATGCCGTCGCTATGCAGCACCACCAGCGCATACCGCGGCACGTCCGTCGTGGCCACGTCGGGACGGCGGATCTGCGCGCCCGCGGTCCCATGCTGGGTGACGAACGATTTGTCGAAGACGCCTGACAGCAGCCGGCCGTTGATGTTGCCCGCGCCCGCATAGGCCAGGGTGGCGGCGGCCAGGTCCCAGTCCGTCACGCACACTGCCGCGCCACGCGTTGCCTGCAATGCCTGGTGCACGTACTGAACCACGTCGCCAGGATCCGCTCCGGCGTGACGCGCGAATGCCTGCGTTGCAGCGCTCGACGCCTTGGCGGCTTCCGGACCATGGCCCAGGCCGTCGGCCACGATCGCGCAGACGCGGTCCGGCGCCAGCGCGACCGACCATGCGTCGCCGCACTCCCGCTCGCCTGGCGCGGGCACGCAGATCGCGCCCACATGCAGCGGCGCGGGACGCACATACCCGAAGCCAGGGCGCCCACGGCGGACGCGGGCCACGCACACGGTGCCATCCGGCACCACGGTATGCACATCGAAGTCGTTGGCCAGCCGCTTGACCGCGCCCAGCCCGGTGCCGGGCGTGCTCCCCGAGGACACGCCATCCACCATGTAGCGAGGCAGGTTCTCGATGCCTGGGCCGTCGTCGACAGCCACGATCTCGATCTCGGCGCCTGCCGTCCTGGCAGCGATCAGCAGGCGGCCCTGTTTCGCGTGATGGAGAAGGTTCGTCCCCAGCTCGGTGACGACCAGGGCCAACCTGCCCGCGTCGTCATCGTCCCATTCCATGCCGCCGATGGCCTGCGCGGCGTAACGGCGGGCTTCTCCAATGCGGCTTGCATCATTGATGGGAAAGACAGCGTGGGTCCACCCGGGGATCACTTCCACTTTGCGATGCTCACTCGGGTGCCCTTGCCGGGACTCGACTCGATATCAAAGTCATTGACCAGGCGCTTGCTGCCCGGCAGGCCGAGGCCCATCCCTCCCCCGCTGGTCCAGCCGTCGGACATGGCCCGCGCGATGTCGGCGATACCGGGCCCCTCGTCCTCGAAATGCAGCACCAATCCGCGCTTTCCAAGGCGTTCGAGGTATTCCCAACGCATCCGCCCGCCACCGCCGTGAACCAGCGTGTTGCGCGACAGCTCGCTGGCCGCCGTCACCATCTTGGTCTGGTCCACCAGCGACAACTTCAGTTCCTGGCACAAGGTGCGCACCATCTGGCGGCTGGCAACGATATGCTGCTCGGATTCCAGCGGCAATACCCCTGTCGGCTCAACTGGCAAGGCGGCTCTCCTGCCGAGACCGGTCGAGCATCGCCATGCCCCGCTCGACATTCAACGCCGTCCTGACCCCTTCCAGGGACAAGCCCAGTTCCACCAGCGTGATCGCGACGGCCGGCCGCATGCCCACCACCACGGTGTCGGCCGACAGGATGCGGGCAATGCCCGAAATGTTGCTCAGCATGCGCCCCACGAAGGAATCGACGATTTCCAACGCCGAAATATCGATGACCACGCCCGTGGCCCCGGTCTTGGCAATCATCGCGGCCAGGTCGTCCTGCAGGGACACGGCTGTCTGGTCCTGCATGTCGACCTGGATGGTCACCAGCAGCGTGGCGCCCATGCGAAGGATAGGAATGCGATCCATGTGCTCAGTCGCCCCGCGCCACACGCCAGCCGGTCTGGCGCAATGCCAGCGCCAGCGCATCGGCCAGGGTCGCCTTGGTGGCAATGCCGTTCAGGTCGATGCCCAGGTGCACGATGGTCTGGGCGATCTGGGGCCGGATGCCACTGATGATGCAGTCGGCGCCCATCAGCCGGATGGCGCTGACGGTTTTCAGCAGGTGCTGGGCAACCAGCGTGTCCACGGTCGGCACACCGGTGATGTCGATGATGGCCAGCTCGGAGCCCGTATCCACGATGCTTTGCAGCAAGGTCTCCATGACGATCTGGGTGCGGCTGCTGTCCAGCACGCCGATCATCGGCACCGCCAGCACGCCTTCCCACAGCTTGACGACGGGCGTGGACAGTTCCAGCAGCTCTTCCTGCTGGCGGCGAATGACGTCCTCGCGCGCCAGTTGGTAGGTATTGACCGTGTGCTGGGCCAGCTTGTCGACCGTCGTCGAAATGCTCCACAGCGACTTGGCCAGCGCGGCGGCGTCGCCATCCAGGCGGCGCTGGGCGGACTCGAACAGGGGCTTTTTCAAGGCGAGCACGAAACGGCTGGTCTCGCCGGCGGTCTGGCCCTGGGCCGCGCGCGACTGCGACAGGTCGGCCAGGAAATCGCGCATGGGAGCCCATGCGGAAGCATGCTCGAAGCTTGCAGGATCGCTGCCGTGCCGTACCGCATCGGCAAGCGCGCGCATCAGGTTTTCCGCTTCGGCTTGGGCGCCGCGCCGGGCGCCCGGATCCAACTGCAACTCCGACAACCAGGATTCAACAAGATCGGTATTCTCGTCGGACAATGCGTCCAACAGCGCCTTGGGGTCGCTCGTCATTCTCGCTCTCGAAGGGGACGCCGGGGACAGCGTCACGAGGGAGGTGTGGCTGCTGCCTGCATCGGCGACACAGCACAGATGCTGCTTCCGCGGACTGTACCAGAACGCCATCGATACGCCGCGACTGTGCGCGGCAGTGTCGCCAGTTCGCCACGAACCGCGAGAATGCTTGCTTGAAAAGGCAGGGGTGAAAAGCCGTCAGCAAACGCCACGGTGACGTCGCGCATCGCAAGAATGCGAAAGAATGCGAAGGGAAAACGGAGAAATTTCGGTTTTCAGAGCTCGGTATAAGCCATCGGCCGGAATTTATCCTGGAGAAATCTCCCGTTGGCCACCACGGCATCGGCGTCATGCCGATAGATGCTTTCCGCGATCTTCACCAACTGCCCGTCCAGCAGGTCCAGCTGCTCGATGAACAGCTGTTTGGACGTCTTGCCGTCATGCACGACCGTCATGGACGCGAACAGGGGCGGCAGCTTCAGGTAGTGGTTGATCGTCTGCGGCAGGTCACGGGTGATGGTGGCTGCCAGGGCCATCGATTGCGCCGGCGGAACCTCGCCGCTGAAAAGCCCGGGCGCCAGCTCGCGCACCATTTGCAGGATGTGCGCCAGCCTGGCGGCGGCCTCTTTCGGCAGTTTGCCCTTGGCCTTCGCGTACAGGTCCTCCATGGCCCGCACCAGCGACTCCTGGTTGGCGGACTCCAGGATCGTGGACGCCATCTGCCCGCGTCCGGCAGGCACGATCAGCCAGGCTGCGGCATACAGCCCGACCACGATCGGGAACCACCAATCCTGGATGACGCCGGCCAGGAACAACGTCACGCCCGCCAGCGCGGCGGCGCAGCCGGCGATGTTGCGCGTGCTGTAGAACGCCAGCAGCAGGCGGGTCTTGAAGGAAGGCGATGCCATCAGACCCGCCCTCCGGCCACGTGAACGCCAACCGGCTTACTGGTACCCACGGACTTCCTTGAAGATGGCCTGCAGGCCCGACTTGTTGCCATCGAAGGCACGGCCACCCGTCATCTCGGCCATCACGCGCAACTCGGACGTATCGGCGTTGCCGAAAGCGATGGCGAACACCCGGATGCCCTTGTCGCTGGCCGGCAAGCGCTGGTACCAGTCCTGGAACGCCTCGATGCTCATGCCCGAGGTATTGGCGCCATCGCTCATGACCACGATGCTGTAGTAGCGGTCGGGCGCCTGCGCTCGGCGGGCCAGCGCCTCTTCGTAGGCCTGGCGGGTCGACGAATAGATGGCGGTGCCGCCATCGGCCTGCATGCTTTCGACATAGCGCGTGATGGTGCGCAGGACCTTGCTCGACTGGGCCTCGCTGCTGCCCATGTCGAAGCCGACGGTTTCCATCGGACGGGTGGCAAACGGCTTGATGTGGATGAGCTCGCGATTGCGGAAACGGGCGAAGCGGCCGCTGATGCTGGCGTCGCTGCCAGAAAGCCCCACCATCGTGCGCTTCAATTGATCCAGGCGCAGGCCGCTCATCGACCCGCTGATATCCAGCACGAAGGTCGAGTCCGGCGGCGTGCGCACTTCGTTGTCGAAGGCGAGCAGGATGGCGTCGACCACCTCCTGGCGTGCGGGGAAGGCCAGTTCGCCGATGGCCGCCGCCGGATTGGGTTGCGCCACCTGCGGGTTCACGGCCAGGCGCAGCGTGCTGTCGACCATCTGCTTCTGGAAAGCCTCGCCGCGCAAGTAGGCCACCAGCTTGTCATAGGCGGCACGCTTCCCGCCGTTCACCAGCATGATCGGATAGTCGGACGTGGACAGGCCGTCCTGCGGATAGATCAATACCAGCTTGTCCTTCAGCGACGGCTCGCGGTTCAGCGACAGCAGCACCGACGAGTAATTGATGATGCCGTCGACCTGGTCCTGGTCTTTCAGGTAGGACTCGGCCAGCCAGCCCGAGCTGCCCGCGGTCAGCTTCTGGCCCTTGAAGAAGGCTGTCAGGCCCTTGCTGTCGACGTCTTCCACGGCCAGCGCATCGCCCTTGCCCGACAGCGCTGCCGCCAGGCCCAGCAAGGCCGAGAAGCCCGTGTTCGACGAGGCCGGGCTCGTCATGCCGAAGGTGAACCTGCCGGCCTCGGCGGCCTGCGCGATGTCCTTCCAGGTGGCGCCGGTGTAGCTGCCGCTGCCATCGTCCCAGCCCAGCGCCTTGGCCTTGCTGGTCTTCAGGCCCAGCACCACGGGCGTCAGCATCGTGCGCTCGGACGCGACGATGCGCTGCCTGGCTCCCGGCACCAGCATCGCGTAGCGGTTGCTGGCGAACCAGGCGATGTCGGTCTGCTCACCCGCCTGCAGGCGCTCCACGCCATCCAGCGTGCCGACGTAGGTCAGCTTCAGCGCCACGCCGGTCTCACGCTGGATTTCGCCCAGCAGCGGCTCCAGGTCCTTCAGTTCGGAACCTGCCAGCACGGTCAGCGTATCGGCCGGGCTGGCGCTGCCGCCCGCGTTGGCGCTGCTCCCGGCATCCGACGATTTCTCGCATGCCGCCAGCGAGGCGATCAAGGCCACGGCCAGGAAAAGCCGCGTCGTCAGTGTCTTGAACATGTTCATCTGCACCATCGCCTCAAAGCGCCACGGGGCCTTGGGGCAAGGACGAGCCCGACAGCGACGAGGCCGCGGCGGCCTGGCGGTTGCGATCCAGGTATTGCTCGGAACGGGCAATCTGCGTGCGCATCAATGCGTTGTTCTTGCCCATGACGTCGATGGCCTGCGAACGGAAGTTGTCCATCGCATCCATGGCCTGGAAGGTGTTGTCCATCATTTCCTGGATCTTCTCGATGCCGACCAGCGGGTTGGCCGCGAACTCGCCCGTATTCTGGACGTGCTGGCCCAGCTGGCGCGAGGTCTCGGTAATCAGGTCGCCGATGGTGCTGGAGACGCCTTGCAGCATTTCCATCACCTGGATCTGGTTGCCGGTGGCGCGCGCCACCGTCTGCGCGGTGGCCAGCGCCGACATGCCGGTGGTGGCCACCCGGTTGCAGCCGTTCACCATCTCGCGCGCCGTCTTCTTCAGCACGGTCAGCGACAGATAGCCGTTCACCGACACCGCCATCTGCGTCTGCATGTCCTGGTAGTTCTGGCGCACATGGAACAGCACCTCCTGTTCCAGCGCCCGCGCGCGTTCCGCGTCGGACACCTTCAGCGTCTCGACCCGGCCAGCCACCTCATGGTCGAGCTTCTCGGCGAAGCTGATGGCGCCCTTGAGCTTCTGCATCGACTCCCACAGCTTGGCCATGGCCACGTCGATCTCGGCCGAATCGCGCTGCATGTCGTCGCGGGCCTTGTGCAGATCGGCCATGATGCTCTTCAGGTGCGTACCCGCCGACTGGAACTTGCGGAAATAGGCATCGAGCTTGTTGCCGAAGGGAATGAGGCCCAGGATCTTGCGCGGCGACAGCAGGTCGCCCTCCTTGCCGGGATTCAGTTCATCGAGCTGGCCGCGCATCGCCTCGATGGCGCGGAAGGCCGAAGAATCCTCGATGCCCACGAAATTGCGTTCCATGAAGCGGCCGGACATCATCTCGGCCGCCGTGCTGATTTCCACGCGGCCCAGGTGGAACAGGCGATCCACTTTCTCCTTGAAGGCCGGGCTGTGCACGTCTTCGGTCAGCAGCAGGTCCACCATGGCCGACACCTGCCTGTCGATGGCCGAGGTGGTTTCCGGCGGCAGCTGGACCATGTCCGTGGCCTTCCTTTCCTGCACCGGCGACACGAGCTCGGGCGGCGCCAGGATGAGATCGGGTGGAGTCAGGGTCTGGGTTTGCTGCGTCATGGTGTCATCCAGGAATGAGGTGGGCTGTCCGGGTGGGGGCCCACGCAGGGTGCGGGCCGTCAGGCATTACTGCATCCGCGTTTCGATGCCGCGGATCATGTTCTCGAGCATCTCGTAGCTGGGCGGGTCGACGACGTCGACCAGCATCGCGGGCGCGCGAAGATTCTTCTCGGTGATGAAGGTCGTGAATTGCTGCGTATCCGCCGTGCGATAGCCGTATTCCACCGCCAGCTTCTGCAGTCGTTCATCGCTGGCCAGGGCCTGGCCCAGGCGCTGCCCGGCTTCGTTGAAGGGCACCAGCGTGTGTTTGGTGAAGAGCGTCGGCTGCGGATACAGCAGCACCATGTCCGCATTGGGAGAGGGCCGCTTGCTCTGGTATTCCAGGAACTGGCTTTCATAGATCATGACCATGGGCGCCTTGCCCATGCCCATGGTCGTGTAGTCCTCGAACGGCCCCGCCGAACTGGACTCCTGGAAGCCCTGGCGCAGGAACAGGGACGCCAGGGCCGGCGCCAGCCTGTCCGCATCGGCCTGGCTGTTCACGATGTCGTTGCCGTTCATCACGTAGCTGGCCAGGGCCAGGTACATGGCGGCGGAATTCGAGGTTCGCACGTCGGTCGAGCTGATCAGCATCGACTTGCTGGTGTTGTAGACCGTGTTGCCCGGCAGCTCGTTCCAGCGCCTGGACTCGCCGATCATCGCCATCAGGCGGGCCATGTCGATGATGTAGTGCGTGCCGTTGTCGGTGCGCACCAGGCCGGCCTTTTCCAGCAGCGGCACGAGCGCCTTCCACGACGCGATGGCCATGGGCGTGTAGAAGGGCTGGTAGATCTGCTTGGCGCCCGCTGCCCGCTGCAGCGAGATCGCCGCCGGCGCGCCCGCGGGGAAGCCGAAGGCGTAGCCTTCACGGCTGCGGGTGCTCAGCGCGCGCGAGCCCACCTTGTCCACCGACACGGCGAAGCCGAGTTCGCGCAGCCGGGCCTGGACACGGGGGTCATTGAAATAGGCCTCTTTTTCCGAGCCGATCATGCCGCGGATCTGCACGACCGCCTGCCGGGCGATCTGGGCGGCATCGGTTTCCTGCTTGCGCTGCGACGAGACGACGATTGCCGCGCCCACCCCCAACAACAGCGCCACGGCCAAGGCAGGGGCAAGTATTTTTCGTAGTTGCATCGGGACGGTCTGATCCTTGCAGGCGCTTGAAGAGCCTGCAAGGCTCTACGTCTCGGATGAAGAATTGATGACAGGTCACATTTTTCCTTGGAAACCTGCCATCACGAGGCGCGCGGGCAAGGCCCACGGCCTCCGTCATTGCTGCTGGATATTGGCCTTGCGCGCCACCTCGGCCCATTTCTCCACTTCCGCCTTCTGGAAGCGCCCCAGCTCTTCCGGTCCGGCGCCGGACACCGTCAGGCCCAGGCCCTCCAGTTGCTTGCGCACCTCCGGCTGCTGCAAGGTCTGGTGCATGGCCTGGTACAGCTTCTGCACCACCGCATCGGGCGTGCCCGCCGGCGCGAAGACAGCCTGCCACGACAGCACCTCGAATCCGGGCAAGCCCAGCTTGTCCAGGGGCTGCACGTCCGGCAACGTCCGGTCGGGCGTCTTGGACGTGACGCCCAGCGCCCGCAGCCTGCCGGCCTGGATCAGGGGCATCGCCGAGGTCAGGTTGTCGAAGATCAGGTCCACTTCGCCGCCCATCAAGGCCTGCAGCGACTGGCTGCTGCCCTTGTAGGGCACGTGCACCATGCTGACACCCGTCTGGTTCATGAAAAGCTCGCCCGTCAGGTGCTGCGAGCTGCCCACGCCCGAGGAGCCGTAGTTCAGCTTGTTGGTGCTCTGCTTCGCGGCCGCGATGATGTCCTTGACGGTCTTGTACTGGCTGTCCGCCCGCACCACCAGCACGTTGGGCAGGCTGCCGGTCAGGATGACCGGCGTGAAGGACTTCACCGGGTCATAGCCGGTGTCCTTGTAGATGCTGGCGTTGATGGCGTGCGAACTGATCGTGCCGCCCACGATGTTGTAGCCATCGGGCTTGGCGCGGGCCACTTTCGCGGTGCCCAGGCTGCCGCCCGTGCCGCCCACGTTCTCCACCACGATGGTGGTGCCCAGCAGCTTGGCCGCCTGCACGCTGTAGATGCGGCCCACGACATCGGTGGCGCCACCGGGCAGGAAGGGAACGGTATAGGTGATCGGCCGTTGCGGCCAGTCGGTGGAAGCGGCTGCCGCCATGGACACGCCGCCTGCGGCCAGGGTGGCCGCCATGCCTGCAATCAAAAGCGAACGGCGAGTCGAACGAAGGGTTCGATGCATGGTCCTGTCTCCTTTGTTGAGGTGTTCTTCTGGTTTCGTCATTGCAGGATAGTGAAAAGCGCGGCGCATGAATATGCATCGCGCACACCCGCCGGAAGCCCGCCATTGCGGCGCCCCCGGGATATCCCCAATAATCCAGCCTGGCTTTTCACCCGCTGACGCAATGAATCGAGACACCCTGGAACGACGGCAGGTCTGGGTCTACCTGGCCGCCATCCTGCTGGGCCTGGCGCTGGGCGCCGCCACACCCGCCCTGGCCTCCACCTGGGAACTGCTGCTGTGGCCCGCGCTGGCCGCGCTGCTCTATGTGACCTTCACGCAGGTGCGCCTGGCGCATCTGCCGGCGGCCTTCAAGGACACGCGCTTCATCGCGGCGGCCCTGCTCGGCAATTTCCTGCTGCTGCCCCTGCTGGTCTACGGCGTGCTGCGGCTCGTGCCCGACGACGACGCGATCCGCCTCGGGCTCGTGCTGGTGCTGCTGGTGCCCTGCACCGACTGGTTCATCACCTTCGCGCACCAGGCCGGCGGCGACCTGCGCCGCGCCATCGCGCTCACGCCCGCGCTGCTGGTCGTGCAGATGCTGCTGTTGCCGCTCTACCTCTGGCTCTTCATGGGTGCGGACTTCATGGAGATCGTCTCCGCCGGCCACATGCTGACCGTGTTCGGCGTGGTCATCCTCCTGCCCATGGCGCTGGCCTACCTGACCGAAAGATGGGCCGAGGCACAGCCGCCACGCGCGGCGCTCATCGCCCGCCTGGGCTGGTTTCCCGTGCCCTTGCTGGCCATCGTGCTGGCGCTCATCGCGGCATCCCAGGTCGAAGCCGTGCTCGGCTCCTTGCCCCTCCTGGGCAGCATCCTGGCGGCCTGCCTGGTATTCCTGCTTGGCGCGGCGGTTTGCGGCGTCGGGCTCAGCAAGGCCTTCCGGCTGCCCACCGCCCAGGGCCGCACCTTACTGTTCTCGTTCGCCACCCGCAACTCCTTCGTGGTGCTGCCCTTTGCCCTGGCGTTGCCGGCGGCCTGGGAACTGGCCGCGATCGTCATCGTGTTCCAGTCGCTGATCGAACTGTTCGGCATGCTGGCGTTGCTGTGGCTGGTGCCCAGGAAGCTGCTGCCGCAACGCTGATCACGCGTCGTCGAAGATCGCCTCGATCGCCAGCCCGAAGGTCCTGGCGATCAGGAAAGCCAGCGGCAGGCTGGGGTCGTAACGGCCGTTCTCGATGGCATTGACGGTCTGGCGCGACACGTTCAAGCGCTCGGCCAGGTCCGCCTGCGACCAGCCCCGCTCGGCCCTGAGGGCCTTCAGATGGTTCTTCACCGGTAACGCCGCGCCGAGATCTGCGCGCCGATCATCCACAGCACGGCCATCACCGGCCAGACGAAGAACATCGACAGCCGCGGCAGGCCCACGTTTTCCAGGAAGCCGTAGCTGAACGTCAGCAGCGCGGTGCCGGCGAACGCAAAACCGATGGCTTCGAACTGCACGCGCATCTGCAGTTCGTCCATGCGGCGCGTCTGCCGCACCACGACCCACAACGCCAGCACGCATGGCAGCACGGGAAGCAGCGAGACCGGCACACGCCAGGCCGAATCGTGGGGCATGGCGTTCAGCGCCAGCAAGGATGCGACCAGCACCAGCGCATAGATGCCCATGGCGGCCAGGAACTCGAAGGCGTAGCGGCGCTGTTGGGAACGGGTAGTCATGACAATCTCCTGTAAAGCAGGCTTTACATTCTGCGCAACCACACGCCAATAGTCAAGCTTGCTTTACATCGACGCCCGGAACTGCCCACCGCCCGCTTCCGGCTACACTTACGCGCCGTTCTGCTTACCTGCCTGCCCTGAATGACCACCCCCGCATGCGGCCTCGACTTCGGCACCTCCAACTCCACCGTCGGCTGGGTTCGTCCCGGCCAGCACGCCCTGCTCGCGCTGGAAGACGGCAAAGCCACCCTCCCCTCGGCCATCTTCTTCCATGACGAAGACGGTGACGTCAGTTATGGCCGCGCGGCGCTGGCCGATTACCTGGCAGGCTACGACGGGCGCCTGATGCGCGCCATGAAAAGCCTGCTGGGCAGCTCGCTGATCGACGGCCACACGGAAGTCCAGGGCCGCGCGCTGCCCTTCCGCGTGCTGCTGACCCGCTACATCGCCGAGCTGAAGCGCCGCGCCGAAGAGACGGCCGGCCGCCCCTTCACCCAGGTGGTGCTGGGCCGTCCCGTCTTCTTCGTCGACGAGAACGAGGCCGCCGACCAGCTGGCGCAGGACACGCTGGGCGAGATCGCCCGCAGCGTGGGCTTCACCGACATCGACTTCCAGTTCGAACCGCTGGCCGCCGCATTCGACTACGAATCGCAGATCGACCGCGAAGAACTGGTGCTGGTCATCGACATCGGCGGCGGCACCTCCGACTTCTCGCTGATCCGCCTGGGGCCCGGCCGCGCGGCCAAGGCCGACCGGCGCGACGACATCCTGGCGCACGGCGGCGTGCACATCGGCGGCGCCGACTTCGACATGCAGCTGAACCTGGCCTGCGTCATGCCCTTGCTGGGCCTGGGCTCCCAGCTCAAAAGCGGCAAGGACATGCCGTCCACGCCCTATCGCAACCTGGCCTGCTGGCACACCATCAACCAGGTCTATGCCCGCAAATCGGTGGACCTGCTGTCCACCCTGCGCATGGAATCCGCCGAGCGCGACAAGCTGGACCTGCTCATGGAGCTCGTGAAGCAGCGCGCCGGCCACTGGGTGGCCATGCAGGTGGAAGAAGCCAAGATCGCGCTCTCGGACGCCGACGACACGAAGATCGACCTGTCGCGCATCGCGCCGGGACGCCAGGTGGACGTGGGCCGGCCGCTGTTCGACAGCGCCGTGGGCGGCCTGGTGGGCAAGGTCGAGGTCAAGGTGGGCGAGCTGCTGCGCGTTGCGGGCGTGTCCACCGACGACGTCGACACCGTGTTCTTCACCGGCGGCTCCAGCCGCGTGCCGCGCCTGCGCGAAAGCGTCTCGGCGCTGGTGCCCCGGGCACGCAGCGTCGAAGGCGACCTGTTCGGCAGCATCGGCGCGGGCCTCGCGCTGGATGCGGCGCGCAAGTTCGGCTGACGCCGCCCCGCGCCCCCCGCCCGCTCAATAACGCAAGGCGTTTTCCTTGCTGGCCTGTACGGCCTGGGCGAACGCCCGGGTGACCAGGCTGGTCACGACGTTCGCGAAATACCGCGCGCCCAGCGCGCCGTACTTCGCCTCGTCCTGAGGCGTCAGGGCGATGGTGCCGGGGCACTTGCCCGCCGCCGCAATGGCCTTCAAGCCATGCGCGATGGCCTGCTGCACCGGCTCGGCGCTCCAGTTGGCGCCATGCCCCATGGCATGGGACAGGTCATTCGGCCCGATGAACACCGCGTCCACGCCATCGACCGCCGCGATCTCGTCGATCTGCTCGATGGCCTGCGGCGTCTCTGCCATGGCAATGAAGGCCACGCCCGCGTTGCTGCGCTCGGCATGCGCATTGCCCCCGAACGCCCCATATCCCGCCGCGCGTGTGCTGAAGGCGCTGCCGCGCGTGCCTTGCGGCGGATAGCGCATCCTGTCCGCCAGGCGGCGCGCGTGGGTGGCGTCCTGCACCATCGGCACCTGGATGGCGCTGGCCCCCATGTCCAGCACCCGCGGGATGTCCGCTTCGAAACAACGCACCACCGGCGCGATGCCCGCGGCGCGCGCCGCCCGCAGCATGTGCTCGGTCACGCCCAGGTCGGCGCTGCCGTGCTCGTTGTCCAGGATGATGAAATCGAAACCGGCATAGCCGCACATCTCCACGATGGCGGGACTGGGCAGGCCATTGAATATCCCGCGCAAGGGCTTGCCGCTGGCAAGCATGGCAGGCAGCCGGGTATCCAGGGGATGGAAATCGGACGTCACGGGTTGCTCCTTTGTCGTTGTTGTTGCTGTTCGCCCTCCCGTCTTCGCGGGAGTCGACCGGCTCACTGTAGGCCTTTCCGACAGAGTTCGCTCGTAAAACCGCTAGTTCCGTTCCTGCTAGCCCTGCTGTTCCAGCGCGCGGCTGATGCGATGCCGAGCCACCGTCGTGCGCGGCACCTTGAACGTGAACCAGCTGCGCACGTCCTCTTCCAGGCCGATGCCGTGCATGTAGTTGTAGATGGCCTTCTTCAGCGCCTTGCCCAGCGCATCGTGGTCCACGCCCGTGGGATCGTCGAAGCCGATGTCGTTCTTGGCGAACGTGACCGGCGGCAGCGGCCGCAGCGTCACGCCGTACTCCTCGGGGTTCTGGCCCACCGGCGAATGCACCGTACAGGCGAAACGGTGGAAGAAGCCGCTCTGGATGCAGCCGTTTTCGAACAGCTGGCGCACGTATTCCAGCGCATCGACGGTGTCCTGCACGGTCTGCGTGGGGAAGCCGTACATCAGGTAGGCATGCACCAGCACGCCCGCATCGGTGAAGGCCCGCGTCACGCGCGCCACCTGGTCCACCGACACGCCCTTCTTCATCAGGCTCAGCAATCGGTCCGACGCCACCTCCAGGCCGCCCGACACGGCAATGCAGCCGCTGTCGGCCAGCAGCTCACAGAGCTCGGGCGTGAAGGTCTTCTCGAAGCGGATATTGCCCCACCACGAGATGCCGGCATTGCGTTCGATCAGCTCGGTGGCCAGCGCCTTCAGCGACTTGGGCGGCGCGGCCTCGTCGACGAAATGGAAGCCCGTCTGCCCGGTTTCCCGCACGATCGCCTCGATGCGGTCGGCCAGCACCTTGGCGGACGCGCCTTCGTAGCGGCCGATGTAGTCCAGGCCCACGTCGCAGAAGCTGCACTTCTTCCAATAACAGCCGTGCGCCACGGTCAGCTTGTTCCAGCGCCCGTCGCTCCACAGCCGGTTCATCGGATTCAGCATGTCCAGCAGCGACAGATAGCGGTCCAGCGGCAGCCCGTCCCAGGTGGGCGTGCCCACCTCGGCGAACGCCACGTCGGGCTCGACCATGTTCACGTAGCGGACCTCGCCGCTGTCGGCATCGCGCAGGAAGGTGCGCACCAGGCGCTGGCGCGAGCGCTTGCCCTGAACGTGCTCCAGCAGGGCCAGCAAGGGGCGCTCGCCCGCGTCCAGCGACACGTAGTCGAAGTAGTCGAAGACGCGCGGGTCTTTCAGTTCGCGCAACTCGGTGTTGACGAAGCCGCCGCCCAGCACCGTCACGATGGACGGATCCTTCGCCTTGATCGCCTGCGCGATGCGGAACGCCGCATAGACCGCGCCGGGAAACGGCACGGACAACAGCACCATCGTGGGCGTGTGCCGCGCCAGCACCTGCTCGGTCAGGTCGCGCAGCGTGTCGTCCACCAGCGTGGGCGGCGCGGCCAGCGCCTCGGCCAGGGGGTCGAACGTGGGCTGGCTGCTCGCCAGGGATTCCGCGTAGCGCACGAACTCGAACCGTGGATCCACGGCATCCCGCAGCACGTCGGCCAGGTCGTTCAGGTACAGCGTGGCCAGGTGCTTGGCGCGGTCGTGCAGGCCCATCGCGCCGAAAGCCCAGCCCAGCGGGTCGCCGCCCTCCTCGTCCAGGTAGACGTCCAAGGACGCGAAGCGCGGACCTTCCGGCAGGAAGTGGCGTCCCACGATGCGATGCGCCAGCGTGGAGTCGCGCCCCTGCAGGAACGCGATGACTGGGCCGATCGTGGACAGGTAGCGATCCTGCATGGCCACGAAGGCCCGCACCGACGCCGTGTGCCGCTTCACCGGCAGCTCGGCCACGTACGCCGCCACGTCGCGCAGGCCCTCGGGCGAGAGCAGGCGCAGCGCCACGGCCAGCGCCAGGTCTTCCTGGAAGGCAGTCACGCCGCGCGAGCGCAGGAAGCCCGTCAGGTAGGCCGTGGACGGGTAAGGGGTGTTCAACTGCGTCATCGGGGGGATGATCGACAGCACGCGGACAGGGAACATGGGCGGGAAGCGGAACAGGACGGCGCGGCGGCGGCGATCCTGTTCGTGAGGAAGGCGGTGGCCGCCATTATAGAAGCGCCGCCATGCCTGCCGCGCAGCCCGGGCCGTCTCACCCACGCAACGTTCCGGCCGCCCATCGTCCGGGGACGGATTGTCAAAGACCAAGCCGTCGCGCCATAATCGCCGGCTGAAAAGAAATTGATAACCGTTCGCATTCATGCACGGTTCGACGAGACGAGAACGTGAGCGGATTGGACAGCGCCCCCCAGAGTTTCGAGCACCTTTACGGCAACCATCACGGTTGGCTCTACAAGTGGCTCCACCGCCGGCTGGGCAATGCGGCCGATGCCGCAGACCTGGCGCAAGACGCTTTCCTGCGCGTGCTGACGGGCAAGTGCCGCTTCGACAACGATCCGCAGGCGCGGGTATACCTGCGCAACATGGCATCGGGCCTGTGCGTGGACCTCTGGCGCCGGCGCGAGCTGGAGCAGGCCTGGGCCGATACGCTGGCCGCGCTGCCGGAGCCGACCGCTCCGTCCGCCGAGCACCAGGCGATCGTCCTGGAAGCGCTGGGGGAAATCGACGCCATGCTGCGCGGCCTGCCACCCAAGGCGGCCCAGGCCTTCGTCATGGCCATCGTCTGCGAAGCGACCGACGACGAGGTGGCAAGCGCCTTGGGCGTGTCTTCACGCATGGTGCGCAAATACGTGTCGCAGGCCATGCTGCGCTGCCTGCTGCTGGAAACCCGGCTGGGCTACGCCCGCACGCCGCCGCAAGCGCCCACATTGGCGCCCGCGCTGTGAGCACCTCTCGCCACCCTTTCGACCCCGGCACGCTCGCCTTGTCGCACCCCGTCCTGGAACAGGCGGCGGACTGGTTTGCCTTGCTGCGCTCGGGCCATGCCAGCGCGCAAGACCGCCTGGCGTGGCAGCAGTGGCTGGACGGCTCGGCCGAACACCGGGAAGCCTGGCGCCACGTCGAACGCATCGGCACCCGCTTCACTCCCTTGCAGGACAGCCCGTCGCGCGATACGGCGGTGGCCACCTACCGCCGCGTCTCTGCGCGTGGCGCGCGCGCACGGCGCCAGTTGCTGCTGGGCCTGCTTGGCGCGGCAGGCGCCGGCGGCCTCGGCTGGACCACCTGGCGTCACACTCCTTTGCCCGCATTGGCACTGGGCTGGACGGCAGACCACCAGTCCGGCATCGGTGAAACCCGCCAGATCACGCTGGCGGATGGCACGCAGGTGTGGCTGCGCGCGCTCAGCGCCTTCGATGTCCGCTATGGCCCGGCGCAGCGCGAGTTGCGCCTGAGCAGCGGCCAGATGCTGATCGATACCGCCTCCGACCCCGACCGGCCTTTCGTCGTGCAGACCCGCGCCGGGCGGCTGCAAGCCCTGGGAACGCGCTTCACGGTCCGCCAGGAGGAAGAGGCCGTGCTCGTGGCCGTGTTCGACGGCGCGGTCCGCGTGGAGACTGCCGACCGGAGCGACACGGGCATCGTCCCGGCCGGCGAACAGCTGCGCTTCACGGCGACGCGCCTGCTTCCCGCAGCGGCGGCCAACCCCGCCCTGGAAGCGTGGTCGCATGGCGTGCTGGTGGCCGATGGCCTGCCTCTTGGCGAGGTCGTACAGGAGTTGCGCCGCTACCACCTTGGCCACCTGGGCGTCTCTCCTGCCGTGGCGCACCTGCGCGTGTTCGGCAGCCTTCCCATCCACGATGTGCCGCGCGCCCTGCGCATGATGGCCTCCGTGCTGCCCATCCGGCTGCGCCAACCCATGGCCTGGTGGATCAGCATCGACGCCCAGGCCTAGCCCGCCGCGGCCTTCCCTGCAGTTACAAATTCGCGTTCCGGTTTTTCCTGTGCCATCCGATAAGGCGGGCAGAGAGCCAGGCAGCGTGCGCCACCACGCGACCGCCTGCACGCCTCCCCCTTTTCACCGTTTGAGCCCAGGTCCCCCATGCCCGTCCACCCTGCCCCCGCCATCCGCCAGCTTTCGGCTTCAGCCCTGCCCCGCCACGTCCGCGCCCTGGGGCTCACGCTGGCCATGGCCAGCGCCGGCCTCTTCAGCTGGGCACCGCCCGTGACCGCGCAGCCCGCCGCTGGCCAGGCCGATACCCTGCGGCAGTTCGACGTGCCGGCCGGCCCGCTCAATCGCGTACTGGCCAGGCTTGCCAACGAAACCGGGCTGTTGCTCATCGCCACCCCGGAACTGGTGACAGGCCGGCACAGCCCTGGCATCCGCGGCAACGACACGCGCCAGGGCGCGCTGTCGCAGGCGCTGGCGGGCACGGGCCTGCAAGCCACGCAGGATGCGCCGGGCCAGTATCGCCTGGCGCCCGCACCGACTGGCGTCGTGAGCCAGCTGGAGGCGGTCACCGTGACCGGCGCGATCCCGCGGCAGGGCCTGTCTCCTGCGTATGCAGGCGGCCAGGTCGCCACCGGCGGCCGAGTCGGCCTGCTGGGCAGCCGCGACATCCAGGAGACGCCTTTCAGCGTGACGCACTACACCGCCAAGCTGATCGAAGACCAGCAGGCCCAGAACATCGGCGACGTGCTGGTGAACGACCCCTCGGTGCGCAACACCTATTCGCGTGGCGCGGGACGAGACGAATTCAATATCCGCGGCTTTACGCTGTTCAACTACGACGTGGCCTTCAACGGGCTGTATGGCGTCTCGCCGCGCAACGCCAGTTCGCTCATCGGCGTGGAACGCGTCGAAGTGCTGCGCGGTCCCAATGCGCTGCTCAACGGCATGGCGCCTTACGGCTCGGTGGGCGGCGCCATCAACCTCGTGCCCAAGCGCGCGGGTGATACGCCACTGAACCGCTATACGCTGTCCTACATCAGCGACAGCCAGATGGGCGTGCATGCGGACCTGGCGCGCCGCTTTGGCGACGACAAGGCCTTTGGCGCACGCCTCAACGTGGCGGGCTCGCGCGGCGACCATGCCGTGGACGGCGCGCGCGAGGACCTGGGCGCCATGGCCCTGGGCCTGGATTACCGCGGCGACCGATTCCGCATCGAGGCCGACCTGAACTACCAGAACCGCGATACAGACGCGCGCAGCGGCCTGCTGTTCCCGCCCGCGCCGGGCGTGCCGATCGGCCGCGCGCCAGACGCGCGGCACAATTTTTTCCCCTCCTGGACCTATTGGCGGACCAAGGAATGGTCGGGCGCCGTGCGCGCCGAGTACGACGTGTCCGCCGACTGGACCGTGTATGCCGCGGCAGGCGCGCGCAAGCACGATTTCCAGAGCCTGCAGACCTCGTGGCTGATGCTGGACGGCGACGGCGATATCGGCGCTGTCCCTGCACGGCTCGACGAGTCCCTGATCAGCAGGACGGGGGAGATCGGCGTGAAGGGTGTTTTCTACACCGGCGCCGTCAAGCACCAACCCACTGCAAGCGCCAGCGTCATGGACATCGATTACTCGTCGGCGCGCATCCGCTCAGCGACGGTTTTCTCCAATCTGTACACGCCCGCCGATCTGGCCAAGCCCGGCATCGCCCGCCCCAACGGCCTGCCCAAGACCAGTGAAAACCGCCTCTACAGCGTGGCAGCCGCGGACACGCTGTCCTTCCTGGACGACCGCGTGCAGTTCACCGCCGGCGTGCGCAAGCAGCGCGTGCAATCCGCCAACTACGATGCCTTGAGCGGACGCCGCACCGCCGACTATGGCAAGTCCCGCCTGTCGCCCGCCTATGCCTTGATGGTGCGGCCGCTGCCTGCCCTGTCGCTGTACGCCAACTACATCGAGGGCCTGAGCCAGGGCGCAACCGCCCCGGCGGGTACCGTCAACGCCGGAGAAACCTTCGCCCCCAACGTCTCCAAGCAGGTCGAAGTGGGCGCCAAGTACGACTTCGGGTCCTTCGCGACCACGCTCAGCGCCTTCCAGATCGAGCAGCCCAGCAGCTTTGTGAATCCCGTCTCGGGACGCTACGTGGCCGATGGCAGACAGCGCAATCGCGGCCTGGAGCTTCTGGGCCAGGGCGAGATCGCCCGCGGCCTGCGCCTGCTGGGCGGCGTGGCCTATACCGAAGGCAAGTTGACGCGCACCGAGGGCGGCCTGAACGATGGCAACCACGCGCCCGCCGTACCTCGCTACCAATTCAACGCCGCGGCCGAATGGGACACGCCTTTCCTGCAAGGCCTGACCCTGACCGCGCGCATGCTGCGCACCACCCAGCAGTACGTCGACGTGGGCAACACCCAGGAGATTCCCGGCTGGACGCGCTTCGACGTGGGCGCGCGCTATGCCTTCGACGCCAACGGCACGCCGATGGTGCTGCGCGCCACGGTGGAGAACGTGCTCAACAAGAACTACTGGCAATCCGCCGCACGCGAAGGCCTGACGGTAGGCGCGCCGCTGACGGTGCTGCTGTCATTGAGCGCGGAGTTCTAGGCAAGGTCCGCCATCAGCCTGCCCGCAGTTCACCCGACTTGCGCAGCTGCACCGCATCCTTGGCGGGGGGCAGGCCGAACATGCGCACATAATCCCGGCTGAACTGCGAGGGGCTTTCATAGCCCACCCGGAATCCCGCCCCCGCGGCGTCCATCGCCTCGGACACCATCAGCCGGCGCGCTTCCTGCAGCCGCAAGCGGCTGCGGAATTCCAGCGGCGTCATCGACGTGACCGCCTTGAAGTGCGCGTGGAAGGTCGAGCGGCTCATGCCCGCGATATCGGCGATGTCGTCGATGCGGCACGCGCCGTTGTAGTGGGCGCGCAGCCACACGATGGCCTTGGCGATCTGGTTGAGCCGACTGTTGCCCTGGGCCATCTGCCTCACCATGCCGCTGCACGCGCCGGTACCCGTCAGCATGCGATACAGGATCTCGCGCGTGATCAGCGGTGCCAGCGCGTCGATATCGCGCGGCGTATCCATCAGCCCCATGAGCCGCAATACGGCGTCCAGCACGCCGGGATCGGCATCGCCCAGCGCCAGGCCTGTCGCCGGCCCATCGGCAATCTCCGCGGGAACGGGATACTGCAGCGCCAGGTCGCCCAGTTGCGCCATGTCCAGGTCCAAGGACAGGCTCAGGTAAGGATGCGCGGGGGTTGCCTCGACGACGGCCCCGGTGACGGCCATGTCCACCGACGCCACCAGGTACCTGGCTGGGTCATAGACATAGGCGGTGGCCCCCAGCATCACCTGCTTGCGGCCCTGCGCGATGACGCACAAGGTGGGTTCGTACACCACCGGCATCGGCATGGTCGGCGTGCTGGACCGGTACAGCTTGATGCCCGGTATGGGGCTGGCAGCGATGCCGTCCGCCGGCATGTGGCGGTCCAGGATGGCGGTGAGCCGTTGCAGCGTATCCATGCGCGTCCTTCTTGAAGGGTGATCGCCGGCGCGCGCAACACGCGCCCTGTCAGGCCGGCCCCCTGAGCTCAGACAATCGTACAAGAACTCCGGATGATGTGGCTACACCCCGCACCCTCCCCCGGGACATACTTTCCTCAACGTATCCGGCACATCCCTTGCACAGGAGTTGAACATGTCCCACCCCACCGCACTCGACCACTACCGCCTGCTCGGACGATCCGGCATGCGCGTCTCGCCCCTTGCCCTGGGCACCATGACCTTCGGCTCCGACTGGGGCTGGGGCGCCGACGATGCACAGGCGCGCCGCATCTTCGATGCCTACGTCGACCAGGGGGGCAACTTCATCGACACCGCCGTCAACTACACCAACGGCGCCTCGGAGCGCATCCTGGGCACGCTGCTGCAAGGCAAACGCGACCGCATCGTGGTGTCCACCAAGTTCACCATGGCGCGCGACCCCGGCGACCCCAACAGCGGCGGCAACCACCGCATGAACCTGGTCCGCTCGGTGGAAGCCAGCCTGCGCCAGCTGGGCACCGACCGCATCGAGCTGCTGCACCTGCACGCCTGGGACTTCACCACCCGCGCGGAAGAAGTGCTGCGCGCGCTGGACGACCTGGTGCGCGCCGGCAAGGTGCTGTACCTGGGCATCTGCAACACCCCGGCCTGGAAGGTGGCGCAGTTGCAGACCCTGGCGGACCTGCGCGGCTGGTCACCGCTGGTCGCGCTGCAGATCGAATACAGCCTGCTCGAACGCAGCGTCGAACATGAGCTGATGCCGATGGCATTGGAAATGGGGCTGGGCGTCATGCCCTGGTCGCCGCTGGGCGGCGGCATCCTGACCGGCAAATACGGCAAGGACGACCTGCGCCAGCAAAGCGAAACGCAGGTCTCCGCCACCCGCAAGGGCGTGATCGCCTCGTCGGGCCACATGAATGCGCGCGCGCTGGACATCGCCGGCGTCGTGGTCGAGATCGCCCGCGAAGCCGGCGCCACGCCCTCGCAGGTGGCGCTGGCCTGGACCTTGCGGCATCCCGCCGTGTGCTCGCCCGTGATCGGCGCCCGCACGCTGGAGCAGGCCCAGGACAACCTGGGCGCCCTGTCGCTGCGACTCTCGGAAGCACACATCGCCCGGCTGAATGAGGCCAGCGTGCCGGCGCCGATCTTCCCCGAGCGCTTCATCGGCCGGCCGATGGCGCAGCAACTGATCTTCGGCGGCGCTGCCGTGCAGCGCCGGGCATGACGACGTTTTCACCAACGGGCTCGCGGCCCATTCCATTCATCAAGGAGCACACGCCATGACGACGTTCAAGACTCTCCTCACCGCCGCCGTGCTGGTCGTCAGCACGCTGTTCGGCGGCTCGGCGCTGGCGCGCAGCAGTGACGCCAGCACCGAGAAAAACCACCAGTTCATCGCCCAGGCCTTCGAGAAATGGGCCGCGGGCGGCCGCACCTTCTTCGACGACGTGCTGGCGCCCGACATCACCTGGATCATCAAGGGCACCAGCCCGGCCGCCGGCACCTACCAGGGCCGTGACGACTTCATGAAGCGCGCGGTCACGCCCTTCGCCGCCCGCCTGTCCACGCCCATCAAGCCGGTGGTGCGGGACATCTGGGCCAGCGGCAACGACGTCGTCGTGCACTGGGACGGCACGGCCACCGCCGCCGACGGCGCGCCCTACAGCAACAGCTACGTCTGGATCTTCCGCATGGAGAACCAGCGCGCGAAGGAGGTGATCGCCTTCCTGGACCTGGTGCCCTACGACGACGTGATCCGCCGCATTCCCATGAAAGAACAAGGCGCGCAGCAAATGAGCAAGACTTCGTACAACGCCATGTGGGTGACCGATGACGGCTACGGCGGCATGGTGCTCCGCCGGCAATGAGGCGTTAGGGCTGGGGCGTTTCCAGCAGCGGCTTGCCGCGATGCCAGTCTGCCAGGGCCTCGCGGTCCAGCGCCGCCAGCACGGCCGCGGACAACTCATGGCGTGACGCCGGCAGCCCCACGCTGTCATAGGCCTCACGGGTACCCGCCATCAGCACCTCGCACCGGATGACGCGGTTCAGGTCTTGCGGGATGTCGTCGGCACCGGACTGACAGGCCTGAGCGGACAGCGAGTGCGCCTTGCGGCAGACAGCCGGACGGATGGCATAGATCGAACACAGGCCGTCGCGCAGGAAGGCACAGGGCAGCCTTTGCCGCAGGGAGGCGCCCTCGTCCCTCGCCTTGGCGCGCAAGCGGCCAATGAGCGCCTGTTGCTCCGGCTCGGGCAGTTGCCGCAGACAGGCGCCGATGTGCAGGGCCTCCGGATCCGAGACCTCCACCCGTGCATGGCAACAGGACGCGCAGCCGGGCTTGCAGTCGGGCGGCGGGCCGGCAGCCTCGGAAGCCGTGATGACCGCGTCGAGGTTACCGTGCAAAGTGCCGACGAAAGCGACTGCCTGGGCGGCACCATTGGCTTGCCCCAAGGCCTGGCTGGCGCGCAAGCGCACCGCGGTCATCGCATCCTGCAGTTGGCGTTTTTCTTCGGGACTCAACATGCGTCGGGGGCTATCGGATCAAGGTTGCGCTTAGGTCCGCAATCGGAAAGGGAAAGGCGGCTTGGCCGGCCGCTCAGCCCCAGCGGCGCGTCAGCACGGCGGCCAAGACGAACTGCAACACCAGTGCGACGAGAGCCAGAAGGCCCTCGGGCCATGGCCCGATCAGTTGTTCATAAGCGAACGTGCTGCGTGCCGCAATCGTCACTACGAGCTTGGCCGCGAAAGCCAGCAGCAGCCCAAGCAGGGACAACAGCATCAGGCGTCGCATGCGCACCGGCGTCTCGGCACGCAACCCCCACCACGCCCCCAGCCCGCCGACCACGCCCAGAACCGCCAGATACCCCACCACCAGCAGGATCTGGCGCGTAGCCTCGGCCGGGTCCAGGTAAGCCCAGCGCGCGGAAAAATGCGCCATGACGACCAACCACAACGACAACAGGTAGGTCAGGCTGAATGCGCCGAATACCACGGCTGCGCGGCCTCCCGTGGCGCCCGCTTGCGGCTGCCCGACGCGTGCAGCCCCAGGCACGATCAGCGCCACGCGCAATGCCACCCACGACACCAGCGCCTGCATCAGCAGATCGGCCACCCGCATCAGGAACAGGTTGCTGTTCAACAACCACGGTCCGGCTGCCCAGCCCACCACCCACGCAGGCGTGAATTGGAGAACGCCCTGGATGACGGCAAATGCCGCCCAGCCTTGCCAGGCCAAGGAGACCCCGGCACGTTGTGGCCGCTGCAACACCGCCTGGGCCACCAGAAACGTCACCAACCCGGCTGCCAGCAAGGCGTCCGCGCCTCCCGGCACGTAATTCACGGACACGGCCAGGAAATCATCCGGCACCAAACCTTCCAGGGCAGGCTCCAGCATCTCGGGCGGCAGTTGCGCCTGCCATGTCTGCAGCAGCCACAACACCCCCACGCTGACCAAGGCGAGCCAATAGGGAAGGTGCCCCACGACAACGGATGCCGGGACGCGGCTCATGCCGAACCCTTTTGACGCAAGGGCGGCTTCACCCCCAACCACAGCACAAGAACATCCTGTTTCATTCCATAACCTTTTGACAGCAAGATGGCGCACGATATCCAGGGGCCACAAGATACTATGCCCGCTCAAATCAAGCCGACACAGGCCGCTCCTGGGAAAGAGGAAAATACGTTGAAGAAAATTGCGCTGTCCATCGTCATGTCCGCCCTGCTTGCCGGTTGCGCAGGCTCGCCCATGGGCAACCTGATCAACAATGAACGGTCTGAAACCCGCAACGACGTGCTGGCGTCGTGGGTGGGCGAGGACGAAGACAAACTGATCATGAAGTGGGGCCCGCCCACCGGCAGCTACACCCTGTCCAGCGGCGCGAAAGTCATTTCCTATGAGTACGTCTGGGGTGTCTACGTCGGCCAGCGCTACCACTGCGAAGAGAAGTTCCTCATCGAGAAAGGCAAGGTCACCAAGTGGAGCATCGGCTCGGCGTGCCAGAAGAGCGGCGGCAAGGGCCAGACCTTGCCGGCGGATACGCCGGTGCCGCAGCCGACGCTTTAAGCATCGCCATGCTTGCCGCGCCCGGACGCGGCAAGCACTCCCCGCTTAGTCAGGCGCCAACCCGCTCTGTCTGGGTTTCTGGCCGAACGCGCACGAACGCCTGCTCCGTCACGATGCTGCCCCACTGGCTGCCCTGCGCTTCGCCGACCAGCGTGAAGCCCGCCGACTCATAGAGCTTGCGTGCGGCATCGAGCCCCTTGAACGTCCACAGCCGTGTCTCCGGAAAGCCGTAACGGTCACAGAAGTTCAAGGCCTCTGCCATCAGCTTGCGCCCCACACCCGCGCCACGGCAGCCGTCGTCCAGGATGAACCACCGCAGGTGGGCTTGACGATTGCCGAGGTCCTGACCGTCGATGGCGATGGACCCCACGATGCGGCCATGCTGGATCGCCGTCCACACGGCGTTGCAAGGCTCGCCCAGGCGCCCGGCGAACTCGGCCATGCCCGTGGCCACCTGGCTTTCGAAGTACTGCCCGAAACCCGAGTGCCTGGCATAGAACGCCGCATGCATTTCCGCCACGCGGCCGATCAACCCAGGCCGGTATCCCGCCTCGATCTGGATTGCAGGCGGCGCGCCCGCCGGCGCCTCCCCACGGCTGGCCTGCAAGGCCTGTGCATAGGCAGCCAGGCCCTGCACGACCGCCTGCTGTTGCGAGGGGTTCAGCTGTGACAGGGCTGACGTGACCTGCCTGCGACCATAAGCGTGAATGGCCTTGACCAGCCTCTTGCCTTGCGGGGTCAGCGCCAGAGGCTTGAGACGTCCGTCCTCTGCCGCAGCCTGCTCCGCAACTTCACCTGCGGCCGACAGCTTCGCCAGCATGCGGCTGACGCTGGACTTGTCCAGATCCAGCACCGCCGCCAGGTGGGCAGCCGTTACCTTGCGATGCGCATCGATCTCCAGCAGCGCATGCACGGCCGACGCGGAATACGCCGTGCCCGCCAGTGTCGGTTGCATGAAGCCCAAGGCCCGCACGATGCTGCGGGAGGCGGCACGGAGGTCGTCTATGACGCTGAGCGGGATCGACATTTCTTACCCCCACATGGATGCATGAAGCAATCATAAAGTTGCATCATACAACCATATTGACGATCATCCACGCCACCTGCATGACGCTCCGTTTTCCTGGCGGTGGACCCGCCCTGAATCCGGCAAGCCTTGGAGAATCATTGTGCTGCGCCGGCAAAACCCGGAGGAAGCTGCGCCAGCACCCGCTGCCAGCATTTGTCGATCTCCGCGGCAATGAACCCTCCGGGTTTCTTCACGGGACCTGTCCGCACGCGCAAGCGCTTCAGGAGCCATTCATCCGGCCAGCCGGCCCACTCTCCCGCGACGCAGATCATGTTCGACTTCAGGACGGGGAACACTTCCCCCCACAGGATGGTGTGGACGTCCTGGTAGGAATACCCCGTTTCCTGGATGACGCGGGCGATGTAGGCAATGGTCCTGTCGGTCAGCTCGGTATCGAGGAAGAATTCGGACAGGGCTTGCCAGAGTTGCAGGCGTTTCGGGTCGACGACTTGCACGGCATCCCCTCCAACGGTGATCGCCCGCTTCAGACACGGTACGCCGCCACAGGGGCGGCGTACCTCGTCCTGGCATCTTAGGCGATGCCACGCCGGGCCGTGACTTTGCCGTCCATCTCTGCCCTCAGGCGATTGCTACTGCGCCTGCACCCCCGCCGCCTGGACCACCGGCCGCCATTTCCGGATGTCCGCCTGGATAATCTCGCGGAATTCCGCAGGCGTGACCGGCCTGGGCTCGGCACCCTGGGCCGCGATGGCGTCCACCACTTCCCTGGCCTTCAGCATCTGGTTCAACTCCCCGCTCAACTTTTCCAGCACGGCGGGCGGCGTCTTGGCTGGCGCAACCAGGCCGTACCAGACGCGCACGTCGAAGTCCTTGTAGCCCGACTCGGCCACCGTCGGCACATCCGGCAGCAGCGGACTGCGGGTCAGCGACGTGACCGCCAGCGCGCGCACCTTGCCGGACTGGATCTGCGAAAAGGCAGAGGGAATCGACGTGAACATCAAGGGCACCTGCCCGCCCAGCAGATCCGCCATGGCCGGACCGGAGCCGCGATAGGGCACGTGCTGCATCTTGATGCCCGCCACCTGCTGGAAAAGCTCCCCGGCAAGATGCGTGATCGTGCCCGCGCCGGGCGAGGCGTAGTTGATGCTGCCGGGCTGGCGCTTGCCCTGCTCCACCACATGCTTCAAGGTGGGGAACGGCGAGCCATCGCGGGTCACGATGACCAGCGGCGTCTCTCCCACCAGCCCCACCGGCGCGAAATCCCTGGTGCTGTCGTAGTTGATCTGCTTGTAGACCTCGGGCGCGATGACCATGTTGTCGATCTGCGCCAGCACAAGCTCGTAGCCATCGGGTTGCGCCCTGACCACCGATGCCAGCCCCACCGTGCCGCCCGCGCCCGCGCGGTTTTCCGGCACCACGTTCCAGCCCTTGCCCGAGCCCAGGCCCTTGGCCACCACGCGGCCCAGGAAGTCGGTGCCCCCGCCCGGCGGAAAGGGAATCACCAGGCGGATGGGCTTGTCCGGATACTGCTGCGCGACGGACGGGCTCGCCAACATCAGCGCCGCCGGCGCCAGCAGTCCCGCAAGTGCGATACGCATCTTGTTCATGTCTCCTCCGTTATCGTTGGTGGCACTTCTGTGCTGCACGCCCGGCGGGCCGCCTCTGCGGGCGTGATCGCCGGCGTCTTGCGGGGGAGGTCTAGACGATGCCTTCCTCGCGCAATCTTTCCAGTTCCGCCGCGCCCACGCCGATGCCTGCCAACACGGCAGCCGTGTCAGCGCCCAGGGCCGGTGCGGGATGCCGCAACCGGCATGGGGCCTGCGAGAACTTGATGGGGAACCCCAGCATCCGCACCGGTCCGTGGCCAGGATGCTCGACATCGATGGCCATCTGCTGGTCGCGCACCTGCGGATCCTCGAACACCTCGGGCACGCTCAGCACCGGCCCGCAAGGCACGCCGTGGCGGTTGCACTGCTCGATCCAGTATGCCGTCTGGCGCTGGCGGGTGCGCGCCTGGATGACCTCGCGCAAGGCTGGCCGGTTCCGCATGCGCAAGGCATTCGTGGCGAAGTCCGGATGCGCTTGCAACTCCGGCATTTCCAGCGCATTCAGCAGGCGGACATACATCGTGTCATTGCTGGGCGCGATCGCAACCTGGCCGTCGGCGGTCTCGAACAAGCCATAGGGCGCCACCAGCGCGTGGTCATTGCCATTGCGCAGCGGCGCCGTGCCGCTGGCGAAATAGTTCGACGCCTGGAAGCTGAGCAGGTTGATCATGCTGGACAGCAGGCTCACGCTCAAGGACTCGCCCTGGCCGCTGCGCTCGCGCCGCAGCAAGGCGGCCACGATGCCCAGCGCGGCGTGCAGCCCCGCCACCAGATCGCTGACCGGCGGCCCCGCCCGCAGGGGCGGGCCATCGGCCTCGCCGTTCACGCTCATGAATCCGCTCATCGCCTGCGCGATGAAATCGAAGGCAGGTCGGTCACGGTACGGCCCGCTGGTGCCGAAGCCATTGATGCCGCAATGCACGATGTCCGGACGCAGCGCTTTCAGCGCCTCGGGCGACAGGCCCAGCTTCTCCATCACCCCTGGCCGGAAGTTCTCCACCACCACGTCGCTCTTGCGCACCAGCGCCGCCAGCAAGACCTTGCCTTCGTCGCTGTAAAGGTCCAGCGTCACCGACAGCTTGTTGCGGTTGTAGTTGGCGAAGTACCAGCTGAAGCCCTCGTGCAGCTCGCCCTGCTTGCGCACCGGGTCGCCTTCCCCCGGCGCTTCGATCTTGATCACCTCGGCGCCCATGTCGGCCAGCAGGGCCGAACAGAACGGGCCGGAAATGATGCGGGTCAGGTCCAGGACCCGGATTCCAGTCAAAGGCATATCGTCGTGCATCCGTCTGCTCAACCCTGGGCCGCGCCAATGCTTTCAAGGGAGTGCAGCGCCAGGCGGGGGCCCGCCCGCATCACCTGGCCGGGCAAGGGCCGCCCGATGATGCCTTCCAGCTTGCGCGCGGCACCCACCAGCGCTGCCAGGTCGATGCCCGTGCCGATATCCATCTCGTCCAGCAAGTTCACCAGGTCTTCCGTGCAGATGTTGCCCGTGGCCCCCGGCGCGAAAGGACAGCCGCCCATGCCGCCCAGCGACGACTCGTAGGTCGTGATGCCCAGCTGCAGGCCCGTCATCACGTTCACGAGACCGATGCCCCGCGTATTGTGGAAATGCAGCGAGATGGAAAGCCCGGGAAATTCTTGCTGGAGCCGCGTCACCGTTTGCGTGACCAGCGCGGGCGTCGCCATGCCCGTGGTGTCGCCCAAGGTAATGCCGTCGAAGCCATGCTCCACATAGCGCGCCACGATCTTGTCGATGTTCGCCTGGGGCACGTCGCCCTCGAAAGGACAGCCGAAAGCCGTGGCCACCGCCCCCTTGCGCCTGAAGGACTGGCCGCGCGTCAGCGCCGCGATCTCGTCGATGTCCTGCAGGGAACGGTCGATGGACCGGTTCAGGTTCTTGGCGTTGTGGCTTTCCGACGCCGAGACGAACACCACGATCTCATCGGCCCCAGCCTGCATGGCGCGCTCGGCCCCTTTTGCGTTGGGCGCCAGCACCGACAGCACCAGGCCCGGCACCCGGCGCGCGCCGGCCAGCACCTCGGCCGCATCCCGCATCTGCGGCACCGCGCGCGGTGACACGAAAGAGGTGGCTTCGATATGGCGCACGCCTGCATCGATCAGGCGATTGAGCAGCGCGACCTTGTCCTCGGTGGACACGAAGGCCGCTACGCTTTGCAGCCCGTCACGCAAGCCAACTTCGATGACATCGACCCGGGTAGGCAAGGGCATGGCTGTCTCCTTGTTGTCTTTTGACCATTGTTCATGGGCATGATGGTCTGGGAACAACGGCCGGACAATTCGCAGTTTTTCCGCCAGCCATCGTGGATGGCGATGGCTTTGCCCGGGGTGTGCCTGGCTTTACTCCGCAGCCCGCGCCGAGGCCAGCAAATGCTGCAGCAACTGCTTCGCCGCGCTGGACTGCGTGTCGTCCGCGCGCAGGCAGATGGACAGGCGCCGGTGGGCCCACTCGTCGGTCAGCTTGACGATCTTCACCCCTTCCTGGCGATACAGCGCCAGCGCCTTCAGCGGCATCACCCCGATGCCCAGCCCCGCATGCACCAATGCCACCAGGGCATCGTAGGACGTGGCATGGAAACGCACCCGCCACTCTCGATTGGCCTCGTTGGCCCGCCGATGCAGCATGAAGCTGGCCGCGCTGCCCCGGTGCATGCCGACGTGTTCGTAATCCAGCGTCTGCACGAAGGACAGCGACCGACGGCGCGCCAGCGGGTGGCCTGCCGGCACCAGCAGGGCCATCTCGTCCTTGTGATACGGATAGTGGACCAGGCCCTCACGGTCGTCCGACAGGAAGAACACGCCGATGTCCGCTTCGCTTTCCGCCACGGCGCGCGTCACCACGCTGCTGACACGCTCCTCCAGGTCCACCCGCACGCCGGGGTGCTCGGCCAGGAAGCTTTTCAGCTCACCCGGCAGGAATTGAGTGATGGAGGACAGGTTGGCGAACAGCCGTACGTGGCCGCGTACGCCGTGGGCGTGGTCCTGGATCTGCGCGGACAGGTCGGCGGCCTGCCTGAGCATGAGGCGTGCGCCGCGGGCCAGGGAGCGGCCTGCGGAGGTCGCAGATACGCCGCGGGCATGGCGGGTCAGCAGCGGCATGCCGGCGGAGCGTTCGAGTTCGCTGATGCGTTTGCTGAGGGCGGAGGCGGCGATGTGTTCGCGCTCGGCGGCGGCGGAGATGCTGCCGGTGTCCAGGACGGCCAGGAAGAGTTGCAGGGTGGTCAGGTCGAAGCGCATGGGGCCGCTTTTTCTTGTTCGATGCGCCGGTCAGGTGCGAATGACGGAGGCCAGCCGCCTTCAGAGGCAAAGGCTGGCGAAGGTAAAACCTTTTTTACCTCAGAACAAGACCACCGGAAATTTCCGAATTCCAAATTGGATGACCGCAATTCCAAGTTACGTGAACTTCGACATCCGCCCTGCTCCATGAGAGACCGGCCCGGTTCAGGATCCATATTCCCCCTCCCCCCCTTGAACCCTGCCAAACCATCCCTATAATTAGCACTCATCAGCCGAGAGTGCTAACAACCCTCCGGCTGGGGCAATTTCCCAATTTTCCACCCAACCTATTGATTTAACAGGAGTTCTTCATGGCCCTGCGTCCCCTGCATGATCGCGTGATCATCAAGCGTCTGGACAACGAGCGCAAAACTGCCTCGGGCATCGTCATCCCTGAAAGCGCGGCTGAGAAGCCCGATCAAGGTGAAGTCCTGGCCGTCGGCCCGGGCAAGAAGACGGAAGACGGCAAAGTCCTGCCGGTCGACCTGAAGGTCGGCGACAAGGTTCTGTTCGGCAAGTACGCCGGCCAGTCCGTCAAGGTCGATGGCGAGGAACTGCTCGTCATCCGCGAGGAAGAAATCCTCGCCGTGATCCAGTAATTCTTCTCGACAACCGCATTCATAAAGGAAGCTGCAAATGGCTGCCAAGCAAGTTCTGTTCGGCGATGACGCTCGCGTGCGTATCGTCCGTGGCGTGAATGTCCTCGCCAACGCTGTCAAGACGACCCTGGGCCCCAAGGGCCGCAACGTGGTGCTGGAGCGCTCGTTCGGCGCCCCCACGGTGACCAAGGACGGCGTGTCCGTCGCCAAGGAAATCGAACTGAAGGACAAGTTCGAGAACATCGGCGCCCAGCTGGTGAAGGACGTTGCCTCCAAGACCAGCGACAACGCCGGTGACGGCACCACGACCGCCACGGTCCTGGCCCAAGCCATCGTCCAGGAAGGCCTGAAGTACGTGGCCGCCGGCTTCAACCCCATCGACCTGAAGCGCGGCATCGACAAGGCTGTCGCCGCTGCCGTCGCCGAGCTGCAAAAGCAAAGCAAGCCCGTCACGACCTCGAAGGAAATCGCGCAAGTCGGCTCGATCTCGGCCAACAGCGACTCCTCCATCGGCCAGATCATCGCTGACGCGATGGACAAGGTGGGCAAGGAAGGCGTCATCACCGTCGAAGACGGCAAGTCGCTGGAAAACGAGCTGGACGTCGTCGAAGGCATGCAATTCGACCGCGGCTACCTGTCGCCCTACTTCATCAACAACCCGGACAAGCAAGTTGCCGCCCTGGATGACCCGTTCATCCTGATCTTCGACAAGAAGATCAGCAACATCCGTGACCTGCTGCCCGTGCTGGAACAAGTCGCCAAGTCGAGCCGCCCCCTGCTGATCATCGCCGAGGACGTCGAGGGCGAAGCCCTGGCCACCCTGGTCGTGAACAACATCCGTGGCATCCTGAAGACCACCGCCGTCAAGGCGCCTGGCTTCGGCGACCGCCGCAAGGCCATCCTGGAAGACATCGCCATCCTGACCGGCGGCACCGTGATCTCGGAAGAGACCGGCCTGTCGCTCGAGAAGGCCACGCTGGCCGAACTGGGCCAAGCCAAGCGCATCGAAGTGGGTAAGGAAAACACCACGATCATCGACGGCGCCGGCGATGCCAAGTCGATCGAAGCCCGCGTGAAGCAAGTGCGCATCCAGATCGAGGAAGCCACCTCGGACTACGACCGCGAAAAGCTGCAAGAGCGCGTGGCCAAGCTGGCCGGCGGCGTGGCCGTCATCCGCGTCGGTGCTGCCACCGAAGTGGAAATGAAGGAAAAGAAGGCTCGCGTTGAAGACGCCCTGCACGCTACCCGCGCCGCAGTGGAAGAAGGCGTCGTGGCCGGCGGCGGCGTGGCACTGCTGCGCGCCAAGCAAGCCATCGCTGACCTGAAGGGCGACACCCCCGACCAGAACGCCGGCATCAAGCTGATCCTGCGCGCTGTGGAAGAGCCCCTGCGCACCATCGTCATCAACGCCGGCGAAGAAGCCAGCGTGGTGGTCGACACCGTGCTGAAGGGCAAGGGCAACTACGGCTACAACGCCGCGACCGGCGAGTACACCGACCTGGTCGAGCAAGGCGTGCTGGATCCCACCAAGGTGACCCGCACCGCCCTGCAGAACGCCGCTTCGGTGGCCAGCCTGCTGCTGACGGCTGAAGCTGCCGTGGTCGAACTGGCTGAAGACAAGCCCGCTGCCCCGGCCATGCCCGGCGGCATGGGTGGCATGGGCGGCATGGACTTCTAAGAAGTCCTTGCCTGCCGCGACCGGCATGCCGGTCGTGCCGCAAGCCAGTCGAAACAGCCCGGGTGCGAACCCGGGCTGTTTTTTTTTGTCGCCGGGCCGTCCCAAGGCAAAAGGCGGCCCCCTCGGGGGGCAGCAAGCCGAAGGCGCGGCGTGGGGGCTTTTTCGCCCTCAGTGAATGTGCGATTCCCGCGCCAGGGTCTTGCCCAGCAGGCGCAAGGTGCTGGAGCAGGCCACCGCGGCGGGCGACAAGGGCGCGCCGCGCAAATACGCCAGGCCGATGTCCATGGACGGCACCGGATCCGAGACCGCGGTCCGGCTGATGCGTCCGCCGTCGTGCGACCACGGCCGGAAGACAAGGTCCGACAGGATGGTGACGCCCACGTCCTGGGCCACCAGGCTGCGGATCGCTTCGATGGATTTGGTGCGGAACACCACCTTGGGCGTCAGGCCCGTCGCGGCCCAATAGCGGCTGACCGTCTCGACGTGCTCGTCCATGTCCAGCAGCACGAACGGCTTCTCGGCGACATCGGCCAGCGAGACCGCCCCGCCGCCCGCAAAGGCATGGTGCACCGAGGTCCAGAGCCGGCGCTCCGAGCGCAGCAGGGTTTCGCGGGTGATGTCGGGCGTGTCGGACAGGTTGGACACCAGCACGATGGCGAAGTCGAATTCGCCCTTCGCCAGGCCGTGCTCGATCTGCACGCGGTCGAGCTCGACGGGCTCGATCTCGACCTTCGGAAGTTGGCGGCGCGCCACATCGATGATGCGTGGCAGCATGTATTCGGACACGGTGTCGGTGATGCCGAGCCTGACCTTGCCGGTGACCGCCGAGACCGATTCATGCACTTCTTCCAGGGCGACGTCCAGCGTGCGCAGGATGTGCTCGGCATGCCGCAGGAAGCCGTCGCCCTGCACCGTCAGCCGCAAGCCATTGGCGTGGCGCGTGAATAGCGGGGCATTCAGGGCCGTTTCCAGGCTGCGCAGGGAGGTGCTCAGGGTGGGTTGGCTGACGAAACAGCGCTGGGCCGCGCGCGAGACCTGGCCGGTGGCGGCAGCGGCCACGAAGTGCTGGAGCTGCTTGATGGTGATTGACATAGAAAATCTCTATATCCATCCATAAAAAATAGAGATTATCAATTTTTAGCGGTCGGCCCTAGCATTTTCCCCCGCGGCGCCCGCAAGGCCTGCGCAGAAATCCGACTCATAAAACTTGAAGATTCTGGGGAAAAACATGTCATCGACGACCAAGTCTGGCGGCCTGTCCGCGCGCCAATCCGAGCAGCAACCTCCTGGCAGCGATGGCGACATCGGCCTGCTGACCCGCCTGGGCCTGCGCTTTACCGCATGGGCGGAAAAGTGGTTCCCGGACGCTTTCGTGTTTGCCGCGCTGGCCGTGGCGGTGGTGTCGATTGCGGCCATGATCAACGGCTCCAGCCCGGTCGCCGTGTCCAAGGCTTTCGGTGACGGCTTCTGGAGCCTGATCGTCTTCACGATGCAGATGGCGCTGGTGGCCATCGGCGGCTATGCGGTCGCGACCTCGCCGCCCGCCGCGCGCCTGATCGCGCGCCTGGCGGCGATTCCCCGCACGGGCCGCTCGGCCGTGGGCTATGTGGCGGCGATCAGCATGATCCTGTCGCTGTTCAACTGGGGCGTGTCGCTGATCTTCAGCGCGCTGTATGCCCGCGCGCTGGCCCGCCGTGAAGACCTGCGCATGGATTACCGCGCGGCTGGCGCGGCGGCCTACCTGGGCCTGGGCGCCACCTGGGCGCTGGGCATCAGTTCGTCGGCCGCGCAGCTGCAGGCCAACCCGGGCAGCCTGCCCAAGAGCATCCTGGACATCACGGGCGTGATCCCGTTCAGCGAGACCATTTTCCTGTGGCAATCGCTGGTGATGGCGCTGGTGCTGATCGTCGTGTCGATTGCCATCTCGCTGTGGTCGGCGCCCAAGGGCCAGCATGCCAAGACCGCGCAGGACCTGGGCGTGTCGCTGGACGACACACCGCCCGCCGCCGCCCAAGCCGGTTCCAGGCCGCGCCCCGGCGAGTTCTTCGAGCGCAGTCCGCTGCTGACGCTGCTGCTGTGCGCGCTGGGCTTCGGCTGGCTGGTGCAGGAGTTCATGACCAAAAACCCCATGGTGGCGATCTCGGGCCTGAACACCTACAACCTGATGTTCCTGATGATCGGGCTGCTGCTGCACTGGCGTCCCCGCAACTTCCTGGCCTCGGTGGCCAAGGCCGTGCCGTCGACGGTCGGCGTGATCATCCAGTTCCCGCTGTATGGCGCCATCGCGTCCATCATGACTTCCACGCCGGTTGGCGGCGTGTCGCTGTCGGACCGCATCGCGCATCTGTTCGTGAGCATCTCCAATACCGAGACCTTCGCGGTGGTGATGGGCGCCTATTCCGCCATCCTGGGCTTCTTCATTCCCTCCGGCGGCGGCAAGTGGATCATCGAGGCGCCCTATGTGATGCAGGCCGCCAATGACCTGCAGGTGCACCTGGGCTGGGCGGTGCAGGTGTACAACGCCGCGGAAGCGCTGCCCAACCTGATCAACCCGTTCTGGATGCTGCCGCTCTTGGGCGTGCTGTGCCTGAAGGCGCGCGATATCGTGGGCTTCACCTTCCTGCAGCTGATCGTGCACACGCCGCTGGTCCTGTTCATGCTCTGGTTCCTGGGCCGGACCCTGACCTACGTGCCGCCGGTCATGCCCTGAGGCGCAACGCCCCTGACCCGATGACTCAGACCACGGTCAAGCAAGGCTTCTGCACCCTGTGCCGCTCGCGTTGCGGCACCTTGAACGAGGTCCGCGACGACATGCTCGTCGCGGTCCGGCCCGACCCCTCGCATCCCACCGGCCAGGCGATGTGCATGAAAGGCAAGGCGGCGCCGGAGCTGGTGCACAGCCCCCACCGCCTGCACTTCCCCATGCGCCGCACCCGGCCCAAGACCGACGAGGACCCGGGCTGGGTGCGCATCAGCTGGGAAGAGGCGCTGGCGGAAGTGGCCAGGCAACTGGGCCATTACCGCGACACCTGCGGCGCCGAGTCGGTGGTGTTTGCCGTGACCACGCCCAGCGGCACGCCGCTGGGCGACAGCATCGACTGGATCGAGCGCTTCGTGCGCAGCTTCGGCAGTCCGAACATCTGCTATGCCACCGAGATCTGCAACTGGCACAAGGATTTCGCGCATGCGTTCACCTTCGGCTGCGGCATGCCGCCTGCCGACTATGCGCAATCCGACCTGATCCTGCTGTGGGGCCACAATCCCACCAACACCTGGCTGGCGCAGGCCAATGCCGTGGGCCAGGGCCGCGCCCGGGGCGCCAGGCTGGTGGTGGTGGACCCGCGGCCGACGGCGCTGGCGCAGCAGGCGGACGCGTGGATGCCGGTGCGTCCGGGCGCGGATGCCGCGCTGGCGCTGGCCTTGTCGCACCTGCTGATCGACAGCGGGCGCTATGACGAGGCCTTCGTGCGCGACTGGACCAACGCGCCCCTGCTGGTGCGCGAGGACAACGGGTTGTTCCTGAAGGAACGCGACCTCTGGCCCGATGCCCGGCAGGACCGCTACATGGCGTGGCACCAGGCCGCCCAGTGCGCGGTGCCCTACGACACCGAACAGGCGGCCGCCGAGCAAGGCAGTGCCGACTTCAGCCTGCGCGGGCGCGTCGTGGTGCCCGGCACGGCGCTGGCATGCCGGCCCGCGTTCGACCACCTGGCGGCCATGTGCGCCAGCTATCCGCCTGACGTCGCCGAGCGCGTCACGGGCGTGCCGGCCGCGACGCTGCATGCGGTGGCCGACCTGCTGGCGGACAGCAAGCGCATCGCGTATCACGCCTGGACCGGCATCGGCCAGCACACCAACGCGACGCAAGCCGAACGCGCGGTGGCGACCCTGTACGCGCTGTGCGGCAGCTTCGACAAGGTGGGCGGCAACCGGGTGCGCCAGGGCGCGCTGACCAATCCGGTGAATGCCCTGACGCTGCTGCCGGCCAGCCAGCGCGCCAAGGCGCTGGGCTTGCGGGAGCGACCCATCGGCCCGCCCGCCCACGGCTGGGTGACGGCGCGCGATACCTACAAGGCGATCCTGCTGGGCGAGCCTTACAAGGTGCGCGCGATGATGGCCTTCGGGACCAACCTGCCGGTGTCGCAAGGCGACACCGCCTTGGCCCGGGAGGCGCTGTCGCGGCTGGACTTCCACGTGCATTGCGACCTGTTCGAGACGCCCGCCTCCCGCTACGCGGACATCTTCCTGCCGATCAACACGCCCTGGGAGCGCGAAGGGCTGCGCATCGGCTTCGAGATCAATGACCGCGCCGCGGGCTGGGTGCAGCTGCGCCAGCGCATGGTCACGCCGCGCGGCGAGTCGCGCTCGGACAACAAGATCCTGTTCGACCTGGCGGCCCGGCTGGGCATGGGCGAGCAGTTCTTCGGCGGCAGCCTGGACGCCGGCTGGAACCACCTGCTGGCGCCCTCGGGCCTGACGGTCGAGGCCTTGCGCGCCAACCCGGGCGGCCTGGCCTGTCCGGTGGACGCTGCCGAACAGAAATATGCGCAACGCACGCCGACGGGCGTGCGGGGCTTCAGCACGCCCACCCGCCGGGTGGAGCTGTACTCGGAAACGCTGCTCAAGCACGGGCAGCCCGCCATCGCCAGCCATGTCGAGCCCGCCGATTCCCCGCGCGATGCCAAGGCCACGCGCAACGGCCGCTACCCCTATGTGCTGACCTCGGCCAAGAACGGCTTCTATTGCCACAGTCAGCATCGCAGCCTGGTCTCCTTGCGCAAGCGTTCGCCGGAGCCGCAGGTGGAACTGAGCCCCGGGCTGGCGCGCGGCAAGGGCATCGTCAACGGCGACTGGGTGCGGCTGCGCACGCGCATCGGCGAGGCACGCTTCGTGGCGCGCGTCACCCCGCAACTGGCCGATGACGTGGTCGTGGCGGAGTTCGGCTGGTGGCAGGCCTGTACCGAACTCGATCGCGGCGAGCAGCCCGTCGAGGGCGGCACGGGCAGCAACTTCAATGCGCTGATCTCGGCCGACCATTGCGATCCGGTCAGCGGCTCCGTGCCGCATCGCTCCTTCCTGTGCGACATCGACCTGGACCCGGAGCCGGAACTGCGGCAGCGCCCCTGGTCCGGCTTCCGGCCGTTCCGGGTCAGCGAACTGCGGCAGGAAGCCGAAGGCGTGCTGGGCATCCATGTCGACGCGGTCGACGGTGGGCAACTGCCCGACTTCCGGCCCGGCCAGCACGTGACGCTGCAATTCGCGCTGCCTGACGGCACGCCGGTGGTGCGCGCCTATTCGCTGACCGGCGCGGCGCAGGTGCCCGGGCGGCGCGGCTACAGCATCGCCGTGCGCCACCAGCGCGGCAAGGCGCCCGACGGCACGCCCTTCGAGGGCGTGGGTTCCGGCCACCTGCATCGCGCGCTTAAGGTCGGCCAGGTGATCGACCTGCGCGCGCCCTCAGGCGGCTTCGTGATTCCCCGCGTGTCGCCGCAACCGCTGGTGCTCTTTGCCGGCGGCATCGGCATCACGCCATTCATCAGCCTGCTGGAGTCCCTGCCCGATGACGACGACGGGCCGGAGATCGTGCTGTTCTATGCCAACCTGAACGGCGCCACGCATGCGTTCCGCGACCGCATCGCCGAGCACTGCACGCGCCTGCCCCGCCTGCGCGTGGAGAACCACTACAACGCGCCACGCGGGCAGGACCGGCTGGGCGTGGATTACCAGTCCGGCGCGCGTATCGACGCCAGCGTGGTCAGCGATGCGTTGATCGCGCAACGGGCGCGTTTCTACATGTGCGGCCCGCCCGCCATGATGGACAACGTCCGCGCGGGACTGGTGGCGCGCGGCGTGCCGAACTTCGACATCTTCCACGAAGTGTTCCGCTCGCCCGCGGCCCTGCCCGCCGACACGAACCAGCGCTTCCAGGTGTCCTTCGCGCGCGCCGGCTGCGGGCCGCTGACCTGGACCGCGAAACAGGGGACGCTGCTAACCTTTGCCGAATCGCAGGGCCTGCAGATGCCCAGCGGCTGCCGCGTGGGCCAGTGCGAAAGCTGTGCCGTGCCCCTTGTTTCCGGCAAGGTGCGCCACCTGCACGGCAGGGAGCCCGAGGATCCGTCGGTCTGCCTGACCTGCCAGGCCGTTCCCATCGAAGACGTCGTGCTCGACGCCTGATTTTCCACCCCGAACCAGAGTTGTCCATCCATGAGAATCATCGACGCTGAAGCCACCCGCCGCGCCCTGGCCTTCGACCGGCTGATCCCGGCCCTGCGGGACATGTTCGTGCAGGGTTGCGAAGTGCCGCTGCGCCACACCCACTCGCTGGCCGCGCCCGGCGGCGACGCACGCACCGTGCTGCTGATGCCGGCCTGGCAGGTCGACGGCTATTTCGGCCTGAAGACCGTCGGCATCTTCCCCGGCAACGCCAGCCGCGGCCTGCCCGGCCTGCATTCGACCTATCTGCTGTTCGACGCCAGCACCGGCGTGCCGCTGGCGCAGCTTGACGGCAACGAGATCACCTCGCGCCGCACCGCGGCCGCCTCGGCGCTGGCCGCGTCCTACCTGGCGCCCGAGCAGGCCAGCAGCCTGCTGGTGGTCGGCGCCGGACGCGTGGGCAGCCTGGTGCCCGAGGCCTTCCGCGCCGTGCGCCCCATCGAGCGGGTGACGGTGTGGGACCGCAACGACGCCGCGGCCGCGACGCTGGTTGAACGGCTGCGCGCGCAAGGCATCGCTGCCTCGGCGGCCGGCGACCTTGCCACGGCGGTGCGGGACGCCGACATCGTGAGCTGCGCCACGCTGGCCACCGAGCCCGTGGTGCTGGGCGAATGGCTGCGCCCCGACAGCCACCTCGACCTGATCGGCAGCTTCAAGCCGGACATGCGCGAGGCCGACGACGCCTGCTTCACGGGCGCGCGGCTCTTCGTCGACACGCAGGAAGCGCTGCAGAAAAGCGGCGAGCTGCTGGGCCCGATGTCGCGCGGCGTGTTCACCGAGCAGGACGTGCAGGCCACGCTGGCCGACCTGTGCAGCGGCAGGCATGCCGGCCGCCAGGGCCAGTCGGGCCGCACGGTGTTCAAGGCGGTGGGCACGGCGCTGGAGGACCTGGCCGCCGCCACGGTGGTCTATGCGCAGCAGGAAATCTGAGTTCAGAGCCTGTCACAGACCCTGACATGCGGCCGGCGGGCGGCGCATTACACTGGCTGCTCGTCCACTTCCTGCGCCCCGCGCGAGCACGCCGCCCATGGACATCTTTCCTGCCACCGCCCCCCTGCGCCTGCGCGACATCCCGCGCCTGTTCATCCGCTCGGTCCAGCAATGGTCATTGCACCGGGCGTCCAGCAAAGGCGCGGCGCTCGCGCTCTATACGATCTTCTCGCTGGCCCCCATGCTGATCCTGGTGATCGCGGTGGCCGGCGTGTTCTTCGGCGAAGAGGCGGTGCAGGCCGAGCTGGTGGGCCAGCTGCGCGACCTGATGGGCCAGCGCGGCGCGGAGGTCATCCAGATCGTGCTGGCCAGCGCGCACGAATCGGGCGCCAGCGGGCTGGCGGCCTTGATTTCGATCGGCGTGCTGTTGTTCAGCGCGACCACCGCCTTCAATGAACTGAAGACCAGCCTGGACGATCTGTGGGAAGTGCCCGCCGACGCCAGCGCCGGCATCAAGGGCATGGTGCGGGCCCGGCTGCAGGCTTTCGGGCTGATCCTGGTGCTGGCGTTCTTCCTGCTGGTGTCACTGAGCGTAAACGCGGGGCTGGCCGCCGCGCGCCGGTATTACGGCGAAATATGGAACCACTCCACCTTCGCGTGGGTCGCCGAACTGTTCTCGAACCTGTTTTCCTTCGCCGTGGTGACGGCGCTGTTCGCCGCCGTGTACAAGCTGCTGCCCAGCATCCGCCTGCCCTGGCGCGAGGTGATCCCGGGCGCGGTGATCACGGCGCTGCTGTTCATCGTGGGCAAGTGGGGCATCGGCCTGTATCTCAGCCGCGATGCCGTGGCCTCGGCCTATGGCGCGGCGGGCTCGGTCATCGCCCTGCTGCTGTGGATCTTCTATTCCTCGCAGGTGTTCTTCTTCGGCGCGGTGCTCACGCACCAGTATTCCAGCCTGCGCCAGGCGCGCGCACGCGACCTGGACGCCCCGGCTGCCGAAACGGCGATGGCGGATACGCAGGCGCATGAGCCGGCGGCAGCGCCGGTGCCCGTCCACGCTGCCACGCCGGTGGCGGTGGAACCGGTAGTCGGCCCGCTGCCCGCCACGGCGGCAACCACGACGGTGCCTGAAGACGAACAGATCGAGACGCCGCCCAAGCAGGCCGTGCTGCTGGATCCGGCGCGCGCGCCGACCGTGCCGCCCGCGCCGAAACAGCCGTCCTGATTCCTCGCCTCAGGAATCTCCCGGCCGCCGCACCGCGGACGGCAGGCGGCCGCTGACGCGCAGGAACGCCCGCCGCATCCCCTGCTCCGACGCGAACCCGCTCCGGCGCGCCACGTCCTTCAAACCCAGGGACGTGGATCCGAGCAGCACGCCCGCGCACTCGACCCGGATGCGTTCCACGGCGGCCGCCGGCCGCTCGCCCGTGGCATCCACGAACTTGCGATGGAAGGAACGCAGCGACTGGCCGCTGGCCTGGGCCATGTCCTGCGCGCGCCAGGCCAATCCCGGCCGCGCCGCGATGTCCGCCAGCAAGGTCGCGAAGGTGGCCACGCCGGCATTCTGCATGCGCAGCACATCGCTGTACTGGGACTGGCCGCCGGGGCGGCGCACGTGCACCACCAGCCGCCGCGCCACCTCGCCGGCGCAGGCAGCCCCGGCATCCTCGTCGATCAACGCCAAGGCCAGGTCCATGCCGGCGCTGACGCCGGCCGAGGTATAGACATTGCCGTCACGCAGGTAGATGGGTTCCGGGTTCACGCGCACCCGGGGATGACGCGCCGCCAGCGTCGCGGCGGCGCGCCAATGCGTGCACGCCTGGCGGCCGTCCAGCAGGCCGGTGGCGGCCAACAGGAAGGCGCCCGTGCAGACCGAGCAGACACGCCGTGACGTGGCGGCCAGGGCGGCGACGGCCTGCACATGCGCCAGGTCCGCGGCCGCGGCCTCGATGCCCGGGCCCCCGGGCACGATCAGCGTATCGATCTCGCCGCCCAGCGCCGCCAGCGGCTCGCTGAGGATATCCAGCGGACCGGTACCGCGTATCGGCCCGCCCGCCAGGCTGGCGATGCGGAGCCGGTACGGCGGCCCGCCCTCTTCCGCGGCCGTCGCGAAGGCCTGCAAGGGGCCGGCAAGGTCGATGGCCTGGAAGCCGGGGAAGACCAGCAGCAGGACCAAGGGTGGCACGGAGTGAGCGCGGATTGGCACACGCGGGGGCATCGGCATTCCTATGATGGCGGAACTGGCGCTGCCATGGCTTGAGCGCTGAACGGCAAGACACTCTGACAGGGGAGACACACAATGCGCGTAAATTTTGCTTTGTTCGAAGGGGTCACGCAACTGGACCTGACCGGTCCGTTCGAGGTGCTGGCGCGCGCGCCAGGCTTCCAGTGCGAGCTGGTGGCCAAGGCCCTGGCACCCGTGCGCTCGGACCGCGGCCTGGGGCTGCTGCCCACGCGCACCCTGGCCGACGCCGGCGCCTGCGACGTGCTGGTGGTGCCTGGCGGCCCGGGCGCGGATGCCGCGCTGGGCGACCCTGACTGGGTGGCCTTCGTGCGCGACCAGGCGGCCCAGGCGCGCTGGATATTCGGCATCTGCACGGGTTCGCTGCTGCTTGGGGCGGCAGGCGTGCTGCAAGGCAGGCGCGCGTCCAGCCACTGGATGGCCCGGGATCTCCTGGTCGCCTTCGGCGCCACGCCGATGCCGGACCGGATGACCCAGGACGGCAATCTGTTCACCTCGGGCGGCGTGACGGCGGGCATCGACATGGCCCTGCTGCTGGTCGCCAGGGTGCTGGACGAGGCCGCTGCCGAGCAGATCCAGCTGCAGATCGAGTACGACCCCGATCCGCCCTTTCCTGGCGGCACGCCGGCCACCTCGCGTGAGGAAATCGTGCAGCGCTGCGTGGCCGCGGGCAGCGAGCGGCGGGCGCTGCGGGAGGCGGCGGTGAAGGCCGCGGCCGCACGGCTGAGGGCATGACCGCGACCTGCCTGCGGGCGGACACGAAAATTCGACGGGCGATCTGTTAAAAGACGCACATCCTTTTTCCAGTGCGTCGCCCATGACCAGCCCTCCCGGCCATCCGTCACCCTTCAAGAGCACCGGCGGCCTGCGCCGCATCGGCAACGCCCTGCGCTATTCGCTGCAAGGCCTGCAGGCCGCGTTGAAGTACGAAGCCGCGTTCCGCCAGGAGCTGGCGCTGGCGGTCCTGATGATTCCCGCCGCCTTCTTCCTGGGCCGCAACGCCACCGAGGTGCTGCTGCTCATCCTGTGCGTGATCGTGGTGCTGGTGGTGGAATTGCTGAACTCCGCCATCGAGGCGCTGGCCGATGCGCTGTCGGTCGAACGCCACCCGCTGCTGGGCCGCGCCAAGGACCTGGGCAGCGCGGCCGTGATGCTGTCGCTGCTCTTCACCATCGCCACCTGGCTGATCGTGGCCGTCAGCCGTTATCTCGGATAAACGACACCCGCGGGGCGCAATGCTCCTCTGCTTGTTGCGGCTTGATTTGCCGCAAGGCGATGGACACGGCACACTTAAGGGAAATCCCTGAGAAACCGACTGGACATCGCATGCGCACATCGACTTCCCCTGCCCCTCACCGTGTCGTCATCGTTGGCGGCGGCGCGGGCGGCCTGGAACTGGCGGCCCAGCTTGGCCGCCGCTTCGGCCCCCAAGCCATCACGCTCGTCGATGCGCGCCCCATGCACATCTGGAAACCCTCGCTGCACGAAGCCGCGGCGGGCACCCTGGACATCCAGCAGGAAGGCCTGACCTATCTGGTGCTGGCGCAGCTGAATCGTTTCTCCTTCGTGCTGGGCGGCCTGACCTCGGTGGACCGCGAGGCGCGCAAGATCACGGTGTCCGCCGTGGTATCGCCGGACGGCGAGGAAGTCGTGCCCGAGCGCGTGATCCCCTATGACACGCTGGTCGTGGCCGTGGGCAGCACCTCGAACTTCTTCGGCACCCAGGGCGCCGAAGCCCACGCGGTGACGCTGGACACGGTGGAGCAGGCCGAGCGCTTCCGCCTGCTGATGCTCAAGGCCATGTACCAGTTGAACGAGCGCCGCGACCGCGACGAGCAGGCCAAGCTGAACCTGGTGATCGTGGGCGCGGGCGCGACCGGCGTGGAACTGGCCGTCGAACTGTACGAGGCCGGCCACGTGGTCAGCGCCTACGGCCTGCGCAACTTCAAGCCGTCGCGCGACATGGTGATCACGATCATCGAAGGCGGCCCGCGCATCCTGGGCGCGCTGCCCGAGAAGATTTCCGAAGCCGCCTACAACCGCCTGTCGCAGGTGGGCGTGCGGGTCGAGACGAACTGCCGCGTGGCCGAGGTGCGCCCCGGCAGCGTGCTGACCGGCGACGGCCGCGAGTTCCCGGCTGACCTGTGCATGTGGGCCGCGGGCATCAAGGGCCAGCCGGTGCTGGACACGCTGGACCTGCCGCAGAACCGCATCGGCCAGCTGGAAGTGGATGCGCGCCTGCACACCAGCGATCCGCACATCCTGGCCCTGGGCGATTGCGCCTCGGCCCCGTGGCGCGATGGCCGGAGCGTGCCCGCGCGCGCGCAGGCCGCGCACCAGCAGGCCGACTACCTGGGCAAGCTGCTGGGCGCGCGCATCCGCGGCCAGGCCGAGCCGCAGACGGGCTATGTCTATGAAGACCACGGCTCGCTGGTGTCGCTGGGCCAGGACGCCGGCGTGGGCAGCCTGATGGGCAAGCTCACGGGCAGGGGCCTGTTCGTAAGCGGTACACTGGCACGCCTGATGTACATGAGCCTGCACCTGATGCACCACAAGGCCATCCTTGGCATCGGCCGCACCGCCACGCTGGCGCTGGCGCGCCTGCTCATGAAGCGCACGCAGTCGCGCGTGAAGCTGCACTGACGCGAAGACGCCGGGGGCCGCGCCCCTTTCCGACCACCCGACACGCAGGAAACCGCAGTGACCTTTACCCGCAAACTGGACCAGGCCTGGGCCGACTCGAACTCGCTGCTGATGGTGGGGCTGGACCCCGATCCGCAACGCTTCCCGGCGGAACTCACGGACCGTCCGGATGCGATCCTGCAATTCTGCCGTGCCATCGTCGACGCGACCGCGCCCTATGTCTGCGGCTTCAAGCCGCAGATCGCCTATTTCGCCTCGCGCCGCGCGGAAGACCAGCTGGAAGCGCTCTGTGCCTACATCCGCGAGCGCCACCCGACGCTGCCCATCGTGCTGGACGCCAAGCGCGGCGACATCGGCTCCACCGCCGAGAACTACGCCCGCGAAGCCTTCGAGCGCTTCGATGCGGACGCGGTCACCGTCAGCCCCTACATGGGCTTCGACTCCATCGAGCCCTACCTGGCCTGGCGCGACCGCGGCGTGATCATCCTGTGCCGCACGTCCAACCCCGGCGGCTCCGACCTGCAATTCCTGACCACCGACAACGGCGACCCGCTGTACCTGCGCGTGGCGGAACTGGTGGGGTCGAAGTGGAACACCAACGGCCAGTGCGGCCTGGTGGTGGGCGCGACCTTCCCCAAGGAATTGGCTGCCGTGCGCCAGCGCGTGGGCGACAGCGTGCCCCTGCTGGTGCCCGGCATCGGCGCGCAGGGCGGCGACATCCCCGCCACGGTGCAGGCGGGCGGCAATGCCGCCGGCACGGGCATGATGATCAATTCGTCTCGTGCCATCCTGTATGCAAGCGGTGGCGATGACTGGCGCGAGGCCGCCGGCCGCGCGGCCAAGGCGACGCGCGACGCGATCAACGCGGTGCGCTGAGACGCACCGGCGTCAAAAAGGCCGCGAGGAATCGCGGCCTTTTTCATTTGCGAACCGAAAGGCCGCTTCAGCCCTGCTTGCAGAACGCCGTCAGCGCGCGCAGCGCATAGCCCACCGACGCGGCACGCACCGCGGCGCGATCACCCTCGAAATGTTCGGTGGTGGCCGCCACGATGACGACGCCGTCGTCGCTGCGGCGGGCAAAACCGAAGCAGACCGTGCCAACAGGCTTGCCGGGCACCGCGCCATCGGGGCCGGCGATGCCGGTGATGGAGACGGCGGCACGCGCGGGCTGGGCAGCAGCCAGTACACCGGCCGCCATTTCACAGGCTACCTGCTCACTGACGGCGCCATGCTCTTCCAGCGACTGCGGCGCCACGCCCAGCAGCTCCTGCTTGGCGTCATTGCTATAGGTGACGAAGCCGCGATCGAACCACGCGCTGGACCCCGCCTGCTCGGTCAGGGCAGCGGCAAGCAGCCCCCCCGTGCAGGACTCCGCCACGGCCACTTTCCAGTCGCCGCGCTTCCCCAGCACATCGAACAGTGCCTTGACGTCGTTAGCCTGACTCATACCCCACCCTTCATGCAATCACTCCCAAACGCACGCCGATGGCCATGACCATCAACGCGTAGCCCGCCGCCAGCAGGTCATCCAGCATGACGCCGAAGCCATTCTTGAATCGCGCGTCCAGCTCGCGGATGGGCGAGGGCTTGATGATGTCGAACACGCGGAAGAGCGCGAACGCCGCGGCCTGTGCCGTGAGCGTGGCCGGCGACAGCCACAGCACCAGCCAGAAGGCCACCATCTCGTCCCAGACCATGCCGCCATGGTCCGACACACCCAGCTCGCGGCCCACGCGGTGGCTCGCCCAGCAACCATAGCCGAAGGCCAGCGCCAGGAACAAGCCGATGGCCCAGTCGGGCGCGGCCTTTGCCCCCGCCCACCACAGCAGCCAGGCCAGCAGCGTGCCCCAGGTACCTGGGCCGGGCCGGACGAGGCCGCTGCCCATGCCGAACATGAGGAATCGGCCCGGATCCTTGCAGATCCAGGAGAGCGTGGGCGCGACACGCGTCACGGAGGGAGCAGTCATGAGGAGGTTTCGCGGAAGTGATCGAAGCCGCCGGCCATGCCGGCGAGCAAGGTGCCATCGGGCAGATGCACGCGCGCGCCGGGTTCGGCGGTGATGCGGCCGATGCGGGTGACGGGCGCCCCCGCCTGCGCGGCGGCGCGCTCAACGGCAGCACGGTCCGCCTGCGCGGCGGTGAAGCACAGTTGGTAGACGTCGCCCCCCGCCAGCAAGGCCTCGCGCACGCAGGCCTCGGGCAGGCCTGCCAGCGCCGGATCGGCGGGCAGGCTGGCGTAGTGGAGTTCCGCGCCGCAGCGGCTGGCGGCCAGGATGTGGCCGAGATCCTGCAGCAGCCCGTCGGAGAGGTCGATGGCGGCATGCGCCAGGCCGGCCAGGGCCAGGCCCAGCGCCACCTGCGGCTCGGGCCGCTCCAGCGCGTCACGGCAGCGGGACAGGCGATCCGGCTCGGCCGGCAGCCGGCCCTGCATGAGGCGCAGGGCAATGTCGGCGGCGCCCAGCCTGCCGGACACCCAGATGTCGTCGCCGGCCCGCGCACCGCTGCGGCGCAAGGCGCGCTCGGGCGCCACGGCGCCGAAGACGGTCACGCTGACGGTCAGGCACTCGCCGCGCGTGGTGTCGCCGCCCACCAGGGGGCAGCCCCAGCGGTCGGCCAAGGCATAGAAGCCGTCGGCGAACGCCGCCACCCAGGCCTCGTCCACGCGCGGCAGGGCCAGGCCCAGCACGCAGGACACGGGCTCGGCGCCCATGGCGGCCAGGTCTGACAGGTTGACGGCCAAGGACTTGTGGCCCAGCGCGGCGGGGTCGACGTCGGGGAAGAAATGCGTGCCGGCCAGCAGCAGGTCGATGCTGGTGGCCAGTTGGCGTCCGGGCGGCACGGAAAAGAGCGCGCAGTCATCTCCCCCGCCCAGCATGTCTGCCGGCACGGGGCGCGAGAAGTATCGGGAGATGAGGGCGAACTCTGAACTCACCAGTCAGCCGCCGGGGAAAGAGGAGAAAGCCAAGGCGGGCACGGTCATGCCCCCTTGCCAGGCGCTCAGGCGCGCCGTTTGTTGGCGACGGCGCGCACTTCCGCCGCACGCACTTCGGCCGCCAGCTTGTCCAGCACGCCGTTGACGAACTTGAAGCCGTCGGTGCCGCCAAAGGACTTGGCCAGCTCCACCGCCTCGTTGATGGCGACCTTGTAGGGCACCTCGACGTGGTGGACGAGTTCATAGCTGCCGATCAACAGGATGCCGTGCTCGACCGGCGACAACTCGGCCAGCGGCCGGTCGACGAAGGGCGAGAAGCGCTCGCGCAGCGCCGGCGCGTCGTTCAGCACGCCATAGAGCAGCGTCTTGAACCAGGCGGAGTCGGCCTCGGCAAAATCTTCCGAGTCGCGGATGTGGGCATCGATCTCGCCCGCATCCTGCGTGCCTTCGCCTCCGCGCAGCAGCCAGGCGTAGACGCCCTGCAGCGCGAATTCCCGGGCGCGGCGGCGAGCGCTGCGCCCGGTGGCGCCTTCACTCGCGTTCGTTTTCGTCGTCGTCGTCAAAATCTTCGTCCTCGTCGTCTTCGTCGTCGTCTTCGGTCTCGGGCTCGAGAGCCGCCATCAGGTTGGCCATTTCAATGGCGACCTGGGCGCAATCGCGGCCCTTGCCGGCGGCGCGTTCCTGCGCCTGCTCGTCGGTATCGGTGGTCAGCACGCCGTTGGCAATGGGAATGCCGGTTTCCAGCGCCACGCGCGAGATCAGCGCGGCGCTTTCGTTGCTGACCACTTCAAAGTGGTAGGTTTCGCCGCGCACGACCGCGCCCAGCGCGATCAGGGCGTCGAACTCGCGCGTGTCGGCCATCTGCGCCAGGGCCAGGCCCAGCTCCAGGGCGCCGGGCACGCTCACGACCATCACGTCGCGTTCGTCCACGCCCAGGGCAGCCAGTTCCTGCAGGCAGGCGTCCAGCTCGGCCATGCCGAGGTCTTCGTTGAAGCGGGCGCGCACGATGCCGATGTGCAGGCCTTCGCCGTTGGTATCCGGGTCGATGGTGTAGGGATTCATGTTGCGCTGCCTTGCGGGGTCGGGGGGGAGGGAGGGTCGCAATCGTAACCCGTAATTTCCAGGCCGAAGCCGGCCATGATACTGGGCATCTTGCGCGGCCGCGCCAGCAGGCGCATCTGGCCGACATTCAGGTCACGCAGGATCTGGGCGCCCACGCCGTAGGTCCGCAGATCGAGGCGGCCGCCATCGCGCTGCGGCGCGGCCGTGCCGGCCGGCTTGCCCCAGGCGGCGGCCTGCGAGAAGAAGAGATCGGCGCCCGAGGCGCAGTTCAGCAGCACCAGCACGCCCGCGGGCGAGGCCGCGACGGTCTGCAGCGCGCGCTGCACGGTCCAGCTGTGCTGACCGGTGGAGGTGTCCAGCACGTCCAGCACCGAGGTGGGCTCGTGCACGCGCACCAGCGTTTCCTGGTCGGGGGCCACCTTGCCGTGCACCAGCGCGAGGTGCGGCGCGCCCGCGGCCGTGTCGCGGTAGGCGATGGCCTGGAACTCGCCCCAGGGCGTGGACAAAGTGTGGGTGGCGACGCGCTCGACCACGGATTCGTGCTCGCTGCGGTATTGGATGAGGTCGGCGATGGTGCCGATCTTCAGTCCGTGCTGCACGGCGAATTCGACCAGGTCCGGCAGGCGGGCCATGGTGCCGTCCGGCTTCAGGATCTCGCAGATGACGGCGGCGGGCGTCAGGCCCGCCATGGCGGTCAGGTCGCAGCCGGCCTCGGTGTGGCCCGCGCGCACCAGCACGCCGCCGCGCACGGCCTGCACCGGGAAGATGTGGCCAGGTTGGACCAGGTCTTCGGGACGGGCGTTGCGCGCCACGGCGGCCTGCACGGTGCGGGCGCGGTCAGCGGCTGAAATGCCGGTTTCCACGCCTTCGGCGGCCTCGATGGACACGGTGAAGTTGGTGCCATAGCGCGTGCCGTTGCGGCTGGCCATGAGCGGCAGGTCCAGCTGGCGGCAGCGCTCTTCGGTCAGGGTCAGGCACACCAGGCCACGGCCATGCGTGACCATGAAGTTGATGGCCTCCGGCGTGACGAACTCGGCGGCCATGACGAGGTCGCCCTCGTTCTCGCGGTCTTCCTCATCCACCAGGATGACGATGCGCCCGGCGCGCAGCTCGGCGACGATTTCGCTGACGGGAGCAATGGGGGAGGTCTCGGCGGGAGACGTAGCGGACGGTGTAGCGGACATGGAAGACGCGGCAGGCTGCCGAACAGAGGGCCAATCAGAGGCGAAGGTGGCTATTTTAGCGCTGCAACCTCCATTCCCTGTCAGATGACGGCGTTACACTTGTCCAGCCCCTGAATGCCGGGCTTTCCTGCCGCCCGGACTCCGCCTTCTTGATAGGGACCGCCACGCCCATGTCCGATTTCCTGCCCCCTTCCCCGCCCGATCACCACGAGGTCGACCTGCTGGTCGTCGGCGGCGGCATCAACGGGGCCGGGATCGCGCGCGATGCGGCCGGGCGGGGCCTGAAGGTGCTGCTGTGCGAGCGCGGCGACCTGGCCCAGGCCACCTCGTCGTCCAGCAGCAAACTGGTGCACGGCGGCCTGCGCTACCTGGAGAACCGCGAGTTCCGGCTGGTGCGCGAAGCGCTGGCCGAACGCGAGGTGCTGCTGACGAATGCGGCCCACATCGTCCACCCCATGCGCTTCGTGCTGCCCCATGACGCCACGCTGCGTCCGGCCTGGATGCTGCGCACGGGGCTGTTCCTGTACGACCACCTGGCCCGGCGCTCGCCGCGGCTGCCCGGCGCGCGCCGACTGGACCTGCGCGAAGACCCCATGGGACAGCCGCTGCGCGACGACCTGCGCACGGGTTTCGCCTATTCCGACTGCAGCGTGGATGACGCGCGGCTGGTGGTGCTGAACGCCATGGACGCGCAGGCGCGCGGCGCCGTGATCCTGACCCGCCATGAGTGCGTGGCCGCCCAGGCCCGCGATGGCGCCTGGCACGTCCGGCTGCGGGGCCCCGAAGGCAAGGACGTCAGCGTGCGCGCCCGCATCCTCGTGAATGCCGCCGGCCCCTGGGTGCAGGCGCTGCAATCGCTCATTTCCACGCAGGCGGGCATGCCGCCCGGCCCCAGCCGCCTGAAGCTGGTGAAGGGCAGCCATTTCACGGTACCCAAGCTGTACGAGGGCGAGCACGCCTACATCCTGCAGAACGACGACCGCCGCATCATCTTCGTGCTGCCCTATCAAGGCGAGTTCAGCCTGATCGGCACCACCGACGTCGCCTTCGAGGGCGACCCCGCCCAGGCGAAGATCAGCGACGAGGAAATTGCCTATCTGTGCCGCGCCGTGAACCGCTACTTCAAGCAGCAGATCGGCCCGGCGGACATCGCCTGGACCTACGCCGGCGTGCGTCCGCTCTATGACGACCATCCCGACGACGCGCGGCTGTCGACCGTGACGCGCGACTATGTCTTCGACGTGGCGGGCGGCCAGGACGGCCAGCCCGTGCTGCTGTCCATCTATGGCGGCAAGATCACCACCTTCCGCCAACTGGCCCAGCACGCCATGGAGAAGCTGGCCCCCTACACCGGCAAGCCCGAGGCCTGGACCGCCAGCGCGCCCCTGCCCGGCTCGGACATGCCGGGCGCCGACCCGCAGGCCTACCTGCACGTGCTGCAGGAACGCTACCGCTGGCTGCCCGCCCCGCTGGCGCGGCGCTACGTCTACACCTACGGCACGCTGACCGAGCAGTTGCTGGCTGGCGCGCAAAGCATGGAAGACCTGGGCGAGGATTTCGGCGCCGGCCTGATGGAAGCCGAGGTGCGCTGGCTGTATCAACATGAGTGGGCACGCACTGCCGAGGACATCCTGTGGCGCCGCACCCGGCTGGGCCTGCAGGCGCCGGCCGACGCCGCCAGCAGGCTGGATGCCTGGCTGGCGCAGGCCGCCACCGCCGACGCCTAGAACCGATAGGTCAGCCCGGCGCTCAGCGCCCGGCCGTTGCCCGGCAGGAAGATGGGCATGGCTGCCGTTGCCGTATTGCGGATGGCATAGCTGCTGGCGTAGGTCTTGTCCGTCAGGTTGTCGGCCTGGAGGTAGGCGCTCCAGTGCGCGTCATGCTCATACGCCACCTTGAAACCCAGCAAGGCGTACGCCTTCTGCTGAGTGCCCGCCGCGTTGTCGTGGTTGGTCTCGGTGTCGCTCATCAGCCAGCGCACGTTCGGCCCCACGCGCCACCCCCCGACGCGATACAGCAGTTCGGCGCTCAGCAGATGGCGGGGCACGCCGGCGATGCGCTTGCCGGCAAACTCGCCTTCGCGGAAGCGGAAGTCGCTCAAGGTATAGGCGACGCGATAATCCAGCAGGCCGCCCGGCGCGGGCAGCGAGCCATCCAGGCCCGCCTCGAGCCCCTGGTGACGCGTCCGGCCCCGATAGTTGTAGGTGCCGGCCGGCGTGCCGTTTTCGGTGCTGACCGACATCAGCTCGTCATCGACCTCGCTGCGATACACCGCCACGCTCCAGCGCAGGTCGCGCCCCGCCACGTTCAGCAGGCCATCGCCGCCCAGTTCATAGGTGACGGCGCGCTGCATGTCCAGCTTGCTCATCGACGTGCTGGCCGTGGCCGGGTTCATGGGAGCGGCCACGCCGCCATTGACGATCTCCCAGAACGTGGGCGCCTCGTGGCTGCGGCTGACGTTGGCAAACCAGCGCTGGCCGGCCGACGGCGCCCAGACGATACCGAGCTTGGGCGTGGCGTAGTTCCAGTCCTGGTCGAGCTTGGCGCCACTGCCGCGCTCCCTGGCGTCGCGCACGGCCTGGCTGTACTTCACGCTGCTCACCAATGTCCATTGCGGCGCGAAATGCCAGTCGAGGCCGATCATGGCGCTGCGATTCTCTGCCTGCAGATCGTAGTTGCCGAAGCGCTGCAGACGACGGCCATTGGCCGGGCTGATCGCAACCAGATCACGGTCCAGGTCGCTGTGCTGCCAGTCCAGACCCACCCTGTAGTCCACGGCGCCCGTCTTGCCCGCGAGCATCCATTGCAGGCCGTAGGTATCGCCATCGGTCAGCGTCGCGACCTGGGGATTGGTGAAATCATCCTTGAGCTGCTGCCAGTACACCCCCACGGTCTGGTTCAGCGTCTCATCCCCCCAGTAGCTGCGATTGGCCAGGCGGAACTGGGTGGTGTCGCGATGGGGATCACGGTTGTAGATGTTGTTCGCCAGATCCTGGGGGGTGTTCCCATCGCCCAGCACGCTGCGAGGGTCCTCCTCCATGCGCGCCTTGGGCAGAGGCTGGGGAATCTCGAACTTGAGGTCCGTATAGGACAGGTAACTGCGATTCTCGAAGGCGCCGCGCCGGAATCCCAGATTGCCCTGGAAGCTGGTGCGTTCGGAAGCGGAATGGCGGCGGTAGCCATCGGACTTGTCGTAGCCCAGGCTGACGCGGCCATCCATCCGCTCGCCTTCGAAGCCCTTGGCCAGCGTGAGGGTCCGCGTGCCGAAGCTGCCCGTGCCCAATTTCACGAAATCCCCCTGGGTGCCGGTGAGCGACTGGAAATCCACTTCGCCGCCCAGCGTGCTGGCGCCCGGCGAGATCGCGTTCGCGCCACGGCGCACGCTGACCAGGCCGGCATTGCGCGGCTCCAGCAGGCTGATGACGAAGGAGCCGTCCGCCTCGGTGATGGGAAGGCCATCCTGCAGCAGCAGGATGCCCCGGCTCAGTGGGTTGCTCTGGATGCCCGAGCCCCGCACATTCAGGCGCGGCTGATCCAGTCCGCCGAAGAATTCCTGCACCACGACGCCAGGCTGGTAGTCCAGTGCGTCACGCAGCGTCACCAGTCGGACCTCCTGCTGGGGCTGGATCAGGTTGGTGGCGCCAGGCACGGCTTGCAGCACCGAACGGGCTTGCGCCACGGAGGGCGCCAGCGCGCCGGACGCCTGGCCGGACACCACCACGGGGGACAGCATGGACGCCTCGCGGCTCTCCTGTGCAAAGGCGGCGGGAACGGCCAGGGCGAGAACGGTAAGACTGGATGCCAGTTGGCGAGGGACGAAGGTCGTCATCGAAGTGTTTCCACAAAGGCGCGGCACGGGTTGCCGCGGAATTACCAGGACAGATGGAACATGGACTTGGCCAGCAGGACGATGCCGACCATGTGACAGAACACGCTGATATGGACACGGCGGCTCAGGGCAGCCGGCAGGCGCTGCTGCCTGGCCAGCCGCATGGCGATGACCACGTGCGTCAACACGCTGAAGGCCAGCGCGACCTTCATCGTCAGCAAGAGGCCGAAGGCGGAACTGCCCGGGCTGGCAAGCGCGTCGCGGTATTGCCATGCCATGCCCAGGCCGGCCACGAAGAGCGCCAGCACCACCCAGGGCATGACGGCCCGCATGCGCGGACGCAGGCGTTGCGCCACCGCATCGCGCACATCCGCGGGCAGGCGTTGCATGACGGGCGCCAGGAAGATCACCTCGAAGGCGACCGTGCCGATGAAAAGCAGCGCGGCAAAGAGGTGGATGGCAAGCAGGAAGGGATAGGCGGTCATCGCGACACTCCGGGTTCGGGCGAAGCAGGAAACGTCATGGCTGTTGGCCAGCCGCGACCAGCAGCGCGCGCAAGCGTTCAGCGTTCGCCGCATCGTCCTGATCGACGAGCGGAATCGACGTCACGCGCCCCCGCTCCACCAGGACGCAGCGCTCGACCATGCCGAGCAGTTCCCGCGGATCGTGGCTGATGCAGATCAGTGCGCTGCCCTGCTTGCGCACGGCGTCCAGGCAGCAGGCTGCCAATTGCCGGCGCAAGGCGGGATCCAGGGCGCTGAAGGGTTCGTCCAGCAGAAGCAGGTCCGGCGCCAGTGCCAGCGCGCGTGCCAAGGCCACGCGTTGCGCCATGCCGCCCGACAGTTCGCCAGGCCAGGCTTGCGCAGCCGCGTCCAGGCCCAGCAGCGCCAGCCAGCGGCCTGCGATCTCGCGTGCCTCGTGCGGGGAACGCCCCGCTGCCCGCAACGGCAGGATCACGTTGTCGAGCGCGCTGCGCCAGGGCAGCAGCCGAGGCTCCTGGAACATCAGCACCGGATGCCGGAAGGTGTTGCGCAGGCGGCCCGTGACAGGTTGCGCCAGGCCGGCGGCCAGCCTCAGCAAGGTGCTCTTGCCGGCGCCACTGGGGCCGATCACGCCCAGGCGCTCTCCGGGCTGCACGCGCAGTTGCACGTCCTGCAGCACGGTCTGCGCGCCGTAGCGCAAGGACAGCGATTGCATCTCAAGCATGGCTGGGCTCCATCCACCGCCCCACCCGGCGCTGCAAGGGCTGCAGGAAGACGAATTCCAGGAACGCCACGAAACCCAGGATCAGCAGCACCCAGGCGAACAGCTCGGCCGTGTCGAAGGTGCTGCGTGCATTGGCCAGCGCATAGCCCACGCCGTTTTCCGCTCCCAGCACTTCAGCCATGACCACCAGCCGCACGCCGCCACACGTGGCGATGAGCAGGGCGGCCAGCAAAGGCGCGTTCAAGGCTGGCAGGTAGAGATGACGCAGGCGCAGCCAGGGTCCGTAGCGGTAGACATGCGTCATTTCCACCAGCTTGCGGTCCACATGCAGCATGCCCTTGACCGTATTGACGTACATGCCGGGCGCCATCATCAGCGTCGTCATGAACACCACCATGGACGAACCCAAGCCGAACCAGAGCATCGCCAGCACGACCACCACGACGGGCGGCATCGCCATCAACAACCAACGCAGGGGCTCGATCAAGCCCCGCAGGCGCGCACTGTGGCCCGCCAGGATGCCCAGCACGAAGCCGATGCAGGCTCCCGCGCACACGCCCACCGCGATGCGGCCCAGGCTTGCGCCGGCATTGGCCAGGAATTGCGGGCTGCGCACCAGCGGGCCAATGGCGGACAGCGCTTCCCAGGGCGTCGCCATGAGCAGCGGCCCCAACTGGCGGGCCGTCACATGCCAGGCCAGCAGAAGCGCCAACAGGCCCGCCGCGCTCCAGACGCGCGACGTCCTGGCGGCAAAGGGCGCGAGTCCGTCGCGTGGCGGGGTGGGGCGCGCGCTCATGCTGCGTAGAAATCCGCGGGAGGCAGGCCGCCGCCGATGGCTTGCGGAAACCGGCTGGCCAGCAGCCGGTACAAGGCCTCGATCTCGGGCCGGGCCGCCTGCGCGCCCCGGCAATCCAGTCGCGTGCCGCGCACCGCCGTCTCGATGGCTGCCTGCGGCATCTGCGGCAGGTGCTCGCGCACCAGCGCCGCGCAATCGCCGGGATGCTCGGCGCACCACTGCGCGGAGTGCGCATAGGCATCCGCCACGGCCCGCTGCAAGGCGGTGTCGGCGGCCACGCTGGGGGCAGCCATGACACCCGCCTGCGGCAGTGATGGCTGGGCAGGGAACGCTGAGCGCCATGCGGTTTCCAGGCTCTGGCCGCGGTACAGCGTGGGCACGCCGGCCTGGCCTTGCGACTGCTCGGCACGCCACAACAGCAGCGACGCCATGGGTTCCACCAGCAGCACCTGTTCGGCCTGGCCGTTCAACATCAATGCGATGGCATCCTGGCCGTCACGCGTGCGCCGCAGCCGCACTGGCGCCAGGCCACGCGCGGCATGCGTCTCCAGCAAGGTATCCAGCAGCACCGCGGGCAGGTCGCGCTGGAAAGGCACCAGCAGTTCACGGCCCGCCAGGTCCTCGAAGGACTGCACGGCCGGATCCCTGCCGACCAGCCAAAGGATGCCCCACACCGAGATGTTGACCAGCCGCACTGGCATTCCCCGGTTGTGCAGCAATGCCGGCAAGGTGCTGGGCGTCGCGCTGAAATCCACATCGCCGTTCACCAGCAGCGTGCGCAGTTGGTCGGGGCTTTGCCAGAGACGGAAGCGCAAGCCTTCGACCATGCCCGAGAGCGCACCGGTGGCGGCCATGTGCATCAGCGGATAGCTGACGACCGCGCCCGGCCCGGCCAGGGTCAACACGCGGTTGCGCGAACCGGCGGAGGCCCACGCCGTCCTCAGGCCGGGCAGCAAGACTGCACCGGCGGCTGCCGCGCACAGACGGCGGCGGGAAAATGAATTGGGATCCATCATCACAAATGAGAATTGTTATATTTACGAATTGTGAATGGTTCCTACCTTTTCCCGGAATGACAAATGTCAATCAGCCCGGTCCGGACACCGCGGTGTCCCTGCTGGCCAGGCATCCCCTCCTGCGCGGCCTGCCGCGGGACGTCGCCACGGACCTGACGCGCGACGCCCTGCCTTTGCATGCCGAGGCGGGGCAGATCCTGTTCGGAGAGGGTGAGGAGGCCCGCCATTACCTGTTGATCGAAACCGGCGAGGCGGAGGTCATGCGCTACGGCTACAACGGCGATGAGCGTGTCTTCCGCGTCTTCGAGCCGGGACAACTGATGGCAGAGGCAGCCATGTTCATGCCACATGGGAGATATCCCATGCAGGCGCGGGCCCGCACGGACCTGCAGGGCTGGCGCCTGGACCGCCAGCACCTGCACCAGGCCTGCCGGCGCTGGCCGGATCTGGCATTGAAGCTGCTGGCCGGACTCAGCCAGGGGCTCTATGACCAGGTCAACAAGGTGGACTGGATGACATCCAGTTCGGCCCCCGAAAGGCTGGCCAATTACCTGATGGACCTGCAGAAGCGTCAGGGCGATACGCTGACCCTGCCGTTGAGCCAGCGCCAACTGGCTGCCCACCTGGGCATCCGGGCCGAGACGCTGAGCCGGCTGCTGAACGACTGGCAATCGCAAGGCACGTTGCGCGGCAAGCGGCGGGAATGGCTGCTGCTCGACCGGGACGTGCTGGCCAGGCTGGCGACAACCGCGCGCCGCCCATTCTGAGCGCACCTTCCCGCGGAGATTGATAAATGTCATGGGGGCTTGCGGGCCGGCGCCGGGACAATGAAACTCCCTCCGCCCTCGCCGACCATGCAACCCGACCACTCCGACGCTCCCTGCACCGAAGACGACGTGCGCGAACTGGTGCATCGCTTCTATGCGCGTGTCCGCGAGGACGCCACGCTGGGACCGATCTTCGAGGCGCGCGTCACCGACTGGGACACGCACCTGGAGAGCCTGTGCGACTTCTGGTCGGCGCTGCTGCTGGGCACGCGCCGCTTCCAGGGCGCCCCGATACCCGCCCACGCACGCATTCCCGACCTTTCCTGGCCACTGTTCCAGCGCTGGCTGGCCCTGTTCCATGACGTCACGGCGACATTGGACCGCCCTGCCCTGCAGACCCAGGCCGACGCCATGGCGCAGCGCATCGCCGCCAAGCTATGGCAGGTGTGGCAAGACCGTAACGTCCTGCCCAGCCTGCCCGACACCCTGCCGGACGGGCTGACGGCCTATCGGGACAGTCCGGTCTTCACGCCCGACAACCTGCCCGCGGCGCTACAGGCCGCGCACAGCACCAAGGCTGGTGCCTGGGGGCTGCTGACCGTACACACCGGCGTTCTGCGTTACACACTGGATGATCCGCCCCACACAGCGGTGGTGCTCAGCGCGGGCCAACGCGTCGTGATCCAGCCCCAGCAGCGCCACCACGTGGCCTTTGAGCTGCCCGGCAGTTTCCAGATCACGTTCTACCGGGAGGCTGGCGCGGCCACGGAATAGCCCCGCCAAGGTGTCGGACTTGCTGCATCGCAAAAGACCTGCTCAGATAGCGAGGACGCCTGTCGCGTTTTTCCGCACCGTTTGCTGCAGTGAACCTTGCGGCGCAGGGGCGTCAGGACAAAAATGACCGATATATGACGTGTCACCATTTTCCTGGTCCCGCTCGCTAGAATGGCGGCCTTTGCATCACTGGCCCAGCGCCCCATCATGTCCGAACAAGAGCTCAAGCTACACGTCCCCGCCCCCGCCCGAGCCGGCATCGAACGCGAGATCGCCCGGGGGACCGCCACCCGGGTCCGACTGCACGCGCTCTATTTCGACACCCCCGACCGTGAACTCGCGCGCGCCCGCGTGGCGATCCGCCTGCGCAAGGAAGGGCGGCAATGGGTCCAGACGCTGAAGACGCCTGGCGACCACGCCCTGTCGCGCATCGAACTGAACCACGAACGCCCCGGCCCCGTGCTGGACCTGTCGGTGTATGCCGACACGCCCGTGGCCGCCGTGCTGGCCAGCCTGCAAGGCGAGCTGACGGTGCGCTACGAAACGGACATCAGCCGCCTGCTGCGCCGCGTGCGCACGCGCCACGGCACCGTTGAAATCGCCTATGACACCGGCTGGCTGCGCGCCGGCGAGCTGGCGCTGCCGGTCTCCGAGGTCGAGTTCGAGCTGGTCTCGGGCAAGCTGGACGCCGTCTTCGACCTGGGCCGCCGCTGGCAGCACAAGTTCGGCCTGGTGCTGGACCTGCGCAGCAAGTCGCACCGCGGCGACGCGCTGGCCAACACGGCCCAGACGCTCGCCGCCATCGACCCCGACGCCTCGGGCGCCACCAAGCAGCGCGCCAAGGAAATCGCCCGCTACTGGGCCCCACAAGGCGCCGGCGTCTCTCCGCTGCACGCCGACATGGACGCCAGCCAAGCGCTGCGCGCCGTCACGTACGAGTGCCTGGAACAGGTCGTGGCCAACGCCGTGCCGCTGGCAGAAGTCGACACGGCCGGCGTCTACTGTGCGGGCGGCGCCGAACACGTGCACCAGTTGCGCGTGGGCATGCGCCGCATGCGCTCGGCCTGGAAGCTGTTCCAGGGCTGGACGCCCGGCCCCTCGGAAGCCCTGGTGCAGCAGGCGCGCGAACTCTTCGCGTCTTTCGGCGAAAGCCGCGATGCCGACGTGCTGCAGGACACGGTGCTGCCCACGCTGGAACGCGCCGGCATGCCCGCGCTGAAGCTGCCGCCCTCGGAAAGCAAGGTGGACGCAGGCGCGCTGGCCGCCAGCCGTGAGTTCCAAGGCTGGGTGCTGGACATGCTGGCCTGGACGCTGGGCCTGGGCCACGATGCCCAGCCTGCCGCGGCCACGTCGGCCTCCGCCGACGACAACGCCGCGCCCGGCACGGTCAGCGCACGGGTCGAGATCATCCCCCTGAGCGCGCCCCCCGTGCCCACGCTGACCGAACTGCTGAGCGGCCGCCTGCGCAAATGGCATCGCCGCCTGGTCAGCGAAGGCGAACGCTTCCTGTCGCTGGAAGCCGAGCCGCGCCACGAACTGCGCAAGCGCGGCAAGCGCCTGCGCTACGGCCTGGCCTTCGCCGAGCCGCTGCTGAATGCACAACGCCTGCGCCCGTACCGCAAGCAGTTGTCGGAAGTGCAGGACATCCTGGGCGAGATGAACGACCTGTATGTGGCGCAGGAGCACTTCGAAGTGCTGAGCGCCGGCCACACCCAGGCCTGGTTCGCGCGCGGCTGGATCGTGGCGCGCCTGGACACGCTGGGCGAGCAGGCGCAGTCCTCGTTCCACACGCTGGGCGAGATCAAGCCGTTCTGGAAGTAGACAGGCGGTTCACCCGGGAAATGACAAAGGCGGCCTCGGCCGCCTTTGTCATTGGTACTGCCGCCTGCTCAGTCGCCCAGCAGTGCCGCCGCGAAGTCCGCGGCCGCGAAGGGCTGCAGGTCCTGCAGGCCCTCGCCCACGCCGATCCAGTAGACCGGGATGGGCCGCACGCCCTGGCTGCCCGCGGCCACGGCAGCCAGCGTGCCGCCCTTGGCGGTGCCGTCCAGCTTGGTGACCACCAGGCCGGTCAGGTTGATGGCGGCGTCGAAGGCGCGGATCTGGGCCAGCGCGTTCTGGCCGGTGTTGCCGTCCAGCACCAGCAGGACCTCGTGCGGCGCGTCGGCGTCGGCCTTGCCGACCACGCGGCGCACCTTGCGCAGCTCTTCCATCAGGTGCAGTTGCGTCGGCAGGCGGCCGGCCGTGTCGATCATGACCACGCCAGCGCCACGGGCACGGCCGGCATTGACGGCGTCGAAGGCCACGGCGGCCGGATCGCCGCCTTCCTGCGAAATGACGGCGACGTTGTTGCGCGAGCCCCATTCGATGAGCTGCTCGCGCGCGGCGGCGCGAAAGGTATCGCCCGCGGCCAGCAGCACGCTGGCGCCGCGCGCCTGGAAGGCGTGGGCCAGCTTGCCGATGGAGGTGGTCTTGCCCGCGCCGTTGACGCCGGCGATCATGACCACCAGCGGCTTGGCGCGCGACAGATCGAACTCACGCTCGAGCGGCTTCAGGTGTTCGGTCAACAGTTCGCGCAGGGCCGTCTTGACCTGGGCGGCGTCCTCGATGCGCTCCTTGCGCACGCGGGCGCGCAGGCCGTCCAGCAGGCTGGCGGTGGCTTCGACGCCCGCATCGGCCATAATGAGCGCCGTTTCCAGTTCCTCGAACAGGTTTTCGTCGACCTTGACGCCCACGAACAGGCCGCCCAGGCTCTTGCCTGTCCGGGACAGGCCGGAACGCAGGCGGCTGAGCCAGGAGGATTTCTCGGGCTTGGCGGTCGCGGTCTCGGCAGGCGGCGCGGGCGCGGCGACAGGTGCCCGGGGGGGCTCGATCTCGGGCTCGGCTTGCGACGCAGGTTCAGGCGCCGGCGGCGCCTCGGGCGTCACGGCCTCGACAGGCAGTGCCGGCTGCGGCACCGACGGCGTGGCCGGCACGAGTTCATCGCGCTCGGGCGCATCGGCGGCAGGCGCGGCAGGCGTTTCGACAGGCGGCGCGTGGCGCGCGGCGTCGTCCTCGCGGGTCTCGGGCTGGGCCGGAACCGGCGGCTTTTTCTTGAAGAAATTAAACATGGCCAAGCAGTATATTCGCATCGTGGGGGGGAACTACCGGCGCACGCCCATCGCGGTGGTCGACGCCCCGGGCCTGCGGCCCACCCCCGACCGGGTCCGCGAGACCCTCTACAACTGGCTCAACCACTTCTGGCAGGGCCAATTCGAGGACAAGCACGTCCTGGACCTGTTCGCCGGCAGCGGCGCGCTGGGCCTGGAGGCCGCCTCGCGCGGCGCGGCCCTGGTGCAGATGGTGGAACGCGATCCCGCCGCCGTCGCAGCCTTGCGGGCGCTGCGCAACAAGCTGGACGCCACGATGGTACGCATCCACCAAGGCGATGCCATGACGGTGGTGCACCGACAGAGCCCCGCCCGCTATGACCTGATCCTGCTGGACCCGCCTTTCGGCCAGGGCTGGCTGGAGCGCCTGTGGCCCCTGCTGCCCAATGTGCTGAAGGCGGGCGCCCTGGTCTATGTGGAATCGGAAACGCCCGTCGCCGCACCGCAGGGGTACGCGCCGCTGCGCCAAGACAGGGCAGGCGCGGTGCACTATCATCTGCTTCAGTTTGCTGCGACGCAAAATTAGATCAATAATCCGCCCTTTCCGCCCAGATTCCCTGTTTGGAGTCCACGCTCGATGATCACCGCTGTCTATCCTGGCACTTTCGACCCGCTGACCCGCGGCCATGAGGACCTGGTTCGCCGGGCGGCCGGCCTGTTCGACAAGGTCGTCGTGGGCGTGGCCGACAGCCGCAACAAGAAGCCTTTCTTCTCGCTGCAGGAGCGCCTGGAAATCGCCGAGGAAGTGCTCGGCCACTATCCCAACGTCATCGTGCGCAGCTTCGCCGGCCTGCTGAAGGACTTCGTGCGCGAGCAGGACGGCCGTGTCATCGTCCGTGGCCTGCGCGCCGTGTCGGACTTCGAATACGAGTTCCAGATGGCCGGCATGAACCGCCACCTGCTGCCGGAAGTCGAGACGCTCTTCATGACGCCCTCGGACCAGTACCAGTTCATCTCGGGCACCATCGTGCGCGAGATCGCCGTGCTGGGCGGCGACGTCAGCAAGTTCGTGTTCCCCTCGGTGGAGCGCTGGCTGCAGGTCAAGGCCAAGGAAAAGCGCGAGCAATCCTGGCCGCAGGCCCAGTAAGCCTGATCACTGAAGCCTGATCACCGAAACCCGCCATGGCCCTGCGCATTACCGAAGAGTGCATCAACTGCGACGTCTGCGAGCCGCAGTGCCCCAATGACGCCATTTACATGGGCAAGGAGATCTACGAGATCAACCCCGACGCCTGTACCGAATGCGTGGGGCACCATGACGAGCCGCAGTGCAAGGTGGTGTGCCCGGTGGAATGCATCGAGATCCACCCGCAATGGCAGGAAGGTCAGGACGCCCTGATGGCGAAATACCGCCGCTTGACTGGCACCTGAGCTGGCACCTGACGCGGCGCCTGGGCGGTATCAGCCCGCCGGCCAGGCCACGGGCGCCGCATCGGGATGCAGCTTGACCAGCCTGCACGGCTGGCCCGCCACATTCGAGAACCACGCGGCGGCCAGGTCGCCCTCGTCCACCACATCCACGTCCTGATCGGCCACCCGGGCCACGCGGCGCACGCTGTCGTCATCCTCGATGACGTCCAGCGGAATGTCCAGGCGCAGCATGCCAGGGGCACGCAGCACCAGATACCCCAGCTTCATCGACGGCGTGACGCCTGACAGCGCGGGCGCGGACTGGGCCGTGAGCCACGTGCCTGACGCGTCGACGACCAGCCAGCGGCGGTCGTAGGCCGCATCGGCGGCCACGACCGGACCACAGGCGGCCACGGGTTGAAGGGAAGCAGACGTCATGGCGGGTGTCCTGTGTCGTTCTTCCGCCCGCTGCCGATCAACGGCCCAGCAAGCCCTTCAGCGCGTTGCCCAGGCTCTTGACCGTTTCCTGCTCGACCAGGCCGCCCTCGCCCGTGCCTTGCGGCTCGGTTGGCTTCACGGGCAGCTTGGAGGTGTGGCGTTCGATTTCCTCGGCCAGCTTGTCTTCCAGCGACCGGCGCAGCGCTTCGCTGCCCGCGCCACGCCATTGCAGGCTGTAGACAGGCTTGTCCATCGGACCGGCGATCTGCAGCGGGATGGTGACGTTGCGCAGCGCGGCCAGCGCCTTGCCGTCCTGCCCCGTGGACGTGTTGACCACGCGCACGTTCAGCACCAGATTGACGAGGGAATCGACGAGGTTCAGTTCCGCAGGCTTGCCCTGGCTGACGCGCAGCAGCGGCGCGGCCATTTCCAGGCGGCGCACGGTGGCGATGCCCTTGGCCAGCGCCAGGTCGGCTTCCAGCGACGAGAAATCGGTCTGGCGCGGGCCGCTGATGTCACCCTCGTCACGCGAGCCCGAGGCCGCGGCGCGGGCTTCGCGCAGCAGCGCGGCAATGTTGATGCCCTTGATCGCGCCGTCGCGCAGGCGCAGTTGCGCCGTGCCGCCCAGCGTGCGGCGCCATTCGTCGCTGTTCACGCCCGAGGCGCGCAGGTCCAGCGTCAGGCCGCCCTTGCCGCTCAGGTAGCTCTGGCCGCGCACGTCGGTCAGGATCGGATCGATGGCGATGTCCGACAGCGACAGCTTGGCACCCAGCTGGTTGCCGTTGGCGTCGGCGCTCAGTTGGCCAGCCAGCTTGCCTTCATAGAGCTGCGCGGCGATCTCGGAGATGTCCAGCTTGCCCTGGGCAATCTTGATCTTGGCGCCGAAGTCGCTGGCCTTCAGGTTGCGCACCACCAACTCGCCCACCTTGATGCTGCCATCGGCGGTCACGCCGTTCAGTACCGAAAAATCTACCGGTTTGGGCTGGGGAGCAGGCGCAGGCGCGGGAGGCGGCGTGCCCGAGCCGTCGCCACCGCCCGGCGCGGGCTGGGGCTGCACCGGCACACGGGCGGGCGCCAGCTTGTCGAGATCCAGGGTATCGACGGCCAGGCCGAACTTCACCAGCGGATCGGCCAGGCGCGTGACATCGGCCGACAGGTCGAACTTGCCGCCTTCCAGCACGGCATTCAGGCGCGCGCGGGCCTGGTCCTTGGACAGGTCGGCAGACAGGCTGCCGATCACCGGGATCTGCAGCGCGCCATTGGGCAGGCCGGGATCGGTGATGCGCACTTCGCCCTTCAGGGCAGAAAGCGCGAACATGCGCTGCAGCAGGCTCAGCGACAGCGGCGACACGACATTGGCCTGGATGAGGCGCTGGCCTTGCTTGACGTTGACGTCCAGCTTGGCTTCCTTGATGTCCAGCGCCTGGGCCGTGCCCGACAGGCCGGTCAGCCCCACGCCGACGTTCATGGCTTCCTCGCCGTCCACGCGCAGCCTGCCGGTCAACGCCTGGCCGGAAGCCTTGGTGGATTGGATATTGAGGGCGGGCGCATCCACGGCGAATTCGAAGGGGTTCTCGCCCCAGCGGCCGGTGGCGCGGGTCACGAGCTTCTCGATCTGCAGGTGCAGGCGGCCCGGGTGCGCCGACAGGCGCGGCACGGTCATCGTGGCCTCCACGCCGGTGAGCGGCTTGGCGGCCTTGTCGGCCGGCTTCATGTCGCCGGCGAACACCACCTCCAGGCCCGACACGTCCAGGGCGCTGAGCCCGGCGTCGAAAGCCAGGTTGCCGCGCGCCGTCAGCGCGTTGGCGGTCACATCGCCCAGGCGGCCGTCCATGCGCATGTCCAGACGCTGCACGCCGTACTTCATGGCGGCCGGATCGAGCTTGAGCAGGCCCTGGGCCGTCAGCCCGGCGTCCACGCGCGGGTTGCCGCCCTCGATGCGGGCGGACAGGGAGACGTCGAAGGCCTGGTCGAAGGTGACGCGGCCGGTGGCGATGTTCAGGTTGGCGATGCGCACGGCCATGCCGCTTTGCGCGTCCTGCAACTGGATATCGCCTTCCTTCAGGTCCAGGCCGGCGATGTCGATCTGCATCTCGGTGCGGCGGATGGCCTGCGACACTTCGTTGACGGCGGCGGCGCCCGCTTCGGCGCCCAGGGCCGTGGCGCCAGCCGCGGCCTGGGCAGGCGTGAGATTGCTGGTGTCGGTGGTGGATGCGGCAGGCGCGGGGGTCTCGGGCTCGGCGTCCGGCTCGGGCAGCACCAGCGCGCCGTCGCCCCGATTGACCAGGTTGCCGAAGTTGAACTCGCCGTCCTTGCCGCGCACGACACGCGCCTTGAAACCATTGATGGTCACGTGGTCGACCACCAGTTGGTTGAACAGCAGCGGCCAGACGGCCACCGCCACGCGGGCGCTTTCGATGGAGGCGAACTGTTCGGTGCTGCCGGCTTCGGACAGCGAGACGTCCTGCACCGACAGGCCGATGCGGGGGAACAGGGACAACTCGATGGGACCTTCGATCGACAGGCTGCGGTCATAGCGCGCCTGGATCATTTCCTCGAGCTTGTACTTGTAGGCGTTCGGATCAAACGTGAGCAAAAAGATGGCCACGCCCACGACGACCACGAGGGCCAGCACAACCAGGCCAATCAGTATTCGTTTGATCCAATATTTCATTGCGGCCTCGAAGACCTCCAAGTCAGGCAAGAATGCGGGGCCCTCGCCCCTGCCCAGCTAGCAACAGGGCGAACGTTGAATGCTAACCCAAGACAGGCGCCCTTGCCCCCGCGGCGGGCATGCCGGACGGCACGCGGGCGCGCGGTTGGACTGGGTAGCGGATGGGGAGTTCACGGGCAGGCCAGGAAGGCATGCCAAAAAGAGAGATAATGCGCCGCCTTCGGGGGCCGGGGCGCCAGGCGCGAAGAAATTTGAAATATTAAATTTCATTCAGACTTGTTTCGCTACTGGCCAAGCGAAACCGGAATAGCCATTGCTACCCGCATCGTCAGGATAACCGGTTTCGCCAGGACCGGTACAGCACCCCGTAATAATGTTTTGCAAGAAGCTGCGCCATCGTCATATTGGAGTGCGCGATCTCACTACCGACCTTGAGTAATCCTTTGCAAGAATCAATGCCGACGGAGGATACGGCCCGCCAAAACTCGCGCAAATAAGTAACTGCGCTTTCTAGCCGGACCAGTATTTACGTGAGGCATTATGAAAAACGGCGGCAACTCAACTTCACTTCTGACAACGGCGGCATTGTCTTCCTTCAATGACAGCCCTTTAATCACGACCAACAGAAGCCAGAGGTTCGGGGGCGACGCACTTGCCGGGTCGCCCACCATGATTCACACCTCTCGCAGGGAGCAGGTTCTTATCTGCCTGCTGGGCCGCATGAACCTGATGACAGGCACGCGCGGAGAGAGCTTCCTGAAGCAGGCGCAGTTGCTGGCCGCGGCGAGCGCGGCACAGGACAACTGGCACATGATCCACGTGGGCGACCGGGTCACGCTCTACAGTCCCGAGAACGACCTGGCGGAAGTCATGGCCGAATCGAGGCGCTTCCTGATGCTGCCCGGCCCCGTGCCGGATCATGCGCCGCAAGGCAGCAGGACGCTTTTCGGTGTCCTGTCGGATCATTACTGCCGGCAGATCGGGCTGGGCACGCTGACCCGCCGCATCACCTCCGGCCACTCCCCGCCCGGCTGCGCCCAACGGCTGGCGCAACACCTGGTCGACTGGGCCAAGGACACCATGCTGGGCACGCCCAGCTTCTCCGAGATCGACGAGTCGATAGAGAAGACCATCGAATTCGACGTATACGATCTGCTGGAGCACACGCGCAGCTTCGTGCCGGCGCAGAACGACGCCCCACCGCTGCCTGGGGGACGCGAATTGGCTTTCGGCGCCCCCAACCTGGTGCTCCCGCAGATGCTCGCGTGGCTGAAGAAGCACTACAGCGAGCCCGATCTCACCGCCAGCCGGATGGCCGAGGAATTCCGCATTTCGGTCCGGCAGGTGCACAAGCTCTTCGAATTGCGCCCGGACGGACAGACGTTCCTGCAGACGCTCAAATCCATCCGCATGAGCCAGGCCCAGGCCTTCCTGGAGAACCCGGACTTCTGGCACCTCTCCATCGCCGACGTGGCCGAGCGTTGCGGCTTTTCCAATTCGGTTTACTTCGGCCGCGTGTTCAGGGAGGAATTCGGCCTGGCGCCGGGTGCCTACAGGCGCCAGAAGAAAGAGGCGTTCTACCGGACGTGCGCCTTCCTGGCGGCGTCCCACACCCAAGGATCCAGCGACGTCTCGGACAACGCCGCCTGATCCCCCCGCTCCCCCAACTGCCGACCGCGCATCGAGATAATGCGCGGTTTTTTTTTGCATTATTCGCGCAGGCTGCAGAATTATCACGCCACGCGCCAAAAATATTTTTGAAAATGCGCGATTTGGCCGGTGCCGTGCTTTTTTTCATTACCTGCTTGCGCCAGCTCAAGGCAACATCAATCCCAGTGACAGGCAGTAACGCTTATTACCAAGCGCGCACTTCCTGTTTCTGTTCGAGCGGGACAGCTTACCCGCCCCGGATGCCTTGGTGTCCATTCAGCTTTCCATATGGGAGAAAGAGAATGATCAAGCATGCCCCTTCCTGACCGGCAGCCGCTCGGCGCCTGACCGCCCCCTCTCCCTTTTACGCATGACACGCAAGCGCCTTTTTGCATCGCAAGAAGGGGCAGGGGCTGTTTTTTTCTGAAAAAAACGCACCAAGGAATCCAACATGGCTCTCATCAATCTCAACCTGCTCGGCAACCAGACCACCCGCGTCCCGCAGGACCAGCCCGTCGCCAACGGCGATACGCTGTCGGTGAACCTGAGCGGCACCAATACCCTGATCATCGACGGCGTCGACGTCGACCTGGCGGGCACCGTCAGCGCCGCGGTGGGCGGCGACACCACCATCGAGGCGACCAACGGCGCCAACGTCAACGTCACGTCCTTCGCCGGCGTGGGCGCGGCCAACAGCCTGACCTACCGGATCGGCGAGAACGCCTCGCTCGGCTACGGCGGCGGCACCTTGAGCGTGGGCCTGCTGAACAACACCAACATCGAATTCGCGTCGGGCGGAACGGGCACGCTCAGCTTCGTGGCACCTACGGCGAACCTGGACCTCAGCGCCCGCCCCACCATCACCGGGCTGACGGCGGGCGACAAGCTCAACGTGTCGCAAGGCAACCTGATCGGCGACCCCACGCCCGCCTCCAGCGTCAGCTACGAGAACGGCGTCCTGACGGTCTATCGTGCAGGCCCGCTCGGCACGCAGCTCCCCATCGCCAGCTTCAATGCGCCGGACCTGCCCACCGACGGCAGCTTCTCGCTGGATGCCGACGGCAATGTGGTCTATGCATGCTTCCTGCGCGGCACCCTGATCGCCACCCCCGATGGCGAAACCGCGGTCGAGGACCTGCGCGAAGGCGACCGCGTGCGCACCGCGTCGGGCGGCGTCGCCACCGTCAAGTGGGTGGGCTATCGCAAGCTGCACCGCAACCGCATCCCGGCCAAGGACGCCCTGCGCGCCTATCCGGTGCGCATCGCCAAGGACGCGCTGGCCGACGGCCGGCCGGTGCGCGACCTGACGGTGTCGCCGGGCCACCACCTGTATTTCGACGGCCGCCTGGTCCCCGCCATGGCGCTCATCAACGGCCTGACCATCGTGCAGGACCGCGAGCGGGTCTCGTTCGAGTATTTCCACGTCGAGCTCGACCGCTTCGACATCCTGCTGGCCGACGGCGTGCCGGCCGAGTCGTACGTCGACACAGGCAACCGCCAGATGTTCCAGAACGCGGACACCGTGGCGCTGCGCCCCGACTTCGGACCGGCAGCCGGGCGCCCGCAGATCGAGGGCCTGACCATCGAACGCAGCGGCCGTTACGTCGAAACCCTGCGCAACCAGCTGCTGGTGCGCGCACAGGTGCTGACCGGCGTGCGGCGCGTGGCCGAACCCGATCTGCGCCTGGAGATCGCCGGGCAGCGCATCGAACCCTCGCGCGTCGACCCGGCAAGCGGCCTGTATGCGTTCGACATCCCGGCCACGGCCGCGGGGCAGGACGTCTACCTGGTCTCTCGCTCGGCGATCGTGCGCGAGACCAGCGTGCATGTGCGCATGGACCGCCGCAGGGTGGGCGTGGGCCTGGCCAGCCTGGCATTGCTGCGTGGTGAGCAGCGCCAGCCCATCGACCTCATGGATCCCCGCCTGCAGGGGTTCAATGATCCGCAGGACGCGCACGGCACGCCCATGCGCTGGACCATGGGCCGCAGCCTGATCCCGGCGGCGCTGCTGGCGGGCGAAGGCGCCGCCACGCTGGAGTTGCGTGTGCTGCGCACCTACTCGTACTGGGAGACGGCTGACGACGCGACGGTCCTGGCCGCATGACGGCCTGAGCGGCACGCGGCCAAGCGCCGTTCAAGCGCCGGCCTGCCTTGCCGAGGCCGGCGCTTCCTCCCGCTCCGCCGAGACGTGTTCGGCCCAGCGCGCCACCTCGGCGGCGCGCTGGCGCCAGGTGAACGCCGCGGTCACCTCCGCGCGCGCGCGTTCGCCCAGGCTGCGCCGCAGGGCCCCATCGACCGCCAGCCGCCGCAGCGCGTCGGCCAGCGCGCGGGCATCCCCTTTCTCGAAGACCAGCCCGGTTGCGCCATCGTCCACGATGTCCCGCAAGGCCTGCACGGAAGACACCAGCACGGCCTTGCCCATGGCCATGGCTTCCATCGGCTTGATGGGCGAAACCAGTTCGCAGACCTCCAGCGGCAGGCGCGGGAACGGCGCGATGTCAACCAGCGAGTAATAGCGCGCCACGGCTTCGGCGGGCACCCGGCCGGCGAATACCACGCGTGCGGACAGGCCCAGGCGGATCACCTGCTGCGCCAGTTCCGCGCGCTGGCGCCCGTCGCCCACCACGATGAGGCCGAGATCCAGCCCTTCGTCCAGCAGCTTGCGCAGGACGTCCAGCAGCGGGCCCAGCCCCTCGTAATGCTCCAGCGACCCCACGAAACCCAGCATCAGGCGATCGGCAGGCACCCCAAGCTCGTGCGCCAGTGCCTCGTCGCGCCCCTGCAGGGGAAAACGCTCGGCATCCACGGCATTGGGTACCAGGCCCACCTTGCGCGGATCGACGCCGCCCTCGCAAAGCACCTGGCGCAGGCCCGTCGTGAGTGTCAGTACGGCATCGGCGTGCGTGGCCACCAGCATCTCCAGCGACCGCTGCAGCCGGAAACGCTCGGACTGCAGCAGGCTGGGGTGGCGCGCGGCGGCGGTCAGCTCCCAGAACCCGCGCACTTCATAGATGAAGGCGCAGCCAAGCCGGCGCGCCGCCAGCAGCGCCGGCAGCGCGTTGACGTGATTGGAGGCCGCGACCACCACGTCGATGTCGCGCGCGGCGGCGTATTGCTCCAGCGCCGTGCTCGCATGCCCCATGTAGTCGCTGAGCGCTTCGCCGTGCCCCACTTCGCAGGGAATGCGATCGTAGGCAAGCCCGTCGACGCGCACCGCCCGCTCCGGCGCCAGGGGTCCGAGCGCATCGCGCCGGTCCCAGGGATAACCCGGCCGGGTGACCACGGACACCTCCAGGTCGTCGCGCTGCCCCAAGGCGCGGGCCAGCGCGTGCGAACGGATGGCGTAGCCGGAGGTGTGCGTGGGCGTGAGCGCGCTGACCACATAGAGCACGCGCAACGGTCCCGGCCGCCGCAGCGGCGGGCAGGCGCGCGCCGGGATGGGGGGCAGTTGCGCCAGCAGCCTGGCATTGTCGCGGACCACCGACCAGGTACGGATCTCGTTGGCGCGCACCACGCTGGCGGCGATGTCGGGGCGCGCCAGCAGCGCGTCCGCTGCAGTGACGTTGCCGCTTTTGTGATGGGCGAACGCCAACCACTTGCCCACTTGCGGCGTGGGATTCAGGAGGTAGGCATGCTCGCCGAAACGCAAGGCCGCGCCGGGGTCGTAATCGATCAATATCCGGGCGGTCTCGTGGGCGGTGAGCGCGGCCAGCGCCGGCGTGCCCTGGCGGGCGCCGATCCGGGCAAGCGCACGCTCGACGGTCAGGGACGGCCATGCCGCGGCGATCTCCCAGGCCAACTGCTGAGCGCCACCCGACCGCCCACCGCCCAGCCTGGCCAGTCGGCGGCCACGCGCATCCCGGTGGATGGCCAACAGGCGTCCCGGCAAACGCCACAGGCCGGCAAGGGAATGGGTGGCGTCGAGGATGGCGTTGCCGATCTGGTACGAAATCGTACGGTGCAACCATTCCGACTCGATCTGGAGGAACTGTTCCCGCCGGGCCAGCAAGGCATCGTCCCCGGCGCCAGCGGCGGGCAGGGAAGCCTGGACGGACGCGGGTTTTACGCCTTGATTCAAACTGTGGGACGTGACTGCGGAATCATGCGCGTTTTTTGCGATTATTTTTCGCATTTTTATCAGTAGCGTCCGGCAAAAAAGAAAGAAACTGTATATTCGCGCAAAAAGAAGAACCCATTATGGAGAGAATTCATATTAAAAAAATGCACGAAACATGCACAATAAGCGCAGCAGGAATTTTGCAGTTTTCAATTATCTACCAACCCAAAAACTGTCCTGCTAACATCGTCGCTCCGCATCGCCCGCACACCGGCCGAATGTTTTCCAGATAACCCCGGATTACCCCCGGAATGCAGGCTTCGATCGCATGACGATTCCGCAAAGTTTATTTTCCAGACTGTCAGCCTGCATATTGTTATTGGTTTTGGGAGCGCCTGCGGCGGCCCAGAGTTACGAGCAGTATCAGGCGCGCCAGGCCGCGCAGGCAGCCCAGTCGTCCGCGCAGGACACGGCCAGCCAGGCCCAGGGCCAGGGCCAGGCAAGCGCCCCCGGCTTCGTCCGGGATACCTTCAAGTCGATGACCGGCACCTCGCTGGAGGACGTCGCCAACCGCGCGGCGGGTATCTCCGGGGGGCCCCAGCCGAATCCGCAGCCCATGCAACTGCCCGCGGCCCAAGGCGCGCCGGCATCGCTGTACCCGCCCAGCCGGATGTTCGGCGCACAGCTCTTCAACGGCCACTTCGCCATGCTCAACGGCTCGGGCTTCAACCCCGACTACCGCCTGGCGATCGGCGACAAGGTATTGCTGCGCATCTGGGGCGGAGTCAACTTCACCGATACCCTGGTGATCGACAGCCACGGCAACCTCTTCATTCCCGAGGTCGGCCCCGTGCAGGTGGCGGGCCTGCGCAACGGCGACCTGAACCAGGCGATCCGTGGCGCGGTCTCCTCGACCTTCCGGGCTGGCGCAAACAACATCTATGCCACGCTGGACCTGGCCCAGCCCGTGAAAGTGTTCGTGACGGGCTACGTGCGCAACCCCGGCCTGTACCAGGGGCTCGCCTCGGACTCCGTGCTGTCCTACCTGGATCGCGCCGGCGGCATCGACGCGGAGCGCGGCAGCTACACGGTCGTCAACGTGATGCGCAACGGCAAGGTGCGCAAGACCTTCAACCTGTACGACTTCCTGCTCAGCGGCCAGCTCGACCTCGTGCAGTTCTCCGACGGCGACGTCATCATGGTGCAGCCCCGGGCGCACGTCTTCAGCGCCGACGGGGCGGTGCTGAACCAGAACGATTTCGAGTTCCCCACGCCCACCGTGTCCCTGGCCGAGGCGCTGCGCATGGCCCGTCCCACGCCGGGCGCCACCCACGTGAGCGTTCAGCGCCGCCAGGGGCTGGAGCGCCGCACGGAGTACTTCCCGATCGGCCAGGCTGCCGAGGTGATGCTCGAAGACGGCGACACCTTCACCGTGACCGCCGACCGCTACCCCGGCACCATCCAGATCCGCGTCAGCGGCGCGCACTCCGGCCAGCATGCGATGGTGCTGCCCTACGGCGCGCAACTGCGCGACGTGCTGCCCATGATCCAGGCCAATCCGCTGTCGGTGATGGACGCGATCCAGTTGTTCCGCAAGTCCACCAAGGAACAGCAGAAGCGGATGCTGGAAGTCTCGCTGAACAAGCTCGAGGAAAGCGTGCTCACCGCCCGCTCGGCCACCAGCGAGGAAGCCTCGCTGCGCCGCGGCGAGGCGGAGCTGACCTTGAATTTCGTGGAAAAGGCCCGCCAGATCGAGCCGCTGGGCCAGGTGGTCCTGAACGGCAAGGAGATCGGCGACACCATCCTGGAAGATGGTGACGAACTGGTCATTCCCGAGCGCACCTCGCTGGTGGCGGTCAATGGCGGCGTGCTGTTCCCGAACGCCTTCAGCTGGCAACGCGGCCTGGATGCCGACGACTACGTGCAGATGGCGGGCGGCTTCACGCAATCGCCCAAGACCTCCAAGGTCATCGTGGTGCGCCAGAACGGCGAGGCCGTCAATGCCGAGCGGGCCGGGGCCATCCGTTCGGGCGACCAATTGGTGGTGCTGCCGCAAATCGAAACCAAGAGCCTGGAGATCACCCGCGCGCTGTCGACGATCGTGTACCAGATCGCGGTGGCCGCCAAGGTCGTGCTGGGCCTGTAATGAGCCCGACCGGGCCGCGCGCGAAGGAGCACTCACGCATGGATCATCGCGTCGCGATCATCGGCTACGCCTTTCGTTTCCCCGGCACCGACCGGGATCACTACTGGGAAGACCTGCTGCAGGGGCGCGACCTCGTCACGGCCACCGACGAGGCGCGCTGGCGCAAGGAGGCCTACCTTCATCCGTCGCGCGCGCATCCCGGCACGGCCTACACGTTCGCGGCCGGCTCGGTGGGCGACATCGCCGGCTTCGATGCCGACTTCTTCGGCGTCTCGCCGCGCGAGGCGGCGCAGATGGACCCGCAGCAGCGCATGCTGCTGGAGCTGGCCTGGGAAACGCTGGAGGACGCCGGTGTGCGGCCCAGCACCCTGCGGGGCAGCGATTGTGGCGTGTATGTCGGCGTCTCCAGCGTCGATTACGCCTACCGGATGGCCGAAGACCTGGACGCCATCGATGCGGCCACGGCCACGGGCAATACCTCCAGCATCGTCGCCAACCGCATTTCCTACGCGTTCGACCTGCGCGGCCCCAGCATGGCGCTGGACACCGCCTGCTCGTCCTCGCTGGTGGCGCTGCACCAGGCCTGCCAGGCGATCCGTGCCGGCGAAGTCACACAGGCGCTGGCCGGCGGCATCAGCCTGCACGCGCATCCTTACGGCTTCGTGGTGTTCTCCAAGGCCGGCATGCTCTCGCCGCGCGGCCGCAGCCGTGCCTTCGACGCCTCGGCCGACGGCTACGTGCGCGCCGAAGGCGCGGGGCTGTTCCTGCTCAAGCGCCATGACCAGGCAGTGGCGGATGGCGACCGCATCCTGGCGGTGGTGGCCCACTCCGCCGTCAACACCGATGGCCGCAAGGCAGGCCTTGCCGTGCCCAGCGGCCAGGCGCAGGCCTCGCTGCTGCGCCGGGCCTATGCCCAGGCAGGCATCGACCCCGCGGAACTGGACTACCTGGAGGCCCACGGCACGGGCACCGCGGTGGGCGACCCCATCGAGGCGCAGGCCATCGGCGCGGCGCTGGGCAGCGCGCGTCCCGCGGGCGCCCCCCTGCCTATCGGCTCGGTCAAGAGCAACATGGGCCACCTGGAAGCCGCGTCGGGCGCGGCGGGAGTGGTCAAGGCCCTGCATTGCCTGATCCACCGCCAGGTGCCCGCCACCATCGGCATCGACGCCCCCAACCCCGCCATCGACCTCGATGCCTGGAACCTGTCGCTGGTGCGCGATACCCTGCCGCTGCGCGCGCAAGGACGCTTGACGATCGGCGTGAACTCCTTCGGCTTCGGCGGCGCCAACGCCCACCTCATCCTGCAGAGCCCCGACCCCTTGCGCCAAGGCGGGCCCGTGGCGCGCTCCGCCGACGCGATGCTGCCGGTGGTGGTCAGCGGCAGGACGCCGCAGGCGCTGAACGCGGCCGCCGAGGCGATGGCGCGGTCGCTTGAGAACGGGCGCGGCGCCACGCTGTACGACAAGGCCTACCAAAGCATCTTCCAGCGCGACTGGCACACCCATCGCGCCATCGTCTGGGGCCGGCAGGCCGGGCCCATGGCCAACAGCCTGCGGGCCTTCGCGCAGGGACGCCAGCCCACCCTGCCGGTGCACGCCGGGCAGGGCGTGGCCGAAGCGCAGGGGCCGGTGTTCCTCTATTCCGGCAACGGGTCGCAATGGGCGGGCATGGGCACGCAATTGCTGGACGACCCCGTATTCCGCGACGCCATACGCGCCATCGACACCGTGTTCCGGCCCCTGGCCGGCTACGCCCTGGAAGACGAACTGGCGCGGCCGCCCCAGGCCTGCCGCTACGACGACACGGCAATCGCGCAGCCCGCGCTCTTCGCCGTGCAGGTGGGCATCACGGAAATGCTGGCGCAGCGCCACATCCGCCCGCTCGCGGTCGTGGGCCACAGCGTGGGCGAGGTGGCGGCCGCTTGGGCCAGCGGCGCGCTGGGCCTGGCGGACGCGGTGCGCGTCATCCATCATCGCAGCCGCCTGCAGGCCACGACGCGCGGCCAGGGCGGCATGACGGCCGTGACGCTGGGCAGCCGGCAGGCCGCCCAGGCCCTGGCGCAAGCGGGGCTGGCCGCGCAATTGCATATCGCCGCCTGCAACGGCCCCAACGGCGTGACCGTGGGCGGCCCGGTCGCCGCGCTGGCGCGATTCGAGTCGTGGCTGACGCAGCAACGCATCGCGTGCCGCCGGCTGGACCTGGACTACGCCTTCCACACCCCGGCCATGGATGGCATCGAGGCCGAACTGGTCGACGCCCTGGCGGACCTGTCGCCACGCACCAGCCATACCCCCTTCCACTCCACCGTCACAGGCGGGCCACTGGACGGCCGGCAACTGGACGCGGACTATTGGTGGCGCAACATCCGCCAGCCCGTCGCGTTCGAGGCGTCGCTGCAGCACCTGACAGCGCAGGGCCTGAACGTCCTGGTCGAGGTGGGTCCGCACCCCGTGCTGCGCGGCTACGCCAACGACGCGCTCAAGCAGGCCGAGCGGCCAGGCGTGGTGATCGCCACCGGCACGCGCGGCGACGACGCGGCGGCCCGAATCGTGGCGGCGGCCGCGCAGGCGGTACTGGCTGGCGCCACCATTGGCTGGAGCCAGGTGTTCCCGCGACGCGGGCGCCACGCCGACCTGCCCGCCTACCCCTGGCAGCGCGAACCGCACTGGCACCCCGTGTCGTCGCGCTCGCCTCGCCTGCTGGCGCGCGGCCCCGCCCATCCATTGCTGGGCTATCCCTGCGAGACACCTGGAACCTGGCAGGCGGAACTGGACACGGCGACACAACCGTGGCTCGCCGACCACGTGGTGGGCGGCGCCATCCTGTTCCCGGCGGCCGGGTTCGCTGAAATCGCGCTGGCCGCGGCGCGGCAACACGCGCCCGGCGACTGGCTGGACGTGGAGGAACTGGATATCCTGGCGCCCCTCGCGCTGGCCGCTGGGGCGAGCAAGGAAATCAGGGTGGCCGTGGACGCCGCGGACGGGCGGCTCAGCCTGTCGGCACGCGACCTGGGCGACGTGCCGTGGCAGCCGCAGTTGCGCGCGCGGCTGCTGTCCGGCGGCGCGCCCGCGGGAAGCGCGCCGCCGGCCTGGTCTCCGCCCACCCGCGCACCTGACTTCGAGGCGGCCGGGCACTACGTGGCGCTGCGCGTAGCAGGGCTGGAGTACGGTCCCGCATTCCAGACGCTGGCAGCAGGCTGGTGCGAGCCCGACGGGACGATCGTGGCCCGCTACACCGACGCGGCGCGCCTGGCGGCCGAGGACGCGCCCTGGCTGCTGCCGCCCACGCTGCTGGACGGCGCCCTGCAGCTTGCGGTGCATGGCCAGGGCGGGCCGCAGGCGCACGCACCGGGACCGGTCTACCTGCCGACCAAGATCGGCCGCCTGTCGGTACGCCGCGATGCAGGCCCGCCGGCCTATGCGCGCCTGGTGCCGTTGCGCCGAACGCGCCACTCCCTGCTGCTTTCCCTTACCCTGCACGACACGCAGGGCAGCCTCGTCGCAACGGTGGAACACCTGCGTTGCCGCGCGGCGCAACGCCTCGGGCGCGCGGCCCCCACGCCGGCGCGGCTGGAAGAAATCCTGCTGCCACGTCCGCACGCCGGGTCGCCGGCCCCTGCGAATCCGCTGGTGCCATCCGCGCTCGCGGCGGCGCTGCGCGCAGCCAGCCCGGGCGACGCACTGGCCCGCCAGGCGCGGCGCCATGCCGAGGAAATCGATCCCTTGCTCGACAGCCTGTGCCAGCGCTATGCGCTGCACGCCTGGCACGGCCTGGCACAAGGCGACGGACTGCTGCGAAGCGAAACACTGCAAACGCGGCGTGCGGCGCTACCCGCGCTGTCGGCCTGGCTGGACCACCTGCTCGATGCGAGCGTGGCCGATGGCCTGGCCGTGCCGACAGGCGCGGACTGGCGGCTGGCGCCCCTGGACGAAGACCTGGCGCCGCAGCGGCTCTGGCCGAGCCTGCTGCGCGAATACCCCGATGCCCTGCCAGCCCTGCTTGCCGTGGGACGCGCGGGCCTTGCCCTGGCGGCCGCGCTGCGTGGCGACGACGCCGAGCCGCCGCGCGGCACCCCGGCCGCACTGGCCGCGCCGCACGCCGTCGATGCCGTACGCGCGCGCGTGGCCCGCGCCCTGGAAACCCTTCACGCGCGCACCGGCGCCGGCCACGCCGACGCTCAGGCGCCCCGGCGCATCCGCGTGGTGGAAATCGGCGCGGCCGGCATCGGCGCGGCCGGCATCGGCGCGGCCGGCATCGGCGCGTCGCTGGGCGACTGGGCCGACTATCGTGCGATCACGTGGGACGAAGCGGGTCCAGCCCAGCTCGCCACGCTGGCGGGCGCGCCCCGGCAGGAGGGCGGCGCCACGCCCGGCTCGGCGGCAGACACGCCGCCTGCCCATGACCTGGCCATCGTCCATGGCGTCTTCGCCTCGTGGCGCGAGGCCCTCGACACCCTGCAAGCGGTGGAGGCCGGCCTGGCCCCCGATGGCACCCTGCTCTTCATCGGCCATCACCCCGCGCGCTGGCTGGACTTCGTGTGCGGCACCCGGCCGGACTGGTGGGTGAAGGACGCCACGGAGGCGGAAAATGCGGCGGACGCCCCCCGATCGCTCCAGCAGTCCGCCTCCGCCTGGCAGGCCAGCCTGGCCGCGCGCGGCTGGCATGCGCTGGAGCAGGTCGATGCCGAGGACGACAGCCTGGGAGGCTGCTTCCTGCTGCTGGCCCAGCGGGACCCGCGCGTCCAGGCACCCGCCGTCTTGGTGCCCGGCGCCGCGACGCGCTGCCTGATGCTCGCCGCCGACACCGCGCGCGCATTGGCCGGATCGCTGGCCAGCCACCTGACCGCGCTCGGCCTCTCCGTGCGCGTGCAGGACTGCGAGACCGCCGACACGGTGCCGGCGGCCATCGAGGCGGCGCGGCAGGCGCTGGGCGGCCTGGAGTCCGTCGTCTACCTGCCCGGCGTGCCGGGCACGCATCTGCCCGCGGCCGACGTGGTGGCCTGCCGTGCCCGCCACTGCCAGATCGCCGCGCAGGTTGCCCGGCACGCCGGGGCGCTTGCCACCCCGCCTGCCTGCTGGCTGTTGACGCAAGGCGTGTACGGCGCGTTCCCGGGCGGTCCGCGGACGCTGGGCGAGACGGGCAACGCTGCGCTGTGGGCCTTCGGGCGCACGCTGATGAACGAAATGCCAGGGCTGCCGCTGCGCATGGCAGACCTGCCCCTGGCAGGCGAAGACGCGCCGGCCGTCCTGGCAGCGCTCGCCCAATCGCTCGGCGCCCCCGACGCGGAAACTGAGCTGGTCTTCGGCCCCGGCGGCGAGCGCCAGGCGCCGCGCCTGCGGCCGGCCAGGCAAGTGGACCGGCCCGCGTCGACCGACACGGCCTGGCGCCTGGGTTTCGCGCAGCCCGGCCAACTGGGCAACCTGGCCTGGGAGCCGGTGAACGCACCGTCGCCCGGTGAGGGCGAGATCGAGGTGGCAGTGCACGCCACCGGGCTGAATTTCCGCGACCTGATGTATGCCTTGGGCATGCTGTCCGACGAGGCACTGGAGAATGGCTTCACCGGGCCGGCGCTGGGCCTGGAGTTTGCAGGCGTGGTGACGCGCGTGGGTCCGCAGGTGACGGATTTCCGGCAGGGCGACGCGGTGGCGGGTTTCGGTCCGCACAGCTTCGGCACGCGCATGCGCACCACCACCGAAGCCTGCGCCGTGATACCCAGCGGCCTGGCCTTCGAGGCGGCCGCCACCATTCCCAGCACCTTCTTCACGGTCTACTACGCCTTGCACCACCTGGCCCGGCTGGAACCCGGCGAGTCCGTGCTGATCCACGGCGCCACCGGCGGCGTGGGCCTGGCGGCGATCCAGATCGCGCGCTGGCGCGGCGCCCGCATCCACGCCACGGCCGGCTCGCCGGAAAAGCGGGATTTCCTGCGCCTGATGGGCATCACGGATATCCACGACTCCCGCTCGCTGGCTTTCGCCGACGACATCCTGGCGGCGACCGCCGGCGAAGGCGTGGACGTGGTCCTGAACTCGCTGGCAGGCGAGGCCGTGAACCGCAACCTGCGGGTGCTCAAGCCCTTCGGCCGCCATATCGAGCTGGGCAAGCGGGACTTCTACGACAACACGCGCATCGGCCTGCGCCCCTTCCGCAACAACATCAGCTACTTCGGCGTGGACGCCGACCAGCTCATGCACCTGCGCCCCGCCCTGACGCGCCGGCTATACGGCGAACTGATGGCCCTCTTCGATGCCGGTGTGCTGCACCCGCTGCCGTATCGCGCCTTCGCCGCGGACGACGTGGTGGAAGCCTTCCGGCACATGCAGCAGGCCAGCCACATCGGCAAGATCGTCGTCCACTACCGGGATGGCATCCACGCGGCCGCCGCCCCGGCGGCGCCGCAAGCCAGTGCGTGGCAGCCGGACCCCTCGGCCACCTACCTCGTCACCGGAGGGCTGCGCGGCTTCGGCCTGCGCACGGCGCAATGGCTGGCAGAGCGTGGCGCGCGCCATCTGGCGCTGGCCAGCCGCTCGGGCACGCTCGACGACGAGGCGCACGAGATCGTCGCGACGCTGCGCGACCAGGGCGTGTCGGTGTGGACCACCGCCTGCGACATCTCGGCGGCGGACCAGGTGGCGGCCCTGCTGGACCATATCGGCGCGCGCCTGCCGGCGCTGGGCGGCATCGTGCATGCCGCGACGCTTTACGACGACGGCCTGGCATCGTCGCTGGACGCTTCCCGCATCGCCGCCGCCATGGCCCCCAAGGTGCTGGGCGCCTGGCACCTGCATGAACAGACCCAGGCCCGAGGCATCGTGCTGTCGCTCTTCGTCATGTATTCCTCGGCCACCACGCTGCTGGGCAACGCCGGGCAAGGCAGCTACGTGGCGGCCAACGGCTGGATGGAGGCGCTGGCCCGCCATCGCCGCGACATCGGCCTGCCCGCGGTCTGCCTGCGGTGGGGGGCCATTGCCGACGCCGGTTTCCTGGCCCGTCATCCCGCCACGCGCGAAGCGCTCCTGCAGCGCATGGGCGGCGCGGCGCTCCCGGCGGCCGACGCCCTGGCCGCCATGGCGCAGGCGCTCGACGACGGCACGCCAGATCCAGCCATCCTGGGGCTGGACGGCAAGCGCCTGGTCGGCACGCTGCCGCTCGCCGCCACGCCGCGCTTCGCACTGCTGTCGCCGCCTGGCGGCGACGCGGGCGAGGGCGCCGCGGTGCCGCGCGAGGACCTGCCCGGACTGGCACGCACCCTACCCGAAGCGGCGCTGCAAGAGAAGCTGCTGGAATTGTTGCGCCACGAGGTCGGCCAGATCCTGCACCTGCCCGCCACGCGGATCGATGCCGCACGCCCCCTGAACGACCTCGGCCTGGACTCGCTGATGGGCGTCGAGCTTACCGTGGCGCTGGAGGCACGCACGGGCGTGCGCCTGCCGCCCGGCGCGGTGGCCGGACAGGCCAGCCCCGAGAAGCTGGCGCGCCGTATCGGCGCGGCGCTGCGCGGCGAAGGCGGGAACGGGCCTGGCTCGGACGACACCCTCCAGGACGCGGCGCCCGGCGCCGCCCTGTCTGCGGCCGATCCCGCACAAATACCGGGCACTGCCCAAGCACCTCGCGTGATGCCATGAGCGACGCTTCCGATACCACGGCCCTGCCCGCCGCGCTCAAGCGCGAGTTGATCGACGGCGCGCGGCAGGCGCGCCAGCGCCGCGCGCAGGCCCTCTCGCCTATGCCGCTGCAGACACCCATTCCGGCGGCGCACTACCGCTTCGACCTGCATCCGGGCTACCTGCAATTGCGGGCGATGCGCGACGGCGCCGCAAGGCTGGGCGTCGAGAACCCCTACTTCAAGACCCACGAGGGCATCGCCGGCGCGACCTCCCTCATCGAGGGCCGGTCCTATATCAACTTCGCCAGCTACAACTACCTGGGCATGGCGGGCGACCCCGCGGTCTGCGAAGCCGCCAAGGCGGCGATAGACCGCTACGGCACGTCCACCTCGGCCAGCCGGCTCGTGTCGGGCGAACGTCCCGTCCACCAGGCATTGGAACGCGCGCTGGCCGATCTCTACGGCGTGGACGACGCGGTGACGTTCGTCAGCGGCCATGCCACCAACGTCACGACCATCGGCCACCTGTTCGGTCCGCGTGACCTGATCCTGCACGATGCGCTCATCCACAACAGCGTGCTGCAGGGCATCCAACTCTCTGGCGCGCACCGCCTGCCCTTCCCCCACAACGACGGGCAGGCGCTGGAACGGCTGCTCGCCGCCCACCGGCACGAATTCGAGCGCGTGCTGATCGTGGTGGAAGGCCTCTACAGCATGGACGGAGACTATCCCGACCTGCCGCGCTTCGTCCGCGCCAAGCAGCGCCACCACGCCTTCCTGATGGTCGACGAGGCCCACGCGCTTGGCGTGCTGGGGCCGCGAGGCCAAGGCAGCCATGCCCATCACGGTCTGTCGGCGGGCGACGTCGACATCTGGATGGGCACGCTCAGCAAGACGCTGGCGGGTTGCGGCGGCTACATCGCCGGCGAGTCCGCACTGGTCGAACAATTGCGGTTCCTGGCGCCGGGCTTCCTGTACAGCGTCGGCCTGCCGCCCGCCCTGGCCGCGGGCTCGCTGGCGGCGTTGCGGCGCATGCAGGCCGACCCCGAGCGCGTTGCCACGCTGCGCGCGCGCGGCGAGCGCTTCCTGTCGCGTGCCCGGGCCGCGGGCGTGGACACCGGCACCAGTGCGGGGCTGGCGATCATCCCCGCCATCGTCGGCGACTCGATGCGCGCTGCCCGGCTCTCCGCCGCCTTGTGGCGCCAGGGCATCAACGCGCAACCCATCCTCCATCCAGCTGTCCCCGAGAACGCGGCACGACTGCGCTTTTTCCTGTCCTGCCTGCACACCGAGGCACAGATCGATGCAACCGTCGATGCGCTGGTCCGTGGACTGGCCGCGCTGGCGGATTAGGGCCCAGCCATGCCGCCTCCCGACGTGCGCCCCGCCCGCAGCGTACCGCTCGTGCGCGCGATGTCCGAGCATGCGGCGCCGCCCAGCCTGCGAAGCGCGCTGCGCAGCGGCGCCGCATGCCGCCGCTGGTGCCGGTACTGGCTGCGCGATCCAGCCGTCGGACTGGCCGAACATGCCTTCTTCCACCTCTTTCGCGCCCTGCCCCTGGACCTGGTCTCGCGCATCGGCGCGCGGCTGGGCCGCTACCGCGGTGCGGAGTTGGCCAGGCTCTCGCAACGCGCTGGCACCGCGCTGGGCGACCTGGCGCCCGGCCTGTCCGAACCCGCGCGCGCGCAACTGCTTGAGCGCCTGCGGGCCAACTCGGGCCGCGCCTTCCTGGAAGCGCTGAACGCAGACCGGGTGTGCAGCGAAGCGCGCGTGCTGCTGGCAGACCCCGTCACGCTGTCGCGCGTGGTCGCTTCCGGCCGGCCGCTGATCTTCGTATCGGTGCACACAGCCAATCTCGGCGACCTGCTCGGCGCCGTCCTGCTGCGCCGCGTGCGCCACCGGGCCGCGACCACCACCCGGCCCTTCGCCAACCGCTACCGCGAGCGCCTGGCCGTGCGCATGCGGGCGGGCATGGACGTGCAGATCCTGCACCCCAGCATCTCGGCGGCCCGCCAACTGCTGCGCCACCTGCGCGCGCCGCGCCAATCCATCCTGCTGCATCTTGACGAGGCCCGCGGTCAGCAGATCCACTTTCCTGTCTTCGGCGGCCCGCTGCCGCACGGCGGCAACCTGACCCTTGCGCTGCGCCTGGCACGCCTGAGCGGCGCCCTGCTGGTGCCGGTGCACCTGCGCCGACGTCTCGAAGGGGCGCACTTCATGCTGCACCTGGGCACGCCCATGGATCTCTCCGATCCTGGCGCGACGCTGACCGACGATGAAGCGGCGCGCCAGCTGGACGAATACTTCAGCGCAGTGGTGCGCCGCCACCTGGACGACTGGCAGCAGCTCTATTTCCTGCGGCGCTAGCGGGCACGGCGCGGACCGGGTGGCCCGTCAAGGGAGGCCGCCATTGCCGGGAACGCCTCTTTCCGACTTTGCTGATTCCGCGTCACTGTCGGGTCACAGGCTGGGCCGCCGTCGAGGCTGGCCCGGCCCTGGGTCAGAAATCGTACTTCGCCGATACCATGACGCTGCGCGGAGCGGCGTAGGTGACCGTGCTGCCTACGTAGCTGTAGTACGTCCGATTGAACAGGTTATCCACATTGAGCGACACACTAAGGTTGCGGTCGATCTTGTAGCGAGCCATCAGGCTGACAATGGTCTTATTGCCTTGCCAAATATCCTGTTCACCCGTCTTACTTTGCCAACGCACGCCGCCGCCCAGTGTCAGCCCCTGGAGGGGGCCAGTCAGGCGGTAGGTGGTAAAGAGCTTCACCGCGTTGCGCGGCAGGAAGGTGTTGAGCGATGCCCCCTGAGCATCGGTGGTTTGCGTGTGGGTGTAGCCAGCAGCAAGCTGCCAGTTGCGGGCAACTTCGCCGTTGACTTCGAGTTCGACTCCCTTGGAGGTGGTGCTCTCTTCGGCGGAATAGGCGGCGATGGATGAGCGCCAGACGGCCAGGTTGTCCTGCTTGGTCACAAACAACGCCACACTGGAATTCAGCCGGCCGCCGAGGTGGCTCCCCTTGACGCCAATTTCATAGCCGGTGCCTTCCAGCGGATCTAGCGCGTTGTTGTTCTGATCTTTGACCCACTGGCCCTGCGGGTTGAAAATCTTGGTCGCACTGCCGTACACCGCCCACTGCGGGGTCAGGTCGTAGACCACGCCGGCGTAGGGAACGAAAACCTTCTCGTCCGATGGCACTGAACTGGAGCTGCCGCTGTCGCTCCAGCTGCGCACATCCCGATCCCAACGCACGAAGCGGCTGCCCACAATCAACTTGAGGTCATCGCGCAGGTGGAAGCGGCTACTGACGTACGCCGAATCGCTACTGGTCTTGGTGGACGAGCCACCCGTGACGGGGAGGCTGGGCGTCGCGCGGTTGCCGTCGTAGTTGAATAGATCGGCGATGGTGCCGCTGGCCGAGTTGGCATAGCTATAAAGATAGCCCGCGTTCGTCGGCCCGCTGGTCTCGTATCGAGAAAGCGTCAGTCCCCCGATCAACTCATGCTCGCGGCCGAACAGCGTGAACCCGCCCGTCAGATACAGGTCCAGGTTATGCTGGCGCGCCTTGCCCGTCCATTGCACCGGCAGCAGGTTCGTACCACTGCCATCCTGCTGTAGCGTGCCGCGCAAATAGGCGAATAAAAAGTCGTAGTCGGTCTGCGTGTAGCTGTATTCGGCCTTGCCGGTCCAGCCGTTACTCCACTCACGCTCGACTGAAGCGAACACGCCATCGGATTGCTGGTTGTTGTAGGCCCAGTTCGGCGAATAGTTGAGCGTACGAGGCAAACTCGTGAGCGTGCCATCGGCATACAGGGCCGGCATGCCAGAGCGTTGGGGTGCATCAACGTCCAGCCGTTGGTGGTTGAAGCCGACTGTCAACAGCGTTGCATCGTCCAGATCGACTTCGGCAATGCCGTAGAGTGTGCCCGCCCTTTGTTTGTAGCGATCGAGCCAACCTTCCTGCTGGCTGTAGTCGGCCACCACCCGGGCGCGAACACTACCGCTCTCGTTAAGTTTGCCGGAGGCATCGACGGTGCCGCCACGCCGTTTCCAGTTTCCGGCCTCCACGCTGATGCTGGCCTGCGGGTTGAACGAGGGCCGCTTGCGGATCAGGTTGATCGTGGCGGCCGGGTAGCCCAGCCCGCTGATGAGACCGGTGGCGCCGCGCACAACTTCCACGCGGTCGTAGATGGCTGCGTTCTGGGCGAAAAGGTTCAGCCCGTTGTCGGTGGGTACACCATCCACCTCGAAGTTTCGGATCTCGAAGCCACGCGCGTAGTAGCCGTATTGGTCATCTCCGATACCGTTGTGCGACACGTGAATACCAGGCACAGCTTCAATCACGTCCGTCAACGTGCTGGCATTCATGTCCTCGATCTGCTGGCGGGTGACCACTGTCAGCGACTGTGGCGTCTCCTTCGGCGCAAGATTGAGGCGGGTGGAACTGCTCGATGAGCGCGTCGTGTAAGAGCCCGTGCCCTCCGTAGTAGAACCAGGCGCTTTGCCGGAAACGGTCACAGTTGCGAGCGTCGCCACTTCGTCGTCAGGCGCCGCCTTGATGACAATACCGTCGCCTTCCCGCACGGCCACCAGACCGGTGCCGAGCAGCAGTTGATCGACGGCCTGCCGCACGGTCAGGTCGCCCTTGACCACATGCGCCGTCTTGCCGGCCACCAGCGCGGGAGAGAACCCGATGGCCGTGCCGGTGGCGGCGGAGAGTTCATTCAGCGCAACGCCCAGCGGCTGCGCGGCAATGGAGAGGGTGAGGGCCTTGCCGCCGGCAACAGCGGCCTGGGCAAGTGCAAAGCCCGGCGTGCCCAGGGCCAGGGCGACCGCGAGGGCCAGAGGGGCGGGATGGAAACGAGGTTGTTTCGGCGGCATGGCGTCGTCTTTCACTGTCGAGTAATAAAAAGAAATGAGATTCACTACTCTTAGTGACGCACCAGCTCGCCAGAACTACACCCCTTTCATAAAATTCTTCCAAATTTTTTGCACGGGCTTTGCCTCCTTCGAACAAGCCGCCTACGGCCTATTGGCGATCTCGGTTCGACCGTCGCCACGCCGCAGCAGTTGTACAGGCAGGATCTCCGGCAGCATCCGTGCGAACTCCGCAGGCCGGTCAATGCGGAAGCTGCCGCCCAGCGGCATCGCCGCCACGGCGGGGTCGCGGATGTACAGGCCCGTGGAGCCGTAGCGCTCCAGTTCCACCAGTGCATCACCCAACCGGGAGTTCTCGAAGCGCACCAGTCCCTTGCGCCACAGGCCCACGGTGTTGGGCGCCACGGCGACGACTGAGGCAACCCCGCCATCGATCGCGATAGTCACGCCCTGGCCTGCAGTAAGGTCGGTTTCGTTACCTGTCTGGCTGTCGGCCTTCACCTCATCCGAGCCAGCCACGCGCACGTGGCCTTCCTCCACCGCCACCTTAACTGCGCCGGCATCCACGCCAGTGTTGCGATACCTGACGGAAAACCGGGTACCCACCACGGTCACGCGTGCCGGGCCGGCCAGCACCTGAAAGGGTTTCTCGCTGTCGGGCGCGACGCTGAACATGACAGCACCTTCGGCAATCCGCACTTCGCGGTGGTCGCGGAACAGAGTGACCTGGGCCCGCGTGTCGGCGTCGATAGCCATTTCGGAACCATCGGGCAAGGTGACCGTCTGGCGCTGCCCTCGCTCGACGGCGAAATGATGGGAGAAGGTGAGCTGCTGCGTCCACTGATGCCAGCCGACGCCCACCGCCAGCAGTGCAACGCAACAGAACGCCACGACGCCCTGGCGCGGCCCCGACCAGTTCCACGGGAGCCAGCGGCTGGCCCGGTTGCCCTGCTGCCACCCAGCGCGCGGTGCCTTGGCGGCGGCGCTGCGGCCTGAGCCGGCATTGGCAACGGACAGGGGTGCCATGCGGGGCGGGGCCTCGAGCCGGGATGTCTGGGCGGTACGTGCTGCCACCTCGGCGACGGGGATGGCGCGCATGGCCGCGAGTCCTTCATTCAGGTTCTCGAAAGCGGCTGCATGAATGGGGCTGGCGGCCAGCCACTGCTGGAATTCGGCCTGCTCGGCCTCGCTCAGGCCGTTTTCCTGGCGGGTATGCCAATCGACAGCCGCTATGTCCACGGGGTCTTGCTGGCGAAAGAATTCCTCCAGTTCGCGCGCATCCGCAGCCTCGTCGAAAGAGGCTGGAGAGGTCTCACCGGGGGATTGAGGGAAACGACTCATCTTATGGATATAGACGCACGAGAAGGGAAAAACTGCACCTCCGCCACAAAACCGTCCTACGCAGCGCATGTGGCATTCCGTCGAATCTTGGCTCAGTCATCATGGCCGAGCGCCTTTCTACGGGCAGCGCATGCGAGCTTGCCCCGCCGGATGTATTGATTGACCATGCCCACCGTCACGCCCAGGCGCTCTGCAATCTCCTGGTTGGTCAGGTCGTCGAACAGGTGCATGCGGAACGCCTCGCGGCAGCGCTCGGGCAACGCGTCGATGGTGTCCAGATAGGCTTGCATGGCCTGCGAAGCGGCGTAGGCTTCCTCGGGCTGGAGATGCCGGGGGCCTGCGATCTGGTGGGATTCGTCCAGCGCGTCAATGTCGTCGTGCTGGCGGATGGCGGCGCGCCGGTGCATATCGATCTCGGCACGCATGGCAACTGTCTTGAGGAGCGCCACGGGCTCCAGAATGGCCTGCCCGGCCTGCTGCATGGCGAGCACACGGGCGTAACTTTCCTGCGCCAAGTCAGCCGCCTTGTCGCGGTCTTTAACCCTGCGCGTGCAGAAGTTCAGCAGGTCTTTGTAGTAGCGGGCAATCACCTGTCACAGTCCAGTCAAGCCATGCAAGCAACGGCACCCCTCGTGCATGCGGCAATGTGCTGCGACTGATGATTGCGCGATAGGTAGTGCTCGGATGATTAACCTCGCATTGTATGCGAATAGTTCGCATTTAACTCCGGCGCTACAAATTCACCCAGATTAAGTTCCCATACCCCGCTTGCGGCCGATCTCCATGACACCCCACCACCGCGCACCGTTGCCGCGAGCTGCGGGTCCAGGCGCTGCGCGTCGTACTATCGGGCGGGAGCCATCGTCAAAAAAAGAGCCACCCCGAAAGGTGGCTCAAGAACCTGACCTGCCCTCTGCGATAGCCGGCCGGCATTGCCCTGCGGATGTCCGGCCAGGCCTGCACGCGGCCCGGCGGACGTCGAGTCGATCAGAAACGGTGGCGCAAGCCCACGCCCACGGTGGTCATCTTGTTGCCGTAGACGAACGCCGCGCGGTTCGCGTACGAGGCGAACGCATACAGGTTCGTGCGCTTGGAAAGGTCGTGCAGATAGCCCAGGCTGTAGACGTCGGTGGCCGACAGGTTCTTGTTCGGGTCGGCGCGCTGGTAGGAACCCAGTACCTTGCCCGAGGCGCCCACCGGCGCGGACAGGCCTACCAGATAGGAGTGCACCGTCAGGCCCTTCCAGGTGAAGTCCTGGTTGGTCGTCCCGGTGCCCCGGGCGGGCGTGTTGGGGTTGTTCCTGCCGGCCACGAGGTCGATGTCCTGGCCGGACAGCAGACCGTCCTTGGTGTAGCCATAGGCGGCCGAGATCTTCAGCACCTCCAGGTCATAGGCCGCGCCCAGGATGGCCTGCTTGGGCTGCGGCGCGCTGGGGTGGCGGAACTGCTGGTCATAGGTCAGCGCGACCTCGAGCGGGCCCGAGGCGTAGCGCAGGCCGGCGGTGACCGCGCGGTTCTTCTCGTCGTTCTCGAAGGCGCCGGGCACGGTACGGTCCTCGTCGAATTCGAAGGAGTAGCCCACCGCGGCCTGGAACCCGCCCCACACCGGCGTGTGGTAAAGGACCGAGTTGTCGTAGCGCACGCTGTTGGCGGCGCTGAACGCGGTGCCGGCCGTGGCCTGCAGGAAGTCCAGTTCGAAGGGGTCGATGCCCTTCAGGAAATTGCTCGCCACGTTTTTCTGCCGGCCCAAATCGATGCGGCCATAGGCATCGTGCGCAAGTCCCAAGGTGGCCTGGCGGCCGAACAGCCGGTCACGCTGGCCCGAGCGGCCGGTCGTGGGCGAAAAGCCGCTTTCCAGCACGAAGATGGCGCGCAAGCCGTCGCCCAGGTCTTCGCTGCCGCGCAGGCCCCAGCGCGAACCGCTCTGCTGGTTCGCCCCCGTCGACAGGCGCGATTGGTAATCGCCGCCGTATTCGGGCCGGGCGCCGTCGGTACGGCCCACCTTCCCACGCTGATAGACCAGGCCCGCATCGATCAACCCATACAGGGTTACCGACGTTTCGGCCTGGGCGACGGCGGAAGCACCGAGGCTGCCTGCCAACAGCGCGCCGGCCAATATTTTGCTTTTCTTGGCGTACACAGATCTTCTCCTGGTTTACCGGAAAAATAATGGTGCAGACCGGTCCCGACGGAGCCGATTACACCTCACCCATTGCGGCGAGACTATCAGACCGGAAAACGGAATCTGTAAGTAAATAAGCTGTTGTTTTTCACACAAACCCATTCACATCAAACACATGGGTATTTTCCATTTCAATATTGGATAACCATTCAAGCGCATTATCTGCCAACTTTTCTTGAATCCGTTCAAATAATGAAAACCCGACACCTGGATAAATCACGCATTATCAACACAAAATACGCAGCCCCTCTCAGCACATTCCCATTCGCGCGAGGAAATCGCGCGCCAATGCGCTGGCGCGCAGGTCGCGGGCTGCCCCCCCACCCGGGCGCCGAGGCGACCAGGCGAGGTAGTGCGTGTGGCCAGGCGGCTCGCCCAGCAGCCGGTAGGCGGCGGGCATGATCGGCACGTGATCACCGAAGAAGCACAACCCGCTGTCGCGCGGCTGCGCGGCCAGGGCATCGGCGAGCATGCCCAGCATGATGTCGGCATGACGCAGGTGGCGCGCGTAGGCGACCAGTTCGTCGCAGCCTTGCGGCAGCGGGGCGCCGGCGACGTCGTTGCGATCCTGCGCCGTGACGCGCTCCCAATGCAGGGGGCCATGGTTTTCCATGGTGATGACATGGACGTAAAGTGGACGGTCCCTTTCCGCTCGCAACAGGTCCGTGACGAGACTGGCCAACGCGACGTCCCCCACATAGGCGCCCTCGCGCGCGGCCCCGGCGAAGGCCGCGCCGTCGATGAATTGGTCGAAGCCGAGCAGCGGCATCAGGCGGTCGCGGCCATAGAAGGTGCCATGGTAAGGATGGACGCACAGTGTGCGGTACCCCGCCTCGCGCAGCCGCGACGCGATCGTGGCCACGCCGCTGGCCGCCAGGCGCTGGTACGGCTGGTAGCGGTGCACGCCCAACTCCGCCTCCTCCAGGCCCGTCAGGAATGCGAACTCCGTGCGGATGGTGTTGGCGCCCCAGGCGGGCACGGCCAGCCGGCCATGGGCCAGCGCCTGGGCGCGCAGCGCGTCGTAGCGGGGCAGCAGGTCGGCCCGCAGGCAGGCGTAGCTTTCCCGGGCATCGAAGAACGATTCGCTCTGCACCGTCACGAGGTCCGGCAGGGCCTCGGCGCGGGCGGGCAGGCGCAGCGGCAGGCCCGCGAAGGGCGGCGCCAGCGCGGGCAGGTGCCGCGCCTGGCTGCCATAGCGCCAGAGCGAGGCGACCAGCCCCCAGGCGCGCACGTCCCGCTGCGCCACCCACGACGTATCCAGGCGGGCGCTCGCGGCACGGGCGGCGCACAGCGCCCCCGCTGCCACCGCGAAGCAGCCCAGGACAGCCGAGGCGCGCGCGGACGCCTGGCCATCGAAATGGGGAGGCTCCAGCACCAGGCCGGCCCAGAACGCCCCCGCGCAAGCCAGCACCGCCCCCAGCAGGCGCCACCATCCCAGGAACGGCAGGTACAGTCGCGGATGCCGCAAGGCATCGGTGAAGTACTCGAAGTCCTGGCACACGAAGGGCTCGCGCAAGGCGTCGAACTTCGCCCGGCCCACCAGCACGACCACCAACAATGCGGCCAGCGCCAACGCGGCGGCGAACCAGGGCCGCGCCAGCAGGGCCAGCAGCGTCGCGTGCGCGGCCGTCCATACCGACAGGTGCACGGCCAGCGCATGGACAGGCCTGCGCCAGGGCGCGCGCGGGCGCGGCCGGGCTGCCGCCTCCACGACGAAGGACAGCGCGCCGCCCGTGGCCCAAGCCGCCATCAGCGATGCGCCGGCCTCAGGCGCCATAGCCCAGCCATCGCAGGACGCGCGAGGTCAGCCAGGGCGGCGCCGCGCCCAGCAGCCAGGTGCCCCCGCCCAGCCAGAAGGGGAACACGATGCGCGCGCGGTTGGCGCGCAGGCCGCGCCGGATTGCGCGCGCGGCACGCGGCGCATCCCAGAGGAAAGGCTTGGGCCCGGGCATCGCCGCGCACATCGGCGATGCCACGTAGCCCGGCATCACCACGCTGAGCGAAACGCCCTGGGGGGCCAGCACGTCGCGCATGGCTTCGCCATAGGCCTTGAGCGCGGCCTTGCTGGCGGAATAGGCCGGCACCCGCGGCAAGCCCCGGAACGCTGCCAGCGAACTCACCAGCGCGATCTGCCCATGCCCGCGCGTGCACATGGCCCGGGCCGCCTCCTCCACGGTGGCGATCGCCGCCAGCACGTTCACGTCCAGCAGTTGGCGCATTTTCTCCCAGCCTTCGCTGCAAGCGCCCGGCGGTACGCTGATGTTGATGCCCGCCGCGACCACCACCAGATCGGGCGCGACCGACGTGCACAGTCCGGCCAGCGTCTGGCGCCACGCGTCGAGATCGGCCAGGTCCGCCTCGCAGGCAAGCACCTGCGCGCCGCGCGCGCGGCAGTCGGCGGCCAATGCCGCCAGGCGTTCCCCGCGCCGCCCATGCAGGACCAGCGTGACGCCGGGCGCGGCATAGACCAGCGCGAGGGCCCCGCCGATCTCGCCGCTGGCACCCGTGATGAGCACACGGGTGGGGGCGCGCAACGGCGCGCGCGGAGCCTGGCGGACGAGACTCATGGAGTCTCCCTTGGCGGGTACGCGCCCAGCAGCCGTTCCAGTTCCGACACGCGTGCCTCCAGCCGCGACACGATGCCGGCCAGGGCCAGGCCGATACCCTCCCTGCTGTAGAAGCCGCCATTGACCTGGGTGGTATGGATCACGGTATTGCGGAACAGCCGAAACAGCTCGGCATCCGGCTTCGCGGGCCGCACCCAGAACGTATCGAGGCTGCCCTGGTGGCTCAGCCCCGGCATGTCATAGATGGCACGCCCCAGCACGACCAGCGGGCAGCGGTGGACGAGCGCGGAGCCACCCACGGTGCTGTTGACCGTCACCACGCCGCGGGCATGCGACAGCAGCGTGGGAAGGTGGCCGCTTTCGATGAAATGCAGCCGATGGGCCACGCCGAGCGCCTCGCCGGCCTGGCGCAGGAGCGCTTCACGGTCGTGCACGCCATAGTCCAGCGGATGGTTCTTCACCAGCAGATGGGCGGTCGGCGGCGCGTGGCGCGCAAAGGAGTCCAGCACTTCGTGCAGGACCTCGCCCATGTCTGCATAGCGCGAATGGAAGCGGATCTGCGCGTCGGTATCGAGCTGCAGCGGCAGCAGGAAGAACGGGACGCGACGCGCCACCAGCGCACGCGCGGTCTCGGCGTCGCGCGCCTGGCGGCGCCACACGCGCTGCATGCGCCACAGGTAGCCGGCATACTCGCGCGGCGCGCTGTGCAGGGCGTGGCCGCGATAGCATGGCACGAGGAACGGGTTGGCCGCGCCCGCCAAGTGGTAGCAGACGTCGTGCCACGCACGCCGCCACATCGGCGCGGCAAAGGGCGTGCCGTTGCCGTAGTCCGGCAAGGACGCGCCCACCTTGCGGTACCAGTCCGGCGAGCGAGGCAACAGTGAGTTCCCGTTGACGCCGCCTCGCTCGAGCGTGATCCACGAGGGGCGGAAATAGCCCTCCTCGAACACGTGGATGCGCAGTCCGGCCTCGCGCGCGGCCCGCACCACCGGCATGTGGACCGGCCGCTGGTCGCCGAACAGCACGACATCGCTCACGCCGTGCTCTGAAAGCTTCTCGCGCGCATGTCTTTTCAATCCCAGCAGGGGGCCGTCGTAGATCCAGCCCGCCCGCCCCCGCCAGGCCCAGGCATCGCCCGCGTTGAAGTTCATGCGCGCGACCTCGTGGCCGCGCTGCGCCAGCGCGTCGGCCAGCCTGGCGAAGAAAGGCGAGCACACGCCTTGGAGGAACAGGAAGGTCTGCATCAAGGGCGCGCCCCCAGGCGGGCGACCATCCGGCGCCACCAACCGGGGCGCACGCCTCGCTCGCCATCCTCGCGCAGCTCGTCCACGATGCGCTCTGCCTCGCAATATTGGCGTGTGCGGGCGCTGACGTAGACGGGGTACAGCAGCAGCGTCCCCGCCACCAGCTCATCCAGCGACAGCCGGCGGCCGCGCCTGCGCAGCGTGTCCGCATCCAGCCCGAGATCCTGCGTGAGCCCCCAGCCCGCATAGAACGGCTGGCCATAGGTCACGACCTTGCGTCCGCGCAACAGCGCCTCGAAACCGGCCAGCGAGGTGAGCACGTGCACTTCGTCGACCTGTCCGAGCACGCGCGAAAACGGCACGTCCCCCAGGACCTCGTCGCAGTCGCGGTGTGCCGCGTCCTCGCCCAGGCCCGCGCGCCGAAGTCGCGCCAGCACGTCGGGATGCGGCTTGTAGACCACATGCGCATCCGGGCAGGCTGCCCGCACGGCGCGCAGCAGGTCGATATTGCGCCTGATGCCGCTGGCGCCATGGCGTATGGAGGCATCGCTTTCCACTTGGCCGGCCACCAGGACCACCCGCTTCCTTTGCGCCGGCCGGCGCCATTCGCCCGCGCCGACGTTGTATTTCGTGACCCCGTCACGGCACAGGCGCGTGCGCAGGTCCGCCGCCCTCGCCCGCAAGGCGTCGTCGAAGTCGTGCTCGCGCAGCAGGGTTTCCAGCCGCGAAGGCGAGCGCGCGTCGTAATAGATGCCCTGGTCGTCGACGACCCAGGACAGCGGCCGCACCAGGGCGGCACCCAGTCCCACCGACCGCAGGAACCCGTCCTCCAGCCGCAGCACCGGCCCGGGCCGGGCCGGCAGCGTGATGCCAGCCTGTTCCAGCCGATGCCCCCAGACGGCCAGCGCGGCTCCCGGCGGCGCGTCGCGGGGATGATCGATGAAGCGGGGCGTGCTGCCCGCCAGGAAATCGCGGACATGGGCGCGCTTGCGGCGAGGGAAGCCGCAGGCATGGACGACTGCCGGGAAGCGCTGGCGCATGCGCCGCTGCAATGCGATCCACGCCAGCGTCTCCTCGGGTCCCGTGGGCTGGCCGGTGTGGGGATCCACATACCTGGGATAGGTCACCAGCGCGGCATGCACGAGCTGCGCCAGGCTCCCCCGGCCGCGGCGGGGCGGGGCCGCCAGCGCATCCTCGGTCAGGCCCCAGCCAGCATAGAACGGCATGCCGAAGGTCCGCACACGCTTGCCCCACAACAGCGCCTCGAAGCCCAGTTGCGAGGTCACCACGTACACGGCCTCCACCTGGGCCAGCAGGCGCGCCGGATGCAGCTCGTCGGCCAGCACGCGAACCTGCGCGGGCAGGCCGTCCAGGGCGAAATGTCCCTGCTTGTGCCCGGCCACCACCTCGGGATGCAGCTTGAGCAGGACCTGCTTGCCGGGGTTCTCCTCACAGGCCGCCTGCAACATGCGGGCGAAGCTTTGCGCGTCGGCCAGGCCGCCCGCGATGGAGGCATCGCCGCGTGTCTGGTCCACCACGAGCACGGCGCCGGGCGCCAGCGTGCCGGCGAAATCCCGCGCATGGTTGTATTTGGAGACCAGCCCCGCGCACCAGGCGCGGCGCAACAGGTGCGCACGGCGCATCTCGTCCTCGCCCAGCGGGCGGCGCACCAGGGCTTCCAGCGCCGAAGGACGGGAAGCGTCGTAATAGATCCCCGTGTCGTCGACCACCATCGAGAGCGCCATGCTGTCCCGGCCCGGGGCCAGGCCGCGCAGGAATCCATCTTCCAGCCGCAGGCAAGCCAGGCCATCCCGCCGCGCCAGGCATTGCGCCCGCCGGCCGCTGGCCTTGCTGCCCCAGCCCAGCCAGGCGCTGGCGCCGGCGGGCGCGCGCCAGGCCGGCACGATATGGGCCCGCAGGAGAGCCGCCAGCTCGCGGCGGCGCCACAGTCCATGGTCCCGCAGCGAGACCGCGTAGATCGGCAGGTCGCTCATCTAAGGCCGCATGCCGCCACGAGTTGCGCCAGGCGATGCGACCAGGTGTGCTCGCGCCGCACGTAGTCCGCCCCCTCGCGCGCCCGCGCGAGGTCGTCGGGCGCGGGGCCCAGCGCCAGCCGATCGCACAGTTCGCGCGCCTCGCCGGGCGTCTCGACCACGTGGCAATACGGCGCGAACAGCCGCTCGACGGAGCGCGCCGGCGTCGTCACGGCGATGCCCGCGCAGCCCAGTATCTCCACCAGCCGCCGCGAGAACATGGTGGCCGAATCCTCGACCGTGTTGACGTTGAGCGAAGCCACGTAGTGCCGGTAGATGTCAGCCGTGCGGGAATAAGGCACGCGCGGCAGCACCTCGAGGTGGGGCAGGGGCGGCACCCGGTAGTTGGGCGAGCGCCGGGCCGAATTGCGGTCGAACAGGGTCAGGCCGATGCCCGAGGCCGCCGCGAAGAGCATGTCCTGGCGGGCCCGCCTTGCACCATGAAGATGCCGGCTGTAGCTGCCGACGAAGGACGCGCGCCGGTACCGGAAGTCGAAGCCCTGGAAGGCGTGGATGCGCGGCTGGACCGCGAACATCAATGCCTGCACGGTCCGCTCGTCGCCCAGCGCCGCGCGGTAGCGGGGAATGCTGTTTGCGTCGACGGTGAACACGTGGTCGAACAGCGAGGCGCTGTCGATGAAGCGCTCGAAATGCGTGCCATCTTCCTTGTTCCAGAAGGCCGTGGGAATGCCCTGTTCACGCGCCAGCCTGACCAGGCCCCGCAACGCATTGTTGTTGCGCCGCGGATGGTCTGGATAGGCCGCGATGCGATAGCGCCAGGCGCCGCGCCGCCCTTCCCAGGCGGACTCCACCAGGATCAGGTCCGGCTTCCAGAATCGCAGGACATAGGGGTAATTGAAGGGAGTGAGTTGCACGACGCAGCATTCCGGCGCCAGGCAGGCAGCGGTCAACGTATCCGACACCAAGCCGATACGCAACGCACCAAACTGTTTTTTTGTCACAAACAAAACCTCTGATAATGCCTCGTGCCGCAATTTCCTGGTTTTCTCATGCCAGCATCATAATCGTGCATAAAAACAGATCAGCCACCATTTCAGCAGCAGGATAACGCTCCTTTGGCGCAAATAGATAATAAACTGTGCTGCCGAAAAATGCCTTCCCGCGCCAGCCGCACGCGTCGTTTCGATCCGCATGAATATTCCCAGCCTCGCCCTGTCCGGTCCGCGGCCCAGGCAGGTCGCCGCCTGGACCAGGCGCGCTCCGCGCATTCGGCTCGTGGCCACCTTGCTGCTTGCCGGCGCATGCGCCGGCGGCGGCGCCCAGGCCCAGATCACCAACAATGCCGCCCCCTACGCCCTGGCCCCCGAGTGGGTCGACGACCGCGGCCCCCTGCCCGGCGGGCGCTGGGCCGAGAGCCTCGTCCTTCCTGGCGCCGCGGCCTGGGAGGAGGACACCGCCGCACGTGCCCGGCTGCTGTATGCGCTGCATAACGACGGTTTCGCCAACGTGGCCCTGACGCCGCTTCCGGGAGGCGTCGCGCTGCACCTGTCCGACACCTGGCGCCGTTCGCCCTTGCGGGCGCTGTCGCGGGCCTCGCGCATCGCGCTGGCTTATCTGCCGCTGTCGACGCGGACGCTGGAAATACGCCTGGATATCCAGGATATGGCGGGCCCCAGTTATCGCTACGACAATCTGCCCGAGTTGCGCCGGTATTTTTCCGGGGACAGCACCGATGCGGCGCTGGCGAAAACCATTCATATTGCGCACGAAAATATTCAGAAAGCGCAGGAATTGCCGGATCCGGATTATCTCGACAGGGTCACCGGCCAATATGCCGACATGCCCGCCGCGCGCGCCCAGGCAGCCCGGCAACCGCGCGAATCCGTCCGTTCCGCCCGCGAGGCGGCCTGGTTCGGCGCGCGCGGCGGCGGCGTCTGGCTGCAGCCCTACGCCTCGCTGTACCAGGGCGCGCCCGGCGGCGGCCGGGGCTACGACGCCGGGTTGAAGCTGGCGGGCCAACTCCGGGTCGCCCCGGGGTGGTGGCTGCAGGGGGCACTGGGCCTCTCGGCCGTGCAGGACCTGCCCCGCCGCGGCGACACGGCGACCGCGGGACTGGCGCGGGTCAGATCCGGGCTGGCCGACTACGGTTCGCCGCGCGCGCGGGTGGACAGCGCGCTGATCCACCGCTACTGGCAGGCCGGCCCGCGCTGGTACTTCCGCGCATCGGCCGGCTGGTACGAAGCCATGTATGGCGGCATCGGCGCCCAGGCGCTTTACGTCTCGCCCAGCCGCAACTGGACCTTCGACGTGGCCGCCGACCGGGTACGGCTGCGTGAACGCGCCGGCCTGGGATTCGAATCCACGAGCCATAACACCGCGCTGCTGTCGGCCCACTACCGGCCCGCCTGGGCCGAAAGGCTGACCCTGACCGCCCGCGCCGGACGTTTCCTGGCCGGCGATCTCGGCGCACGCGCCGAGATCGCCTATACCCTGCCCGCGGGCGTGGAAGTGGGCGCCTGGTATGCCCGCAGCCAGGACCGCGATGCCTACGGCCGTGCCGCCAACCACGGCCTCTTCATGCGCGTACCGCTCTCGCTGCTGCTGGGCGGCGCCGGGTCGGTGTCGCAGGCCACGCTGCAGTTCTCGCGCTGGCCCGGCGACGCGGCCCAAATGCTCGACCAGCCCGCCGACCTCGCCCGGACGCTGCGCAGCGTGCTGCGTACGCCCGCCCGCGAGGATGACCTCGGCGACTTCGCCGACCTGCCGCCCGGAGGGCTGCCATGATGTTTCCAACACGCGCCGCCGGGCGCCTGGCCCTGTGCGGCGCCTGCCTCTTTTCGCTGTCCTCCGCCCTTGCCGGCCAGCCGGGCTGCATCGTCCGGGAACCGGGCCTCTCCGAGCGCTATGCAGGCGCCTGCGTGGCCGGGGCCGCGCACGGCCAAGGCATGGCCTCGGGCAGCGAAGGCCGCTACCAGGGCGAGTTCCGCGACGGCCTGCGCGAAGGCCGCGGCATCCAGCACTATGGCAACGGCGACATCTATGCGGGCCAGTGGCGGGCCGGCAAGCGCGATGGCGAAGGCACGTACTGGTTCGGCAAGGCTTCCCCCTGGGCCGGCGACCGCTACCAGGGGCACTGGCGCCAGGACGAATACGCCGGTGCCGGGAAATACACATTCGCCCCGTCAGGCGATAGCTATCGCGCAGACTGGCAACCAGGCATGTCCCTGGAAACTCCTTCAGGCGCCATGGTCCAGCGGGCACGCGCCGCACGCGACGGCACGAATTTCACCATCGGGCAGCAGGTCTGCTCGGTGACCACGCCGGGAGCCTGGCCAGGACAAATCGCGCGCGGAACCATAGAAAAAATGCAGAAAAATACCGGAATCGTGCTCGTCAATATCACCGATCGTGCAATCCTGGCTGCCAGCCCATTATCTCCCCCGCAAAGATGGGAGCATGGCGCCAACTGGAAACCGTGCGACTGAGCACGATTTTATTATGTTTTCAGACCACGGAACATTCGATCCTGGCGTTACATCCATAATCATCTTCCCCTTCGTGTAAATAATTCTCGACCACGAAGCGGGGCAGAATCTTGTCGGCAACATAATCATTGCCCCGCTGGAACCGGCATTTGAAGAATAGTTGCCGGCGCCAGCGACGAGAGAGGCATACCAGCCCTCGCCATTCAATTCCAAGAGGTATTCAGCCCGCCAAAGAGGGTGTCCCGGCAAATCCCGTGGACACACGGAGCCGTGCGCGTTCTTGTTTCGCGCGCTGGCAGGTCAATCTGTTGCCATACGAAGAGGTTTTCATGTCTTCTCAGAGTATCAAGCGAGTTTCGGTCATCGGTCTGGGCTATATCGGGCTGCCCACGGCCGCACTGTTCGCATCGCGCCAGGTCCAGGTCATCGGGGTGGATATCAACCAGCACGCCGTCGACACCATCAACCAGGGCCGCATCCATATCGTCGAGCCGGAGCTCGACAAGGTCGTGAAGGAAGCCGTGGATGGGGGCTATTTGCGGGCCACCACCCAGCCCGAGCCGGCCGACGCCTACCTGATCGCGGTGCCGACCCCCTTCCGCGAGAACCATGAACCCGACCTGAGCTATATCGAGGCAGCCGCCAAGGCGATCGCCCCCCAGCTCGCGCGCGGCAACATCGTGATTCTCGAGTCGACCTCGCCCGTGGGCGCCACCGAGCAGATGGTCCAGTGGCTGGCCGAGGCCCGCCCCGACCTGCGCTTCCCGGCCAAGGACAGCGGGGACGGCGAGATCGACGTCCATGTCGCCTATTGCCCCGAGCGCGTGCTGCCCGGCCAGGTGGTCCGCGAGCTGGTCGAGAACGACCGCATCATCGGCGGCCTCACGCAGGAAAGCTCGAACCGGGCGTGCCAGGTCTACCGCATCTTCGTGCGCGGCAAGCTGCTCGTGACCGACGCGCGCACCGCCGAAATGTCCAAGCTGACCGAGAACGCGTTCCGTGACGTCAACATCGCCTTCGCCAACGAACTCTCGCTCATCTGCGACAAGCTCGACATCAACGTGTGGGAGCTGATCGACCTGGCCAACCACCACCCCCGCGTCAGCATCCTGCGTCCCGGCGCCGGCGTGGGCGGCCACTGCATCGCCGTCGACCCGTGGTTCATCGTCAGCAAGACGCCGCAGCAGGCCCGTCTGGTGCAGACCGCGCGTACCGTCAACGACAGCAAGCCGCACTGGGTCGTCGAGGAAATCCAGGGCGCCAGCGCGCTGGCGCGCCTGCAGGGCAAGAAGGAAGAAGACGTCAAGATCGCGTTGCTGGGCCTGGCGTTCAAGCCCGACATCGACGACCTGCGCGAAAGCCCGGCGCTGCATATCGCGACCGAGATCGCCGCGAAGCATCGCGGCCAGTTCCTGGTGGTGGAACCCAACGTCGAGGCCCTCCCCGCCGCGCTGTCCGGCGCCCGGCTGGTGTCGCTGGAAGAGGCCATCGCGCAGGCCGACGTGGTGGCCGTTCTGGTCGCCCATACCCCCTTCCAGGGTCTGCGCGGCGTGCTGCGCGACTCACAGATCGTGGTGGACGCGGTGGGCGTGGTGGACAGCAAGGCCATCGCGATCTCCGCAGGCTTCGAAGAAGCGCAGAACGAAGCGGCGGCAACGACGGCTCGCGCTGCTTGAAGCCGCTCGGTTTCATCGCCGTCAAGACTGCCGGCGTCCGCGCCGGCAGTCTTCCTCCCGCCTGAGCCGGAGCGTCGCAATGCGAAAACGGTCTTCGCTGCGCATCATGCGCTCGGTGATCTATGCGCTCGTGCTGCGGGAGATGCTCGGGCGCTTCGGACGCAACCGGCTGGGCGTGGTCTGGGTCCTCGCCGAGCCCCTGGCGCATGTGCTGGGAATGATCCTGGTGATGTCGCTGCTGCGCAACCGCGCGCTGCCCGGCTTCGACTATCCCGTGTTCATGCTGGTCGGGGTCGCGCCTTTCCTGCTCATCAAGAACACGGCGTTGCGGATGATGGAAGGCGCCAGCGCCAACAAGGGACTGTTCGCGTACCGGCAGGTCACGCTGATGGACACCTTCATTGCCCGGACCATCGTGGAAACCCTGCTGTCGGCGGCGGTCTTTACGCTGATCCTCGCAGGCATGCTCTGGCTCGGATTCGACATCGAACTGGCCAGGCCGCTGGAGTGGCTGGGCTTCATCGCGCTGGGCCTGGCCTTCGGTTTCTCGCTGGGCGGCCTGCTCGCGGCGCTGGCCTATGCGCTGCCCGAGGCCAAGCTGGCCATCCGGCTGGCCTTCCTGCCGCTCTATTTCCTGTCGGGCGTCATCCTGCCGCCCTGGCATTTCCCGCCCGACACGCGCGCCATCATGCTCTGGAATCCGTTCGTGCACCTGCTGGAACTGATCCGCGGCGCGTTCTTTCCCTTCTATCCCAAGATGCAGGGGATCTCCGCGAGCTACGTCGCAAGCATCACCCTCGTGTTCGCCTTCGCATCGCTGGCGCTCTACCGCGCGCTGCGCCGGCGCATGACCGCCCTATGATCGCGCTGGAACACGTCACCAAGTCCTACCGCACCCCGCGGGGGCGCCGCTACGTCTTCCGCGACCTCAGCCTGACCGTCCCGCCCGGCAAGAGCATCGGGCTGATCGGCCCCAACGGCGCGGGCAAGAGCACGCTCATGCGGCTCATCGGCGGCATGGACCAGCCGGACTCCGGACGCGTGCGCACCGATGGCTCCTCCATCTCGTGGCCCGTCGGCCTGAGCGGCAGCTTCCAGGGCAGCATGAGCGGGCGCGACAACGTCAAGTTCGTCTGCCGGGTCTACGGGCAATCCGGGACCGAGATGCGCCGCAAGGTCGAGTTCGTCGAGGACTTCGCCGCCATCGGCACGTACTTCGACGAGCCCGTCAACACCTATTCGTCGGGCATGCGCTCGCGCCTCTCGTTCGGCCTGAGCATGGCCTTCGACTTCGACTACTACCTGATCGACGAGGTGATGTCGGTGGGCGACGCCAGCTTCCGGCGCAAGGCCGCGGCCGCCTTCGCCGAGCGCGTCGAGCGCTCGAAGGTGATCCTGGTCACCCACACCATGTCCGAAGTCGAGCGCCTCTGCGACGTGGTGCTGCTCGCGCAGAAGGGCCAGGTGACGCTGTTCGAGGACGTGAAAGCCGGCATCGACACCTACATGAACCTTTAGTCCGACACGATGAGCAACTCAGACCGCCTTCTTGACCTGCTGACACCGCGCCGCCTGGCGCTCGCGCTCGTCGGCCTGCCGCTGCTGCTTGCCGCGATCTACTACACCTTCATCGCGGCCGAGCGCTACGTGAGCGAATCGATCGTCGTCGTCCGGCAGGCCCGCGAAACCACCAGCGGCACCTCCGGGCTGATGACCATGCTGGCCGGCATCAACCCGGCTTCCACCGAGGACACGCTCTACCTCCAGCGCTACATCCTGTCCATGGACATGCTGGCCCATCTGCAGGAGAAGCTCGACCTGCGCAAGCATTACCAGCAGCACCGGCTCGACGTGCCCTACCACCTGTCGGCGGGCAGTTCGCAGGAAGACCTGCTGGCCTACTACCGGTCGCGCGTCTCGGCGCATTACGACGACCAGGTCGGCCTGCTGGTGATCTCGGTGCAGGGTTTCGACGCCGCGTTCGCGCAGGCGGTGAATCAGGAAATCCTGAAGAAGAGCGAGGAGTTCGTCAACGACATCTCCCACCAGATCGCGCGCGAGCAACTGAAGTTCGCGCTCGAAGAACGCGCCAGCGCACAGCAGACCTATGAGGAAAGCAAGCAGGCGCTGCTGCGCTTCCAGAACCAGCACGGCGTCTTCGATCCCATGAACACGGGCGCGTCGCGCTCGGCCCTGATGGCCAATCTCGAAGGCGAACTGGCCCAGGCGCAGGCCGAGCTGTACGCCCTGCAGCAGAGCTATGGCGCCCGATCCCCCACCGTACGCAACCACCAGGTGCAGATCGAGGCGCTGGAGCGCCAGCTGGAAGCCGAACGGCGCCGGCTGGTTGCGGCCGGCGGCGGCGAGGGAAGGATCAACGAACTGGCATCGCGCTACGAGAGCCTGGTGCTGCAGGCCCGCATCGCCGAGCAAGCCTACACGATGTCGGTCGCCGGGGCGGAAAGCGCGCGCATCGAAGGCGTGCGCAAGCTCAAGACCCTCGCCGTGATCTCGCGGCCCACCCAGCCCGACGAAGCCCTGTATCCGCGAGTGGCCTACGGACTGCTCACGCTGCTGGTGGGTCTCGGGATGCTCTACGGCGTCGTCCGCTTCGCCGTGGCGACGATCCGCGACCACAAAGACTGACCGCCCCTCTTCCTTCCAACCCCTTCCCGTCTGTGCAGCAACATGAAGATTCTGACCATATTCGGCACGCGTCCCGAAGCCATCAAGATGGCGCCCCTGGCCCAGGCCCTGCGCGACCACCCAGACATCAACGCCAAGGTGTGCGTGACCGCCCAGCATCGGCAGATGCTGGACCAGGTCCTCGAGCTTTTCGAGATCAAGCCGGACTACGACCTGGATATCATGCGCCCGGGCCAGAACCTGTATGACGTGACCGCCAACATCCTGACCCGCATACAGGCCGTCCTCGAGGACTTCGCCCCCGACTACGTATTGGTCCACGGCGACACCTCGACCACCCTCTCGGCCTCGTTGGCCGCTTTCTATGCCAAGGTGCCTGTCGGACACGTCGAGGCCGGCCTGCGCACCCACGACATCTGGTCTCCGTGGCCCGAGGAAGCGAACCGCCAGATGACTGCCGTGCTCGCCTCGCTACACTTCGCCCCGACCGAGCAATCGGCCGCGAACCTGCATGCCGAGGGCGTGCCGGCGGAGCGGGTCTTCGTGACGGGCAACACGGTCATCGACGCGCTGGCCAAGGCCAAGCACCAGATCGAATCGGACCCCGCGCTGCACCGCGAGCTCGCAGGACGCTTCCCCTTCATGAGCGAGGGCACGCGCATGGTGCTCATCACGGGCCACCGCCGCGAGAACTTCGGCCTCGGCTTCGAGAACATCTGCCACGCCATTGCCGACCTGGCCCGCCGCAACACGGATGTGCTGTTCGTCTACCCCGTGCACCTGAACCCCAATGTGCGCGAGCCGGTACAGCGCATCCTGACGGACGTGAGCAACGTGCACCTGATCGAACCGCTGGAATACCAGCCTTTCGTCTGGCTGATGGTGCACAGCACGCTCATCCTGACCGACTCGGGCGGCATCCAGGAAGAGGCCCCCTCCATCGGCAAGCCGGTGCTGGTCATGCGCGAGAACACCGAAAGGCCGGAGGCCGTCGCGGCCGGCACGGTGAAGATGGTCGGCACCGAGACGCGCGACATCGTGCAAGGCGTCCAGACCCTGCTGGACGACGAGGTGCAATACAACAAGATGGCATTCGCCCACAATCCGTACGGCGATGGCACGGCCAGCAAGCAGATCGTCGACATCCTCCTGGCTCAGCGCAAAACCTGACCCCGTTATCGACGAGACACCAGCCCAGCGCCCCATACGGAACCGACCCATGCTTCCTTCACTGCTTTCCCTGTTCGGCAAACGGCCCGCCCCTCCTCCGTTTTCACTCATCACCTTCCGCCACGAATCGAAACCGGAACTCAACGACCCTGCCGCCGCGCGCGGCGCGGCGGCAGCGGCAGCGGCCGCCGCCCTGGTGCCCGTGACGCGCAAGCTGCTTTGGCTGCGGGCCCAGGTGGAACCTGGCGCTTCCTGCCATTTTTCCGGCGCCATCGACCTGGCCGGCAACGACCTGCGCTCCGTCGTCGGGCGGGTCCGTTTCCTGGACGAGGCCGGTCGGGTGATCGAGGCCATGGTTCCGGGGCTGTCCCGCACGGAAAAGCTGGGCGACTACTTCTATCCAGGCACGCAACGCGAACACGCGCATCGCTTCGGCCGCACGTTTTCCGCACCGCCCAATGCCCGCCACATCGAGGTCGCACTGACGCTCTGGCGCACCGGGCAGATCAAGGGCACGCCCATGGCTTCCGGCCAGTTGTGCCTGGCCATCCTGAGCAAGCGGCCCTGGCGGCTGGTCCTGATCAATGATCCGCTACCCGCTGCGCCGGCCGCCACGCTGGCGAGCATCCTCAAGTTTTCGGAAGGCGTTGCGCTGCCCGTCTCGCTGGAAGAAGCCTGGCTGTCCGCCCCCGTCCGCATGCACGGCACCTACACGGTGGCGCTGCGCGTCACCGACACGGCCGACGCCAGCGCAGAATGCATTCTCCTGCGCCTGCGATTCTTCAATGCGGCCGGCGCACTCATTCCCGGCCGCTATGAGGGACTCTTCTATTCGGAGCAGGCTGGCGCATACCGCTACCTGCTGCGCAGCCAGCGCGGCGAGCTGGTGCAGGAAAGCTTCAGCGTCCCGCACGGCGCCGTGCGCCTCGACCTCTGCCTGCAACGCTGGCGCCAGGACGTCGGCATGCCGCGCGTGGATGCCGCTATATTGCTCTATGCGCACGGTGCACGCCACGTGGACGCACCCGAGGCGGCCGCAGGGCAGGCGCTCGACGCCAGTCCGCAGATCCGCTCGCTGATCGCCAGCGAAGTCAGGAAAGCCCTGGGCAATGCCGTGCCCGCCGCGGCGTCCGCCCCCGCCGCCGCCCGCCCCACGAAAGCCGCCGGCAAGGAAACGCGCGCGGCCTCGACCTCCTCCTCAAGCGCGAGCAAGACCGCCACGGCGACGCCCGCCAAGGCTCCCGCGCCGTCGGGCAAGGCCAAGCCGACCGCAGCCAAGCCTTCAGCCAAGCCCGCCGCCAAGCCCGCCGCCACCAAGCCGCCACCTGCCAAGGCGGCGTCGCCCGGCACGCTGGCGCGGCCTGCCAAGACCGAACTGGTCGAGGTTCTCCCACTACCGGGCGGCGCCGATGGCGCCGCCGGCGTGGGGCTGACCAATGCCGGCGTCGACATCCTGCCGCGCGTGAGCCACGGCGTGACCTATGTGCTGGAAGGCCGCTTCGAGAAGGATCCCCGCGCGCAGGCAGGCTTCCCCGCGCTGGCCTTGTTCTCCTTTGCCGAGCCCCCCGCCGACATCGCCCAGGCCAAGGCCGCCACAGGCCTGTCCCACTCCGGCAAGCTGGGCTACTACAAGTACCTGAAGCCCGCGTCCGCCGAAGACCTGTCCTTCTCGGTGGTGTTCAAGCTGCCCAAGCCGCTGGTGCTCGAGAAGGTCACACTGCGCAAATGGCATCCCGATGCCCGGCCCGTACTGAACCGCCAGATCCGGTTGCTGCGCCGCGCGCCCGCGAACAAGACGGCGGCCTTCTCCACGCTGGCCTCGCCGCGCCTGGTCACGCCGGCCAGCAAGCTCAACCGCGACCGGCTGGGCGAACATCCGCTCTCACCACCCGATGCCGCCACGCTCGCCCCGCAACGCAAGGTCTACGAGCGCGACGGTTTCGAGGCCGCGTGCCAGGCCATCGAAGCGTCGGACAAGCCCGCGCGGGCCATTGCCGCCGACCTCGTCGGCCTGGGCCAGTTGCTGGATCCCGGCGGCGACGCGGGCGTGCAGTTCGCCTTCGCGGAACGCGCGTTGCACCGGCACCGCAGCAGTCCCGTGCTGCTCAACTATTTCTGGGCTGCCGTCCAGGCCGCCAAGGTGCCGCAAGCCTACGCCGCGAGCCGGGAACTGGCGCGCCTGTACGAGCGGGGCGCGGACGAGGCCGAGGTCCTGGCATTCAAGCAGGTGCAGGCGCACCGCGTCACACGCCTGGCGTTGCTGGACGCGGCGCATCCCACCGAGGTCACCCCCATCGACGCCGAGCCGGGACGGATCTGCTACATCCTGCACAACTCCCTGCCCTTCTCCTCGGGCGGTTACGCAACGCGTTCGCAGGGCATCGCACTGGGCCTGCAAGACGCGGGCTACGACGTCGTCACCCTGACGCGGCCCGGCTTCCCGCTGGACATGAAACCCGACATGGACCCTGCCGGCATCCCCGCCGACACGGTCATCGACGGCCTGCGCTACGTGCGCGTGCTCAAGCCGCTGAAGCAGGGGTCGCGGGTCAAGCAGAGCGATGGCGGCGTGCTGACCGACCCCTATATCCTGGCCGCGGCCGACGCGCTGACGCAGCAATTCCGCACGCTGCGGCCGTCCGTGGTCATGGCGGCCTCGAACTACCTCACGGCGCTGCCCGCGCTGATCGCGGCCCGGCGCCTGGACCTGCCCTTCATCTACGAAGTGCGCGGCTTCTGGGAAATCACCTCGATGTCGCGCAACCCGGCCTACGCCAAGACCGTCGAATACATCGTCGAGCAGATGATGGAAACCGGCCTGGCGGCGCGCGCCGACCACGTCTTCACGCTGACCACGCCGATGCGCGAGGAGCTGGTCGCGCGCGGCGTGCCGGCCGACAATCTCGACCTGCTGCCGAACTCTTGCGACCCGACGCGCTTCAATCCGCTGGTGCGCGACGACGCGCTGGCCAGCCGGCTCGGCATCCCCACCGGTGTCCCCGTGATCGGCTACGTGGGCACCTTCGTCGACTACGAAGGGCTGGAGGACCTGGCCGCGGCCTGCGCGCGGCTCAAGGGCGACGGCGTCGCCTTCCGGCTGCTGCTGGTCGGCAACGAGAACGTATCAGGCGCAGACATGGGCCCGATCATGCGCGAGATCCTGCGCATCGCCCAGGAGGCCGGCTTCCAGGACTGGCTCACCATGCCGGGCCGGGTGCCGCACGAGGACGTCGAACGTTATTACTCCCTGATCGACATCGCGCCTTTCCCGCGCAAGCCGTGGCCGGTATGCGAAATGGTGTCGCCCATGAAACCGCTGGAAGCGATGGCGATGACCAAGGCGGTACTGGTCTCCAATGTGCGCGCCCTGACCGAGATGATCCAGGAGGACCATACCGGCCTGAGCTTCGAGAAGGGTAATGTGGACAGCCTCACGGAACGGCTCAAGCAGTTGATCGCGTCGCCGTCCCTGCGCGCGCGCCTGGGCGCCAACGGACGGACATGGGTCGAGCAGGAACGGACCTGGCTGATCACTGGCGGCCGGGCCCACCCGCCGATACAGCGCCTGCTCGCCGCCAGGCGCGACGCGGCCGCGACCCCGGCGTGGCGGGGGGGAGCGCATGCCGCCGAACTCGCGCAATATCGCCAGTTGTTGCGCAACGCCAAGCCCGCCCAGCCCCTCGCCCTCCCTGAGCCGTCGCGCAGCATCTATGTGCTCCACAGCAGCCTGCCGCACTTGTCGGGCGGCTATGCGACGCGTGCGCACGGCGTCATTGCCGGCACCCGCGCCGCGGGCTTCGACGTGCGGCCCTATACCCGCCCGGCGTTCCCCGCCGACACCCACCCCACCCGGCTGGGCAAACCCTATCCCGACACGGATGTCGTGGACGGCATTCCCTATCGCCGCCTTGCCGCCGGCTACAACCGCCAGACCACGCCCGAGCTGGACTACATGCTCGCCAGCATCGACACCTATCGCGACGTCTTCTCGCGCGAGCGCCCGGCCGTGGTGCACGGCCGCTCGACCTACCTGATCTCGCTGCCCGCCTTGATCGCGGCGCGCCAGCTCGGGTTGCCTTTCGTCTATGAAGTCTCGGGCATGTGGGAACTGGTCTTCGCCGCCCGCGACGAGGACGGCAAGAACCAGCCGCTGATCGACCGGGTGACCGACCTGGAAACGCTGATCATCCGCGAGGCCGATGCGCTCATCACCCTGACCGACGACATGCGCGAGGAACTCATCCGGCGCGGCGCGGACCCCGCGCGCATCCACATGGCGCCCAACAGCGTGGACCCGGACAAGTTCACGCCGCGCGAGCCGGACCTGGCCCTGAAGGACGAACTCGGCATCCCGCGCGAGGTGCCCGTGGTGGGCTACGTGGGCTCCTTCGTCGACTACGAGGGCCTGGACGACCTGGTCCATGCGTGCGCCATGCTGCGCAAGCAGGGAACACCGCATCGTCTGCTGCTGGTGGGAGACGGCCTGGAAAGCAAGCCCGTGCGGCAGCGCATCGAGGCCCTGGGACTGCAGGACATCGCCATCCTGCCGGGACGTGTTCCCCATGACCAGGTGGCCCGCTACTACGCCGTCATCGACGTGCTGGTGTACGCCCGCAAACCGTGGGAGGTGTGCGAAACCGTCTCCCCCATGAAGCCCTTCGAAGCCCTGGCGCTGGAGAAGGCGGTGCTGGTTTCCAGTGTCCGGGCGCTGCAGGCCATCATCGAGGATGGGCAGACGGGACGGGTGTTCGAGAAAGGCAATCTCGAGAGCCTGGCCAATACGCTGCGCCAACTGCTCGAGTCGCCCGAGGAGCGCGCCCGCTACGGTCGCAACGGCCGCGCCTGGGTCATCCGCAACCGGAGCTGGCGCACGGTGGGACGCACCGTCGCGCAAGCCTATGAAGCCGCCATCCAGAACCACAGGGGACAAGCGTGAGCGAGCAAAAACCCGTTTTTCCAGAAACGAAATGGGGCGAGTTCGACTCGCTGGCCGATCTGCGGCGAGCCACGCTCCAGGAAGGCCGATTCAGCGTGACGCTGGACGGTGGCCGCTTCGAAGCCTGCTATTGGCCCAAGCCGGGCAAGCGGCTCTACGTACTGCTGTCCGGCGCGCGCGACCTGAAGACCAAGGCGTGGCCGAACTTCGACCGCTGGAGCTGGGCGCCGCTGTTTCCCGGCTCGGTACTGTGCATTGCAGACCCGACGCTGGCGCTCGACACCACCCGGCTGCGCATCGGCTGGTATGCCGGCACCGCCACGCAGGACTGGACACAGAGCCTGGCCGACCTGGTGCGGCAGGTCAGCCACACGATAGGGGCCTTCAGCAGCCAGGTGATCTGCTACGGCTCGTCAGCCGGCGGGTTCGGCGCGCTGGCGCTTGCCGCCCGGCTGGGCGACGCCACGGCGGTCGCCATCAACCCGCAGACCGATGTCCTCAAGTATCACGTGCGGCCCGTTCGCCAGTTCCTGAAGCTGGCGTTCCCGGACCAGGATGGCAAGGAAGCGCTGACGCCCGAGCAGCGCCTGCGGCTGTCCGCCCTCGAAGCGGTGCTGGCCGCAACGCAGGTCAAGTGCCTGCTCGTGCAGAACCGCAAGGACCTGCACCACTACCGGGAACACTTCACGCCGCTGGCCAAGCGCGCCGGCGTGGACCTGCGCCGCTCCACGCGCACGCATCCCCGCATCTGGACAATGCTGTACGACGGGACGGCAAAGCACGGCCCTGAACCCAGGAACATGGTGGTGGACATCATCGCAGCAGCGGAAGCGCTGTGCCGCCAGGGGCGGGACGATGACGCGAGCCCGCTGGCATCGGCCTCCCCGCAGGGGGCCACGCACGGTGGCAAGCCCCCCCTTGCCAAGACAGCAGCCCAGGCAGCCCCCCCGGAAACGCTCGTCCAACAGGGATCGGTGCAGGAAGGCAAGGATGCCGAACAAAAGCAAGACGCCCTCGACAGGTCGGAGCTGGAAATAGAAGCAAGAATCCAGGATCGCCACTTGGTCGTCCGCGCCAAGATGCAGCGCCCGGCGCAGTACTCCTTCTACCTCTACAAGGATCAGGAGCGGATCGCAGTCCAGAAATATGCGGAGTCGAACGAAGCCAGATGGCCCCTGGACACCGAGGGGACCTACTGGGCCAAGGTGTACGTACTGGGCCCGGACGGCACGAAGATCAGTGGCCGGAGCCGTTCCCTGCAATTCGGCGGACCGACCCGCCGGCCAAGCTAGACCCCCACTGAAAATGCCTATCGCATGGAGAATCCCAACATGATCATTCCAGCCGAGGATAGTGGGTTCATTCTGGCGTCTTCGCTATCCACCCTTCCCCACCGGAACCGGTTTTCCGGCGTGGCCTACACGGACCAAGCCGTCATCATCGGCGAGCAAGGATACGAACAGTTCAGCGCCGCCACGCCTCACGGCATGCTTGACCTCCATGATGGAAGATTCTGCATCATCCGGTACGAGGGAAACACCGTCGAAGCACGCACGGATGCCTTGGGCCAGGAGATTCTTTATTACTACTGCCAGGAAGGCGTGTGGGGCATTTCCAATTCGTTCCTGGGGTTGGCAAGATTCCTGGTGGAACAAGGTGTCCGCCTGACGCTGGATCATGGCACCTTGAAAGTGCCGCTGATCACGCACTCCACCACCCAGCAACTCCTGTCCAACGACACCGGCATCCGAGAGATTCGCGTGTTACCTGCGGATCGTTTCATACGCCTGCAGCTGGCAATGGACCATTCATTTGTACGCTGGGAACTCCTGCCTTGCGGCGACCTCTCCAACAAAGGCCCGGTGAGCCGCGACGACTATGTCGACACGCTGACACGCTTCGTCGTTCGCTCAGCCTCCCGTGCCAGCGCCCTCGTACGTCATTTTGGTGATCGAGCTCGCTTCGACATCACGGGCGGGCAGGACTCAAGGCTCGTGCTGGCACTGTTGGCTGCGTCCGGGACCGATCTATCCGGCCTGAACTTCCTTTCCAACCGGCGCTACGAAATGGACTATGCCGCTGCGGCGGGCCTGGGCAAGACGCTGGGTTTCCAGGTGCGCAACAAACCGGTAAAGCTCGCACGCACCACGCCCGCGCGTTCGTACGAGCTCTGGAAACTTGGCAATTTGGGCGTCTACTACCCTGTCTACATCGCCACGGGCGAGTCGCCGCAGCATGCCGTGCACTTCCATGGGGCCTGCGGCGAATGCTATCGCGACTACTACGGGGCGACAGCCCAAACCTTCATCAAGAACATCCAGCGGCAGATCTCCGATCCGAGCTTGGCGGCAGCCTACGCTGAAAAACTCAGCCACGCCTTTGTCGAACTCGATGTTGACATGGCCGCGCCGGATTCAATGATGATTCATTACCGGCACTTCAGGTCGAGATTCCATTTTGGGCGCTCAGCCTTCCGGAACCTGAACTCCATTCTGATCACCCCCCTTGCTTCGTCGGACCTGATTCACGCAACCCGCCATCTTTCCGTGGAAGCCAGGACCGACTCCCAACTCGCGCTGGACCTGCTGCTCCTGGCATGCCCGACGCTGGCGACCCAACCTTTCGACAAGTCGGAAAAAGCCTTCAAGCCGGAGGCCTTCCTTCGCTCACCTTTTCGTGACGGTGCGCCCAACATCCGCTCGATGCTGTCGGACCTGAAGGTCTTCTGCGGTCCGCCCCCGGCAATGACGCCCCCCGCGACACAGGGCAGCTTTCAGGATCACCTGGTGGCCGACCTGCTCGATAAAAGCGAAGCGGCCTGCAGCACCGGGCTGTTCACGCCGAAATTCGCCACCAACGCCGCGTCCAAGATCGTGCTTGGCACCCGGCTCACCATGGACGCCAAAGCAGCAGCGCACGTAATCACGGTTGGCGAATTGGCGACATTGCTGGCGGACAAGGCTGCCTCTCCCCCCATCGAACGGAAACTGCAGGTGCAGGCTTGGCGGGTGGGCGCGAAAGTCAAGGCGCATTCGACGTTGGCGGGACAGCCGCAGGATAGCGAAGTGGAGTTCGCGTTCTATCTCCGGGCCAACCAACAACGCCAGTCAGTGCGCTGGTACTCCGACCTCAACAACGTCACGTTCGAATTGCCCAGGGAAAACCAGTCCGACTCCTTGCAGGTGCATGGTTTTGCCAGGGAGACAGGCGATTCAAAAAACAAGATTTCCGTGATTGCCGATGTCAAGGCGCTCGGGTGAGTTTTCCATATTGAAAAGGGCTTCATCATGGCGCGACTCCTGATCCCCATTTTGTTTTTTTTGGCGCTAGGCAGTGACATCGCGATGAGCCAGGTGCTGCACCTGAGCCCCGCCGGTTCCGATCAGCACGATGGACGCAAGCCAGACCAGGCCTTCGCCAGCCTGCAACGCGCCGTCGACGCCGGCTATGAGGCTTCCCGCAAGACGGGCAACAGCAACAGCCACATCCTCATCCTGGTCGCGCAGGGCCGCTACAAGGGCCAGACCACGATCGCCGACTCCCCTCCCGCCGGCACTCACCTGGAAATCCGGGCGGCCAGCCCCACGGGCACCGCCCCCACCTTTGACGGCACAGGCACGGCCGGCACCTGGTTTGTGCTGAAGGGCGCCACCAGGAAAGGCGCGCGCGTGACATTCCGTGGCCTGGATATCCGGAATTACAGAACGGCCATTTCACTGAACGGCAATCGAGATAATGTGAATACGTTCCTGACAGGGACAACGATCGAGGACATGACGTTTGACACCATCGGCCAGGTCGCTGCCCCCAAAAGCCCGCCGAGCACGGCCGCCATCCGCTTGGTAAATGCAAGGCAGAACAGCATTCGAAGCAACCGCTTCGTCAACATCCGCAACTTCAAATCTTGCGGGAACCTGCACGCCATTTATCTGGCGCATCATGCGAGCGACAACGTCATCGAAGACAATGACTTCGAGAACACCTGCGGCTCGCCCATCCGCATCCGCGACAGCTCCAACAACAACATCGCATCGAACAACACATTCCGACAGGCGGATTACCCCGCAATTTTTGACGAATGGTATTGCGATCGCAGCAAGAATCCTCGTTGCACCAAACAAAGTGGTGAATGCCCTTCTTGGGGGAACATCTATTCCGGCAACACCGTCGAGCGCTCCCATGCAAAAGCCATGAGCCGCCCCGTGCTGGTCCACGCCCCTCAAATCCGGGCGGGATGCGCTGCGCCGGACGCGGCAGGACGACGCCCTCAGGCGCCGCGCTAGGCGGGCTGGCTTGGAAACCAGATGAAGTCCGGGCCGTTAGCGCGCGCTTCAGCAGTGGGGTTGGACCTTCATCACAGGAAGAAACTGAAGGGTGAGAGGGCAACCACATTTGCTGACCTGGCAAACAAGACAGATCCGGTGAAATGCACTGCATCGCGTCGCGGGCACGCCTCGGCTGAGGCGGTCCCCTGCTTCTTCAGTCCGCCGACACGGCATGTGCGTATGCCGCTTCGCAATCGCCGCGCGGCCCCACCACGAACACCTTGGCGACATCGATGCCAACGCCCCGCAGGCTGCGTTTCTGGGCAGCCGTACGCACCACGATGGCTGCTGCCGCGCTCAGGCAGCGCAAGGCCTGCCGCCCCCGGCGCATCGCCAGCTCACTGTCAGGCGGCCAGGCTGGCTGGCCAGGCTCGGGCAGCAGCACATGGGCAGGGTCGTACTCGTAAACCACCGGCAGGCCGAGCCGTTCGCCCATCGCCAGCGCCCGCAAGGCCAGGTCATAGCCGCGAGCGCCCGGCTGCGCATGGATCAGGCGGGCCCGCTGCGCCAAGGCAATGCGGCTGCCCAGCCACGCGTCCATCTGCAAGAGTCGCGGGCGAGCGACCTCAGCGACCCAGGAGGCTGCCAGCCAGTCCAGGACATAGTGCGGGGCGTCGGCGCCAGAAGCTCCTGACGGGCTCGCCCCCGGCGGCGGCGCCATTCGCCACGGTCCCTCCGGGGCGGCACAGCCGCTGTATTCGGTCGGCGTGATCCACACTGCCCGCCAGTTGCGTGGCGGCCGTAGCGGCGCTGCCCCCGTTGGGCTGCCTAGCAAATGGACGACGCACGGCAGGCGCTGGACTTGCCGCCGCCCCGCGGCGCTGGGCTTGGCAAGCCTGCCCTCGACCCGTGGCAACCAATCCGGAGACATTTCCTGGAGTTGGCCCAGCGCCAGGTGGGCGCGCCGTTGCGCAAGGCCGGGGGCCTCATCGTGGCTCAACAGGGCCTCACAGCAGGCGTGCAGCCAGTCCGCCCGCCCGAGCCGCGCGGATAGCCCCACCGCATGCGCAAGCAGATCGACCCGGCGTGGCGCCTGGTCGAGCGCATCCTGGCAGGCCAAGGCGGCAGCCTGCACGTCTTGCGCCTCGATAGCCTGCAAGGCCTGCGGCGAGAAGACCTGCCGACAGAGGCTGGGCGGGACGGGCATCACCATGGCCCGCGACCCCTTCCAGGGCAGCACCGCCAGCGCCATGCGGCAGGCACCGGGCGGAACGAGCCACGGCGCAGTGAGGTTCTCGACCGCGGTATCGGAAGACGCCAGGTACACCACCTCGCGCCCGAGCTTGCGCGAATGGTGCAGGCTCGGATGGGGGCCCTCCAGTCTCGCGCCCCGCTCGTCCAGGAACGACAGGGCAAGCAGGGCGGCATTGGGCAGCGCCCCGTGGGGGTCGTGCAGACGGAAGCGCAACGCATAGGCGGTGCACGCCTGGACGTCCTCCTCCCACTGCAGAAGGGGTGCGCCGGGCCCGGCAACGGGGGAAGGAGACAGTGCCACCATGACTCCTGGTTTCAGCGGACCGCCAGGCTCAGGTCCGACTTCAGGTGCGAGAAGAAGCGGGCACTGACGTCGGCCGGCTCATGGCGCGCCAGGATGCGCGACAGGACATCCGCGCGCGGCACATGCGTGATCGCGCGCGCCATGGCGTTGCGCAACCCGTCGGGCGCCTCGGCGTCGTAAAGCAATGCGGGGTCCTCCTCGAAGGTTTCGCGGATCGCGCCGGCGAGCGGCCCCACCACCATCCTGCCGAAGGTGGCGGCCAACAAGGCCACGCCGGAGTTCAAGGTGCGCACATAGGGCGCGACCACCACGTCGCTGGCCGCAAACAGCGTCTGGACCTGTGCATCGGGAATGCTCTCCGGCATGTACAGGATGTCGGCACGGCCCCGCACCCGCTCCCCCACTTCCCTGGCATAGGCGGCGTCGCTGGGTTTGCCGGCAATGACCAGCCGCAATCGCGGACCGGACTGCCCGCGCAGGGCATCGTAGGCTTCCAGCAATGCCAGCACGCCTTTGTAGGGCTGCAAGGAGCCGAAGAACAGGAAGACGAAATCGCCGGGCGGCAGCTCCAGGTCGGCCCGCGCGGCGGCGCGCGACCGGAATGCCGGATACCAGCCCGCGTAGGAAGGATGGGGCACGTGGAACACCTTGCTCGCGGGCAGCGCGTACATCGCGGCGACCGCGTCGGCGGTGTTGGCCGACATGACGTGGATACGATGGGCGCGGCGAGCCGCCACGCGGCGCAACGCCACCTCCGCCTCCACGTGGCGGCTTCCATGGGGCAGGATGTTGTGCACGGTCCAGACGATCTGGTAGCCCCGCCTGCGCCAATCCGCCAGTCGCGCATCGGCCGCGCGAACCGCCTGCGCGGCGTCCTCGGGCGTCTTGCAGAAACGCAACCACGCGGCAAGCCAATGCAGGTGGATGACCGCGCGTCGCGCCCAACCCGCATGCGCGAATTCGTCCACGCGCACTGCCGGCACCACGGTAAACCCGGCAGCCTCCGCGCCCTGATAGAGCAGGTGCTGGAAGGGATTGAGGTGGGCAACGGGATAGCAGATCAACACCCGCGGCATTGCGGTCTCGCGGGTGGACGCGGCGAGCAGGTCGGCCGCCAGCGTCTCCGCCCACGAGACGGCCCCGCGCGACAGCCGTGCTACCCGCAAGACGGGCTCCTTCTCGAAGCGCCCTTGGCGGCGCTGGGGCTGCTTTCTTTCGCGCTCACCCGACCCTCTCCTTGCTACTCGGAACAGCGGCAAAGCTTATCGGAATCGAGCGCGGATCCCAACCCGAAAATGCGCTGCGGCAACGCCGGCAGCCTCCGTCTGCACGATCCTTGCCATTGAAGCAGGCCCGTCTGCCGAAAACGCGCACGACGCAAGCCCGCACCACGTCGCGCGACCCCGGTCATGCGCCGCCGTTCTCCTGCCGGTTCGCATCCAGCACCGCCAGCGCCGCCATGTTGACGATGCGGCGCACGGTCGAGCTCGAGGTCAGGATGTGCACCGGCTTCGCGGCCCCCAACAGGAACGGCCCCACGGCCACGTTGCGGCCGGCGGCGGTCTTCAGCAGGTTGTAGGCGATGTTGCCCGCGTCCACGTTCGGGCACACCAGCAGGTTGGCGGCGCCCTTCAGCGTGGAAGACGGCAGCAGCTTCAGGCGCAGGGCTTCGTCCAGCGCGCAGTCGCCGTGCATTTCGCCGTCGATTTCCAGTTCCGGCTCCTGCTCGCGCACCAGCGCCAGGGCGTCGCGCATCTTCTCGCCCGACGCCGAACTGCCCGTGCCGAAGTTCGAGCGCGACAGCAGCGCCACCTTGGGCTCCAGGTTCAGGCGGCGCATCTGCTCGGCGGCCATGCGGGTGATCTCGGCGACCTGCTCGGCCGTCGGGTTGTCATTGACGTGCGTGTCCACCAGGGCCACCGTGCGCTCGTCCAGCAGCAGGATGTTCATGGCGGCGTAGGTCTTGGCACCCGCCTGCTTGCCCAGCACCTGGTCGATGAAGCGCAGGTGGTCGTGGTAGGCGCCCACGGTGCCGCAGATGAGGCCGTCGGCGTCGCCCACGTGGACCATCATGGCGCCGATCAAGGTCAGCCGCCGGCGCATCTCCACGCGCGCCATCTCCTTCGTGATGCCCTGGCGGCACATCATCTCCCAGTACGTCGTCCAGTACTGGTGGAAGCGCTCGTCGTACTCCGGGTTCGTCACCTCCACGTCCT